>Ga0302320_10000065_pt1 | contig 199314 bp, 159 predicted proteins | sample Bog_T0_3_FD_202130 | JGI IMG/M metagenome (GOLD analysis project Ga0302320, IMG submission 202130) | Peat permafrost microbial communities from Stordalen Mire near Abisko, Sweden - Bog_T0_3 | ecosystem: Environmental > Terrestrial > Soil > Wetlands > Peat | place: Sweden: Abisko, Stordalen... | reverse complement strand
CCTTAAAGCCTTGCGATCCACTTTACCATTGGGTGTCAATGGGAGACTCTCGAGCACGGAAAATGCTGTCGGAATCATGTACGCTGGTAGCTTCTGTTTGAGATAATCCCGCAACTCAGCCGTCGCCCATGAAGGTTCTCCGGCCAGCACCACGAACGCTATGAGTTGCTTCTCTGTTTGTTGCCGCACCACCACGACCGCTTCTCGCACGCCTGCGTGGCCGCGCAAAACGGCTTCGATCTCGCCCAGTTCAATCCGGAATCCACGGATCTTGACTTGTTGATCGGTGCGACCCAGAAATTCCAGCTTGCCATCGGTTCGGTAACGTACCAAGTCGCCGGTACGATATAGCCGGCACCCGGTATCGGTGCGGAAAGGATTGGCTATGAACTTCTCAGCGGTCAAATCCGGTCGATTCAGATAACCACGCGCCAGCCCAGCGCCGCCAATTAATAACTCGCCCGGCACTCCAACTGGCATCGGCTGCAAGTTGGAATCAACAACATAAAAATCCGTGTTGGCGATTGGATGCCCGATCAGGACAGCAACGCCCTCCCGGACTTGACTCACGGCCGACCAAATCGTCGTCTCGGTAGGCCCGTACATGTTCCAAAGCGAAGCGCACATCGGCAGCAATTGCTCAGCCAGTTGGGCTGGCCACGCTTCGCCCCCGCACAGGATTTTTAGATCAGGATTGCCTTCCCATCCAGAGTCCAGCAGTAGACGCCAGGTCGATGGAGTCGCTTGCATTACAGTTGCTCTGCTCGTCCGTAACAGAGCCGCGAGCTCTTTTCCATCCCTCGTCACTTCCTCCGGCGCGATCACAACTTTGGCCCCCGAGGTCAGTGGCAGCCATATTTCCAAGCCGAAGATGTCAAAAGACAGGGTCGTTACCGAGAGCAGTGTATCTTGTGCCTCGATTCCCGGCTCTTTCCGCATGGAGTCGAGAAAATTGATTACCGCTCGATGGCTGATCTCGACGCCCTTCGGCTTGCCGGTAGAACCAGAAGTAAACAGCACGTAAGCCAAGTCTTCCGGATTCACTTCTCCGGCTAGATTTTCATCGGATTCTCGGGCGATATTTCCCCAATCCTTATCGAGGCAAATCGCTCGCCCGGCCAGGCTGGGCAGCTCATTAACCAAAGACTCCTGGGTAAGGACGATGGAAGCCCTGGAGTCTTCCAAAATGTACTGCAGGCGTTCCCGCGGATAGCTTGGATCCATGGGCACATACGCTGCACCTGCTTTCAAAATGCCAAGCAGGCCAATCACCATGTCCAGAGAGCGTTTGACGCACAAGCCCACCAGCACGTCCGGGCCAACCCCGAAACCTTTCAGGTGATGCGCAAGTTGGTTGGCGCGACGGTTGAGTTCGCCGTAGGACAAAGATTGCCGCTCGAATACTACTGCGACCTGATCTGGGCATCGAGAGGCCTGCGCTTCGAACGGCTCGTGAATACACGCACAGGCCGGGTAATCGACCTTGGTGTCATTCCATTCCACCAAGAGCTGGCGTCGCTCGTCGTCCGCCAGAAGAGGAAGCTTATCGATGCGCTGCCCGGGATCGGCAGTAACTGCCTCCAGTAGTGTCTGATAGTTTCCGAACATCCGCTCGATGCTGGTTGCATCGAACAGATCTGTACTGTATTCCATCTCCGCCCAGACTTCTTCACCCATGTCGGTCAAAAAGAGTGTCAGATCGAACTTGCTGATTTTGCTATCGACCAGCACCGATTCGACATCGAGCCCCTCTAACCCAATGAAACTCAGCTGTTGATCGCGATCCCGCCAGTTGATCATGACCTGAAACAGTGGTGAGTAGCTCAAGCTGCGTTCCGGTTGCAACGCGCGCACCACCCGATCAAAAGGGACGGAGCGGTGTTCATACAATTTGAGCGCGCCCTGCTGCACTCGGCCAACTAACTCGCGAAACGTGAGTTCGCCGTGAACTGCGGTCCGCAAAACATGCGTGTGCAGTAGAAACCCAATCATCGACTGAAATTCAGCTCGGTCCCGCTCAGCGATGGGCACACCTAGCAGAATCTCTGACTGTCCCGTATAGCGATAGAGAAGCACGTCCAACGCCGCCGTAAAAATGGCAAATAGACTCTTTCTCTCGTGACCACTCAAACGGCGTAGTGCTTCAGTCAGTTTTGGTGTAAGCCGGAAACGTTGGCGTGCACCACGGTATGACGTTACTTGGGGACGGAGACGATCCATGGGCAACTCCAACAGCGGAGGCGCTCCCTGAAGATTCCCGACCCAGAAAGCTAAGTCGTCAGCGACAGACGTTTCGGTCAACTGCTTCCGTTGCCAAACGGCATAATCACCGTATTGCGTGACCAAAGCCGGCAGGGTGAATGATTCGTTATGGCAGTACTTGCGATAGAAGACTGACAACTCGCGCCATAACACTCCCTCCGAAGACCAATCACAAATCAGATGGTGCATCATCAGAATGAAGACGTGCTCACGAGTTCCAACTCGGATCAAGGTGGCACGGATAGCCGGCTCGACCTCCAGTTGATAGGGGATCCGCGGTTCGGAGGAAAGGAGATGCCTCAATTCCGTCTCGCGTTCACCATCAGCGCGATCGGAGAGATCGATGATCTTCAGCCGAAGTTGATAGGACTCGCGCACCTCGGCCATCGGCACACCATCTACCTCTCGGATCGTCGTCCTGAGCATTTCGTGGCGGGCCACTACATCATTTAGCGCCTGCTCCAGCCCTTTAACATTCAGCTCTCCGCGCAAGCGTACCGCTTCCACTTCGTTGTAGACGGGCTGTCCCACGTTCAAACGCTCCATAAACCAGAGTCGTTCCTGCAAGGGACTAAGCTGATAAGGAAGAGAGCGATCGCGAAGAGGAATGGAACCTTTCTCGCCGGCGGGTCGGGGCTGAAGACTGTCAGGAACCTGCCGAGTAGACGATCGCCGGCCGGATTGAATGCTCGAGTTCTCCGCAGCGGCATGGCGCTCGCGGATCAGCGCGGCTTGCTCTGTCACCGTGCCGCGTTCGAAGACATCAGTCAGCGTCAGCCGAACGGCGATTTTATCGCGCAAGCGGGATACACACTGGATGGCCAACAGAGAGTCGCCGCCTAGAGCGAAGAAGTTGTCATCCCCTCGCACTTGAGGAACCTTTAGAACTTCTGACCAGATCTCGGCGATCGCGGTTTCGATCGAGGCGAGTAGCGTCGACTCGTCTTCGTTTTGTTTCTGGTCGCTGCCGCGCGCCAAGGCAAATTGCTTCGGGGCTGTTGCCGACCCACTCGCATCGGCCGGCCAGGTCTGTTCCAGCAACCGCAAGCGCTGGACCTTACCGGAAGGACCCTTCGGCAAATCCAGAACAAAGTGGATCCGGGTGGGAGTCTTGAATGCTCCTAGACGACGTTCGCAAAATTCAAGGAGCTCCCTCTCGTCCGACTCAACTCCGGCGCGTAAAACCACGAAGGCCACGACATCCTCGCCCAAATAACGGTCAGGAACCCCTACCGCAGCGGCTTCCAAGACTCCCGGATGGGATTCCAATACGTCGTCGATCTGCCGGGGAGCAATGTTGACGCCTCCCTTGATGATCAGTTCTTTCGAACGGCCAACGACAAAGAAATAGCCGTCATTGTCGCGGTATGCGAGATCGCCGGTGTGAAGCCAACCCTCGGTGTCAAAAGCGGCGGCCGTGGCTTCCGGTTCTTTGTAATAAGCACAACTCAACGCCTCGCCGCGAATCAGCATCTCGCCAGGTTCACCGCCGCGCAGTTCCCTTCCTTGGCGATCAACAATCTTTACTTCAAAACCCCACGGCAGCCCCGGCGATCCGATCTTGTTCTCTCCCGGAGGCAATGGGTTGGAGAATATATTGCCGCCCTCACTTGAACCCATTGCCTGAATCAGCACTAACGGAAACTTGGCGAGAAACTCGCGCTGCAGTGACGGCGCCAGTGGCGCGGAGGAGGATCGAAGAAACCGAATTCTTTGGAAAACGGGGCCACGTTGGTCCGCTTTGGGATCGTTCCAATCAAGTAATTGCGAGACGATCGTCGGGACGATAGCCGACCAGGTGCACTGGAAATTCTCCAGCCAGTCCCAAAATTGGCTAACGTTGAACCTGTACGGCACTACTACCGATCCGCCGGTCAACAGCGCGGGAATCAGCGTTACGCACTCGGCGTTGATGTGATAAAGCGGAAGCACCAGCAGAGAGCGGTCGGAGGCAGTCAGTTGGTGAGCGGCCACCGCGTTTCTCCCGCCTGCCAGAATCGTCCTGTGCGTATGCACCGCCGCTTTGGGTTGCCCCGTGCTGCCGGAGGTGTACATCAGCATTGCGATGTCATCTGGCGACGGGAGTGCGGCAGGACTTCTCTGCGTAGTGGTGGCACGCAATGCAGCCATTCCATCCGTGTCAGATCGGATGACTCGCACCGATCGACCGACTTGGCTCACGACCTCTGTCGCTAACCCCTCATACCCTTCGCCGATGAAGAGGACCTTCGCGTCACAATGGTCCAGCGTGTAAGTCAGTTGGGAGACTCCAGCGCGCACATTCAAGGGCACCGAAACGTATCCACCGTACATTACCCCCAAAAACAGCTGCGCGGTGAACGAACTGTTCTCCATCAAGAACGCAACCTTGTCGCCCTGTGCCAGCCCCCAGCCATGGAGTTGCGCTGAAATGACCTGCGACCGTTCCTTCAGTCCGCAGAAGGTTTGGATCTGTCCCGATTCCGGGCTAATCAAGAAGGGAGTTTCAGACTGTGCCTCAGCCCTCCGATCAATCAGCGCTCGGATGGTCGCAACTTCGGCGGGGGACAAATCAACATTCGAGCTGTGGGCGCCGCCAATGGGGCGCTCCGCTTTGATCGGTAGCATAAGCGACCTACACAATTTCTCGTTCTAATGGACCGCCTACCAAAGAAATGGGAGCGGTCGAGATTCTAGTGGAATTGAAGAGAAGTCGAGCGTAGACGATTAGGTTTTTGACGGTTCAGACGGCCGTACCGATACCGTCGGGAATTGGTCTGGCAGAAGTCAGAAAATCAAACCTTGTTCGCCATAAAGTTGAGCGCCACTTTTGGCGAGCGGAAGAACTTCATTTACTGTTTCGAGTTGTTTCGCTAATGCCAGCGAGAACGGATAACGCGAAACGCGGATGTTTGAATTCTGGAGCAACGGTCGATATCGACCGTGCTAAGTAATTAACTTTGTTAAAGAGTCGATACCTACCCCATGTGCTTATACAAAACCCGCCCGGCCGCACATCCGACAGAATCCGGAAGCATCGAGCACATTCTACGAACAAAGCGCGACTCCCAGTGAGGCGCAGTTCCGCTTCTCGGGGGCTTCGGATATCGGTAATATGTCAGTACGCGCTTGCTTGTTCCGCATCGATCCTTGAAGGTAATCAGTCCTTCATTGTTAAGGTCCGTGCGGCCAAAATCAATTTGTTCGGTTCCGTCGGCTTTGCTTTCTTCAATTAGTCGCCAGAAGAGAAACGGCATCGCCCCGAGATTGTGAAACCGTCCGTCTGAGCAGCCATACTTGTAGATCACGGATGTTCGATGCCGCAAAGTGAACAAAGCCGCGATCGGTGCACCCTCTTTCACGGCAAGCCTGATGCAGACGTTGTCGCCCATACTGTTCATCAGGTTTTCGAACCAGGACCGCGGTTGGGGAAGAACCCCGAGACGCCGTCTGGTGATCAGCATAAGCCGATAGAACTCGCTTAAGAGGTGTTTCGAACCTCCCACTTCGTAGGTGAGCCGTTCCTTCTCCGCCCGACGGATCTTTCGTTGAATCGAGTTTCGATGCAAGGTCCCATAAATCTGCGCCAGACTCGGCCCCAAATCGAGGCTGTGGAGCCAGTAGGAGCGACTGGGCTGCAAACCGGAACTCGCATCGGGATGTGTAAGAGGGCGAAGCTCAAAGTACTTCCAATGTTGACGATCGCACCTTCCGTGTAACCAATTCGTGAATTTCGCTAAATCGCGAAGATCATTAATCAGAGGTTCACAGTGATCAGCAAAAGGAAGAGACACAGTTCGAGTTCCCGTAATCCAACTTGAAACCTGGCAAACAACCACACCATCCGTCAATGGCTTGCCGGGGGGGGCGCTGGTCAAAACATACGGTTTGTAGCCGTACGTGTTAGATAAGGCGTCGAGCCAGCCTCGTTGGTGAAACGCCGAGGCTCTCGAATGGCGTGCCACCAATTCATCCCACCGACGATCCGAAAGAGGGTCAATTGTATATAGCTCCACTAGACCTCTCTAGCGTTTCGAATCAGGATTCGGCACGACGCCGCAGGCAAGCTATTCAGCTCGGTCAACATGGCGCACGGTCTGCTGACCCGGCCAACCTCTCTTTGTGAAAGCTCGCGTATAAGCAGCGAGGAGATTTTGGACTGAATATTCCCAGGCCAGTTCTTTTTCAACCCGCCTGCGTCCGAATTCGCCCATCCTTACTCTTTCTTCGGGATTGTCCAGCAACCAAACGATCTTCGCGGCAAAGTCACTGACCTGATTCCCGGGGTCAGCGTATACGGCCGCATCCTGAGCGCTGAATCTTCCTTCACGTAGATTAAACTGAACGATTGGCTTGCCCAAGGCCATGTATTCCATGATTTTGATCATCGTGGAGATATCATTCATCTCGCATGGCTTATCTGGGTTGACGCAAACGTCTGCAGTGGAAAGAATCTCCAACAAATCTTCATCGGAAACCCTTCCCGTAAAGTTCATCATGTCTCCAAGGTTCTTGTCGTGAACCATTTTTCGGAGACTAGCGAGTCCTGGCCCTCCCCCCACGCAGGTAAAATGGACGTCGGCCCGCCCAGCGTTTTTCAGGTGCAGCGCGACCTCGATAAGAATGTCCAAACCATCCTGATCGCTCATGGTCCCTACGTATCCAACGAGATATTTCTTGCCGTGTTTCAACGTCGCATTGGAGGGCACGAGTTTAAACGTCTCCAAGTCGGGCCCGTTGCGAACTATAAAAATATTGTCCGGAGCGACGCCGCCTCTGTTGACAGCGAGATCGCTGTAGCTGGCGTTGGTAGCCATTACGACATCACTAAACCGATAGGTCCATTTTTCCAGCAGAACCTGGGTCTTGTAGAGAAATCCCCGGTTGTCGTATTTCGACAAATACAGTTCCGGTATGGCATCGTGGTGATCAAATATGTATTTCACTCCGAACAGTTTAAATGGCAGTGCCACCAGGAAAATGTTGTCGGGAGGGTTACAGCCCTGTATGACATGAAAACCGTGCCGCAGGTAGATCCACCACACATACCAGAATTCCCAGAATATCGCGCACCCGTACTCCCATAGGTACCCTACTGCACTATTTCCTTCCTGCGGCATCGGGTGACGATAGACGCGGACCCCGCCAATCATCTCGTATCCCAACTCAGCCCCTTTGGCGCGGGGACACAACACAGTCACCTCGTAACCGGCGTTATGAAGTGATGATGCCTCCTTCATTACGCGCGTGTCAAAAGGTAAAGGTGCGTTTTCAACTATGATCAGGACTTTTTTCTTCACTTTGCTCAATCTTTTATAGCAACTGATAAAGGCCCGAGAGGGCTGAGAGCATCGTCGCCTGTCCCCAGTGGAGCGTGGGGGTTTTATTGACTAACCATGGGGAATAGCGACGGTAGTAGAAGTAACCGGTAGGGTCCTGCATGTTGGCGATCGTCCATTGCGCAACGCTTATCGCTAGCGGCAGGCTCTCTGGATCTCGATCGTGAAAAAATACGAGAGTGTCGATCGCTTGCGAACTGCACTGGATGTCAAGCGGCAGAGTTTTGTAGTTATAGTATTTAGGCGTTCCGTCCGGAAGGAAGAAAGTTTTTTTCCAGTACTGATATCCACTGCTTAAAGTCTGTTCGAAGCGGTCGTCGCCCGTATTTTCCGCGTAGTATTTGAAGCAGTCTAGAACATAAGCCGTATGAAAGTTATCAACCCAATTATGCCTCTCGGCATAGGGCCATGACGAATCCGCTCTTTGATGTTGTGCAGTATATTGCATCGCCTTCTGCGCTAGTTCCCGGTAAGACTCATTGCCAGTGTGCTTATAGGTGCGGGCGAGCAAACTCGCTCCGAGCGTATTGGCATTGTGGACCTGAGTATCTTTGATTGGGATATAACTGATACAAATTCCATCCCCGTCGGAATAGGTGCCGAGATCGGTCACAATGTGGTGGCAGGCGCTTGCGGCAATCTGAAGATAGCGATCGTCCTGAAAATGGTCATAGGCATCCAAGAAGGCGTGACCGATCAACGACGTCCATACAATAGTGGGTACACGTTTCGGCAGGTAAAAACCGCGCGACTGATAGTCGAAGTGATTGCCCCAGCACGCTCCGCTGTAACCCGGCGACTGATTTTCAATCAGCCACTGCAACGCGAATTCGGCTTTGTCTCTCCACACTTGTTTGCCGGTCGCTTTATGGAGCCGGATGAATCCGCGCGCCAAAAAACCCATGCCCTTGGTAGAGTAGTCTTTACGGATTCCCAACGCGGGGCGCAGATTCACCGGAAAACGCCTCACGGCTTGCTGAAGGACTTGGCGCAAGAACTTGGTTTCGAACGTTAACGGACGTAAGAATCTTGCATTTAGACCGTCGAATGTGTCATATCCGCGGTAGTTATTCTCTTCGAGCCAATGATTGAGTCGTTCGATGGACTGGAATATTGCGACCTTCACCGCCGCGTTTGCCTTCGAAACCGCAATGGATTTGTGAATCGGTGCTGTCGTGCTTGCCATTTCTGTTCCTTCTCTCGATCACACCGGAACGATTTAGTATGTCCCGGCTGCGACGTCAAGCTGATTTGAGTAACGTTTGTTTAGGCAGGCTTACGCGCTCAGAAACGGGCGGTTCTAGCTCCTACATCGCAGAGATCAGGATTGCCAATGATAAAGCTACTGCCCGACGCTAAGGCAAAGCTTCCCATTCACCGCCCTCGCATAAGCTATGCGCGCCCGGCCACTGCCATCGCCCTCGATTCGTACTCCGTTACCGTCTTCGACAATCTTCATCGCCGCCCGCTGCCTCCACCACCGATTGACTTCTCCCGGAGTCGCGATCCACACACCACGATCTCGCCGCAACTCGGCCAAATTGGCCAGCAATTTCTCGTAGACCTGTCGCTCTGGATCGGTAGTCACGTAATCGGGATGAATAATGAAACTGAGAAGACCATGCTTTTCCATTATGAGCTCAATCTGCGTCTTCCAAAGATTGGCTTGGTAATCCTTAAGAATATGAAACAACGTGTAATCCTGCGTAGTGGTCACAGGAATTTCGAGCAAATTGCCCACAAAGAACGGCATGACTGTGCAACATCCGCCTCGTTGCGGATCAAGATGAGCAACATTCGGAACTGACATGTCATAAGCGAAATCCAGATCCTTGAACCACTCTTGCCGGCGGTACAGGACAGCAGCGCGAAAGCCTTCAGCGCCCCACTGACCACGGTAGTCATTGATCCTGGCAACCCGCTCCATGAATTGTTCACGATTCTTGTAAAGCCGCCCATCATGGTTGAGATCCTGCACGGCTACCTCAAATCCACGTTTTGTCAAAGAATCCAGGAATGCGGTCGGAACATCGTATCTCTGTTCTGGCACAACTTGGAAAGACGCTTTGATGCCATAGGCGTCGTTGATGTCCATTATGGTTTCACAAAAATCTCGACCCGTCTTAGTCTCGACGTCATGAGTCATGATCGCAGAGCTTGGCGCGCCGTCGGGCCAGAACCAAATAAACGGAATTTTCTCTACCTTTTGCGATTTGATCGAAAGGAGCATCAACGTTTCGAACAGCTCGTTGACGCTACGATCAACTGGCCAGCGCGGAAAGGAGATTTGATCCCATCCCCTGAGGTGCAACCTTTGCAGATGTTTGCGAACATTCACTGGTAAAAGTGGCCGGATCCAGTAATACACGGCTGCGGTTATGGAATCCGCCAACGAAGTCTTGTTTCGCGACGAGGATGTGTATAACTCAAGTCGCAAATTGTCGACCACTTCGTCCACATCAAAAGGAAGGGAAATTCTCCCTTCCTCGACCTTGACCTCTTTTAGAACGTCACGCTCGGAGCCGTCGGTCAAGGCATTTTCTCGACTGAGTCGACCGTAGTAAATGTTGCCAGGTCCGAAGCGAAAAAATCCTCTTGCCGGCGAAAGCGTCTCCGTCAGCCCAAGCCGTAGGTATCGCTCGGGGCATTTGAAATAATCCAGAAAGGAATCGTTCATTAGACCCTTCGCCCCACGATCTCGACGCGAAAACTCCGCCTTAACGGGAGCGGAAGACTCAGAGACCGCATTCAAGCGCTTTTCTCCTGATCTTAGCAATGTCGGGGAGGTCAATAGGGGGAGAAGTGCTGACAATACGTATCACACATTCTGTGCCGGCACGTCAATGGCACCAGAGGGTACTTTCCTCGGTTCTGTTACTCCCAAGGCACCGTGTTCACCACAAAACCGAACTGCTAGGACCGCTAGCGAGAAACCTCGGTGACTTGCCTACTCTCGCTCTGATGACCGTAAATCACATTGCGCTCGCTCGCCAATGACTGATCGTATTGTTCTTCAGGTTCGTAAACCACAACGTGACTGCCCCTGGTCGAAAACTTGAACGGAATGCAAAGCAGGTTTTTCAATCGCGTGCGCAACGCTTCTCGCTTTTCGGGAGGTACAAAAAATAGCATGAAACCCCCGCCGCCCGCGCCCAGAAGCTTCCCGCCCAGTGCGCCTGCGCTCAGCCCAGCCTCATAGATTTCGTCGATCGCTGCATTGGTGATTCTTTGCGTCAGCGTTCTCTTGATACTCCAACTTTCGTGCAACAGGCGGCCAAAATCCCCGATGGGGCGGTTTGGATTTGTGACGATTGCCTCAGCCTCATCGACCAATCCTCGCATGGTTTCTAATTCTCGAGTCCTGTGCGGCGTCTGACGCAACTGCTCCTGCGCGATTTCCGAGGCGATTCGCGAGAAACCCGTGAAGTATAGAGCCAAGTTCCCTTCAAGTTCAGTCAGCCTATCCGCGGATGTTACGATCCGGTTTACGTCCACCGAACCGTCAGTACCAAAATCAATTCGGTTGAACCCTCCATAAGCGGCGCTCACTTGATCTTGCGCGCCCACGGTTTCTTCTAAGATGTCTTGTTCCACCTTGATCGCTTCCATTGCGAGAGAGTGCTTATCACGCATTTGATTCCGCAAGGCGTAGAGCCCATGGAGAAGCCCGACGGTAAACGCTGAACTCGTGCCCAGTCCCGCCCGTGCGGGTAAGTCGGCGATGTGATGAATTTCGACACCCTCGTCAATCCCAAGATATTGCAAGCAACCGCGCACCGAGGGATGCTGGATAACATTGTTTGTAGCGACGTTCTCGACCTTGGTGTAGGAGATGCGGCTATGATACTCAAAAAAGGGCGGTAGCCATCGACAAGTAATGAAGCAGGATTTGTCGATCGTGGTTGAGAGCACCGCGCCGCCGTGCTCTCGGTACCAAACGGGATAGTCAGTGCCCCCGCCAAAGAATGAAATGCGGAGTGGAGTACTCGTAATTACCATATGTTTAACCCTTCCCTGAAACGGAGATCAGCGGCCGGGGACCCGCTTCGACTTCTAGAATTTTGTGAACCGCATCAAGGAGTGAAGATGCGACCAGATCAGCGTCATCAACAGCGGATTTGTCGCCGTCTGTTACCCGAACAGTTCGGCATCCCGCCCGTCCCCCTGCTTCCACATCGCGCCAAGAGTCACCAATCATCCACGACGTTGCCATGTCAATATCGTGCCGGCGACTAGCCTCTAGCAGCAGTCCTGGTTGGGGTTTGCGGCAACCGCATGGCGGCTCATTTTCATGGGGACAGTAGAAGATCGCATCAAATCTGGCGCCAGCAAGCGCGAACTCGCTGCGCAACCGAGCGTGAAGCAAATCCAACTCAACGGATGTGATCAGGCCTTTGGCAATACATCGTTGATTGCTCACGACAACCACGAAGAACCCAGCAAGGTTGAGCAACCGTACTGCCTCCTGCGCCCCAGGAAGAAATTCCATCTCTTCCCATCTGGTCACATATTGGCCGTCAGCTGCTTTTCGGTTGATGACTCCGTCTCGATCGAGAAAGGCTGCTTTCTTCATGGAATATCGTCTGCTCTACCAACTCGGAGATGATGTGTCCGATCAGTATGTGGCATTCTTGTATGCGGGGAGTCTCACTCGAGGGTGCGCAAATGCAGTGGTCCACGGCGCCTGCCAGCGCTCCTCCCCCCGAACCAGCGAGCCCGACGGTGTGCAGCCCGATCTTCTTCGCTGTTGCCATGCCCCGAAGCACGTTGGCTGACTTTCCGCTGGTCGAGATGCCGATGGCCACGTCCCCTCGACGCCCCAGGGCTTCGATCTGTCGCGAGAATACCAGATCAAAACCGTAGTCGTTGCCGATGGCCGTCACGCAAGATGTATTTACGGAGAGCGCGAGTGCGGGTAGAGCAGGACGGTCAAACGCAAATCGTCCGACGAATTCAGCGGCTATGTGCTGCGCGTCCGCGGCACTGCCACCGTTTCCAAACAAGACCACTTTATTCCCAGCCCGGAATGCGTCGATCAAAATTCCGGTAACTCTGCTGACCTTCGCGATCAGGTCGTGGTCAGCGAGGAGTTGTTGCTTTACCGCAATCGACGCCCCGATTGATTCGCGAACGCTTTCCCCAAATTGACCCGATGCGGGCATTTACTCTCCCCTAACTCCGAAAAGTCTATCGCAAATAGAAAACATGTATTAGGACCAAGCCGGAAACCGATACTTGTTGGTCACTGATCATCACTCCTCGCTGGCGCGACCGACGCGGTCCAACAGTTGTTGGGCGCGCACATAGTCCACCGGCGTTCCAATGTCGATAAACAATCCCTGCTGCTCAGCCGCATAGACTCCGGAATCGAGTATCTTCGGAAAAACATCCTTTTCCAGACTGACAGGTCCCGCGGGGATGTGATCAAATATAGAGCGGTCGAAAACATAAACTCCAGCGTTAATAAGCCCTGGAGAATTGTTGCTAGTCTTCTCACAAAATTCCAGGACCCGGCCGCTTCCATCGATCCTTACTGTTCCGTAGCGACCCGCATCTTCGACCGGGACGGTCGCCAGAGTCGCCAGGCCGCCGTGCGAGCGGTGAAACCGAACCAGTTGGCCCAAATCAACGTCGAGAAACGAATCTCCATTCATCACGAAAAACTCGGCCACGCCCTCAAGATGCTTTTGCGCGAACTTGAGAGCCCCTGCGGTTCCGAGTGGCTCTGGTTCCTTCGAGTAGGTGATCGTTAAGCCTAGATCCCGTCCGTCGACGAACTCACTTTCGATCTGATCGGCGAGATAACCGGTGCACATTACAACATGTCGTATGCCTTGACCGTGTAATTGCCGCACCAGTAATTCAAGAAATGGCCGATTTCCCACGAGAGCTAACGCTTTGGGTGTCGACGGCACCACGGTTCGCAGCCGTGTGCCGAGCCCGCCCACCAAAAGGACCGCCTTCGCGTCTGCGAGACCACCGTTTTGTTTCATTTATACAGGCCGAGTATCGGCAGAGAATGCACGCCCGGCACACATTTGCCCAGTTCTGTAGCTGCGACAGGCTAATTCAGACCGTAGCGAGAATGCCAGTCTTGCGAAACGAAATCCGCCTTGGTCAGGACCACGAGCTTAGGCGCATCCAGAGTTTCAAGACTCCTCGACCGAGTGCAGAAGAGCAAAAGTCCGACGAGGCACAAAACGATCTATTTGATCCGAGCCTGCAACGATTAGTGAACGATGGCTGTTAGGCCCGTCGGTGCCTGCGGAGTGGACCCCGAAGAATCGGTTTGATAGACACGCTCATCGAACTGACGAATATCGGGAAACATCATCGTGCCTACGCAGCTTGTTCCGGGGTTGTTCGGAAGTGCATAACTGACCGTCGTTGAGCTTGAGTTTGTAATCAGCAACTCCCCATCCGGGCGCCCTGTATAGGAAACTCCACTTGAGGGCAGGCATGCCGCATTCACTCCACTAAGCTGAAAACCGCCCATGAGGTGTGTTGGGTTAGGGAGTACTCCAGAGCTAAAAGTCAGCGTTTCACTACCGCTCGACCAAGTAGATGACTGAATTCCATAAGAGTGCTGGTAGCTCGTATCTGTCGGCAGATTCTGCCACGCGATGGCTGCGGGAATGTCGTAAGCATATCCATTGACATATGGGCCACCTGAAACATCTGGACCGCTTGTCGGGAACGGCTGTGTCTTGGTTGAAGCACACGCCGTTGGGAACGTTGTCCACGTCGTGCAGACCTGCCACCAACTTAACCCAGTGCCGCCGCTCGGGTGAGCGGAGATATTCATGAAGAACGAAGCTGGGAGACTGGTGTTGCTCGGAACAGGGTTCTCGAAGGCCGTGTTGGGACTGGCCAGACTTGTTGGAACCTCGCTCGATACAAAGCGAACCCCAGAGTTCGGAGGAGTGTCGGAAGACTGCAGGATATTGGTCACATTGCCCCAGCGCATCAGTGAACTGGGAACAAGAGGGTCGCCGGTTGAGATCTGAAAAGCTGTATTGTATCCAGTTCCTTGATACGACGTGATCAGGCTTGAGCCGACAGTGTTCCCGATGAGGTTTTCGAAACGCTGATAGTTGTTTACCTCCAGACCGCGAGCATTGGGCGTTCCACCTACATAAGGAGTGTCATAGCCAAAAACAAGATTCCGAAAATAAGTGTTAAGACCGTGCGTACCCCACGTATCGTCTTCGTCCATGTTACCGTTCTGATTAGCTTCGTAGAGCATGAAGGAACTATAGGCGGCATGGTCATAGGACCATTGATTAAATGAGTAGCCGACGAACGCATCCCTCCCGAAATTATAGGTGATTACATCTCCGACTGCTCCTCCGCGGCCTTCTAGTGTCATACCAATCGCTGCGACGTTGTTTAGAATCAGGGAATCTGAACTTGTACCGAACATTATCCCGTCGTTGTACGCGCTAGTAATGGTGGGGTCAGCGGCAATATAATTGTTCGCTACGAGAAGATTTTTTGAATTGGATGGTCCGTCGATTCCCAGCGAACCATTGCCACCAGCTCCGATGAAACGGACTCCTTTCACCCAAGAAGCATAAGCGTGAACGATTTGAACCAGCCAGTTTTGGGAATTGAGTCCACCCACCTGGTTTAGGGTCATGTCTTCCAATCCAAAACCCGTGATGTTATACGTGTTGTTGCTTTCCCAGCTGAGAGTTGCTCCCCTAGAAGACGACCAGTTTGGCATGTATAGACCAGGACTAAAATTCACCGTGCACGAACTGGAACAGGTTCCGTTGACGGAAGTAACATAGACCTCCTGATACTGATGGTTGTACGAGGAAGTCGAATTGGAACCTTCCTGGCATCCGTTGTAGTCGCCACACACAAATATGCTTCCATTGTCGGAAGGTGAACCTGAGCAAGGTTGTACTCCGCTGCCGGTATCGCACTGGTTGAACCAAGCCAGGCCCACGGGAGGGTTGGCAGATGCTCCGCTTAGCGCTACGGAGGTCGTCCCTACCGCAGGGCTGCCGCTGACTGCGCCGCTGTTGGTCCCGCCCGCAGCCCCGATGCCAATGCTTGAACCGCTGCTGATGTTTAAGACTGTGGACATCGCACCGCTGCCGCGCAAGGTTACATTGTTGAGGTTGTAAATCAGCCAATTCCCACTATTGAGGGAGAAATTCCCCGATCCCAACAGCAAGTAGGAACCATGAGGATTGGCCGAAGCGCAAGCCGAGAGTGCGGAGGCTATCGTGGACTGCGATGCTCCCGAAGCGATCGGCACAGTCGTGCCAGCCTGAGCACTGGTGCAGGCAGGTCTGGTTGGCGGTGTCCACGGATTCGAAGTCGTTTCTCCGTCTGGCAGCGTCGCTGGAAGCCCAGCATGGCTCCAGTCGATTCCCCTGCTGGTTGCTAGCACACCAGACCATGACTGCCCGAAGAGAGGAGTGCAAAATTGGAGAATCACGACAAGAATTAGGATTGATAGATGGGGGAGAGAAGACTGTCCGCGTCTCATTACCTCGGGCCTCCGGCGCCAAATCTGCAAACTCTACCTGGACAGTTTAAGCCTCTGAGGCGCTCGGCGTTACACACGGAAGTACACGAAGAAGTGTTTCTAAAATCATCCGCAACAGGTTTTTCGGGCTCGGCCCTTCGAATCGTCAGGCAAGCTACCCTCAAGGCCGTAAGGCAATAAAGTAACTAAGGTAATCCTAGGCAACGGGTTTCCATAGAGAACCAAGCATTACGCCCGATGCCACCACGGCGATGGTCGGATTCTTGGCGAGTTCGCCGTGATAGCGTCTTGGAGCCAGATCAGATTCTCAACACGTTTTCTTCGAACTTACGACTCTCGAGTTGGAATAGGGTCTTGTCCCACTTCCGTAGCAATGACCACTTAAGGCGCGGCAGAACAACCTGGGCTCGCTTCGCCTGTTGCCTTCCAAAAAGCGCCGCGATCCACGAATACTTCCAAGAGATCGGAGGAGGTTGCAGCTTTCCACCCAAGCTCGCAGCCATTTCTTCCGTTTTCTTCACGAGGTCCGGCCTGTCGGGATAAAAGAAAACCAGCCAGTTCTGCAGATAGGTCACGCACGCGTCCCGCACCCTTTGACTGTCTTCGAGCGAACGAATGTAACGGATGTGCAGCTCCATCGAGATCAACTGAGCGACCATTTTCTTGTCGGAATTGCCTATGTAGCTCAAACTGCTTGAACCCGAACTTCGATAGTAGACTTTTGCCTCCGGCACGAATCGAACCCCGTCGCTCGCCAGCAGCACGCGACAGAAATACTCGCCATCGTCATCGCCCAACAATCTGGTATCCCAGGGGCCTGCCGCCTCAGCCAACTCACGACTAAAAAGCCACGAGGCCGTCTGCATATAAAGGTTCAATTGCAACTTCCGGATCAGCCACTCAACGGGAGAAAGATCGCACCACAACGCGCTCGGTACGAATTTCGTCCGATCGTAGCGGTACATGAAGTTTCCCCAACTGCCAGACAAAAGAGTCCGTTTATCCGGACATGGCCCCAATGCCTCCATTTGCCGGGAAATCTTGTCCGGTCCCATGAGATCGTCCGCATCGAGAAACTGGATGTAGTCTCCCTTGCTCAACGAATAGGCTTTGTTTCGGGTTGCAGATGCACCTTGATTGGCGTGGGTCACAACCCGCAGTTGGTCGGATTCAAATTGCCGCGCCACAGCCAGCGTCCGATCGGTCGAACCGTCATCCACGACAATGATTTCCTTCCGCTCCCACGTCTGCGCGAGTGCGGAACGAAGAGTATCCGATATCCAGGCCTCGGCGTTATAAGCGGGAATGAGGATTGATACCAAGGGTTTCATGATGCATTCCTTCCCAACATTTTCGTATACGCTTGGCAGGTCAAATCGGCGACCGCATGCCAGGAGTGGTTGGCGTGAGCGTAATCTTTTACTTCCTGCCGGCGGACCGCCAAATTCTTGAAGAGATCGCTTTTGAAGTATGTCTCGATGGCTTTGGCCAGTTCTGCCGGATCGCCCGGTTGGCACAAAAATCCGGTGCTGCCCTCGACAATTTCCTCCCGAAACGATCCTACATCGGTCGCAACCACCGGCAAGCCAAAGCTATAAGCTAAGAAGAGCACGCCGCTTTGGAATATCTCCTTGTAAGGAAGAACCAGAACATCTGCCCCTTTTAGATACACTTCCATTTCCTCGTCGGGAATGAATTGAATCCTGAGGATGACCTGCCCCTTCGTGAAATCCGTTCGAACCGATTCTTGGATCTCGTGCAAGTAATCTTCCGACCCTTTCTTCGGTTCCCCGGCGACAATCAACCGGTACTTAGCTTGTTCGTCGCACGAGAGCAGGCGAAAAGCGTCCAGCAGGTACTCGATGCCCTTGTAGGGCCTGATTCGTCCAAAAAATAAGATCACCTTTTCGTCATCCCTGATACCTAGTCGCTGTTTCGCCTCCGCAGGTGTAAGTTCCGTATCCGAAAAGGCATCGTTAACCGGATGCCGGATCACTGTGACCGCATTTTCAGCAACGTCGAAATCCAGGCAGAGCTCCTCTTTCATTTTTTGGGTATGGACGAAAATGTGGTCACAAAGCCGGTATTGAATTTTGAGCGTAGCGCGATTGAGCCAAGAGTCTTTCGCGTCTCGCCTCGCCTGGTTCACATTGTGAGCGGTTAAGGCAATCTTCTTTCCCACGGCTTTGTAATACAGCATCAAGATAGTACGATCGAAGGCTTCGATCTTGTTATTCCACAGGATATGCAGGATCTTTGGCTGGGAACGGGCGGCATACCGGATTAGCTTTGCATAGTACTCCAGCAACTTCCACACCTTCGTCGCAACGTTGCCTTGGTTTTTCTGGTTCCCGCGAAAGTTGAGGAAACGCAAATGCGGAGTCGTGTGCAATTCCGGGCTGTCGATTTCATCGCCGCCAATGATATCGAGATCTACGCCTTGGGAAATGAGCGCCATCGCCAAGCCAAATGCGTAGGGCCTGTCCTGACATCCCGTCAGCAAGCCTAACTCGATTCTTAAGTCTGAATTAGGTATTGCCTGCCTCCGAACGTCAAACCCATTGGCAGGAGATGTCTCGACAACGCTAGTCGTTTGCATGATTATTCACACCCGACTTTCGTTGTAGCTCTCACTCGCGGGCTACTGGCACTAGACGCTAAGTTTTGAGCCGAAAATCCAACACCCGCTGCTAGCATCTTCGGCGGCAGCAAGTCGGGCTTTGGCCCCATCCGCAGTACCCAATACAGCACTCTAGTTGTATCCTGCGCCTTGGCCTCCCAGGTTAAGTATTCCCGTGCGTGGGACATGCCTTCCTGTCGTAACCGGTTGAGAAGGTCTCGATCGCGAACGAACTCGCCCAGAACCTTTTCCATCTGAGCCACCATATCAATCTCATTGGTGAGGGATACTTTACGCCCGATCTCTGGATGAACAATGTCGCCGGGTCCACCGAAGTCTGCCACCACAGGCACTGCGCCAGCCGCCAGAGCCTCAAAAACAACGCCTCCACCGAATTCCCGAACGGATGGATACAACATCACGTCCGCTAGCCGTAAACGCTGCATCGCCTCGGCGTGGGGCAGCATTCCGCAGAATGAGACTGCCCCGTCGATTCCAAGAGATTTTGTCAACTGCTCAAGGCGGCCGCGCTCCGGGCCATCCCCGACGACGGTAAAGTGGGCCAACTCGTTTCGCAAAAAAGGAGCGGCGGCCCGCAGGGCGAGATCACAAGCCTTAAAAGGCACGAGCGCACCGAGGAAAATCCATTCGAGTTTCCCGTCGCGCCGCGGAGCGCGCGAGGCGTCGGACCAGAGCGACGGGCTGAGGCCGTTCTCCGGGACAAAGAAAAGCTTCTCGCGATATGACGCAAATTCGGCGTAGGTCTGCGATGACCCTGCAATGATCGCGGCTGCCCTTCGATAAGTAGATCGAGTAAAAGGCATAAAGCGGTATAGATTTCTCAGATTATCAATCCATGCCTTTTGGTTATCTGCCTGACTGAACCCCTTTGGCCAGGGCAAGCCACCATTGATCGGGCCAATCACAAAAGGTAGGGCGGAGTTTCGCACAAAAAACGGAAAGGCGCTCGGCATGACCGAGTTTACCGGCGAGAGCCGCAACACGATATCGAACTCCCCTGCGGTTATCTGACTCTTCATGCGCCGCCACGCATGCCATTCGAAAGCAAGCGCAAAAGGGTACCAGAAAGCTGTCAAGACGCGGCTGTGGAAGTTATTCTTGAATATCCGACGCAAACTCCAGTTAAAAATGCGATCGAGCCATGGCATGGCGATGGTTTCAATAGAATGAAAAGGCGCCTTCGCGTCACGTAGCGCCGCCTCGTTACTCGACCGACCGACCAGCGTCACAGAATGGAGTCGGGCGAGCGCTTCAGCGTGGCGGTAACAAACAAGCGCCACGCTGACAGACTCTGGGTTGGCGTCGGGCGCCAACACTAAGATTCGCAATCGACCCACTTATGACCCCTTTCTGAAAGACTCAGGTTCTAGTTGCTGCTGCCACAAGCAACGATCTATTTACAAACTTCGACTTCAATTTCAATCTCTTTGACACTCACTGCTCCGCGTTCCGGCAGCAGGTCGCGCAGAAGGCCAATGGTCTCGGTCAGCGGTTTGGGCCCGCGGTGGAGCGCAATCACTCCGCCGATATAGAGCGCGAAAAATATCAAAGAAACTAAAACCATCCTTACGAAAGCGCCCGTGCCCCCGGCTGCCGCCGCGAGGCCCGGCATCGCCCGGACGATCAATGCCGTTCCACATCCCGCCCCAACCGATGCTGCGAAGAATTTCCAGATGACCGCGAACAACGGGCCAATGCCCAACCCGATCGGCTTTCCCGCATACCAGAAGCCGGGAAACATCAGGACGAAATACGAAATCGTCCAAGCCAAGGCGATTCCCGAAGGGCCCCAGCGTAAAGTCAGCATGAATAACGTCACCGTACAGGCAAATTCCATTAACCCCCAGCGGAACCATCTTTCCGGGCGGCCGATCGAAAGATGGATCCACCCGTGGGTGTTATAGAGCAACATGACGCCAATTCCCGGTCCGAACAAGGCGAAGATCCGGCCCGCCTCTTCCCAGCCCGGCCCGAATAGAAAACGAAACAAGTCTTCGCCCACTAAGACAAAGTCCGCTCCGATCCCCATCCCCACCAGCGCCAGAACCGAGATCGTGCGCAGGAAGTAGCGGCGAAATTGTTCGGGGTCCCGCTGGACACGGCTTAGGGTACTGACTACCACGGCGGACAGCGGCGCGAGCAACTGCGTTTGTGGCATGACGAACAAATCGTACGCCCGCTTATAGAATCCCAAGGACCGAGCTCCAAACCGCCAGCCCACCAGAAGGTTATCCGTGTTATGAGTCGTATACGTGAAAGCAAAATGCGCATAGACGTTCATCGCGAACTTCAACCCTGAACTGGTCCCCACCGCTCGACTCGGACGCTTCGGCATCCATCGGCAAGCCAACAAAGCACCCACCGAAACAACTGCCGTCTGCACCACGCTGCCCCAAACCAAAGCCCAGTAGTGCCAGCCCGCCATTGCCAAGCCGATCGCGACAATAAATTGGAGTACCTGTCCTACGAAATTAATGATCGCTGTAGTCCTAAAATGCATGGCGCGCTGCAGCAGCCCCAGGTGAATGTAGCCGAGGCAACCAATCACAATAGTCAGTGACATCCCCTCTGTGACTTGAACCACCGTCGCGTTGTGATAGAAAAGCGCAAGTAGCCGACCCGAACCGGCAAAAGCCAGAGTCAGAATCGCGCCGATGCCCAGGTTGATCCAAAACAGATTGCTCGCGAGAGAGTCGGTGAGCTCCTCGTGCTGCATGATGAATTCGGTGAATCCATTCAGACCAAAGCTCCGAAGCAGTAGGCTGAAAGTCGTAACCATGGTCACGACACCGAAATCGGAGGGAGTCAGCAGCCGCGCCAGGATCACCACCGACCCGATCTGCAAAGCAAAGTTACCCGCCGACCCAGCAATCGCGACCCCAGCGCCACGAACTGCTGTCCGCCGAAGTCCCGTGCCGGTAGCGATGGGGTGGAAAGTACCGTCCGACTTAAAAGGTTTCAATTCATGCCCGCCCAACGCCGTAAGTGCCCTGCAATTTCATCAAGAGGCCCCACTAATGCCAAACCCCAGAGTTGGATTACCCCAAGTGATCCGAAGTTGGATCAATCGGCCGCGTAAACGGAAGGCCCCGCCGGGATGTGCTTATCGGCTTCCGATCTTCTCCTCGCACGGCCATCCGACGAGGCAATAACCCTGGTCGCTGGGCCCCCGAACAGCCCGGCGATCACTCCATTCGCACTGACCACGGCTAGCAACAAGAAAATCCAAGACGGACTCAGCACTCTGAAGCCGACTTCGGTTATGCTGTAAAATGTGCTAGTTGCGACGTAAGCTAGAAGCAAGCCGCCGAACTGGGGGTCGCGCTTGAAAGCTTCGATTGCGCGCCGATAACCGCTGATTAGAATAAGAGCGATCAGGCACAGACCCACCAATCCTAGATCCAGGTAAACTTCAATATAGCCGTCGTGCGCTGAGACGAGATTGCTCATGTCCCAATATGCTGCGAGAGCGGGATTCCGTGCGACTTTCCGCGCATTAGCATTCCAGAAACTTTCGAAGCCGGTACCCAATACCGGGCTGTCGGCTGTTTCAATCGATGCCTTCCAGATATCGGTACGCCCCATATCAGAATTCCTGCCTAGCGCGCCTGTGAGGAGCGACACCCCTCCGAGGACCGTCGTAAGCCCCCCTAGAACAACGATTCCCAGACAAAGCGTATGCACCCTGCCGGGCCGATTTCTCATGGCCCGTAAACCAGTCAGAAGCATCAGCCCGCCGCCGAGAACGAAGCAGCCAACGGCGGTAGCGCAGTGCGCCATTTGAAGAAGCACAATGCCGAAGGTAAGTAGGGTGACGTGAGCCACCAACCGCCGCGTACGATTGGAGACTTTTTTATCTAGTAGCAAGGCGCGAACTTGCCACAGTGCACCGAGCGAAACGAGGAATACGATGAGGCCCAGTGCATTCTTGTTTGTCGTTACCCCTGTGTTCATAGGGGTTCCATCCGGATCGTATCCGCGGCCCAGATCGGTATAACGGATCAATACGATGGAAAAGGGCAGTAAAATAAAGCCGATCCGCGAGTAGAGCCGCCGGAGCGCCGCCATTGGCTGGGCGTCGGTCACAATGACGAGCACCATGACCAAATCGCCGACATCCTTGGTCCAGCGCTTAAGAGCTGGCCCATGGAAAGGCGACCACGCTGTGCTGAGCATGCAATATAGAAAGTATATAAGGACCGGACCGCTCACTTTGAGGAGAGCAATTGTCCTCTTTTTCCGGCGGAACAAGACGGTGACCCCGGCAAACATGAGAGCCGCATAAATAGCCGCGTCCATCGGGCTCCCGTCTAGCGTCGAATTGAGAGCTCCCGCAGGCGCCCCCCCCGACCCCAACCACAAGGATACGGGTCTCGACGATGCTATCAAGAGCCAGACGACAGGCAACCAGAGAGCCCAAGAAGTGCGAACGGACTTATCGCGATCGAGTAAAAAAAGCCCTGCGACTCCTAAACTGCAAATCAGAAAGGCAAGGCTGGCGCCCAAATTAATACTCCTTGTAAAGACACCATCACGAAATCAACACTGGCTCATGCTGTTAAATTCATTACCGTCGAGCCAAGTCACCCCAATAACCCCATCGCGATTCCCGTCTTGTTTGCGACGCTCGCGATGCCTCAAGCAAAGACCGCTTTGTACAACCTGTCCACGGTCGCTGAATTGGCTCGCGTGCGATCCACAATTTCTGTACAGGCGATGGTGAGAGCGAAGGCCGCCACGAAAGATATTCCCAACGCCGCAGACCCAAGAGTTGTATGGTGGAATGCTGCACTGAGTATCTGCAGGATAGCAATTTGGGATATGTACCCAAATAAGGAGTATTTCCCCAACAAAATGACTTCACTTTTCATGGTTCCTGACTCCCGACCGCTGGAGCCCACCAGATAAATAGTCATGAGATTCAAGAGCACGGCGACGACCAGAAAAGGAAATGGGATTTTCCAAATCGCTATCGCTACTATGTGACAGGCGTAGGCAAAGGCGAGCCTGTAAGGGTGTCGAACGAAGTTGTTGATCGCAACAATCGGAGTGAATCCAGTGAGCACGCCCAACATCCCGATTGCGAGAAACTCTAAGTTATAGCTGTGCTCGCCTCTCAACCCTAAGATCGCGATTGATGACAAGAGAAGTACGCACACAACGTGAAATGTGTACTTAAAGAATCTGTACGGCACCATCAGCACGCCAGAAAGTATGAGCATATAACTGATGGGTACCAAAATAGAAAAAGCGACAAGCTTACCACCTGTGATCGGCAGATTCCCAGATACAAAAACGGTGAAAACATTACCCAGGCTTACGAAGTTCCGCACCAAGACGCCAGTACCCAACACGGGAACAATAATGGTTCGAGCGACATTCAGGACGAGGAATATTGCAACAAGCTTGAGTCCTCTCGTGAACAATCTCTTCGAGAGGCGAGAGTCGGTAACCGCGTATTTCGAAAGATAAACACTTGAAATCGTAAACCCCGCGATGAAGATGAAAGACGGAGTCAAGAAGTGGAGGTATTCATAATATGCCCACTGGGATCCGACGAAATAATTTATCCAGTGGTAAAGCACCATAATCAGGACGAGCGCACCCTTCGTGAAATCGAGCGCGGGAATACGCTGCGACTTGGACGACCGCGGATTTGCTGGCACATCAACGCGCGCTAACGAAGTGTCACTCGATCGAGACTCGATTTCGGTGGGCATTTTGTCGGATAGTATTGCGTGGCTTTGTGACGGGGTGACGATCCTAATCCACAAAAAGTCTGTGTATCAGCTCCAGGGAAAGCAAGCGGTGAATCTCGGTTGTGTAGTTTCGATTGCCGTTGAGATGGCCGTGAACTACCGCCTCGACACCTTTGCGCACTAGATACGGTCGCGACAAGGTGCGCGAATCGAGCAGCATCTCCCGGACGTAGCTAGCCAGAATATCGCGGTACCAGACCCGGTAATGGTATACCTTGTGTTTCCCGAGGAAGAGACGTTCCAACTTCAAGGGCGAAAGGAAATGATCGAGCCCGGCCAGCCACTGCGGCATTCCGTAATCGTAGGCATACTCGGCCTTGAACGTGAACTCAAGATAATTCCGGAGAATCCAGCCGCTAAGACCGGGATTTCCGCCGAAACCACGGTCCGTCGGAATTCGCTGCATGGCTGGGCTGCCATCGCCAATCAAGCGCACACGGAGGTCATTATTCGCCATCGCCGACTCCGGCGCCCGAAAAACGGTTTGAAGAAGGTCGTTGTCGAGAAAGGGCGTTCGGACTGCTACCTGCGTCTGCTCGAGCGAAAGAATTCCGAAGTGATGCCAGGGCGCTTGCCGGAATGCTGAGAAGGACGTTGGGTGGCATTTGATGACTCGCCCGTAGGTGTCGCGAGCCGCATGTACGTGAGAGAGGAAACTGGGACTAAACGGTTCCGGGGTAGGATCCACCGGTTTGAAAGCTCTTCTGTGGGGCCGGAGCACTTCGTCCCCGTACAGTCCCGTGATCCGTACTGGGGCAATCTCTCGGGCACGCTCGCTGAAGTACAAATCAGGAGCTCGAGTGACGTCAACACAGGCATCTGTCAGGTACATGCTGCGCTCAGCATAGTGGTGAAAGCGAGCCATAAACTCGCTTCCTAAGGCAATCACCTGATGGGATTGCTGACACTCCCGAGCGATTCGCCTCGCGACGACAACATCTTGGCAATCCCGTCCCGCTTCGCCATAGGTATAACAAGGAAGGGAGCCGGGTGGAAACCTCTGCCAAGCCATCACTGCTCTGGTATCCAGTCCTCCAGTCAGAGACACCCCGATCCTTTCCCGGCCGTTTAGGTAGCGAGGCAAGTCCCGCGCGAATATGTCTCGGAGACTCCGGTGATAGGATTCCGGATCAAGAGGCTGTTGTTGCTCCCATTCCTGCGGCTGAAAATAGGTGCTCTTGCTCTCGACCGAACCGGCCCGGAACGTCCAGGCTGACCCCGGAGGCAGCACGTAGATATCTTCGAATAGGGTCCGGTTCTCTAGAACACATCCGCATGAGACGAATTCGCCTAATGCGCGCGGATCCGCGCGTCGGAGTTCCGCGCGAACTTCGAGAATCGCCTTGGCCTCGGAGGCGAAGTAAAAACCTTCTTTCGATTCGTGGTAGTACAGACGCTGCATGCCAAAGCGGTCATTGAATAGCATCGTGGTGCCGCGAATCTGGTCGACGAGTAATCCATGAAACCGCCCGTTCAAGCATTTCGGGAAAGACGAGTCGTCTTCATAGAGATGCACTAGATACGAAGGCCCTTCAGAAGCGAAATCATGTCCCCGTTTGCGAAGCCTACGAAGGTCGGCGGGATCGGAATATTCTTCCCCGGCGAAAACCAGAACGATTTCTCCCCGCTCACTTCGGAGAGGCATCCCGGCAGAGAAGGAATTTTCCCGCGCAGTCCAGCCGACGTAAACATCAGAGGGTTCATCGATCCACGTCCCCGCCTCGTAAAAAGTCTCGTGACGAAGTAATTTGAGCATACGCAACAACTGCGGCTCTGCCCAGGCACGAGGCATTTTTGTGATGAGACCAAAGATTCCAGGCATAAGGGAAAACGGATAGGAGGAGCGGGTCGGAGATGAATCACACACGGGACAACCGGGTGAGTCAGATATTGCGTAAAGATTTGGAGCCGGCGGGAGGATTTGAACACCCCATCTGCCGCATACGATACGGCCGCTCTGGCATTAAGCTACACCGGCTCATTTTTAAGTGCATACAGCTTGGATCGCGTATTCACTAAGAAAGTGATTACGCTGTGGGGCAGAAGTCCGAGAAGCCCGCGATGGAGTTTCAGCTTGACGCTGATTGCTCCTTTAACGGTCAACGGGACGTAATAGCGCGGAACAAGCATTTCCTCAAACCCGTTTCGAATCTTGAATTCTCGCAGAGGAGTATGCTTCTTATTTCCGTAATTAAACTTTCCGAAGACCAGGTGACTGATCCCTCGTTCCACGCACAGCTCGACTGCCTTTGCCATAATGGCGTTAGCGGGCCTTTTGTCATGATGACTTGCTTTGGGGAGAAACGTCAAGATGGAAGCGACATCACCCCGATAGATCAGCTTTACGACACCGATTAGCTCTTTTTCAAAATAGGCGCAAATATAGTCGCTTCGATCGAGAAATGCTGCTTGGTCTTTCTTAACCTGCTCAATCGTCTTTCCATAGTGCGTAAACGTTTTGCCCTGCCGCACTGGAGAGTCGTTATTCAAAACTTGAAGGTCTTGTATGAGAGCATCGTCTACTCTCTTGACCTCAACGACCACGCCTCGTTTTTGCGCCCGGCGGACGTTCTTGCGCGTTTCCTGCGGCAGCCCTTCCCACCACTGTTGGAAGGTAGTCAAGCGAACGGCAGCGACGCTGTCCCATTCCATGGGATATTCGTACTTAGGGCGGATCGCTGGGGGTTTCTGAGTAAAACTCAAGATATCCGCCTGCAAGGCACCAGCGCGCTGCTGTTTCAAAGCCTGAACACATTCCTGCGGATTCTCCAGCTCCGATTCCAGCCACTCCTCGGCTTCGACTCGAGCGATGCGAATCCACTTTCCTCGGACGATTATATCTTTCCCGCTGATCTCAAGGGCGGGCACGGTGAACCACTTACCCTTGATCGCAATTTCGATGTTCTTCTGAGTCGCTTGCATTGCTGGCTTTTCCTATCGTGGCGGCGAGGTTGATCTTGTCACATGGGACATCCTACAAACTTGCCCCACGTTCGTGCCTGAATTGGCGAAGCGAACTTGTCTTTTGAGCCGTTACTGCGGGCGACAATTAAATTCTGGCATCAGCCTATTGCTTCAACCCGGCCTTCGGGCGAAACACGATTACTGTCGGTCGCCCTGGCTCCTCGTAGCGACATCTCTCTAGCACATCGAATTCTGCTTCCATGATGCTGAGCATTGCAGCCGGCCGCTGCTTGTCCTTGCCGTCCAATCGATCCCCACTCGAGGCGAACAGCCGGACCACGAAAACGCCTCCGTCTTTCAAATACACTGAATAACGGTCTAGCGTCGCCTTCACTTTGCCCAGTGGCACGTGGTACATCGATTCGCGGAAGAGAATTACGTCGTACTGACCCGTTGGAACGTAAGTAAGGAAATCTCCGTTTTCAAAGTGATTCTTGTCCTGTCGGCCACAGTCTGCGCTCCTTTTTCTCGCCTTTGCCAGGGCTGCTTCCGAAATGTCAACCCCGAGATAACTCCGATAAGATGCTTCCGCCATTTCCGTTGCAGTGTTCCCCGAGCCGCAACCGATATCTAGAATACTGCCGTTCGCGGAATACCTCTCCAGGTGAGCATAAACGCAGTCCCCGACCGTGTTATAAGCAAACGACCATTTCTCCTCCGAGTATTCCTTATCCCAAAACCGTCTCTTGATGGTCGACGGCCCGTAACTCAAGAGAAAACCGCGCACGAATCGTAAACTTCGATCGACTATATACATGTTCTAAATCTCCAGATAAGATTTGCCACAGAATCGCAGCCTGTTTGCGTTAAATCGGCAACGAGAAGTGGGAATATTCTCAAGCCTTCGCTATGAGTTTCTTGAGCCTTTGCATCTGTTCGCGTCGCGTAAAGACGACCAGTTCGCTGGATACCGAAATATCCGCGCGTCGGGCCATTGACCAGAAGTAGCCTGCGCCGAGAGCAATGCCGCCTAGAAGGAATGGATACTTCGTGGTCTGATACAAAGTACGGAACATCTCCCAGACTGGATGGTTTCCGAAAGAGTAATCTTTCGCTCCCATTTTGAACTTGGCCTTCAGCACACCGTGCTGTGCGGTATTCATCGTCCGATGATGAATGCAGACCTTATCGATAAAGGTTTTGGTCTTCCAGCCTTTCATTCTTGCTGTGACGACTGCAATGTGGTCAATCCCGCCACCCTTTACTGGCGTGTATCCGCCAATCGCCTCGTAGCACTCGCGTCGAAATAACTGGCAGCCGCCCCAGACGTTTTCAATATTCGAAAATCGGTAGTCGTATTGTTGCGATCCTTCTCGAAAAGGCGATCCGCCGACGCCAAGACCCGGGTTCTCCGCGAAATTACTCAACAGGTACAGAAAGTGATCCGCCTCAATCGATACGTCGGCGTCGAGATTCCCCACGACGTCTGGCTGCAAATCCTTCACCCTGGCGTAGCCAGCGTTGAAGGCATGAACCTTCCCGGCAAAGTGTCGTTCGGCTCGGTCGGGCATTCGCAACAACTCAATCCAAGGATTTTCGACAGCGTACTTACGCACGATGTCGTCGGTCCCATCGGTTGAGCCATCGCTGACAATGACCCACTTCAGCGGGCGGTACTTCTGCTCGACCATCGATCGCAGCGTAAATTCGATAAACTTGGCTTCGTTCCGCGCCGGCGTAATCAGAACGTAAGTGGGAAGCGCAGCTGTGCCCGCACCGGAAGGCTGAGCCAGTTGTTCGAGTAACGTCATAGACATTGACATTGAAGGACGCTAGTTAGCAGTCAAAACCGGCGCCGCTTGCGGCATGGCCGATATTCCACCGATCCCGATGTAGTGAAAGCCGCTCGCTACAACATCTTCACGCGATAACCCATTTCGTCCATCGATGATCAGCGGTCTCTCGACGAGTGTGGCAAGTCGGTTCCAATCCACCTTTCGGAACTCTTCCCACTCGGTAAGGAGTAGAACTGCATCTGCGCCTTTGGCTGCCTCGTAGGGATCATTGGCGTAGGTGATATCTGGAATTTCCTTCTTAGCTTTTTCCATGGCCTCCGGGTCATAAGCCTGGATTTGCGCGCCCTCTGCGACCAGGCGGCGGATGATCGAAAGGGCCGGTGCGAAACGAATATCATCAGTGTTCGGCTTAAACGCCAGGCCCCACACTGCAATTTTCTTTCCCCGCAACACCCACATTTCGTTTCGCACCTGCTCTACGAAACGCTCCACTCGACCCTGGTTAATCTTCTCGACCTCTTTTAGCAAGGAGAAATCGCACCCGGACTTCTCCGCGATTCTGATGAACGCCTGTACGTCCTTCGGAAAGCAGAATCCGCCAAATCCGATTCCTGGGTTCAGGAAAGCAGGACCGATTCGCGGATCCAAGCCCATACCATGCGCAACCTTGGTCACGTCCGCTCCGACGACCTCGCACAGGTTCGCCACCATGTTGATGAAGGAAATTTTCATCGCCAGGAAAGAATTCGAGGCGTGCTTGATCAGTTCGGCCGAATTCGTATCCGTAGCCAGGAAGATTGGATCCTTGCGTTTGGGGCAGGCGCAATGGATGGGGCAAGAGAATTTCTGTTGGATGATCGGCTCGTAGATTTCGCGCAGAAGACCTGCGGCACGCGTCGAGTCCGTTCCAATGACGATTCGGTCCGGGTGCAGGAAATCTTCGACTGAGGTTCCTTCTCTGAGAAATTCCGGATTGGAAGCAACATCGTAACTCAGCCCGTTTGTGCTGTGCACCGACAGGTGCTTGCGCAACTGCGCGCCGGTCTGAACGGGAACAGTGCTCTTCTCGATGATCAGCCGATACCCTGTCGCTCGCTTGGCGATCGTACGAGCGACGCCTTCAATGGCAGACAGGTCAGCGTCGCCATTCGGCAAAGGCGGGGTTCCCACGCAAATGAAGATCGCGTCTCCGAAGACTATCGCATCTTCGGTGGAACCGAAGCGCAGGCGGCCACTTTTACGAACGGTCTCGATAACGTCCTCGAGATGCGGCTCAAAAAGCGGCATCACCCCGTTCTGCAACTTGGAGAGTTTTTCAGCATCACTTTCACTGCAGAACACGTCGTGACCGACTTGCGCCAGGCAAGCCGCCGTCGTCAGACCGACATAACCCGCACCAATAACGGAGAGCTTCATCTTGAGTTGTTCCTCATCTTGAATTTAAAGAAATTGGCCTAAAAATTGGCTACGCGGACTGGTCGGCCGCCGCCAATGCCGTACTCTCGGCCTCGACCCGCTTGCGATTGAATTTTGCATTGAAGGCCGCGACCTCCTCGACGACACGCGACTGTTGCGCCGCGGTCAGCTGTGGGTACATCGGCAACGATACAATCTCGCCGGCGATCGTTTCGCAGACTGGAAAGTCTCCAGCTTTGTAGCCAAGCGCACTGTAAGCTTTTTGGCGGTGTAGAGGAATCGGGTAATGGATGCCGCTTCCGATACCGACACTGCCAAGGTGCGCCATCAGGCCTTCCCTGTCTTCAGTTCGCACTACGTACAGATGATAGACAGCGCGGGACCATGAAGGCTCATGAGGCGTGCCAACTCCCGCATCGGCCTTCGCGAGCAGGCGGTTGTATTCTGCGGCCTTTTCCCGCCGCTTTTCGTTCCACCCGTCGAGATGTTTCAATTTCACGCTCAGAATTCCGGTCTGGATCGAGTCCAGACGGCCGTTGTATCCCTCGATATCGTGGTAATACTTTTTCGCCTGGCCGTGATCGCGAATCATCTTGCAGGTGTCAGCCAGCTTTGAGTCGTTCGTGGTAATCGCTCCCCCCTCACCACAGGCTCCCAGATTCTTCCCGGGATAAAAGCTGAACGCGCCCGCCCGGCCCATCGAGCCTGCTCGATACCACCGATTCTGTTTCCGCGAAAAGTATTCGGCTCCATGCGCCTGACACGCGTCTTCGACCACGACTAGTTGGTACTGGTTTGCCAATTCAAGAATTGCATCCATGTCCGCCATCTGTCCGTAGAGGTGGACTGGAACGATCGCGGTTACGGGACGCCGACTTCTCTTGCTGATCAACTTCCCTTCTTCTGAAACCGTGCACTGCGTTTCCAGATAGACGCGTAGTTTCTCGGGATCCATATTGTAGGTGCGCTCGTCGATGTCGACGAACTCCGGCAACGCTCCCGCCTGCGAGATGGCTTCGGTAGTCGCGATAAAAGTGTGTGGGACCGTTACAACCACGTCGCCTGTTTTCACACCGGCTGCCATGAGGGCAAACCTCAGTGCGTCCGTGCCGCTATTGACGGCGACCGACCGCTCGGTGTGGCAAAACTGGGCAAATTCCTTCTCGAAATTGTCTACCATCGGGCCGCCAATGAAGCCGGCCGAGCGAATGACTTGCTGGAAAACTGCGGTTAGCTCTTTTTCGAGCTCCACGTGCGGTGTTACCAGATCAAGAAAAGGGATATTAGGCGAATCACTCACTGCGCGACCTCCGTTTCAATTTTGCGAAGAATTCGGGCTGGATTGCCAGCCACGATCGTATTAGCTGGAACGTTCTTAGTGACAACTGCGCCCGCACCCACGATGGCATTTTCTCCAATGCAGGTATTGGCCAGAATCGTAGCGCCTGAACCGATCGACGCTCCTTTGCTCACTACCGTTCGCTCTACATGCCAGTCGGCCTCGGTCTGTAAGCCGCCATCGGCCGTGGTTGCCCGCGGATACAGATCGTTGATAAACATCACACCGTGTCCGATGAAGACGTTGTCCTCAATCGATACACCCTCGCAAATGAATGTGTGACTGGATATCTTGCAGCGTTTGCCAACCGTTGCGTTCTTCTGGATTTCGACAAAGGCTCCGATTTTCGTTTCGTCGCCAATCTCGCATCCATAGAGGTTGATGAATTTTGAAAGCTTTACGTCTTGCCCGAGTTTTACGTCCGGTGCAATGCAGTTATAGGTTTCCATAGGATTTCGCTGATATCTTGCAGTTTGATCGCTTCAGCATTTCCAATTAATCCGTTCCGCAATCGAGCGGGACAGTTGAGGCGCTCTTGGCGGGAGCTTCCTCTGGGTGCTTGTGTCTGGCAGGTTGCCGAACCGACTCACCGCGGGAGTACCACACTGTCTCCCTCTTGCTGCGGCGCATGCAGGCATGCACGAGTTCAGGTGTCTCCCAGGGAACATCGTGATAGCCGGTTCGTAAGAATTCGCTTTGCGGATCTCGGGCCCACTCATGCGGGAAGAGCGCGATGGTTTCGTTGTCCGTAACAGGCGCCGCCAGTCGAATCGGGCTTCCAGAGACTGCCGCAAATAGCGCCGCTGGAAGATCCCGCCCCGGTCCGAGCGTAAGATGACCGACCTGCGTCGCTCTAGGATTGATTTCGATTAGATAAGCATGTCCCGAATTCGCCTCGAGCATGAAATCGAAGCCGCACACTCCGGAGAGCCCCAGCCGGCGAACAACCTTTTCCGAGGCGCTCTCGATTTCGGGGTGGTCAATCAACCGTACGACCGTCGCGTGACCAGCAGCATCACCTTTGCGGAGAACTTCGAAATGCAAACTCGCCAGAACACTTCCCTTCCAGCAAACGACCGTACTCGTTGCCTCGTGTCCCGCGATAAAGGCCTGCGCGCTGACCTCTGGACGCCGTCGCAAGAAAGCAGCCGAGAGCAGAGTAGTGTCGTGGTCCACCAGCGTTCTCTTTATGGCCCTCGCCAAAAGAGGAGGCGCTTGCAGCTTTTGAAAGGCGGACTGCGCTTCCGTTGACGTTCGCGCCATCCGGACGCCTAAGCCACCCGAAGTGCCATCCGCCTTAAGAACGATTGGAAAACCGACATGAATCAGAGTTGCCGGTAGCTGATCCGCTGAACAGACCGTCTCCGTTGTGGGTACACGAATTCCCTGCTCTCTTGCGAAATCCATGAACGCCGCTCGTGACTCAACGATTGGGAACGAGGTCGGCAATCCGAGTGAACGTTCGACAAGCGCGGCCAGATTCGCAGGCTCCGCCGAATACTCTGTTCTTTCGGCGTAAAGCCGATGCAATTGTTGGGTCGCAAGATCATCTCCCGGCACTACGACGTCGGGCTTGCCGCTCCGGATCGCTGTCGCCAGGCATTGCAACGGAGCCAAGCCGCGATAGGCGTAGACTCGGCCGGCGACCCGCGTTTCATGAACCGGATGCCCCGAAGGGCAAACCACCTCGATCTTGAACCCGGCATTCGCCAAGGCTACCGCCAACCGGGCGGTGGGCACCCAGTTTGTTGTGGTGACAATGAGAGCGGTGGGTTTCAAGAGCGATACCTAATTTCTAGAGTCTTAGCCAGGGCGGCGAACGATGGGTGTCCGGATCAGAGATAGACAAGTTCGCCGCGTTTGGCGAGTGATTTACTGGCAGCTTCCAACATGCGCACCACCTTCAATCCAGCGCAGCCATCATTGAAAGGAGTTTCGCTTTTCTTGATGCATTCGACGAAGTATCCCAGTTCGAGTTTGAGCGCTTCGACCTGTTCGACTTGGGGTGCCCACATGTCGCCTGAGCGATAACTGACCAGCAGGTTGTACACACCCTCCTGGCTCTTGACGTCGACACCCTTGTCGTAGATTTTCAACTTTTCATCGGCTTCGAGGTCATTCCAGACCAGCATCTTTTTTTCGCCACCAATCAGAGTGGTCCGCACTTTGACTGGCGAAATCCAGTTCACGTTGACGTGCGCGATCATCTTGTCCGGATAGTAAGCCGTAATGAAGGCGATATCTTCGTGGCTGTTGAGATGTGCCTGACCAGTAGCCGAAATCGCCTCGGCATCCTTGTGCAGCAGGTGATTCATGATCGATAGGTCGTGCGGCGCAAGATCCCAGATCACGTTGCAATCGTGCTGAAAGAGCCCGAGATTCACGCGGGTCGAGTCGTAGTAGTACAGCTTGCCGAGCGTTCCTTCTTTCAGCAACTTCTGAATCTTGCGGACCGCTCCGGTGAACAGGAACGTATGGTCCACCATGATCGTCAGATTCTTTTGTGCCGCAAGATTGATCAGTTCTTCCGCCTGAGCCACAGTACTCGTGAACGGCTTTTCCACAAACACATGTTTGCCGTTTTCGAGCGCCGCTTTGGTCAGTTCATAGTGCGTCCAGACGGGAGTGATCACTGCGATGGCATCAACATCGGGCGACTGGATCAACTCGTTGCAGTCGCTGAAGACCGGTGTGTCCGGGTTTGCAGCGGCAATGCGCTTCCGGGCGGCCGGCGTCTGATCGCAGACACCAACGACCTGGCAACCTTCCAGGGACCGCAGATTTCGAACGATATTCGGCCCCCAATATCCGTAACCTATTACTCCAAATTTAAGCATGAGAATTCACCTGATGGCGGCTGGATCAAATCGGAAAATGACGGGGGATCATTTTCCAGGAAGATTCGATCGGGATGAGAAAAAAATAGGTTAATAGATTTTGCGAGGATGATCGGAGTCAGCAGGCGCCGTTTCCTGCGATCACTGCTTTGGGAGTTTGAACCAGAATTTTTAGATCAAGCCAGGGAGAACAATTGCGTGCGTAGCGAAGATCGAGACGCACCATGTCATCGAAACCGACGCGGCTACGTCCTTCCACTTGCCAGAGTCCGGTAATACCGGGCTTCGCTTCGAGCAAGCGTCGCCGATGCCATGTGGCGTACGCCTCAACCTCGTAAGGCACGGGTGGGCGTGGTCCGACGAGCGACATATCCCCTCGTAGCACATTCAGGAACTGCGGCAACTCATCAAGGCTCGTTCGTCGGAGGAAGTTTCCCACCGGAGTAATCCGCGGATCGTTCGTGAGCTTGAAGATTCCTTCGCCTGCCTCGTTCGTGTGCTTTGCGGCCTGGCCAGCAATCAGTTGGCGAACGTATTCCTTGTGCTGACTGGCATCGTTGTTCACATACATGGATCGAAACTTGAGGAAAGTAAAGGCAGTGCCGTGCTCTCCGATACGCTGCTGCCGGAAAAGAATCGGGCCCCGCGAGGTCAACTTTATTGCTGCTGCAATCGCCAGAAAAACCGGAGAGAGTGTGATCAAGAGCAGCAAACTGCCGATCAGGTCCATCCCTCGTTTCAGTACTCGGCCGGTTCGGTTTTCTCCATTGCGCCTGTGGAGATCCGGATAGAGCGTTGGATTGCTCTGGCGATCCGGAGTATTTGGGTCCCACTCTTCCGGAAAGAGATGGAAGGAGAACTTGATCTGGCTGAACTGTTCGCTCGTAAGCCGGCCGCGGAGCACATCACTAATGCGGCCGAGAATCGTACTCAGAATCAGATTATTTTCCAGCGTGATCTCGGTAAACATCACACCGACGGCGGTATTTTTCTCATACCAACCCATGACATCCGTCTCGCGCGTCGCGGCCTGCAACGCAGAGAGGATGTCGAGCAGGATGCGGCCGTTCTTTTCCGTCGGTGTCGGACGTCCGGTATCCATCAACAAGAGGACAAAAGGACGCTGGGTACGTTCGCTCCGCTTCCGCTCCATCGAAATCATGCGGCAAAAGATTTCTTCCGTGAGGACTTCTTTAGGGTCGGACCCGTTCTGCGATTGGGATAACCGGCTTGCAGATCGTGGTTTGGCTGATGTGGACGACACGGATGCATCTCCTCGCGTGGCCGCGGTAGCATATGAGCTCCGCAGCGCGCTAACAAATTGAGTTGGCGGGGGAAATTCGATTTGCCGGGGAAAATTCGGAGTTAAATACTAGGATTCAGTTTCACTTAGAGGTAGGCCTTCACCGTTAGCCACTTGGCCGTAGCGCGAGTAATAGTATTTCTGCTCGTTACTGTCGCAGCTATTTACTATCACGCCCAACATCAAAGATGGATCCAGAACTTCTACTGTTCGCTCCAGTTGCTTTTTTTCGCATACGCCTTCGCGAGTCACCAGCAACACCCCGTCAGCCAGCTTCATCCAGAGCGGAGTATCGGCCAGCGGAAGCACAGGAGGCGTGTCGATGATAATCCAATCGAAAAACGTTTCGAGTTGCTCGAGAATTTGCTGCAATCTGCCGGATTGCATGACCTCGATCGGATTTTCTGGTGTGACGCCGGCTGGAAGAAACCAGAGGCCCGAGCCTTCCAGCTTGTAAACGACGTCTTCCAACTTCAGCTCGCCGCGAAGAACCTCGCTGAGACCCGGCAGGTTGCGGTTAAACCCAAGACGCCTTCCCAGTTCCGGCCGCCGGAGGTCGCCGTCCATCAGTACCGTGTTGAGAATCTTGCTGCGTGACTGGTTAAAGGCAAGGTTCGCGGCGATTAGACTCTTGCCTTCTTCGGGGATGCTACTGGTAACGACAATTCGCTTCAGCTTGCGTTTTTCGCGCAAGTGTCGCAGTTTCAATCCCAGCACGCGAAACTTTTCCGCCGCCAGGCCGCCCTGGTCCGTCAGACAGATCAGCCTCGAATCCGATGCCGGCGCTGGTAACAGAGATTTGGTCGGCTTAAAAGATCCCTCCGCCCGAACTTGTGCCTCTTGAATTTGCGCTGGCAACGAGGCCGGTAATTCGGAGACAGCCTGCTTGCGTTCGATTTCCTGTTCCACGCCCGCTAGTAGATCAGCCACCGAATCGGCGTCTTTAGGCGAACTGCCGCCCGATCGTTCTTGCTCCGCTCGCTGCAACGCTTCGTAGATATAGCTCATGGGATAGAAAAACGATGCCTACTGTAGTCGCCGCTTGGTCTCAGCCTCGTGCATACGATCGCGAACGTCTAGAAGCGTCTTAACCGCCTGCAAAAGCTCTCTTTGTTCCTCTTCAACGGACAGCTTGGGTGCGACCGGGCTTTTCGCATCTACAACTGTCACGCCCAGTCTTAAATCCCGCGCGACATTGTCGATAATCTCCGAAGTCACCGTGGACGCGTGTTTCGCATAGCCCGCCAGCAAGGCGTTTTCGCAGATCGTATTGATCAAACGCGGGATTCCACGCGAGTGTCGAAACACCGCCTCAACCGCGGGCATCGAGAAAATCTGGTTGGCTCCAACCGCACCCGCGATCTTCAACCGCCGGTTTATGTACTCTTTCGTTTCATGCGACGTCAGCGGATCGAGATGACAACGCAACGCAATCCGCTGTTTCAGCTGTCTGAGATCGTGCGAATCGAGTTTCAGATCGAGCTCCGGCTGTCCCGCGAGGACGATCTGCAGCAACTTCTGTTGCGATGTCTCCAGGTTAGTCAACAAACGGATCTCTTCCAGTATCTCGTGCGACAGGTGATGCGCCTCATCCACCACCAGAATCGTCGTAAGTCCCTTTTGATGGCGCTGCAAGAGAAAACTGTTTAGAACGTGGATCAGTTCGTCTTTCGCTTTGCCCGCGACCGGTAATCCAAAATCACCGGCGATGTAGCGCACGAACTCCAGCGGCGATAACGTCGGATTGAAGATCAGAGCGAAGGCGACATCTCTGCGCTGCAATAAGCCGAGCAACGAACGCAGGATCAGCGTTTTTCCGGTCCCCACTTCGCCCGTCAAAACAACGAACCCACGGTGTGACGTCACCCCGTAATACAACGAGGCAAGCGCCTCGTTATGGCGCGTCGTCGGGAACAAGAACGACGGGTCAGGCGTGATCTCGAATGGGTTCCGCTGCAGGTTGTAAAAGCTTTTGTACATGATTTTTAGCGAGTGATTAGCCGTACAGATACGTTACAGCGGATCCTAATAGAATACATCCGACAATTACGACTGCGGCAGCCCCCGCCATCCAAGCACCCCGTCCGCGAGCGATCTGTTCTTCCAGACTCTCAATGGGAGGGATCTCCCCAATCACATCGAACGGAAGCAGTTTTTTGATCTCGCGCTCGCTGTAGATCTTGCCTGTCAGTCTTTCCTTGGCGAATGCGAACCCTCCCCCGAGCACTAAGCCGAATGCCAGTCCTGCACCGCACAACATCAGCCGATTCGGCTTATAAGGCTTGGCGGGAAGGTTCGGAGGATCCAGCATGCGAAAGCGCTCACCTTGCTGCGTCTTTTCGAGATCGGTCGACATTTCCGACTGGTTCTTCTTCGCCAGCAGAGATTCGTAGTCCGTTTTGGATTGATCGTAATCGCGGTTAATGTCAGCGAATTGTTGTTCCATGACCGGCGCCATGTTGAGCCGGGCCTGGTATTGATTAATCTTGTTCTGCTCGTCTTTTATTTCTGCCTCGCGATTCGCAATCTCGAGTCGATTCGCCTTGAGCTGACTTTCCATTTCGAACATCGGTCCGGTTTTCGCATCGAGCGGCGAAGGGTTGTTCGAAGTCGTGGGGACGTTCGTCGCCGGATTGCTCATGTCAGCGACGATTTTTTCCCGTATCTTCTCGGTCCGCGCGATCTGTTCCTTCGTTTTCCGCACATCGGGATAATTGTCGGTGTAGTGCGAAGTGAGATCGGCCAGTTGAGCCTTCAGCAAGTCCAACTGCTTGTCGACCGCAGCCAACCCCGACGGCCCCGCGGCCTCGCCGGACTTGGAACTCTGTCCCAAGGAACGATATTGGTTGGTCAAGGATTCCAGATAGGCATTCTGCTGCTTCGCCCGGTTTAACGAGTCCTGATTGGCCTGCAACTGGTTCTGCAGGCCAGTCAGTATCTGTAGATTGCTCTGCGTCTGAGTCGGCAACTCGCCCAGATGCTGATCCTTGAATTCACGCAATTTCGCTTCCTGCGCCGCAAGATTTGCCCGCGCTTGGGTCAGCTGATCCTCGAGGAACTTGGTTGTGTTTTCCGAACGTTCCTGCCGCTGTTCCAGATTTTCCGTGATGAACAAATTAGCCAACTCGGCCGTCGCCGCCTGCGCCATCTTCGGATCCCGGCTGGCATAGTAAATATTGAAAGAAGATAGCTTCTTATCGTCGCTGTGCGTCAGTTCGATCTCGATATCCTTGCGCATCGACTCGACCAGATCGTCGGGACTTTTACGCTTTCGCTCGGCGCTATAGAGACCCAAACTGTCGATGATGTGCAGCAACCGGGTACGGCTCAAGATCTGCTGCGTGATGCTATCCAGCTGACGCTGAATGTCGCTATCGATGTTCGACTCCACGTATTTCTCGGGCACGGAAGGCTGTTCGACCAAAATAAGAGTGCCCGACCGGTAAGTCGACGGAATCAGCCAGCTCGCTCCCCAAACCAGAACCCAGCCGAAAAAGAAAGGAATCAGAAACTGCCAGCGCCGGCGGCGCACGATTCCCTTGATCTCGGACAACTCGGGTAGCGATCCAGCTTGTTCTAAGTCTTCGTCCATGCCTACATTCCTAAAGGTTTGGCCCACTGATAGGACAGGGTCACAAACAGTCGATTTCGGTTTGCGTCGAGCGTCTGGGTGGGACTCATCGGACTTGAGCCCGGCACTCCGAACTGCTGCTGGAAGTCATGCGTGTAGCCCATTCTCAGTCCAACGCTTTTTCCAACGTTACGATCAAGTGTCACGCCCACCGAAGTCAGGTTGATTGAGGTTGCGCTCGTCTGGAAGGGCACGGTCAGGGATTGATTTGTTCCGTGTTGAGCAGTGACAGACCCGGACCAGGAACGTGTCAGTTGGCGTCGAAAGGTACCGTGGACCGCCTGTAAGAGTACGGCGCCCAGAATTCCACCGCCGTCGCTGATCATGCGGGAGTAACCCGCCGACGCGCCGGTATTTTGGGTATTCCAACCGAACTCCGCCCCTCCCCCGACCGACCAGTTGTTCGTCTGCGAAAAGGTTGACCCGCCGGCCGTAAAGCCTTGATTTTCCGCATACTGCGGGCCAACGAAACCGGTCAGCGAAAGGCGATTGGAGAAATTTAGCGTATCGATCGCGTAGACACTGTGCACTCGTGTTTCGCCATTTGGGTCGAACGTAATGCGTTCAAAGCGGTACGTGGCGCCGGCCCAATCGCCATGAAAAAGCTGATGCAACCAGAAAGCGGATCCGGTCGCCGTTTGAGTATTGGCCAACTGCGCCTGCCCTGCGACTTCACTGAAGTTCGAATCGTAGAACGATCCACTCGCGCCAACAAGATCGTTCAGGGCAAAGTGATAGTTGATCTCGACCGTGGTCTTGTCGGACTTCTGGTTCGCTAGCGGCGTAATCAGACTGGCGTTCGGCCCCCCAGCGCCGCCCAACAAGTCTCCGCCGTTCCCTGCATCGAAAAGCCCCGTCGTTGCGGAGAAGTTTTCGGCCACATGCAGATTCCAATGCGGGCTCAATCGATATTGCGAATCGAAATTCAGATTGTGCGATCCCTGGTTCTGGGCTGTGAACTTTTGATTCACCGTGAGGCCCCCCGCGTATCCCAGCGTCCATCGCATTCTCGATGAAGTCTCATCAATCTTAATGTTCGGAAAGATCGATTCGCTCGTGTTGCTCTCCGTTCCGTTCGATAGCAGCAGCGGATTGTCGTCGTACGCGGCGCCCACGTTAATTCCGCCCCGTAGATAATTCGATCGTTCCATTTCCGAAAGTGACGCGGAAGATATGCCGATCCCGCCCAAGAGTGCCGGTATCTGCGGCAGACTGCTCGCCGTGTCGCCGGAACCCGTATCGCCTTCTATTCCCGCGAATGCAGAAAGTGGTGCTGCGGGTGCCGTTCTGCCTGTGTCTGGCGTTTCAGTCTGGTCTGGACTTGGCGAAGGCGAGTTCTGAGCTGCCCCGAAGACTGCGAGTCCGGCCACCACACCAACGACAATCAAACAACGCCAAAAGCTCATCTTCAACCCGTGATTCTGCAATTACGGGATCACTACCGTGTCGCCGGCTTGCAGTCGGATATTTTGTTCGGGGTTCTTCCCTTTGATTACGTCTTTGTAGTTGAACGGAATTCTCTTCTGCGTTCCGTCCGGAGCCGGCCGCAAAACATACATCGACTTCTGCTTCGCAAAATCCTTGAAACCGCCGGCCATCGCAACCGCATCTAGCACCGTCGTCGCGCTGGTCAGCAGGTAGGCACCCGGACGGGCGACCATGCCCAGGATATTCACCTTCTGACTTTTGCTATCGGTAACAATTACGGTGACTTCCGGCTCAGAAATGTAGTTCCGCAGTCGTTTGGTGATCTCCTGCTCAAGTTGTTGCGGTGTCTGCCCACCAGCCTGCAACTCCCCGACCAGCGGCAGGGAGATCTTCCCATCGGAACGCACGGGAACGGATCGTGATACGTCCGGTTCTTTCCACACGTTGACGGTTAGAACGTCATTCGCGCCAATCACGTAGGAATCATCGGAATGCGATTTCCCATTATCGGGGTTACCCGCCGGCGGTGGCGGAGCAACCACCCCCGTTGCCTGAGATGCAGGAGCGGTCTGCGCAACAGTTTCTAGGGAAATAGACATCATCGCCGTGAAAATCACGGTCAGTACCGCTCGACGGTACGAACTGATTCGCACTCCGTTATTTTCCATCATTGTTGCCGTCCCTACTTCGCTTCCCGCATCGCATCGGCCGCAAACAATCGTGCCGAATGGGCTGGCGGCGAGAGATGGTATTCCTGAATTTTATAGAGCAAAGCACGGTAGCTGACATTCAGCAACCGTGCGGCAGCTTTGCGGTTCCAGTTTGTCTGCTCGAGTGCCTGGGCGATGGCACCGCGTTCCGTCTCGCCTTTTGCGTTTCTGACCAAGAGTTTAAGAGACGAGTGCTCTTCCGCAGCATGCCCGTTTGAGCCGTGTGCGATATTTCTTGTGTGCCCGTTTCCATTCCCACTTTCTCCCTTCTGTACGCCGGAGTCGGGATGAGAATGTAATTCCCGGAGCGCCGCAGCCTCATCACCATGAGCCAGAAATCGCTTGGCAAAATTCTCCAATTCGCGTAAGTTGCCCGGCCAGACGTGGTGTTGACACGCATCCAGCAATACGCTCGAGAAACGCGGCGCCGGAACACCATAGCGCCGGGTCAAGCGGTTCATCAAGTGCCCCATCAGCAGCGGAATCTCCTCCTGCCGGTCGCGCAATGGTGGCACCCGCAATTCGAAAACGCTTAAGCGGTAGAACAGCTCTTCTTGAATTCTTTTTTCTGACGCCGCCCATTCCAGATCGCCGGACGTTGCGGCAATGATGCGCACATCCGCTCGAATCGGAGTCTGGCCTCCACACCGTACGAACTCCCCTGTCTCCAGCATCTTGAGGAGGCGCCTTTGCACGGCGTCGGGCATAGCGTCGAACTCATCCAACAAAATCGTTCCCTTCGCACACTGTTCAAACTTGCCAGGCGTTGACTCGGGCTTGCCATTCGCGGACGAGTGTTCGTACCCAAACAGTTCGTTCTCCAGCAAATCCGAAGTGAGCACTGCACACTTGACGCGCAAGAAGGGGAAACTCGAGCGGATCGATAGCGAATGGATGAGCTGCGCCGCGGTTGTCTTCCCGCTACCCGCTTCGCCGGTGATCAACACGGGAACGTCAGACTGGGAAAGCAGTCCAGCTTGCGTGCGCAGCCGACGCGTGGCCGGACTCGCCGCAATGAAGTACAACTCTTCGCTGATTCGCTCGATTTCTGGTTGATACATTTTTAGAGGGCCCGGTGGTGACTAAGGTAGGTTAGCTGCGCTGAAAACATTACGTAGGGAAAGGTGGTGGGAAAGTTCTATATGGGCTCGACGCTGTATCCGTCGATCCGTACCGCCATCGACCGCTGAATCGCATCCACGGAAATGATCAGGCTATGGTCCCCATTTTCCGACAGGAATACGCCTTCCACTCCATCCATCGCTCCGCCCCGCACCCGAACCCGTTGTCCAACTTTCAAAAATGGATAGGCACGCCACGGCGCCGCCTGAGTCAGGACCTTCTGGATGCTTTCGATCTGCTCGTCGGGAATCGGCAGGCTTGAGCCCCGAGTCCCCACGAATCCGTGTACGCTTTCAATCTGATAAACATGAGTCCGGTCCTGTTCGCTCAGAGCTGAGCGGATGAACACGTAGCAACTGAACAGCGGCACTTCTACTTTCTTCTTGCGGTCACTCCAGCGGTGGATTTCCATCGTCGTCGGTACAAAAGTCTCAAAACCCCGGTCGCGCAAACGCCGTTCGATCGCTTTTTCGTGACGTGCTCTCGTATGCAGCGCGTACCAGCGCAGTCCGCTAGCCGAGACGAACCCGGTCGGCCGTTCGCTCATTTCGTAGTTTGGGTTTGAGGTACTCATAGCTTCGCCCTCTGGGTCCCATCGGTCTGGGTCCGCCTGTTCCACACACGAAGACACACCTACACGTCAAATCGGGGGAGAAAAAAACCAGGAAAAAGTAGGGGGGAAGTTCTAGCTGTCTGAACTTAGCCTCCCTTGCAAGACCGTGCAAGTGGTAGGAGTTCTTAGGACGGTTTGACTCTATCGGGTCAAGGGTCATTTATCTCATTACGAAGGTGTACGTCTTGGAGATCTTCTTCCTTGGCACGGCGGTGGTATGAGGCATTTCGTCAGCCAAAGAAGGCGGGGTTTTATTTCTGTGAACGCTTCAGCCGTGAGCGTTAGCTCGCTGCATCAAAAGCACTTAATCGTTAGAATCGTAAAACAAGATGCAGTGAAGTTGAAATTCTCATCGAACCAACAGCCATGCAGCCTCGTGCAACGATTACGAACTTTTACAGTGGCATGAAAGGATTGCAGTTTCTTGCATAGGTTGCAGCTTGTTTGCTTGCCCAGCCATCCATTTAATGCTACATTCTTCGCTGTAGAGAGTTAAGTTTTTTGGTAGGAAGAGACTCTGGCCGGCTCTGACTGCAACTCACCTTCCCCACACCGCCGACCAGTGTCTTCAGCGAACGGAGTAAGTTCACGTCCCCCATCCGGTTCGTATTGCCACGTACTTAATATCAGGAGGCCTCGATGCCATCGCACGAGGAAGTGGACTCGGATTTTGTCAGTATTGTGGTTGCCGACGGCACGCGCATCCATACTCAACTCTTGGCCGACGCTCTCCGCAATGATCGGGGACTGCAGGTCGTGGCCGCGGCATCGAACTCGGAAGAGCTCCTGGCCGCGGTCAATCGCGTGCCGATCGACGTTGCCGTCATCAGTCACAATCTGGACGACCAGCCCGGGCATGGCACCCAGGTCCTGCGCGAGATGCGCATTCTCAGGCCTCAAATCAAGGGCGTCATCCTGCTCGACAGCTCCAAGCCCGAAGAGGTATTGGAATGCTTTCGTTCGGGCGCCCGCGGCATCTTCTCTAAGCAAGAGCGAATCGAAATGCTCTGCAAATGCATTCGTAGCGTGCACGAAGGCCAGATCTGGGCACGGAGCGTTGATCTCGACCACGCGCTGGAGGCATTAGCTGCTTCGCCTCTGGTTCGTACCACCAATCACAAAGGAATCGAACTACTGTCTGCTCGCGAGCGCCAGGTGATTCAGCACGTGGCCGGAGGCTTGTCGAACCGCGAAATTGCAGAAGCTCTCGCACTCAGCCCCCACACCGTCAAGAACTATTTGTTCCGCATCTTCGACAAATTAGGCGTTTCCAGTCGCACGGAATTGCTTTATCTGACTATGAACCAACCACCATCTATTACTTCGACGACCGATGGAGAAGCAAAAGCCTTTGCCGCGATCGTCGAAGCGGCGGAGGCGGGGGATCCCTCGGCGCAGCTTCAGATGGCGGAGCATTTTTCTAAGATCAAGGACATTAGCAGCGAACTGGATGACGAGCTCCCTGGCTTTCAGGCGGCGTCAGTTTCCGCGTACATGTGGTACTTGCTTGCGGAGAAAACAGCTGTGCCGCTCAAGGAAAGAATCGAGGAAGGCAAAAAGATCGCTCGCTCGGCGATGTCTCCCGAGCAACTGGCGGAAGCGGAAAACCGAGCCGCTGTATGGCTAAGAAACAGCAAGAAGTCTTTGAGTTTCGCAATCGACACCCCAACTGGAGCTCAAAAAATGCACGCTGGCGCTCGGTGATACATTGATTTGCCGGCCGGATCTTCAGAAGAGATAACCTCTCATCAATGACGTATCCGCAGGACTCGATGCAGTGAGCTCATAACTGAAGGACGTTGCGTTGGAGCTTTACATAGCCCTGCTCCTGGACCCAGACGTCGAGTGGGATCGAAGCCATCTCATCCACCAGCGGTTCGGCCAATCCGCCAGTCGTCATGTCAACCGTCTTGATATAAGTGCGGCAACTCTCGCACGCTTCCGCTCGCACGTGTTTCAGTTCTTCCGCTGTATACACCGGCAACTTCCTGGGATCCTCCTCCCCGCACCCCGGACAGACGATCCGCCGGAACTCCCACTCCGCCAGACAAAGCGAACAGACCAGCGACCGCAATCCGCCATCTCCCATCGGCCGCAAAACTCCGACACTTGGCTTGCGTTTGCAAAACGGACAGGCAAACGGTGCTGGCCCCGTCCAACGCAAATTAGAACGCACACGAAGCGCCGCCGCGTAAGGTTGGAGAAACGACCGCGCAAAGAAATCGTCAGAACCCGTCGCTGGCGACATCGTCCCGTCCCCTTGCCAGAAACTTCTCAACAAACGGAGATGCGACACTTCTCCGCCGTCTCCCAGTTCCCGCGCGGACCTTCGCAAAGACTCCGGACCGCTCCGTACTGCAACTGAGAGGAGTTCACCAAATCGCTTCGGGAGCGACGTAGGAAGCGGTCGCATAAAAGGCCCGCCATCTTCCGACTCTCCGTTATCCGGGACAATGGAAGGTTCAACCTCCGCGTAAAATCTCTCTTGAAAGCGCAGAATAGCCGAATAAAACCCGAGAATCTCCGAAACAAAGGCATATTCGGCGCCTAACTTTTCTGCCCTCGCGATTCTCCGTTGCCACTCGTTTTGCATTTAGTCGATTATCGTTCCCCCTTGTGGGTCAAGCAACGATCGGACGCGATTCCTCAGGTTTCTGTCCTGACTCGCCCGCGCCTCCGACCGATAAGGACGACCGACTGGACGTCTCCCTTTCTGCACAAGTGACTAAGGGCATGTCACCGTCACATTCGTTCTTCCGAGACCCCAATTCATTGTGCTCTCATCGAAAAATCCGTTGGAATCAAATTTCTTATCTGCTCAACCCGTATTGACTTATGTTTGCCTCAATCGGTTCCTCGATGAAATGTCGACCATATCGTCGAGCCGGAATCTTACTCTTCGTCGTGCTCGCCGTCTCCACGACTCTGCTCCCGGCCGCGAGCGCCCAAGCAACTCCCTCTATTACCGGCATCAGTCCGCCGAGCGTCGTCGCCGGAGGCGCCACTTTCAATTTGACTGTGACTGGCAGCGGATTTCTCACCAACTCCGTCGTCCAGATCAATGGCGGCAACCGGCCCACCATCTACAGAAGTTCGCTGCAGTTGACAGCCACGATTTTCGCTTCCGATATTGCCACCCCTGCCACCCTTCTCGTCACGGTATTCAACCCTTTCGCGGTCGGCGGTGGACTCACCTCCAACGCACTACCGCTCACGGTGAGCACCGCGCCTTTGCCAATTCTGATCAGCGTTTCTCCTGATTTCACAGAGCAGGCTGCCGACCACGTGAGAATGACACTGATAGGAGCCAATTTTCGACCGGGAGCGACCGTGATCCTTTCGCCGCCGCTCGGGGCAGTAAGCGATTCCAATGGGCACACGCGCGCTACCGACCTGACCGTGTTTAGCGTCACAGTTGTGAATTCAGGACTCATGACGGCGATCTTCAGCGCCAGTCCTACGGCAATTGTCAGCCTGCGCGCAGTCGATGTTCTCAATATCGATGGGACAAGCACGGCCGGGTCGCCTGCGGGAGGGCCCGGAACTTCGCAGCCTCTATGGCTCCGGTCATCGAATTCCCTCGGAGCTCCCCTCTCGGTCTTGAATATGGCGCTGACCCATCCTCGGGATGGAACGACAGTCGCGCAGGGGCAGGATCTAAATGCAGAAGCGATTCTTGCGGGCTCCGGAACCGGAACCGTGATCGGACAGTGGATTTGGGATGGCAACGTGGTCGAGCAGTTTGCCGCCTCGATTGTCGGTGGTCAGAGTACAACGATCCGCACTCGCCAATCACTGCCTACCTGGTATCTCGGTGCGCACACCCTGTATTTGCGGATGGTCGAGCCCAACCAGATCGCCACGCGTCCCATCATTGTCGTCGTCAATCCGGGTGATTGGAAACTCGAACAACTCGTTTTGCCGGAATCGAACGCAGCTTTTCCGCCCGAGAATCCTCCAAGTCTGCTGTGGTCGCCCGTGCCCGGAGCGGCCAAATATCAAGTTGGCTTTTCGACTCAGCCGTATCTGTCGACGATTCGAAACTGGATCGACGTCGTCGACAATCGTTGGGAGATGTCCTTGCGACTCTGGCGAAGCTTGCCGGAAGGTCAACTCTACTGGACCGTGCGCGCCATCGAATCCACGGGAGAGCCGCGGAAGCCCTTACCAATGCGAGCACTCTATCGCATTTCCGCCGGCAGTCTGGCAGCGGCGCAAGCAGTCCCAGGGCGGAGCGCAACTGGCCACACGCTGTTGGAGTGGAAGCCCGCGCAATCGTCCGCTTTTTACTTCGTGACCATCACCAGTGATTTCGCGGCCACGCAAATCATCCGCCAGTATCTCACCGCGGATCCAAAGCTGGATCTGCGAGCCGCCGACAAAGGTCTAACTCCCGGGACGACTTACTACTGGCAGGTGGATGCGATTGCCGCCAACGGCCAATTGATCATGTCAGGGCCGGTGCAAAGCTTTCTGGCCGAGGTTTCACCGCAATCGAGTCTGAATAGCGACCGCCGCCTGGTGCAGTTGGCTTCGTTAGGAGTTCCGAAATCTCTGCCCTTCCTGCCCGATCTTGCCTCCGAAATCGGAGCCCGCACCCCCACTCCAGACAGCAGTACAAACCAAGTGCAACCCACGATTTCCGTGAGCTTTCAGTCCGCCGTGAATCCAACCGACATCAGTTTGATGGTCGACGATGTGGACATCACTTCTCTAGCTCTATTATCGGAATCAAAAGTCACCTTTAACCCGCCTCTACCCCTCACAGGCGGCGATCACAACGTGAATCTCACCGTCGGAAGCGAAGCCGCAAGTTGGAAGTTCACCGTCACTGCCTCTACCCCGCCTTCAACGGGCGTGCCGTCGCCTCTCGCTCTGCAACCAGGGACGGACGCGGAGCAACCGCCTGCGATCAAGGCCGCAGTTCCAACCCCGGCGATAATCGCTGCCGCGCATCACCCCGCGCCGAAAGAGAATGCGAAGATCCGTCCCTCGGAAGAAGGACAGATCAGTTCGAATACCCAATGGGCTTCTGGATCGAATCCTCCTGACTCCAACACCTTTTCGATCTCAGAGCGCGCAACCTACAGCGAAGGTCCGTGGCACGTAGAAGTAAACGGCAGCGGATTGATGAATTCAATTTTGAATCCAGAAGTGCAGCGCACAAGCCATGGATTAGTAAACGACTACGTCCTGCAACTCGGCTACAAAAAGGGTAAATGGGCCGCGAATCTGCGTTTCGGCATCGTCTCTCCCGTCCTTTACACAAACGCGCAATTTGTAACGGCCGCCACCCCGCGGCAAGGAGCCGAAATTACCCTTAAGACGCCGGCGGGCACCTTCGGATATTTTGCCAACACCAACGATCAAGCCCTCGGCGGGGGAGCCGGCATCAATTTCCACCAGCAACTCATGGGAGCCAGTTATGAAGCTCCCTTGCCGAAATGGGCCCAATTTCGGCTGATGTGGCTAAGCGCTCAGGATATTGGAGCGCCCACCACAGTCGGCTTCGACTCGCAGGGAAATCCGATTGTTCTGCCCAATCCGATTGCCCCTAAATCGAGCGGAGACGTATACGGCGCGCTGCTGAACCTTCACCTCAATGCGAAATGGCTGTGGTCCTCTGAGTATGCTTTCAGTCGCGACAACGCCAACACCACCGATCCAGCTTCGAAGCGCGAATTTGGACGAGCCTGGCGCACCGGCATCTCGGGACAAACCGGCAAAACCAACGTCAACGTTTCCTATCGCGACGTAGGCGAGAATTTTGGCAACCCGGCAAATCCCAGCCTGACGCAGGCCAGCCAGCCGAATCTGCGCGGCGTCGATTCAGCCATTACCCAGTCAACAACTGCGGGTACATTCGGCTTGACCTACACATTCCTGGCAAATAACGTTCATCCCACCACGAGCGATGAGTTGTTCCTGCATAATTTTGACGAGTCCTGGAGCAAGGCCTTCGGAGTGAAAACAAATCTCGTCTTTGACGCACGCGAGTCTTTGACCCAGACCGGCACGACACCGGTAGCGCTGCAAGGCCAACCTCCCGACCAGGCCGGAGCGCAGGACCAGCGTGATCTTTCAGGCAATCTCAACCTAAGCCGGCAGGTTGGCACGGTCACGATATCGGGAGGCGGCACGCGCGACTGGAACCACAACAATCTTTTCCCCGAGGCAAGCACGATTACTTCCTCGCTCAATTTCGGCACAAACCTGGTAACGCGCGGAATTTTCCAGCTGAATTCCCAGGTAAATGCAAACTGGGTTTCCGCGGATGGCTTGACAGTGGGCACGACACGCAACATTACCGTCTATGTACAACCCGCCTTGAACTGGAAGAAACCCGCGCTCCAAGTTTCTCCCCTGATTACACTAACGAAAGGCCGCACAATTCTCGCGAACGGCACGCTCACCAGTGATTCGCTCACCGGCCAATACGGCGGCAGGATTTCGTGGACATTACCCGGCGTGCTGAAATTCAGCACTTTCTCCGCCCAGGGAAACTACAACCAGAATCGCAACACCATTATGGCTTTCGACCAACGAACAACTCAGTTGCTCGTCTTGTGGACAGCGACCTGGGGCCACAAACATACTTTCTAACTGACCCGTGGCGTGAAACGATCGATGAACCATCGCCGGATCAATTCGCGTTTCGCTTCCCTCTTCGCGCTATGCGCCATGCTCTCCGTGCTGGGACATTCGCAGGCGAGACCGCCTGCGCTGATCAGTTTCGGCCCTACCCAAGCGCCTGCAGGTTCGACCGTAACAATCAACTTCAGCGGGATGAATTTCCTCCCGCGCTCGATGAACCTACTGTTTTCCCCGAACCAGGGAATCACGGTAACCAAACTTCAAGTCGTTTCTCCCATGCAGATTTCGGCGCAGGTGCAAATCGATGCCGCCGCTCAGACGGGCAGCCGTCAGGTCACTCTCATCGACGCCGACCACAGCCTGCGGGCCGCCGCCTCTTTCACCATCACCGCACCCCAAAATTGCCCTCCGGGAATGGCTGCCAGCGCCTGCGGTTCTCCGCAGCCCGCTCTTCGCGAATTCACGCCTCTGCAGGGCACCCAGGGAACCTCCGTCGCGATTACCTTCAACGGAATTAACTTCTCCGCCCCCGCTTCCGTCCAGTTCACTCCACCGAATGGCCTGACCGTGCAGTCGACCACGGTTACAAACTCCAACCAGATTCAAGCGCAGGTCGCCATCGCGCCGAATGCATCTCTCGGCGCCCGTGGCGTGGTCCTCATTGTCGGAGGAAAAACCCGGCTTCCGGCCTCCAATACCTTCACCGTCGTCTCCGGAGCGAGCCGTGGACTCCCAATGCAGATTCTGCGCGTGATTCCGAACCAGATCGCCGCCGGAAGCCAGAATGTCGATCTCACGCTAGAAGGTTCGAACTTCGTTCCCGGAACGCAGGTGACATTCACTGTAGGCGCGGGAGTTCCTGCCGCCGTGTTTGCCAACGGACCGGCCCGCTACGTCAACAGCACTGAAATTCACGTGACGGTCAACGCGCTTCCGTCGGCTCTGCCCGGCGGACGCGACCTCAATCTGCAGGCGCCGAATCAGCAAAGCATCGTGGGCAAAGGGATGCTTAACGTTCTATCTGTGAAACCATCCGGCCCACCGGCCGTTCTGAAGATTCCTCCGATCACCCTGCAGAATTTCCCCTTGGGTGTGATCAAACTGGACGCGCCCCTCGGGCCACCCACTTACAACGACCAATATGTCACTTACGGAGTTCCGTGGCTTGATGACAGCGCCGTCTTCAAATGGCACGAGCAGAACCCCGGCCTGGCCGACTACTACGAACTGCGAATCTATGCAAAAGATGGCAAGACTCTGCTGGCCAAACAGAAACTCTCCGGGATAAAAGACGTCACCCAGTTTGGTGGGATCTTTATTCCACCGCCAACTTACTATCGGCCGGACGACGCTTTTCTAAAGGAAGTGCTGGATCCGGTCCGCAGCCTGATGCCCAAATTACTGCCAGGGAGTCTCCTGGGGCAGACTCCCGCGGCGACGCCCATCTTCGGAGCAAGTGCGCCCATCCTTTCGGTCGTGCATTCCGGGTCTCACGTCATCTCCTATGCGCCATCGACCTCGGGTTCTAACTCCAACTCGACCTTTCCCCCCGATCAGTTAAATGGGCTGTTAAGCCAAGGCGATCTGCAATGGGAAGTTGCAGGATTTCACACCTACAACAAGACCGGAGTCGCGCCGCAACCGTCTCCTCAAACCGGCGCCAAGAGCGGACAGAACAGCACGCTCGTCCAGAATGCATCGCAGAGTCCCGCAAACTCACAGCCGCAAGCCCAAACCGTCGATCTGGAGGTGGAAATCTCTGATCGTTGGCCGCTCAAAGCTCCGCAAGGCCCAACCGGACTTGCCTGCAACGGCACCAACGTCGGCACCGGCCTTCAAGTCACGAATGTTGCCGACAAGAACGTCTACGGCGCGAATGGAAAGCCCACGGGAGTCGACCCCAACGACTACATCGGTGATCCCTTCGTCTTGAGCGGAAGTTTCTCCCTCAGTATGTCGCCCTTTGCGACAAATCCAACCCTCCATCAGGAGCCACATCCCGGTCAGCTTTTCGGAACGGTTGATCAGGTCCAATTCGACAATCTCTTTGTCGATTGGGGCGACGGTAGCGTCCAACCGCTCAGCGCGCAACCCGGAAATTCCGGTATCACGAATTGGGATCGCAGTCAGCCGCTAACCTTGCCGACGAATGCCACCAGTCCTTACGCCTTGAAGCACAGTTATCAATCGGCGGGGAGTTACACAGTCCGTGTGTTTCAGCTTTCTGAATCCGACCTGCAGCACGTAAGTGTCGCCTCCGTTTCTGCCAGCGTCGATGGCCCCACAAATCCTTTTATGCAGACCGCGCTGCTCTCGAAGATGGGCACGCAAGGCTCCGTAAAGACAGGCCTGACATTGTCTGGCGTGCAGTCGAGTTTTCAAAAGATCCTCTCGCAGTCAGGCGGTAGCCCAGCATCTCAAGTCGCCAGTGAAGCCTACATGATCTACTGCCACGCAGTGAACATCACCGTGCCAGAAGACTTGGCGGCCAATGGCCCGCTTCATTTGATGGGAATCGCCGACCCCGACTTTGGTGCTTACGATGTGAGGCCGATCATGCCCGGCCTTGTAAACCGCGCGTCTCTCGGAGATCAATCCGCGGCCGTTGAGAAAAACGCGCCGCAGACCACCCCAAGAAAGATGGAGGAGCGCGCCGGACCCACTCCTAGTCCCGGAACCCCTGCGGTCGAGCCTGTCGCTATTTGCAGCACCTGCGACGACGGCATGGACGCGTCGAGCTATTTGAAATATTACGGACGCGGACAAGTTCGCATCACTTGGGTGGTGGATGGCGCGCAATCGCAGCAAACCGTGGCGATCGGCCCGTCGCAGCCGCGAAAAAACCTGACCCGCCAGGGCTTCACAACTATCCAGTTCGGCCCCATCGTCATCCCGATACCAATTCCAGAACCCCCCATCATTATTTCGAATAGCGATCCGATTTATTCACCAGCGCTGCAAGTGCAACCCGTGGGCGATCACGCCGTGCTCGTACAAGCGGACGTGATGCCGCAACCTACGATGCCCAGCTTATCGATCGGCGTCAACCGCGCTCTCGGTTCGCTCGTGCCGCTTGGGTTAACGCCCTCGACAGGTGCCGGCACAGCCGCAGCCAGACCAATGCCGACCGGACCGAATGTTGCCGAGGCTCAATCTCTTCTAAACACCCTGGCCCCACCCCCCGGCAGCAATCTGCCTCCGCTCAAGGTAGGCATCCTTTCGCCCTCGAATCCGGGCTCCCTCGGATTGGGTGCTGTGCAATACGTAAATGGCCCCTTGCAGCAAGTTGTTTTGCAACTGACGAACCCCATTCCCGATCAGCACGTAGCATCGAATACAAAGACCTACCAAGTTGTCGCCTCCGATCCCACCAAGCCCTGCAAGTTTCTCTTTCCCGTCAAGAGTGGCGGAGCGTTCGAGATCTCGGGCCTGCAGAATCACGTTACTCAACAAGGCGCGACTTATAACGGCACGGGCAACCTGATCATTCATCTCGCGAACGCGAGCAGTGGTGGCTACGACGAATACCCGCCCATCCCCGTGAAGATCACGAACTGGAACGTCCCCGACGGCCTTCACGTCGCGTCCGGAAGCATCAATGTTTCTCCCAACCTGACGCTCGCCGCGAGCGTTCCCGCCTTGCAAGGCACAATCGCTTCGTTGGCGGGACAGGCAGGCGCCGAACTCGATGCGACATTGAACGTCTCCCTGAGCGACGCCACTTTGCGTCTGCCTGGCGAGAAGCCAGTCGCCTGGAGCGGCGTGCAAAGCGAACTGCATGCCAATGGCGATTGGATGAAAGACGACCTCAATCTGCCTTCCACATTAATTGGTTGGAGTTCGTTCACCATGCAGTCGAACGCGGTGCGGATCGATCTCAGCCACCATGACGGCGACGCTGCTGCGTCTCCTTGTAACTCTCTCCAAAATGCCGATTGGGTGGGTGTTCGTTTTCCCAGTCTCAAGCTCACTCCTTACACGATGGATCTGGTCTCCAGTGCGGCATTGCAACCCGTCGTCACGGGCTGGGGAGTGCTGGCTGGCGGCCTTTGCGGCACGCTCTCCACCGGGCCGTTCACCGCGAGCGTCGGCGCCGGTACTGTTAGTTTCGCCTCGATCAATGCCACGGCTTTCAACGGTACGTTTAACGCGCAATACAAGGGCATGGACATTTACGTCCCCTGGCTCGACACCCACCTGAAGGGCGACGCTACGCTGCAATCCGGAGGCGGCAAACAGGCCAGCATTTCATTCCCGTTCACCAGTCCGCCCGTTACAAAAACCTATGGCAACTTCGGATTCACCGCCAGTAATCTGCAATTCACCCAGCAGCAAAATGTGGGCTGGGCAGTGCAAGCGAATACGCATTTCGTTTTCTCAGCACAAAACAAGCAGTTTGCCGCCTTCGATCAGGTTTTCTACTTCGGAATGGACGGACGCGGTTATTTCGCACAGGGCAGCCAGGCGAAAGACGTCTCGCTCGGCGGCAGTTCAACTCTCGGACAAACTCCCGTCGACTTGGTCTCCGTTCATCTGACTGCGGCACCATCCGGCAACCAGGTACTCGCAGCCTTATTCAACACAAACGTTCACCTCTCCGAGGTCATGGCAGCCGCTTCCGTTCAGGTGAATTACGAGATCAATAAGTCCGGCACGAACTACTCCACCCTGGGACCAACCAACGCTCCCTTCACCATTGATGTGCCCTATCCATCGGGCCAGCCAAGTTCCGAAGCCAAAATTCATCCCGTCTATAGCGGAAGTGCTGGCACCGAATATTCCGGCACCGTCGATCTCTCTGAACTCGGCGGTCCACCCATCACAGGCGAATTCCGCCTCGGTTATCAGGGTGGACACGATTACTGGCTGACCCGTGTAAGTTATTCGCTGGGGCCGACCGGAGTGCCTTTGATTCCGGTGCCACCGGTCATGAATCTCTATCGCGTGCAAGGCGGCCTTGGCCACAATTTTCCGCTGAACGCATTTGAAGACACTGGTTCGATCAATTCTGCAACTCCCGTCTTCGACAACTCGTTCCTCTTCATGGCTGGACTTCGCGTCGGCATGCCAGACCAGTTCACTTACACACTCGATGGCGATCTGGTCATCAAGGCTGGCGGTCAGGATGCCGGCGCCCGCATGGATTTCCACGCCTGGCTGCTAAAGATGGCAGACAATAGCAACGGCGACTTCCAGGGTTACTTTCAGTACGCGGGTAGCAATTTCGACGGACGTATTTGGGGACATCTCAACTTCATGGGCGGACTCGCCTCCATCGACATGGGCAACGGCCCGAACAACGCTGCCGTAGACATCCATTTCGGACCAAGCGCCCCCTGGCATATCGATGCCGGCAAACAACAAGGACCCCGGATCGATGGCCATCTATTGGTCGCCGACGCAAACATGTACGTTATGCTCTCCGGCGCCGGACTGGCGATTGGCGGCGGCGAGAGCATTAACCTGAACGTCGGCGACAACTCCGTAGCGTCCGCCTATATCAATGGCAGTGTCGATATGGGTCTCACCATCACCCCTCAGCCTCACATTTCCGGCGACTTCTCCGCGAATGTGAACGCCGGTGTTTGCGTGGACGACGTTTGTGTCTCGGCGGGAGTCTCAGCGCAAATCCATGCTGAGGCACTGCCACTCGAAGTGCAAGCCAGCGCCAGCATCGGACTGCCATGGCCGCTAGGCTCAATCTCATTTTCGGTTCACCTGTGAAACGAATGCTGAAAACACGAATAGTGGCTCACGGCGACAGATCGCTCGTGATCTTGATCGCTCTTCTCCTTCTACTTCTGGTCGCAGTCCAACCCGGCACCGCGCAAGAAGCCTCTGGAGCAATCTTTGCCATCTCTGACGGCAAGGGAAAAATTTCCTTGCTTTGGTTTCCGCCGCCTTCAAAATGGCCCTCGGGCGGATGGAAGCTATCGGATTCCACTGGTCAAGTGCTTGTGCCTCAAATCAATATGGCCGATGCGGCCGCCATTCAGCATCTTTCTGTGGAAGACGCGGATGCGATTCGAAGGTTGCCGGCCCTGTTGGCGAAACCCGAAAACAACGCGAAGAACAGACAGTTGATCAATATTCTCGGTCTCAGGGCATTTAGCGATCCGGCCTACGCGCGCGCCCTGGGTCTTTCCTGGACCCTGGAGAATGTGACTTCCGGCAACCGCAGCTACAAGCTTGAAGGACTCGATGGCGCAGGCAAGCTGACCGGCGTGCAGCTCTCGAGTTCACCACTCGACTCCTCCCAAGTAACTCCAGTCGCGCCAGCTCCAACCGGAATCCAGGCCAAGGTTGACGAGCGTGGCGTCTCCTTGTTTTGGCAGGCTCCGGCTGAGAACCGGCAACTTCCGGTGATTGCCTATGCTATCGAGCGTGATGGCGGCGGCCAGTCCGGTGCCGCGGTCACCGCGAAACCCGTCATACCAGGGATAAGCTGGGATCCCGCTACCCCTCTTATCCTCGATCGCAACGCTCCTCCAAACGAAATGTTGACTTACCGCGTCTTCAGTCTCGATGCCTTCGGTCGTCGCAGCCTGGGAACTTCCATTCGTATTTTCTTTCCAGATTTCCGCGCTCTCGAGCCTCCCCAACCGGTTACTGCGACCGCCGGAATCGGAAGGATTGTCGTCAGTTGGCCGGTTCAATCAAAGCCAAACCTGGCTGGCTATCTCGTTGAACGGGCTCTTCTGAGTGCCGGTCCTTACGAAACTCTCTCACCGCAGGCCTTACCCGCGATCGCCGCTCAATACGAGGACACAACTGTTCGCGGTGGGACCACTTACTATTATCGTGTCCGCGCCGTGAACTCTCGCGGAGACCTTGGGGATCCATCCACCACTGCCAGCGCTCAGCCTCAAAACAGCGCAGCTCCTCCTAAAGTCGATGGGCTCGTCGCCGACGTTGGCCAATCGCGGGTTCGGCTCACCTGGAAACCCGTGGCCTTCCCCGTCGCGGGATACTTCGTCGAGCGTCGCGTCCTGACCGGAAATACCGAAGTCGAAAAATGGGTGCGCCTCAATTCCCATTTTTCCCCGGAGCCCCTTTACGACGACTATATCGGACTGACTTCTGACTCAAAGATGGAATACAGAGTTCTCGCTGTGGCTTTCGATAACCTGGAAGGCCAGGCTAGCACATCCTTTCCGGTGACGATCCCGGATCGCTCCATACCGCAAGCACCTTTCATCACTTCTGCCGACGGCGCCAACGGTAAAGCCCAGCTTAGCTTTGTTCCCTCCTTGCCAGCGGAGAAGTCGACGCAGTTCCTGGTCTTGCGCTCGGGACGCGAGAGTGATCTGGGACTGGTGATCGGCGATCCGCTATCCGGCGACGCGCGGCAGTTCACGGACCTTTATGTGGCTGTCGGCGAAAGATACTGGTACCGGCTTGTGGCCGTCGACAAGAACGGCAATCGCAGCGATCCCACCCGCCCCGTAGCAATTCGCATCGGCTCACCGCAAATTCCCGTGCCTCCCGTTCCTACAGCGAACTACTTGACCACACCCTACCCACACGTCACTTTGCAGTTTCAGTTGCCTCCTGCCGGGCTGAGCGTAATCGTCGAGCGGCTCGATCAATCTCGCACCGGCACGCCGCAAAATGCATGGATTCGCATCGCAGGACCAATGACCGCGCCGAGCGCAACCGACAACCGTGCCCCGGCACACGGAGACATAGCCTACCGCATATCCTATGTGAGCGCTGACGGAAGCGTGGGACCTTCAAGCACCATCGCTACAGTCTCCGTGCCCGGGCAATAAACGGTTCGCTCGGGCCTACGCCGCGCGGGTGAGCCCCGGTCCTCATATGGTGTCGAAGGCGCATTCCTGCCCGAATCAGCACGGGCAAGTTCCGAAAACTTCGCCAAAATCCCTTAGGAATAGAACTCGCCTTGAACGGATTAGACGACGAATAGACAACCAATTGTCCCTCCGCCCGTTCGCAGCACTGGACGGACTCGACTTTGTGCCGTTAGAGTATGTTTCTCGCCGAGAGAAATGCGAAAGATAAAATGAAAAGTCCCATACCGGCCATCGCAATTGTTCTTCTGTTTTTGCTTGCGCTCGCTTACTTGGGCGATTATTGCTCCCTACGTTTTCAGATTCCGCACGGCCGACCTCAGTTTGCACAGGTCACGGTCACCTCGATGTACGCCATCCATGTAAAAAATGGCAAAATTCAATACGAGCCCGGAGACCAGGAAATCGACATCTGCGTGAACTCCCTTTTTCCGCATTTCGGAAACACTCCTTGTTGGTATCTGCGCCGCCATACCGACAGAATCATTAACATCTGATCCCTCTCTTCAGTTCTCCCGCCGCCGTTCCGCCGTCGCGTTTCCAGAATCGCCGATCACCTTCGTGCGAATTTAAGAAGTGCTGTTCCGACTTCGACGGCTCACAGAGAGGATTTATGCCCGTTCACTCTTCGTATACAATCCGATGTCCAAGGCATTCACCAATGGACGTTGACCACAGCTGCGATCGAGGCTTAGAGCGAGAGTTAAGGAAGAGTCGGGGCCATGAAACCTCCCAAGAAGCAGGCGACGCGGATTCCAAAAGCAACCGTGACCTTGCGTTCCGTGGCCGAAGCAGTCGGCCTGACCGCAAGCACTGTGTCCGCAGTTCTCAACAATTCCGCCGCTTCCAAGTCAGTCCCTGAACATACCAAGAAACGAATCCTGGACGCCGCACGCGCTCTCGATTATCGTCCGAATTTTTTCGCGCGCTCTCTCCGCGTGCAACGCACTTATATGATCGGCGTAATCCTCGAAGAAATTGGCGATGCCTACGGCTCCCTCGTCATCAGCGGCATCGAGCGCTATCTTCGGCAGCGAAACGTCTTTTTTCTCACCGTGGCGCACCGTCACGATAAGAAGTTGCTCGAATCCTATTCCACAGTTTTGCGAGAACGCGGAGCAGAGGGCTTCATTACCGTCGACACGCTTCTCACCGAAGAACCTGCACTACCTACTGTCGCTGTCGCAGGACACGGCGACGTCAAAGGTGTAACCAATATCATCCTCGACCACCATCAGGCGGCTTTGCAGGCGCTGAATCACTTGGTCGAGCTCGGCCACGAAAAAATCGCCTTCATGAAAGGCTCTAAGTTCAGCTCCGATTCTGGCGAGCGCTGGAATGCGATCTGTGAGGTCGCTGCGAACTTAGGCATTCGGATGCCCCTGGAATTGATCCTGGAACTCGAGGGCGACGACCCGACGCCAAATCTCGGCTACCCGTTCGCCAAGCAATTACTGCAGCGCAATCAGCCGTTTACCGCCCTTTTCGCCTATAACGACATTTCCGCGATCGGCGCCATCCGCGCTTTCCAGGAAGCAGGACTTCGGATTCCCGACGACATTTCGGTCGTGGGTTTCGATGACATCCAGAGTGCCGCCTACATGAGTCCGCCTCTCACCACCGTTCGACAACCTCTTCAAAAAATCGGTGAAATCGCGGCACAAACCCTGCTTGATCGCATTGAAGGAAAGATAGCTTACATCTCCGAAATAGCGATCGAACCCGAGTTTGTCGTTCGCCGATCGACTGGGCGCGCGAATTCTTAACGGCTAGACGCCTGAACCGGCGACAGTCTGTTAGGCCCCCGGCGCAAAGAGATCGATCAAACGTTACGATTGGCGAGCTGTTTCCTCTTTTCGCCCGTCCCACCATTTCGAGAGTCGGAATTGACGTTTTCACGAAAGCAGCGTTATAGTCTCTTGCACTAGGGCTATAGGGATTTTGGACGCTGTCGTGGGCGTCTACAAACATTCACCTCTGTATCTTCCCGAAGCGCAGCACGGGGGCAATACAGTATGGAGCTCTCTCGCAGGACCTTTCTAAAAGCCACCGCTCTCGGCGGCGCCGGACTCTCCGCCCTCGGCTTTGACCTCACTCCGGTCTACGCCCAGACCCAGTCGCTAAAGATTTCCCGCGCCAGCGAAACGCGCAGCACGTGTCCTTATTGTGCTGTCAGCTGCGGCGTCATCATCTACACCATTGGCGATAAGGCCAAGAATGCGATCCCGCAGGTTCTCCACGTCGAGGGTGATCCCGACCACCCCATCAATCGCGGCACGCTCTGCCCCAAGGGATCGTCCCTCCAGCAGGACATTCTCAACGACCGCCGTCTGCTCAAGCCGCAAGTGCGCCGTCCCGGAGGAACCGACTGGGAGGACATCACTTGGGAGCAGGCCTACGAGGAGATCGCGCAGAGAGTGAAGAAAACGCGAGACGACACCTTCATCGAGAAAGATGCCGCCGGCCATACCGTCAATCGCTGCGAAGGCATCGCCTTCACAGGCGGCTGTACCGACACCAACGAGTTTAATTATCTCGCCGTAAAAAGTATGCGCAGCCTGGGGGTCTGCTACCTGGAAAACCAGGCCCGCGTTTGACACGGCCCAACGGTCTCCAGTTTGGGGCCCACCTTCGGACGCGGCGCAATGACCAACGGTTGGATCGACATCAAGAACACCGACATGATGTTGATCATGGGCGGCAATCCTGCCGAGAATCACCCCTGCGGCTTCAAGTGGGCTGTCGAAGCCAAGATTCACCGCAGCGCGAAAACCATCGTTGTGGACCCTCGTCTCACCCGCACCGCCGCGAACGCCGACTTGTACATACAAATTCGCGCCGGCTCCGACATCGCCTTCCTCGGCGGCGTCATCAACTACGCCATCGCGAACAACCGCATCGCGAAGGACTACCTCGTCAACTACACCAACGCCGCCTTCATTATTAAGGACGGGTTTAATCTCCCTGAGGACGGTCTTTTTTCCGGATTCGATACCGAGAAAAAGGTTTACGACAAATTCACCTGGAACTACGAAGAAGGCGGAGACCTGGCGGGCAAGCCCGTGGTCCCAACGCCCGCAGCGCAAAATGTGCACCCCGCTGCCGCCGCGCAAAAAACCAGCGACACTGGTGGAGGTCAGGGACATCAAGCAGGCGGTCCAACTGGACCCGCCGGAGGCGCGGGCGCCGCGCCATCTCTGCCCGGCAAAGTTGCCTTCGACCTCACACTCCAGCATCCCCGTTGCGTCTATCAGTTGCTGAAGAAGCAATACGAGCGCTACACGCCGGAAATGGTCGAGCGCATCACCGGCATTCCGCAGGATCAATTCCTCAAGGCCGCCGACCTCTTCACCTCCATCCGCAAAGATGGCGACATGAAAAAAGTTGCCACTATTATCTATGCAGTCGGATGGACTCAGCACAGCTTCGGCACGCAAATCATACGTACCGCTGCCATGCTCCAGTTGCTGATGGGCAACGTCGGTCGCGCTGGGGGAGGAGTCAATGCCCTCCGCGGCCACTCCAACATTCAAGGCGCCACCGACATGGCGGGAATCTTCGACATCCTCCCCGGCTATTTGAAGATGCCAAATCCTGCCGATGTCGATCTAGCCACCTATATCAAGCGCGTCACGCCAACCGAGTCCAAACCTGATCCGTGGCAGTCTTTTAATTACTATTCCAACACTTCGAAATTCACCGTCTCTCTCCTCAAAGCGTTTTACGGTCCCGCAGCCACCAAAGAAAACGACTTCGCTTTCCACTATCTTCCCAAGATCGACCGAAACTATTCCTGGGTCAACATCTGGAATGACATGTACGAAGGCAAGATCAAAGGCATCTTCGCCTTTGGCATGAACGGCGTGATGATCGGCCCCGATTCAAACAAGAATATCGACGCCCTGAAAAAGGCCGACTGGCTGGTCGTCTGCGAAATCTATCCCGACGAAACCAGCGAATTCTGGCGCGCGCCCGGCCTTACCGCAGCCGACCAAAAACAAATCAACACCACCGTCTATCGCTTGCCCGGAGCAGGTTTCGCCGAAAAAGATGGAACGTTCGTCAACTCCGCGCGCTGGCTGCAATGGAAGAACGTCGCCGTGCCTACGCCCGGCCAAGCTAGGCTCGATCAGGAAATCCTCGCCACCATCTATCTCAAAGTGCGCGAACTCTATAAAAAAGAAGGCGGCAAATTCCCCGATCCGGTCCTCAACGCGTCCTTCTCTTACACAACGCCTTACAATCCTTCCCTCGCCGAGGTTGCGAAAGAACTCAACGGCAAAGCGCTCGCCGACCTCACCGACCCGAAGACAAACACGACGATCAAGGCCGGCCAGCAACTCCCGGGCTTTGCCTGGCTCAAAGACGACGGCACCACCGCCTGCGGTAACTGGATCTACTCGGGATCATGGACCGAAGCTGGTGCCATGATGCAGCGCCGCGGCACCGACGACCCTTCCGGCCTGGGCATTTATCCCAATTGGGGATGGTCTTGGCCAGCGAATCGCCGCGTCCTCTACAATCGCGCATCTTGCGATCTCGAGGGCAAGCCCTGGGATCCGTCGCGCCGTCAGGTTTGGTGGGATGAGGCCAAAAAAAGCTGGGTGGGTGTCGACGTTCCGGATTTCAAGCCAGATTCCGCCCCCAAAGATCACATGGGCCCTTTCATCATGAACCCGGATGGCATTGGACGTTTATTTGTGCCGCTCGCCGGCATGGCCGACGGTCCGTTCCCCGAATTTTACGAGCCTGTCGAAAGCCCCCTCGCGAACCTCTTGCATCCGCAGCAGTCCAACAATCCAGTTGTGAAGAAATATAAGACCGACATGGACAAGTACGCGCCCGTGGGCGGCGACTTCAACGTGATCTGCACCACCTATCGCTTGACCGAGCACTACCACTACTGGACCAAAAATAACCCCATGAACGTCCAGCTTGTGCCCGAGCCCTTTGTCGAAGTCCCTGCCGAACTCGCCGACCGCTTGGGCATCCACGGCGGTGAAAAAATAAAAGTTTCCAGCATCCGCGCCACGTACATCGCGAAGGCAATGGTCACGCGACGCATCAAACCCATGAAAATCGACGGCAAAGAAACCTTTCAGATCGGCATTCCCATTCATTGGGGCTTCCGTGGCATCGCAGAAGACGAAGGCAAGACGGCGAAGACGTTAACTAACCAGCTAACACCAACCGTTATCGACCCCAACGCTTTTACGCCGGAGTTCAAAGGCTTCCTCGTGAAGATAGAAAAAGTGTAGATTTTGGGTGGCGCAGCGCTTCAGCGCTGCGATCAATGACCGTTCCCAGATGCGGCTTTAGCCGCAGAGGAAGAAGATGGCAGACCGCAAGACACTTCAAGCCGTAATGATCTCGGGCCATACCAATCCCTCGCCCGGCTTCGCCATGCAGCGCGACCTCGAAGTCTGCAAACTGGTCGACACCACCACCTGCATCGGATGCAAAGCCTGCGAAGTCGCCTGCGTCGAGTGGAACGACATGCCCTTCACGCCGACCACTTTCGACAACACCTACCAGACAATGCCCGAGACCACCGCCCATTTCTGGAACCTCATCAAATTCAATGAACACCAGAATCCCGACGGCACGATCCAGTGGCTCATGCGCAAAGACCAATGCATGCACTGCGCCGATCCCGGCTGCCTCCACGCCTGCCCCGCCGATGGCGCTATCGTCAAATACGCCAACGGCATCGTCGACTTCAATCAGGAAAATTGCATAGGCTGCGAGTTCTGCGTCTCAGGATGCCCCTTCAACATCCCCCGCTTCAATCCCGAGACCAAGCGTGTATACAAATGCACGCTCTGCTCGGACCGCGTCGGCGAAGGACTCGAGCCCGCCTGCATCAAGGCCTGCCCCACCGGCTGTCTGAAATTCGGTGGCAAAGACGACATGAAATTCATCGCCGAGGAACGCGCCAAACAACTCCGCGACAATTTCGGCTGGCAAAACGCCGGAGTCTACGATCCCCAATCCGTCGGTGGAACCCACGTCATCTATGTTCTCCACGACGCCACTGACCCCGAGCGCTACGGCGCCCTGCCCAGGAATCCGACGATTCCGTGGAGCTACACCTGGTGGAAGTGGCTGGCCAAACCCGTATTCGGCACCTTCGCCCTTTTCGGCTTACTCGGTGTTCTCGCACACCACGTGATCAACGGCCCGCGCGTACCTCAACCCGAGCCGCCTCAAAAAGATGGCTCGAACGCCGGAGGTCATAACTAATGTCTAGCCGAGCCATCGAACACTTCGACGATAAAGCCCGCGAGACTTTCGAGCACGCCGGCCGCACCACCGTCTATCGTGGAGAACTCCTCCGCCATTCCGTCTACGATCGCATCCTCCACTGGACCATTGCCCTCTTTTTCTTCCTCGCGCTCTTCTCCGGCTTCGGCATCTATCTTCCCTGGCTCTTCCGCTGGTTCACTCCTATCTTCGGCGGCGGACAACTCAGCCGTATCATGCACCCGTACTTCGGAACAGCTTTCGTCTTCTTTTTCTTCCTGCAAGTGCTCAACTGGTTCGTGCCCATGCTCTGGGCTCCCGGCGATACCAAGTGGATGCGCAACATCAAAGCCATCGCTAGCGGCGAAGAAAAAGTGGACCCCCCTGAAACCGGCTTCTTCAACGCCGGACAGAAGGTTATGTTTTGGGAGATCGTCGCCGGCTGCATCGTCTACATAGTCACCGGCACAATCCTCTGGGCGGGCGCATCCATCTTCGGCAGAATCGCCGTAGCCGTGAGCTACGTTCTCCACGACATCTCCGCCCTTATCATGCTCGGCGGAATCTTCATCCATATCTACCAAAGCACCTTCGGCGAGCCCGGCACCTTTCAAGCCATGGTTCGCGGGGCCGTTAGCGAAGCCTGGGCCTGGACTTTTCATCCCGCCTGGTACAAGCAAGTCACGGGACGCGACCCTGAGGACGCCTGCGAAGAAGCTAGGCGTAAAATGGTAGGGGACGAGAACCGGCGAAATCCGTCACAAATCACCTAGGGCGGGACGCTTCCGTCCCGCAAAGTAAATCGGGTACTCAACATCGAAGGCCGTTCCCGTCGGCGCGGGAATCTCCAAGCGCATCAACTTCCGATCACCTCTGTAAGGGCTCCGCGGAAGCATCGGTTCCCGCGCGGGTAAAACCGAACTGAATCTTCCACAACCTGCCGTTCGGATCCCCGCTCGCCTCAGGAGAGAACTTCCAGTCCCGCGCTGCTTCCATTGCCGAACGCTTGAAATAGGAACTCGCCCTGCCGGATTCCACCTTCGCCTTCTCCACGTTGCCAGCGGCATCCACCGTCACCTTCACTCGAACCACAATCTTCCCGTGGATCGATCGCCTCCCGCCCGCCGACACATCTGGCAGCACCCGCCGAACTACCCCATTGGGATGAACTGCGTTTGAGGCCTCCGCATTCGAGTCTCCACCGGCTGGAGCCGTCATAGCACTCGTCGCGACCGACTCCGGCGACATCGCGTTCCCGCCCGGCCCAACCGACGGCACTTGCTGCTGCATTCCATTCGCGGGGTTCGCTGGCTTGGGCTTCGGAATCACCACAAATGCAATTGCCAGCGCTCCCGCTAGCGCTACCAGTACCGACCACTTCTTCGAGATTTTCGTCGGCGCAGGTTTGCCCTGACCTACCCTTGGCGGGACAACAACCGGCTTTGCCGCCTTCTCTGTGCTCGGATTCGGCTTCTCTCCCCTTAGTAGCTGACCAATGTCCGCAACCGAGCAACGCTTTTCAGCATCCACTTGCAGGCACTGCCGGGAAATTTCACGAAACGGTTCAGCCAGTGGTGGCAGAGTCGGAGCATTACTCGCTGCTCGATTCCAGACCGGCGGATGCTGCGTCAGCACTTCCACCAAAGTGATCCCCAAATCCCATACGTCCGATGCGGCTAAGAATTTTCCGCCCGCGGTCTCCGGGGGATCGTAATCGCTCGCCAGCTTTGCTCCCGCGCCTTTGTCGTTCACTGACGCCAGACTATCGCTCGACAGTTTCACCGCGTCGCCCACAGCAAAAACGTTAGAGGGCTGGATGCGCCCGTGCACCCACCCCTTACCGTGTACGTAATCCAGCGCTCCCAAAACCGGCGGAAGCATCCCACCCGCCTCCTCGGCAGTCAACGCTCTTTCCGGCAGAATCTGCGAGAGATTTTCCTCTGCAAACTCCTCGACCGCATAGAGCAACTTCGTGCCATCGAGTTTGCACCGGCCCGCCTCGTAAATACCTAGCAGGTTCGGATGACTTAATTCGCGGAGCGACTGCCATCGCGACAATTGATTCTCCGCCCCAGCATTGCGCGGTATCAGCTTGATCGCCGCTTTACGCTGCTCTCCATCGCTACCCCGCAGAACCGTAAGAAATACTGCACTGTGATCCGAGCCGCCCAGATAGCTCTGCAACGGAAATTTCCCGTCGATCTCGCGGCCCTCCCATTGCTTCCATGTCTCGCTCATTTGTCTTCGCTTCGATTCCGTACTTTGATATTGTGTCGATCCCGTTTCTGTTCACGGGTGTTCGATCATTCTATGGGACTGTATGGAGCCGTCAAGCCTTACCAGTAATCTATTTTCAGCGTCGAATGGCCGTGCAGTCCTCGAACATCTTTGCCGCGCTACAATGTTCGCGTGGCCAATATTCCACCAGAAATCCAAGGCCAGCGCTACATCAGTCTGGCAACTTTTCGGAAAAGCGGCGTCGCCGTCCCCACGCCTATCTGGTTCGCCGAAGCTGACAACAAACTTTACTTCATGACGAACAGCAAGTCTGGAAAATGCAAGCGTATCCGCAACAACCCACAAGTGAAGATTGCGCCTTCCACGATTCGAGGAAGAATCATCGGCCCGGAATTTTCTGCCACTGCCCGTTTCCTGCCACCCCAAGAATTTGCTCGCGTACGCCAGCTTATTGGCGCAAAGTATTGGCTCGCCCGCGTGCCCTTCTTGTGGCGCAACACCGACGCATATCTTGAAATTACGCCCGCTTAGCGCCAGTTCCCCAATACTGCCCTTTCCAAAATGCGAAGTCCGCCTGCATGTAAGTCAGCTACGTCCTGTTGTAACCGACTGCAGTGTGACGCATGACATTTACGCTGGATCATCCATCCTGTTACCATCAAAGGTTGTTTAGAGATCCTGATTATCGATTTTATGTAGGCACTAAAAAATCCTTTTTGGAGGCACCATGCCCGTCAAAGTTGGCATTAATGGTTTCGGACGTATCGGACGCAACGTCCTAAGAACAGCGCTGCTCGATAAGAATCTCGACTTCGTCGCCGTCAACGATCTCACCGATCCCAAGACATTGGCCCACCTGCTGAAATATGACTCGATTCTCGGCAATCTGGAGAACACCATCACCGCCGGACCCGACAGCATTTCCATCGACGGCAAAGTCATCAGAGTTTTCAAGGAAAAGGATCCATCCGCTCTGCCGTGGGATTCCGTCGGTGCACAGATCGTCATCGAATCGACCGGCCGTTTCACGGACGCGAACGACGCGAAAAAGCATCTCCGCGGCTCCGTGAAAAAAGTGATCATCTCCGCTCCCGCGAAGAATGAGGACATCACTCTGGTACTGGGCGTCAATGACGACAAGTACGATCCAGCGAAACATCACATCGTTTCAAATGCCTCTTGCACCACGAATTGTCTCGCTCCGATCGCCAAGGTCATCCACGAGAACTTCAAAATTCTCAGCGGTACCATGACCACGATTCACTCGTACACGAACGACCAGGTGATTCTCGACTTCCCGCACAAAGATCTGCGCCGGGCCCGCGCCGCTGCCATTAACATGATCCCCACCACCACCGGTGCGGCTAAAGCGCTAAAACTGGTTATCCCCGATCTGGGCGGCAAAATCGATGGCTTCTCGATGCGTGTGCCGACGCCGAATGTTTCCGTCGTCGACCTCGTGGCGTTCGTCGAAAAGAAAACGACAAAAGAGGAAGTCAACGCGGCCCTGAAAAAAGCTTCCGAATCCGGCCCGCTCAAGGGCTACCTGGGATATGAAGAGAATGAACTGGTCTCGTCCGACTTCAAAGGCGACTCCCGCTCTTCGATCGTGGATTCTCCGATGACCCTGGTAGTCGGTGGCAATTGCGTGAAGTTGATCTCTTGGTATGACAACGAGTGGGGTTACTCCTGCCGAGTCCATGACCTGATTAACTTGATGGCCGCTAAAGGGCTGTAAATTGATGCTCGCGTTGGGGCGGACGCATTCGTCCGCCCCGCGGAACCAAAATCCGCAACCGACGATAACCCGGCGTCATCGCCAGTACTGCCGCTCCTCTGTTGTCAAAGGTGGCGACGAAAATCACGGAGTCTTTCATGTCCAAGCTTTCGATTCGCGATCTCCCGCTCAACGATCACCGCATCTTCATGCGCGTCGACTTCAATGTCCCGCTCGACGACGGCCGCGTTATGGACGATACGCGCATTCGTGAAACCCTTCCCAGCATCGAATACGCCCTGCGTCACGGTGCGCGTCTGATTCTCGCCTCGCATCTCGGGCGCCCAAAGGGCAAACCAAATCCTAAAATGAGCCTCAAGCCCGTAGCCGAGCGCTTGCGCATGCTTCTCGACAAAGAGCTTTCTCGCGGCGAAAACGTTGGCTTCTGCCCTCAATGCGTTGGCGAAGAGGCTGAGGAAATGGCCCTCAAACTCGAAAAAGGTCAGGCCCTTTTGCTCGAGAATCTGCGCTTCCACGCGGAAGAAGAGAAAAACGACGAACAATTCTCCAAACAACTTGGCAAACTCGCCGAGTTCTATGTAAACGACGCTTTCGGCACCGCTCATCGGGCCCACGCTTCGACTGTCGGCATCACAAAGTTTGTACAGAAATCGGCCGCAGGACTCCTCATGGAGAAGGAGCTGCAATATCTGGGCCGCGCTCTCCAGGATCCCGAGCATCCTTTTGTCGCTATCCTCGGCGGCGCCAAAGTCAGCGACAAGATCGGAGTCATCCAGAACCTGCTCGGCAAAGTCGACTCACTCATTATCGGTGGAGGCATGGCCTACACCTTCCTTAAAGCCCAGGGAGAATCGGTCGGCAAAAGTCTGGTCGAAGAAGACAAGGTCGAACTTGCCCGCGAACTTCTGCAACAGGCGAAAACGCACAAACTGAAATTCTTGTTGCCCACCGATCATGTGGTCGCCGATCGCTTCGAAGCCAGCGCCACTCCGAAAACAATCGCTCCGGGCCAACCGATTCCAGCCAACATGATGGCTTTGGACATCGGTCCGCAGTCGATTGCCGCGTTCTCCGAAGAGATCGAGTCCGCGCGCACCATTGTTTGGAACGGTCCCATGGGCGTCTTTGAAATGCCGGCATTCTCCAAAGGCACTTTCAAGATCGCTCATGCTGTGGCCGACAATGCCGCGGCCGTGACCATCGTCGGCGGGGGCGATTCCGTAGCCGCCATCAAAGCCGCCGGAGTCGCCGACAAAATCACCCACATCTCCACCGGTGGAGGCGCTTCGCTCGAATTCCTGGAAGGAAAGAAATTGCCGGGAGTCGAAGCGCTGACCGACAAATAATCGGTTCGACAAGTAGTCCGATCAGAGTTCTATCGCCGGAATTGGATTGCTGGCTGAAGGGGCGCGGATCAGGCGCGCCCTCCATCCACGCCTCCAAAACCTGAAACCTACTATCGGAAACCCCGTGCTCGCATGTCCGACTTCGCATCACGACTGACCTTCGCCAATGGCAAGACCCTTGAAATCCACGGTCCCGCCGACATCACCAAAGAGACGACCGAGGCCATCGTGAATGCCGCCAATTCGTCCCTGCTCGGCGGAGGCGGCGTCGACGGCGCCATTCATCGCGCGGGTGGGCCATCGATCCTGCAAGAATGCAAGCGTATCGTGTCCGAGATCGGGACACTCGCAGCGGGCAAAGCTGTGCTCACCACCGCAGGACGCCTGCCGGCGAACTACGTCATCCACACCGTCGGCCCGGTCTATCGTCGCGGAGAGCGGAGCAACGCTGCCACCCTCGCCAGTTGCTATCGCGAGTCCATTCGGCTCGCCGACGACCATGGAATAAAATCCATCGCCTTCCCCTCGATATCCACTGGAGCTTTCGGATATCCTGTTCATGAGGCGGCCACTATCGCCATCCGTACTGTTAACGAATTCTTGCCATCCAGCGTTCACTTAGAGCACGTACGTTTCGTGCTATTTGATAGCGCTACTTGCGGTGCCTACTCTCGAGCCGTCGAAACGCTCTCCCAACAGTCGTCATCCCATCCTGCCATTTTCGAGAAAGGTCGTTCATGAGAAAGAAAGTGATTGCCGCCAACTGGAAGATGTACAAAACCCCCGAGCAAGCCCGAGAGTTCTTCCGGGATTTCCTGCCTTTGATTCAAGGCCACGACCGCGATGAAATCGTCGTTTGCCCAAACTATCTCTGCCTTGATGCTGCCATCGAATCCACCAGAAGCTCGCTCGTCGCCATCGGCGCACAGAATCTGCACTGGGAAAAGGAAGGCGCTTACACAGGTGAAATCTGCACCAGCATGCTACTCGCAATCGGCGTCACTCACGTCATCATCGGGCACTCCGAACGCCGCCAGTACTTCGGCGAAACCGACGATACCGTCAATCTCAAGCTCAAGGCCGCACTTGAAGCCGGACTCATCCCCATCGTCTGCGTCGGAGAAGTCCTTGAGGAGCGCGAATCGAACTTAACCGGCGATGTCTTGCGCCGCCAGTGTCTCCGCGCTTTCAACAAAGTTTCAGCCAAGAAAGCGCATACCCTTGTCGTCGCCTATGAACCTGTCTGGGCGATCGGCACGGGCAAGACCGCAACACCCCAGATGGCAGCCGACGCTCACGCCATCATTCGTGCCGAAGCCGCTGAATCGTTCGGTCAGGAGTTTGCTGACAAGCTCCGCATTCTCTACGGAGGATCCGTGAAACCCGAGAATGCCCACAGCCTCATGTCAGAAGCGGAAATTGATGGCGCACTCGTAGGCGGAGCCTCGCTAGACCCCAGGTCCTTCGCGGCCATCGTGAAGTATTAGGGAAGTTTCCACTTATCCCGGCGAAGCGCGATTCGACTTCTCCGGGATTAAGAAGTCTGGCGGTTCCCACTCAGGAGTCGCCCGCTTCCTATTTCGCGGGACGAATTCCCGCCACGATTTATGTTCCTCATCTCGATGGGATCGTGTAGTATCTTGCGAACCTTGAGCCCTGAGCGAGTTTTTCAGCCAGGGCAGCTCGTCATCGTGCATCTTAATTAAACATGCGAATTCTGGCGCCGCCAGCAGTTCCCTCTTCGACGCTCGCGACTTGTTTCAATAGCAAATGGTGCATGGTGCTTGTGGCTCTCGCCCTCCGCCTCGCCGTCGTGGGCTTTCTCTACCCCGATCAGATGGACCCTAGCCGCAACCACTGGCACTTTGCCTTCGAAAATGGCAAGGTCGCTTATTCGATCGTCCAAGGTCACGGGCTCGGCAGCCCGCTCTTCGAAGACACTGGCCTGTCGGCCTGGCAGACCCCAATCTATCCCTACCTGATCGCTGGCGTCTTCAAGATCCTCGGAACCTACAGCAAAAACTCGGCTCTGTTCCTGCTCTCTTTGCAGGCTTCGTTTTCGGCGTTGACATGCATACCCGTATTCTTCGTTGCCTCGGAAATCTTTAGCAGCAGTGTCGCTCTCATTTCCGGATGGGCTTGGGCGCTGTTTCCACTTGGTATCTATTGGCCCGCCGAGCGCATCTGGCCGACTTGGCTCGCCACCCTTCTCATCACGATTTTGTTTTGGCTGACCTTGCGCTTTGAGCGTGCGACTCCCACGCGATCACGTACTTTGATCTGGAAATGGACCGGCTACGGCTTTCTGTGGGGATTTACCGCTCTCACCGAACCAGTTGTTCTCACCGTTCTTCCTATCATGCTGGGTTGGATCGGTATCCGTCGTTGGCAGCACCGCGAGCGCTGGTTTACGCCGTTAACCGTCGCTTCGCTCGCCTTCATTCTGTTTGTCAGTCCCTGGTTTGTTCGCAATTACGAGATCTTCCATCGTTTCATTCCATTTCGCGATTCGATGGGACTGGAGATGCTGCTCGGCAACAACGGGGACACCTCCTACTGGCTCTCTGCTTCAACCGGCTCGGCCCGCACACACAAGATCGGCCCCTGGCAAAACGACACCGAATGGCAGCGCTTCAAGCAACTGGGCGAATTGGCCTATATGCAGGATTGCAAGCAGAAAGCAGACGCGTTCATCCGTACCCACCACCGCTGGTACGCTATCGTTACCGTGCGTCGCTTCGTTTTTATCTGGACTCATTTTTGGAGCTTCAGCTCCTATTACCTCGCGCAGGAACCCGACGATCCCATCAACGTCGCCTTCAGTACACTCTTTACGCTGCTGACCCTGATCGGACTTGCGCGCACATTCAGGCAAGACAAGCCCGTGGGCCTTCTCTATGCCTTCGTGTTGTTCTTTTTTCCAGTCGTGTTTTATTTCACGCACGTGGAAGTGTATTTCCGTCGTCAAATCGATCCCATCATGGTCGTGCTAGCCGTTTATGGCGTGATCGGCTTCCGCCCTCGTCGAGAAAGAACCAGGGAAGATCTTGCGGAACAGGAATTGGCCCCCGTCCTGACAACGTGACACCTATTCATTTTAGAAACCGGCTGTTCCCTGGCGGGCTGAACCGGCTTCGATAACCAAACGAGCAGCGAGCGCGGAAGACTCTTCGCCGCGCTGTTATCATAAGTTCAAACGAGGCTCTTCGATGAAATTTGGCGTTATCATTTTCCCCGGTTCGAACTGTGATCACGACGCCTTTTGGACTGTAGAAAGCGTCGCTCGCCAGAAAGCCACTTTCCTCTGGCATGACTCGCACGATCTGCAGAATTGCGATGCCATCATCGTTCCGGGAGGCTTCGCCTTCGGCGACTATCTACGCACCGGCGCTATCGCGAAGTTTTCGCCCGTAATGGAGTCAGTCCGTAAGTTCGCCGACAACGGCGGCCTCGTTCTTGGCATCTGCAATGGTTTCCAGATTCTGTGTGAAGCCGGATTGCTACCCGGCGCGCTCATGCGCAACTTCGGCCTGAAGTATGTCTGCAAGCCGGTTCAAGTCAAGGTCGAGAATAGCGAGACGCCTTTCACGAATGCTTGCAAGCAAGGCGAGGTCCTGACCATCCCCATCGGCCACATGGAAGGCAATTACTTTTGCGATGATTCGACACTCGCCGAATTGAAGCGCGACAATCGCATCGTCTTTCGCTACGCCGACGCGCAAGGCGCAATCACGACCGGCGCGAATCCCAACGGCTCTCTCGAAAACATTGCCGGAATCTGCAGTCCCGGACGCAACGTCCTCGGCATGATGCCTCACCCCGAGCGCTCGGCCGAGCCCGAACTCGGCGGCATCGATGGCTTCAAGATTTTCGAGTCCATGGTTGGAGCTATGGCCGAGAAATAGGTCTCAGGTCTGAGGTGTCAGGTCTCAGGAACTTCGCGCTGCCTGAGATTTTCCTGAGACCTGAGACCGAACACCTGCGACCTGCTTAATACGCCCAGCGCAGCAGCGTCGCTCCCGCCGTAAACCCCGCGCCTACAGCGGCCAGCAGCACCAGACTTCCTTTCTTCAGTCTGCCGTCCTGTCGCGCGCTCTCCATCGCCAACGGAATCGTTGCGCCCGTCGTATTGCCGTAGCGATCGATATTGATCACGATACTATCCGGCCGCAACTTCACGCGATCGGCAGTTGCGTTAATAATCCGCAGGTTTGCCTGGTGTGGAATGAACAGGTCGATATCGCTTCCGTTCAGGCCGTTGCGTTTCAGGATTTCGTCACAAATTTCGGCCATCTTCCGCACCGCATACTTGAAGACAGCTTGCCCATCCTGGTGAACGAAGTGCATCTTCTTATCCACCGTTTCGTGCGAGGAAGGGTTCAGACTTCCACCGCCTGGCATGTACAACGAGACGCCGCCAGCGCCGTCGACTTCGTGGAGAAAGTCGATCATTCCGAACGACTCCTTGTCGGTCGCCTTGTCGGACGCCTCTCCGGTCGCTTCCACGATTACCGCGCCTGCTCCGTCGCCGAAGATGACGCAGGTCGCGCGATCGGTATAGTCGATGATCGACGACATGACGTCGGCGCCGATGACCATTACCTTCTTGTGCGCGCCGCTCTGCACGAATTGCGCTCCGACCTGCAGGGCATAAACGAATTGCGAACAGCCTGCCGACAGATCGAACCCCCAAACTTTATGTGCGCCAATCTTGTGCTGCACGAGGCAGGCGGTGGCCGGAAACAGCATATCGGGCGTAACCGTCGCGACGATGATGGCGTCGAGGTCGCTGGCGGGAATGCCCCGCTCGGCCAGAGCCTTCTTCGCGGCCTCTGCTGCCAGATCGCTGGTCGCGACACCTTTGTCCACGATATGGCGTTCGCGGATGCCGACTCGGCTCATAATCCATTCGTTGTTCGTATCCACCATTCTCTCGAGGTCGGCGTTAGTTAGAAGGCGGGGCGGAACGTAGGTACCAAGAGCGCTGATCTTAACGCGCTGAAGTTGGCTCAATGAGTTCTCCTGAATCCAGAGTCAGTGTGAAGTGAACTGACTATTTTGAACGATGGGCGGTGGAAAGTCTAACGGCAGAGACGAAGTCTCATTGCCGCTCATTTCATTCGTGCAGCAAGATGACCGAACAAGGGCAACTCAAAGCGTTCGCCCTGCCACGCCTTGATCGACAGCACGATCCACAAAAATAACATGGCGAGTGTGGCCAGAATTCCGACGAGAAGAAAAACGATGGCTGCGGCGACGTTCGAGAGCAGGAGTGCAAGGGCGGTTAAGACAAGAAACACGATCCACAGCAAAATGCTCTGCCAGGCATGAAACCGGACAAAGCGATTCTTTCGAAAGGCGGGGAGCAACAGGACGACAGCTCCCGCAACCAATGTTAGATAAGCAAGAGCAGCAGCGGCGCGCTCGGCGGGAGGAATTGGCGTCATCGACCACGCGCATCCCGGACAGAAGGCAGCGTCTTCGGACATTCTGGTTCCGCAGTGCGGACACTTGACGAATTCTGGCTCCGCGCCCGCCGCGTCGTTTCCGGGAGGATTCGCGGATCGATCGGGCGCGCTAGACAATTCGCCGTCCATTCGTTTTCCTTCGGCACTCTTCGCAAACACCATAAATCTGAAAGGTGTGCCGTGTCGTAACGTAGTGGTGTTTGCGGCCGATCTCCTGCTCGATCTCTTCAACCTTTTCCGAGAAAAACTCGACGGACGTGCCGCAGTCGGTGCAAACCATGTGGTGATGATTGCGGCGGTTGTACTGGTGTTCGTAGCGGGCAATGCCGTCGTGGAAGGCGACTTCGCTGGCCAGTCCGCATCCGGCGAGGAGTTTCAGAGTGCGATAGACAGTAGTGAACCCGATACGCGGATCGGTCTTCTTGACCAAGCGATGCAACTCGTCGATCGACAGGTGCTCGCGAGTTTCGAGAAACGTTCGAAGGATGGCGTTGCGCTGCTCCGTCTGCTTCAAGCCGACGCGACGGAGGTGCTGCAGAAAAATGCCTTCTGCCTCGCGCATGTTCTCGCGCGAGATGGTCGTCTGATCGTCGATACGTTTCTGCAGCATGCGGGATGGGTGCCAACTTTTAGGATCGTGATGCGCACCGAGATTGCAGATTATGATACTTGGCGGGTTTGCGTTCCGCCAAACTGGCTCCAGGCTAGAATGACCGGTTTTGTTCCGGTTTTCGGTGGATGTTTACTTTCCAGTACCCCCACCCCCCTCCCCCCTCCCCCCGATCTTTTGGAATCAGCGTTTTAGCGGGATCGCCTACGTTTGATCTTTGAAAATAAAGGACTTATTCGTAAAATATTCCGAAATAAGGACTTAGAAGTGCAGCTCTCAGTCATCAGTTGTCAGCTCTCAGTAAGGGCACAAATTTGCGAAGTTGCGGCTGTCGCAGCCCGATCGATTTTTTATCTTCAATCTTTTAGAATCATGAGTTTACGGCACCGATTTGCGCTAGATCTGCTGATCTTGAAGGACTTATTAGTAAAATATCCCGAAATAAGGACTCAGCCCCTACAATCCCACTCTTTTCGCCAAACTCCCCAGACGTAAGAGTATCGCCGTCGGAAGCCTCGTCAGACGCACACCTTCGACGACCGACCCCGATTTGAGAGAGCGATAATCTACGATTGCCCACGCAGAGTCTTAAGTCAAAGGAATTCTCTGCGGAAAGTCTTATTAGGGATCGAGGCGGGCAGAGTCATGAAGAACGCCTGTTCGTCGACGTATCTTGTCAGTACAAGAGCCTCTCCCGTCGCCGAAAGCGAGCCCTGTACATAACCGATCTGCAACCCTTCGCCGGCGCACACCGGTTGTCATGGAAACAACGCGCCCCTACAATTCTTGAGTAATGTCTTCCACCGCTTCCCTGCCCGAAATGCCGCGCCCGGCGGCGCGCCGTCATGCGGCGCTCCGCATCGTCTACTACGCTGTTTGCCTGCTGATCGTTGTGCTGATCGCTGGAATCTGGTGGCTTTACTTCATCGCCCACTCGGCCGTGCCGCAACTGGACGGGACGATCACCGTTCCCGGAATTTCCGCGAAAGTACGGGTCGTACGCGATAAGCAAGGCGTGCCCACCATTGAAGCGGCGACTCTGGAAGACCTGTTTTTCGCGCAAGGCTACGTGACGGCGCAAGACCGCTTGTGGCAGATGGACCTGATGCGCCGCGCGGCAGCCGGTGAACTCTCGGAAATCATCGGCGAGGCTACGGTGAAGATGGACCGCGAAGAGCGCACTCTCGGTTTACGACAAGCGGCGGAGTCGTCGGGGAAGCAGATCTCGGCACGCGATCGCGCTTACTTCGAGGCCTATGCGCGAGGCGTGAACGCCTTTCTGGAATCGCATCGCGACCATCTGTCGCTCGAATTCCGGCTGATGAAATACACGCCGCGCCCGTGGACCGTGACTGATTCGCTGCTGGTCGGCGCGCGCATGGTACAGGACCTGAATCACTACAGCAATCCTCCGGCGCTGACGCGAGAAAAGGTTCTAGCCAAGCTTGGCCCGGAGCTGACAGCCGATCTGTATGTCAATTCCTCGTGGCGCGATCGTCCGCCGACGACGGCACGGCGAATGGATGAAGAGCCGGCCGCTCGGAACGGCGACGAAGATGATGACGACGACGAAGACGTGGATCCCGATGGGGCGAACAGCCGGATCACGTTGGTGTCTCCTCCGGATCGTGGACCCCAGGGGCTAAACAGATTGCCGATAAACTCGGTCGCGCACCGCGTCGCGCCCTCAGCGGCTAAAGCCTGCACTCAAAATAAGGCATTTATCGCAGCGGTAAACCGCTGCGCCACCCAAAAGCAAGAGCAAAATCGAGTTTTTCGGCAAGCTGTAAAGCCCTCGTTTCTTCGAGGGCTCAGTGGCACGGCTCAAGCCGTGCCCTTCCCCATCCTCGATAGTTCAAGGACAGCACTAGACGGGGCAAGCCCCGTCTCTACGCAGAAATTGCCCATTGCTTTCGCAGCTTCAGGAGAGGTTGCTTCTTTCATTCAGGAAGAGAGTGACGCGTTCCGGCAGGGATCGAACGATTGGGTGATCTCCGGCGCGCACACGGTTACGGGCAAGCCGCTGCTCTCGAACGATATGCACCTCGACCATCAGATGCCCAATCTCTGGTTTGCCGCTCACCTTCGATTGAACGGCGAAGTGAACGGCGGCGATTTCGATGTTGCCGGCGTCACCCTGCCCGGCGTTCCTTTTGTGATCGTCGGCCACAACCAGCGGATTGGCTGGGGATTCACCAATGTTGGCCCGACGGTAGAAGACGAGTTTATCGAAGAGTTCAATGCGCAGGGCCAGTACAAAACCCCCACGGGATGGGTCGAGGCGCAGCATCGTCCGGAGACAATCCACGTCAAGGGCAAGCCGGACGTGAAGCTTGACGTCGTAACGACGCGACATGGCCCGATCGTCACGGACTTGCTGCCCGGCGAGACGCGCAAGATTGCCCTGCGCTGGACGCTGCAAGACGGTGAGGGGCTCGTCTTTTTCGATGTGAACTCGGCACACAACTGGCAGGAGTTTCGCAAAGCTTTTTCGAATTTCGTCGCGCCCGGACAGAACGTAGTGTACGCCGACGTGGACGGGCATATTGGGTATCAGGCGACAGGACGCGTGCCGATTCGAGCCGCCGGGGACGGTAGTCTTCCGGTGAGCGGCAGCGACAATGCGCATGAGTGGACGGGATGGATTCCGTTCGACGAAATGCCGCATGTTTACGATCCTCCGTCGGGAATTCTCGCGACCGCCAATGGCCGCATTACGCCCGACGATTACAAATACTCGATCAGCACCGAGTGGGAAGCGCCGTGGCGCACGGACCGAATTTATCGGGTGCTTGAGTCGGGCAAGAAATTCGCGCCTGCCGATATGCTGGCGCTGCAGATGGATGTGTCTTCGACCTACGACCGGCTGTGCGCCGACAAGTTCGTCTACGCCATCGATCACGCCGCAAACGCGTCGGAACGTGCCAAGCGCGCGGCCGACATTCTGCGCGACTGGGACGGCCGCATGTCGGCCGATGCCGCCGCGCCAACCATCGAGACGAAAGCGCGGCAGGAGTTGGTGCGTTTGCTGTTGCAGCCAAAACTGGGCGCGGCTGATTCGAATCGAGAGACGGGTGTTTTGAGTTGGAAAAGCTATCGCTGGGCGATGTCGTCGGTGTGGCTCGAAAATGTGCTCAGCAAACAACCGCAGCGCTGGTTGCCGGCGGGCTATTCCGATTATGGCGCCCTGTTGACGGCGGCGGTTGAGAATGTGGTCAAGCAAGGGCCGACTTCAGGGGACGGTTCGAAAACAGAATCGACTGCTCATTCCAACGCCCCGGCCGATCTGAGTCAGTGGAAGTGGGGACAAAATTATCCGGTGGAAATTGATCACCTCGTGCTGAGCCAGCTTCCTCTCATCGGCCGCCTGACTGGCCCGGGATCACACCCTTTGAGCGGCAGTGGATTCACGGTGAAGGCGGTGGGCCGCGGCTTTGGGCCCTCCGAGCGGATCACGTGGAATTTCGCCAATTTCGACGAGAGCACGTTGAACCTGGTGACGGGCGAGAGCGGCATCTTTCTCAGTCCGTATTACATGGATCAGTGGAAGGCGTGGTACGGCGGGTCAACGTTTGTCTTTGCGTATTCAAAGGACGCGATAGAAAGAGAGCGGGCGCACGAGATGACACTCGTGCCGCGGTAATAATTTGAAAGTTTTGCCAGACGTGTGTAGAGGCCCGGCGCTCCGATCTTAGAAATCGACGGTCTTCACGTCGATAAAGTTCCCGATGATGCCAAAGATGTGGCCAGGATTATTCGGATCGTTGGGGTTGTACTCCAACGCGTCGATCGTGTCGTCGTAGATGTTGAGCGATCCGCCCTGCACCACGTAGACGACCTGGCGCGTTGAAATCGGCTGAATCCCGGTCGCATCGCCGTTTGCAGGCGGGATCAAGACGCCGCCAGCCGCAACGGATCCGACCGGCGTGCTCAGCGAATTGTAGATGGAGAGGCAGCCGCGAATCTCTGCGCCCTGTGGCGGCGGGGTGGGCGGAATAATCTCGGTACACGTGCGCGCACCAATAAAGAGCTGCCCGTTGGCGCCCATAGCAATGCGGTTGTGGTATCCGTCGGTGATGACGGCCGTGCTGGTGACGGACATGGTGGTGAGATTAAAAAGCGTGAGCAGACCGCAAGTGGTCGCCGCTGTAACCTGGCCGGTGCAGGGTTGCGAGGGCACTCCTCCGGAATAGGGGGTACCGGCCAGATACATGGTAGATCCGATAATGAGAGCCTCGGTCGCTGCGGGCACGGCGACGGCGGGACAGATTCCGGTGGGCTGGCACAAATTCGGGGTTAGTTCGACCATCTGCACACTGGCTTGCGTTCCGCCGCATTCGGGTCCGCAGTTCACGACATAAGCGATGGTGTCGTCAGAGGTGAAAAAGGCGGCGACGGGACGGTCAAAACAGCACAGAGGTGTCACGGCATTGCCGATCCCGATTTGCGACGGAGTAATGACTGCGATCGAATCGGAATTGTCACTGAAACCGAACAGACGGTCTCCGCCGTTGTTCTGCGAAATGTAGTGCAGCGCTGGTATGTCTACCTGTCCGGTCAAGGTGCCGCTGTTCATGGCGATCGCGTCCAGGATTCCGGGCGACTGGCCAATTACGGGAGCGGTCGGTACGGCGACGTAGGCTGCGGATCCATCGGGAGAAATCACGATGCTCTCGGTCATACCGGGCAAGGTCAGATGGGCGGCGTTGCTTTCGCTGGCGTTGTTGATCAAGCTCAGTTGATTATCCGAAAACTGCGTGCCGTTGCCGCTGAAGACGATGGTTTGGGCGAGGTTGGGGCTCACGACCATCATTCCAGGAGTGTTGCCGGCGGAGATCGGATTGGACGGTCCGCGGGTATCGTTTTGCGCGTTCACGATAAAAATGCCGGGAGTCGCGGTTCCGGCGGCCACGTTATTGGTGAGGAAAGCGCGGTATTTGATGCCGCTGGTCTGCGTGCCGCCGCCAGAGGGAGTGCTACCGCAACTCAATAAGACGAGGCTGGCGGGCGCCAGACAGAATACAAGGATCAGGATTTTTCTCAAACCTGTGGACTCCAACTTCATGCCAGATAATCACTTGGATGCAAGTAAAGGATTATAACAAAGGAAGAAAAATGAGCTGGTGATGGAAGCCGCGCAAAAATCCCCTCTAGATGAGGTCCGAGGGCTCCCGCTGTCTGGCACGCTGGCGGACGTGGAGAACCTCGACTGGTCTCTGATTCTCGCATTGATCTACCGCGGCACCTTATTCGACGCTAGCAATATAGGCTCAACAGTGAAGGGCATAGGCAATCGACGCCGACCAGAATGCGGTCGTTGGCTTCATCTTGTATTCTTAAGAGAATGCCCCAAAACCTCATCGAACGCTTGAAGCAGTCGCCAGTGCTCTGCGACGGAGCCATGGGCACGCTTCTGTACTCCAAGGGGATTTTTATTAACCGCTGCTACGACGAGCTGAACGTGTCGCAGCCGGAGTTGATCCACGCCGTGCACCATGATTACTTGCAGGCGGGAGCAGAGATCATCGAGACGAACACCTTTGGCGGCAATAGCTTCCGGCTGGCGCGTCATAGCCTGGCGGATCGGGTGCGCGACATCAACCTGGCCGGCGCTCACATCGCGCGTGACGCCGCGAAGAGTTTTGACGTTTGGGTCGCGGGATCGATTGGGCCTCTCGGTGTCCGGATTGAGCCGCTCGGAAAGACTTCGCTGGAAGAAGCGCGGACAGCATTCCGCGAACAGGTGGCAGCACTGGTTGAGGGTGGCGTCGACCTGCTGATGCTCGAAACCTTCGGCTATCTCGAAGAATTACATCAGGCTGTGCTCGCCTGCCGCGATGTGAATCCCAAGATTCCTATCGTCGCGCATGTGACGATTGACGAAGACGGCAACTGCCTCGACGGTTCGGATGCCGAGGCCTTCGCTGCCCGCCTTACGGAGTGGAACGTCGACGTGATCGGTATCAACTGCAGCGTGGGTCCGGTCGCCATGCTCGACGCGGTCGAGCGCGTGCGCGCCGTGACTTCGCTGCCGCTGGCCGCGCAACCGAACGCCGGCATGCCGAGATCGGTCGAAGGCCGGAACATCTATCTCTGCTCTCCCGAATACATGGCCAGCTACACGCGAAAATTTGTCGCTGCCGGAGTGCAACTCATCGGCGGCTGCTGCGGCACGACGCCGGAGCATATCAGAGCCATGAAATCGGCTCTGCGCGTCGGCGAAGCCCGCGGTAAGACGGCCGTCACGGAGGCGATTCATTCGAGTTCCGCGCCGTTAGCGCCGGCTGCCATCCCGATCGCCGAGCGTTCGCGGTTGGGAGCGAAGATTGCCGCGGGCGAGTTTGTCACCATGGTCGAGATTGTGCCGCCGAAGGGGATCGATATCCGCAAGGAGATCGAGGGGGCGAAATTCGTCAAATCGGTCGGCGTGGACGCGGTCAATATCCCCGACAGCCCGCGCGCCTCGGCCCGGATGAGTAATCAGGCTTTATCGCTGCTGATGCAGCGCGAGGTGGGCATCGAGGCGATTCTCCACTACACGTGCCGCGATAGGAATGTGCTTGGAATTCAGTCGGACCTGCTCGGGGCGGCGGCGACTGGCATCCATAATTTGATCTGCATCACCGGCGACCCGCCGAAGATGGGCAACTACCCGGATGCGACCGCTGTTTTCGATGTCGATTCCATTGGATTGGTCAATATCGTCCGCAACCTGAACCGGGGCCTCGATCTGGGCGGAAACCCGATTGGGGTCGGCACCGGCTTCGTTATTGGGGTTGGCGCGAACCCTGGATTGCCCAACCTGGATGAAGAGATCAAGCGCTTCGAATTCAAGGTCGAGGCCGGCGCGGAGTATGTCGTCACCCAGCCTGTTTTCGATCTCGGCCTGCTGGAGAATTTCCTGAGGCGGATTGAGCCTTGCCGGATTCCGGTCATCGCTGGAATCTGGCCGCTGGTCAGCGCGCGCAACGCCGAGTTCATGAAGAACGAGCTGCGGGTTTCCGTGCCGGACGAAGTGCTCAACCGCATGGCGCGGGCTTCGACTCCGCAAGCGGCACGCGAAGAAGGGGTCGCGATCGCCCGGGAGATGTTGTCCGCGCTCCGCGACCGTGTTCAAGGGGCCCAGATCAGCGCACCGCAAGGCAGATATTCGTCGGCTGTGGATGTTCTGGAGGCGCTCGGTTCGAAATAAATGGAGGGAGCGCGGCCGACTGTCCAACTTTGAAACGAACTGCCTAACAAACTAACGAATCTGCTAATTTAACTGGACAAGTAACCACGAAATCAGTCATACAATAGATAGGAGCATTTGAATTGGTAAAGTTTGAAGAATGCCTGGAGCGTTTGGAAAAAATCGTGCAGGAACTGGAAAAAGGTGAAGTTCCTCTCGAGAAGTCTTTGACGCTTTTTGAAGAAGGCATGCAACTTTCCTCGACCTGCCGGAAACAACTGGAGGACGCGGAAGGGAAAGTAGAGATTCTGCTAAAACAGAACGGGAAGCTTCAAGCCGAACCATTTGAGCCCCCGACCGAGAAAGCGTTGCGCAAGTAACGCTGTTCACGCTCGGACTAAGTATTGACAACGCCAAACGCCTGCGGCGGTTCCTCGCTGTCGCAGCCTAGGTCACCGCGGAACTGCGGTGTAGTCAGGGGGAATGTATGGATTCACTCTCGGTTGTCCTCTATCAGAATGACCTCGGGACGGCACAAAGTCTGGCGGTCAATCTGTCGCAGTACTTCGATACAGTTCAGTCGGTACAAAATTGCGCGGAGATCGGTCCCGCGGTTGCCCTGCATCGTGCCGATGCCGTGGTAATTGACTTAGAAGTTTCTGGAACGGGCGAGGTTGAGCATCTCCATCGTGAGTTTCCCGAACTTTGCATTGTTGGTACGCATCGCTTGGCGGATGACAAACTGTGGGCTGAAGCCATGAGTTTGGGCGCGTCCGACATTTGCGAGCCGCGTAGTGATCAGGTGGTTTACTCCTTGCTGCAAGGCCGCGCACGGCACGCCGCAGCCTGATTCGGTCAGGTGTCAGGTCCAAGGTGTCAGGTCTCAGGAAAACGGAACCGAGCAAAACTTTCCTGAGATCCGACACCTGATTTTGCTGACAGCTGCGACCTGAGACCGAGGCATCGTTACCCTGGCTTTTGGTTTCCAGCCGACCTCGACCTGCGACCAGACTCTGGCTTGTTATACTGCGATGCGATGCTGAAACAAGTTCTAGAGCAGGGACGACAAGCCGCCGACGCGGTGCTTGAACAACTCTTACCGTCAGCCAGCCAGCATCCCAAATCGATTCATCAGGCCATGCGTCACAGCGTTTTCGCCGGCGGCAAGCGTCTGCGACCCATCCTGTGCATGGAAGCGGGCCGCATGATCGCCATCGGATCGTCAAAGCAGGCCACCGCCTCGTCCTCGACGAACGCATGGCCCTCTGGCATCGAACAGGTCGGCGCAGCGCTCGAAATGCTTCATACCTATTCTCTGATTCACGACGATCTGCCCGCGCTCGACAACGACGATCTCCGCCGCGGGCGCCCGACCTGCCATAAGGCCTTCGGAGAAGCCATCGCCATCCTCGCCGGCGACGCGCTGCAGACCCAGGCTTATGAAGTTTTGTCCGAACTTGCCTGCCCTGCCGAGGCGCGAGTCGCCATCATCCGCGAGATTGCCCACGCCACGGGCACCATTGACGGCATGATCGGCGGCCAGGTTGTCGATCTCGAAGCCGAACACACAAAGCCAGACCTCGCCACCCTGGAATATATTCACCGTTCGAAAACCGCCGCGCTCATCACGGCCAGCGTCGTCAGCGGAGGAATCTACGCTGGAGGAACTTCGACGGACATGGCTCGCCTGCGCACCTACGGCCAGTCGATTGGCCTCGCCTTCCAAATCGTTGACGACGTCCTCGATTTGACGCAAACCTCCGAGCAACTGGGAAAAACCGCGGGCAAAGACGCGGCCGCTGAGAAAACGACCTATCCCGCCTTATTCGGAATTGAAGAATCGCTTCTTAAAGCCGATACCCTCGTCGAGCAAGGATGCGCCGAACTTAACGAATACGGAGCCGCTGCGTCTAACTTAAAAGAATTGGCCCGCTTTCTGGTCGAGCGCAAAAAATGAACGATGATGATCGCGTAGAAGCAGGCAGTTTGCCCGCTTTCGTTCGTGCGGAGACGGGCGAGTCGCTCGTCTGGCCTAAGCTCAGGCAATTCTGTCGCGCACATCGGTTCTCAGCAGCTTTCCGGCTGTACTTGCGAACCGCGGCGTGTACGGTGCTCATCTGCACGCCGAGTTACCTCGCCTGCGCCCAGAGCGCGCCTCCTTGGCGCTACGAACTTCGCGCAGGCGACCACCTCGTCTACGGCTACTCATTTCATAGGAAGTTGGAAAGCAAGGACGAACAAACGCAGGTCGAAGCTCGTTTCCGGACTCATGTTCTTGTAGCCGGAGAGATTCCGGGTGGCTTCAGTCTCGGCTTCGAACGCAACCGCGAGGCAGAGGATCTGACGCAATATGTTTCTAAAGGCAAGGACAAACTTGCCCACGAGCAGATCGAGTTTCAGAAACAGATGCAGACGCGCCCGCCGCATTTTTCCGAAGCGCTGGAAGTTTTGCCCTCCGGCGAGCCACGAAGCGCCCTGGAGGTCGCGCGCGAGGTCCACAGCCACATCATTGACGCGCTGCACGAAGTACTCATGCTGCCGCCCGCTTCGCTGCCTCTTGGCGCAACCTGGCACGGTGGCAATTCGTTTGGATTTGATGTGCGCTGGATCGGCGATGAAACGATCCACGGCAAGTCTTGCCATCATCTCCAGGCAACTTCGCCGAAAGGATCTCTGAAACTCGACTACTGGTGGTCGCCCGACTCCGGCATCCTCGAGCAGGTGGCCTTAGAGGGCTCCTATTCGGACTACGACACAATCGTCCACGAGACGGCCCGCATCGAGTTGGAATCCCGCAATCGCGGCGAGTTGCTCGAAACCTGGCTCGCGTCGCCCGATACGCGATTGGGCGCGCTAAAAGCGATCTTGCTCACGCCGGAGATTGCGGTTTCAGCTTCGCAACTGATGCCGCCACTTTCCTCGAACGACGCCGCAACCCAGGCCTTGGCACTGGCGATCGTGGCGCGCCGCAAACTCAACTTGCCGCCCGACGTTCTGGTCCGTCTGAGACAGAGTTCGAGTGAACTGATCCAACAAGAAGTGCGCCAACTCACCGACCTGGCGGCCGCTCCCGCGAATTCCGTCGCCCCGACCGACCAGTGTCATCGCTCCTTACCTGGAAAATTCCCATCCCCAAAACTCGGGACGACCTTCCAAATCGCCGCCGCAACCAAAGACACCCCCGAAGTTCCGTACATTCTCCGGACTCCGGTCTCCTATCGCGAAGATCGCCCCTCGCCGCTGCTCGTCTACTTGAGCGGAGGCGCCGGATTTGCCATGGACGCGATGAACACCGCTGAAGACGTCGTCTCGCAAACCAACTATCTTGTGCTTTACCCGCAAGCGGCTGCCTACTGGTGGACGCCCGAAACCGCGCGCCGCTTCGATATCGTCCTGAACGACGTATTGCAGCGCTACAACGTGGATCGCGACCGCGTTTACATTACGGGCTTCAGCAACGGAGGAACTGGCGCACTCTACTACGCGACTCTGTGGCCGCAGCGGTTTGCGGCGGTCGTCACTCAGATGGGCGCGGGCCAATGCAACGAGCAAGTGAAAGCCGGACTCGCCAACGTACGCAATATCCCGTTGCTGTTGATCCACGGCGCGAACGATCGCGTCATCACTCCGGACTGCTCGACGGCTACGCAGCAGGCTCTGATCGATTTGCATCCGGCGACTGAGCCAGTATTGAAAATCTTACCGGATCACGCTCACGACATCACACTCGACTCCGACGACGGCCTGACCCTCCCGTTCTTCAAAGACAAGGTCCGCAATCCACTTCCCAGAATCGTTGACTTGACCGAGACCGATGCGCTCGCCTCGCGGGCGTACTGGGTGGAAATCGTAGATGGCAAACCGGGGAAGTCCGATCTAGACGCACGCGTCAAGGGCGACAACACCATTGATATCCACAGCCACGAGATCAAGCGCATTCGCCTTCACCTTCGGCCCGAACTGTTCTCAAAGCCCGGCGACATTCGCATCGTGTGGAACGGCAAGAAACTGTTCAGCGGCCCGCTGCGCGACGCTTGCTCCGTGCCATCGCCGGTCTCTGCAGCTGACCCGAAGCTTGCCCTCACCGATGTCCGCGATTTGGCACTGCAGTAAAGTTCATGGGGTAGGCCGAATTCCGCCCCGTTAATGGCCAAAGACCTTCCTGGGCGCGCCTTTCGCCACGGAAGCAATCTCTGATCGACAGATCAATCGGCACCTTCGGGCCTTGAAACTACATTCCCCCGGATGTACAGTTTGTAAGCTCTCGCCTTTCTTCCGCCTACTCCTTCCTCACCGGCAATTTACGCGTAATAGCTGCAGTATGTGTGCAACTAAAGGCGTGACCGGGATCGGCACCACAATATGTGGTGTTTTATTACTTGACCCGTCCCCGTATTCGCCGTTAGAGTTGGTCAAAAGCATGGGTGTCGTTCTTGGTTCATGGGCGCGGCATCCAATTATGCGACCAGCGAGGAACCATCGAAGTTAACAGCGCGGAAATCGCGAACGTTAGCTTGCGAGTCCCCGCAATTTGCAGCGCACCCCAGCCAGCGCAAACCGAGTCTGCCGGATCACCGATGGTGGATCACCACGTCCCCCGCGAAGGAGTCATTTTTGCTCAAACTCAAGAAGCTGCAAATTCTGGGATTCAAGTCTTTCTGTGATCGCACGGAGCTGAAATTTCACGGTGAGGGCATCGCTGCCATCATCGGCCCCAACGGCTGCGGCAAGTCGAACATTGCCGATGCCATCTCGTGGGTACTCGGTGAGCAATCGGCCAAGTCGCTGCGCGGTTCGCGCATGGAAGACGTGATCTTCTCCGGCACACGCGACCGCAATCCCACGGGCATGGCCGAAGTGTCACTCACTCTCATCGATCCGGAAGTTTACGGCGGACCTGATACCCACGCTCCTACCGAGATCGAGATCCAAGATGATTTGCCCGGCGGTGACGAAAATTGGGACGAAGCCGAAATTCGTGCCCAAGCCGCCTCTGAAACCGAGCGGGCGGTCGAAGAAGCGCAACCTGGAAGAACCGAAGAAGTCGAAGGCGAATTGTCTGCTGATGGCAAGGCGGGTGAACCAACGCTTGGCGAAGGTCAGGCCGCCGAGACAGAGACTGGCGAGGCTCAATCCGGAGAAGCGCAACTCTCTGCAGTCCCCGCCGGAAATACCGCGGTCGCCGTCGTCGCCCCACAGGTGGTGCTCAAGATTCGCCGCCGCAAATTCAATCAGCAGCAACATCGTACGGGAGAAATTGCCGTCACCCGCCGGCTGTTCCGCAGCGGCGACAGCGAATACCTGCTGAACGGAAAATTGTGCCGCCTGCGTGACATCCAGGAATTGTTCATGGGCACGGGCCTCGGGCCCGAGTCTTACGCGCTGATCGAGCAAGGACGCATCGGCCAGATTCTCAGCAGCCGCCCGACCGATCGCCGCAACATTATCGAAGAAGCCGCGGGCATCACGAAATTCAAGACCAAGAAGCGTCTCGCGGAAGCGCGCCTTGAAGACGCCAAGACGAACCTGAACCGCGTCAACGATATCTTCGAAGAAGTGACGCGCCAGATGAATTCGCTTAAGCGCCAGGCCAGCAAGGCCGAACGCTATGCCCGGTTGCGCGAAGAAATGCGCGCTAAATTGCGCGTCGTGCTGGCCAGCAAGTTCACGCAGATGGATGAGGAAGCCGTCGCCCTCGAGGCCCAGATCACTCAACTGGCCGAGGAGATTCGCCTGCAATCCGACAGCGTGCAGCAGTCTGAGGCTGAACATACAGAGCGCACGCAGCGCGGATACGCGATTGAAACCGAGACGCGGCAGAATCGCGAGCGGCTGAACCAAATCGCCATCGAAGGCGATCGCGGCAAGGCTCGCATCCGGACCAATGAAGAGCGATGCGCCGAACTAATCGCGCGCGCCGCCTCGGCTGAGGCCGAACTCGTTCATGCCCAGGCTCGTCTTGCCGCCCTCGAAGAAGAGCGCAACGGTCATCAGCAGACGCTCGACTCCGCCGCCGCCGACCTCGCCGCGGCTCAGCAGGAGTACAACCTGAGCCAGCAGGAAACCGCGACCGCTGCCATTCATCTCGCTCTGCTGGAAAGCGAGCAAGAAGCGCATCGGACAGCGATTCTGCAGGCTGTAGGCGGAGCATCGAATCTCCGCAACCAACTCACCCAGTCGCAAGAGCGCCTCTCGGGCATCGCTCGGGAAGAGCAGCGCCTGCAATCTGAAATTGCGACCGCCTCGACACAATCCGAAGCCTTCGGCGGGCAACGCGGACAGATCGCTCTTGAGTTCGAGAGCGTCTCGCAGCGCGCTAGCGGCTTGTCTGAAGAGATTGCGCACCTCCGCACCACCATCGAGACCAAGCGGAACGCGGAGAACGAGACCAAAAAGCGTCTGGACTCCCTGCGCTCCGAATACGCCACTGCGCTCGGCAAGAAGGGATCGCTTGAAGCAGTCATTGCGGAGCATGGGTATTCCACGGAATCGGTTCGCCGCCTGTTTCAATCGGGAGCAATGCAGGGCGGCAACACTCCCGCCGGAGTGCTCGCCGATTTCCTCGAAGTCGAGCCGCGCTATGAACGCGTCGTCGAAGATTTTTTACGCGACGAATTGAACTATGTCGTCGTGAAATCGTGGGGAGCGGCTGACGAAGGTCTGCGCCTGTTGCGCTCCGACGTCAATGGGCGAGCCACTTTCCTCGTGCATCCGGAGGATTCGCAGGCGAAGTTTTCCTTCCTTGCCGATGCGACCCAGCACTACGCTCCGCTGAACGATTCGGTCATTCCGCTGAAGAATTCGATTCGCGTGCTCAATGGATTCGGCAAGTCGCTCGAAGTCATCCTGCCGAAACTGGGCAACGGTTACATCGTTCCGGATCCTGCCGTGGCCCGTGAACTGGCGCTTTCCAGCCCGGATGCGTTCTTTCTTTCTGAAAACGGCGAGTGCTTCCACAACGTCACCGTCACCGGAGGCAAGCAACGCAGCGAAGGTCCCCTGTCAATGAAGCGCGAGTTGCGCGACGTGTTGCGCCTGCTTGAAGAGTTAGAGCGAGCCCTGCAGGAAAAGGAAGTGCTGGCACTCACCCTGAGTCGTGAGATTAAGGACCACAGTTCCCTGCTCGATCGGCTCGAAGAAGAAAAGCGCGAGGCCGAGAAACAGGCGATGACCTCCGGGCATTTGCTCAAGCAACTGGATGGCGAAATGACGCGCGTTCGCGAGAGAATTGCCGTCTGCGAGCGCGAGTTGCAACGGCTCTCGTCTGAACGCCAGGAGCAGGAAGCGCTGACCGAATCGCGGCAAGCCGAACTAGCAACAATCGAGCAGACGCGCGCGGACTTCGAAACGAAGCTTGCTTCCGGCCAAGACCGGCTGACCGCTTTGCGCGGCCAGCGCGACACATCAGCCGAGACCAGCGCGCAACGAGCGGCTCGCGTCGCCACACTGGAAGAGCGGCATCGTTCTGCAACGGCTCTGCTCCAGCGCATCGAGACCGTCGTCGCCGAGATGCGCGAGCGTGCCGGTGCCCTGCAAACTCAAATGGAATCGGCCACCGCGGAAATCGCGCAGCGACAAAGCGAGAATATCCAACTCGCTGAACATTTCGTTGAACTCGAAGCCGAGCGCAATGCGGGAGAAGCCCGGGAAGGACTGCTGCAACTCGAATCGGAGCAGGTGCGGGCGCGCTTGGCCGAGATTGAAGAGTTGCTTCGCGCGACGCGGCAGCAACTCGATCTCGCTCGCGATCATCGCGGAGAACTCTCGGCCACCGCAGCCAAGCTGCAGTCCGATCTGCAACATTTGGCCGACACCTGCCTCAACGATTTAGGGATGGAACGCCCGGTACTGATGGCGGATACGACGATTCCATTGGTGACGGGCGATGAACTTGCCGCGGAAGATCAGGCGCAGCGCGAAATGCGCGCGCGCCTCGACGCCATGGGCCCCGTCAATATGATGGCTCTCGAGGAGTACAAAGAAACGGCCGAGCGTCACGAATTCCTCGCGACGCAACGGAAAGACCTGCTCGACGCGATCGAGAACACTGCGGCGACGATTAAGGAAATCGATCTGGTCTCGCGGCAGAAATTCGAAGAGGCGTTCAACAAGATCAACGAAAACTTCCAGGCCACTTTCCGCAAGCTGTTCGGTGGAGGTCACGGCTTCATGCGCCTCACCGACCTCGAAAATAGCGCGGAGAGCGGCATCGACGTGGTCGCCTCGCCTCCGGGGAAGAAACTGCAAAATGTCTTGTTGCTTTCTGGCGGGGAGAAGGCGCTCACGGCCTTGGCGCTACTGGTCGGAATCTTCCAGTACACGCCGAGCCCGTTCTGCATTCTCGACGAGGTCGACGCGCCGCTCGACGAAGCCAACATCGCCCGCTTCACCGAGTTGGTGCGCGAGATGAGCGTACAGACCCAGTTCATCCTGATTACCCACAGCAAGCGGACGATGAGCATCGCCCCTGTGCTCTACGGCGTGACCATGCAGGAACCGGGTGTGTCGAAGTTGGTATCGGTGCGGTTTGGAGCGGCATAACGCCAAGCCTCTGATCGGCGTTGTGTCAATCTGATTTCCACAGCTTCCCGTAGTGTCTTCGGTGAGTGCGCCAAAGCCAAACTGTCATCGCGATTGCGGTGAAAGAGTATAACGCCCAAATCCTGAATGAATGCTCCAAATCTCTGTACTCAACATGATTGAAGATCTGATCGAATGGACCAGCCAGAAAAAGACCCGCCAGAACGTGAATAAGTCCGGCCAAGGCGATGGCGGAGACGATTCCCGCAAGAAGAATCAACATTCTAAGCGCCCGCTTCATATTTGATGCTTTCTCCTAGAAGTCAGCCTAAGCCTTTGTCAAATGTAAAAGCGGTTACAACTGATGTACAATGTATACATTATGCCTGAATCCGCTATTCTCACGCTCCGCCTCGACGCCAAACTGAAGAAACGGCTCGACCGTATATCGAAATCCATGAATCGCAGCCGTTCTTTCGTCGCCGCCGAGGCGATTCAAGAGTATGTTTCGGTGAATGAGTGGCAGATTGCCGAGATCAAGAAAGGCTTGGCGGAGGCCGACGCGGGCGACTTCGCTACTGACGAGGAAGTGAACCAGACAATCCGGCGCTTGACACGACGTGCACGTTAAATGGCTGCAAGCGGCGCGCGCGAACCTGATCGCCGTGTCCGAGTACATCTCCCAAGACAATCCCGATGTTGCCGCCACGACAGTGTCCACGATTGTAAAAGCAGTCGAGACTTTGGAGCGATTTCCAACTCTGGGTCGTCCCGGCCGGATATCCGGCACCCGCGAACTGGTGGTGTCGGGCACGCCGTACATCGTTCCTTATCGCGTGCGCGGCGATGTAGTGCAGCTGATTCGCGTCTTCCACGCTTCCCGCAAATGGCCCAGCCAGCTTTGAGTTTTGGCCTTTGTTCGCCGACATCTGGAGTCTTAATGCCCATACAGTCGACCATCCGCCCGGTAGTACGAGAAGACTTCCCCCAATGGCTCCCTCTCTGGGAGGGCTACAACAAGTTCTACGGCCGCTTCGGCCCGACGGCCTTGCCCGATACGATCACTCAGATGACTTGGGCTCGCTTCTTCGATGCCTGCGAACCTCTCCATGCCTTCGTGGCCGAAGACGCGGGACAACTGGTTGGGTTGGTCCATTCCGTTTTTCATCGCAGCACGATTTCCATCGCACCCACCTGTTATCTGCAGGACCTGTTCACAAAGGAATCTGTTCGCGGCCAGGGGATTGGAAAACTGTTGATCAATGCGGTTTACAAGCAGGCTCGACTCGCTGGAATCCACCGCGTTTATTGGCACACCCACGAATCCAACAGCACTGCGATGAAGCTCTACGATCAGGTGGCTGAGCGCTCAGGATTCGTCGTCTATCGCAAGAATCTCGAATCGTGACTACAATCCGACCTTGACGCACCGACCTCTTTCTTGCTTGCGAATCGCAGAAAACCTCGATCTCTTTTTCCAGAGCCTTCCTCAGTTTTTCCACATCGTCGTTCCCTGAGAGCCTGCGTCAGACAGGCCTTCTGGCTTAAACTGAAACTGTCAACTCTTTTTGCAACACAAGTCGTCGAGCTTGAACCACAGCGGTTAAGAAAGCGTTGACAAATCTTTAGCGATAGCTAGAATACGCAAAGTTTTTTGCCGGTCAATTTTGCGCGAGTACAAAAAAATGAGCCCCGAAATTCTAGATTCCGTTCTGCTCCGAACCGACTATCCCGAACTCGAATTGCACGCCAGCGGAAAAGTCCGCGACGTGTATAACCTTGATGGCGACCACCTCCTGTTCGTCGCTACCGACCGCATCTCAGCCTTCGACTACGTGCTCGCGACGGGCATCCCGCACAAGGGCCGGGTACTGACCCAGATTTCGCTTTTCTGGTTCGACTTCCTTAAAGACATCGTCCCCAACCATTTCGTCACGGCGGACGTGGAGCGCTATCCTGCAGCCGTTCGCGCCCATGCCGACGAACTCCGGGGCCGTTCCATGATGGTGATGCGCGCCGAGATGTTCCCGGTGGAATGTGTCGCCCGCGGCTACCTCTCCGGCTCCGGCTGGAAGGAATACAAGGCGACCGGCAAGGTGTGCGGCATCGAGCTTCCCAAGGGATTGAAGGAGTCGGACCAGCTTCCCGAGCCAATCTTCACGCCTGCCACCAAGGCCACCACCGGTCACGACGTTAACATTTCGTTTGAAGAAATGTGCAAGCTGGTGGATCCAGAATTGAGCCGCCAGTTGCGCGATCTCACCTTGCACATCTATAAGAAAGCTTCCGATTACGCGCGCGAGCGCGGCATCATTATCGCCGACACGAAGTTTGAATTTGGACAAACCGCCAAAGGCATTACCCTGGCGGATGAAGTACTCACACCGGATTCCTCGCGTTTCTGGCCGGCCGACAGTTATCAACCGGGCAAAGCGCAGGATTCCTATGACAAGCAATACGTTCGGGATTACCTCGAAGAAATTCGCTGGAACAAACAGCCCCCCGCGCCCGCCCTTCCCCACGACGTTGCGCTGCGGACTAGCGAAAAATACCTCGGGGCATACCGTCAATTGACGGGACGCGAGTTGGAGATCTAGTCCACGTGCGCTGGTCTCATTGAATTCGGATCACAGACTCCATATCAGACTTCTGATAGGAATGTAGCGGATCTGGCCTTTCGATTCTGAACCATGAGCATAGCGGACTGGATCATTCTCGTCTTTCTGGTTTTTTCGGTGATCGGCGCGGCCATGGAAGGCTTCTTTCACGAAGCTTTCAAACTGGCTGGCTTGGTCGTGGGATACCTGTTGGCCGCCTGGCAATATCATCGCCTGGCGGCATGGTTCGCGCCCCATTTGAAATCGCCCTGGGTTGGCGAAATCGCTGGCTTCCTGATTATTTTTTTCGCAGTCCTGCTGGTCGCCGGATTTGCCGGACGGATTGCGCGCTGGGCAATGAAGAAGGCTGGTCTGAGCTCCGTCGACCGTCTGCTGGGAGCCGTCCTCGGTTTGTTACGGGGTGTCCTGGTGGTTGCGATTGTGCTCACCGCGGTGGCAACTTTTGCCTCCACCGCGGCTTGGCTTTCGGGATCACAGTTAGCACCTTATTTCCTGGTAGGCGGAAGGGCCGCCATCTGGCTCGCACCGTCAGAATTGCGCCACCGTTTCTACCAGGGCTTGGATTACATGCGGCAGGCACATCCGGCTACTGACAAAGTTATGCCCCGGCTTTCGTGACTTTTAAGCGATTTCTTGAAGGTTGGTGAGATTCGGGGGCCACGCACGGGAGCAACCTCGATCTTGGATTCGCGCACGAGGAGTTGCCTTGGGCGAGAGGCTTTATAGAGATTCATAAGGTAGAAGGTGCGGAAACGAGGCAGCATTGAAAGATCAACTGGAAGCACTCATCCTTCAGATGTACAACAGCAACATCCTCTACTCGGAAGCGGTTCGCGAATTCAAGAAGCGTTTCATCATGACCGTTCTCGAGGAAAATCGGGGCAATCAATGCAAGGCAGCCCGGCAACTGGGAATGCACCGCAACACCCTGAGCCGGACCATGCAGGAACTCAAGATCGACATTCGTCCCATGCGGGGAGGAGCGAAGCGTCCTTCGCGCAGCGCGCATCCCGTTCAACTGGAAAAGAAACAAGCGCGATAACGCACCAAAATACAGCATCCACCAAGAAAGAGGGCGGTCCGATTCAGGACCGCCCTTATTTCTTTGGTAGATCTTGTCGATCTGTTTTTCCAGCTCCAGCAGGCCTTCCTGACGTCTAAGACCTGTCGCCTGATACCAGCCCCACTCAGTGTGCCGCCGGCTTCTTGTGCACCGGTGCCTTCGGTGCTGGCGCCTTGCCCAGCAACGCTCCCTCATTCATCGTCATCACAAACGGCTTGGCCACGTAAGAGACCGGCGTTCCTTCGAACTTGAAGTCGTCCGCTCCCTCCTTCGGCAACCTCGCCGCCGGAATTGGCCCCGACATCGTCAGGTCGATGTCCGCCCGCTTCGCGTCGATGTCATCCTGGCTGCCCGCGAGGTTCAACTTGCTTGAGGAATCGACGCTAATGACGAAAGCCTGCATCTGCAGCGGCTTCCCTTTGAGCGCCGACCATACTTTTTCGGCGTCCTCAGGGGTGCCTTCCGACAAGACCATCTGCCACTCGGCAAAGCTCATTTCTTCCACTTTCTTGGTCTTCACCAAGGTGGCTGCCTGCTCGGCAGGGGTCGGCGGCACGTACTGTTTGATCGTGAAACCCGCCGGAGGCACGGATGCCGTGGCCGTCTGCGCCAGAATGTCGGTCCACCCGTCTTCGGCGCCGTGATACTTCACGTATTTGCTCTTGCCGAACTTCGCGATCTGGTCTTTACCCTGACCCTGCGCCAGGTTCGAAGCGCGGGCTATGAAGAAAAGTCCGTCTACATCGTTTTCTGTCGGGCCCGCTGCCAGATCGGCGAGCGCCAGATCATAAACATCCAGCAAGTTTGTCGGATCCTTTTCAACTGCGGCCCTTAGGTATTTTTCCGCTTTAGCGTAGTCCTTGGCCGCATAGCCGGCGAGGCCGGCTGCGCCGTTAAAGATGGTCGCAGTCTGCGATTTCAGCTTATCCCAATCGGCGTCTGACGTTCCCTGGGGTTTGGTGGCGGTGGTGAGACACTGCAGACCTTTCTCGCCATTCTGACCCGCGTCGGCGTAATTCTGAGCCGCGTTCTGCCCCGCAACAGCCATCGCCTGCTTGGTGTAGGCGAGCAAGGCCAGCGCCCGTATGTTGCACGGATTCGCTTGCAGGACTTTTTGCGCTGTTTCCAGCGTTTTGGGCTGGTTCGATGTCTGCTGGTAGGCGCCCATCAGCAGTTCCAAGGCGTCTTCTTTCATCACGCTGTTGGGATACTGCGTCAAAAACGCCTCGAGACCGCTGACTTTGGCGGCCGGATCCGTTTGCTGAACCGCGCCCACGTAGGCGTTGTATTCCGCCGGATCTTTGATCTCTTTCTTTTGCGTGGGAGCGGCGGGTGCGGCCGCTGGGGCGGGTGTTTGCGCCGGCGCGGCGGTCTGAGCGACGGCGGTAACCGCGGATACCAGCAACATCGCGAGAACAATCTTCTTCATTTCCTGTGGCTCCTTAAACTCTTTGGGGAAGATGGAGTTTTGATTTCGTGCCCGATTCCAACGAATCCTGGTGTCGGACCTGCACCGTGCACCGCTCTTTTGGTGAAGCGATCATTGGCTGATGCGATCATTGCAACAATTGAAAAAAAGTAACGATGATCCCCGAAACTCATACGCCGCCTGTCGTTTCATTACGGCTTAACATTATTCCGGTGAGCGGATTATAAGGATGGAATCCGCCTAAGGCAAGCGTCTTGCGCTCGCCCACGCCAACTGTCTCGATATTGCAAAGCGCTCCCACCCGGCGAACTCTACCGTCCCGATTTCTTGGATGCAGAATCGATGCCGGATAGAATAAGGACAGACTCGAAATATTCTCGTTCGCCGGAGTTAAGCCCTTTTGAAGGAAACTGCATCCAAGTCGGTGCTGCATCGCCCTCTCGACAATCAAGTGGCGCTCGTCACCGGCGCGGGACAAGGCATTGGCCAAGCCATTGCCTTCAAACTGGCCGCCCTGGGAGCGCACGTCATCCTCGCAGGACGCAGGCGCACCACCCTCGATACCACCGCTGCCGCCATCCAAACCAGCGTTGTCAACCCCTCGAACGAAAAGCTATCTTCGAGCACCACCGTGATTGAGTGCGACGTCACTGATCTGCGCTCCGTCAAAGCTCTCGCCGAGCAAATCGAGCGCGCCTTCCGGCGCCTCGATATTCTCGTCAACAACGCCGGCATCGGAGGACCAACCGGGCCCCTTCACCAACTGGCGCCCAAGGATTGGGACCAGATTTTTAACACCAACCTCCGCGGCGTCTACTACTGCATCCACGCCTTGGCCCCGCTCATGATCGCAGCCCGAAGTGGGCATGTCATCAACATCTCTTCCCTCGCCGGCAAGAATGCCCTGCCCAACGGAGCCGCCTATGCCGCCTCCAAATGGGGATTGAATGGACTGAGCTATTCGGTAGCCGAAGAGTTGCGCCCGCACAACATTCGGACCTCGGTGATTTGTCCCGGCTCGGTGCACACTGACTTCAGTCCGCACCCCGGAAAGAACGCCGAGAAAATGCTACAAGCCGAAGATGTAGCCCACGCAGTGGCGATGATCGTGACTCAGGCTCCGCAATCCTTCGCCAGCGAGATCCTGCTGCGGCCGACGCAAAAGCCTTAGCCGACTGTCTTCAGAAAAGCTAGAGTTCTTTTGCCTAGGAAACTTTGGAGGCAGGCTTGATCGGAACGCAGATGGATTCAAACCAGCGGCTGATGTATACCTGCGCGTGGGCTTCCCCGCAAAAATGGCGAGCGGTCGGGCTCAGGGCCGCGGTCAAATCCCATTTGATGACCGAAAGCTTCTGGTCTCCGCACTCGATGACAAACCACCGGATCGGATCTTGGCTGACGATCCGGCAAATTTCACACTGAAATTCTTTCAGGCTTGACATGCGTTCTCCGCGAGCGGACGGCTCGGCACGAAATAGTATAACGGCAGGCCGCTGATTGGACGAAGATCATCGGACGAAGGCTGACAGCGTAGTCCCTACAGGACTGGGCGAGCGATGTGGCCTTTTTCCTGCTTGGAAATCGCGTCGGCCGGACCTCAGGGTAAATTCCGTTCCGAGGTCTATACTAAAGAAATCTATTGTAAGGCTTGTGAGACAGAGTCTAGAATCGCTGGCGGCATTATCCTCATGACCCGTACAAGGATGATTCGAACAAAAGCGGCAAAACTAAGTTCCGCTTGCGCTGCTGAACCTTATCCTCTGGCGAGGAGCCTTCCCCGATGAACGACCCTCTTGAAACCCCGTTCGACAGTGTCGAGAACGCCCACCGTTATGTGCGGCTGCTCGTCGAAGCCATCGTAGAAGCCAAGGGCGAAATTGAAGCCGATCTTGGCGTGGCACTGCGCCATAAGACGGAACGTCGGGCACAGGCTCTTCAGATCGTGCAGTTCAAGCTGAATAAACTGGAGCAGCATCTCGAGATCAGCAGCCGTCTGCTCAATGATCTGCGAACTCTCCGCCGCTTGCTGCTCGAAGAACGTCCCGAGCATGCGCCTGCCGGGCACGATTCGGCCGCATAGCGTCTTCGCGCGCCGCTCCAGCAAGATCCCAGCTATGCCCTTAACTTCTCGGCGAACTTTTTTTCCAGCTTGGCAAGCTTCGGCGAGATTACGAACATGCAGTAGGGCTGCCGTGAATTCTCGTTGTAGTAGTTCTGGTGGTAATTCTCAGCAACGTGAAATTCTTCCGCCGGCTCAACCGCCGTCACAATCGGCTCCGGATAAACCTTGGCCGCCGTCATCTCGGCGATCACATCTTCCGCGATGCGCTGCTGCTCTTCGTCGGTATAGAAGATTACCGAGCGATACTGCTCACCGGCGTCGTTGCCCTGGCGGTTGAGGGTTGTCGGATCGTGTACGGCGAAGAATACATCCAGCAGTTCGCGGTAGTTGATCAGATCGGGATCGTAGGTCACGCGCACCACCTCGACGTGTCCGGTATCGCCATCGCAGACTTGCTTGTAAGTTGCCTGGTCGGCGCGACCGCCCATATAACCCGACTCCACATGGCTTACGCCCGTCAGACGCTGAAATACGGCTTCGATACACCAGAAGCACCCGCCGCCGAAGATTGCTTTTTGTTCTTTTGCCATGGTAATTGGATGCCTTAGACAGCGGAAAGATACTACCTGTGCATCGCGCGTCGAACGTCCCTTGTCGATCTACTGGATTTCCAGCGAAACCACGTCTCCTCCGCCATCCTGGCGTTCGCGGTAGTTGACGGCGACATTCTTATTTTTCCAGTCGCAGGAAAATACGTCCGCGCCAAACAGCACCACATGTCGGCTGTCACCGACGTACAGTTTCAAAGGCCTGCTTTCGGACACGAAATTCAACAAAGCTGCCGGAGCGACGGAACAATCCACCCCCGTAATCTTCCCCTTGATAAATCGAACCGCCGGTGGCGCTGCCGGCTTCCCCGCTTCATCTTCGGCCTGGCCTTTGACGGACGAGTCCGGAGCAGTATCGCGTCCGCTCTGCGCGTGCTCTGAATCCCGTCTCTCTCCGCGCAATGGAAACGACCTCCCTTGATCTTTGATCTTCTGCGCCTGCGCCAGGGTAGTCGTTGCCCGGTCTGAAATCTGGGGATCGGCGCTGCTCGCCAATAGCTGCAACAGCGCAATCGCCTCGTCCACTCGGCGGTTGGCCATATAAACATTGGCGAGGTTGATCTGGTAGGTTTCGTTTCGAGGAGACAGTTCCACCGCTTTCTTCAACGTCGCAATCCCCTTTCCTGGCTCGCCAGAAGATGCCTGCGCGTAACCCAGCAGCGAATAGGCATCCGCTAATTTCGGATCCAGAGAAATGGCGGTCTCCAGTTGTTGTTTTACCTCCTCCACTTTCTTCGGATCGGCCAACCCTCCAGATCGGCTCATGAGCATTGCGTTGTAATAGTAAACGCGAGGATCTTTACCATCCTGCTGCTCCGCCTTCCGCAAATACTCGGCGGCGTGTTCGAAGTCCTGCTGCTGCAGGCAGGAGTACCCGGCTCCGCGCAGCGCGGAGGCGTTGTTGGGGTCAGTCTTCAAGATGTCCTTAAACTCACCCAAAGCACGATCGTGATGATCGAGAGAATGCGCGTCTACATCCGCCAGCACGGCGCGGGCGTCGGCCATGCTCACGGGAGCTTCGGTAAATTGCGCTGCGACAATGCCCGCAGGAGTCGCCATGGGGTAGTACTTAAAACGCCCGCTATTCAAGTAATTGCGCAAGGCTTTGTCGAGTTGCTCGGGCGTCATGCCGAAAGCTTTTTGCGTAGCCTCTTCCACGGACTGGTGGTGATTGCGCACCGCATCAAAATAGTCGGCGACCTTGAGCACCAGTTGGTTGTCGTACAGATAGTGCACCAGAAGGCTGGACTCGGCGTAGAAGATGTTACGGTGATCTCCGCTTTCGTTGTAAGTTTTGGAGTACTGCTGTACCCGAAATAACTCAGCCACTCGCATCATCCCCATGCCTTGCAGAATGCGATAAGTGTCCTCGGGGATCTTGCCGACGCGCGCTTCTTTGTTATCGACCTCGATACTCGAAAAATACTCGGCAAATCCTTCTTCAAACCAGGGATCGATGCGAACCGAGACATTTCCATTCATCAATTGGTGCGCATATTCGTGGAAGACGACCGACCATGGATTGTCGACTGACATATCCAGCAGGATAAAGCTGCGATCGTCGCCGCCTTGAAACAGTCCCGCCAGTTCTGTGGGCTTTCCGTTAAACACCGGCGCGACCTGACGCATTTCCTTACTATTCCGGAAAGCCACGATCTGCAGTGGCACCGATAGGTTCACGTTCGCCTTCACCATCAGGCGCCCGAATACATTGCGCATCTGTTCGAAGTGAAGCGCGACGTCGCGGCCACGCTTGTCGCCCGCATCGGTGATGACAGAGAAGTTCGGCGAACGTATCTCGACCCATTGGGCATCGCCGGCAAAACCCTGCTGACAACAAAGAACAAGGCATGTAACAAATGGCCAGAGAATGAACGATCGCATGCAAGCTCCCAGCAAGAAGGCGCGAGAAACGAATAGTACCGCACAAAGCTTGAGCGGAAAGCTCTTATTTTCGACGGGAAACGCAAGAAAAGCAGGAGGGTCGTCGCTCAAAGCAAGGCCGACTAACCTGTGCGAAGCGGATTACACTGAAACTGTAAAAGAAGTCTCCGTGCGAGTAACCGGGCGATAAAGCGTGTCGCGCTCGATGGGTTCGCGTCCCGCTTCTTCAATCAGGCGCACCAGATCGTGCCGCCGCAGGCCTTGTGGAGTCGTCGCTCCAGCATCGTGATAGATTTTCTCTTCGACCACGGTTCCGTCGATATCGTCGGCTCCGAAACGCAGGGAAATCTGGGCAATCTTCGGCGTCATCATCTGCCAGTACGACTTGATATGCGGGAAGTTGTCGAGCACCAGCCGGCTCACGGCAATCTGCTTGATGTCGGTCATCCCCGTGGTAGTGAAAAGGTGCTGCAGCGGCGTATTGGCCGGATGAAAGGCCAGCGGAATGAAAGTCTGGAATCCGCCGGTTTCATCTTGCAGCGTGCGTAACTTGAGTAGATGATCGACGCGGTCTTCATCGTTTTCGATGTGCCCGTAGAGCATCGTCGCATTCGATTTCAGCCCGATCTGGTGCGCCAGCCGTGCCGTGTCGAGCCACTCGCCGCCATCGATTTTGTGGTCGCAAATAATATGACGCACGCGGTCGGCAAAAATCTCTGCCCCGCCGCCGGGCAAAGAATCTACGCCGGCTTCTTTCATCTTGACGAGCGTCTCGCGAATCGTCAGCTTCGACCGCTTCGCCAAATACGCCACTTCAACCATGGTGAACGCCTTCATGTGCACCTGAGGAAAGCGCTCTTTTAATCCGGAGACAAGATCGAGAAAATATTGAAACGGCAGATCAGGATGCAGCCCGCCAACAATATGAAACTCGGTCACCGCCTCGGTATACCCCGAAGCCGCCGTCTGAAAGGCTTCTTCGAGCGCCATGGTGTAAGCGCCGGGAGTATCTTTCTTCCGCCCAAACGCGCACAGCCGGCAAGCCGCCACGCAAACATTCGTCGGATTGATATGGCGATTGACGTTGAAGTATGCCTTATCCCCATGCATGCGCTCGCGAACCCAGTTGGCCAGCCATCCCACCGCGAGAATATCGCCGGTCGCATAAAGCGCAAGAGCATCCGCCTCGTTCAGGCGTTCGCCAGCCAAAACTTTATCTTTGATCGGAAAAAGGCGCGGGTCGTCGGTCTGAAATGCGTGGGTCTGGAATGAGGGCGAAACAGGCATCGCAATTGATGATACCGCAGGAGGTGATATAAATCACAGGGGCAAAAGGCCCGTCGGGGCTAGACTTCAGCGACGACTTTCGCGTTATGACCCTGGATATCGTAAACACCTTTGGGAGGATCATCGTACCGGCAGCGGTGATTGCTGTTTTGAGCTTACTTCGCCGGTACCTACCCGCTCGCAAGACCAGGCCGCAGTCGGCGGCCGCTCCGCGACGCGATCCCGAGGATTTCAGCGGCACCCAATGGACGGTCGGCATCTCGATGTTGGTGGTCGGGCTCGCCTTTGGCTTCCTTGTGCACAAAGCGTTGGTAATGGCCAACCATCACTTTGCCGCTGCCGACGGTCCGGCCGCGTTCCGCTTGCTACCCAGCAGCGCTATTTGGTGGTTCTTCCCTGGCTTTGGGGCTCTCTGTTTAACCTGGGAGATTACGCTGCTTCTCTGGTCAGTTTTTGAAGATCGCGAGAAAATCGTGCGTTATGTCGCGTGGAGTGATGAGCGCACCGGATTCGACTCTACTCGGGCCTTCCGCTGGATGGCCGTGCTACTCGCACTGCCAATCGGCTTGGCCACTGTTCTAGCGATTCCTGTACATTCCACTTTACGAGACCGTGACATTGTGGTCGGGCACTACGCAACACTCGCTCAACAGGTTCTTCCCTATTCCCAAGCGCGGCGCCTCGTGCTCGTCGGTGGCTTCCGAGATCGTTCCGGAAAGTTCTCACCCAGAGCAGGAATGATCATCGATTTTAGTGACGGGTCTCGGTGGAGTTCATCCGCCAACCGTGATTTCAAACCGGAGGTGGATTTCGGGCTGACTGAGTTTCTTCAGCTTAAAACGGGCCTACCCGTGGAATACGCCGAGACCGAAGCGGATCTCCGTAAGCAAACGGGGTAGCGGCTGCACTTCCTTCGCTTTCTAAAAGGCTCGGCGCCCCAAGTTCGCGTCTTTCGCCACAATCACAAGGGCTAACCCTAACCTTGCTGAACCTTCAACCGCGTCTTACCAGCACATCCCCCGCGACAAATAGAAAGAACACCACCGAAATCACACCGTTCATCGTAAAAAACGCGGCATTCAGTTTGCTCAAATCATTATGGCGGACCAGCAGATGCTCGTAGAGCAGAAGCGCCGCTACGGCAGCGACTCCGACTATCGCCAGTTTTCCCAATCCGAAAGTTACGACGAGCGCCACCAGCAACCCAATCATCAGGATGTGAAACAGGCGAGCGATCGTCAGCGCGTTCTTGATTCCGAGATAGCGCGGAATCGAGTGCAGTCCGTGAGCGGTGTCGTAGTCGTAGTCCTGGCAAGCATAGATCACGTCAAATCCCCCGACCCAAAATGTCACCGCAGCCGTCAGCAGTAGAATCCTGGGATCGAGCGACCCGCGCACCGCGATCCAAGCGGCAGCCGGAGCGATTCCGAGCGCAATACCTAGAACAAGATGCGACCAGCGTGTGAACCGTTTTGTGTAGGAATAAAGAAGAATCACCGCTAACGCGACCGGCGAAAGCAGCAGCGTAAGACGGTTGAGTTGCGATGCGGCGAGCACAAAAATCCCGCACGACAACAGCACGAACACACTCACGAACGCCGGAGTCAACTGCCCGACCGGAAGCGCGCGCGTTGCGGTTCGCGGATTCGCTGCATCAATCGAGGCATCGGCCAGCCGATTGAAGGCCATCGCCGCCGAACGCGCCGAGACCATGGCGATAATGATCCAAGCCAGCGGACGCCAAGCCGGAACCCCGCCCGCGGCCAGCATCGCCCCGCAGAGCGCAAAAGGGAGCGCAAAGATCGAGTGCTCCCACTTGATCATCTCGAGGGTAATCTTGAGATTCCGGAAAACGCCCACGTCTAAATTGTAAAGCACTCGCCCGTGCAGTAGAACACTAGCGTCCCTGCCTCGTATCGGCCGAGACTTCAAACCCCGATCTCCTCCGTGCCTCTGTGCCTCCGTGGTGAGGTGTTCTTCTGTACGCTAATACGGCCCGATAATCCCGCCAATATGCCGCGTCGCCGGCGCAGACTCCAATTTCTTCTCTTGCGCCTCCATCATGTCGAGATATTTGTAGCCCGTTCCAGTATTGAAGAGCACCACCGTATCGTCAGCAGTAAAGAAGCCACTGGCGCGCAACTTTTGATAGGCGACGAGAGATGCCGCCCCTTCCGGCGCAGCAAACACGCCTTCTTTGCTCGCCCAATGTCGCGTGGCAGCCAGCATCTCTTCGTCAGTCGCGGCCACAGCCGTGCCGCCACTTTTCTTGATGATGTCGAGAATCAGATAATCTCCGTAAGCTTTGGGAACACGCAATCCCGACGCAAACGTGGTGGCTCCCGGCCACATTTCCGAAGCGCTCTTCCCTTCCTCCCACGCCTTCACAATGGGCGCGCAACCTGCGGCTTGCACGGTAATCATCTTCGGACGCTCACTGCCAATCCATCCCAGCTCTTGCATCTCATCGAATGCCTTCCACATACCGATCATGCCAACGCCTCCGCCCGTCGGATAAACGATTCCCTGCGGAAGCTTCCATCCCAACTGCTCGGCGACTTCGTAGCCCATCGTCTTCTTGCCCTCGACGCGAAACGGTTCTTTCAGCGTCGAAACGTCGAACCATCCGTCGTTATTTTTCGGCCACCCGTCTTTGTTTATGCGCTCCGCCACCATGCGGCCACAGTCGCTGATCAGCCCATCGACGAGCGTCACGTGCGCGCCGAAGTAATCGGACTCGATGCGATTCGCCATCGGCACATCTTTCGGCATGAAGATGTATGCCTCGATGCCCGCCGCAGCCGCGTAAGCCGCTAGCGCGCCGCCAGCGTTTCCCGCCGAAGGAGCAGCCAGCCTCTTCAATCCGTAATGTCGAGCCATCGTCACCGCCGCCGACATGCCGCGCGCCTTGAACGATCCCGTAGGGTTCAGCCCTTCGTCTTTGATGTAAACCTTCGGATACTCCCGGCTGGGAAGCATCGGAGTGAACCCTTCGCCGAGCGTAACCGGCTTTTCGCCAGGGAATTCCGGAAGCACCTCGGCATAACGCCACATGCTGGCAACGCGCCCCGCTAGATCTTCGCGGCGCAACTTCCCTTTCAGGCTGGCAAGATCGTAGCGGACGTAAAGCACTCCGCCGTCTTTCGGACAGATATTTTGCGGATGATCGCCAGTGAGATGGTCGCCGCAACGAGTGCATTCAAGATAGGAAATTCGCATCGAGGGAAGGATAGCATTTTGGCTGTTGGCTCTTGGCTGTTGGCTCTTGGCTTGTAGCTGCCAGCATCGGCTTTGATCCGACCACGGGGCATCATGCGGCATTCCTCGAATCGGTTCTACCTTTGGCGATGCATCATCCCATGCCTTAGAATTCCTTGCGAGATCGGCTTTTCGTTCGCCTGCAATCATGCGCCGCAAGGTTATCCAAGATTTCGCAAACGTCTTCTGTCAACGAATGATCGACCTGCCCGACGGCTACGACCTCGCGTCCTTTGCACACTACGGCTCCGGTAAATATAGGGCGGACATTTTGACCGGCGAGTGCTCCTGTAACGACAGGCCAATTCCAAAGCTGCACACCTGTGTAGTTTTCGACGAGTGGTTACGCAGGCAACTGGAAAAGCATGAGATTAGCCGGGATAGGATCGAAGCAGCCACGTTAGAAGTGAATGTCACGGTCAGCGAAGTTAACCTCCGATCCTCATACGGACACCGATTCGCCTCAGCGCACTTCACCTTCGAATGTCAGAGCGAAATCAGAACCGACGAGAAATCCTACGTGGGACAGATGATCGGAAACAAGGAGTGGGGATTCGACTGGTACTACGAGAAATTGTACGGAGTGCTACCGGACGTTTGGCCGTCAGCCTCTCGCTAGCAATTCGCAACCCCTACAGCCAAGGCTCGGCGCCCAATTGCTCCCACGTGACGGCTTGGGCTCGATCCTGTTCGAGACTGGACAGCCGCCGTGCCAGTTCGGCTTGTTGTGCTTCTGGCAGCGGAACTTCAGTGTCGTGCAAACTATCCCAAAGCTGCCCAATCAGAGCAAGACGCTCTTCGGGGCTAAGCCGCGCGAGTTCGTCAGAATTCAGGCTTGCCATCGCTTTAAAGTACCTTTTTCTGACTCTCCAAACAACTCCTAAGCCGGAACCCTCTTCAGCATCTCATTCGCCTTCCGAAACCACGGACGCTCACGCCGTTTCAAATATCCCGGCATCGACGGTTTTTTATCGAGCACCTTCTGCGCCCACTCGCGCGCCTCGGCATTTCGTCCTTCGGAGGCCAGTAACTCCGCAAAATTCAAGTACGTCTCCGATAGAGTTGACGTGATCGTCACTTGCCGGAAGAGCGCTTCGGCCTTCTCTTTTTGTCCGGTCTGCGCGTAGGCATGCGCCAGCAATCCGGCGGCCCGTTGGAAGTCGTAATCGGACTCTTTGCTGACCACGCGTTCGAGATCGGGCAAGGCAGCTGCGGCGTCTCCTAATTGGATCGCGCATACGCCTCGGCGATAAAAAGGATCGGGCGTATCGGCGCGGGCTGCAATCGCTTTATCGAAGGCGGCGCGGGCCTCGGCAAACTTGGCATCGTCCATGTAAAGATCGCCGAGTTCTTCATAATTTCCCGCCGAGGGATTATCGTGAATCGCCGCTTCGAGCTCGCGAATGCGCTTGCGCCGCGGAAAAACTTTGAAAGACTGACCAACCAGTCCAATGTCTGGGAGCGCCTCGACAAAAAGATAAATAATCGCGCCCGGTGCGCCCAGAAACAGAATGATAAAAATCCAATAGGTCTCGGGCCGCCGTCGAATGAAATGGACGATGGCTAATCCCTGTAGGATGAAGCCCCACGGGTAGAGTAAGTAGCTGAGAAATCCCATGCTGGTTCGGCCAAGCGAGGCCTAGCGTGAGCTTACACATTTGTGGAAGATGGAGAAAGTGACTGTCGGGTGGCCATCACGAAGCCCGCAAATTCGTTCAAGTTGTCATCTCGAGGGCGGCGAGGGATCCGCCGTTTGCCGCAAAACGAAATGAAGGAGGAGTACCGGTGTCAGCCTCGAAAATCAACGACGAGCAACACGATGACGAACAACAGATTCTAGCGCTGCATGAAGCCGGAGACCGGGCACTGATGGCCGCCGACCTCGCCACTCTCGCCGAGATCTTCGCCGACGATTACGTCCAGTACAACGAAGCGGGCAAGGCTTTCACCAAACAGGATGTTCTGAATAATTTTCAGACCGGCGCGATTCGCTATCCGTCGATTGTTTCTATGGGACGGCTGATCCGAATCTTCGGCGATACCGCCGTCGTCCACGGATCGGAATCGGATGAAGTGGAGACGGACGGAAAGCGCTTCGCCGTGCGTTATGTCTATCTCGACGTGCTGCGGAAACGTGAGGGCCAGTGGAAGATAGTGGCCTCGCAATTGGCGCGACCACTCGAGTCGTAAAAATTCTACTCCGCGGTCTGCACGCGGTTTTGCCAATGCGACCAGAGGAAATAAGCGATCCCACAGATCAGCACCACTCCGATGACCGCATCGAATTTGTGGAAGTACTTGCCCAGCGAGCGCCAGTTTTCGCCGAGTTTCATACCGAAGTACGCGAGCGCAAAGCACCACGGCCACGATCCCAGGAAAGTATAGACATGAAACTTGCCGCGCGGCATGCGGGCGATTCCGGCGGGCAGAGCAATAAATGTGCGGATCACCGGCAACAGACGCGCGATAAAGACGGCCATGTATCCCCAGCGCTGAAAAAAGCGGTCGGCCCAGTCGAGTTCGCGGCGGCCCATTAGAATCCAGCGGCCGTAACTCTCCACCAGAGGACGACCGCCATAGCATCCAATTTCGTAGGCAACCAGCGAACCGAGATTGCAGCCAATCGCGCCAGCCGTAGCCGCCCAAATCAACTTCATCTTGCCCGTAAAAACCAGGTAGCCTGCAAACGGCATGATCAGTTCCGAAGGCAGCGGAATGCAGGCCGACTCGATCCCCATGAGGAGCGCAATGCCCGCGTAGCCAGTGGCCGCCACAATGGAATTGATGAAGACAAAAAGTATAGTGAGAATTTTTTCGGTCATTAGAAATCGGAAATTACAAAAGATGATTGGGCCGTCGAATCGACCGGGGCATCGACTGATCCGATCGTCTGACTCGGGGCTGAGTCACCCAATGATCCGATCGTCAAATGACCCGATATCTTAAAAGGCGCCTTCTTGCGTGAAGCTGAACCCCGGCAACGTCACACCGCCGTCCAACTTTGCGACCTTGACCTTGACGACGGGAGCATCCGGCGCAGTGACCTCCGCGGGGCGCAACACAGCATATTGGGTGAAGACTTCGCTATACACCTTGGTGACGAGATGATCCTGGCCGGTTGCATCGTGCCGCCAGACTTGTCCGAGTTTGATTCCTTTTACGGCCACAGTTTTATACCCACCGTTTTCTATCTTCGTTCTCAGGGTACTCATCCGCGTGCCAAGCCGTCAATCGCGATGCAGTTACCTTGGTCTGTGAGGCACGCGATGGCCAAGGTCTCGCCATGCTTGAACACCTTGTTAGTATGATCGCTATTCAGGAGGGATCCCATGCCCCGCGGAAATGCACCGCGTCAACCCAGTCGCAGCGGACGGCAGGAAGGCGCAGCCCGCACCAAGTCGACGCCACCACAGATCGCCAAGTCCAGCAAGAACGCTGCCGCCAAAAATGCGGTTGGTCATGCAGGCAGAAATCGAAGATCGTCCGCTGGCGGGAAGCCCTCGAATGCCGCCCCGAAAAAGTCGGCTTTAGCCGCGAAGAGTGCTGGCAAGGCTCCGTCGAATTACAATCCCATCGCGCCCGAGCGGGTTCGCCAGATCATCGCCGGGCTCGATCAACTCTATCCCGCAGTGACATGCGCTCTCACTCACCGCAATGCATGGGAGTTGCTAGTCGCCACCATTCTTTCCGCGCAGTGCACCGACGTGCGCGTCAACATGGTCACCCCCATTTTGTTTGAAAAGTATCCGACCGTGCAGGATTTCGCGGCCCTCGAGCCCGAGCAACTGGAGCCTGACATCCGCTCCACAGGCTTTTTCCGCAACAAGTCGAAGTCCGTCGTGGGAGCCGCACGCAAGGTCGTGGCCGACTTCGGCGGCAATGTACCCTCAACTATGGATGAACTTCTGAGCCTGCCCGGAGTCGCACGCAAAACCGCAAATGTGGTGCTGGGGACGTGGTTCAAAAAGAACGAAGGAGTGGTCGTCGATACGCACGTCACGCGCATTTCACGCCGCCTGGAACTTACAAAACATGACGACGCGCGAAAAATCGAAGAAGATCTGATGCAGATCATTCCCCGCCAGCGCTGGACAGACTTTTCTCACGAAGTAATCTGGCATGGCCGCAAACTTTGCGTGGCTCGCACTCCGAAATGCGCCGATTGCGCGCTGGAGAAGCTGTGTCACGCAGCGGATAAAACGTGGTCGACGGTCCAGATTCACCCCAGCGCTCAGCCCTAATAGTTTACGGAAAAGCCGCAATTGGCTTTGGGAATCCGACGGGCGCGGGTGAACGCCAGCCTTCCTGCAGTTACTCGCGATTGAATTTGATTTCGACCGTTTCCCGCGATTCATGAGGCGCTTTTTCCCACCGCCATTGCCGGACTGCGGTGGCTGCCGCCTGCGCCAAAACCGGATGTCCGCCTTTTACCTCCACCTTCGTAACCGCGCCATCGAGGTTGACTAAGACCTCAAGGCGCACAACTCCCTCCAATGCCATGTTCCGCGCCAGACTCGGATATGCGGGTGCGGTCTGAGCGATCACGCGGCGTTTGATTGCCGTATCCGTCTGCGCCTGGGCCGACGTGCAAACCGCGAGGGTGAGACAAAGAACCGCAATGCACAACATCGGGCGTGGGGAAAGTCGCATAGCAGGCGGTTCGAGCGGCTCAATCGAATCTCATTCTAGAGTCGCCGCGCATGTCGCATAAGATCACGGAGGTAATGCGAAGAAGGTCTCGACTTGTATTTTGCGCCAGCCTCAAAACCCTGGATGGGCCCACTGACGGCCTGTTCCGGGTAGGTTCTCAGTCGAGGCTAGAGACCCGTGTAGGAAAGTTCCACCACGGTGCAATCGTCGTTGAGCGGGGTGCCTCCGCAGAAATCGGCGACGGCCGTGAAAACGTCTTCCATCGAAGAACTCTTCCCCGCGACCAGTTCGAGGCGCTCGCTATCGAACATATCGCCGCGAGCATTCTCGGCTTCGGTCACGCCATCGGTTACGAGGATCAGGCGATCTCCGGGCCGCATTTGGCAGCGATCGCTAGAATACGTCGCGTCAGCGAGCAGCCCAACCGGAAGGTTGCCATGCGCCGGACGCAGCACTTCTTTGCCGCAGATCCAAACCGGCGGCACGTGGCCACAGTTCACGTATTCCAGTTCACCGTCGTTGCGCAGACGCGTGATGATCATGGTCGCGTACTTTTCGCCAATGTGTTTGTAAGTAAAAAAGCGGTTCACGGCATCGACGATTTCAACCAGCGGCATACCCGAGATCAATTGCGAATAAACCATCCCTTGCAGAATGGACGCGAGCAGCGCGGCCGAAACTCCTTTCCCGCTGACATCGGCCAACACCACGGCCAGACCCTGCGGCGTGTTGACCGCCTCGAAGAAATCGCCCCCGATTTCTTTACAAGACATGTTGCGGCCGTTGACACGCGCAAACGGAACTTCCGGCAGCGTCACGGCCAACAGTCTTTGCTGAATCGACGCCGCAATTCCCAGCTCTTGCTGATAGCGGCGCCCCGCCTCTTCCGCCTGCACCAGCCGCGCATTTTCGATCAACTGCGCCGCTTCTGTCGCGATCGCTCGCAGAATGTCGGCGCCGACGCTGGTGATATCGCGCGCCGCAAATTTCGAGTCCACATAGAGCGCACCCATGACATCTCCACCGGCGGGCTGCTGCTCACGTGTGGTTTGTACCAGTGGCTTGCGCAGCGGCATGCAGATGACCGTGCGCAGGTCAAAGGCTACGATGCTCTGCCGCTGTTGCACGTCAAGCTCTTTGCTGGTGTCGGTGACCAGGTACTCAGAGTTGGAGGCCACCGCGCCGTCGAGCACCGACCGGGAGATAGTCTTGTCGTCCAACAGGGGCTCGCCCTTCGAGTTACGTCCGGCCGCGAGGATGAGGGAACCTTCCGGATCGCGAAGAAAAATGTAACCGCGCTCGGCTCGCGTCAATTTCAGCGTGGCATCCAGCAGCGTGACCAGGATCTCATCCAGCACCCCGATGGTATTCAGCTTGCGCGCCGCCTCCATGAACAGCGTGAGCTTCTCCAGATCGCTGGCTTCCGGAGCGATCTGTATGCCCGAGATCTGGCTGAGGAATTCGCGCGCAGTATTCGAAGTCGTGTGCAGCGGATGAAAAATCAGGTAGGCGACATCGCGCGCGCCAAATTCCAGACGGTCGTTACGCTGCAACTTGTGCCGCTCCACCTTTTCGCCGTTGACGAAGGTTCCGTGTTTACTATTCAGGTCGACGACAAAAAACTCGCCGTTCTCGGAAACGATGGAAGCATGCTCGCGTGACACCCGCGGGTCGGCGATCACCAGATCCCGATCCACCTTGCGCCCCACGGTGTAGGGAGTGTGATTCAGCGACAGCGTCTGCTGATCGCTGCCCTGCACAAAAATCGCGATGGGAAAAATGCTGGAAATACCCGAATGCGACGAAGCCGACATGTACCCTGAATTCTCCTGCCGCCATCATGCCAGCGCAAATCGAAACAGCCTGACATAGGCTCCAAGCATTCTACGACGCGCCCGACCTTACCGGGGCGGTAAAAGCGCGTTGAGAATACTGCTGATAATAACGGATGAACATCAGCGGAGCCACGGCCACTGGGATCTGGTTCACCGTCCACAAGGGGACCGCCCACGCTCGCTCGACCGACGCCGGCAGCAAAACGAAAGAAAGTGCCGCCAGCGCAGTACCCGATATCCAGGGCCAGAGCACAGCGCAGGTAGCGAGCGCGAAGAGGATTCGGCTAGCCTTACCACTTTGCCATATCGTGCGTCGCTCTTTAACCAGCACGAGTAACGCCGGTATCAGGAATACTTGATTATAGGGACCATACGTAGGGACAACCAGTAGCGTAGTGGCCAACACTAAGCTAAGCACAAACGCAAAATCACCCGAGCCCGCAGCCAGCCGCCGCGCCCGCCAGCAAACAACCAAGAAAACGGCAAACGTCAGGAGTTCGAGGATCCGGGCGAAAGACCCTGGAACCAGCAGGCCGATCACTGACACTGTGCCGGTATACCTCCGGTATTCAGCCAGCGCGTGCCAGAAGCGAGGAATCCAATGGGGCAAGAGCCACTCTGAGGCGCCGATCAAGATCAGCATTGTCGCCAAGAACGAAACGGCCAGGCGATAGCGGTGGCGCAAGTCTGTGATGGTCCAGATGGCAAGCCAGATCAGCAATAGCAATACCAATTGCGGCTTAATCGTCGCGGCCGCCAGTAAAACTCCGGCGGCCACCGGATAATCTGCTACCAGAAGCGCAATGGCAATTGCCACCAGGCCCGCAACGAGAAGACTCATCTGTTGCAATTTCAGCCCTTGCATTACGGACAAGCTGCCGAGCGTCAGTATCAGCAGGCTGGTCTGCGCCCACACTGGCAAGGCCCAGTGCAAGACTCGAATCCAAATGAGTGTGCTCGCAAGCGTAAGAACTAAAATGACCCAGAAGAAGCCTCTCTGGACGACGGGAAATGGCAAACCAATCGTTGGCGCGAGCCAGAAAACCGCATAGACAGGATAGGCAAAACCTTGCTCATCCCGTGGGTCCTCGGCACGAGAGGGATCAATGGGACGACCGTAGTAGCCAGTTTGAATTTCGCGGGAGACTTCGGCGGTGTACGGATCGCGTCGATGAAGAAGCAATTCCTTGGCGCCCACCCATCGCGGATAAAGATCGCTAAGATTGCCGCGCGGCCGTCCGCGGGCTGTGGCGTCCGATTTCTGGTAAGGGACCAGGACGCGGTTCGCGTATGTCCACGTGCCTGCCGCGCAGAGCGCAGCCGCGAGAAGCAGCCCGAGAGGCGTACGGAAAATGGCAGGTCTCATGCGAATCTGAGAGAATCTGGATCTTACACGCTCCCGTGCACATTTTCCGCCCCAGTAGAACTTTCGCCGTCGCCGCAGCCGCCGGTATTGTGAGCGGGACTTTGTGCTGGGCGTTCCTGCATCGCTTCCGACTAGGAGGCGCGGATTTCAATTGGTCGCACCAGGCTGCCCGCGCACTGCTGTCCGGCGACAATCCCTATGCCAACACTCCTCACGGAACGATTCCCTACCCGCTGCCGGCTGCCCTTGTTGCCCTGCCGTTCGCGCCATTATCGGCCGAAATTGCCGGCGCGCTCTTTTTCGGCATCAGCTCAGGGCTGCTCGCACTCGGGCTCGTCCGGCAAGATCCCAAGCGCCTGCTGATCTTCCTGGCTTATCCTTACTGGGCTGCACTGATGACCGCGCAATGGACGCCTCTCATCATGTGCGGCGCCTTCTTTCCGCTCGCAATGGCGTTCTCGATCGCCAAGCCGCAAATCGGACTACCCATTTCCGCCACTCATCTCTCGCGCCTTGGCACACTCGCAGGTTGCGCTTTGCTGCTCGCCAGTTTTCTCTTCCGTCCGCATTGGCCCATCGACTGGATTGCTCAACTGAACGGCTACCAGCACTTCATACCGTTGCTGGTGATTCCGGGGCCGCTGCTGGCCCTCGCGCTTTGGCGCTGGCGTGACCGCGATGCTCTTCTTCTGCTGCTGTGCTGCATCATGCCGCAGCGCTGGTTTTACGATTCGTTCGTTCTTTGGCTGATTCCGAAAACGCGGAAAAACATTCTGGCAACCGTGGCCTGCAGTTGGATGGTCGGAATCTGGCGCTGGTATCACATCCCGCACTCCATGCACCAGGTCGGAATCTGGTGTGTATGCGGTTTTTACATCCCGATGCTCGCCATCGTCCTGTCACGGACATCGCCTCCCTGGGACAACAACAGCCAAAAATAGATTCCCAGCAAGACCAGCGAAAACCAGAAAAAGCTGTCGATCACCATCAACAGCAGGACGTAGATCGGGGTCAGCAGCACGAGAAAAGCCAGCAGAATCGCGGGCGCGTCAACTTTGCGCGGGTCACTGCCGGTTGATCTTGCAATCAGACAGAGCACCAGGGGCAGCAGCAGACTCAAGTCGTATACCAGCGAATGAAAGCTTATCAACAGAGTTGTCACGATGGCGAGGCTGCACGCGAAGAAGGCAGAATGGTCTCCCTTGCGGAGTCGCCGGAGCGCCCAAGAAAACACCACCGCCGATGATAGAAAAATAAGCAGGTGGGCCGCCGTGCCGGTACCGTTCAGGCCCGGCAACTGCGAGACTAAACCGCGCAGGTTTGGTAGAGACCCAAGTTGAAAAGCTCGGCTGTTCGTTCCCTCCAGGTGCAGAACAAAGTAGACGTAATCAAAAGGGCCTCGCCATCCGACCACTGCCACTGAAAAGCCGAACAGCGCCAGCGAGACCGGTACAAAGCCCAGCAGAACACGCCACCGTCGAACCGCGAAAAGAAGAACCAGCGGCACTGCCAGTTGAGGCCGGAAAAGACCTGCGCCGAGGAGCGCGCCGGCCGTCGCATTCTTTCCTTGATTAAAACTGATGATCGCTAGAACGAAGAGCAGCAGCATCAGAATGATGTCCTGCCCCTGAATCACACCAATCGCCACCGGAAAAAATGCCGTTGTCCCAAGACCGAGCGTCACCGGAGACATAGCGGCAAACTCAGAAAAATTCCTTCGCAGAAAAACGGCGCTTGCCGCCAGCATCACCAGATTCACCCCAGTCCAAAGAAGGTAGGCCGGCCAATAAGCTAAGAAGGTGAATGGGATGAAAAGCAGCGCCTCAAACGGTGGATGATTGTAGGGCAGCGGTCCCGATCGGATGGGGACGTTCGTAAAAGTCTGTTGCAGCCGATATTGGGTGCCTAGATCGTATAGATGAGAAGCTTGGCCGCTGCGCAGCAGTCGCGCACTCGTATAGAAGATGGTGAAATCCTGATAACCATTGCGCAGCTCCGGCAGAATGCGAATGGGCAGTGACATGTTGCAAAATGTCATCGCGAGCAAAAAGAACACAACCACCGCCCGCCGGTTTTTGCCCGACAAACTCATAGAAAGCTTTTGAGGACTTCTGATTCTATAATCCACAGCCATGAGCACGTGGGGAATTCGTCGTTGGGGCAGGCTAACCGTCTTCGACGGCATTCTCTTGTTCGGCTTCCTCGCCATGACGGCCCGCAATGCCGTCGATCCCGATCTGTGGTGGCATCTGCGCACCGGGCAGTTGATCGTCGAAACCGGCCACGTGCCCCACGTCGATCCCTTTTCTTTCACTCGCGCCGGCCACGCCTGGGTATCGCACGAGTGGCTCTCGGAAGTCGTGTTTTACGAACTCTGGAAGCGAGGCGGTCCCGCTGCCTTGATCGTCTTCTCCGCACTCATCTGGACTGCGGGCTTCATGTTCCTCCATTGGCGGTGTCCAGGAAAACGACACTGGGCAGCTGCGGCTTCGGCTCTCGGCGCATTGGCGGCCGCTCCCTGCTGGGGCGTGCGGCCGCAGATGTTTACCTTCCTGTTGGCGAGTTTGTTTCTCTGGCTCATCGAGCGCGGCGAACATCGGCCGGCGCTCCTGTTCTGGATTCCCCCGCTTTTTCTCTTGTGGCTGAACCTGCACGCCGGATTTGCTCTCGGTCCCGCGCTCCTGCTCGCCTATGCCGCCGGACTTCTCTGCGAAACGGCAGTGGGCAGCACTCCATGGCGGGACGCATATCCGATCCTTCTGCGAGTTTCCCTGCTGCTGGTGGCCTGCCTCGCGCTCGTCCCTCTTAATCCGAGCGGCGCGCAACTCTATCGCTATCCGTTTGATACGTTGCGCTCCCACGCCATGCGTTCGTTGATCGTGGAGTGGTTCTCGCCCGATTTCCATCAGTGGCTTTATCGCCCGCTGTTAGTGCTCTGGCTACTGCTCCTGACAGCGCTGGCGAGTTCGCGCGCGCGCATCAACGGACGGGTTCTGGCCCCACTGCTCTTTACGGCCTTCGCGGCCCTCGATGCCGTCCGCCACATACCAATCTTCGTCTTGGTAGTAATACCGGTCCTGGCCGGAGCGTTGCCGGCCACAGCCCCGACACCCCGAAGACGCTTTCTGCCGCTTTTGCGCCGCCGTTCCCTGCTGAACGCAGTGATCCTCCTACTGCTCGCAGCCTTTACCCTGGTGCGCTGGACAACCCTGGTGCGCGATCAGGACATGCGCGAGGCCGAGCGCTTCCCGCGCGACGCGGCAGCGTTTCTCCGAGCCACTAACCAACCGTCTAACCTCTTTGTTTACTATGATTGGGGAGGTTATGCTATCTGGAAGCTTTACCCTCAATATCGCGTCTTCATCGACGGTCGAGCCGACCTCTATGGCGACGATTTGATGCGGCAATCCATGCAGACCACAACCGAGCTGCGAACCGGCTGGCGCGAAGTGCTCAATCATTGGGGCGTCAATGCCGTACTGATTCCCCCCTCTTGCGCCTTGGCGCAGGCTCTTCGGCTGGAGCCCGATTGGCACACTAAAGTGATCCATCAAGGCACTATTCTGCTTGTGCGGAACCCGATCGGGGGTGAAAATGCGCAAATACTTCCACCCACCCCCGCTGGAAGGGCAACTGAGTGAAAAATTGTTTCCCAGAGCCATCTCGAATCTGCGAAACTAGGGCGCGCAAAGGAACGGGCTTTCGGCGCTCGTACCAAATCGCAAGTTACTAAAATAAAAGCCAAGGAGTCTAGAATGGCACGTCTAGCAAAAAACTTAGTGCGCAATTTAGTGCGCAATGAAGAGGGCCAGGACATTGCTGAATATGCTGTGATGTTGGCCGTGATTCTGGTGATCGTGATCGGCACCGTTCGCCTGATTGGCAGCAATGCCAATAACGTATTCTCTTCGGTCGCCAGCCAGATCCAGTAATCCGGGCTGCGAAAAGTAAGGCCCAGAATGTAGGGATGATTCAGCCGCAACCACGGAATCAGTTTCGTGTCTTTGCGGAAGGAGAGGGATGAACCGTAGCCGTTTGTTGATGATCGGGGGCTTGGCGCTTGCTCTCGGCCTGCTGGTAAGTTTTTCCGTCTATAACCAGCTTAAAACCTCCGCCGGCGCCAACATCTCCGAACGCGGAGTGCCGGTGGTCGTGGCTTCCGACGACATTCCCGTTGGAACAAAAGTGACCGGCCACGACGTGCGCGTCATCAACCTGCCGCAATCGGCGATCCCGCCCGGATCTTTCGCCTCCATAGCGAAGGTTGTCGAGCGCGGCGCTGTGCTTCCGATCAGTAAAGGGGAATTCATTCTCTCCAGCAAACTGGCTCCGGAGAACGCGGGCGCCGGATTGCCCGCCATGATTCCTTCCGGCATGCGCGCCGTATCCGTACGGGTCAACGACGTTGTTTCCGTAGCCGGATTTGTACAACCGGGAACGCACGTCGATGTTCTTGCCACGGGCAATCAAGGGTCCAATGAGCGGCAGACGACCACCGTCCTTGAAAACGTGCTGGTCCTCGCGGTCGGCCGAAGCCTCGATCGCAACGCTGGCCCGGATGCGCAGATCGCTCCGGTCATTACCCTGGCGGTTTCTCCAGACGACGCTCAAAAGTTGGCTCTTGTTTCTCAAGAGGGCCGGATTCAGTTGTCATTGCGTAATCCCATGGACACCAAGAAGGGCGGCATTGGCGCAACTCGTTCCAGCTCTCTTTACCTGGGCGATACCCCGCCGCCGACCGAGTCCAAGCCCAAAGTTCATCGAGTCGCAACAAAAGCCGCTCCGCCTGCTCCGCCCACTACTTACCAGGTCGAGATGATCCGGGGCAATAAACGCGAAGAGAGTAAGTTTCCGGAAGAAAACAAGTTTTGAGTCAATTACGCTGTCACCGGTCGTTGTCACTCGTTCGCCGATTGCAAGAGTGCAAAATCGAACCACCCACGATGAACCCGTTTGCTGCATCCTCGCAGAGGTGCGAATCAATGAAGGTTCCTAGCCTCGTCGCCACCGCTGTCCTGCTGGGTGCGACGGCGATCCTGACCTGCGCCTTGAGTATCGGAGCCTCAGCGCAAGACACCCCGGCCATGCCTCCGGCCAATGCGCCGGCCGCGCAGCCTTCGACCACCACCTCGACGGCCGGCCAGAACGACGCCCCAGGCGCGGCTCCCTTGCGGGTGATGGTCGATAAATCTCTCTTGATCAACACCACGGAACGCCTGAAACGTGTATCCGTGACCGACCCCTCGGTGGCCGACGCCATCGTCGTCACGCCGAATCAAGTCCTCGTCAACGGACTCGCTCCCGGCGAAGTTTCGCTGCTTATCTGGGACGAGGCGGAGCGCTCCCGCAGCTTCGACCTTCGCGTCGATGTCGACATCACCGCTGCTTCGGAAGAGATGCATCATCTCTTTCCCAATGAGCAGATCAGCGTGACTCCGTCGCGATCGGCGATCGTTCTCTCCGGACACGTGACCACCGAAGACGTCGCCAAACACGCGGGTGCTCTGGCGTCGGCCTACTCCAAGAACGTAGTCAACGTGCTGACCTTCGGTCCCGTGGGTGCCGATGAGGTCTTGCTGGAAGTGAAGTTCGCAGAAGTGGATCGCACCGCCCTGCTGCAAGCGGGCATTAACATTTTTTCCACGGGCGCTGGCAACACCATTGGCAGCATTACCACCGGCCAGTTCGGCGGCATCAGCAACGGGCCCATCACCAACCCCACCAATGCGAATGGCACCGGGACAGCATCCACGACGACAACGATCACGAACGCCCTCAATCTCTTTTTCTTCAACCCGCAAGTCCATCTTGGCGGGGTGATCCAGGCGCTGCAGGAACGCAATCTGCTCCAGATTCTCGCCGAGCCCAACCTGGTTGCGGTTAACGGCAAAGAAGCCAGCTTCCTGGCCGGCGGAGAATTTCCCTTCCCCGTGGTTCAACCGGGAGCCGGCGGAATCTCCACCGTTACCGTTCAGTTTCGCGAATTCGGCGTGCGCTTGAAGTTCACCCCCATTATTCAGCCCAACGGCAACATCCACCTTCATGTTGCACCCGAGGTCAGCACACTCGATTTTGCCGACGCCGTCACCGTTTCCGGCACAACCATACCAGCGATCAGCACGCGCAAAGCAGAAACCGAATTTGAGCTCCAGGACGGCCAGAGCTTCGTCATCGCAGGATTAATGGACAACCGGGTCACGAATATCGCGAACAAGATTCCGGGCCTGGGCGATATTCCGATCCTGGGCAACTTCTTCAAGAGCAAGAGTGATCAAAAGAGCAACTCGGAATTGATGGTCCTCTGTACGGTGCGAAAAGTTTCGCCCAGTACTCAGTCGCCGGTCGGCCCTGCCATGCCGGAGCCGACCTTGGATCCGCATAAGTTCGATGGCAAGAAGGCATCAGGAAGCAACAAGCAGTAAATTTGTACGGGAGAAGCCTCTGAGGGAACCAGTCGAACCCTCACAAGCCTGTTGGAAACCATGCCGCCGTGGGCGCCTGTAATTATTTAGAAGGGTCTTGAGAACGATTCATGCCGGACTTATCAGTCACTGTCTTCTCCACGGACGACGATCAACGCGCAGTGCTTCAGGTCTTGGTGGATGGCACCAACGTTGCGCGCACCGTGTTCAGCAACGCGACCATGCCTCTCGCTGCCAGCGATCCGGTTATCCGGAGAACTCAAACCTTCGCCCCCGACGTCGTGCTGGTCGATATCGCGAGCGATGGCATTACCGGCTCTTTGCGCGCCGTGGAATTGTTGCACCAGGAACTTCCCGACGCCGCCATTTTCGCCGTCGGCTCGATGTCTCAGCCCCAACTGATCGTCAGCGCCATGCGGGCGGGAGTTCGTGAGTATATCGAGCGACCCACCACCACCACCGATCTTCTCGAAGCGTTTGTCCGGCTGACGTCGATGCGCCGGAAGCCCTCCCGCGACAGCTCCCGCGGCAAGGTGTTCACCATCGTGAATGCCAAGGGCGGCAGCGGCGCTACCACCGTCGCCGTGAATCTCGCCCTCGCGCTACAGGCCATTCATCCCGGCACCGCGCTCGTCGATCTGGCGCCCCTCGGGCACTGCGCCCTCCACCTCAATCTCAAGCCGTCCTTCACCGTGGCGGACGCAATCACCAACCTGCACCGCCTCGATTCTTCCCTGCTCGACAGCTTCATGGCACGCCATGATCGCGGTTTGCAGGTATTGGCGGGACCGTCCACGCCCACCGCTATCGAGCCTACCGCGTCCGATTTTGCCCGCCTCTTCGACACCATGGCGGGCTTGTTTCATTACATTGTCGTGGACGCGTCCTCCCGCCTCGACAGCGCCACTCGACTCGTCAGCAACTTGTCGGAAAAGGTTCTGCTCATTGCCCACGCCGATGTCGCCTCTCTTTGGAGCGCCGGCCGCGTCGCCCAGTACCTCGGCGAAACAGGATCTCGTGACCGCTTTGCCCTGCTTCTGAACCGTTATCGCAAAGTGGCGGGCTTCAACGAAGCCGAGACCGAAGCTGCCATCGGAGCCCCGGTCCTCTGGCGCATCCCCAACCAGTATTTTGCCGTCTCCACCGCCATCGATCGTGGAGTACCCTTAATGCAGCAGGGCAGCACCGAAATCGCCCGCTCCATTGCCGGGCTGGCCGAATACCTCACGAAAGACGATTTGGAAGTGAAGCGCGCCGCCTGGTCTCTATTTAAGACCGTCTAGTTACCGCCGCATTGAGTCGCCGAATAAATGATTCAACGAGTAATTGATTCAATGATTCAATAGCATTATGGCCAATCTGCAAGCCTTCGAGCGCAGCGAGTACCAGCAGGTCAAGGCCGACCTGCATCGGAAGATCCTCGACCGTCTTGATCTTGAAAAACTCGGCCGTTCGGCAGGAGATTCGGCCCGCGAAGAAGTTCTCATCCTCATTCGCAGCTCCGTCAACAGCGAAGCCGTCCCTCTCAGTTTCGCCGAGCGCGAACAGCTGTCGCGCGAAATTCTTGATGAAATCTTCGGCTTGGGTCCGCTCGAGCCGCTGCTCAAAGATCCGACGATTTCCGACATTCTGGTCAACCGCTTCGACCGCGTTTACGTCGAGCGTGGCGGCAAGCTTGAGATGACCGGCCTGACCTTCAAAGACAACCAGCACCTGATGCAGATCATCGACCGCATCGTTTCGCGCATCGGACGCCGCGTCGATGAATCCTCGCCCATGGTTGACGCTCGCTTGCAAGATGGTTCCCGCGTCAACGCCATCATTCCACCGCTCGCGCTCGACGGAGCCTGCCTCTCCATACGCCGTTTTGGCCGCGATCCCGTCACCGCCCGCAACATGCTCGATAACAAAACCCTGACCGAGCCCATGCTCGAATTACTCTCCGCTATGGTCAAGGGGCGCCTCAACCTGATCATCTCCGGCGGCACCGGCGCCGGCAAAACTACGGTTTTGAATGTTCTCTCAGGCTATATTCCGAATTCCGAACGCATCGTTACCATCGAAGACGCGGCCGAATTGCAACTCAAGCAGGAGCATGTGGTTCGCCTCGAAACTCGGCCTCCCAATATCGAAGGCAAAGGTTCGGTGCGCATGCGGCAGCTGGTCATCAACAGCCTGCGTATGCGTCCCGACCGCATCGTGGTCGGCGAGGTGCGTGGCGAGGAGGCCTTCGATATGTTGCAGGCGATGAACACGGGCCACGAAGGTTCGCTGACCACGGTGCACGCCAACTCTCCTCGGGACGCTCTATCGCGCATCGAAAATATGGTGTCCATGGCCAACCTGAATATTCCCGAGCGCGCCATCCGCCACCAGATCGCCAACGCCGTTCACGCCGTAGTGCAGGTGGCTCGTCTCTCCGACGGCTCGCGCAAAGTCATCACCATCTCCGAGGTGACTGGGATGGAGGCCGACATGATCGCGCTGCGCGATGTCTTCGTTTTCGATCGCAGCGGTATCGATGAAACCGGAAAAGTCCGGGGGGTATTCCATTCCTCCGGTCAGCCGCCGCATTTTGCCGACCGCCTCGCGACCGCCGGATGCCGTCTCAACCCCGCCCTCTTCGAATCGCGGATGGAGGTCTAGACCATGATCTTCGTCATCGCCCTGCTGGTATTTGTCGTGGTCTCTGTGGCTGTCTTTGCCGGGATGTCTTTGTTCGACGAGCGCAAAGCTCAGGCTCGCCTGCTTCGCGACCGTCTTTCAAACGTACAAGGTCCCCCCGAACAGACCCTACCCGACGTGGCTCTGCTCCGCGATGAAGTCCTCAGCCGCATCCCAGCCTTTGATACTTTTCTGCGGCGCTCCGAGCGCGTCTCCGCCCTGCAAAAAGTTCTTGCCCAGGGCAATGTCGACGTTCGCGCCGGAAACTTCCTCATGCTTTGCGCCGTCTCGGCGGTGGTATTCGCCATTGTCGCCTCGGTCGCCGGAGGCAACCTCCTGTTTGCCTGGGCTGGCGGATTGCTCGGATTTTTTATTCCCTACGCTTACGCCGGGCACATGCGCACCAAGCGCTTCGCCAAGTTTGAAGAGAAATTTCCCGAAGCGATCGACACCCTTGCCCGCGCCGTGCGGGCCGGACACGCCTTTACCACCGCCTTAGAAATGATCGCCAACGAAGTTGCCGAGCCTGTTGCGGGCGAATTTCGCCAGCTTTACGAAGAACAGAAATTCGGACTCCCTGTACGCGACGCCCTCGTCAATCTGGCCGAGCGTGTCCCTCTCGTCGATGTCAAGTTCTTCGTCACCGCGGTCATGTTACAGCGTGAAACCGGCGGCAATCTCGCCGAGATTCTCGACAACCTGTCTTACGTGATCCGCGAACGATTCAAGATTTTGCGCCAGGTCCGCGTACACACCGCCCAGGGCCGCCTCACCATGATGCTGCTCATGGCGTTGCCACCGACGGTTGTGCTCGTGATGCAACTGCTGAATCCGGGCTTTATTCGTCCGCTCTTTACCGATCCCATCGGACACGCCTTGATCGTCGGCGGCATCAGTTTGCAGACTCTGGGCTATTTCTTCATTCGCAGAATTATCAGGATCCAGGTTTGATATGACAAAAGACTTCTCAGTTTTCAGTGCTCAGTTCTCAGAAAAATCGCCCCATGGAGCTTTATGGTTTTGCTTAGAACTGGCAACAGGACCGGAGAATCAAGAGGTTTTGCTTTTACTGAGAACTGAGAACTACTAAATGCCATTTTTGCGAACGACGAAGGACGAACGACCAACGACCAACGACGATCCACCGAAGTAAAGGTCTGATTCATGCCATTGCCCCTCATACTTTCGATCGTCGCTTTCTTCACCGTCGTCGCGATCGTCTTCGCCTTCGGAGCGGCCTCTGTCGCTCCGTCGTCGGTTCTCGGCTCGCGTCTGCGTGAAATCGGCTGGCAACGTCCGAAAACTCCCGCCAAGCCCGCCATCCGTGAGCGCATGCAGCAGGCTCTCGATCCGCTCAGCCGCGCCCTGCCCATCTCTCCCTCGGAAGTTTCCCAAACCCGGCTCTGGCTCATTCAGGCTGGATATCGCAATGCGCAACACGTCACTATCTATCGCGGTTTGCGCGTCCTCTTTGCCGCTCTGGGGTTTGTCTCGGTCTTCGTCTTTACCGGATTCAATTCGCCCATGCTCCTTTTAGGCCTGACCGCATTCGGCTTTTTTCTGCCGCGCTTCATACTCAAGAAAAAGTTGAAGGAACGCCAGCGCCGCATTCGCCTCGGACTTCCGGATGGACTCGATCTAACGGTCATCTGCGTCGAGGCTGGCTTGTCTCTCGATCAGGCGATGATGCGCGTCGGACAGGACCTGAATTACGCCCATCCCGAACTGAGCGCCGAATTTCATCTTTTCGATTTGGAGACGCGTGCCGGAAAGCCCCGCGTCGAAGCTCTGCGCAATCTCGCCGAGCGGACCGGCGTCGACGACATCCGCTCTCTGGTCGGAACCTTGATTCAGACCGATCGCTTCGGAACCAGCGTCGCCCAAGCCTTACGCGTCCACTCCGACTCTCTGCGTACCGAGCGCCGCCAGCGAGCCGAAGAACAGGCCGCAAAAACCACCGTCAAAATGATCATCCCGCTCGTGCTTTTTGTCATGCCCTCTCTGATCTTCGTCACCGTCGGGCCGGCCGTCATCCAGCTGCTCAAGATTTTTAAGCCGGTCGCCGGCGGAAAGTGAATTCCGAGAAACGGATTTTCAAACTCGCAACTTCTCATTTGTGATTTAAGATTGCCACTGTCGCCCTCACGGTTTTCAAATACAAATTACCAATTACCAATCACAAATTGAGGGTTATTCATGTCCCGCCCCGGGCCCAAGGGATACGCTTTTAATCGCACCCGCGCCACCTATCTCGCGACCGATCTGTTGATCGCACGCACGCATTGGTCGCGTTTTCGCGGGCTGATGGCGACCGACTCATCCCGCTTCTCGCGCGGCCAGGGGTTATGGATCAATCCTTCGCGCGGCATTCACACCTTCGCCATGCGCTTCCCCATCGACGCCGTCTATCTCGACCGCGACCGAATGATCATTCACATTGAGCAAGATCTCAAACCCTGGCGGATGGCGGCCGTGCGTATCAGCGCGGCGTCTGTGCTCGAGTTGCCTACAGGCACCATCGCCGCGACTCAAACTGTACTCGGCGATCAGGTCGATATTTTCCTCGAAGACCCGATCCACTCCGAAGCTGCCTGACGCGAAGCGAATCGATTCTGCTCGCACTCCGCCCCACCCTCACTTCTTCCCGAAAAACTTCCCGAATCCCAGCCGGACCTCGAAGGTATTCACTCCCGGATTGGGCACCGTCAGTCCCGCGTTCGAAATATGCAGATACCGCGCGTCTAACGACCACGCGTGATCGCCGAAGAAGTAAAACCCAAACGCCGCTCCCGGCGTGAAGTTGATGGTCGAAGTGCCCGTTGGAACATCGTGCGTCGTAAACAGCACGCCGCCGTTCAATTCGATGAACGGCGCGACCCGTCCCCGGGTTGCGAAAATCCATTTGAAGCCCACCGGATTCACGCCCGCGCCATACGCCGTATTCGCGGGCTGAAATACGACGAACGCTGGCACCGCATCCACCGCCAGTTCAAATCGCCCGTTCAGAAACCCTGGTCCATGCGGGGCCGTCAAAATCCATCCGTAGCGGACGCCGGCATTCCACACACTTGTGTCCTTCGTCCCGCCAGGAACGGAAGGACCGCCGCCTGTCCACACCTGCAACTCGTGACCGCCCTCCTCCGGACGATCTTGCGCCAGAGCCAAAGGAAGAACCAGCCAGAAACAGACCGCGATTCCAATGAACCGTCTCATAGTTGTGATCGACTTTGTGATCGACATTAAACACCGAACGATACGCGAACCCGCGCCCGCAGACAAATCCAGCCCATAGTTTTCTCTGGGAAAAGACTTTTCTTCGGCATTCTCTGCATCTCGGATGGTTTACAGCCCCAGGCCGCCATCCACAGCCAGCACCTGCCCGGTAATAAAATGCGGAGCCGTCGCAAAGAACATCACCGCAGCTGCAATATCTGCGCCCGTCCCGTTTCGTTTCATCGGAGTCTGCGTTTTCATTTTCTTCATGAATGCCGCCGCCGCTTTCTCTCCTAAATCAATCATCCCGGGAGCCACGGCATTCACTGCGATCTCCGGCGCCAGCGCTTTCGCCATTACCTTTGTCAGCATATGTACCGCTGCTTTCGACGAACAATAATGCGCATGCGTGGCCCACGGACGCAGCCCGCCCAAAGACCCCATATGGATAATCCGGCCCTTGCTTTTCCGTAAATATGGCAGCGCCTCGCGCGACACCAGAAACGGGCCGCGCGTGTTCGAAGCAAAAATCGCGTCCCACTGCGCCACCGAAATCTTCTCAAACTCCGCGGTCTCGTAATTTGCCGCATTATTCACCAACACATCGATGCCGCCCAACTCCCGCGCAACTTCTTTCACCATTTCCTGAACGCTCTGCTCATCCGTAATATCGCATCGCACCGCCAGCGCCTCGACTCCAAACTTTACGAGCTCGCCGACCAGCGCCTGCGCCTCGCGCGCCGACTCCCGATAGGTGATCGCAACGTTTGCACCGCGTTCCGCGGACGCCACGGCGGTCGCCCGCCCCAGCCGTTTCGCAGCCCCCGTCACCAGCACTATCTTTCCCGAAAGTGCCCGCTCGCTACTCGGCATTGTGTTCCTGGTCATCCCGCGATTCTACGCCCGTCAACCCACGTCCTCCGCGCCTTGGTAACTCCGCCCTCAAACTGCTAAACTCCCTCCGATGAATCAGACCGGGGAGGTCGTCGTCTATTCCCGCAAGGGGTGCCACCTCTGCGAAATCGTCAAGGAAAGCCTCACCAAGCTGCAAAAGCGTGGCGGCTTCCACTGGCGTGAAATCGACGTAGATTCCGACGCAGAAATCCGCCGCCTCTATACCGACGAAGTACCTGTCGTCTTCGTCAACGGTCGCAAGGCCTTCAAGTACCGTATGGACGAAAAAGAATTCCTCCGTAAGCTCAGCGTCTGATCCCGCTTTTAACTTTAGCCATCTCCCTCTAGAATCACCCCGATGCTTCGAACCGAGCTCTACGCCGATCCCACCGGATGCTTCGTGCACGATGTCGTACTCCAAAGCTGCCAAAAACATTCCGCGAAGACCGCGCTTCTCGACACCTCCTGCAATCGCCATTTCACCTTCGCCGAATACGGCGCCCTCGTCGAAGCCGTAGCTCGCGGGCTCATCTCACTCGGGCTCGTCCCCGGCGAAATCGTCGGCATCTTCCTGCCTAATTCCTGGGAGTTCGCTGTCACCTATCATGCCGCCACGCTCGCCGGAGGCGTTCCGACTCTTCTCAATCCTTCGTACCGCGAACGCGAAATCCGCTATCAACTGGAAAACTCGGGCGCCGCTTTTCTGGTAACCGATTCTCCGCTTCTGGAAAATGTGAATCTCGCCGGACTTCCCGCTCTCCGCCGTGTCTTCACAACCCGCCACGAACACGCGGGCTACGAAAATTTCTCCGCTCTTCTGCAACCGGCAAACGTGCACTTTTCCCAGCCGGCCCAGAGCCCGCAACAAACGTTAGCTGCGCTTCCTTATTCCAGCGGAACCACCGGACTGCCTAAAGGCGTCATGCTCTCGCACTACAATCTCGTCGCCAATGTCTATCAAACCATCGGCCCCAACGCCGCTCCGCTCACCTCCGACGACATCATGCTCTGCTTCCTGCCGCTCTATCACATCTACGGACTCACGGTTGCTCTCACTCTTTCCCTCACCCTGGGTTCCACGCTGGTCCTCATGCCGCGCTTCGACGTGCAGAAGGTCTGCTCTCTTCTTGTCGAGCAAGGCATCACCATGATGCCCATCGTACCGCCCGCCATCAACGCCCTCTGCCAAGCCACCGAAGCGGGCATCTTTCCGAAGAATCACGACGTCCGCTGGATCAAATCCGGCGCAGCCCCGCTGGCTCCCGAACTCGCTCGCCGCATGACCGACCTCACTGGCATCCTGGTCAATCAGGGATACGGCATGACCGAAGCTTCTCCCGTCACGCACGTTGGATTCTGCTCGCCGCCTGAAATGAACCGTCCCGCTTCGATCGGACAACCTCTGGCCCTCACCGAATGCCGCGTCGTCGACCTCGAAGGCAACGATGTCGCCGCGGGCGAACAAGGCGAACTCGTCATGCGCGGTCCGCAAATCATGATGGGATATTGGAAAGAACCGCAAGCCACCGCCGCCGCTCTCCGCGATGGCTGGTACTTCTCCGGAGATATCGTCCGTGTCGATGCCGACGGCTTCTTCTACGTACTCGACCGCAGCAAAGAAATGATCAAATACAAGGGATTCCCCGTCGCTCCCGCCGAAGTCGAGTCCGTTCTGCTCGAACACCCCGCCGTGCGCGATTGCGGCGTCGTGGCCAAGCCCGACCCAGCCGCTGGAGAAATTCCCTGCGCCTTCATCGTCCTCCGCCCTGGCTTCGTCGCCTCAGATGCGCTGGACCAGGAACTTCGCGCCTTCGTCGCCGACCGCCTCGCCCGCCACAAACAGCCGCGCGAAATTCACTTTGTAGAAGCCGTACCGCGAACCCCCTCCGGCAAAATCCTGCGCCGAGAGTTGCGCAAGACCTTTTCGTGATACCGACGTCTTTTGTTGATTCCGCGCGTCTGCAATACCAACTTCCACTCTGCGATCTGATCTCAGGCCTCTAACCCCACTGCTGCGTTGTAAAATACTCCTGTCAACCCCCATGACCCTCACGACCTTCGTTGCCAAGTCCGCCTTCCGTAACAAGCGACGCAGTCTCCTCACGGTCGCCAGTATCGCCTTCTCTCTTCTTCTTCTCTGCATCATGCTCTGCGTCTGGCGCAGCTTCTACATTGATAAAGGAGCTCCCGACTCCGCCCTGCGCATCATGACCCGTCACAAGGTTTCGCTCGCCAATTTTCTGCCCATCTACTACCGCGGAAAAATCCGCACCATTCCGGGCGTCGTCCACGTGGTTCCCATGACTTGGTTTGGAGGAAAATACAAGGACGACAAACCGGAAAACTTTTTCGCTCAGTTCGCCACCGATCCCGATGAATACTTCGACGTCGCCGCCGATAAAATCATGCCGGCCGACCAACTCGCCGCCTGGAAACGCGATCGCGCCGGCTGCGTGGTCGACGTCGCGCTAGCCAAGAAACATAACTGGAAGATCGGCGATCACATTATCCTGCAAGGCACCATCTTCCCCACCAATCTCGACCTCACCCTGCGCGGTATCTACACCATCGATCCGCCTTCCAGCAATCTCTACTTCCACACCAAGTATCTGGAAGAATCCGTCGACTGGTTCAAAGATACCGCCGGATTTTACTTCACCCGCGTCGATACTGCCGAGCACATGCCGGAAGCCGCCCACGCCATCGACGACATGTTCCACGCCACTCCCGTTCCCACGAAAAGCGAGAGTGAGCAGGCCTTCAAACTCGATTTCATCAACACTCTCGGCAGCGTGAAAGTTTTCATCCTGACCATCTGCGGAGCCGTCCTCTTCACCACCCTGCTCGTCTGCGCCAACACCATGGCCATGTCGATTCGTGAACGGACCCGCGAAGTTGCCGTTCTACGCACCCTCGGCTTCACTCGCGGGCGTATCCTCAAACTCCTTTTAGGCGAATCCGTCGCCATTGCGCTCATCGGTGGCTTGCTCGGCATTCTGCTCGCCACCGGAGTGGTTCTCTTCATGGCGCAGCCCGGAATCGGCCTGCCTGTCTCCATGAGAATGACCACCAACACCGCCCTCTTTGTTATGCTGGTCGCAGCGTTGGTCGGAGTTATCAGCGGAGTGATCCCCTCCTACCGCGCCTCCAACCTCGGCATTGTCGACGCCCTGCGTTACATCGGCTAGCTCGGTAAAGTTCGCCGTCGCCACAAAACGCTAAGGACACGGATACGACGTCCCCGCAGTTCCTGGCGTCCCTGGGATGAACGTTCCCGGCGTACCCGGACTATCTCCGACCGCTGGTGTGCCCGGAACAAACGTCGGCGGCGTGCCTGGCGTTCCGGGCGTAAAGCACACGCCGCGGTCATATCCGCCATACGGCCACGGACGCGGTGCGGCCATCGGCACCTCGCCCGGATGCTCCTGTGCCGATTTCACCGATTCTGCAACCTGTTTGCTGGATAACGTCAATGGTTGTGGCAGCGTCATCTCCATCGGCGACCCGACATCGACGAAGAAACCATGGCTATGCACCAGGATCGCGAGCGAGATCCCGACTCCAGCACCCACTCCCACGAGACTTCCGATCGCAATCCCTTTCGGAGTGCTCGTCGTAATCGTCGTACCACCCAGCGTCGAACTCTGTGTGGTATGAATCTGGCTCCCGATCAACGCGCCCAGCCCTCCACCAATCATCGGCGCGAGAAAAGCTCCGACCCGGGCTTTGTCGCTGGGATTTCGCCAAGCCGTCTCTTCGCCACTCTCGACGCTCACCGGCCCCAAGATGTTTGCTACGTAGCCGCCGGGAAAAACCACTGCGGCCGATTTCAGCACGATCTCGGCATGGTCCCCAACGCGCGTGAGTTTATCGAGCTTTCCCTGCACGTACACACCCGCAGGAATCAGCACTTGATCACCGACCGTCACTGGAGCCGTCGTCTGCGCATGAATCTCGTCTCCGCGACGGGTCGTCTTGCTCGAAACCGGATTTGTAAGTACCAGCGCGAAGCTCGCTCCCGCAGGAATAGTTACAGTCGAAGGTCGACCCTCGGCCGCCGCACCCGAGTTCGATGGCGCAGCCATTTGAGTTTGCGCCATACAACTGCCAACGAAAATCAACAGAGCACTGACAGTTATAGTTTGTTTTCTAAGGATTCTGACCAGATTAGAAAATCCAAAGCCAGAGTGAACCATTCGACCGCAAAAACAAGTGCTGCGCATTTTATATCTCCTCCGAACGCTGCGCATGGCGCTCTGCGCCGCGTTTCTATCTTGGGAGAGGAAATCCGCGCCCAATCAATCGGACTTAGTTTCACCGCGGAGAATACCGCATAACTCAGTAAAGCTTTGCATAGAGTCGGTAGCGATTTGTAAAACCTTTACTAACTCACCCACTTTGCTGGAAAACGCAACGCAGTTACCGCTGAACTTATGACCAAAGAGCTAAACGCGGTAATCTTGCATTCGCGACTGAAGCAAAGCATCGCTCTAGACTTCATCTGGAAACCGCGCTTTTATGGAGTCGCCGAGAACCCAGACCCGTATCGGGTCAGCACTTTCGAAGCACCGCGGCACCTCGACGTCTCCAGGAACAAGTTGGCAGCCGTTTCACGGCAAACGCGATTTTCGTGTTCGTTTTCGCTGTTTTTTCTGTTTGGGTGTTTCAGGTGTCGTTTCTTGATTTGGGTGGCGCAAATTTTCGTGGGTTTGGGTGGCGCAGCGCTTCAAGCGCCGCGATAACAACTTGGTTTTAACTGGCGCATTCAGGCGCTGAGGTCGCATTCCGCTTGCTGACCCCGCAGTCGGAGTCCAATCCAAGGCAACCCCGCCGCCCATGGCAGATGTTACACTCGCATCGCATGCGGACGGACATCCTTCCCCTCTGCGACCAGCACTACCGCACCATGGAGCCCGTCATCGCTCCCTACAACGCCGACTACTCCATCGAATTCTTTCGCTGCACCGACAAGTTCTGCCACCGCTGTTTTGGCGAACGCATCGGCTACGCCACCCCGAAACGCGGAGACGCCCCCATCCTCACGCCCAACCAGCCCACCTGCGATCGGCACGGGCGCCCCATGTTCATCGTCAGCCTCGATCGCCAGCGCAACAGCGTAACCTTCGCCTGCCCCGAATCCGACTGCTCCGAACGAGTAGTCCGCACCTGATTCACGTGTGGGTACCGGCAGTTTGTGTGGGGACCGGCAGTATGTGCGGGGACGGGCAGTATGTGTGGGGACAGCGGTATGTGTGGGGACAGCAGTATGTGTGGGGACAGCAGTATGTGTGGGGACAGCAGTATGTGTGGGGACAGGCAGTATGTGTGGGGACGGGCATTCCTGCCCGTCCAAGCCGAGCAACGCTCGGCGGGCTTTCGACAGCAACGACCCAGCTAGCGAGATTCAGCACATCGCTGGCTTCGCAAGCCGCAACCTCACTCCCCCGCCAGCCATCCAAATTGTGCCCCCGTCAGCGGTACCACGCTCAGCCGACCCTGCCGCACCAGCGGAGACTCCGCAAACGCCGCCCGCGCTTTGATCTCCGCCAGCGTCTTCGGCTTTGCGATCGCCTTCCCCACTTTGATCTTCACCTTCGGCACCTTGGGATCGCTCGCATCCACCGACACCACCGTCGCCGTTCCCACCGCGCTCTTCTCGTCGCCGGTGTGATAGATCACCAGCCGCTCGCCCGCCTTCATCTCGCGCAGGTGCTTTACCGCCGCGGGATTCGTCACTCCATCCCAAATCGTCGTGCCCTCGCGCTCCAGATTCGCAAAGGAATACACCGTCGGTTCCGTCTTCAGTAGATAGTCCATGGCCCCGTATTGTAAACACAACCCCAAACCCTCGCCAACCAAGCGCCATTCCTATGCAGCACATAGCGCATGCAGCAGTCGCAACGGCCTTTCCCGCGCCCCCAACGCGCGCATTTTCACTGCACGAAGCCGCTTCCGCGATGGTTACTCGTCACATCTTTGCCCCATAACCCGGGTGTAGACTTTTCCGTTTCATAGGTCATGCAAAGGACAATCGCCCTCATGTCGACTCTTGTTTCCAGCACCTCTCGCGTCCTCAATTCCAGCCTTGCCTCCCGCGTCATGAGCGCCGACGAAGCGGCTGCTCTCATCCAGTTCAACACACGCATCGGAATGAGCGGCTTCACCGGCGCGGGCTATCCGAAAGCCGTCCCTATGGCCTTGGCGCGCCGCATCTCCGACGCCAACCTGCGCGGCCACAAATCCCAGGTCAGCATCTTCACCGGAGCCTCCACCGGACCCGAACTCGACGGCGCCCTCGCCATGGCCGGAGGCATTCAACTCCGCCTGCCCTACCAGTCCGACCCCGAGACCCGCAAGCGCATCAACTCCGGCGAAATGGAGTACATGGACATCCACCTCGGCCACGTCGCCCAGTATGTCGAATACGGCTTCCTCGGCAAAATGGATTGGGCCCTCGTCGAAGTCACCGCCGTCCTCGAAGACGGCCGTCTCGTCCCCAGCTCCTCCCTCGGTAACAACCGCACGTGGATCGACCAAGCCGAAAAAGTGATTCTCGAAGTCAACGCCTGGCAGCCCGCCGAACTCGAGGGCATGCACGACATCTATTACGGACTTCAGAACCCTCCGAATCGCCAGCCCATTCCGCTCACCCACACCGGCCAGCGTATTGGCACTCCGTATCTCCACGTGGATCCCGAAAAAGTAGCCGCGATCGTCTTAACCGATTCTCCCGACCGCAACAGCGCCTTCAAAGCTCCCGACGAAGCTTCGCGCCGCATCGCCGGACACATCCTCGACTTCCTCGGATGGGAAGTGAAGAAGGGCCGTATTCCCGCCTCGCTTCTCCCGCTGCAATCGGGCGTCGGCAATATTGCCAACGCCGTCCTCTTTGGCCTGCAGGAAGGTCCCTTTGAAAATATGACCTCCTACACCGAAGTGATTCAGGACGGCATGATCGAACTTCTGCGCAGCGGCAAGCTCACCTGCGCCTCGGCCACTGCTTTCTCCCTTAGCCCCAACATGCTTGCACAAGTCAACGCCGAAATGGCCAACTTCCGCGATCGCATCGTTCTCCGTCCCCAGGAAATTTCCAACCATTCCGAAATCATCCGCCGTCTCGGCGTCATCGGCATGAACGGCATGATCGAAGCAGACATCTACGGCAACGTCAATTCCACCCACGTCATGGGATCCCGCATCCAGAACGGCATCGGCGGCTCCGGCGACTTCGCCCGCAACGGTTACCTCGCCATCTTCATGGCTCCCTCCATCGCACAAAAAGGCGCCATCTCGACCATTGTGCCGATGGTTTCTCACGTGGATCACACCGAACACGACGTCGATGTCATCGTCACCGAACAGGGCCTCGCCGATCTCCGCGGCCTGTCGCCCACGCAACGCGCGAAACTGATCATCGACAATTGTTCCCATCCCGACTACCGGCCTGCGTTGCGCGATTACGAAGAGCGCGCCGCCCGCCTCTCTTTCGGCAAACACACTCCGCACCTTCTCCACGAGAGCCTGGGCTGGCACGACCGCTACGTTCGCACCGGCCGCATGCTTGCTCACGATGAGTAATCTCCGAAATCAGCTGGCTTCGCAACTCCGATCGTAGAGCGCGCGGTCTACTTGCGCGTCTACAGGAAACACTTGATGTAAGAATTCGTCCGTCTCCCGTTACAATTCCCCGGTCTAGGTGCAGCCCGCGTATTCTTTGCTTGGGGAGACTCCACATTGGATCACGATAGCGCTGTCCCTTCTCTGCCGGTTGCGATCGACACCGAAGAGAACCACCGCCAGGATTCTTCTGGACCAACTTGGCTGAGCCGCCGCCTCCGTGACTCGCTCATGGCGGCTCCTTCCGCCATCGGCATCACCGTCGGTCCCGAACATCGTTGGGTCTACGTCAACAACGCTCGCATCCGCATGGCTGGCCGTGGCTCCGCGCAAGATTTCATCGGCAAAACCGTCCGTCAGAGCTATCCGGAACTCGAAGGTCAACCCTTTTTCGCCGCCCTGGACCAGGTCTACCGCACCGGTATTCCTTTCATCGGCAACGAACTCAAAGCCACTTTCAATCGCGGGCCGAACGGCTCTCCGCAAGATGCTTATGTGAATTGCGTCTACCAGCCCATCTTCGGTGCTACCGGCGAAGTCGAAGGCCTTCTGATCCACACCATTGAGGTTTCCGAGCTGGTTTTTGCGCGCCACGCCGTCGAAAACGCCAATCAACGCGAACAGCGCCAGCGCGCCGCCGCGGAATTCGAGCGCAACCAACTGCGCGAGCTTTTCGAGCAGGCGCCCGCCGGAATCTGCATTCTGACTGGCCCCGATCATCGCTGGTCTTTCGCGAATTCGGCTTTATGCCAGATTCTGGGCCGTACATCCAGCCAACTCGTCGGCAAGACCGTCATCGAGGCGCTCCCCGAACTTACCAATCAAGGTTTCTCCGCATTGCTCGATCAGGTTTACAGCACCGGCATTCCCTTCGTCGGCCAAAACGTCAAGGCGTTCTTCAACCGCGGTCCAGAGGGCCAGAGCGCAGAGGTCTACCTCGATTTTATCTACCAACCCGTGCGCAACATCGATGGACATATCGAAGGCATCATGGCCCTCGCCGTCGACGTCACCGAACAAATCCGCGCTCGCACTGAACTCGAGTCTCGTGTGGAGGAACGTACTTCCGAGCTGAAACTCGCCCACGAATCCCTTCGCTTGCTCTCCGGATGCCTGATGCGCGCGCAAGACGATGAACGGCGACGCGTCGCCCGCGAATTGCACGATAGTGTTGGTCAGTACCTCGCCGCAATTCAGATGAACCTCGATAGCCTGGTTGCTGAATCGCCCGAATCGACCGAGACCCTGCGTCCCCGCCTCGAAGATTCCATCGACCTCGTCCGCCGCTGCACTGCGGAAATTCGCACTCTCTCCTACCTGCTTCACCCTCCGCTTCTCGACGAAGTGGGCCTGGCTTCCGCTCTCTCCTGGTACGCCCAGGGCTTTTCCGAGCGCAGCGGCATCGCCATCGATCTCGACCTGCCCGAAAAGCTTCCACGTTTTTCTTCCGAAATCGAGACGGCATTATTTCGTATCATTCAGCAGAGCCTCGCCAACGTGCACAAGCATTCGGAAAGCAAGCGCGCTCGCGTTCGCGTCGAGACGGCCGGCACGGAGATCATCGCGGAAATCTCCGACCAGGGACGCGGCATCCACCCCGAAATCCTCTCCCGATTTCACCAGGTCGGCCAAGCCCCCGGCGTCGGCATTTCCGGAATGCGCGAACGCATCCTCGGTTTGCAGGGCACCTTCAACCTGACCTCCGATTCCTCCGGCACCACCATCGCCGTCAGCGTGCCCATCGCTGACGCCGCCTGAACCACAAAAAAATAAAACACCTTCCTCTGTCGATTTCCGTCTACCCTGTTCGACGTCAAATAGAGAGCCCAAGTCTTTGCTCCAAACCCGCAGTAAGGAGAAAACCGTCACCATGCGATTCATGATGCTCGTGATCCCCAAAGGCTACGAAAATGCCAAACCCGACAGCATGCCCGATCCCAAAGCCGTTTCCGCCATGATGAAGTACAACGAGGCTCTGCAAAAAGCAGGAATTCTGCTCGCACTCGATGGCCTGTACCCTCCCTCCGCTGGCGTGCGCGTCAGCTTTCCCGCGGGGAAAGCTAAGGTCACCGACGGCCCCTTCGCCGAGGCCAAAGAGGTGATCGGGGGATACTGGATGATTCAAGTTAAGTCGAAAGAAGAAGCCATCGAATGGGCCAGTCGCTGCCCGGCTCCCAATGACGAAACCATCGAGATTCGCCAGGTGTACGAAATGTCGGACTTCTCGCCTGACGTCCAGAAAGCTGCGGCGGGATTCCAACAACTGCAAGCGCAGTCCGGACGCAAATAATCAAGAAAGTTTGTTCAACTTTGTCGATTTCACCGCCCCAGCTTCGACGTAGAGAGGAAGCTTGGAAACCGAAGGACGCAAGCCTTCCGCCACCCAGTCTCAATTCAACAATTACAAGGAGAGAAAACGATGAAATTCATGATGATGGTCAAAAACGGCAAGAACCCCGGCCCTCCGCCCAAAGAACTCATGGACGCGATCTTTATCCTCAGCCAGGAAGCGGTCAAAGACGGCACCATGATTTCCAATGGAGGCCTAGCTCCCCTCGAGCAGAGCACCCGTGTCCGCGTTTCTAAAGGACACCTCACCGTCACCGACGGCCCCTTCGCCGAGTCCAAAGAAGTGGTCGGCGGTTACGCGCAATTTGAACTGAAATCGAAACAGGAGGCTATCGACGGTGCGGTTCGTTTTATGGAGCTCCACAGAAAGTATTGGCCCGAGTGGGAGGGCGAAACCGAAATTCGTCAGATTTTCGGCCCAGAAGACTTCGCGAAGAACTGCCGGCAAGTCGCCGAAACCGTCGCAAAGTAGGCGCCACTCGGCAACGAACTGCCAGCTTGCGCTGGCTCCCGAAATCATGATGTGATCGTCGGCAATGACTCACGACACACATCGTGCCATCGACGCGGTCTGGAAGATCGAGGCCCCCCGCTTGATCGCCGGGCTCGCTCGAATCGTGCGCGATGTCGGCGTCGCCGAAGATCTCGCGCAAGATGCGCTCGTCGCTGCCCTCGAACAGTGGCCGAAGTCAGGCGTCCCGGACAAACCGGGAGCCTGGCTTATGGCCGCCGCCAAGCATCGCTCCATCGATTACTTCCGCCGCAACGCCCGGCTCGAACGCAAGCACCAGGAACTGGGCCGCGAACTCGCAATCAAAGAGATGGCCGTGCCCGATTTCGACGCTGCCTTCGATCCCAAAAACCAAGACGCAGTCGGCGACGACCTGCTTCGCCTCATCTTTGTTTCCTGCCATCCCGTGCTCTCGCCCGAAGCCCGCGTCGCCCTCACCCTCCGCCTGCTCGGAGGCATGACCACCGCTGAGATCGCGCGCGCTTTTCTCGTCCCAGAACCCACCATCGCGCAGCGCATCGTCCGCGCCAAACGCACCCTCACCGACAAGCGCGTGCCCTTCGAGGTTCCGCGTGGCCCCGAACTCGCCGCCCGCCTGGCATCCGTGCTCGAAGTTCTCTATCTGATTTTTAACGAAGGCTATGCGGCCACCGCGGGAGACGACTGGATGCGTCCCGCGCTTTGTGATGATGCTCTCCGCTTCGGTCGCATCCTCGCCGAACTCGCGCCGCGCGAGCCCGAGGTCCACGGCCTGGTCGCGCTTATGGAAATCCAGGCTTCGCGTTCTGCCGCGCGCGTCACCTCCACCGGAGAGCCCATCCTGCTTCTTGAGCAAAACCGTGCCCGATGGGATCAACTCTTAATTGGCCGCGGCCTGGCGGCCCTCCACCGTTCGGAAGAGGTTCGCGGCCCGAACGCTGCTTCGCCCGGTCCCTACGCCCTGCAGGCCGCAATTGCCGCGTGCCACGCCCGCGCGCGTACTGCCGAAGAAACTGATTGGACGCAAATCGCCGCCCTCTACGCCCAACTCGCCCTCCTCACCCCATCCCCGGTCGTGGAACTCAATCGCGCCGTCGCGCTGGCGATGGCGTTTGGCCCGGCGACTGGCTTGGAAATCGTCGACTTGCTCGTTTCCGACCGTGCCCTCGAAAACTACCACCTCTTGCCCAGCGTGCGCGGCGACCTTCTCAAGAAACTCGGCCGGATCGATGAAGCCCGCGCCGAATTCGAGCGTGCCGCCCGCTTAACCCAAAACGCCCGCGAACGCGACCTTCTACTCGGAAGAGCCAACGCCTGCACCACCACCAGCTAGGGTGCCCCGTCCAACCTCCGCTTGGGCGGGTGTAGAACTCTATCTCTGTTGAGCGGGGCGCTGCCTTTGGCTGGCGCAGCGGTTTACCGCGGCGATACTCGGCAACATGGAATAGCGGCTTTCAACCGCCGAGGGAAACTTGATGCGGACGCGCACAAATGGTTGAGCCTTTCCTGCTCGGCCGCTCTACATCCACTCACGCTGTTACCCCCGGCACTTCCCTTTCCGGCTCTTTTCGCCAAGAATAGAGTCTTGTGTTAACCGCAACACCGCCCAGCCTGCGCCCCACCTCGATGGCGAGCTCCATCGAGCGCTACTTCAACGTGGCACTCTATCTGCTCGTCCTCACCGGATTCGGCGCTCTCGCCTCCACCGGAGGCCTGGATCTTCCCGCCGTCGTCATCGTCGGCCTCGCCTTCGCCTTCCGCGGCTATCAGCTTTGGACCCGCCGCGAGTTCGCCATTGCAGAGCACTGGACAACTCTCTTAACCCTGGCCTACATCCTCGTCTATCTCGCCGACTATTTCTTCGTCTCCCGCACCTTCCTCGGCGCGACGATCCATCTGGTTCTCTTTGCCATGGTGGTTCGCCTCTTTTCTCTCCAGCGGACGCGCGACCACTACATGCTCGCGGTGCTTTCATTCTTGATGGTGTTAGCCGCTGCGGTCCTCACTGTCGACAGCATCTTCCTGCTGGCTTTCGCCATATTTCTTCTCGTCGCCATCGTCACTTTCGTCTTGATGGAAATGCGGCACTCCATCGCCGCCGAGCAGAGTCACGCCGATGACCCGCAAGGTCCTTCCCCACGCGGAGCTTTCCCCAACCAGCGTATGGCCTACGGACTGCTCGCCATCGCGCCCGCTCTCATGTTGATGATCCTCGCCGGAAGCTTTTTCATCTTCTTCTTTCTCCCGCGCGTTTCGTCCCGCTACCTCAGCGCCTATACGCCCACCAGCGACGTTTCCACGGGCTTCACTGACCGCGTCCAACTTGGGCGCATCGGCCAAATTCAACAATCCAGCGCCGTGGTGATGCACATCGAAATTCAGGACGACATGCAGGGCGCCTACGACTTGAAATGGCGCGGCATTGCACTCACCAATTTTGATGGAAAAACCTGGTCGAATTCCTACGAGCAAACGCTTTTGCCTCTATCCGGCGACGGATGGTATCGTCTCGCTCCCCTCATCAATACCACTCGCTCAAACCCAGGCCGCCTCATCCACTACCGCGTCCTCATGGAACCCCTCGGCACCAACGTTTTTTTCCTGGCCGACAAACCGCAGCGCCTCGCGGGTAACTTTCGCCAGGTCTCGATGGACTCCGGCACCGCCGTCTACGACCTCGACGTGGATCACCCCGTCAATCGCTACGATGCCGAGTCACGTCTGGTCGAGCCCGACGCCGACGAACTGCGTCTCGCTTCCAACCTCTCGCCTCCGAGCATGGATCCCTACCTCAAGCTGCCTGCTCTCGATCCCCGCATTCCCAAGTTGGCGGAGGACATCACCGCGGGCGCTCCCAGCAACTACGACAAAGCCGTCGCCCTTGAACGCTACCTCTCCACTCGCTTCGGATACACCCTCGAACTTCCCCGCACCATGCCGCAGGATCCGATCGCCAATTTTCTCTTCGAACGAAAACGAGGACATTGCGAATTTTTCGCCAGCACCATGGCGGTCATGCTGCGCTCGTTACACATTCCCTCGCGCATCGTCACCGGCTTTCGTGGCGGAGAGTTCAACGACCTCACCGGACAATACGTGATCCGCGCCAGCGACGCCCACTCCTGGGTCGAAGCCTACTTTCCCGGTTCCGGCTGGATCAGTTTCGATCCCACCCCCGCTGGCGGCCTGCCCTCGCGAAATGGTTGGTCGAGAATGCAGCTCTACCTCGACGCCGCTGCATCCTTCTGGCGCGAGTGGATCATCAATTACGATACCGGCCACCAGCGCACCTTGAGCAAGAATGCCGTTACCAGCAGCCGCCAGTTCTTCGATGACGTTCGCCGTTGGATCGGCCGCCAGCATCGTCTTCTGCTCCGTTCTGCGCGCCGTAGCAGTCACAATATGACGGCCTTTCCTGTCCGCTGGCTCTTCGGTTTCATCGGATCGGCGGCAGCCCTCATCACCCTCCTGAATTTCCGCCGCGTCGTGCGAGGATTGCGCGCCTACCGTCTCCGCTCCCATCCCGAGCGTTCTCCACGCGAAGCCGCCGCCGTTTGGTATGACCGCATGGTTGTCCGCCTGGCGCGCCTCGGTTGGCGCAAATCGCCCTCGCAAACTCCCTTGGATTTTGTGGCTGCGATTCAGGAAGAGTCTCTGCAGAAAAAAGTTGCTACCTTCACCCGCGCCTACGAATCCGCGCGCTTCGGCAAATCCACCGGCGATGCCCAAACCCTGCCCGCCCTTTTCGCAGAAATCAGCGCAGCAGAATCCTCAAAGTCCAGGAAGCCACGCGACCGCGCCGCCGTCAGCTAGCAACCGCTGCCTGCCTTCGAATGGGGATTCGACAACGGCGCGGATCATCAGCGTGATTTTGCATTCGGGTGGCGCAGCGGTTCACCGCTGCGGTATACGCCTTACCTAGAATCGCCCCCTTTAGGGGCCGAGGGGAATCGTTCTTGAGGGACCCGAGGGCCCTCTAGAACCGGTGCATCACGCCAACACCAACGTAGTAGTTGTGTTGTCGGCTTCGACCTGTATCAATATTGAGATCAGGAACTCCCGAATAAAAATCACGCGCTTCGAACCGCGCTCCCCACGAGTGCCAGAACCACGTATCCAATCCCGCTCCGAACTGTATAACGCCGGTATTGCTCCCCGACCCAGGATTCGGATTGTCGTACAGCGTCACTGGCGCTACGCGGAAATGCCCAAATCCCCCGCCCGCACTCACCCACGGAGTCACCGAGTCGCCCGAAAATACGTTAACTCGCACTGACGGCGTTGCGAACAACGCACCAATATCTTTCGGACTCGTACCGATATTCGTATTCACGTCCATCCGAAAGTAGATCGCGACGGGTAGCTCTGCGTAAATCCCAAAAATTCTATGGGTCTTCAGCAGCCGCCCGTAATTCGCCGCAATGGATTCCTCGTTTCCAAAGTGAACCGGCAATCCATCGGCCTGGTTGGTCTGCGTGCTGACAAACGTTCTTCCCGCCGTCAGTGAGACTTCATTCACCTGCGATAAAGCGCTCGATACCAGAAAAATAACCGGCAAAACTAGAAGCGCGAGACGTTTACCCGACATCTCTCCCTCCGGAGCATGAGGCATGTGGTTTTTGTTTCGATAAGCTTAGCACGCGCCGCCCTCGTCGGCAGAGGTTCCCAAGGTACCCTCTTTGGTCCCTGCATTCCACTCCGCCTTGGCCGAAAACTCGCCTCCAAAGAGACGCCTCGAACAATGCTAGAATTAACCACAGCCGTCCTCCTGACCGGAATCGTCATCATCCCAGTGCCCTTTAAGAAAACCAAATCCGCGACTGCGCTTCTGACTGCCCCGACCAAGGTGGGATTCGTCAGCCTCGGCTGCCCCAAAAACCTCGTCGATAGCGAGGTGATGATGGGTATGCTCGCTCAAGCCGGGGCCGAACTCACTCCCGACGCCGATACGGCTGATGTGATTGTCGTCAATACCTGCTCCTTCATCGCCAGCGCCCAGCAGGAATCCATCGATACCATCCTCGAAATGGCCCGCCACAAGACCGGCGGCAAAGCCCAGCGCCTCGTCGTCACCGGCTGCCTCGTCGAGCGCTTCCACAACGAGATTCAAAAGAACATTCCCGAAGTCGATGCGGTCGTCGGCACCGGCGAACTCGAAAAAATCCTCGTCGCCGCCGGAGTCTCTCCCGCGCCCCACACTCCCAGCCCCTTCAACATTCTCAATTCGACCTCGACAATCTCGCCAGCCCCGGCTTTGCAGCCCACAACCTCGCGCCCCGAAGGCGATCTCCGCCGCGAACAAGGCCGTTTCGCCCGCGATTCCTGGGACGGCGCGGTCGCCGATCTGCCCAACTATCTTTACGACGAGAACACGCCGCGCATCCTGACCACGCCGAAATCTTCGGCGTATATCAAAATCGCCGAGGGTTGCGATCATCCTTGCGCCTTCTGCATCATTCCCCAGATTCGCGGCCAGTTCCGCTCCCGCCGCTTCGAATCCGTCATCGCGGAAGCCGAACGCCTCGCCCAATCTGGTGTCCGCGAAATTACCCTTATCGGACAAGACACCACCTGCTACGGCGAAGACTTCGGCCTCAAAGATGGCCTCGCGCTCCTTCTCGAAAGGCTCGCCGCGATCTCGGGCCTGCAGTGGATCCGCTTCCTTTACGCTTATCCCAACAAGATCACGGGACGCCTGCTCGAAACCATCGCCGCCTGCGACAATATCTGTTCCTATATCGACGTCCCCTTGCAACACGCCTCGGCCACCGTCCTCAAACGGATGAAGCGCGGAGGCGGCAGTGACATCTTCCTGCGCTCGATCGAGAAGATGCGCCGCACCATTCCCGATGTGACCCTGCGCACCTCATTCATCGTCGGCTATCCCGGCGAAACCGAAGCCGAATTCAACGAACTATGTCAGTTCGTCAAAGACGCATCCTTCGACTGGATGGGCGTTTTCGGTTATTCCGATCAGGAAGGCGCCGGCGCCTTCGATCATGGCGACAAGCTTTCTCCCCGCGAAATTGAGGCGCGCCGTAAATCGCTGATGTCGATCCAGAAGAAAATCAGCAAGGCCAAAAAGAAGTCGCTCATCGGACGCGAGTTCGATTTACTACTCGAGGGCTCATCGACCGAGTCCGACCTTCTTCTCGAAGGCCGCACCGCCATGCACGCTCCCGAAATTGACGGCAAGGTCTTCGTCAACGATTATCCTGAAGGCCGTGAACCGAAAGACGGAGAATTCTATCGCTGCCGCGTCACCGCCGCCCACGACTACGATTTAGTGGCCGAGATTATTTAAGGTCAGAGTCAGAGGTTTGATTGCAGAAGTGAACACCCTGCTGCCCGTATCAGCTTCACTTCTGCAATCTGACTTCTAACCTGTGCAATCAAACATATGCCGCGCAAGTCCACCATCAAGCTCCGCTGCCCCATCTGCAAAAAGACAACAAAAGCCAACGACCCCGACTTTCCCTTCTGCAGCGACCGCTGCCGCCTGATTGATCTCGGCAAGTGGGCCAGCGGCGGATACGTCATCTCCTCGCCCGTCAGCGACGCCGAAGAGGCCGTCCGTCAAGATACTCCCGGCGAAGAGGATGGCGACTGATGGCTTTGTCCGAGGCTGCGCTCGCGCCCGCCACGCCAGGCCCCGCTCCCCTCTGGGCCACACTTACTGCCACATTTTTCGGCATCGGACGCATCAAGCCTGGTCCCGGCACCTGGGCATCTGTGGCCACTGTTCTGCTTTGGGCAGCGGCGACTTCTCAAATTCCGCTCGCGCAGCGCACTTGGGCAACCATTGTCGCGGCGGCCGTCGTCACTCTTCTCGGAATCCCCGCCGCGACCCGCGTCGCCCGAGCCTGCGGCGGCAAAGACCCTCAACTCGTCGTCATCGATGAGGTCGCCGGACAACTTGTTGCCCTCATCGCTGTTCCTCTCGCATGGAAAACGTTTCTTGCCGGCCTTATACTCTTTCGTGTCTTCGATATTCTCAAGCCCTTTCCGATCCGCCGTCTGGAGCACCTTCCCGAAGGCACCGGCATTGTCGTCGACGATCTCGGAGCGGGCATTTACGCCCTCGTCATCATGCATCTTCTGCTGCACTTCGGTCTTCTAATACACTAACGGGTGAAGTCTGTCGCGTTTTCCGCCGGGTCTAATTCATGAGCATATCCGATCGTCTCCTGGGTAAGAAGAACGTCAACGGCAAACCGCATATCGACGCGGTTGCGCCGCCCTTTGCTCTGCCCGGAGGCGAAGTTCGCATCAGCGGCAAAAGCCTCCATCCCCACGAACTCCGCCGTCCCAGCGTGCGCTTCGGAGAAGTGGAAGGCTCTGTGCTCATCAGTTCCGACGACTTCGTCATCGCCCGCGTTCCCGACGGAGCCACTTCCGGCAACATTATCGTCGGTGCCAACGGACACGTCAGCAATCCGCATTCCATCAAGATCGCCGTTCCGGTCGCGGACAGCCTCCATCCCGTCGCCAATCCCGCCCTCGATCGCGAAGGCAACATCTACGTCACTTTCTCCGGATCTCGCGGCCAGAAAACTCCCGTCTCCGTCTTCAAGATTGACACCAGCTACAACGTCAAGCCCTTCGTCAGTGACCTGATGAATGCAACCGCCATCGCTTTCGACCGCGATAACCAGATGTATGTTTCCTCGCGCCACGATGAGGCCGTCTACAAAGTCGCGCCCAACGGAACCATGTCGATGTACGCCGAAGGCATGGGCGTCGCCACCGGAATCGCCTTCGATCGCGAGGAGAACCTCTACGTCGGCGACCGCAGCGGCACCATCTTCAAGATCGCCCGCGACCGCCAGATCTTCGTCTTCGCCACCCTCGAGGCCAGCGTCTCCGCCTATCACCTCGCCTTCGGCCCGCAAGGCGATCTCTTCGTCACCGGACCAAGCACCTCCAGCTACGACTCTGTCTACAAAGTCGATCCGCACGGAACCGTTTCCGTCTTATATCGTGGTCTCGGCCGCCCGCAAGGCCTCGCCCTCGACATCGAAGGCAATACCTACGTAGCCGCTTCCCTTGCTGGAAAACGCGGCATCGTGAAGATCACTCCTGAAGGCAAAGCGAACCTGGAAGTCTCCGGCCAGGGCTTGGTCGGACTCGCCTTCGCCCCCGGAAAATCCGCCATCCTCGCCACCCACGGCGCCATCCACCACATTTCCTGGGGAATCCAGGGATTGCCTCTCCTCTGGGACTAGCCGCTTCGCGCCCTGTTCGATTTCCATCTCGGGCCGCTCCTCGCTCGTCTACCTCAGGAATAGACAAGGTGAATCGCTGTGCTCTTGTTTCTCGAGTTCTACAATCCAGCTCCGCAGTCGTTCCTCTGCTTCCCGTGGCAAAGAACAGAACTTGAACCCGGATCGCGCGTCACTGCTATAAGAGACTGTCGCCAGAATTTCCATCGGGGAACCCCACAACGACAGCTTGATCACAACCGTCTCACCGACTCGCGGCGCTCCACAAATCAAACCTGACATTCCCCCCATACTGATATCGAGACTCAAACCCGGTTCTACAACCGGTCCAAAGCGCAAAAAACGCTGTACTGTGATTGGCACGCTGGAAATACAACGATGATCTCGTCGATCGACGCGGTATGCCTTCGGAGAAAACCTCACCTGTCCGTTTGCCACTTCCATCACTGGTCTCCCTTTCGTCGATTGGGTCGGCTTCGGTAAATGTCATCGGAAGTATCGGGGCAAGCAGAAACTACTACGAGGGTTTGTCTCCGCCCCAGCCCCATCCGGTTTGCAGGCAGGCGCGGATTACTCCCAACAACTCTTCGTTGTCGGCTGGCTTCTGAAAGAATGCCGTGGCGCCTGCCTCAATCGTTCTTCGTTCATTTGCTTCCGGATCTCGCGCCGACAACACGATCACCGGAATGCCCGCCAGCGCCGGATACTGTTGAAAGTTTTTCAGCACAACGAATCCATCGCCAGCCGGCAATCCGAGATCCAGAATTATGAGCTGTGGTTTTTCTTTCAGCGCCATCGCAATCGCCGAATAGCCATCGCATGCACCGATGGTTTCAAACTGGTTGGCTCGCAGACGCAGGCTCAACGCTTGTCTTAAGTCGGAATCGTCATCCACAACCATGATTTTTGATCGACTTTTCGATGCCTCTAGACCCCGCCTCTCAGTTAGCATTTTGTAGTTCTCCTTTCCCAACTTCATTACGACTTGTCTCGTTCCACGAACCTCGCTGCCTGCCCCTCTGAATTAATTCGGTGACCTGGTCGGCAACTCCCCAAACCTGTTGTTCGAGGGTTCTCGACTCGGAGACCCTGACGCCCGGAATCGCTTCTGCGGTCACGCGCAGGGTGCCGCTCGCCTTCAACTTGGCGAGCCCTCCCACCTGCTCTCGAATCCGCTCCATCAGAATGTTGGCTTTGTTCAGATCGACCGAGGCGACCACGAAGAAAGTCTGGGACGCACCCTCCGTTTCCATTGGCGGAAGAATCAGATCCCTGTCCACGTAGATACACCGGCGCAGAAGTTCCAGCGAGCGCTGGCAAACCTCTTTCCAACTCCCGCGTAGAGCTTTAGACAGTGGTGTCAGGTCAACTCGCACCAACACGATATCTTCCCGCATGCGTCCCTGATATGTAATCACCGGAGATAACAGCTTCGCCATGGAGTAGAACGGCAACGTAAATGAGAACGTGCTGCCGCTTCCGGGTTCGCTCGCTACCCACATCCGCCCGCCTTGCATCGTAACGATCTCTCTCGCAATGTACAGCCCAAGTCCCAGTCCGTTTCGGTTCCCGTCCACCGCATTCGGATCCTGGTACAGACGCTCAAAAACCTTGGGTAGGGCTTCTCGCGGAATGCCACATCCGCTATCGCAGACCGAGAGATAAACCGCACTCGGATCGGTCTCCACCGTCGATGCCTTCACCGTCACCAAACCCTCCGGCGGAGTGAACTTAATCGCGTTATCGATCAGGTTGATGAGCACTTCGAGAGTGCGGTCAGGATCCGCATAGACCAATGGCATCGACTGATCGAGCTTAACTTCAAGCCTAACCCGGCCTTCGACAGCGGTTGGTCGCATCATCTCTGCGGCCTGTTGCACCAGCTCCCGTATTTCGATGCATCGTTGTTCGACCCGAAGCTTGCCACTATCCGCCCGCGTGGCTTCGAGCAAGTCTCGAATCATCGCTTGCAATTGATTCACACTCTTCAAAACTGCCCTCAAATGGTCCATCTGATTCGGTTCCAACGGACCGGCCAGCCCGTCCAGCAGCAGGGTCACGTATTGGTAGATGCAGGTCAGCGGCGTCCGCAATTCGTGCGAGACATGCGACAAAAACTGATCTTTGAAATCCAGTTGCTGCTTCCGCGTCGCTTCGAGCGCCTGCATCAACTGCTTCCGTTCCACCGCGTAGCGTATCGAACGCTCCATGTGTTTGCAGGTCACCTCGCTCTTGACGAGGTAATCCTGGCAGCCCTGCCGCACTGCTTTAACCGCCATTTCGTCGTCATCCAACCCGGAAAGTATCACCACCGGCACGCTCGGCGCCGTCTCCATAATCCGGCGTATCGCTCGTGTGCCGTCCTTGTCGCCGAGGCTGGGATCCAGCAATATGAGCGTCGGTGTTTCCAGCTGCAGACAAACCAGAGCCTCGGACAGCCCGCTCACGCAGTTCACCCGGAACTTGCTGTCCACCAGGCGCAACCGCACCAGATCCGCATCTCCCGGTTTGTCCGTCACCAGTAGGATGTAGGCCGGTATCTCTTCCTTGATTCCTCGCTTTCCCTTTCGCAGAAAGTTAGGACAGTCCGGCCCGCATCCCGCCCAGCGGCACTCCTCCATACCACAGTGCATCAATTCAGATTCATTCATCGTCGCCCCTTAGCTCTTTCCGTGGAGTCGCACCGGCCTGCTCGTGCGAGTTGTAACTGCGGCTCAACCCTTCCTTCAGACGAAAGCGTGAGTTCACGCGCTGCGACGACAGAGAACCGGCAGTTCCGCTCGATCCCCTGCTCCTCGACATCCCCCGTTCAGTTTCTTGTTCTTACCACCGAACGTGACAAACGATACATGCTGGTGTGATCCCTCATGGACACACCCATCGGCATCGACCACCATGTCTTGAACCACGAAAGATCAGTGGTCTTGGGTAAAAGATTAGACGGAAAACTTGCTTCTTGGACCTGACCGAATGGACGTACTTGGGCGACCGTTCGTCAGCGCAAATCCGGCGCCGCCCAGACCCTCATCCTTATTCATCACAAAAATGGTGTGTTGGCCGTCACTGACGCATGACAGAGAGGATGCGAATCTGGATTTGGCAGCAAGGATCCGCTGTCAAACTGCTGGACGGGCGCGGTCTACGCCACACGAAGGCCGATAGCACGTCATCATACCGGCGACCCTAGGCACTTCTACCGGAGGTTGGTCAAACGTCACTGAGCGCCCGCGACGTCCAGCACATTTCGCACAATTCCCATTCGCATTTTTTCCCTCGCCGGTTCGCACCGACACCGCGCCGCCTGACCGAGCCCACATTTGCGTGAGTTTTGCGGCCTGATGCGTTTCGCGAACAAGCGGTGTTTTACTGAAAGGAATGCTTCGGCCGCGACCCTACTACTTCTCGTAGACCGTTGGTTGCGGACCTTTTTCCAACGCTTCCCGATTCCAGATCATGCCTTCGCGTGTGTAGCTGGCGAGTTCGAAATCCTGCGTCAGCTCGAGCGCGTCCGTGGGACACGCGTCTTCGCATAATCCGCAGAACATACACCGGCTCAAGTCATACGTGAAGTTGACCAGCTCCTTACGCCGCGTTTTTTCGTTGCGCTCGCTGGTTACTACAATCAGATTCTCCGGGCAGGCCAGCGCACACAAATCGCAAGAGATGCAGAGGCTCTCGTCGGTGTCGGGATTAACATTCAGGCGCGGGGCTCCGCGATAGCGCTCCGCAATCTGCGGACGCTCCAGCGGATACTGCTCGGTGTAGATTTCCTTGGGATCCTGATAGCGGAAGGTTACGCCCAGTCCCTGAATCAAATCGACCAGAAAGACCTTGCGCAGGATGCTGCTGAGTTCCATAACCCGCTTAGAATACCACCGTCTGGAAACAGGCGGATGTGAGGTAGGTCACAAGCGGCAAAGAACGCGACGGAGGCAATCCGCACCGACCGTCGCCCTCCCGATTTCCTCCCGCTTCCAGCTTTTGTCAAGTCGTTTCTACCGGCCGGAATCACCAGCGCAGTAAGCTTCTCCTGCGCCGAACCTGGCTACTGGTTGACAACCTGCGTCAGCGCATTCGCGTACTTCGTCGGAACATAGTTCGCGTCTCCGCTGAAACTTGCAGTGATCGCGTGCGAACCAACCCCAATCGCCGAGGTGGTCAACTGCGCCACACCACCGCTCAAAGTTGCGGTTCCCAGCACCTGACCAGCAATCGAGAACAGAACCGTATCGCCATCCGGCGGAGCCCCGGCAACAGACGTAATGGTCGCGGTCAACGTCACCGGCTGACCCACCGTCGAAGGATTCGCCGAGGACTGAAACTTCGCCGTCATCTTCGGCACCAGCAAATACCCGCCCTGGTTCGTGGAAGCGGCGATCACTCCCGCGTCGTTAACGGACGCAGCCAGGACTTGGGTGTTGGCCGACAGACCCGCCATCGTCGTCAGATCTTTCATCGCCGCCGCCGGCGTGCGCAGAAATCCGTGCAGCAGTCCTTTGGTCGAACTCGTCAGTGACGTTCCTACGATCCATCCCAGCGTATTGATTCCGGTCGCGGAACTGGAGCTGCCACCGAGAGTGCCGAGATCCGTGATGCCAGAGTCAGGCGTCCAGGAGAAAGCATGCTTATGAGCGTTGGCGAACGTCGACTGTCCCACAACGGTTCCTCCGGCATTAATCGCGAATGCCAGCGTTCCGGACGGGCCGAAACTCTGCAAGCCAGCTGCTTCCGTCCAGGCGAAACCAACCGTGTTGCGGCTGCCGTTCGGAAAATAATATCCGACCACCTCGTCCGCATTGTTGATCGCTGTCGCGAAAGCTCCCCCAACGCTGGTGAGATCAGGCGTCAGATCCTGCAGGCCGTTGCTTGCCGTCCATAAGAAAGCATGCTGGTAATCGGCTCCGTTGTACGACAGCCCGACCACCGCTCCCGAATCGTTGAGCCCGCTGGCCGCGCTCAGATTGCCCCCCAGCGATCCCAGCCATTGCACGCCGGAATCCGATTGCCACAGAAAAGGCTGCAGGTCGCCCAAATTATCGGGATCGCCCGCGCCCACAACTTCCCCGAGATTATTAATGTCAGCGCCGCCGCTGTTGTTTCCGATCAGGCCGACGGTTTGCGCACCGTTCAGCCGATTCCAAACGGAAACCTGAAAGGAGTTGCTGTTACCCGTGTTAACAACCACCGTGCCGCCATTGTTGATCGAGATCATCGAATTGGGACTGGATCCCGGAACCTTCACGGCGGTGAAGACCGCCTGCGCTGGGGCGAACCCCGCGAACAGTAAAACCACACACGAAACGAACGCAACTTTGGGCGAGTATTTCACAGTAACCGTCCTCCTATGGGAGCGTGGATCTGGCCGCGCAAATCCGGTGCGTATTCCGGGGGACGGGGCACCTGTCACATGACTAAAGTGCAAGCCTCGTGCCATTCCAGACCTAGAGTTTCATTTCAGCATTGCAACCTAAACAGCTGCAATCACATCGGTTATCCGCCGAACAAGAAGCGGATCGTTTCGGGCGGGATTCACATACGCAGGAGAATTTCGATGATCACTAGGAACAGAACTTCCCACACCAAAGGTAACCACCCGCCCTGAGAATGATGTAGGCTGAAAGCCAGTTCCTTGGAGCGGTTTAGGGTTACAGAAGCACCCGCCATTGTCGTTGATTTTGGGTGGCGCAGCTGCTCTTGCCTTTGAGGTGACACTGCGGTTCACCGCTGCTCGGTTTTGATTTTTGGCATCGCAGGTTCGCCGGTTTTGGCTCTTGCCTTTGGGTGACACTGCGGTTCTCCGCTGCTCGGTTTTGATTTTTGGCATCGCAGGTTCGCCGGTTTTGGCTCTTGCCTTTGGGTGGCGCAGCGGTTCACCGCTGCGATAAGGAGCTTATTTTCATGGTCGGCTTTAGCCGCTGAGGTTAGATTGCGTCCTCTAATCGACGAGCTGTGGATGGAAGAAGCGCTCCGTTGCGCACAACGAGCTCTCGAATCAGACGAGGTTCCCGTAGGAGCCGTCGTTGTCCACGCCGGCCGCATCGTCGGGCGAGGCTGGAACCGCAACCTGACCGATTCCGATCCCTCCGCGCACGCCGAAATTGTCGCCCTGCGCGAGGCCGGACGAAACCTCGGTAATCACCGCCTTGGCGACTGCGAACTGTTTGCTACAATTGAACCGTGCGCGATGTGCGCGGGAGCCGCAATTCACTCCCGTATCGCGCGTCTCGTATACGGAGCGGACGACCCGAAAGCCGGCGCCGTTCATTCGATGTTGCAAGTCGTCAATCACCCCGGCTTGAATCATCGTATGGAGGTTCGCTCCGGCGTTCTGGCAGGCCGTTCGGCAGAAATGCTGCAAGAGTTCTTTCGTAAGCGGCGCGCGAGCGACATTGATGTCAACCGCACTTAGGGCTCGGCATTCTGCGTGAAATCCGTAAAGCTTCAATCACGCCGGGCACAATGTAGAGCGAAAATTGAAGTGGCAACGGGAATTAGGGTGGCTTGACCTTCCGCGGGCTGAAGCCGCTTGCCGTGAAAAATGATATTCGGAGAGGTGCGTGAGCGGTTGAAACGATCCGCCTCGAAAGCGGACATACCTTAACGGGTATCGTGGGTTCAAATCCCACCCTCTCCGCCATTTTATAATCGATGCTTTACGGCTACGCATGATTTTTGCGGGCAATCGCGGGCAACTCATCCCATAATTTTTCGCGTGGCGATCAATCTCTATCGTCGGCGCCGGCTCGATTGCGCAGCCGGCCTCCCGAAGACTTTCGCCAGCCAACCGGATCGTCCTTGACGTGCTTTCGCACCGTCTCCCTGCCCGAACCTCACAGCCTCGCGTCGCCAACGCGATAGTGTTTTTCGGCGAAGCTATCGTAAGGAAACAAAACCCGTTTCCCACATCTCCACGCCCCCGGCGCCGACTACGGACAAAGCTCAAAAGAGGCGTTACACTAACATTCCACTTGGTTCAAAACATCGGTCAGGACCCCGCGAGATGCTCCACAATGATCTCTTTCTCAAACATCAATAAGCAGTATGGCAAGCAGTTGCTCTTCGTGGATGCTTCGTTTCAGTTGAATCCCGGCGAAAAAGTTGGACTGGTCGGTCCGAATGGGGCGGGCAAGACGACACTATTCCGCATGGTGGTCGGCGAGGAGACTCCTGACGATGGCACCGTGTCTGTCCCCAAGAAGATGACGATCGGCTACTTTCGCCAGGACGTCGAAGAGATGCAGGGGCGCTCGGTGCTGGATGAAGCGATCGCAGGCAGCGGACGCGTCGGCGATCTGCACCACGAACTCGAAGCCTTGCAGCACGAGATGTCCGACCCCGACAAGGCTGATGAAATGGACCGCATCCTCGAACGCTTCGGTCACGTTCAGGAGGAGTACGAACATTTAGGCGGTTACGCGCTCGAATCGCAAGCCCGGGAAGTGCTGCACGGGTTGGGATTCAAAGATGATCAGATTGACGGCGACGTGGGCGCACTCTCTGGCGGATGGAAAATGCGGGTTGCGCTGGCACGGGTCTTGCTCGGAATGCCGGACGTGCTGCTGATGGACGAACCGACGAACCATCTCGATATCGAGTCCATCATCTGGCTGGAGAAGTTCCTGAAATCATTTCCCGGCGCGTTGCTGATGACTTCGCACGACCGCGAGTTCATGAATCGTCTGGTCTCAAAGATTGCAGAGATTGATGGCGGCGAGATCATCATCTACTCCGGCAACTATGACTTCTACGAGCGAGAACGAGCGATCCGCGAGAGCAATCAGCAGGCGGCCTTCGCCCGGCAGCAGTCCATGCTCGCCAAAGAGCAGCGCTTCATCGATCGTTTCAGGACGCACGCCGCCAAAGCGGCCCAGGTGCAGAGCCGCATCAAAGCCCTGGACAAGATCGAGAAGATCGAGCTGCCCAAAAAACGCCAGGTTGTGAAATTCGACTTTCGCGTCCCGCCGCGATCGGGCGAACAGGTGGCCGTCCTCGAGAATCTGCACAAGAGTTACGGCCCGCGTGTAATTTATGACGGCTTCAATCTCACCATCCGCCGCGGAGAACGCTGGGCCGTCATGGGGAGAAATGGCGCGGGCAAGACTACGCTGCTCAAGATGATTGCCGGGGCCAGTGCTCCAGATGCGGGAAGCGTGCGGCTCGGCGCCAGCCTGTATATGGGCTACTTCGCGCAGCAGTCGCTCGATGTACTCAATTCCGATCTCACCGTCAGCGAACAGTTGCAACAGGATTTTCCGCAGGACAGCATTGGCTCGTTGCGCAACCTGGCGGGAGCGTTCCAGTTTTCTGGCGAAGACACGGACAAGAAGATCCGCGCACTCTCTGGCGGCGAAAAGTCGCGGCTGGCGATCGCGCGCATGCTCCACAACCCGCCGAACTTCCTGGTGCTCGACGAACCGACCAATCACCTGGATCTTGCGACCAAGGAGATGCTGGTGGACGCGCTCAAAGATTTCGAAGGCACCATGATCTTCGTATCGCATGACCGCATGTTCCTGCGCGGTCTCGGTTCACGTGTGCTGGAACTGGGCGGCGAGAGCGGCACCGACCGCCATCCCACTGTTTATCCAGGATCCTATGTTGAATATGTCCAGAAGCTTGGACACGAAGCGCCGGGGATTTATTCGTAGGCCTTGCGTTCCCGCCCTTCGCGCACAATGGCAACCAGATCTTCGGCCGATACTTTCACCTTTACTCCTTTCACGTCCAGCCGCGATGCTTTGGATTTTCGTAGAGGAAGAATGCGGAACACGGTCCCACCGCGGCGACGAATTTCTACCGCTCCATCATGATCGGGCGAAGTTGAGAAGTGGCTGGATGTCGCCATCATCCGCCGCTCTGATTGCTTCGAGATACATTGTGCGGGCTTCGCCGTCTTTGACGAGATTGGCAGCACCCCACGTGAACGCAGGTTGGCCTAGCTTTGTTGCAATTATGTCTGCGATCAGACGAGCGTGCCTGCCGTTGCCATTCGGAAACGAGTGAATGAACACAAGTCGATGGTGGAACCGAACTGCCATTTCGTCGGGCAAGTAGGTGCCGTTCTCGATCCAATAGCGAGTGTCGCCAAACAATGCCATAAGTCTCTCTCGAATTTCGAGGACTGCAACCCCGATGTTTTTCTCGGTGTGCCTATAGTTCCCTGCCCACTTCCATGTTTCGGCGAACATCTTCTTATGCAGCTTTCGGACGTATTTGTCGGAGACCATCTCCCATGGGCTGGTGCGGTCCGCTACTGCCCACTCTCTCCCGCGCAGTATGTTTTCCCGCTCCCATTCGTTAAGTTCCTCTTTTGTCGCGAGGTTCGGAATGAGGTCTGCCAGCTCCTCCGGCGAGAGCGGGGTGTTCCCGTCGCTGGTCGTTGCAAGTGTCGTCATTTCTGCCCGCTGTGCTTCAGGAGGCGTCTCGTCTCTTCGTCGATCTTGTCCTCGACGCCGCCCACGGCTTGATCTTCCAACGCCATGCTGTGCTCAACGGCGCGGACGTTTTCTGTTGCTTTGGTTCTCGCACGCTGTTCCCCAAGCTCCTGAAGGCTGCCGCTTTTTGGAACAAGGGCGTAGACAAGCTGGCAGCCAAGAGCATCAGCGGCCGCGCGGAGGCTCCCCAAGGTGATCCGGTATTCAGCCTCAGAGCGCTCCAGATGCGCTGCCACCGAAGGTGCTTTGTGAAGCCTCTTCGCCATCTCGCGCACTGTGATTCCGGTAGCCTCCCGAATAGCGCGGATCCATCCTCTTTGAGGACGCGGAGTCTCCTTCGCCACGATAAAGGCCGTTAGCGCCCGCTCGAGCTGCCCCGACCGTAACCTTCTGAATTCAGGCTTCATAAAGGGTGCCACCTCTGGAATAATGTACTAGTATAGCAGAACAAATATTGTCATTTGTACTATTATAAAAACTTATTCTTGTTCATTATGTTCCATGATAATAGAACAGCTTATTCATTTTGCTCTACTTTAAGAGTACATTGTGTTGGAGGCGCGGCGGAAAACTGGGGACGGGGTTAGCGGTGGACTGGCGCGACATTACTTCCTTAAAGCAATGTACGGTTTCGGTGACGTTCCAAGATTTCAGCGGAAAACAGCAATTGGTCGAACTTCCAATTTTTCGATGCGAGCATGAAGGAAAACCCTTCGGTGATCAACATCGGGAACCTTCCCCAGATAATGGCGGCAGAAGAATGCATCGGAAAGGTACCCGAGGATATGAGGAAGAGATACAAACTCGAGTGAGCATGATAAATACCGGCGAGCATTCCGTCTGTCCCCGGCTTCCCCGGATTTCCGTCCCGGGCAACAGAAAGATGCCGACAATGACGACCGCTTAGCGCTCTTCTTGGAACGGAATTGACCAAGGTGTGATAATCGCATGCGGAGGCGTTGCATGAGCTCGACAGAGGTAGTCATCGGCGTGGCCGGAATTATCGTGGCACTGGCCGCTCCGATCATCGCGCTGGAACTGCAGAAGTGGCTGGACGAGAAGCACGAGAGCAGAGCGCGTAAGCTGGCGATCTTCAAGAACCTGATGATGTACCGGGTGACACCGCTCTCCCCACAATTTGTTCAATCGTTGAATCTCCTAGACCTGGAGTTCAACGGCAAGAGCGACGAGGAAAAAGTAATTCGTGACAAGTGGAAGATCCTCCTCGACCATTTCAACAACTACAACGCAGCCAAGGAGCCAGTAGAAAAGGGCAGAGAGCTGACCGCCGAACTCCTGAAGGCGATATCGAAGTACTTCGACTACGACTTCGACGAGGTATACCTGAAGCGCGGCGGCTACTACCCTAAGTTCTTCATGGATGTCGAGCAGGAGCAGCACGCTTTGAGGCGTGGCTTGTTAGACGTGCTCAATGGAAACAGGCGCATTCCGGTGGGCTTCTTCGAGCAGAAATTCCCGGACCCCATCGACGTAGCTCCGGCCACTGCGAGCTTGCCGCTGGCCGCGCGAAAGCAATTGCCTGAGGATACAGAACAGATGTAGAGAAAAGGACAGGTGATTTTCTATGGTAGACGGCTTCTGGATCATTCAGTACGAGGGGATGCAGGGCAATGGGGGCGGCGTTGTTCTCTTCACGAAAGGCAAGGTCTTCGGCGGAGACACTGGCTACTACTACCTCGGGTCCTACGAGAGCCGCGGAAACTCCGTGACTGCGCGCATAGCGGTCCGCAACTTCATACCCTCAATTCCAAGTGTGGTTGGGATAACCGGCGATTTTGAGCTGAGCATAGAAGGGACTGTCGAGGGCGAGGTCATGAATGCGACAGGGCGACTTGTCGGCGTCAACAAGCCGGGTTTGGCTTTGAAGCTCTGGAAGAGGGCAGAAGTTCCCTCTTAGGCGTCCCGTTTTTCGCCAGGTCCCGATTATTCCGTAGCGGGGAATTAGGTTGCTGGTTTCGCCGGTAGTGTCTTCTTCTTTTGCTGTGTACTCACTTCCGTTTACTCGTAGATCCATCTGTCAGAACGATCTTTACGGTGACCGCTGAATCACAGAGAGGCACTTGCTGAAACTCGCCACCTTCAACATTAACAACATCAATAAACGCCTCGACAACCTGCTGGCTTGGTTAGCGAAAGCTGAACCGGATGTGGTGAGTCTCCAAGAGCTCAAGGCAGAGCAGGAAGCCTTTCCCGTGAACGCCCTTCGGAGTCTCGGATACGAAGCAGTCTGGCAAGGGGAGCGTTCCTGGAACGGCGTGGCCATTCTCGCGCGAAACATCGGGCGAAACAACGTTCCCGTGCTGACTCGCACAAGCTTGCCGGGAAATCCTGAAGACCATCAAGCCCGCTACATCGAAGCGGCGGTTCAGGGAGTCCTGATTACTTCCATCTACCTCCCTAATGGGAATCCGCAGCCGGGACCGAAATTCGACTACAAGTTGGCTTGGTTTGAGCGCCTGATTGCCCACGCCGCCGAGCTCTTGGCGAGCGGCGCACCCGTGGTGTTGGCTGGGGACTACAACGTCGTGCCGACAGCGCGGGACATCTATCCGACCCGGTCGCTCGATAACAACGCGTTAATCCAACCCGAAAGCCGGCAGGCTTTTGCGCGTTTGCTGGCTCAGGGCTGGACGGACGCCCTGCGCAAGCTACATCCGGACGGGCCGCTCTGGACATTCTGGGATTACAAATTTGAACGGTGGCAGAAGGACAAAGGCATGCGACTCGATCACTTTCTGCTCTCTCCGAATCTGTCGGACCGGCTCGTGGATGGAGGTGTTGACCGATGGGCGCGGGGACAGGAAAACGCGAGCGATCACGCGCCAACATGGATCATGCTCGATCTCTAGCGATTATCGTGAATTGCGAAAATAGCGAGGAAACTTGCCTGGTCAGGCCGTAGCCGTTGCTCCGCCGGGCATTAGAGAGCCGTTCATTTGGTTCATTTCATATCGTTGTCAACAAGAACCGACACGCCATAAGCGGGGAGGTCGACTGCAGACACTTTCCCTTCTTCAAGAAGCAGTTTCATTGGGCGGGGCAGCCTCACCTGCCGCTTCTCTTGCGTGTGGTTGATCAAAATGAAGACTTGCTTGCCGCCGCCGACGCGGCGACAGACCTCTACACCGTCTTGCACTCCATCAAGAAAAGGTTTCACGCCGCTCGTTTCGGCCATCCACTTCGCGGCGGTGGCCATGAGTTTTTCGTCGAGAACCGCGCCAATGTAGGTAATGCTTCCTTTCCCATACTTGTGAGTGAGGACGGCAGGTTGGCCGTCGAGCCATCCATTGCTCTTGCCATATCGCAGGAGCACCTCGGCGTCGGGGGCTGAGTTTTTCAGTTGCTCGGCCCATATCGTGACTTGTCCTTCGCCCCACTCTCCCGAAACCGGGAAATCTTTTTCCAGCGCATAGTATTGCTCCACCCGGCCACCCAGTGCCTCCGCCAGGAATCCGGGCTGCCTCTGCGGGAGCAAAGCGTTGAATTCGTCCTTCATGCCAGAACGCGGGCCGAGAACCAGATGGCCGCCGTTGCGCACATATTCCAATAAGTGCTGCGCCAAATTATCGGGGATCACATTCAGACTGGGGGCGACGACCAGTTTGTAGTTCTGGAGTGCTGCGTCGGGACTAACGACGTCGATCGACTGGGAAAGCGGCCGCAAAAAGCGGTAGTAATTTTTGAGCAAGGCGACGGAATCGTACTTTTTAGTGTGCCGCTGAAATTCGATGGCCCAACGGCTGTCATAGGAATTCAGAAGCGCCACCTCGGAGACAGGAGACGTGCCGCGCAAGCTGCTCTCGGCCTTCGCGAACTCACTTCCGATGGTCTTGACTTCCTCGTACAGCGGCACAGGCGTGCCATCGGAACCGACCAAGGTGCCGTGGTACTGCTCCTGGCCATTGAGGGCGCTACGCCATTGCCAATACCCGACTTCATCGGCGCCGTGGCCAATCGCCTGCCACGCCATAACACGAACTTCGCCCTTGTTCAGAAAGTTGTTAACGTCGGCCCAGTTCACAGCGCCAGGCTGAGTCTCGATGACCCAGAAGTTCTCGCGCTTAAACCCGCGCACGAGATCATGAGTTAAACCATTTCCGAACGGATCCAAATGCCCTGTTCCCACATAGTCGTCCCACGAGGCAAAAGTGAGAGGCCGCGAAATCACGTAGTGATCGAAGCCGTCGAAGAATCCCATAAAGTTACCGGTAATGAACTGGCGCGAATCGGCGTGCTGGCGGATCACCTCAATCTGATTCTGCTGGTAATCCGCCCAGGTGTCGGTGACAAAGTGATTCCAATCCAGACGAAGTCCGGGATTGTGATATTCGCGGTCTTCAAGGGGCACAGGAATTTCCGACCAATCGTCGTAGGTCTGACTCCAATAGAAAGTGGTCCAGTGCTGATTGAGCTGGTCGAGCGATTTGTATTTGGCCTTCAGCCATTCCTGGAAAAGACTTCGCGTCACGTCGTCAAACGACATGTTGGCGTAGCCGTATTCGTTGTCAATTTGCCAACCGGCAACGTTCGGATTGTGTCCGAAGCGCAGCGCCATCTCCGCTGCAATGCGCCGGCAGAACTCACGGTAACGGGGAGAAGTCACCGACCCCTGAGCTCGAATTCCGTGGGCAGCGCGCTGCCCTCTTTCATCCACCCGCAGTGTGTCCGGATACTTGTGGGTCAACCACGCGGGTGGCGCTGCTGTCGGTGTGCCCAGCACGGAGACGATGTCGTGTTTGGCCGCAAGGTTGATCGCTCGCTCCAGCCAGTCGAAGTCGAACTGGTTCTCCGATGGCTCCATTCGGCTCCACGCGAACTCGGCGATACGGACGACCTTGATATGCGCGGCTTCCATCAAGCGCAGGTCTTCTTCCCAGCGCGCTTCGGGCCATTGTTCCGGGTACCAGTCGGTACCAAGCAGGATGGCGTTGTGACCGGCGAGTTGGGTGGGAATGGCCTTGCTGACGGGTTGTGCATACGCCGAACCCAGCACAAACATCAGGGACGCAAACAACTGCAACGGGATTCGATTTCGCTTATCGAGAGGCAGGGTCATATTGAATATCGCGGCGCCAGATTCCACCTCCGGAAACCCCGGAGAATGTTAATCCTGGTCGCTCTGGGGAAGCAGTTCATACTGATGCGCCTTCGGCACGGCGGCAGATTTCCTCTGGGCGACGAGTTCGTTCTCCAAAGCGTTGAGCGCTGCGACCGCTTCCCTCACGTGGGAGGAAGTCTCGTCCTGCAATGCCACCTGCACGCCCTGCCACTGCGCCATGCGGACGCTGTGAAGCCGCCCGGAAAATGCGTATACGGTGAGAGCTTGCTTGAGCATCGGCGTTGAGAGCAGCGCCAAATTGACACCTCGCGCCAGATCGTCCCGCGTCCACGTGGCGATCTCCTCGCCATCAATTCTCAAAGCATACTTCGCAGCCGGCAGCCCCGTAACTTTCAGCAACTGCTGGTCGAGAGACTCCACGATATTCGAGGATCGAAGCACCAGCGAAAGCACATCGTCCTTCGGATCAAACGGCATGGGTAGCGCATGATCTTCCTGCGTCCAGGACAGAGCCGTTTTCTTCTGTAACTCCGTGATCCGGGTATTTTGTTGTCGCTGCAGTCGCACGTGCGAAGCATCGATCTCCACCGTTGACACCACGTTCGAAGCGTCCCAGGCTTCCAATAAGGCAGCAGCCATGACCAGTCCGCCGGCTGCCGAGGGGTGGATGCGATCTGGAATAATTTTTTCCGCCAGCGTGGGCTCGGCGAGGCGGGCCTTCTCGAGAACGGCCACGAGCGGCGCGTTCATATCGACAGCGTCGAGATGCTGCTGACGAGCCAATCCCCGGACGAATTGCCCATATCGAACCATCACCTTGTTGTAGCCGCCGTCATGCAATGCGTATTGCGGTGCGCGAGTTACATCGTCGAACGGGGAGGGCTCTAGCAGAGTGATCCGCAGATTGGGCACGCTCTGGCGAAGAGTATCCAGCAAGTGCTCGTAACCTTTTGTATAAACGTCAAAGAACGCCTGATCGAAATCCTGGTAGGCAGCGTCGTTCATACCCAACATGAAAGTGGCGACCGTAGGGTTGTTGGCTACAACGTCGCGCGCCAGCCGCTCGTCGACCTTGCCGCCGCCACCGCCAACAATCCAATCTCCGGACCAACCCGAATTGATAAAACTCACGTTCAGTTCGGGGAAGCGGGTTACGACGTACGATTCAACGAAAGCAATGTAGCTACCGCGCTCGGTGATGCTATCTCCGTAGAAGACGACGCGATCGTCTTTGTGGAGGTAAAAAGGATGATCCTGAGCGGAGGCGGGGAGCGCTGCACAAAGAAGGATCAGCACCTGCAGAGTACGCCAGCAAACTTTGACGAAAAGAAGCGCACGCCTCATAAGAGAATGCGACGGACCCGCCCGAGCCCGCCTCAAGCCCGGAAGCAAATTGTGCGATCCCCAAACCGCCGGCAGACCGCTAGAAAATAAACTTGGCTGCAAACTGCACAATTCTCGGGTTCCCGATCGTTCCCCTGATTTCTCCAAAGGAAGCCGTTTGACTCTCATCTCCGCCCGGATTCGCGAAATGCGGCGTGTTCGAAACATTAAAGAATTCGAATCTGGTTTGGAGGTTGTATCTTTCGCTGAGAGCAAAATTCTTGAAAACTGAGAAATCGCCGTTGACATATCCCGGACCACGGACGAGGTTTCGCCCGGCATTGCCCACCATGCAAGTTCCCGTCAAACCGGCGCTACTAAAAGCCGCAGTATTGAAATATTCCATCAAGGATTGGCCGCCGGGAACCTCGGTCGGATTCGCGATAAGGTTCGGCCGAACTCCGGGGCAGAGTGTAACGTTGCCGTTCCTCACAACGTTCACGGGCAGACCCGTGTGCGCTGTTAGGATGCCGGAGAGTTGCCAGCCGCCCAGGACAAGATCTGTCGTGCCATTCCAGTCACCTCCGAAAGACTGGTGATGCCCGAACGGCAAGGAATAAGTGGAACTCACTACGAGGTTCTGCCGGACATCAGTGTCGGCCGAGGCCTTCTCGATGGTTAGATTAAACGGATCTTGAGGCTGGTTGTGATTGACACCAAGGTCAAAGGGAGCCGGTCCGTTGTCAACGTTGTGCCCCCACGTGTAGGAGGCAAGGAAATTCAGGTTCTTTGTCGCACGTTTCTTCAGCTTCGCCTGCAAGGAACTGTACGTGCCCCATCCTAACGATTCCTGAGCTTCGATCTTCCCCAGATTCATTGTCTGGATGCCGCCGGGGTTGATGTTGCCAATCGCATACGGAAGATCCCGGCTCACAGCCCCCACGTAGCCGATTTCGAGGGACAGAGAAGGGGAAATTTCCTGTTGCACCGTCAAATTGTACATACTCGCGTAGCCGGTCTTCAGATTCGGATCGACATAATAGATGGTTTGTTGATTGCCATCCGGTTGGCCAGTGCCGGGATCGACAATGTTCGCCGGATTAATCGTAGATTGTCCCGCAGCCAACGGGAGCGTGGTGGTCCGACTGAATCCTGTATCGATCTGATACCCCGGCGCCGTCGAAAATGGGTAAACATACGGACTGGTATAGAGAAGCTGCTGCGTCGCAAAAGGATAGTTCTTGGTAAGAACGTCCTCGCGCGCGTCGTTTTCCGGAGTATAGAAAAGTCCATACCCAGCCCGCACCACGGTATGGGGCGACGCTTTGAAAGCAAAGCCAAGTCGCGGCGAGAAGTTCTTCTTCCTCGCGTTCAGGAGCGCATCGGAATTTCCACCCCGTCCGGCGATCAAAATCAAATTCGTCTTGGGATCGAAGTTCGACAAGTTGTTTCCGGCTTCCGTGTAGGGATTCTGAAATTCATATCGGAGCCCGTAGACTAACGTCAGGCGCGAGTTTACCTTGTAGGTGTCCTCTCCGTAGAAATGCATTTCCCAGCTCTGCGTATGCGGACTCCCAAATTGCAAACCGACATTGGTATATTGCGGCAGTCCGAGCAGCAGATCGGCGATGTCTGACCCGCCGTTGTAGTAGGCATAGCTCGTGTCGTAGAACGAGTAATCCTGCGCGGCCGTGAGTGGGCCCGAGGGCGCATACTGATACGGCCCGGAATAATATTGATAACCAGTCGGGAAAAGATTGAAGTTGGGATGAGAGTTCAGCCGCCGGAAATCGGCTCCAAACCGGAGTTCATGTTTTCCCGCGGAGCTCCGCACCACGTTATCTTGAAATTGAAAATTGCTGTCCAGAAAGTACAACGGCTTGTACGTGGAGCCACCCGTTTCATAACCGTCCCCTAGATAAACGTATGGAAACCCCGACGTAGCTGGGAAGCCGGTAAGGTTGATATCGGGAATGCCATACTGGTCTGCAAGATTCTTACCGTTCAGAAGACTGTATTCGTTTAGCCTGTAGCGGCTGTAGCCAAAACGAAATTCGTTCAGAAGCCGATCCGAGAACAAATGCGTCTCCGTAGCAGAGATTTCCTGACTCCGTGAATTCTCGTTGTCTCCCTGGTCGGCATCTCCGCCGCCATTGACGGGAATGGCGCCGTGAAAAGGATCGTCTTGCAGATCGTTAAAATCACCATAGTGGTACGCAACAGACAATCGGTCCTTCTTCGAAAACTCCTGATCGAATCGCGCACTTCCTGTCTTGCCGTTGTAAGCATAAGGCGCGTTGACGAGAAAATTGTTGTAGTACCCAAAGTTAGTTCCGGCCAGATTTGGCTTGGGGAAAAAGTTCTGGAGAACGGCAAGGCCCGCAGGGCTCACACAGCTTCCATCGGGAGTGAAATTGGCGGGACAAGCGGGAATGACGTTTCCCGGAAACTGCTGCGAATAGAAATTTTGCGCATAAAAAGCTGGGTTGAAAATCGGAAGGGGTTGACCGCTACCGGGATCCAACAATCCCGACAGGTCGACGCTGCCGTCCGGATTGTAAACAATTTGATTCTGAGGCGGTACGGCGTCGAGATAGGTGATTGTGTTACGAAGCCGTTCCTGCTCGTAAGAAATGAAGAAGAAAGTTTTATCCTTGAAGATGGGTCCGCCGAAGGTTGCGCCAAAATTATGCTGGCTCAAATCCGGTGATTGTCCGGGACCGCTAAACGAATAATTCTCCGCGGCAGTGGCATTCGGTCGATAGAACTCATAGGCATCCCCATGAAATGCATTCGTTCCGGCCTTGGTCTGAATCGAGATCACTCCCCCGGCAGCCCTGCCGAATTCCGCCGAGTAGTCCGAGGTTGCGACTTTGAACTCCTCCACGGCATCTACGCTCGGTCTGAGGTTTGTGTCGTTGTTGCGGTTCCCCGTGGCTTCGACGCCATCGATCACGACAGAGTTTGCGAACTCTCTCTGACCGTTTACCGAAAGATTGAGGGTGTTCCCTCCCTCGCCGTTAACCACCCCCGGAGTAAGGAGTGAGAGTTGGAGAAAATTGCGGCCTAACAGCGGGAGATCCAGAATTTGCTGGGAACCGATCACCGCTCCTGTCTCGACACTCTCGGTCTGCAGAAGAGGCGCCTGAGAGATTACCGTTTCCACGGTCGAGGCTGTGCCAATCTTCAATTCAAAATCGATGGCGAGTTTCTGGTCGATCACCAGTTCGAGGTCTTTCGCCACCGCCGTCTCAAAGCCCCGCAGCGTGACCGTGACGGTATAGATGCCCGGTGGTACCCGCTGAACCGCAAAGTCACCGGCCTGGTTCGATTGACTTGTGTAGCTCACACCCGTGGCTTGGTTTAGCGCGGTGACCTTTGCTCCTACAACCACGGCTTTGGATGGGTCTGTCACTCGGCCAACAACGGACCCAGTTGTAGCCTGGGCTCCAGCGTTCGGGACCAGAGAAAGCAGGGCGCAAATGCAACCGAACGCCAGCAAAAAACCCGGCAGGTACCGACTCATAGATCCTCCTGTTCGAACTCCAACTGGCTGGCAATCGGCCGACCAATCCACGGTTTCAGTAAACGTTTACTCGCCGTCCCAGAAACACTCTACGCCGAAACGCCATTGTATGTGCCGCGGCGAAAATTACTCCCCCCGTTGACGGCCTGTCAAGCAAATTTCCCCATTGCCGAATCAGAGCCGTCACTTCCCTCTTAGAACAAAGCCCTTGAGACGCGACCGATCATCCGAAGCTCGCTCTCAACTCCACAGCGACCTTGCCAGAAGACTTCACCTGCCGCTTTCGGGGATTCTTACGCCGTCGGCGAATCACTCGTCGCGCTGAAGTGGTGACGCAGTGACGCAAAACAGAGAGTAACGTCCGTAAACTCTCGCCAATCTCGCCACTCGACCTGCTGCTAGGGACGATGAGTTCCGCTGTTCTTGAAGTGAAACGTGATTTTCCGGGAGGATTCGCCGGCGGGAAACTGAAAGCGAACCCTCACCGCACCCGCGCTGTCAGTGGTCAGTTCCACCCCGTCCACCGAAGCAATCTGGTCCGGGTTCCAGACAGCAAGTTCATATTGTTTACCGGGAATTCCAGAGACGTTGAGGGCCCACTGGTCCCTCTTAGGCGTCCATGACTCGGAAACGATCTGCAAGCCCTGGCTGGTTCCCCCCAGCGGAGGCAGTTCCTGCGCCCCGCTAAGTCCAAAGTCATTTCGCACACGAATACGCAATCGGCTCAGGCTGGCGGAGGCGGGAACCGACACAGTGACATGCTGATCTATCGTGTTTGTCTGCACCTGGAACGGAACTCTTCGACCGTTGATCTCAGCCCCCACAATTTGAGCGCGTAGGCTCAGCGCTGGCGAAAATTCCAGGGCGCAGTCGCCCGAGCCCGAGCGCCTCACATCGAGCGAGATGCCATCTGCGGTTCTCGTGTAATCGAGGTTCACAGCAACCGATCCCACATGCAGATTGCCGATGCGAAACGACGCCCAGTTCGCCGGTACATGGGGAGCGAACGTAAGACGGTGCGCAGTGGCGTCCACTTCAAGGCCAAACAAGCCACGCAGCAACGGGTTGACGACCATCGCTGCCGACCAGATCTGGTGCGGCGAACTTCCCAGCGTCTGCTGATTGTAGTCTCCCGAAAGGACCTCGGCGACGTGGCCCAGCGCGCCATTTTGCATCAACAAAGCGTTTGAACGCAGATTGGAATAAGCGGGAAACGCACGATGGTAGCGGTATTCGCCGGTGGCCGCCCATCCTGTGAAAAGCGGCCATACCGAGCCGTTGTGGTAACCGCCAGGATTATAGCTGGGATTGCGCGCTGAAATAATGCGCATGCCCCAATCGGTTTGATGATCGGACGTTGCAAGCTGGTCGATCGTCGCCTCGGCTTTTGTTTCGTCGAGCAAGCCGAACCACATGGGAACCGTCGCCAGCACGCTGGTTGTATCCAGGCGTCTGTCGTCCTTGTCGAGGGCGTAGGCGAACGCATTTTTTTCTTGAGACCAAAAAGCGTTGTTTAAGAGGGATCGCTGCCCATCAAATTGCCGCTTAAGCTCCTCGCTGACATCCTTCTTGTCCACGAGCAGCGCAAGATGCGACAGAGCCTGCAATGCTTCCAGCCCAACCCCGCTTTGATACAGCTCGGTCTTGACCGGCAGCAAAGGTCCGCCTTCAATCCAGCCGTGGCCGAAGCCGCGATTCTGGGGAAAGCCTTGCTCATCGTAAGTGGAACGCAGGAACTCGTATGCCTTCCAGATGTTGGCCCACTTGTCCCTTGCGTAAGCTACATCGCCGCTGTTGGTCACGTAATCATTCATGACGATCAAGAACAAAGGCGTAGCGTCGGCGGAAGAGTAGGGATAGGGATAGTCCTTGAACCAGGGCACGAAGCTGGCGGATTGGGAGACTTCGTGCGCAATTTTGCCGTCGTCCCGCTGATACTTGCTCAGAAAATCCAGCGCGGTTCGCGAGGTGTTGAAGTCGCCCTCTGCATCGAGAGCAAGGGACGTCCATAGCGCATCGCGTCCAAAAAACCAGGCGAACCCCGGTCGCTGAGTGTCGCCCGAAGTCCGGTATCCGGCGACCAGACCGCTGCCCAGAAAAGGATTGTCCACCAACCCTTGAATCACGCTGACCCGCGACCAGTTATATGCGGTTTGCAGTTGTTGATCTGGAATCGAGATCTGGACAGTGCGGTCAAGGTAGGTTTGATAGTATTCCGACGATTCCCGCAACAGCCTGCCGTAGGAAGTTGAGAGCCGCCGGTAGAGAGCCTCCGCCTCGTTGTATCCGTTGGTTGAAGCCGCAATTACGATGGTTTTGGATTCGTGGCCCTTCTTCGTGACTCCCAACTCAAACGAATTCGCTTGCGAAGCTGAATAATTGGTCCAATATTCCTCGCCAGTCAGATCTCCCGTGGGCGAACCAACCACTGCCGCGAACCTCTTCAGTTCATCGTAGAAGACGAACGCACGCAAGCTTTGGTCCCAGTACGAGTAAGTGCCCGCGATGGACCCGGGCCATTCCAACTGAAAGTCCCGTTGAAATGCCGCCTCAATCTCCACCGGTTCGGCCGCGTCAACCTCAAATTGAATGATCGCACCCGGCTCATGGACCGGAACGACCAGCGTTTCCCGAACCGTGAAAGTATCGCCAGCGTACAGAATGGAAGTCGATTCGGGACGAACTGTGATCGTGCGGGCGAGCGACTCCGCTGGAAAATTCAAACTCCCCAGGTGGAACCGCAGATGGAAATCGCGCAAGATCTTGAGCGGATATACCCAAGCCTCGAGCCGTCCCGCCTCGTCGCCGAGCAGCGCCGCGCGCGTGCCTGTTGACGATATAAATTCCCAGGGACGCACAGGCCGCGAGAGTTCCAATGTCGATTCGGGTGTCGACGGGCGACTCGGCCCTTGTGCTCGCAACGAGACGGAAAATTCCAGCACAAGAAACAGAAGAATCGCTAAAGTGCTGCGGGTTCGAACCGATCGTCGCATCTCTGTCGGGAGTTCCTTTCATGCGCCAAGCGCAAGTTCTGTTTAGGTCTCACTCTGACATGGCCACCACCGCAACCGCTAACCCGGACAGAGTCAAATGCGCAGAGCTCAGATCGCTCGTCCGGGGAGGGTTGAAACCAGTGTCTTTATCCACAACTTCCAACTCCGCGTGACTGGCGCCCGGCATCAGCACTTGAGCCACACGGTCGCGCTTGTTAACCACCAGGACTTTCCTTTTTCCCTGAGCCGTGATGAATGCCTGAACATAAACAGACGGTGTGTCAATTTCTGTTTCCACCATCTTGTCTCCCGGGCCAAAATTCTCTCTTAAGAGTTTGAGCACCCAGTAGCGCGGGTTCGGCCGCCCGGTTATCCAATCAATCATGGAAACGCTGGGAAACTGGGTGGGGTAGCCGACCAGTTGCGATTCTCCCACCACCTCAATCCCCAACCCGGCCAGCTGTGCATAGAGATATGCATACACGGCCGCGCTCAAATTCCAGTAGGAAGCAGGCATCGGCGGAGAATCTGGATCCGCCTTTCCGATATCTTCAGCCCGGATAGTGCCAACCTCATTCAACATCGTCTGAGTTTTGGGGGAAAGTCGGCGACGAATTGACTCCACGTAGCGTACGGTGTCCAAAAAGTGATCGGCTTGCTCGAAGAAGCTAAAGGGCTGACTGTCGGGGCCCTGGTCACCGCTAGGGACTGCATAAAAGTGATACGAAATGGCCTCCAGTCCAATCCCTGGCTGGTGGTTTCTTGCATCCAGAAAGTACTCAAAGAAGTCAGGGCTCTTGGAAGGCGTGGCCAGACTCATCCCCACAAATTTCGTCTCAGGCGCAACCCGCCGAATGGACGACGACACGGCGTCATACAGGCGTGTGTACATCTGCGGTGTCATCGCATGCTCGTACTCCGGTTCGTTAAGAATCTCCCAATAATCAATCCTGTAATGATGGCCCGAGGCGTGAAGGTGACCGAGTTCGTCGGTGAATCCTCCGCGTGTGTACCAACTCACGAGGCGAGTGTAGTAGTCGCTGACTTCCTTCATGCTGGGGTCGCGAAGTTCCGTTCCCTGCTCGTAACTCCAATCCACTTCGTTCGGGTCGCTGGGGAGATCGACCGGTTTGTCGGTCTTGAACATCCATTGCGGAATGGTGCTGAAATTCAAGACCACCGAGTGGCCGCCCGTGGCATTCAGAAAATCTAGAACGATTGGATCGATCAGGGAGAAATCCCAGAACGTGCGGTTGCCGGTCGGCGGCGCAAGTTCTGCTACCGCCAGTCTTGGATAAGGAAACCAAGGAACAAATCGAACATCATCCGTACCGAGATTACGCAGAGATTGAAAGGCCTGATCGTGGATCGGTGAACCCCGTCGCAGAAGCGGGTTGACGACGACCTGCAGAGTGGGTGTTGTCCTCGAGGTGTATTCGACTTTCGTCCAGTCCACCTTAACTTCGAGTTCTCTGCTTTCGGCGCGAAGTAAAAGTGTTGAGTGTGCAACGACAAGCAAAAAGACTACACGAAAGGATCGCGTGCCTGGGATCGCCTGCGAGACTCTTCGAACTATTCGTTGTGCTTTGTTCGGTCTGGCTTGCAAGCCGGCTATCTCCCCCGTGGTAGCATTTCGCTCATATGTCGACTTCGTCAACCGTTGCAACTTGCGCAAGAGCGAAGCCTACTGTGGTTCGCCTTCGCCTGCAAGAGACTGCCGGGCGACGGCGACGGACTGGATTTTGTGCGGCTTTCCTTCTACTGTGCATTTTTGACTGTTCAATCTTGGGCCAACGCGTCGAAAATACTTCTCGATCTTCTAATCACGCATATTACGTGGACTCGCTCGCCGGCAGCGATGAAAATCTTGGAACCTCTGTTGATGCTCCGTGGAAAACGCTCGCTAAGGTGAATAGGACAAACTTTCGCCCTGGCGATGCCGTTTTGTTCAAGTCCGGATCGAAGTGGACAGGACAACTGTCGCCCAAAGGCTCGGGCACTGCTGACCAGCCGATTATCGTCGACAAGTATGGGGGCGAAGCCAAGCCGGTCATCGACGGTGCCGGTCGCGCGGAAGCCGCCGTTCTCCTCAGGAATCAGGAATACTGGGAAGTCAGTAATCTCGATATCACAAATACCGGCCCTGGATTGCACCTGCGCCGCGGGGTGCATGTGGATTCCGACAATTTCGGCGACATGCATCACGTCTATCTCCGCTTCCTCACCATCCACGATGTGAACGGTACTGACAAAGTCAAAACGAACGGTGGAATCAATTACACCAGCGAGGGTTCAGCCAAGCCCAGCCGCTTCGTCGATCTGCGCATTGAAAACAATCGCATCTATCATGTCGATCGCAGCGGAATTTTCGGCGGATCCTACCACTGGATCCGCTCCCGCTGGTATCCCAGCCTGGGAGTGATTGTCCGAGGCAACACTTTGGACAACATTGGCGGAGACGGTATTGTCGTCGTCGCCACCGACGGCGCCTTGGTCACGAACAACATCGTCAGCCACGCCAACCAGCGTTCGGCGGGCTACAACGTCGGTATCTGGCCGTGGAGTGCCGACAATACCGTCATCCAGTACAACGAAGTCTACGGCACGCGCGGCCAGCGCGATGGCGAAGGTTTCGATTCGGACTGGAACAGCCGCAATACTCTTATTCAATATAACTACAGCCACGATAATGACGGTGGATTTCTCCTGATCTGCAACCAGGGAAACATCAATCCCGACTCCAGTGTCGGAAACACCGGAACGGTCGTCCGTTACAACATTAGCCAGAACGATCATCACCGCGGAATCAATATCGCCGGCCCCGTCAGCCACTCGACGATCTACAACAATACGATCTATGTGGGGAAGAACGAAAAAGTAGATCTGCTTCTGCATTCCAACTGGATGGGTTGGGCTACCGGAACTTTCCTGTATAACAACATTTTCTATGTCGAAGGCGTCGGACAGTTTTCCTATGCTCGATCTCGCAGCACTGACGGCGCTCATGTGACCGCACCCGGATTTGGCAAGAGCAAGCAAAACGTTTTCGATGCAAACGTGTACTTCGGCGTTCCGCCTCCCAATGATCCCCATGTCCAGGATGATCCACATGCTTCGACCAGCGATCCCCGCCTCGCGAGTCCCGGTAGCGCAATCAACGGCAGGCTAAATGTAACTGGCTACACTTTGTTATCAGGGTCCCCGGCAATCAATTCCGGCAAAGTGATTGCCGATGGCGGCGGCAAGGATTTTCTTGGTGTTACAGTACCCTCCTGCGGTGGTGTGGACCGAGGCGCCCTCGAGAACCAAGACTGCCCACACGCCCCTTAAGAGGAACACCCCTGCGAATTCACACTGATAAAGAAAAACATCCGCTGATATACAATCATCGGCTCTTATGGACATAAGGGAAATCGCCAAACGCGCTTGCGTTTCAACGGCTACGGTGTCGCGCACAATCAACCGCGTACGTACCGTGGATCCCAGCCTTTCGAAGCGTGTCTGGAAGGTTGTTGACGAACTTGGCTACTTCCCCAACACACAGGCACGCGCGCTCGTTTCCGGTAGAAGCCGGATTTTCGGACTCATCGTTTCCGAAATTACAAACCCTTTTTTTCCCGAGATCGTACAGGTCTTCGAGAACATTGCCGTGCAACACAACTACGAGATCTTGATCACCTCAACCGCAAACGAGCCGAAGCGGATGGAATCGTCGGTACGGCGAATGCTGGAACGCCGCGTAGAAGGCGTTGCCGTAATGACATTCGGGATGGAAGAATCACTGTTGGATGACTTGAAACTGCGCAATGTGCCACTGGTCTTTGTGGACGTTGGGCCGGCCCGGCCACGGGTCAGCAATATCCGCATCGACTATCTTCACGGCATTCGCCAGGCGGTACAACACCTGACGGCGTTGCGTCACCAGCGGATTGCATTTATAAGCGGGCCAATGCACTTAAAGTCCGCTGCCGCACGCAAAGCAGCATTCCTTGCCTCGCTTACGGAAATCGGGATCCCCATCGAGTCCAGCCTGATTGTCGAGGGCGATCACACCATCGAGGGCGGGATCACGGCGTTCACAGAAGTGCTCAACAGGAATCCTCGGCCGACCGCTGTGCTTTGCTCCAATGACATGACAGCGATCGGCGTCATGCGGAAGAGCTATGAAGAGGGCATGAGAATTCCGGAAGATTTCTCGCTGATCGGCTTTGACGATATACGGCTGGCCCAGTTCGTGTTGCCGCCGCTCACGACAGTGCAGATGTCGCAGGCCGAACTGGCTCGAATAGCCTTTGAGGCACTGCTCCGGGAAGTGCAACGCAATTCGCCAGTCCCACACGGCAGCGAGTATCATTTGCAGACCAGTCTCGTATTGCGGCAGTCGACGGCGCTGGCTCCGAGCCCTAAGTCTCGCGCCAGAAAAAGTTTCGCCAAACGTTAGACTCTGCCGAGGACGTTGCTTGATTTTGCCAAGCTCGTTGACAAGTCAAGGTCTCCTTGTAGATAGTGTGCTGTGTTCAGTAAACGTTTACTCGCATGGCGCACGCGCATAGACATGCTTGTCCGCGCCACAAAGTGCGCAATCCGGAACTCTCGACGATGATTCAATCGCTAGAACAGCAACGAAGGAAGGTTCGGAGCAGGCGAGTCGCTTCAGGCCTCATTGCTTCCGCATCGGGAGAACAACACCGTCTATGAAAGTACTCCTAAGTATGAAAGCTGCCGCATGGATTTCGATCCTAATGACAGCGTTTCAGGTAAAGGCCTTTTCCCAAACGCCGCCCTTTGTCCCCAACAAAATGGATACCGTGCTTTACGGCGTCGCCTACTATACGGAGTACATGCCCTATGAACGACTGGACAAAGATGTTCAGTTAATGCAGCAGGCGGGAATCAATGTGGTGCGCGTTGGAGAATCCAGTTGGGGGTTGTGGGAGCCCGAGGAAGGCAGATTTGAGTACGCGTGGATGGATCGAGTGGTGGAAAGAATGCATCGGGCCGGCATCCACGTAATTCTGGGCACGCCGACCTACTCGATACCGGCGTGGCTTTACAAAAAGCATCCCGAGATCGTCGTCACGCGTCTCGGAGGTCAGTATCTCTACTACGGGATGCGACAGAACACCGATCTGGCCAATCCAACCTACCGCTTCTACTGCGAAAGAGTAATTCGGAAAATTCTTGAGCACTACCAGAACAACCCTGCCGTCATCGGTTATCAGATTGACAATGAAACCTCTTCCAGCGGCGCGGCGAACCCCGACGTACAGGCCGGTTTTGCGGACTATTTGAAGAAACAATTCAAAACCGTCGATGCCTTGAACAAGGTTTGGGGGCTGAACTACTGGGGCCAGCGGCTCAACGACTGGAGCGAACTCCCCCCACGGGACGGAATCATCAATCCCGGCTGGAAGCTGGAGTGGGAGCGGTATTCCCAATGGCTGACCACCGATTTTCTAGCCTGGCAAGCCGGCATCGTGAACCAATACAAGCGGCCTGATCAGTTCATCACGCATGATTTCGCGGGGCCTCCACGGCCGGAAGTAAACGAACGGGAGATCGCCCGCAATGTCGACATCGTTGCCTCAAATCCCTATCACGGGACGCAAGATCAGTTTGATGGACAGGGCTCTTCGTATGTTGGCGACTATTCGCGTTCGCTCAAGCAGACCAACTACTTGATCACCGAAACGAATGCCGACACCATCGGTTGGGACTCCAAGGAACAATACCCTCCCTATGACGGTCAGATGCGGCTCGACGTATACACCCACATTTCTTCCGGTGCCAACATGGTTGAGTACTGGCATTGGCACTCAATTCATTATGGTCAGGAGACCTATTGGAAGGGCGTGCTGTCCCACGATCTCGAACCGGGACGCCCTTACGCCGAAGTCAGCCGCACCGCGCACGAGTTGCAGCGTATCGGAGCGCGAATCGTCGACTACAAGCGGTCGAACCAGGTCGCAATCCTCTACAGCAACGATTCACATTACGGCATCGACTTCATGAAGTTCAGCGACCGCGTTGATTATCACACCATCATGCAACAGTTCTATGGCGTGCTCTATCGCAAGAACGTGGGCGTGGATTTTGTATTCCCAGACAGCACCAATCTTTCCGACTACAAAGTGATCGTTGTCCCCCCGCTGTACGTGGCCAGTGACGCTACGCTCAACAAATTGGTGGAATTCGTTCGCAACGGTGGCCATCTTGTGGTCAGTTTCAAGAGCGGATTTACCAACGAATACGATACGGTTCGCTGGACGATGGCCCCAGGACCACTGCGGGAGGCGGCGGGTTTTCACTACCAGGAATTTTCCAGCTTGCGGCAACCGCTGGCGCTCAAGGGAGATCCATTCCATGCCGGAGAAGACAATAAAGTTTCGGAATGGGCTGAAATGCTCATTCCTGACACTGCCGAGCCCCTTGCCTTCTACGATCATCCCTTTTTTGGCAAGTACCCTGCCATCACGAGGAATCGCTTTGGCAAAGGCACTCTTACTTATGAAGGAACCGTGTTGAGTGACCAACTTCAGGAAAAAGTATTGCTTGACGTTCTGATGCTCGCTGGACTGACCGGGCCAGACCAGAGTCTGCCGCCATCGGTAAGAACAAAGCACGGAACAAATCGCGGTGGCAAGACCATCCACTATTATCTGAACTATTCTGGCGATTCGCAAAAAGTGACATATTCCCACGGCAGCGGATCGGACTTGCTGTCCGGAGAGCCGGTAACGCCATCGCAAGAGATCGTGTTGAAGCCGTGGGACTTGGCAATTGTCGAGGAGAAGTGATTCGAGCTTTCGCTCTGCTGCCTCTCTGTTGAGAGCAATCCATTATGCGTGACCGTAAACCTGTCTGTGCCGCTTTCCTATTGCTCGTTTTTTGCTCTGTGCCCTGGCTCGGAGCGCAGACCCCACCCACGCCTCAAACTGACGTGGACAAAAGGGTCGACACTGTTCTCACCCAAATGACATTGGAGGAGAAGATCGAGATGATAGGGGGCGAGAACACCTTTTACACTCATCCCCTCCCACGCCTCCGAGTTCCCTCGCTGAAAATGTCCGATGGGCCATTAGGAGTGCACGACTACGGGCCCACCACCGCTTATCCGGCAGGTATCTCGCTGGCGGCCTCCTGGAACGTTGAGCTGGCAAAGCGCGTCGGCGCCATGATGGGGCAAGACGCACGCGCTCGGGGCGTAAACTTCATTCTCGGTCCGGGGATGAATATCTACCGCGCCCCGATGAACGGACGTAATTTTGAGTACTTCGGGGAAGATCCTTTCTTGGCCTCACGCATGGCAGTGGCCGTGATTGAGGGAGTTCAGGAGCAAGGCGTTATTGCGACTGCCAAACATTTCGTCGCCAACAACGAAGAATTTGGGCGCCTGGAAGTCAGTTCTGACATGGACGAACGAACTCTCCGAGAAATCTACCTTCCCGCCTTTGAAGCCTCGGTGAAAGAAGCAAAGGTCGGGGCAGTCATGGATGCTTACAATCCGGTAAACGGCATATTCATGACGCAGAACAGCTACCTCAACAACGAAATCCTGAAAAAAGAGTGGGGATTCGACGGAATTTTGATGTCGGATTGGGGCGCGACTCACGATGGTGTTGCCGCTGCCAACGGCGGCCTCGACCTCGAAATGCCGAGCGCTGCATACATGTACAAGGACGTGTTGTTGGCCGCCATCCGCGAAGGCAAGGTTTCGACCGCCGCGATCGATGACAAAGTTAGAAGAATTTTGCGCAAGTCTATCGAGTTTGGGTTCTTCGACCGTCCCCAGACCATTTCGAGCATTCCACTCTTGAGCCAGGAGGGCCGGCAAGTTGCGTTGCAGGAAGCGCGAGAGGGGATGGTTCTGCTCAAGAACGCGGGAAACATTCTTCCACTGGATAGGACGAAAACCAAGACGATCGCTGTCATCGGGCCTGACGCCTATCCTGCGGTCATCGGGGGCGGCGGGAGTTCCTTGACTAAACCGTTCAACGACGTCAGCTTTCTGGAAGGAATCAGCAACTACCTGGGAACAGCCGCGACTGTCTTGTACGGGGTGGATGCTCCGGTTTGGGAAGAAGCTTTCCAAAGCTCCGAATTCGTGACCACACCTGGGGGGACCAGAGGACTCAAAGCTGAATTCTTCAACAACGAAAATCTCGAAGGCGCGCCAACTCTCGTTCGTACCGATTCACACGTCGACTTTCATTGGGGTGAGGGCAGCTATGCTGCAAATCAACCTGTCGATCACTTCTCGGCGCGCTGGACCGGTTATTTCGTTCCTGGAAAGTCGGACGACTATACCTTTTATACGAATTCTGACGACGGCGTCCGCTTGTATCTTGACGACGAACGCGTGATCGATGACTGGCAGCGTCAGTCAGAGACGGTCCACAGCTATACGCGACAACTCGAGGGATCTAGACCCTACAAGATCAGGCTCGAATATTTTGAAAAGGTGGGTACTGCGACAGTCGGTTTTGGCGTCACCGCGACCGAACTTGCGGCCGGCCCGCGAACCAAGGCATTGGCGGAGAAGGCCGATGCTGTGATTCTTTGCGTAGGCTTCGACCCCTCCACCGAAACCGAGGGAGCGGACCGCACTTTCCAACTTCCTGCCGGACAGGACGAACTCATCCAGCAGATCGCCAGCGTAAATAAGAACACGATTGTCGTCCTGACCGCCGGCGGAAACGTCGACATGCGCCAGTGGATCGATCGTGTTCCAGGTCTAATCCATGCCTGGTATCCCGGACAGGAAGGCGGCACAGCTCTCGCCCAGATCGTCTTCGGCGACTACAGTCCCTCCGGCAAACTTCCTGCCTCTTTCGAACGTCGCTGGGAAGATAACGCCACTTTCAACACCTACTATCCCGCAGCGGGAAAGCAGCGGGTTCGCTATTCCGAAGGTATCTTCGTCGGCTATCGTCATTTCGATCGCTCTACCACCAAACCCCTTTTCGCTTTCGGATACGGCCTCTCCTACACCACGTTTTCCTACAGCAATCTATCCATTACACCGCCCAGCGGAAGTCTCAGTCAGCCGGTCCTGGTTTCATTTGATGTCACAAACACTGGTTCGCGCAGCGGCGCCGAAGTCGCCGAACTTTACGTTGCGGAGCCTCAGCCCAGCGTTCCCCGTCCCGTCAAAGAGTTAAAGGGATTCGCGAAGGTGACTCTTGAGCCTGGCGCGACCAGGCATGTGACGATTCGGCTCGACCGCCGCGCCTTCTCCTTCTATGACGTCACCAAGAAAGATTGGAACGCAGAACCTGGCGAGTTTCAGTTGTTGGTGGGCGCCTCTTCCGACGATATCCGGCTCAAAGGAAGTTTTATATTGGCCCACTAAGCTATGTCGGGCGATCTTCCAGGCCAAGTGCGGTCGAACTTCTCTGCTTCTTCGCGTTGCTCCACTCTACGCCGCTCGCCCCAAGAGAACTCGCCCTGGCGTTGTTCCTGGTCTCTCAACCTTCGAATTCGGACTCCGCTCAAGACAGTCTTCTCCTCACCACCGTTGCAGGGATCACAGGACCGTGAATTCTTTTGCACTCGTGGTCGTGCCTCCGCCATTCGTGATGGTGATCGGCCCCGTAGTCGCCGTTGCCGGCACCGTCACCGTAATAACTCCCGAGCCGCCGATGGTAAAGGCAGCGGAAGCAGGAGAGCCCTCGAATTTGACCGCGGTTGTGCCCACGAAGCTGCCGCCAAGTATGGTGACCTTGGCGCCGGGTTTCGCCTTGGCTGGTGAGAAGATGACGATATCGGGCGCCGGCGAAGCGAGTCCGGCGTTCAACACAGAGATCGCGCCCTGATCCTGAACGCCATCCGGATTTGAGCCGCCGTCATTTTGCAAGGTCACATAGAGTCGACCGTCACTGCCTTGTACGACAGCATCCAGTGGTGAGAAGCCCGTAGTGCTGCTAGCAAAACTTGCTTCCAGCGTTCCATTTCCATCGAGCGTGAGCTGATAAATTGACCCGGTTGTTTCGAACGCACCGCCTTCCCACGCGGTTCCGTAGAGGTTCCCGTCCGACGCCTGAATTAATCCCGCGCGCGGATAACTGCCGATATTCCCCACCCCCGTCGGCCCTTCGAAGTCATAAATCTTCGTGAAAGTTCCTTTGGTTGAGATGCGGAACACGGTACCGGCATTGTTGGCGCCTCCGTTGGAGCAAGTGCCATAGAGATTGCCGTCGCTCGCTTCCACCAGTGCGCCCCTGGGATACGAACCATCGGCTCCTGAGCCGTCGCTTCCAACAAAGGAATGCAAAATGGTGATCTTTCCGGCAGACGTCATCTTGAATACGGTGCCCTCACCCTGATCAAGCCCGCCTGTGCCTCCAACTTCAGTTGTCCCGTAGAAGTTCCCGTCCGAGGCCAGGACTAGACCAGCCAGAGGATTCCCGCCATCTCCGCCGCCAAGGTTCCCCGTGAACTTGTGCAAAACCGTATAACCGCCGCCCGAGGTAGAAATCGAGAAGGCCGTGCCACCATTGTTCGGCCCGCCAGAGCTCGTGGTTCCGTAAAGCTTCCCATTCGTCCCCAGAACCAATCGCCCCAGCGGTATGGAACCATCGGTCGCCAGGGAGCCGCAGCCGTTGGCTCCGCAAAAAGCGTGCAATACGTTGAGCGTTCCGCTCGGAGTCAGCTTGAAAACGGTACCGCAGCCCGAGGTTCCGCAGACGGGATTGTCAGCGCCGCCGATGCTCGCGACGCCATAGAAATTGCCATCTTTCGCCTGCACTAGCCCAGCTTCGAGTTCCCAACCATCGGGCGCCGTGCTGGTGGCCGAGTCGTAGGTAAAGCTGTAAAGCACAGAAAGGTTGCCGCCGGGAGTGATCTTGAGCACCTCCCCGCATCCAGGGATTTGTCCTTCAACTTCCCCTGGACAGGTTCCACCTCCGCCAGTATTTGTCGTGGTGTAATAGTTGCCGTCTGCGCCCTGAATCAACTCGGCCATGGGATTCTCGCCGTCAGGAAAGTTGCTGGTGACCGCGGCGTTGTATTGGAAGGCGTAAAGTTCGGTGAGCTGGGCGTCAGCAATTCCAGGCTGCATGAGTATCATCAGCAGGCCACTGCTCAAAAAACTTAGCAAGGCATTCTTCAGCATGGCGATCTTCGTCGATTTCATAGTTCACTCCTCCACTCTCTGGCCTGACAACCCACCCATCGAAACAGCGTGATGGGTGGGCAGCAGGACGCATGGCTACGGATTCCAGTCGATGTTAGCGACGCCTCCACCTTCGGGAATATCCTTGCAAATCAATTGAGCGCTTTCATTATCATCGATCGTTACGGCTGTTGCGAGCGACTGGCCCGGGGCGGTGAAGTTGATGGTGCTTCCATTGCTGATGCTCCCAGAGCCGTTGTAGGCATATGACTGGCATGTGAACGTGTTTTGAGCGTCCGTTCCGCTGAAGTAATTTTGCACGGTAAAGGTATGGCTTCCCGCGTTGTCCACCGGAACATCGAAGAGCAGGCTTACTGGAAATGCACACTCATTGACGACTGCCCCGAATGATTCCGTCAGGCAGCTGTAAGTGGCTTTGAAATCGCCCTTCTTCGCCATCCACACTTTGAAGGAATTGTAAGCAGTGGTCGAGCGAGCGAACGCGAGATTGAAAGCTCCGCTGGAAAGTATGACGCAGAGTCCCAGCAAGAGCGACGTGGTTTTGCGTTTCATAGTAGTTCTCCTTTGCTTCGGCATGGCCGAGCCGTTAGGGGTTGTGGGTGACGTCCACGGGGGAGCGGGGGCGCAATGTCGTGTTGCTAGCGCGGGGAAATCGTTGGCGTTAAAGCGCCGATCTTCTGGCCGCCGAGATGGTCTGCGGCAGGTTGGACAGCGTGCGAGGCCCGCCGTCGCGCCAATTCCTCACGACGCAGTTCTTGTTTCTGCTGCATTTGCCGGACGTGTTCCGTGACGTCTTCCAGGCGCTGAGTCTCATAGCCAGCACGCTTGGCGACGATGCGGTAATCAAATGCAACGTTCGATTTTCCTCCCGCCAGCTCGCGCACTTCGAAAGAATTGGCAGACTTCTGACCTATATAAAGTCCCTTGCAGTCGCCGGCTGGGGTGAGAAATACGTGATAGTCGATCGTCGTGTTAACGGTCGCGGTAAAGGTGGGGTCCAGCGCGACGGTTGCCACGCCATTTGTCAGCGTCGCCGAGCCAAAATCTTCAAACCAGTTTTCAGGGGATAGCATGGCGTGGACAGAAACCTGCTTTGCGCCGCCGTCGGCCTTGACCACGCCGCTGAGGCTTCCGGAGCACTTCAGGTCGCCATTGTTCATGATCTCGCAGATTCCCCCCGAGAGCCCGTTTCCGGCCTGAAACACCAATGCTTCGCCATTCGAACTGCCGTTGTATGCATAGAGCGCGGGTGTGGTCGTGTCGGACCCTGAACTGTTGAAGAAGGAGCCCCCTGAAAGGTCATTGGCAGTTCCAACCACTCCGCTGGATAACGAGTCAGATTTAGGTGATCCTCCGGTATCGCCCCATACGCCGGCCCCGAGCATTTGTGTGCCGCTTGCACCCTGGCTTTGTCCGTATACACCATAACCATCCAGGCTAGCGCTGTTTCCAAAGACACCGTTCGAAGTTCCGGTGGTTGCTATCGCATTTCCTCGAAGAGCAGAGGCGCCGGTGCTGTCGGTGGTGGCGTTGACGCCAGGAGCCGTCCCGGACGTGAGCGTGTTGGTTACTTGCAGCACTCCTGAAGTATTCGCTCCAGAAATTACGGTTGTATTGTTGATCGTTTGTACGCCGGTGAAAACGTTGTTGGCGGCGAGTTGTGGGTAAACGCTGTTCAGAGCTGACGTGTTGAGATTCAATGTGACGTTGCCGCTGGAGCCCCCGCCGGTCAGATCCGTACCCGCGGTGACCCCGGTGATCGTGCCGGTGCCGACCGCCGCGCATATCCAGGAACTGCCATTCCATTGCAGCACCTGATTGGCCGCGCAAGCATTGGTGAGTGCCAGGCTGAGTGTGCCGCTCGTGCCTCCGCCGGTCAGGCCGCTGCCGCTGGCGGTCGTCACACCCGTAATTGTTCCGTCGCCGCCCGCAAATGCAATGTCCAGTTCCGGCGGATGGCTCGTCGTCGTGTTCTCTTTACTGTCAAAAGTTCCGTTGAACGAGCCATTCGCGACCAGCGCGATGCCATTGTTCGTCTCGCTCCCGCTCAACCATGCCTGAACAGCCGACGTGACGTTAATGAGGATGTACTGATTCTTGTCGGCGCTGGTGATCGCGACATCGGAGGCGATGTTGGCGCCGAGCGCGGGAGCATTGCTAGCCTCGATGGTGCTCTCGCTCCAGGCACCGTTCACGTAATCGACATTAAAGCTGCCGGCTTGGACGACGGTGTTGACGTAGAGCTTCAATGCCGCTTGGCTGACGCTCGCGCTTGTCGGGATGGATGCGAGGTTGAACTGGATGTAAGTGATCTGCGTAGCGCCATCTACGTCGAGTAGGGTCTTAGCTCCATAGTTGGTAGTGGAATCCGCCGTGTTGGTGTAAGAATCCCCGATGGGAGTGATCTGACCGAAAACCGCAGTGCTGCACAACACGATTGCTAGAAGAATCAGCGACACACAGTTCGAATGGCGTTCCATGGAAAACCCTCCTTGATCAATGGCGTTCTGCCTTATCTAATTCGGCTCTTGAGGCGTGTCGTAGCCCCCGGATTTCAGCACCGACTCCAGACAGATCAACGGCGACCCGTCCGAAGCCTGCGACCAATGCCACCCCGGCTGTTCCCCGCAGCCGGGGAGCATGGGCCCTGCTGTTCGAGGCGGCAGCGATGCCGTTCCCCTCGGTTCTGACTTCGGGTGTCGCGAAAGTGCTTCGCCCTCCGTCACGCTCACCATGTCAACCTCCCGCCCACATTCCGTGCACCATGCCCGTTTGCTGTGTGCATTGCGGACAATCCAGATCCGGTCGGTTTCCAGGGTGATTTCCGTCCGTTTGTAAGCGGTCCCTGCTCGTTCGGAAACCTTTGCCCAACGTCTGAACTCGTGATAAATTGTTCGCCACATCAGGCTCAGTTCCTTGACCGCCTTCAAACGGTAGCGATCTTGCCGCGGCATGAGTCGGGAAGTCTTCAAGCGTAGTTTCAATCGTTCTCAAGAGTTCTCAAGACGTGATCAAGACAAAGAAAGCGCGGCACTTCTACGAATTTGGCGATTTTCGGATTGATCCCGTGCGGCGGCAGATCTTGCGCGGCAATCGTCCCGTCGCGGTGCAACCCAAGGCGTTTGACATTCTGCTCGTGCTGGTAGAGAACCCGGAAAAGGTCGTTTTGAAAGACGACCTGATGAAGACCGTTTGGCCGGATACTTTCGTGGAAGAGGCAAACCTCTCGCAGCACATTTTCATGCTGCGCAAGTTGCTGAGCGATACGCCGGAGGAAAAGCGCTACATCGTGACGGTGCCGGGGCGTGGATATCGCTTCGCCGAGCAGGTCCGGGTGGTTGTGCAGGATGAGGTTGCGGAAAGTGGAGCTGTTTCCGGTGAAATCGTCGCTGAAACGAAGCCGATCGCGGCGGATGGAAGTGAGTTGGTGGTGGAGAGCCACAGCCGGTCGCGTCTGGTGGTCGAAGAGCGGCAGCTTCCGGTGGCGGCCCAATCTTTGCCAGCCACATCTCGAAGAGTGCCGTGGGTCGTTGCTTCCGTGGCAGTGCTTATCGTCGTGGCGGCCGCGGCGACGATCATCATTATTAACGGAAATTTGCGTGGGCATCCAACGCTGACGGAGAAAGACACGGTTGTATTGGCCGACTTTGCCAATCGGACCGGCGATTCGGTCTTCAATGGGGCACTGAGGCTGGGGTTCTCGGCACAACTGGAGCAGTCGCCATTTCTGAATTTGCTGTCGGACTCCCGCACCGCGCAGACGCTGGCTTTGATGGGACGCGCGAAGGACGCGCCATTGACGCCCGAGCTGGCGCGCGAGGTGTGTCAGCGGACGGCCAGCGCCGCGGTGCTCGATGGATCGATCGCGCAGATCGGAAACCGATACCTGCTCACTATGCGAGCGACTGCCTGCTCGACTGGCGATTCCATCGCCAACGCAGAGGCCGAAGCGAACGACAAAAATCACGTACTGGACGCATTGGGCAAGGTGGCGGGCGCCATTCGCGCCAAGCTGGGAGAATCACTGGCCTCCGTACAAAAGTATGACGTCCCGCCGGAAAACGTTTCCACCTCTTCACTCGAAGCTTTGCATTCCTACAGTCTCGCTATGCAGGCGCGCAATGGAAATTTTACCGAATGCATTCCATTGTTTGAGCGCTCCATTGAACAGGATCCTCATTTCGCTATGGCCTATGCCCAGTTAGGGGTCGTCTACATCAATATGGGCGAAGGCCTGCGTGGCGCCGAAAATCTACGCAAGGCTTATGACTTGCGCGACCACGTCAGCGAGCACGAGAAATTCTATATTGCCTCGCACTATGACCATTGGGTGAGCGGAGATCTCGAGGCGGCGCGCAAGGATTACGAACTGTGGGCACAACTGTATCCGCGGGATTACGGTCCGTTCGGCGGCCTCAATACCGCGTATTTGTTATTAGGCGACTATGCCAAAGTACTGTCTCTGACTCAAAGGGCCGTGGCGCCGAATCTCGGAGGGCGTGGGGAGCATTTCCCCAATCCCAACCTTGTGTGGTCGTACATCTTTGTCAATCGATTGGACGAAGCCAGGACCATGGCCTTGCAAGCTCAGGCGCAACATGTCGATGACCCCTCCTTCCATCTCACCCTCTATGTCATCGATTTCCTACAACATGACATGGTCGGTATGAAGCGCGAAGCGGACGGTCTAGCAGACAATCCGACTTGGGGAGATGCCGTTTTCTACGAGGAAGCGGACACGGCCGCCTACGCCGGCCAGTTCCGCCTGGCGAGAAGCTTTGCTCGCCGCGCCTCAGTTTCCGCGCAAAAAGCCGGCAAGAAACAGGACGCCGGAATCTACGAAGCGGATGATGCCATTCGCGAGGCGCTCGTCGGTAATGCGGATTTCGCAAAGCAACAGGCAAAAACAGCTCTCGCCCTCTCCCATGCCAAAGACGTCGAAGCCATGTCCGCACTCGCGCTGAGCTTGGCCGGTGACTCCGTCGCCTCGCTGCGTCTGGCCGGCGATCTCAACAGCCGGTTTCCGCAGGACACCGTAATTCAGTTCAACTATCTGCCCACCATTCGCGCCAGCGCGGAAATTCACGGCAGAGTTCCTGGCCAGCTTCAACCAACGGTTGCCCAAAAAGCGATAAAGATACTGGAGCCAGTCTCACCTTATGAGTTAGGAACTACAGCCCTCGTTGCCGGTATCAGCCTGTATCCTATTTATGTGCGCGGCGACGCCTATCTGATCGCCAAGCAGGGAGCCGCTGCAGCAGCCGAATTCCAAAAAATTGTCGACCATCCGGGCGTCGTGCAGAACGAATTGATCGGTGCGCTCGCCCACCTCAAGCTGGGCAAAGCCTATATTCTGTCGGGAAACAAAGATGAGGCGAAACAGCAATATCAGCAGTTCTTCTCGCTCTGGAAAGACGCCGATCCTGAAATCCCAATGCTCGAACAAGCGAAGGCGGAGTACGCCAAACTGCAGTAAGTGGAAGGCCACCGGAAACAAGTGCACTCGCCGTTTGTCTGTGCGGCTGCACAGCGCTCATTCCAGACGAGCCAAAGGTGGCCGCCAGACTGCGCGGGCAGCAAATTGTCCGCTCAACAGTTCCAATACAGGAACCTCAAATGTCTGCGTTATAATCCAGCCTCGGAATCAAAGATCTGGCCGGCCGTCATTCACTCCCGCGAAAAGCGGGGTCGGTGCGCATTTCGTCCTTTGACCATCTTCGAGGGTCATGCACACCCTCTGGTTGTTTCTGAGCAGCAGCCGGCGAGTTTGGCACAACTTCGAACACTGATGACGGAAACTACTCCAGACCGGCAGTTGGTCACCCGCCTCTTAAAGGAATGGGGCGGCGGGAAAAAAGCGGCTCTTGATGAGCTAATGCCTCTTGTCTACCAGCAACTTCACAAGCTGGCGTCAATCTGCTTAAGTTCCGAGCGTCCCGATCACACTCTGCGCGCCACCGCTCTGGTCCACGAGGCCTATATTCGGTTGGTGGATGCGGACGTGGCGTGGCAGGATCGAGTTCACTTCTTTGCCGTTTCTTCCCGTCTGTTGCGGCGTATCCTCGTCGACCATGCCAGAGCGCATCGCCGGCAGAAACGCGGTGGCGGCGCGGAAACTATTTCGTTCGACGAATCCCTTATGATCGGACCGCAAACAGCCGGCGAAATCGTTGCGCTCGACGAGGCCCTGCAGCGCCTGGCTGCGCATGATCGCCGCAAGAGCGACATCATCGAACTGCTCTCCTTCGGAGGGCTCACCTATGACGAAACCGCAGCCGCCCTCGAAATCTCTCCCGCAACCGTAGACCGCGAGTTACGCATGGCCAAGGCCTGGTTGCGCCGCGAACTTACCCAGGATTCACCCTCAGCTTAAGAGCGCGGAACCATGACAACGTCTCCACGATCCGATCGCTGGGTGCGCATCGAGTATCTCTTCTATGCGGCTCTCGAACTGGAGCCGGCCGCCCGGCCTTTATTCCTCGATCAGGCCTGTCGCGACGACGCCGCCTTGCGGATGGAGGTGGATTCCCTCCTCCAGATGGATGGACAGACCACAGGGTTCCTCCGAAAACCTGTGCTGGACGCCGCGCAACAGATCACCTCCAGAGAGGAGCTCGCCGGCAAACGCATCGGCGCCTACCAGCTGTTGCGCGTCCTCGGTGAGGGCGGAATGGGCAAGGTCTATCTTGCCGCCCGCGCCGATGACCTCTACAGAAAAGAAGTAGCCATCAAGACCGTGCAGGGCGGCCTTGGGCAAAACCGCGCGATGTTGCTGCGCTTCAGGAGTGAGCGGCAGATCCTCGCGAATCTCGATCACCCTGCAATCGCGCGCCTCCTGGACGGTGGCATCACCGACGACGGCCTTCCTTATCTCGTCATGGAGTATGTGAACGGTATTCGGGTCGACGATTATTGCCGGATCCACCAGCTTGGCACGGAACAGAGGTTGCATCTGTTCTGTGCGGTTTGCTCGGCTGTCGAGTATGCCCACAAGAATCTCGTGGTTCACCGCGATATCAAGCCCGCCAACATTTTGGTGACGGCGGAAGGTCTTCCTAAACTGCTCGATTTCGGGATTGCCAAGCTGCTCGACCCCGAAGCCGGACAACCGGCGCAGACGCGGACAACTGAGCGCATGATGACACCCGAATACGCGAGTCCCGAGCAGGTGCGCGGCGAGCAGGTCACCACATCCACCGACGTTTACGCCTTGGGTGTGCTGCTCTATGAACTACTGGCCGGCAAGCGCCCTTTCCAGTTGGACACCTCCAGTCCTTTCGAGATGGCTAGGATCATTTGTGAAGAAGATCCTCTGCCGCCGAGCGTGCTGAGCGCCGCAAATGCACATCTCGCCGCTCCTGACGCTGCCCGAACCGTCAGCGGCGATCTGGACAACATTGTGCTGATGGCGATGCGTAAGGAGCCGGCCCGCCGCTATGTGTCCGTGTCCGCTCTCGCCGATGACGTGAAAGCCTACCTGGCCGGTTATCCCGTCCACGCCCGCACCGATAGTTGGAAGTACCGCTCCGGTAAGTTCGTGCGCCGCCACAAAATTGCCGTCGCAGCCGCATTCTTTGTCGTCGTTGCGTTAGTTGGCTTCAGCATTGGGATGGGTTGGCTGGCGAAGCGTGCCACCCGAGAACGACTCGTTGCCCAGCGGGAAGGCCTCGCAGCCCAACGCGAATCGCAATTCCTGGAAGGCATTTTTGCAGCCGCTACTCCCGAACGCACTCGCGGCCAGCAGATTACAGCGCGCGAGTTGCTTGATCAGGGCGCAATGCGCATCGATCGCGAACTCGCAGGCGATCCCAGTTTGCAGGGCAGAATGCTTGACAATATTGGTCGCGCCTATTCCACTCTCGGACTGTATGACCGGGCTGAACCTTTGCTCGAACGCGCGTACGCGCTGCAGAGGAAGAATCTCGGTGATCAGGATCCTGAAGTGGCCGTCACGCTGTATGACCTGGCGAAATCGATCAGGCAACAAGGCCAGTACAGCAAGGCCGAGCCCTTCTTCCGGCAATCGCTCGCCATTCAAGAGCAGAATCACGGAGAACACCAGGTTAGCTTCGCAGACAGTCTATCGGCCCTCGGCGAATGCCTTTACCAACAGAGTCGGGATGCCGAAGCGGAGCCCGTGCTGCGGAGCGCGGTGGCCCTCGACCGCGAACTCGACCACAATTCTGCCTCCAGGCAATATCTCGCTCTCCTTCTGGAGCGCCACGGCAATTACGCCCAAGCCTTGGCTCTGCTGCGAGAAAATGTCGAGCATTTGCGGCAACACGAGGGGGTGGACAGTCCAGATTATGCTCTTGGTCTACACAACCTGATGGGCCCGTTAATTGAGGAGGGAGATCTGGCAGGCGCCGTGGCGAATGAACGCCAGGTTATTGAGTTGCAACGCAAGATCCTGGGCGACAATCATCCCGATCGTGCCTTCGCATTGAACAAGCTGGGAATCTTGTTGCTGCAAAACGGAGACTGGCAGGCAGCCGAACCCTTGCTGCGGGAGAGCCTGGAGCTTCGGCGACGGACTCTCGGAGAAAACACCGCCCTGTTCGGACTCGGTCTGAGCGATTGGGGTCGGCTACTGCAACAAAAAGGCGAGTACGAGCAAGCCAAGAAGACTCTCAACCAGGCGCTGGAGACGATCACCAGGGCCAGCGGCCCCGAAAACTGGCTAGCCGCGAGAGTGACGGCCAATCTGGGCGTGTTGGAATTCGACCGCCGAAACTACGTTGGCGCCGAGCATTACGCCCGCCAGGCGCTCGATATGGCGCACAAACTGGGCGGCGAAGAAAATCCGCAGGCGGTGGCGGCAATGATCGACCTCGCGAATGCAAGAAGCTTCGAAGGCGATCCGGCAGGCGCCGAACCGCTGCTGCGCCGCGCGCTGGAAATTCGCAAGAGGGAGTTTTCGCCAACGTCGCCAGATGTCATCGCCGTCGAAGCGCGATTGGGTGAAGTACTTACCGCCGAAGGCAAGGCGCCGGAAGCTGAGCCTCTCTTGCGCCAGGCCTTTGCGTCGGCTCGATCCGCTCCCTATCCGCTGCTCCCGTGGCAAATTGCCGAGGTGCAGAGCGCTCTGGGCACTTGCCTGGTTGCGCTCGCTCGTTCCGCAGAGGGCGACCAGTTGCTGCAGGCGAGTCAAGCCGATCTCCAGAAAGATCCGCGGCCCGCTTTTCGCCGGCCGCGGCGGCCTTCGGCAAATTGAATCCGTGCATAACGATCACACCGCTATTGAATCGTTGTTAGCAGTTGGAAGCTCGTCGTGCTGTAGACCTGGATCTGGTTGGTATTCGAGTTTGCGACGTACAACCTTTGGTGGACGCTATCGGCCGCCATACCCGAGGGCACGTAGCTCAACGTAATCCTATTGTCTGGCGAGCCACCAGCCGGGACGTCGATGAACTGGATCCCTGTGTCGCCGAAGCCGTTCTGAGCGGCGACGTAGAGCATGAAGTTCGCATCGAAAGTTAAGGCCACCACCCCCGAGGGCTCACTTTCGCTGCTGCCAAAATAACCTTGCGGGTAATTTGTAAGGACTGCACCGGCGAGTTCCCACACCGCGTTGGTAAGCGTGCCGAAGGCGACCCACGGGCCACGCGCGGCGACCGCGGTGTAGTTGCCGGGCTGGATGTAAAGTGAGTCCATCAATCCGGTGGGGTAGGGGGTAGGAGCGTTCGAAGCAAAGACGCAATCCTCTCCCTTGTAGATCCCGAGAGCCCAAACGTCGCCCACGCCGTCGACTGCGAGAGTCGGATAGAAAGACTCAAAGTCGCCCTCAGAAATAGCCGGATTGATCTGTTTGCCGGCAGCCGAGTATTCAGAAAAATATTCATACTGGGTCTCCGACGGAAGCAGGTTGCCAACCCAGAGATTGCCCTGCCCGTCGAAGGCAACGGCTGTTGGGCTATTGATGCCCTGCGTAATCGTCTTGCCCGCAATCTGGCTGTAGTTAGCGCTGTATACCAGAACTTCGTTTCCGCCCTCGTTGGCGACGTACAGATCTCCGTTGGTCGCGACGGCCAATCCGCTGGGCTGGTTTAGAGGATAGGTCTTGGCGAAACTGGCCGATACGAAAACGGCAAGGCACAGCAGGGTGGCGGCGATGCGAGCAACGCGATTCGTGGATTTCATGACGGTTTCTCCTTATAGCTGGGAAATTTGGCGTTCTTACTGCTCACCTCCAAGAGCGCGGTTTCGCGCGCAAATCCCTCATCCGGCACAGCCGGCAGGATGGTAGCGCGAGGCTCAGGCGTTCAAAAAGAAAGCCGGCGGACAAGCAACGCCTGTCCGCCGCCATTCTCTAAACAGACTGCTAGTCGATCGTGTGCAGCAGCGCACCGGTCGTCGAGCTGTAGACCGCAATCGAGTTCGAGTATCCGCTGGAGACGTACACTCGCTTGCGGACCGTGTCTACCGCGATCCCATACGGAGTGAATGGCGCTTGGAACAATTTATTGGTGACGAAGCCGGCAGCCGTGTACACGCTGCCATCTATGGTCGCAATATATTCCAATCCCCCTGCGCTGGTCAGCGCCGCGGCGTTGAATTGTGGAAAGTAATAGCTGCTGACCAACGTGCCGTTGATCAAAGCCGGGGTCACCGGTTGATAGTAAGTGAAGCCATTGCTGCCATAAGCCAGGGTGCCTCCTGGTGCAATCGTGATTCCGAGCGCCGGTGGCAACACCGACAGAGTCTGCGCCAGCACTGCGGGTGGCTGGTCGGGAGACGCAGACTCGTACACGGTAATGCTAGGGTTTCCGCTTCCATTGTTGTAATTCACTACCCAGATGTTGTTCAGTCCGTCCACGGTGAGCGCCGTAGGAAGATCGATGCCCTCGGTGATAGTCGCGGAACTGTTTTGCACCCCGTTGACATACTCCGTGATGGCTCCCACATTACCGGTGTAATAATTCGACACCCAAAGGTTGCCCAGAGTATCGAAGGCGACGCCGGTCGGTTCGACGATTGATTCGGTGATCGTACTCGATGTCAGCTGCTTGTAGCCGGAGTTGAAGGCGAGAATGCTGTTAGTCCCTGCGTTAGCGACCCAGAGATTGCCCTGCGCGTCCACGGCAAGCCCGCGCGGAATGTTCAGAGGATTGGATTTGGCGAAGCTCGCCGATGTCAATACGGCGAGGCACAGCAGGGTGGTGGCGATACGAGCAACGCGATTCGTCGTTTTCATTGGAGTCTCCTGAGATGACTTGAATTTGGTGTTCTTACTGCTCACCTCCAAGAGCGCGGTTGCTGGTGCCATTCCCTCATGCCAATCGCCCGATCGCAAAAAAATAATTCCTAAAGAGGTATCGCTTGCTCGTGGTTGTTCTTGCGCGTCAGGAATCGCTTCAGTGAACTTGCCTCTGTGAGCTTGCCCCGGCTCCGATCGGTGCCCCGAGCCAGTTCTGCTTCAGGGGCATTATGTCTTTTCCCCTTCTCAGACCCCGCGATTCGGCGCGAAGCAATGGTTCAGCTTGATCAGGATGGCGCCCGGGAGGGCGGCCGATCATTTGAGCGGTTTGCTGATCCAGTGGTCGGTGAAGCTCGAGTGCTGAATAGCCGACTCGATCTTGGGCATGTGGCAGGTAGTGCAGTTCTTCGTGCTTACCGGGCAGGCCGCGCCTGGATAATCTTCGCTTGTTTTTGCCCCTGCCTGATTGACATGACATTGCAGACAGCGTGAATCGTAATCTGCCGTATTATGATCCAGAGGTTGATGGGGATCGTGGCAGGCGACGCAGGTCAGTCGAGCGTCCGGTTTGCTCCAGCATTTGCTGTTTTCGAGGCGATAAGGGGCAAAGCGGAGGTTCAATGCGCTTAATCCAATGTTCGTGACAACATCCTCCCATGTGCGGTGACATGCCCCGCAGAAATCCACCGACTCGACCGGATTCAAGCGACTGGGATTCATGATCAGTCGCCCGCCATCCTCCTTGTCTGCCTTCATCGCCTCCACATGCCTGGCGCCCGGCCCGTGGCAGGCTTCGCAGGTGACGCCCGGCACTGCGCGATTCACATCGAGTCGATTGTTGGTGACCGCAGCCGTCGTGTGGCACGCAAAACAGGCGCGCGTCTCGGCCGGCGGCATGCGTCGTCCCGCAGCCTCGTCAACGCTGCCGGGCGTCGCGGGAGATTGGCCCGGTGTGATATTCAGATCGTGGGTCGAGGAAAAAAAAGTCAGGTGGCTTTCGTAGTATCCCCCGTTTTTCTCGTACACATAGGTTTGTCCCATGTGACCCACCCCGAAGGCCCACAGCAGGCCGGTGGAGAATGACGGAGCGCCATCGCCCGGAATAACGCTTAGCGTGCTTTTCTCGCCTTTGGTCACGATCTCCTCCCGGTACGGCCCAACGCGAAACGAGAGATGATCATGCTGGCGAAGTATCTCCGCGTCGGCGGCGTGAACCGCGGCACGGGCCATGGCATGTTTCTGCTGGCTCGCAACCTTGTTGGCATGGCACTTTGCGCACGTTGCCGTGCCTGCGAAGCTATCGCGCGTGGCGTCGCCTTTGGTCGGCCACCAGCCGGGCAATTGAACCCGGGCTGCTGTCGGCATCGACATCGACAGGCTGTCGGGAGCCGAAGTTTGCGCCGGTGTTTGCGCGAACGACGCTGCGGTTCCAACAAAGATTACGAGCACGCACGCGATTTGGAAAGCAATTCCCGCCCACGCAGTTAACGCCCGCCGGTTCGATCCGCGGACCGTGTACGCGCCCCTGCCGAACGACGAAAAACAGGCTGCGCGAGAAAAGTAACGCTGAGGATCCTTAGCCGCATCGGCTCGCGCAGTCATACTGAAGACTTGGGGCCGGATTTTCGGCCGTTGTGACAGATGCTATTGTCCCGTCATTCCCGCTTCGCGTCAATCTGCTCGCGGCAAGGCGATCGAGCTCATGGAAAGTGGAATTCAACCGTCGGCACTTCGCAATTTCGGTTGTGGCTTCGCTCGCCACATCCTGAGCCCGAAGACCCACACGTTACAATGTCGGATGTTGGTGTCGCTACCTGTTGGGTTTCATGGGTGACTGCTTCATGAAGTTCCTGCGAGATCGAGGCCGGATCATCAAGCTCCGGGCAATTCTGCTTCTGGCAGCAACGTTTGCTGCCACACTCTCCCCCGCTCAGCCGCAGAAGACCACCCCTCCCGCCGAATCTCCCTCGATGCGGCAAGTCCACCAGGCTCTCAAACTCGCCGAGCGCGGCGACCAGCAAGGCGCAATGAATCTTGTCCTACACTTGCTCGAGCAGCATCCCGATTTCGCGCCCGCACTCAAGCTCAAGGGCGTGTTGCTTGAAGATTCAGGCCGCATCTCGGAAGCTGGAGCCGCGTTTGAAGAGGCTCTAAAGCACGCGCCCAACGACCCGGATCTCCTGCTCGAAGTGGGCAAGTATAAATTGACTGCCGGCCAGAAGGAAGAAGCCGTCAAGCTCCTGCAGCACTGCCTTCGCATCCTTCCCCGCGACGGCGACGCACTGTATTACCTCGCCCAGGCCTATCACCTGACCGGTCAGGACGATCTCGCGCTACGCGCCATCCGCCTCAGTCTCAAGGCCGAGCCCGACAATCCGTCCGTGTGGCAGGAATACGGACAACTGCTCTGCATCAAGGAACAATGTGAGCAGGGTCTGCGCTGGCTGCTCAAAGCCCAGCACTCCGATGCCAAGCTGGCGCACATCGATTATGACATCGCGGTAACGAACCTGAAATTAATGGACCTCGCCGGCTCCGCGCAATACGCTGCTCGCGCCGTCGAAGCGAAACCCGACGATGTTGCCGCGCTTCAACTGCTGGCCAGCACGGATGTGAAGCTTGCCAAATGGCAGGACGCCAAGCAGGCTTTTGAACGCGTCCTCAACTTCAAGCCCGACGACGTGGATTCCCTCTTCGGCCTTGGTCAATGCGAACTGGAACTCAAAAACTACCCAGCCGCCGTCGATAAACTGCAATTGGTGTTAAAGCTGGCTCCCACCCGGCTATTGGCGCATTACTATCTGTCACGGGCGTTTGTCGGAATGGGGAAAAACTCCGAGGCGCAGCACGAAGCGGCCCTGCATCAGTTGATGATGGAACAGATGACGTTCGTCCGCGCCGTGGAGAGAGAAGGAAGCGAAGCCCCCATCCAGGCTCCAGCCTATCAATTGCTCGCGCAGCATAAAGAAGAAGATGCCTTGCAACTGTATCGAAAGCGCTTCCAGGGAACTTCCGCCACTTTAGCCGATGCGTACGTGTTTGTCGGGAAACTGTATCTCGCCCTGGGAGAAAAAGAAGATGGCCTGCGCTGTCTTCATCATGCCCTCGAAATCGAGCCCACCGTTCGCGGAGCTCACACCTATGAGGGAATCTTGAAGCTGAAACTAGGCGACCTCGGCGGCGCCGAGAGTGAATTTAAAGCGGAGCTGGCAAACGACCCCAACTATCAGACGGCGATTGCCGAGATGGGCGAGGTTCGCTACCAACAGGAACGCTGGTCCGAGGCCGCCGACCAACTGGCGAAGTCCAAATCCATGACTCCCGAGTTGCTTTACATGCTTTGCGATTCGTACTTCCATCTGGGCAAAGCGGCAGATGCCGACTTGAATGCCGAAACCGCCGCAGCCTATGGCAGAAACAATCCCCAATTCATGAAAGATCTCATCGACCTTCTCCAACGCAACGGGCAAACGGATCTGGCCCAGCGCTTCTCCGCCAATCTCGCGCAGAAGTAAATACATCTGCCGTCGCCGCAAACCGTCACTCCACCTTCAAAGGCGCCAGAACCGAGCCGATGCGGCCACTGCGCTCATCTCGGATCACGATGCGAACCGTATATTCTCCCACAGCAAGATCGAGTGCGCTCCGGCACCCGATTCCTTTCTCTCGTATCTTCGCGAGAACCTCCGGCGTCGGATACACGTCAATTTTCTTGTCCACCGGTCGATCCGCCTGCAAACCATCGGGCCTCGTCGCCGAGGCGGCAAGCTCCAGCGCAATGTGATTGTTATTGTTCGCATCCAGCAGGCTCGGATCCGGAGCCAGATCCACAATGTAGAACACACGCTTCTTCCCCGCTTCCTTGCTGGCTTCGCTGTTTTCCCAGTGCCCTCGCAGCGTGAGCGCGGTGTAATTCACCGGCGACTGCAAAGCCGACGCAATGTCGCTTGCCCGGAAATCGGCCGTCCGGTTGGTCAGAAAGAAACCGCTCCGGGTTCGCACCTTCACATGGTCCCGTTTCACTTTGACCGCGATCTTGCGCCAGCCGGGCTTGACATTCGCCTGGTCAACGTAGTAGCCAAGCATGTAATACTGCGCCGAATCATGTACGGCATCCCGAAAACCCTTCACTAGATCGTTGGAGTTGTAATAGGCTCGGCCACCGGTAGCGGCCGCGAATGTTTCGAACGTCGACTGCGTCTCCCCCTGTTCCCAGCTCGCCCTGCGCCCGTACCCGCCGGACCTGCGGTTGGGCAAACTCGGCGTGCGGATCGACGCGCCTGGCGTATTGCTTTGCAATCCCTTCACGTCCACCGGATAAAGCGCTATCTCCGCGTCGTTGAGCAATTGCCAGGTCCGTTCATAGAGCGGCAGCACGTCATTCAGCGAGTCGCGGCCAGGAGGAGCAAGTTGCAGGGTGGTGTCACTGACGCTGAAGGGGAATCCCCCGCCCGCCCAGATCACCGACTTTCGTCCCGCATACCCAGTCAGCGACTGCGCCACCTGCTGCATGCCCTGCAGAGTATAAGTAATGGCCATGCGCTGCTGAAACGACTGAAAATTCAGCGCCGCATCCTCAATCATTGTCTGCATGCGGTTCGCTTCCTGCTGTATCTGGTTTGCTACCGCCGCCGTAGTGCCCGGCTTGCCGCCTCCTGATCCGCCGCTCGTACTCGTACTGTCACCGCTCCCTTCCGGACTGGCAGATCCGGTCAGCATCTCCATCTCCTCAGGAGTGTCGACCAGTTGCGCTGCGTCGCCCCGCACCTTATGCAGCGCCGCGATCAGCACGCCCGGATCGGAAGTAAAGTCATGAATGACGTGAATGCCACTGCGGTCCAGCGAGAATAATCCCGTCGGTTCGCGCAGATCCAGCGATTCGGATAGGTACTTCAGCAGTTGATTGCGCAGAAACGCCTGGTCCGCAAAAGGTGTATTGATGAAGTCCAGAACAATGCCCGTGATCCTAAGGTTAGATCCTCCCTCCACCATATTCGTAAACTCATTTGTGTTCTTAGGGTGCAACAGGTGAGGGTCGCTCGTAATTTCCTCGAAGGTGGCAATCGTTCGTTGCGAGGAGTTCTCAACAACCGTGAAATCTTCCTTCTTCAGCCCGCTGATGTGATTGCCCGATTTGTCCGTAACCAAAGTCGGGATGAGCACCAGTTCGGTGCGCGCTGTGAACTTCTCCTCGTGGTTGTTCTCCTGGCGTTTTTCTTCAGCCCAGGCAAAAACAGAAAAGGCGAGGCCGGCAATCACGGCAACACGCCCCAACTGCTTACGCCTACTCGCCCTGAACAGTGCCTTAGTGCTGTTTCTGTCAGCTCTTTGAGCGCAGACGCGAGCCAGAACACTCGCTGGCAAACCTCGGAACAATTGGATCAACCGGATACGCATTGTGAGACCTCCCTTTCAATGCGTTTAGCTACATAGGTCGAAATTCGCCGCTGCGCCGATCAGCCTCGAATGCCACCGGATAGGAATACGCAACACCGCATGCGTGAGAGGCTAGCACGAAAATGCGGATCTGCGGTGCCTGCCACTCAAGGAGCGCTCTCGGTCACGCTCAGGATCTGATCCGCTTTAATATTCTTCAATACCTGCTTGATGCCGCTCGGCCAGCTCAGTTCAATGCTATCGATCACTGCCGCCGCTCCCAGCCCGAAGTGCACACGCTTATCGTTGGAAGAGTTGTAGCTGCCCGCGGTCGTCGCCTGGTTATACTGGCTGCCCGCGGAAGTCGTGACCTTGACCTTGGTTCCCAATCCGTCGCGGCTGGATTGAACGCCAACCAGTTTCAGAATGATCCAGTGGTTTTGTTTGCTGCCGTCCTGCGCGCCCGAACGGTTCATCCATATTTCCGGCGGCCCGTTCAGAACCGTCACCACCGCATCGATCTTTCCATCGTTATTCAGGTCGCCGAAAGCCGCCCCCCGATGCGCTGCCGGAACCGAAAACGACGTCCCCGCTTTGTGGCTCACATCCTCAAAAGTCAGGTTGCCTTTGTTGCGAAAGACTCGATTGGGAAGCGGATAAGGCCTGTGCGCGATGTCCATCGCATTGTCCAGGATGTCGGCGTTGGCGGTGAACAGGTCCTTATACCCGTCATTGTCGAAGTCGAAAATCCCCACTCCCCACGCCGTCGCGTTGCTGGTTAGCGCACTCAGTCCAGCCCCGCCGCTTACATCCTGAAACTGTCCGTCCCCAAGATTCTTATAGAGAGGAAAGCCTTCCCCGAACATCGCCGTTTCAAAGATATCCGGCTTACCATCGTTGTCGATGTCGCCGAACTCGGCTCCCATGCCGGCGATCGCTTTGCCGAATGCGTTGTAGGCGACTCCGGCGAGCACCGCGACGTTGGTGAAGGTCCCATCTCGGTTGTTGTGCAGAAGATAATTCTCGAACGTATCGTTGGAAACGAAAATATCGGCAAACCCATCGTTGTCATAGTCAGCAAACGCCACTCCCATCCCTTTGCCGACGTACTGCGAAATGTGGGACTGTTCCGAGACATCCGTAAACGTGCCGTCTCCATTATTGCGATATAGGATATTCGGCGTTCCCAGAAAGTCGACCGGAGAACAGTACGCCGGAAGTCCTTGCTGAACGCACGGAACCGCGCTCTTGATGCTGTAGTTAAGGTAGTTCACCACAAAAAGGTCGAGCCGCCCGTCGTTGTTGTAATCGAACCACCCCGCGCCCACCGACCACGCCTTGCCAAGCTTGGGAACAAAACCACCGACTCCCGCTTTCTCCGTTACGTCGGTAAATGTTCCGTCCCCATTGTTATGGAAAAGCTGGTTGCGTTTGAAGCCGGCAACGTACAGATCGACAAATCCATCGTTATCGTAATCGCCCGCTGCCACTCCCATCGAATAATCGATACCCTGCAGGCCCGCTTTCTCTGTGACATCGGTGAAGGTGCCATCTCCATTGTTGCGGAACAGCCGGTTCGAGTAACTCGCATCCGTCTTTTCCAGCGACGGAATGGCCGCTCCATTCGTAAAAAAAATATCCAGCAAACCGTCGTTGTTGTAATCGAACACCGCCACCCCGCCAGCCATGGTTTCAAACGTGTACCTCTGGGGACTGACGCTGTTCTTAAGTTTGAACTTGATCTTCGATTGTTCGATGACGTTCTCAAATTGAATGGGCGCCGCGGCCGCCGCCGTCTTCGCCGGCTCTTTGCCGGCAGCGGTTCGCCGCGGTTGCACTGCCGCATGATTCGCTTGCGCCGGCGCTTGGGCAAGCAGGTTGGGGACGCTCAGCAGCAGGCCAAAGATCAGCTGAAAAAGTACGCCAATTCCACCTGCGGCTCTTCTCGAATCGGCCTTCATACACCTGAACAGTAATCGATAACGCCGCTACGTTCCACTAACGCACGCTGAACACTGCCAGACTCTGCGCCGGCAACGAGACGTGAACTTTGCCCGACGTCAGTTCCGCCGACGTATTCCCAAACACCGGCTGCAGCTGATGTGCGCTCGCCAGCGGCGTGTTCTCGACCGGGATATTCAGTTCGCGCGTCTTAGCGGCATTGTTGTATACAATCAGCAGTTTGTCTTCCGCTAATTCGCGCAGGAAGGCGTAGTACCCCTCGTCCCACCCAATGTGCCACTGCTTTCCGCTGCGAAGAGCAGGGTGGCTCTGGCGTAGCTTCAGCAATGACTGCACATGCGCGAACAAATCCTGCTGTTCGGCTGTGCGTCCGGCGTCCGTGAAGGCGTCACGCGCATCGCCGGGGAAGCCTCCCGGAAAATCCCGCCGGTTGTCCGGATCGCCCCCGCCCGGCATCCCGATTTCGTCGCCCGCATAGATTTGCGGAATGCCGCGCAGCGTCAGCAGCAACGACAGCGCGGCTTTGAGTTTGGCCGGGCTGCTTCCCTTTTCGCTCACGAAGCGCCCGTCGTCGTGATTCCCGATGAACGTCACCAGTAGCTCCGCATGCGGGTAAAGTTCGTCATGCCGCAGCACGTCCACGATTTTTTCCATCGGCATGCCCTTGATCACCACATCCCGCAAGGCGAAGCACAGAGGAAAGTCGAAGACCGTGGCCAGGCCCGAATCGATGCCATCGAACTGTTTTCGTCCGCCCTCAAAGAACGCCGTAGTGGCCGACTCGCCGTCCGACACTTCGCCCACGTCCATGATCTGCGGATAAACCATCCGCGGGTAGACCTGGCGAAGCCGTTCGTGCCACCCGCTCCAGAATTCCCGCGTCGAATAAGGAAATGTGTCCAGGCGGAAGCCGTCGAGCTCTGCCATCTCCACCCACCACATCGCATTCTGCGCCAGGTAGAGACCCAGTTCCGGATCGTCTGGATTTAAGTCAGGCAGTCTGCCGGCAAACCAGCCATCGAGGGTGTTGAGATACTCGCGCGGCGAAGCGTGCGGATCGACCAGCCCGGCAAAGCTGTAAGACGGCTCCAAATGATGCTCCGGCGTTCCATGGAACCACGTAGGTGTCGGCGGATCCTTCGCCCACGGATGATTGGGGCCGGTGTGATTAACCACGTAGTCGATCAGAACTTTCATACCCAGCCGGTGCGCATCGGCCACCAGCGCCTGGTACTCCTGCATCGATCCCATGTGGTCATCCAGCGCGTAAAAGTCCACCACGTGATAACCATGGTAGTCGGAGTCCGTGTTCTTCCACACCGGAGTGAGCCACAGCGTGGTCACCCCGAGGTCATGCAAATATCCCAGATGCTCGCGAATGCCGCGCAGATCGCCGCCGTGATACGCCATCGGCTGGCTGCGGTCATACCTGCCAGTCGAGCCCGCAGGCCGGTCGTTCGACCGATCGCCGTCGGCGAAACGGTCGGGCATGATCAGATAGATCACGTCGTCGCGCGAGAAACCTTCGAAGCGTCCGCCCAGCTCCCCACCGGTGTTCCCATTACGCTCGCCTCGATCCAGCATCGGAAACGAAACCGCCGTCGATCCCGCCGAAGCCATCACCTGCAAGCGCACCGTTCCCGGCTTCAGATCAGAACTCAGTTTCAAATGGACGAACAGATAATGCCCGTTGCCAGACGCTTCCGCGCCGGCCAAAGTCACCCCGTTGGTCGAGCTTTCCACCCGCGCGCCAACTAGATTTTCACCCGTCAGCAGCAACGTGAGTTCAGGCGTGTAGTTCGCCCACCAATTGGGAGGTTCAATCTTACGAACCGCGGGAGCTTGTTCCCCTCTGGCGTACGACTGCGCCCATGCCGGCAGCCCGAGCAGGCACAACAGCAGCAGCGATAGCGCAATCGTCCGTTTGTTTTGCATGGCAGTTACCTTGGGGTCCAGCTTGCGGCAGACCAGCCCAACAGCCGCGGACCAAGAAGATCACGCTAGGCGGAGCGCGAAGATCAAGATAAGTCGACCCGG
>Ga0302320_10000064_pt1 | contig 200347 bp, 165 predicted proteins | sample Bog_T0_3_FD_202130 | JGI IMG/M metagenome (GOLD analysis project Ga0302320, IMG submission 202130) | Peat permafrost microbial communities from Stordalen Mire near Abisko, Sweden - Bog_T0_3 | ecosystem: Environmental > Terrestrial > Soil > Wetlands > Peat | place: Sweden: Abisko, Stordalen... | reverse complement strand
CCGTCACCGTGAACCCGGTGATCCGGTCGGTGCCATTGATGGTCACCTTGGAGCAGTTGGTGATGGTGAAAATGTAGCCGGACTTGAAGCCCGAAGCCAGGTCCATGGGCAAGATCTGCGCCGCGGTAGGCGAGGGCGCGCCGGCCGAGGGGTCGCCGCCCAGGGCAACCAGCGTGCAGGCGTAGCCGTTGGCCGGGTAGGTCGACTCGTACTGCAGTTCCGCCTTGGTGATGGTCTGCACGGAGTTGACCGCGGACAGATCGTTGGCCCTCTTCTTCAAGCTGCCCACCGTCGGAATGGCAATCAGCATGAGAATGGCGATGATCGCCATGACGATCAGCAGCTCCATCAGGGTGAAGCCGTTGGCCTCGTTCTTGCCGTTGGTCAACCGGAAACTGCGCGCGCCGCAGAGAGCGGAGAAGATTGAAGTCTTGCGATTCATGGAATTCCATTGCCTCGTGGAGCCGGCCGGAAACCCCGGCCCGCCCGAGAAAATCCTACAACGTACAGACGCGGAAGGGAAATGGGACGCTCGGAAAAGCAGTGGTTAGTGGATAGTGGCTAGTGATTAGTTGACCTGCGCGCCTCGAGCTTCCATTCTCTTTCCGCTCTTCTCAGGCCCTCCTCAAGCGGGATCGAAGTGCTTTTGCCTCGGGAACAATGCCTGAGTTGCTGTTGCGCCGTGACTAACCACTAATCACTAACCACTAACCACTGCCTTTCAACACACCAGTCTCTCCCGCTTCAGCTTCACACCGTCCAGCCGCCCCAGCAGCGTCACGGCAATCCGGCCCGGGTCGAACAGCTTCTGCGCCATGGCCTGCACCTCGGCCGCCGTCACCTCGTCGATGCGCGCAATCACCTCGTCCACCGAGAAGAACTGGTGGAAGTACATCTCCTGCCGCGCCAGGTTGGCCATGCGCGCGTTCGAGCTCTCCAGCCCCAGCAGGATGTTGCCTTTCACCTGGTCCTTCGCGCGCTTCAGCTCTTCCGCGCTCAGCGGCTCCTGCTTCAGCTTGGCAAACTCGCTCAGGATCAGGTCCACTACCTCCAGCGCCTTGCCCGCCGAAGTTCCCGCATAGACGCACAGCGTGCCTGTGTCCCGGTACGGGCTCAGGTCGGAGTAGATGGAGTAAGCCATCCCCCGCTCCTCGCGAATCGTCTGAAACAGCCTGGAACTCATCCCTCCGCCCAGCACCGTGTTCAGAATCAGCGTGGCGTAGCGGTTGTCGTCGGTGATGGGCGGGGCGGGAACGCCGAGACAGATCTGCACCTGCTCCAGCGACCGTTTGTTGCGCAGCACCACACGCGCGCTGGCCTCGGGCGCGGAGAGCTCATGCAGCGTCGCGCCCCCCGCCAGAGGCGCAAACTTGGCCGCTACTGCTTCCGCAAACTGGTCGTGGTCCAGGTGCCCGGCCGCGGAAAACACAATGTTGCCGCCATGGAACCGGTCGCTGTGGTAGTCGAACAGGCTCTTCCGGTCCAGCTTGGCCACAGTCTCCGTGGTGCCCAGAATCGGCCACCCCAGCGGATGGTCCTTCCAGAAGCTCTGCGTGAACAGTTCGTGCACCAGCACGTCCGGGTTGTCCTCGTCGATCTTGATCTCTTCCAGGATCACGCCCCTCTCGCGCTCGATGTCCGTGTCGGCAAAGACCGGGTTCAGCACCAGGTCCGACAGCACGTCCAGTGCGATGGGCACATGGTCGGAAAGTGACTTGACGTTGAAGCAGATGGTCTCTTTGCCGGTAAACGCGTCCAGGTTGCCGCCGATCGAGTCCATCTCCCGCGCAATGTGCTGTGCGGTCCGCGAGCGCGTGCCCTTGAAGAGCATGTGCTCAACAAAATGAGAGATTCCGTTGGTTTCGGCAGGTTCGCAGCGCGAGCCGGACTTGATCCAGACGCCCATGGCCACGGAGCGCAGGTATTCCATGCGCTCGGTCAGCACGATCAGGCCGTTCGGCAATACGGTGCGGCGAAGGTTGCGCTCAGGGTTGCTCATCATTCGTTCGATTTCGATTGTAGGGCAAACGGCCTCAATTTGTAGGGCAATCGGGCTCAACCGCCGCGCCACCGGTGGGTCCGATGGTCAAGCGCTCTTCGAGCAGGGCCCGGATTCGGCTTGGGCGCGGACCGTTCCGCTCCGGCTGGGGGAGGGAATGCTCTATGCTGAACCCAGCCGTGGGCGAAGATTCCAGCCAACTCGTTTCGTTAGATGCATGCAAGCCTGGCGCGGAGAGCCCGGCTGCTTCGAGCGTGGCCTGCCAGCCGCTCTTTGGCCTGGACGCGGCGACGCTGGAGGCGCTCATGGTCCAGATGGGCGAGCCTGCCTTTCGCGGCCGTCAGTTGGCCGAAGCCATCTATCGTCAGCGCGTCGACTCCCTGGAAGAAATCACCACGTTGCCCAGGTCCCTGCGGGCCAGCTTTGCCGCCGCTGGCTGGGAGGTTGGGCGTCCGCGCATCGCGCAGGTCTTTACGTCGGTGGATGGCACGGAGCGGTATCTGGTCCAATGCACCGGTGCGGATGCGTCTCAAGCGCAATCCGTTGAAACCGTCTGGATGCCTGAAGGCGACGGCGGCGAAGCCGGCGACGGCAGCGATCCTGACGGCCTGCAACCTCCCCGTGCCCCATCCTTTCCGCGTTCTCCAGCGGAAACGGTGGGAGGCCGGAAATCTCAACCGGATTCGATCGGAAGTGCAAGCGAGGTTCCGGAGGAGGCAGGGAAGAGCTGGAACCGCGCCACCATCTGCGTCTCCAGCCAGGTCGGCTGCGCCGTAAACTGCCAGTTCTGTCTCACCGCCAGGCTCGGCCTGCAGCGCAACCTCAGTGCGGGCGAGATCGCAGGCCAGGTGGTCGCGGTCCTCGCGCGCCACGCGGTCCAGGTCGGCCGTGACCGCCTCAACCTCGTCTTCATGGGCATGGGCGAACCGTTCCTGAACTACGACAATTTCATGACAGCCGTCCGCCTGCTGGTGCGCGAAGTCGGCCTCAGCCCGCAGCGCATGACGGTCTCCACCTCAGGTATCGTTCCCGGCATCGAGCGCTTTGCCCACGAGCCGCCCGCATTCCGCCCCCAATTGGCGATCAGTCTCAACGCCCCCAACGACCTGATCCGTCAAGAACTTATGCCCATCAACCGCAAGTGGAACATTGAGTCTCTGGTGGACGCCGTGCGCCAGGTCAAGCTCCGTCCCCGCGAGCGCATCACATTCGAGTACGTGCTTCTCGGCGGCGTCACTGACCAGCCCGCCCACGCTCTCGAGGTAGCCGCGCTGGTCCGCCGCACCGGCCTGCCCGTCAAGGTCAACCTGATCGCCTGGAACCCCGGCCCCGGCATCGCCTACTCCACGCCGCCGCCCGCAGCGGTGGAAACCTTCCGCGTAACGCTCGCTGCCCAGGGCATTCCCACCTACCTGCGCCGCCCCCGCGGACGCGACATCTACGCCGCCTGCGGCCAGTTGAAGCGCACGGTGGAAGGGTAGGAGCCCCACATCGATGAATCGATGTGCGGGCACAAGCGGCCGGTGGATTCTCCCCGGATTTGCTATACTTTTTTCAGTCCCGGAAGGGGTGTGGGTCCTCCCGGGAGTTTGGCTACCTAAGCAGCAGCGCCAGGACGAGGATTGCGAGCGCCGTTACGAACCGCCAGTCAATGGCGATTGTAATGATCACTCGCATCCAGGACGATTTCTCATCCAACCGTCCTCACCTCCTTTGCGTTGGCACGGCCCGCAGGTCGCTTCAGACGGCCTGCGGACCGGCGGCTCAATCTTCCGAGCCGATCTTCCGCCGCCGCTCCCACACTCGCAAAAGAAGCGCAAACAGTCTACCGCCTCCCCGCAACCCGGTCGGCGGCTTCTATCACAATAGTTGTCGATCGCTGCCTGTCTCTATTTGGCCGGCGGCACGGGCAAAGGCTTCACGTTGCCGCAGTCGGGTCCCTTGTACACCGACTTGGCCGTCATGGAGATGTCCATGGGCCGGGAGTTGGGACCCATCTGCATGGTCCCCGTCATGTGCATCTTGGTCTGCGCGGTGTTCGCGTCCACAAAGGTGGTTTCGACGGTTCCGGTTGAGGTCATTTGCCCGGTGCAGGCCACGTTGGCGGTCATGCCCGTGTCTTTGATCGAGATGTTCGTCACCTGGCAATCGCCGCGCGGCGGATTCGAGTAGGGGCCGCCGTACTTGTCGATCATGGCCTGGGTCACGCACACCTGGCTGGTGCGCGGTCCGCCCATGGGGCCTCCCATCCCACCGCCCATCGGCATCTGACCGCCCTGCGGCATCTGCACCCCGGGGGGAAGCTGCACGCCCGGCGGCAACTGCGGCATCTGCGCCCCTTGCGGCATCTGCGGCATGGCCGGCATCGACGCGCCGTTCATGCTCATGGTGCTGGTCACTTCCCACAGGCCTGGCTTCTGCTTTGATTGGGCCTCGGCGGCCAGGGCAATCAGACAACAGCCCAGGGTGATCAAAACTCGGGTCTTGCGCATCTCTCCTCCTGAATGATTGCGGGCATTGGCCTCGCGTCCCAACTTTAATTCAGTGCGTGTGCGGCGGGGAAGTGAAATTTATTCCGCGTGCAGCGCAGCCCCGGTCCGTCCCAGTGCCAGCAGGGCCCCGGTCACCCGGCTGGGAGCGTGGCGGACTACGCTTTCCTCGCTGGCAAAGTCCCCGCCAATGCAGCGCACGCCCAGCGCCTGGATGCGCTCGATGTCGGGCACGATGGGCGATGCGCCCTCGGCCGCGTAACGTGCCAGCGTCTCCGCCGAGAACGAGCCCGTGTTCACCAGCGCGCAGTCGAAGATGGGCTCGCGGGTGTGCTCATAAATCCGCTCGATGTGCTGCGAGGCAGTCAGGCCCAGGCTCTCGTTGGCCTGTGTCATGAGATTGCAGACAAAGACGCGAATCCCGCGGGCATGTGCCAGAGCCGACGGGATGCCCTCGACCAGCAGGTTGGTGATCAGCGAGGTGTAAAGCGAGCCCGGCCCCACAGTGATCAGGTTGGCCCGCTCGATCGCCTCCAGCGTCTCCTGGAGCGGCGCGGCGTCCGGCGGGTCCAGCATCAGTTCCACGATCCGCCTTTGGCTCGCCGTAATGTTGGTTTCGCCCCGCACCAGTGAGCCGTCGTCCATCCGCGCCACCAGTGTGGCGTTGGCCGTAGTGACGGGGTAGATGCGGCCCCGCGTGGCCAGAATCTTCGACGCCAGTTGAATGGCGTGGGCAAAGTCGCCGGTAAGCTCCGTCAGCGCAGCCACAAACAGGTTGCCGAAGTTGTGCCCCTTCAGAGCATCGCCGCCTCGGAAGCGATGTTCGAAGAGCTTGGCCAGCAGGTCTTCTTCCTCGCTCAGCGCCACCATGCAGTTGCGCAGGTCGCCGGGAGGCAGCATGTTGAAGCCTTTGCGCAGCCGGCCGGAGGAGCCGCCGTCGTCGGTCACCGTCACCACGGCGGCCAGGTCGGAGATCAGTCCCTGCTTGGCGCCCGGGCCGGCCGGGGTCACGTGTTGGCGCAACCCGCGCAGCAGCGTCGAGAGCCCCGTGCCGCCGCCAATGGCGACTACCCGCATGGCTCCCGTCGCGGAGGCTTCCGAGGGGGTCAGCGATTGCTGCAGCAGGTTTCCGTTATTAGCCAAATATGAGTCCAAAACAAAGCCTTACGGAATCTCAGGATACAGCAACTCCGTAAAGCGCGGGTCGTCTGCCATGCTCTGGAAGTCGTTGTCCGCGCGCGCCTGCAGCCGGTTCCTGGGGTTCAGCTCGATGGCCCGGGCCAGGTTGCCGAGGCAATCCTGGGTGCGTCCCGTGATGGCGTCCAGCAGGGCCAGCCCGTAAAAGGCGTAGTCCGCGCCGGGATGCCCATGGAGAATGCCCTCGAACTGCTCCCGCGCCTCCTCGTAGTAGCCGGTGTTCAGCTGCGAGATGGCGTAGTCGTAGTGTTCCTCGGGCGTGAGGAACGCAAGATTGCGCTTGTCCAGCTGCCTTCTGCAGGTGGTGCTGTACATCCTGCAGCGGTCCAGCAGTTCCAGCGGAGCGTTGGGAAGGATCTTCTCGAACGCCGCCAGGGCCTTCTCGAACTTTCCCTGTTGCAACAGTTGCACGGCGGCCATGTAGTGCTGATACACAGGTCCCGTGCTCGTGGAGGAGTGGCCAGCAGATTTGCCTGACGGGGAGGGGTCTTTTTTGCGATCGTGCGCCACGGATTCGGGCCTCTTACATCGTGAGTTTGCCGCGACTGCCAACTCCCCCGCGCATGGTCCAGCCGGATCGTTGCCGGTTGAATGCCTGCGCCAGGGAATTACGCTGCTCAGGCCATCTTTATACGCATAACCCCGCGTTCCGTCAATGGGCTCCCCCTCCGGCGGGCATGCTAGCGGCCCGGTTCCTTCCCGAGTTTGCCGTAAACCGCGGGGTTCAGCGAGGGATCGTTGTACATCTTCAATTGACGATAGAGTTTGAAGCGCCGCGTCCCCTCGAGGGTCTCGCGCCACAGCGCTTCCAGGCATGCAGCCAGGTCGGCGCGCTGTTCCTCGAGGATCGCCAGCCGCTCCCGGTTGCGCTCGGCATGGCCAGTGGGCGCGCCGGCGCGCCCCGACTCCTCGCGCGTGTGGTAGATCTTCAGCGCCAGGATCGAAAGCCGGTCAATGATCAGCCCCGGCGACTCGGAGTTGAGCGGAGCCTCTGTGTTGGGCAGGCCGCGAGGCTCAAGCCAGGCCAGCAGCGCGCGATCGAGGGCTTCCGCGCGGTCGTTGCGCCGCTGGTTGGTGGAGTCGACGCGGCGCTTCACTCCGGCCAGTTCGGCATCGGATGCGCCGGGCGTGCGCGCCTCGTCCTCGATGTGCCACAGCTCGAAATTGGCCCGATGGTGGTCGGTCACGGCGGCCAGCCAATCCCCTCCCGCAGTCTCGTCCACGATGTCCGGCCCAACGTGCCAGCGCTCGTTCAACTGGTCGTGAAGATCGGCAATCTCGGTGGCGGAGAGCATGACGGACAGATCCTTCTTGCTGTGCGCGCGGTGAGCCGGCGCAGCGTCTATGGTAGAACTATCCTCACTTGGAGTCCAAATCCAGGGTTCAGGGTCCAGGGATCAGGGAGCGGACAGCGGCTTCTGGAATTTCATACAGCGAGGGTTCTTGTGATCGACGCGACAGAGCGGTTTCTATGCATCGCAAGCTACGAAAAGGGCCAGGACTTCATGCGCCAATGCGCCGATCTCGGCGTCAAGCCCACTCTGCTCACCGTGGAAAAGCTTCGCGACGCGGACTGGCCGCGCGAGGCGGTCGAGGAAGTGGTCACCATGCCGCCCGGCCTGACCGTCGAGCAGGTTCTCAACACCGTCTCCTTTCTCGCTCGCAGCCGCCGCTTCGACCGCGTCGTCGCCCTTGACGAGTTCGATCTCGAAACCGCCGCTCAGATTCGCGAGCACATGCGCATCCGCGGCACGGGAGTCACCGCCTCGGCCTACTACCGCGACAAGCTCGCCATGCGCACCGGCGCGCTGGACTCCGGCTTCCTCGTCCCCCAGTTCTGCCGCGTGCTCAACTACGACGAGCTGCGCGACTACATGGACCACGTTCCCGCGCCCTGGCTGCTCAAGCCGCGGTCAGAGGCTTCATCCCTCGGCATCCGCAAGATCCACGAGCCCGAGCAGCTTTGGCGCGCCCTCGACGAGCTCGGCGACCGCCAGAGCCGCTTCCTCCTCGAGCAGTTCGTACCCGGCGATATCTACCATGTCGATTCCATCGTCGCCGAGGGCAAGGTGGTCTTCTCCGTCGCCCACCAGTACGGCCGCCCGCCCATGCAGGTCATGCACGAAGGCGGCGTCTTCACCACCCGCACCGTCGACCGCGCCAGCAGCGACTGGTCGGAGCTGACCGCGCTCAACGCCCGCCTGGCGCCCGCGCTGGGCATGGCGCGGGGCGTCACCCACGCCGAGTACATCAAGGCCCACGCCGACGGCCGCTTCTACTTCCTCGAGATCGCGGCCCGCGTCGGCGGAGCCTTCATCGCCGAGCTGGTGGAGACCTCGACCGGCGTCAACCTCTGGCGCGAGTGGGCGCGCCTCGAGGTGATGAGCTTGCGCGGCGAAGCCTACGTGCTGCCGCCCACCTTTGAGAGCTATGCTGGCAGCGTCCTCTGCCTGGCGCAGACCGCCGAGCCCGACACCACCGCCTTCGACGCGCCGGAGATCGTCTACCGCATGAAAAAGCACCACCACGCCGGCATGATCGTGAAGTCCGCCGATCCGCAGCGGGTGAAAGAACTGCTGGAGGAGTACAGCGAAGAGTTCGCCCGCCGCTTCCTCGCCTCCATGCCCCCGCCCGACAAGCCCACCGCGTGAAGGCGAGGCTCGATTCGATCTTTCCCCGCCACATGTCGACCGTGCCCATCCTTTCCGCTTCTTTCGGCGGAAAGGACGGGAGACCGCAAAGCCCGCACCCATCAACGCGAATTTCCTGGACAGGTCACTTAGAACAAGTCCAAAAACGAGGATTTGTCCACGGTCAACCCGCCGCAAACGCTCCGTGCCCCATCCATTCGCGCTTTTGTGCGAATGGGTGGGAAACCACGATCCCAATCCGGCCTTTCTCGGACCCGGTTCCTGAACAGATTCTCAGAGTAGCTGTTTTACCTGGCGCAGGAAGGCCAGCGAATCCGGGCTGATGAGGCCGGTGCGGTCGATATCGAGGTTGAAAGTGACGGGGACGCTGGCGCGGTTCGAGGTGCGGACGTAGTCGGCAACGCTCGAGAGTGGGAAGCGGGGAGCGGCGAGCGGAGATTTGACGCGGTCGTGCACCCAGCCGGGATTGTCCAGGCAGACCCAACGATGGGCCTGCAGGTGGTCGGGAGTGTAGCGGGAGGTGGGCACGGCCACCAGGTCGTTGGCTTCGCCGCCCTCGTAGTCCTGGTGGGTGGAGTAGAGGAAGTGAGTGAGCATGCCGGAGCTGAGCGTGACCAGGCGGTCGGGGAAGCCGGTTTTGGCGGCGGCGGTCCAGTCTTCCCAGGGGAACTGGAAGCCGTGCAGGTCAGTGGTGACGGAGTTGTAGACGCCGCGCGGGTCGAGCGAGAAGCAACTGTCGAACCACCAGCCGTCGAGGCGGGCGCCGTAGCGCGCGCCGAGTTCGCTCAGAATCGAAAGCAGGTTTGCCGCGAGGCGGGACTTGTCGGCGGCGTGGTAGCCGACGGCGTGCTCCCATTCGGGGTCGTCGGCGCTGTTGCAGGAGTGGTTGTAGTAGAGGATGAAGCGCAGGCCGCGGGCGTGGCAGGCGTCTGCCAGTTCTCCGATGAGGTCGCGGCGGGTGGTACGGCCGGGAGCGATGCGGTCAATGGCGGCGGAGGGTGCGGGGAGCATCTGCAGGGCGTGAGCGCCGGTGAAGATGACGTATTGAGCGCCGGCCTGCGCGGCCTGGTCCACGTAGCCGGCGGCGCTGAAGTGGTCAACGGCTTCGCCGAAGGGCAGCCAGTCGTCCTGGCCGACGGGCTTGGACTGCGCGGTCCAGTGGGTGGAGATGCCGAATCGGCATTTGGCGAACCAGTCGGCATTCGCCTGCCGGTAGGCGGCTGCAAAGGCGGGCCGGCCGGCGGCCCCAAGCAGGGCGGCTGCGCCAAGGCCTTGGAGGGCTTGGCGGCGGGTCAGGGAGGGGATCGTCTGCGGCATGGGCTTACTCCTTGCAATGGCGCCCCGGCTTCAGGGGGCAAAAACGGCTGAACTGGAGGTTGGCACCATTATCCCCGATGGGAGACGCGGCTGCGAAGAGAGTGAGGGCAGAGTTTTCGCGCTTTCAACCCTGCAATCGATGCTGGAAGTTGCCCCTGGGCTGACGCCGTGCCCGTAAAGGCTGCACCCGCCCCACCTCAAAAAAGCCAAAAATCTCTCTTGACAGCATACCGTCTAGTCGGTATATTACATACCAACTGGTTGGTACCCAATGCCCGCAACCGAAATACGCCACGAATCGAAGACCAAACTGCTCGACGCCGCCCTGCACATCATCCGCGCCAAAGGCTATTCCGCCACCCGCATCGAGGACGTCTGCGAGGCGGCCGGGCTCACCAAGGGCAGCTTCTTCCACCACTTCGACAGCAAGGAAGCGCTGGCCCTGGCCGCCGCCGACTACTGGAGCGAGGTGACAGGCGGCTTTTTCGCCTCCGCGCCGTATCGCGCACACGCCGATCCGGTGGACCGGCTGCTGGCATACGTCGATTTCCGCAAATCCATTCTGCTCGGCGATCTGCCCGACTTCACCTGCCTGGTCGGCACCATGGTGCAAGAGACCTACGACACCCATCCAGCCATTCGCGACGCCTGCAACAAAAGCATCGGCGGCCACGCCGCCACGCTCATTCCCGACATTGAAGAAGCCATGCGCCAGCGCGGCATCCGCGGCGATTGGACCGCCGAGAGCCTGGCTCTTTACACCCAGGCCAGCATCCAGGGCGCATTCATCCTCGCCAAGGCCCAGCACGGCCCCGCAATTGCCGCCCAATGCATCGGCCATCTGCGCCGCTACCTCGAATTGCTTTTCAATCAACCCCATTCGCGGAATTGTTTGTCGCAGTGAGGCCAACAAACCCCCAGGAAAAGAATCCGAATTCAGGAGAGAAACATGAGTACAAAGACTTTCAAAGCGATGGTTCTTGCAGCTTCCGTGCTGCTCGCGGCGTCCTCTTCGACCAGCCCAGCGCAAGCCCAGGAGGCCAAGGCTCCTTATCCGGCCATGGCGCCACTTGACCAATACCTCATTGCCGATCGTGCCGCCGAGATCGCGCTGGCAAAAAGCGCCGCTCCTCCGGCACTCTCCAGCGACGCCAATGTCCTGGTTCTCGAAAAGGACGGCTACCATACCGCAGTTGAAGGCAAGAACGGCTTTACCTGCGTCGTCGAGCGGGGCTGGATGTCACCCCTCGACAGCACGGACTTCTGGAATCCCAAATTGCGTGGTCCCATCTGCTACAACCCTGCAGCCGTGCGCACCATTCTGCCCTACACCATTCTCCGGACAAAGCTGATTCTGAGCGGGCTCACGAAAGCCCAGATGGTGGAGACGATCCAGTCGTACCTTGCCGCAAGCCAGCTTCCCATGCCGGAAGCGGGAGCAATGTCGTACATGATGTCGAAAAACCAATATCTCGGCGATGGCGTCGGACACTGGCATTCGCATTTGATGTTTCATCTGCCCCGCATGGGCGCCGCGAGCTGGGGAGCGAACCTGGACGGCTCCCCGGTCATGCTCGACACGGATCATCACGACTGGCCGGAGCCCGAGACCATTTACATGGTGCCTGTCGACCATTGGTCGGACGGAACCCCGGCAATGTCCCATGATTCCGCAACGCAGCAACAGTAAGACGGCGGCGCATCGATCCCTTACCAGTCGCACCACGCACCGGAGCGGAGCTGAACCCAAGCCCGGCAATTCCATGGAGAAATCGAAGCCGGAGATTCTTCAACTTCAAAGGAGAGCATGATGAACCTTACCGAGAGAGGCGACATTGTCCAGTGGCCGGAGACGCATTACGTGTTTGTAGAGAAGACGGGGCCGTTCCCAAAGATTGCGCCGGAGGCGTGGCAACTGGCGCACAGCCTGGTTCCGCAGCTCGCGGAAAAGAACCAGATCGTCGGGTACATGAGCCTCTACAGGATGAACCCGAATGTGTATCGCGCGGGGTTTCAAGTGGCGGAGGAGCCGGCGGAAGTGCCCGCCGGGCTGCGCTACGAGCTGTTCGCGAGCGGCATGTACAGCCGGTTTGTGCTGACCGGGCCCTATTCCGATCTGCCCGCGGCGACGGGGCGGGTATTCGAGATTGTTGCGCAGAGAGGCATGATGCTCCGAAGCGATTTTTGCATTGAGAGCTATGTGAACGATCCGCGGACTACGCCGGAGGACAAACTGATTACGGAGATTCTGCTTCCTACCGCTTAGGGCCATGTCTGGCTGGCGCGCCCTCCTACCCGATGACGCGCTTGCGCTGCGCCGAGCTTCAACCCTCATGGAGGCCTTTTCATGTCGAACGAAATGGGAAGTCGAAAATCTTCGCTCTTGAAAGTGCCGGGCGCGCAGCTCTACTACGAGGTGCAGGGATCGGGTCCGGTGCTGCTGATGATTCCGGGCGGCCCGACCGACGCGGGAGCCTTCGCCGCCGTTGCCAGGTTCCTGACGGACCGCTATACCGTGGTGCGCTACGATCCGCGGGGCAACTCGCGCAGCGTTCTCGACGGCCCGCCGCTGGACCAGGACATGGATGTGCACGGCGACGACGCGGCGCGGCTGCTCGATGCGCTTGGCGGTGACCCGGCCTTTGTGCTGGGCAGCAGCGGCGGTGCGCAGATTGGCCTCAACCTGGCTGCGCGCCATGCGCCGCGCGTGCGCACGCTGGTGGCGCACGAGCCGCCTTGCATGACGCTGCTGCCGAACGCCGAAGAGCAGCGGGCCTTCAGCGAGGATGTCTACGGTACCTACGTCAGCGAAGGCGCCCAAGCCGCAATGAAGAGGTTCATGGCAGGCGCGGGAATTGGCGTGCCGCGCGCGGAGAGGACATTGCCGGCTGGGCCGCCTTCTCCCGATGCTGCAGAGGCCTTTGGCCGTGTGCAGGGAAACGTGGACTTCTTCCTCGCCCACGGTTTCAGGCCCATCGGCTCGTACGTGCCCGATGTCGCCGCGTTGCGCGCCGGTCCGGCACGGATCGTCGTCGGTGTCGGCGAGACTTCGGCCGGAAGCATGCCTTACCGTACGGCGGTCGCGCTGGCCGAGCGGCTGGGAAGGGAACCGGTGCCGTTTCCCGGCGGCCACGGCGGCTACAACGACAACCCCGCGGCCTTCGCGGAGAAGCTGCGCCAGGTGCTTTCGTGCGCCTGAATTTCAAAAGCTCAAAATCCCAGGAAGATTTAAACCCAAGGAGGTTTCATCATGGCCACAGCAACATTGAACGCTCCCGTGTCTGTAGATGAGGCTCAGATTCTGGCCCTCATCGATGCGCGCCACCAGGCGCACCACAACAAGGACGGCGCCGTCATCGCCGCCGCGTATGCCCCGGACGCGGCCGTCTTCAGCCTTGCCCCGCCGCTCGCCTGTCGCGGAGTCGATCCCCGGGAAAAGCAGGCCTGGCTCGACAGCTGGGCCACGCCGGTGGAGCTCGAATCGCGGGATTTCAAGCTGACGGTCAGTGGCGACTTCGCCTTCGGCCATGGCTTTCTCCGCCTCAGCGGGACCAAGAAGGGACAGGAAGGGAAGGTAGATTTCTGGATGCGGTCGACACTGGCCTTCGAGCGGCAGGGAAGCAGTTGGAAGATCGTCCATGAACATGTCTCGGTGCCGTTCTACATGGATGCCACTTTACGCCCGGCGTTCGATCTGGAGCCCTAACCCGCTCAACCCCGGCCAAGAGACTTTACAATCGGTGCGGGAGCAAGCATGGACAGGATGAGTCATTCGCCGCACCGGCGCTGGAATCCGCTGCGGCAATCGTGGGTGCTGGTTTCGCCGCACCGGACACAACGCCCCTGGCAGGGCGCGGTGGACGCGAAGACCGCGCCCTCGGGAGTTTCCTACGATCCGCAGTGCTACCTGTGCCCTGGAAACCAGCGCGCGGGTGGTATTGCCAATCCGGCATATGATGGCGTCTTCTGGTTTGTAAACGATTACGCCGCCCTCCTGCCCGATGCGGCCCCGCCCGCCCAGCCATCCGGCTCTCCGCTGCTGAAGACCGAGCCCGCGCGTGGCTTGTGCCGCGTGCTCTGTTACCACCCCGACCATTCGCTCACCCTGGCCCGCATGACGCGCCCGGAGATTCGCCCCGTCGTCGACGCATGGGTCGCGCAATACCAGGACCTCGCCGCGACTGGCTGGATCAAGTACGTGCAGATCTTCGAGAACCGCGGCGCCATGATGGGCGCCAGCAACCCTCATCCCCACGGCCAGATCTGGTCCACCGATTTTGTGCCCGACGAACCGGCCGCCGAGACCCGCGCCCAGCGCGAGCACCTGGCGCTCACCGGCCACTGCCTGCTATGCGAATATCTGGCTGCCGAAGAAGCCGCTGGCTCGGGGGATGGCGGCCGCATCGTTTTTGAGAACAAGCATTTTACGGCCCTGGTTCCGTGGTGGGCCATCTGGCCGTTTGAGGTGCTGCTGCTCAGCCGCCGTCACCTGGGCGCGATGCCGGAGCTGACCCCCGCCGAGCGGGACTCCCTCGCCGACGCGCTGCATCGCATCACGGTCCGCTTCGACAATCTCTTCGACACCAGCTTCCCCTACACCATGGGCTTCCACCAGACACCGACCGACAACGCCACCCATCCGGAGTGGCACTTCCACGCCCATTTCTATCCGCCGCTGCTGCGCTCGGCCACGGTGCGCAAGTTCATGGTGGGCTTTGAAATGCTGGGCATGCCGCAGCGCGACATTACGCCCGAGGACGCGGCACGCCGGTTGCGCGAGGCCAGCGAAGTGCATTACTGGGGCAGGGAATAGTGAACAGGGCGCTTGGCGCCGTGGCCAGCCGCGGTGGCAAGCTGTGGGGACAGTCCGCGACCGGAAGGGAGTGGTGAGCTCGCTGGGGCTCGAACCCAGGACCCACGCCTTAAAAGGGCGTTGCTCTACCAACTGAGCTACGAGCTCTCACCAACTATAACTTGTCTATTTTAAACAAGTTACAGCATATAAACCCTCTCGTCATTGCGTGGCTTTCTTGCTTAGGGAGCCCAAGTGCGGCCACTTCGCGCCGGATCCGATCCTTGAGGCGCCAAGGTCTCCAGAGCCTTCAACCGGTAAGTTGAGGCTCGGTGGGAGTACCCGGCGGTCATCGCGATCGTCGTGGGTCCCATCGGTTCCTGCACTGTTTTCAAGTCTACCCCAGCCAACAGCAAACGGCCAATGCAGCGGTGCAGGAGGGCGTGCCCCGCAACGTCCTCGATCCCGGCCTGCTCGGGGCGGCCGCATCCAGTTGACAGCGCCTGCGAACGACCTCTCCGCGCCTATTTCCCCAGGCCGACGCGGCGGACCAGGTCGTCGAAGTGCGGGTCTGTGCGCAACGGGTCCAGCGAGGGATCAACCTTGAGATAGAGAAGACCCACATCGCGGGCGTTATAGGATTCCTCCAGCCACTTGAATGCTTCCTTTTTCTTCCCCAGCCCTGCATAAACCAGCGCGATCTCGTACCTGCCCACGCCATTCTTTCGTACGTGCTCTTCAAGTTGCGAGATGGTCTTCATGGCCGCGTTCACCTGGCCTGCGCGGGCATAGGCATTGCCCAGATGGCCAAGGGAGTATGGACCGTCGCCCGATTTGATGAACTCACGGATCGACTCCGGGTACATGCCCTTCTCGGCGTAGATATCGCCGATCAGGAAGTTCCAGTCGGGAAGATTGATCTTGAGGCCCAGCACCGTCCGCGTGACCGCAAGGGCCTGGTCGTACTGGCGGGAGAAGTAATAGATGAAGCCCTCGGAGTGGAACGTGCTTCCGGAGACCGGATCAAGAGCCACACTGCGTTGCACTTCGGTTAGCGCTTCTGCCAGGTGTCCGGTTCGTACCAGATAAAACGCGTACTTCTCGTGGCTGGTTGCCGAGTTCGGATTAAGTTCCAGCGCCCGGTGAAACTCTGCATCGGCAGTGGCCCAGTCCCAGTTGAGGGTCATCGCCGTGTTGGCTAGTTCGGCGTGGGCTTCAGACAAGGAGTCATCCAGTTCGATGGCTTTGATCGCTTCGGTCTTCTGCCGGGTGAAGGCCTCCTGGTAAGGCATTTGCCCCGATTCGCCCATGAAGCCATAGCAACTGGCCAGCGCGGAATGGGCCTGTGCGTAGCTGGGGTTCTTGTCGATGGCGCGATTGAAAAACGCGGCGGCGCTTTTGCAGTCGCCGGCTTCGCGCAACAGCACTCCGTGCAGGTAAAGATCCTGCGCTGCTGGATCGATGGGGCGCTCACGGTTCAGGCGCGCCTGCTCCTGTGGCGTCACATTGGTGCGGATTTCTCCGGCAATGGTATTTGCGACTTCGCCCTGCAACGCCAGCACGCTGGTCATGTCGCGCACATAGGTCTGGGCCCAGATGGGCCGATCCGTTCTGGCATCGATCAGCTGGGCGCTGATGCGCACCTGGTTGCCTTCGCGCTGCACGCCTCCCTCGACCACCCCCTCGACACCCAATTCGCGGGCGATTTCCGGCAGGTTCTTCTTGGTGCCCTTGTAGCTCATGGCGGAGGTCAGAGAGATGACCCGCAAAGTGGAAACCTGGCCCAGGTCGTTGATGAGTTCTTCGGTCATGCCGTCGGCGAAATACTCCTGCGCTGGATCGCCGGAGAGGTTTTTGAGAGGGAGTATGGCAATGGAGTGAATCTGAGAAGGGACGGCCGAAGAGACAAACCACCTCCGGTAGCCGAGGGTGCCGATCCCTGCCAGGAGGGCCAAACCCACCAAGGCGCCCACCAGAACACGAGGCATGCGGCGCGACTTGCGCGAGGACCCATCCGGCAAATCGTTCACTCGCATTGCGGAGACTGCTGTTCCAGCGGCCAGGATCCGTGCGGCTCCGAATCGCTCTCCGCCAGCTTGCGCCTCTGGCCCCTGCGGGGGTCTTTCCAGTGCCTCACCGGCGGCCCGGACCACCGATTGCACAGGAACCGCTCCGCTTTCCTGGAAGCCTCTTGCTTCGTTCGAATCGAAGACGAACCTGGGCACGTAGGACCCGCTGGGCAACTCGATCCGCACCGCTGGCTTCAGGTTTGTCTCGAGGTAGTACTGGGCCAGCGACTTGCGCAGCTGCGTGGCCCTCACCCGGACCACCGAATCGCTGCCGGTATCGTAGCCGACCGGGCGTCCGAACATCTCGGCTCCGATCATCCGCTCCTTGAGGCCATCGATATCGCCTTCCAGGGCATGCCCGACGATTAATTGAAGGAAATCCTGGGTGCGTTTGCTGTTTGCGAAGGCATGGCTCGCCGTCATCTCTTTCACGTGCCGGCGGACCAGATCAATCTGCCCCGGACTGAGCACCTGCCGTTCGCAAGATGGATCGACTGTCGACATAACCCGTCCAGAATCCTTTAGGAACCCCATCTTACCATCCATTGCCCTGCCAATAAACGTGCCTCCGGATGGGCAACAATTCCCGTTCATTCGCTCCGCTAACACGATGCAGAACAATGCCTTAACAACGATTAACGTCCCGATAAACTGTAAATAGCGTTGCGGGGTTCGCGGAACGGGTGTTGAAATGGGCACGCTTTGGATCGGGCAAAGATTTTCGCTCGATTTTGGATTCCGGCTGAGAGAGCAGCGACAAGGCGGATGGTTCTGGCAAGGGTGCCGGGTCGCCCGGGAGAGAACAGCAGGCCAAGCCGGGTAAGCGTTTACCGAGGAGAAAGACCATCAGCTCTGAGACGGCCCAATCTCATCTTGTTGCTCGAGAAGCTGCCGCGCGGCGTCATCGGCAATCCCGCCGGCCGGCCGCGATCGCTCTCTGGGCGCTGCTGCTCGCCGTCATGGGAGCACTCTGTCCGCTTCCAGCGCCGGCGCAGCCGGCCGCCGACGAGGCCGTCCGCCAGGCGATGCGGCAAGGGGCCGCGGCCATGAGCGCGGGCAACTTCAGCGGCGCGGCCGACGCCTACGCCCGCGTCACCCAGAAGTTCCCTGAATTCGCCGAGGGGTCCTTGAATCTGGGCCTGGCGCTCGAGAAGGCGGATCGCCTGCCGGACGCGCGTGTTGCGTTGGAGAGGGCGCTGCGGCTGAAACCGGGATTGCGCGGGCCAAACCTGTTTCTGGGCATCGTCGCCTACCGTGAAAATCGCTTCAAGGACGCGGAATCCCGGCTGAAGCTTGAGACGCAGCTCGATCCGCGCAGCGCCAAAGCCTTCATGTGGCTCGGTGTCTGCCGCCTGGCGCAGGACGACCCCCAGGGAGCCATTGCGCCGCTCGATAAAGCCTACGCCCTCGACCCCTCCGACGTGGACATTCTCTACCATCGCGGACTCGCCTACCTGCTGGTGGCCAACGCATCGTACAACTCGATGTACAAGCTCAACCCTGACTCGTTGCGCGTGCATCAGGTGCTGGCCGAAGCCTACGCGCAGGCCTATCGCAACCAGGAAGCGATCGGCGAGTTCGAGCTGGCGGCCAGGATTGCCCCCAGCCAGCCGGGACTGCATGAAGAGCTCGGCGACCAGGACTGGATCGCGGGCAAGCTGGATGCGGCTGCCCAGGCCTACCGCGAGGAACTTCGCATCGATCCTCTCAATGTTACCGCCATGTACAAACTTGGCAGTCTGCAGGTGCAGAACCAGAATCCCGCCGACGGCGTGCAACTGCTGGGCGAGGCCCTGCGCAGAGACCCCTCGTTGAGCGACGCGCACTATTACCTGGGCAGCGGACTGCTGAGCCTGGACCGGACGCCGGATGCGGTTCGCGAGTTTCAACTGGCCATCGCTGGCGATCCATCCAGCGATCGCGCCATGAGCGCCTACTACAAACTGGCGCAGGCCTATCGCCAGTTGCACCAGACGCAAGCCGCGCAAGAGGCGATGCAGAACTTCCAGCGCATGCGAGGCCAGGTCAAAGAGCGGCAGGACAGCAGGGCAGCGCAGATCGTGCGCAAGCGAACCGAGCTTCCGGTGGACGACAAAGACAAGGCCGCGTTGTCGGCGAGCCCATAACCCAGAAAGAGTTTCTGGCCCTGCGCGAGAGCCGCCGGCGCGGGGCCGGCGCCACTTGAAAACGCGAGCTGTGAAAAGGGAGAGCGGCAGTGAACCAGGAAGTTGAAGTCACAAGGGAAACAGGAAGAGCGTTTGCTCAGGAGGCAGACAGATGAACACATGCTTGACACCAATGCACGTCAAAGGAACGTGCAGGCAGTTGCCCGGTTTTGGATTTGCTTCTCTGGGAGTATGGCTGGCGCTGCTGGTTATGCTGCTGGGGCTGACACCTCCGTCGGCGGCTCAGTTGGATACCGGCTCCATCAGCGGCGTCGTTGCTGATTCCGCGGGAAAGGTCATACCGGCAGCCGCCATGACGGCAAAGGAATCGGCAACCGGAACCGCGTATTCAACCGTTAGTTCCAGCACCGGCTATTACGTGTTTCCATCGCTCCGCCCGGGAAGCTATGAGGTGACGTCTCAGGCCACTGGATTCAAAATCCAGGCGTATACCGGCGTGGTGGTTGCTGTCGGCGTCAGCACCGCGCAAGACGTGACCCTGGCTGTCGGTGCAACCTCTGAGACCGTCACCGTCGAGGCCGGCGCTCAAACGCTGGAGTCCGAGTCCTCCGACGTGGGCGTGTCCATCCAGCCGCAACAGGTGGAAGAACTGCCGCTGACGGCCGGCGGATTCCGTTCCCTCGAGACGCTTGTCTACCTGGCGCCCGGCGTGGTCGGCTTCGGCCAGGCAAGCTCGACCGACCCCATCAAGATCAATGGCGGACAGGAAGAAGGAACCGACTTCCTGATCGACGGCATTACCACCAATCGTGCGGAAAACGGTTCGGGCAGCTTCGGGATCGTGTCCCCTTCGGTGGATGCGGTCAATGAGTTCCATATCACCCTGTCCGGCCTGCCCGCGGAACTGGGCCGAACCACGGGCGGCATATCCAACTTCAATACCAGGGGCGGCACCAACGACTACCACGGCTCGGTGTACGACATCTTCAAGAACGCCGCGCTGGACGCCAACAGCTGGTTCAACAACGGCTACATGGCGCAGCAAGGCAACACCGCGGCGGCGCAGACGGAGTACAAGCGTCCCGCGGACACCAAGATCGACTTCGGCGTCAACCTGGGTGGACCGATTCGCATTCCACGTCTCTACAACGGCAAGAACAAGACGTTCTTCTTCTTCAACTGGGAACAGTGGCGTCAGAACTACGGCGGCCCCATCAACAGCCTGCTGCCGACGCCGGCCCAACTGGGCAGCGACGGAACAGACTTCGACTTCTCGTCCCTGCTCGGCAGCACCTCTCTGGGCGTGTCCCCCTGCGGCGAAACAGTCTATCCGGGCGAAATCATGGATCCCCAGTATGACAATACCTCCATTCCATGCCGCTACGCCGGGTTTGGGCAAACGGTAACCGGCACTCCGGGAAACTACGCCGTCAGCGGCGCCCCCACCAACAAGATTCCCATCGCGCGCATGAGCACGCTTGCGCAGACCATGGTGAGCAAGTATCTGATGCCTCTGGCGCAGCAGGAAATCAGTGGAGGCACCACCTACAACTACACCCAGCGCAGCGTGGGCACCATCGCCAACACCGTCTACAGCTTCCGCATTGACCAGAACCTCGGACCGGCCAACAAGATCTGGGGTTATTTCAGCTCCCGTGAAAATACCGATACGGGAGGCAATTCAAATCTGCCGGTTCCCATCCAAACCTGCTGCGGAACCGTGAACCAGCTGGGCAAGATCCTCCGCGCGGGCTGGGAGTGGATTGTGACTCCCACGCTGGTCAATTCTCTGACCGTGGGCGGCAATCGCTCCAACAACATCAATAAATCCAAAGCCTCGCAGATGGGAATCGACTGGGACAGCCAGCTCGGCATCGCCAACGGTTTCAGCAACGACTTCCCGGTCTTCGACTTCAACGGCAACACCCTGGGAAGCATTGGCCAGCAGGAAGACAGCACCGACACCGACAATGTGGTTGCCCTCAACGATATCCTGCACTGGCAGCACGGCGCGCACAGCTTCAAGTTCGGCGGCGAGGCGCAGTATCACCAGTACTCCTGGGTCAGCAAGATCGGCGGCACCTGTGAAGGCAACGCCGGCTGCCTGCAGTTCTGGGACAACCAGACAGCGTCGGATGAAGACTTCTGGGGACAGGACGGGAACTCCTTTGCCGCGTTCCTCATCGGCGAGGCCGGCCTGCTCAGCAACCTCAACGATCTGCATGCGCCGCGCTGGATCACCCACTACGGCGCCATCTTCGGCCAGGACGACTGGAAGGTCAAGCCAAACCTTACCCTCAACATCGGTATGCGCTGGAGCTTCGATACGCCGCGCCGCGAGGCAGCCGGCGATACGGCTATCTGGGATCCCACGCTTCCCGATGCGGCCACCGTCGGGGGCACCTTTCCCCAGGCGCTGGGCGCGCTGGTATTCGGCGGCAAGGGCGCCGGCCGCAACGGCAGCATGAACGAAACCTGGGGCAGCGTCTACAAGAAAAGCTTCGAGCCGCGCGTGGGTTTCTCCTGGGAACCGGGCTTCCTCGCTCACAAGGATGTCATTCACGGCAGCGCCGGTATTTACTACGGTCCGCTGGTCTATGCCGACTACGGACAGGGAACCGTGCAGGGATTCACGGTGCAGGGGAACCTGTTCACCGCCGACCCGCTGGACGGACCGCCGCTCGATGGCGGCCTCGCCGCTATGCCCACCACGCCCGACCTGAACCCCAATCAGCTGGATGGCACCTCCACCGCCGCGGACTATATTGCCAAGAGCAACGGACGTCCGGCCATGACCGAAACCTGGACGCTGGAAGTTCAGCACCAGATCAACCCCAATTTGATGCTGAGCGCGGGCTATCTCGGCATGCACGCCACCCACCTGCACGCCATGCTCAATTTCATGAACGATATGCCGGACAAGGACATGGCCCTGGGCGACTGGCTCAACTGGTGGGCTTATTACCCGCCCAATGCCGAGGGCGGTTTTGGCGTCAACTCCATCGAGCCCTACTCCAACTTCAGTTGCCCAGCCGGCCCACCCGCCTGCACCTGGCCGGTGAACGAGCCAATATCGCAAGCCCTGCGCCCCTTCCCGCAGATCGGTTATATCAACATGGACAGCTATCTGCAGAACCTTGGCCAGTCCACCTACAACGCCTTGGAAGCCAAGCTCGAACAGCGCTTCCACAACGGCCTGAACATCCTGGCCTCCTACACCTTCTCCAAGACCCTCACCGATGCCGACGTCATCCAGCCCTACTGGAGCACGCTGCAAAACGGCGGCGCCGTCCAGGACCCCGAAAATCTGAGGGGCGAGAAGGCCGTCAGCAGCGAAGACGTCCCCAACAACTTCGTGGTCAGTTATGTCTACGAACTCCCCATCGGGCAGGGCAAGGCGCTGCTTGGCAAGGCCTCCAAGCCCGTCGATATGATGGTCGGGCACTGGAGCGTCAGCGGCATCCAGCACTACCTGGGCGGCCAGCCCATCAGCATCTTCGGCGCAACCGGTGTCCCGGGCAAGAACTCCAGCATTCGCTTTGACCGCGTCTCCGGCCAGCCGGTAAAGAACTCCGCCTACACCAATCCACTCAACTTCAACCCCACCAGCAATGCCACGGCCTGCGCAACCGGCTACTTCAACTGCGCCGCCTTCTACGATCCCAACTTGTTCACCAACCGCGATCCCAGTGGAGTTGGGGCGTCCGGGGAAGGGAATCCATGGCGCTTTGGCACCATGCCCCGCAATTCGTCCGACATCCGCGGCCCCAACTATCTGACCGAAGATTTCGGCATCGCCAAGGCCATCCCCATCACCGAAAGGATCAAGATGGAACTGCACGGCGAGTTCTTCGATGCTTTCAATCGCCACATCTTCGACAGGCCCAATTCAAACCTCTATAGCGGCAACGTCAGCGTGGGCCAGATCGGCGGCCTGCAAAACGGTCCTCGTACCATTCAATTCCGGTTGAGGATTACTTACTGACCAACAATCTTCGGTCCGGTTGCAGTGGGCCGAAGACTCTTCCGAGCGCGACGCCCGGTTGGCGGGCGTTGCGCCTTTCGGGGACCGCGCCCGATCGGTTGCCCTGAATAGGTAAGACCTGCTTGTTACAGAAAGAGAGACTCCGTGCATTTCCGCTGCCTGCTGCTTGCTGCATCCACCCTTCTTCCCGCGCTGCCGGCCTGTTGCCAGGAGCCGCAGGCGCTGCCCCTCAGCGGCGACTATCCCATTACGCACGATCCCTCCATTGCCCGCGAAGGAGGCACGTACTACGTTTTTGCCACCACCTCCAACGCCGGCGAAGGCCAGTTTCCCATTCGCTGTTCCCCCGATCTGCATTCCTGGAAGTTATGCGGGCACGTCTTCGACAGGATCCCCGCATGGATTCACGAAGCAAGCCCCACCACCAAAGAGTTGTGGGCGCCAGACATCTCTTACTTTCAAGGCAAGTTTCACCTCTATTACGCCTACTCTGCCTTCGGCGTGAACACCTCCGGCATTGCCCTGGCCACCAATGAGACGCTTGACCCGCAAAGCCCGAACTACTCCTGGAAAGATGAGGGGCTGGTGCTGAAGTCGACCGCCGCCGACAACTACAACGCTATCGACCCCAACGTCGTCTTCGATGAGAAGGGCACGCCGTGGCTGAGCTTTGGCAGCTTTTGGAGCGGCATCAAGATGCGGCGCATCGATCCGGACACGGGAAAGCCTTCTTCCAGCGATGCCACGCTCCACTCGCTGGCGGAGCGGGCGATGCCCGCCCTGCCTGACCCGCCTAAGCCGGGATTGCCTGCCGATTGGCAGGCCATCGAAGCGCCGTTCGTCGTGCATCACGAGGGGTTCTACTACCTGTTCGTTTCCTTCGATCTCTGCTGCCGGGGCACCAGGAGCAATTACCGGACCATGGTGGGGCGATCGCGTGCTGTCACCGGCCCCTACCTCGATGTCGAAGGCAAGCCCATGCTGGAGGGCGGGGGAACGCAACTGCTTACGGCCAACAGCCGCTGGCTTGGGCCCGGCGGCGCATCGGTCTTGCAGCGGCCCGAGGGCGATCTTCTCGTTTTCCATGCCTACGATGCCGTCACCGGCAAGCCGGCGCTGCAGATCTCCACGCTGACATGGAAAGATGGCTGGCCGCATGCCGTACTCGGAACCATCGGCGAATCGAAATAGACCGATGACTGGGAGGGTCTTCAACGCCAGACCCGAACGAAGCAAGTGGTCAGGAAATCGAGAACGCCCCGCACAGTGCTGCGCGGGGAGAGGGATGGGGTTTTGAGAAGCTGCAAATTTGTCGCGGGAATGGGGAGAGATAGCCGCGTCCGGCTGGGAATTGCGCTGTTTGCCGCATCGCTTCTGGCAGGCTGCGGAGGCGGCGGTTCGGGAAGCTGCGGAACCTGCGGGGGAGGGCCCACTCCGGCGGCGACGCCCGCAATATCGCCCAATGCGGGTTCCATCTTCGCGGCGGGAAAAGTGACCATTGCCGATTCCACCACAGGGGCAACCATCTACTACACCACCGACGGCACCACGCCTACCACCTCGTCGACCGCATACGCGGGGGCCATTGCGCTTTCCACCACCGCGGCAGAGACCATCAACGCGATTGCCACCGCCAGCGGATACACCACCAGCACGGTGGCCACGGCGAGCTTCACCTTCACGCCCGACCCCGGCGTCATGGCGAATGTGCAATACCCCGTGTCCACCACGCTCGACAGCAATCAGTTCCAGATCCAGAATGCCGCCACGGAGATGGTGCTGGGTATCGAAGGGCAGAGCCAGACGGCGGGAACCAGCGTGGTGCAGGAGACCAACACCAGTTCCACCGACTCGATGTGGCACTTCATGCAACAGGTCGACGGCAACGGCGACTATCGGGCCAACATCGAGAACATGCTCACCCACCAGGTGATCGGCCTTTCGGCTGTGCCGCCGGCAGGCGGCGTGGTGCCTCCGGCCGCGTCGGCCGCGGGAGCCCAGGCGCTCCAGTACAGCAACACCGGCAACGACGACCAGAACTGGGTCCTCTATCTTCTCACCGACGGCAATTATCTTCTCAAGAACCACAACAGCGCGCTCTTCCTTCAGGTCGATGACTCGAACTCGGCCATCGATCAGGGCGCGCGGGCCACCACCGGCGCCGGCTGCGCCTGCCAGGAGTGGACGCTGACCAACACCGGTACCCCAGCGTATTCCGCGCCGCTTACCGTCCAGGGCACAGGCATCTACGTTCACGATCCGTATATGAACCAGGATCAAAATCATGTGTACTGGCTCTACGGAACGCACCAGACCATTGCTTACTCCACCGACCTGTCCACGTTCACCTACACCACCGCAAACTCCGCCAATGGCGCATGCGGAAGCACCCAGGCGACCAATGACTGGCTCCTTGTGGACAACCGCTGCGCCGACATCGGCCCGGATCTTCCATCCTGGTCGGGATTGCAGACGCCGCCCTCGGATAACAATGGCGGAAACACCGATGTCTGGGCGCCCAGCCTGATGTTCGCCAACGGCGCCTACTATCAGTACTACGCGATCCCGGTTGAGCCGGATACGGCGGGCGGCGAGGCGATCATCGGGCTGGCCACCAGCACCAGCGCCTTCGGGCCGTGGACCGATCAGGGGTGGGTCACCCGTTCCTGGAGCAACACCTCTTCGACGCCGATCGCCGGCTTTGGATTTGTCGAGGGGTCCACCGATAACGCCATCGACCCCGCGCCCTTCGTCGATGCCAGCGGAAACTGGTGGCTGGTCTACGGATCGTGGTTCGACGGCACGCACATCATCCAGTTGGATCCCAGCAGCGGGCTGCCTTCAACCAGCAACACAACGGTCTACAACATCGCTCGCCGCTGGTGGGGCGAGGAAGGTCCGTTCATCTACTACTGGAACGGCTATTACTACTACTTTGCACCCGTCAATGCCTGTTGCAGCGCCACCAGCCCTTACCGCATTCTGTACGGCCGCTCCACCAGCCCCACGGGACCGTACGTCGATCGCGGCGGCGTGCCGCTCTATGACAGCCAGGGCGGTGGAGGCGGCACCATCCTGCTCAGCGCCCACGGCCACATTGTCGGCCCCGGCGGGCAGAGCGTATTCACCGACACGGGTGTCAACGGCGCATCCTCGCTGCCCACGCTGGTCTACCACTACTACGACGGCAACAACAATGGAACGCCCACGCTGGGCATTAGCCGCATTGCGTTCACCGCCGACGGCTGGCCCTACGTGCAATAGGGATGCATGCGCGCTTGTTTGGAAAGGTTCTACCCCATAGGTAACCCGGAAAAATAGTACTATGGTAATGGCGCTCTTTGGCCGAAGCGATTTGAACCCTGGTGCCCCTCCCAATTCGATGAAAATGCAGCAGTTTCTCGTGTCTCGGTGGCAAAATAGTGGTAGGAAGGTAACTGTCCAGGTGCTATTGTTCACAGAATAGCGTGCCGCGAGCATTCTGGATGAGAAGCCCTTCCATCGGAGACTGCCGGGAAGGGTCGTTCGAACCCAGAGGCTGGGCGGCCGCGGCAGACGCCGAGGGAGTGCTTCTGCCATCGAACCATCGATGAGGGGCCAAATGTCAGATTCCAAGCCGTCGGGCGACCAGAATCAGATGCCGGAAGACGTAGCGACGCTCTATTCGTGGGCCAATCTGCACGGCGCCAAATACAGAGATTTCTCCGCCTCGCGGGCGCTCACCCGGGAGAAGGCTCGTGTGCGCGCCGAGCAGGCCGTGGAAGACGAGCAGCAGCGCATCCAGGAAGCAGCCGAGGCGGCGCAGGCTGAGGCCGAACGCGCGGCCGACGAAGCGCGTGTTGCCGAGCAAGCGCGCCAGGCTGAGATTGCCGCCGCGGAGGCTGCCCGTCAGCAGGAGGAGGCCGCTCAGCGGGCGAAAGAGCGGGCCGCGCAAGAGGCTCGCGAACAGGCTGCCCGGCGACTGGCGCAACAGGCCGCCGAACAAATAGCAAGAATGGAAGCCGAGCAGGCCGCGCGCCAGGCCGCGCACGAAGCCGCGGAGCGGGCCACGCAGCTGGCTGTGCAGCGGGCCCAGGAACAGGCCGCACAACTAGCAGCGCGGCAGGAAGCCGAGCAGGCCGCGCACGAAGCTGCGGAGCGGACCGCGCAGCTGGCCATCCAGCAAGCCCAGGAACAGGCCGCCCAACTGGCAGCGCGGCAGGAAGCCGAGCAGGCCGCGTACGAAGCCGCGGAGCGGACCGCGCAGCTGGCCATCCAGCAAGCCCAGGAACAGGCCGCCCAACTGGTCGCACAGCAGGAAGCCGAGCAGGCCGCGCGCCAGGTCGCGCACGAAGCCGCGGAGCGGGCCACCCAACTTGCCGTGCAGCGAGCCCAGGAACAGGCCGCCCAACTGGCAGCACGGCAGGAAGCCGAGAAGGCCGCGCAGCAGCGGACCTGGCAGCCGCCGCGGACAGATCGCATTCCAGAGGCTCCGCCTCCGCCGCCGCCAGCTTATACGGCGGCGCAAAGTTTCGACTACGCAGGATTTGCGCACACCCAGGCTTACCGCCCGGCGTCGGCGCAGCCGCCGCTTTTGCCCGTCCGCGACCAGGCCCCCGCGCCGGCGCGCCTTCCATGGGCAGCGCCCGAGGTGCGCGAGTCCATGGGCCGCCCGGCATGGCTGTCGACGGAGAGCCAGCCAACTGCCCCTGCGCAGCAGCCCCAGGCCCCCCTGCCGCAGTCCCCTGAGGACACGCTGCAAGGCTCCTGCGACCGGCTCGCCTCCCGCTGGTTTGCCCTGCGCAACGTCTTTGACCCGGTTCCCCCGCAGCCCGAGCCTGTTCCCGCCCCGGCAGTTTCGCGAGCTCCTTCCATGGCGGTCTTTTCGCTGGCCGGAGGGGTGGGCAAGACCAGCCTGGTGGCAACGCTGGGCCGTGCGCTTTCCGCGAGCGGAGAGCGGGTGCTGCTGGTGGATACGGCCGCATTCGGCCTGCTGCCTTTCTTCTTCGGAGCCACCGACCAGCGCCCCGGCCAGTTGAGGACCTTCAACCCTCCGGGCGTTTCAAGCGACGCACCTATCCAGATGGTCACCATCGATCCTGAGGGCCTGAGCCCCGAGCAGGGCGACGCGGAAAGCCTCAGCGGCGAGATCGCCAAGTTTGCCCGCGGAGCCAGCCGCATCCTCGTCGACGTGGCCACCGCGTCGGGCGCAACCACGCGCCGCATCATGCGCATGGCGCCGCTGGTGCTGGTGCCGGTGGTCGCGGACATGAACTCCGTGGTCAGCGTCAGCTCCATCGATGCGTTTTTCGAGCACAACAACATTCAGGGCGGCAAAGCGGTGCTGCCGTACTATGTGCTCAACCAGTTTGACGCCACACTGCCGCTGCACCTGGATGTGCGCGAGGTGTTGCGCGAGCAGCTGGGCGAGCGCCTGCTGCCCTTCGCCCTGCGCCGCGCCCCCGCCATGAGCGAGGCCCTGGCCGAGGGCATGACGGTGATGGACTACGCTCCCGGCTCCGCGCTCGCGGAAGATTTTGCCACCCTGGCAGGATGGGTGAAGAGCCTCTCCGCGCCGGCAACCACCAGCTACCGCGGCGTTCGCTGGAGCGAACGGTGACGGCTTCAGGCCTTTGGCAGGACATCGGGCCGGAGAAACATTTCTTACCAGGATTCTTCGCTTCGCGTTCCTGCTGGCGGCGGCGGTCATCTTCATCTTCCTCGCCATTGTTCCTCTCGCGTGGCCGCAGCAGGCCGTGCTCGGCGGGCTTACGCTGCTGATGTCGGTGACCTTGGCGCGCAGCTCCGACTCCCATTCTGTGGATGGCCTGCACGCTCATCGAAACCGGCAACAACGACGCCGAAATTCCCCGCGGCAGCTACGACGCCATCCGCGTTTATCTGTGGGCAGGCATGATCGACCGCACCGGCGCCGTCCGAGCCCAGGTCCTCAGCGCCATTCCGGCCATGAATGTCTACCTTGCCAATCATGATGCCCCCCCGCAAATGGTAAGTGACCAGGGCATTCCTTTGGCGCAAGATGGACCTGTAGGATTCTCGCCGCCGTGCTGCCTTACCTCCGAGCCTTCCCCGGCTCCTCCAGGTCCGGCGCCCGGCAGATGGTCCGTGTCGGCAGGATGCGCGACGCGTCCACGGGATTATATGGAAAGGACTCGGCATATTACGGTCAGTGCCTTGCCCTGTTCGCAACCGGCTTTATCGACGGCAGATTCCGGTTCGGTGCGGGTCGAGAACTGAACGTAGAATGGAAGTGCTGATGACAGTCCGCCCCGGGGCGATGAGGAAGGGTGTGTTGGTTGCGAGCTGCCTGCTTCTGGCGCTGCAGCAGGGCCCTGCTCAAGATGCTCCGCGCAAGCCCGCCAACGCGCCTGAAGCCACCCGCGCCATCCTCATCCAGAAGGCCCACGCTCTGGAGGCGCGCGGCCTGCCGGACATGGCCATCCAGCTCTGGCAGCAGGTTCTGCTCTCCGATCCCAAAAACGCCGAATCCCTCGCCGGCCTGGCCCGCGATCTGAAGCTGTCCGGCTCCGGACAGGCCATCGAGGCGCTCGACCGGCTGCGCAAGGTCAACCCCAACGATCCCAACATTGCCAAGATCCAGGCCCTGGCCAGCACCCCCGCCGAGAGCGCCGACTTACGCCAGGCCGGAGATCTGGCCCGCCAGGGCAAGGCCGACGATGCCATGCGCATTTACAGGCAGCTCTATGGCGATCGCCCGCCCGACGGTGACATTGCGCTGGCCTACTATCAGACCCTCTACGCCACAGCCGGCGGCAAGCAGCAAGCGATCGCCGCCATGAGGGCCGCGGCGGCGCGCAACGCCGCCGACCCGCGCTATTCCATCGGCCTCGGCATCATGCTGACCTCTGCGGAGAAGACCCGCGCCGAAGGCATTCGCATCCTCAAAGAGCATCCCCAGGACTTGAATGCCCAGACCGCGCTGCGCCAGGCGATCGTCACGGATGCGGCCAACCCGGACTCCGCCGCTGAACTGCGCGATTATCTGAAGGACCATCCCCAGGACCCCGAGCTGGAAGGCCGCCTCAAGGAAAACGAGGCCAAACTGGCGGAGATGAACAGCGGCATCGCCCGTACGCCTGCCGAGCGCGCCGCCTTTGCCGCTCTCAACAACAAACGCCTCGACGAGGCGGAGAAGCGCTTCACCGACCTTCTCAGCGCAGAGCCCAGCAACGGCCGCGCCGAGGCCGGCATGGGCTTGCTGCGCATGCAGCAGAACAACTTCCCCGACGCCATTGCTTCCCTGGAAAAGGCCCAGGCCAACGGCATCAAAGACCGCACCGTCGAGGACGGGCTCAAGGTTTCCCACTTCTGGCTCACCATGGGCGAGGCTTCGCAGGCCTCCAAACAGAATCAATTCGAACAAACCACGGTCAAATACCGCGAGGCGCTTGTCCTGCGTCCCGGCTCGCCGGAAGCGCTCAATGGGCTCGCCGGTGTGCTTGTCAAACAGCAGGATGACGCCGGCGCGGCGCTCATTTACGACCAGTTGCTCAAAGCCGAGCCCAATTCAGCCGATGCCTGGCGCGGCCTGTTCCTTGCCTACGTGCGCAACCACCGCAACGACCGGGCGCTCGCCGTCGCAGACCGCTTTCCCGCGCCGGTCAAAGCCGCGTTGTCGAAGGACCCCGAGTTCCTGCACACGCTCGCCGGCGCCTATCAGGCCGCAAACCGCACTGCCGATGCCGAGCGCGTCCTCGCCGAGGCGCTGGAGCTGCCGTTCCCCGGCGACGGATCCGCGCTCAAGGCAGACACCAGGCTCCGGTACGCCGGAATCCTCACCGAGGCCAAGCGCTACGGCCAGGCTCTCCCCCTCTACGCGCAACTGCTCAGCGACGACCCCGGCAGCCTTCCTGCGTGGATGGGCACGATCGGCGTCCATCACCTCATGGGCCAGGACGACCAGGCCATCGCCGAAATCAAGAAGATGCCTCCTGCAACCTACCAGGCGGCCATCGCCGATCCGGCCTTCCTCGCCACGCTGGGTGCCATCTATCGCCAGGCCGGCCAGTACGAGGTGGCGCAGGGACTGCTGGAGCGCGCGGCCAGTATCGAAATCGCGGCCGGGGGCCCGCCCAACGCGGCCTTGCAGGTTGAGCTGGCCGGAGTCTATCTTGCGCGCAACGACACCGCGCACGCCTACGCGCTCTATCTGCAGGTGCTGACCGCCAACCCCGGCCGTGCCGACGCCTGGAAGGGCCTGATCGCCGTGCTCGCGGCCACCAACCGCGACGGCGAGGCCCTGCAGCAGATCGCCATGATTCCCGAGCCTGCAAAGAAGCAGCTCAATGCGGACATCGAGTTTGTGCAGACCGAGGCCAGCCTTTACGCAGATGCCGGCGACCTGCCGCACGCCGTCGAATTCATGGACCGGGTGCAGGCCCACTACGCCAAACTGCACGTCCCGCTTCCCCCCGGCCTCGCCATTCAGAACGCGTGGCTGCTCTTCAACACGCAGAACGACCGCGGCCTCTACCCGGAACTGATGCGCCTCGACGCCCGCGCCGACCTCACCTCTGCGCAACGGGAAACTGTTCAGGATATCTGGGCCAACTGGAGCGTGCGCCGCGCCGCTGCCGCCATGGACAATGGCAACGTCGAGCGTGCGGTCGATATTCTCGACGCCGTTTCGCAGGCCTTCCCCGGGAATCTCGCCGTGCGCAAGGCCGTGGCCGGCGGCTATGTACAGGTCGGACGCGCGAAGGAATCGCTGGCCCTCTACAAGACCATCCCCATGCAGGACGCGACGGCCGCGGACTTTGTGGGCGCCGTCAGCGCGGCGCTTGCCGCCAACGACAAGAGCCAGGCGGAACTGTGGCTGCGTCAGGCGCTGGAGCGCTACGCGCACGATCCCGCCATTCTCTCCCTTGCCGCCCGCTTCGAGCAGGCCCGAGGCGACAAGCAGCGCGCCGCCGACTACTCGCGCGCCTCGCTGGCCGTCATGCCGGTGGTCTCGGCCCAGCAGAACCTGGCCCATGTGCCGGACTATCCCGAACAGAAAAGCAGGCCCCACCGCGTCATGACCGAGGCCGATCTGGAGCGGCTGCTCAATCCCGACACCGAGCCCGTCCAAAAAACCACCAGGATCCCGCCGCCCCCGGCCTACGTTCCCGCCCCCCAGAGCGGCTCCGCGACTTTGATGCAGAATTCCCGCAAAACTCCCGCGCAGCCGCCGTCTCAGCCGCCGTCCCAGCCGGGGTCCAAGCCGTCCCCAGTCGAGCCGGACAAGCCGCAGGCTCCGGGGGTCTATCCTCCCTCGGCCAGCAACGGGCAGACGCAGTCGGTGCCCATTTATGTTCCCCAGTCGTGGACGCGTCCGCGCCCAGGGAGCGCCGGCCAGCGCCCGCATGCCCGGCGCCGCTACGGTCCACAGGGGATGGGCCCACGCCCACTGGCGGCCTGCGCATCGCCGCGAAACAGAGACGCAAATCTTCGTTCCTCCCAGAGGGCGTAGGCGAGAATAGCCCAGGGTGAGGCCCTGGGTTGGCGATCGGTCCAGATAATTCCGCCCCGGCAGGGCGGTGGGAGGAACAAAGCAGAGATGGACATTGCGCAATCGAAAGATTGATCCTTCGATCCACTCTTACGAGGCGGACTCTCCTCTTCCATGCATCCAACCCAGGGATCCGCTGCGCTCCACCCTGGGCCATTCTCGACGGCTCCCTACAGGAGCTCATCTGGGACAACCGCTCCTGCGAAAGCTTCGCGCTTGCCTCGTCCCATTCGTACACGCCTTCAGTCGAAGCGGCAGACGCCAGGCGATCAGGCAGCGGCGTAGTCGTCGCTCTTCTTCTCTTGTGCAGCTTCCGCTTTTTGCTTCTCAGTGACGGAAAGACGCAGCCCCAGGGTCTTCAGGACCGCAACCAGCGTCTTCAGCGTCGGATTGCCTTTGGGCGACAGGGCGCGATAGAGGGACTCGCGGCTGATGCCCGCCTGGGCCGCAACCGCGCCCAACCCGCCATAGGCCTCGGCGACAGCGCGCAGCATGATGAGGCTTCCCCCGCGTTCGTCCGGATTGTCGAGAGACTCAAGGGCTACCTTCAGGTATTCGACGGCAAAATCGCGATCTACCCGAAGTTCCTGCACTTCCCATTCCTTGTATGAACCGACCCCCACAGGTTTCTTCATGGCTGCCTCCGCTTCCACTCTGCCCATAACGCCTTGGCGCGGGCAATATCCTTTTGCTGTGTGGATTTATCCCCTCCGCAGAGGAGGATGACCCACCGCTGACCGTGTCGTCCGCAATAAACCCTGTACCCAGCGCCCACGTCGATGCGCAATTCGGTCACGCCCTCGCCCACGGGCTTGGAATCGCCGAAATTGCCGGACTCGACCTGCCGCAATCTGGCAGTGATCCTGGACTTGGCTATCTTGTCCCGCAGCGCGGTGATCCACTCGATGAACGGAGAACGTCCATTGTCTTCCTGGTACTAGACGAGCTCGATCACGGGAATAAGTGTAGCATAAAAGCTACAGATCTTGGTGCTGATCTGCAGGGCAGGCACAAGGGCGCTATGAGACTGGCTTAAAACCGTTGCTCCGGAGCTCTCTGTATGCAGCCCTATACGCGGGAAAATCGCCATCCCATATATTTGAAATCCCAAACTTCTTATCGAGTGTTCTCACTTCAATCGCCCTTCGTTCAAGTCGCCTTCGCAGGGTTTCCCTATGACCTGCGCCCAAGACAATGAGAACGTTTTTGTGGATGTCCTCACCCAATTGGCTGATCCAGAACTCTTCGCGGATGGGCCATTCGCAGAGGAAATATTCCTGCATTCTCTTTTCGCGATTATCCCATCCAGGAGGAGCAAATGGCGGCCCGTCTGAAATGCCGAGCCTCTCCCTGTCTACCAGCGAGGAGTCACAGAACCTATGGCTGATGTTGGTCTCCAATGCAACTTTAAATGCAACTGAGCGCCGCCCTCGCCTTTTCAGAAATTCCGGATGATATTCCTTTGCGATGAGGAATGGATCGTGCTTTTCGATGGTTCTAATTAGCAGCTCTTTAAATGCCCTCTGTGTACTGTTCTGCGGATTGTCAAGCTCGCTGCCCTCTGGATAGGTCTGCGCCGCTATATGATCGCATCCGATGAGAAAGACCACCGTCTTCGTCCTTGCTTAAGTGATCCAGTGACTAGCCCGCATGAGACCGTTCAGCTCTCAGTTCAAAAACATCGTCCGGTACAGCGTATCCCTCTGCACCGGCTTAAACCCCGCGTCGCGAATAATCCGGCGTAACTCTTCTTCCGTGGTGCAGTTACTCGTCCCCGCGGCCTTCACCACGTTCTCTTCTAACATCACCGAGCCCACGTCGTTGCCGCCGAAGTGCAATCCTACCTCCAGCACCTTCAGCCCCTGAGTTACCCAGCTTGCCTGCACATTCTCGATGTTATCGAGATACAGCCTTGAGATAGCCAGCACCTTTAAGTATTCAACCGAAGTAGCTTCCTCCCAGCCCCTTCCGCCCAGCGCCGTATTCCCCGGCTGAAAGCTCCACGGGATGAAGGCTGTAAATCCGCCCGTCTCTTCCTGCAGCCGCCGCACCACCTCAAAGTGATTGATGCGCTGTTCGAATGTCTCGCCCACGCCGAACATCATCGTCGCCGTGGTTCTCATGCCCAGCTCATGCGCGGTGCGATGCACGCTGACCCAGTCCTCGGTGCGGCACTTCAGCCGCGCAATGCGCTTGCGCACATCGTCGTCCAGAATCTCCGCGCCGCCGCCGGGGATGGAATCGAGCCCCGCGTCGCGCAGCCGCATGATCGTGTCGCGCAGGCTCAGCTCGGAATACTCCGCAATCGCCAGCACCTCGCTGGCCGACAGGCAATGCAGCCAGATCTGTGGGAAGCGCTGCTTGATCCCGGTAAACAGCCTCTCGAACCAGTCAATCTTCAGGTCCGGATGGATGCCGCCCTGCATCAGCACGCCCGTGCCGCCCATCTCCTGCGTCTCGGCGATCTTCTCGTAGATCTTTTCGAAGTCGAGGATGTAGCCCTCGTCCGAGCGCGGGTCGCTTTTCCCGTTCCTGGGCAGCGGCCGGTAGAAGGCGCAGAAGGTGCAGTACTCGGTGCAGAAATTGGTGTAGTTGATGTTGCGATCGATGATGTAGGTGACCACGCCCTCAGGGTGCAGGCGCCGGCGCACCTCGTCGGCCTCCATGCCCAGACCGATCAGGTCGGAGGAGTGGAAATAGTCGAGGGCCTGCTGGCGGGTAATGCTCATATGCCTCGATTCTACCAATGTGCGCGCCTGGCGCGCGAGTCGGCGTGCGGCGCTTCTCTACTTGCGTGCGGGCTTTCGAAACAAGAAGAGCCCGCGGCTCCGCACGGGGCGGCCCTGCGTGCGGGAGAGATTCGAGGCCGTCGAAATCCCGCTGAACAGGACAAAAAAGTCCCAGAACGCGCGCAGAAAGTTTTTCTTCTTCTCGGTAGCCATGAGGAAGAACCTCGTGAATCGGCCTCAGCCGGCGCCGGCTTGTTCATCTCGTTTGATCGCCGTGCGGTCCTGTCGGTTGCATCTTTCTGCGCCGGTTGTCGCGCCCGCGCTGCTTTCAGCCCTTGTTGTCCTCGGGCTTGGGCGCGGGCTTTGCCGCCGGCCTGGCCTTCTTTGCCGGGCTGGAGATGCCAAAACTCATCAACAGAAAGCCGAATCCCTTGCGCAGCGAGTCCAATACGCTCAAACTTCCACCACTTTCCGGTTCATCCGCGACGGTTCCATTTCTGCTTCCATTCCTCGTTCCAACGCGGCGCGCGCGGCTACTTTATTGCCGCTGGAGCGCTCCCGGCAGCCGGCTGCGCAGCAGCGCCGTTCAGAATGTCGATGGCGGCCGGAGGCAGCGGCTTATCGGCGTTCGCCAGCAGCAGGCTCACCTGCCACATCTGCGTGTCGGTCAGCACCTCCTTGAACGACGGCATGCCGGTCAGCCGGATGCCGTTGGCCACCTTCCAGTAGGTCTCGCCCGGCGGGTCGTCGCTCACGCCCACCACCGTTTCCGGCCCATGATGGTGCGCTTCCCACAGCGGCGGCGCATCGGGATACATGTGCGCGCCAAACGACGATGGCTTGCCGTGCAATCCGTGGCAGGCCGCGCACTGGTCGTGGTAGATCTGTGCTCCGGCCACAAATGCGGTCTCATCGGCCGGGATGGGCGGAGTCTTGATCAGCTCGCGGTCGATGCGCGCGTTGAGCGGAATACCAGTGAGGAGACGCTCCTGGGGAAACGGCGAGTCCGCGACAGCCACCGGAACCTTGCCAAAGTGAAACCACGCCATCACCGCGACCGGCACAAGAACAATTCCGAGAATGATTCCCAACAGAACTCGACCCATATTTGTCAGGGACTCCTTTGGATTTCAATCCTAGACCATGGACGGCGTTTCCTGCCGGATGGACTCATGAATTATCCGTCATCGAAAATGAAGGCGCGCTGAATGTTGGCGCCGAAACAAGGGCGAATTGACGCGCCGCGCGTCCAAAGCAGCAGAGGTTCACCCGCAAGGTCCCCCCAGGATGTTTTAATACCTAATGGGGGGAGCGCTGCCCAACAGCGGTGGTGTGCTTCCGTACTCCCGTGGAGGAAATCCGATACCGATGGTTTCATTTCGTCGTCTTGCCCTGGCGCTGGCGCTCGCGTCCGCAGTCATTCCCGTCCTCAAGGCCCAAAGCTCAAGTTCGAGCAGCACCCCCGCGCCGGCTGAACAGCAAGCTCCCGCACAGACCCAGTCCCAGCCGCAGATCAGCGTGCAGGCCCGCATCAGGGCGCGCCGCGAACAGCGCCGCGCCGCCGCTATCCACGAGACCTACGATCATCTCTACGAAGGATACGTCGGCGCCGGTTATCTGCGATTTACGCCGGGGCCGGTGCTGCAAAAGGTGAACGAATACGACTGGAACGGCGGCATCACGCGCTACTTCAGCGAGCGTCTGGGCGCCACGCTCGACGGGCGCGGCTACTACGGCACTCCCTTTATCGAGCCCCAGCAGGGCGATCCGCCTGCCGGTTCCGTCGGCCTCACCAAGCCCACCATCAGCCAGTACGCAGTGCTGCTTGGGCCCACCTACCGCTTCTATCTCCAGCCCCGCTACTCCGTCTCCGGCCGCGTCATGGGCGGGTTTACGCACGGCAACTTCACCGGCGATACCGGCGGCTACGGCACTCTCGGCGTCCTCTACCCCAGCGCGTCCACCTTCGCCGCCAGCGCCAGCGTCTTTATCGAGTACAACCTTTCGCCTGCTCTCGGGTTCCGCGTTGCGCCCGAGTATTACATGACCGGCTTCGGCTCCAGCCTGCAGAACAACCTGGGCTACACCATCGGCCTGGTAGTGCGGGTAGGGAAGCGGTAATTAAAGCGAGTGGTTAGTGACTAGCGGTGAGCTGAAGGCCATTTGGTGAGGCAAGTCCGGATAGACTGGCCTCACCAAATGGTCTTTTTCCACCCCCGCTGACCGCGGCTGACTAACCACTGGCCACTAACCACTAACCACTGTCTTTACTGCAGTATCGGTATCCCCGCAATCCGCTTCTGCCACTCCGCGGGGCCGGTCTGGTGGACGCTGGTGCCCTTGGAATCGACGGCCACCGTCACCGGCATGTCGCGCACATCGAACTCGTAGATGGCCTCCATGCCCAGGTCGCCGAAGGCCACCAGGCGCGAGCCGACGATGGCCTTTGAAACCAGGTAGGCCGCGCCGCCAACCGCCATCAGGTACACCGCGCCAAACTCGCGGATGGCGTCGATGGCGGCGGGGCCGCGCTCGGCTTTGCCCACCATGCCCAGCAGTCCCGTCTCGGCCAGCATCTGCCGCGTGAACTTGTCCATGCGCGTGGCTGTCGTCGGTCCGGCCGGCCCTACCACCTCTTCGCGCACCGGGTCCACCGGCCCCACGTAGTAAATAAAGCGCTCGTGAAAGTCGACCGGCAGCTTTTCGCCGCGGCTCAGCATCTCTGTCATCCGCTTGTGGGCGGCGTCGCGGCCGGTCAGCAGCCTGCCCGTCAGCAGCAGGACTTCGCCCGGCTTCCAGGTGGCAGCCTCGGCGCGGGTTACGGTGTCCAGGTTCACGCGCCGCGCGCCGGAGACGTCGTAGGTCAGCTTGGGCCAGTCATCGAGCGAGGGCGGGTCGAGATAAACCGGCCCGCTCCCATCCAGCACAATGTGGGCGTGCCGTGTGGCCGCGCAGTTGGGAATCATGGCCACCGGCAGGTTGGCCGCGTGCGCCGGCGTGTCCAGCACCTTCACATCCAGCACCGTGGTCAGGCCGCCCAGCCCCTGCGCGCCAATGCCCAGCCGGTTCACCTTGTCGTAGAGCTCCACGCGCAGCTTCTCAGCGGTTGTCACGGGGCCGCGCGCAATCAATTCCTGAATGTCGATCGGGTCCATAAGCGACTGCTTGGCCAGCAGCATCGCCTTCTCCGCCGTCCCGCCGATGCCGATCCCCAGCATTCCCGGCGGACACCACCCCGCGCCCATGGTCGGAACGGTCTTGAGCACCCACTCCGCCACCGAGTCGGATGGGTTGAGCATGACGAACTTGGACTTCGCTTCCGATCCGCCGCCCTTGGCCGCCACCGTGACGTCAACTTTGTCGCCCTTGACCAGCTCCACCGAAACCACGGCCGGGGTGTTGTCCTTGGTATTGATGCGCTTGCCCGCCGGGTCGGCCTGAATTGAGGCGCGCAGCTTGTTGTCCGGATCGAGATAAGCCCGCCGCACACCGGCATCGACCATCTGCTGAAGATCCATGACCTCTTCGCCGGGGCCGGGCTCGAAGCGGACATCGAGGCCGACTTTCACAAAGGCATTCACGATGCCGGTGTCCTGGCAGATGGGCCTGTGCCCCTCGGCGCACATGCGGCTATTGATGAGGATCTGCGTAATCGCATCCTTGGCCGCGTGCGACTGCTCGATCTCATAAGCCTTGGCCAGCGAGGTGATGTAATCCACCGGGTGGTAGTAGCTGATGTATTGAAGTGCGCCTGCAACGCTGGCGATGAAATCTTCCTGGCGGATGACGGTCATGACGGCTCCCTCTGAACTCTCTAGGGTAATGGATGGGGAGCATGTTCGTCCTGCTTGCTCACGCGCATCAAGAAGCATTCGTCTCTTCCGGCGAAGAAGCATCGCTGACGGCGCTTACGGCTATTGCAGGGCGGATCTTAGGTCCGTATGCACAAAGTCGTCGCCTTTGTAGAGGATCGGCTCGCGCTTCTCCCGCGCCAGAGCGTAGCTGAAGCAGTCGCCAAAGTTGAGATTGGCGCGGTGTCCACTGCCTTTGCCGTAGCTGCGGTAGGCTTCGCGCGCGATTTTGGCTTGCTCGGCGCTCAATGGCTCGATGGCAATCTCGAAATGCTCGATTAGCTCATCGATCTCGCTGTACAATGCAGGGTCTTTCAACCTCTCCATGACGACAGATACCTCGACATACGTCGCTGCTGAAAGACGCGAAGCATCCGACGAGTCAAGCGCTTCCGCAAACCGCCGCCAATCCGGTTCCCGCTTGAGGATAGCGACCAAGGCCGACGAATCAACGATCATAGCGGCAGTCCGGTCTCTTTGTCGTAGATCAGATCGCCAATTTTGTCAGACGGAGGGAGGTCCTTAAGCAGCGGAGCAGTTCTTGCGGTAAGCCGTTCCAGCCACTCCATGCGACCCTCCCGCTTGGAAGCTTTCCGCTGCCGCTCCAGGCGCTCTTTGACGGAGACCTTGACCGCCAAGGTCAGGCTCTCGCCCGTGAGCTTTGCCAACTGGCCCACGAGCTGATGCGTTTCCTCATCTTTGATATTGAGTGCCATTGAAATATCGCCTCCGGCTTTTTCGACCGCTACGTCCTGTCAACTCGAAGCAGATCACTGAAGCGGACAATTACTTCGGCAACCCATATTCGTCGTAGAGCAATGCGTCGATCTCCCAGGAATGTACGAGTTTTCTGTCTTCCTTCGCAAGTTCTTGCGCAAAGGCAAGAAACAGCTCGGACCGGCTCTTCCGCCGCTGCACTGGCCCTTCTTCTTCCCGGTCTTTCGGCTCCGCCCGAGGCAAGATCTCTTCTACCGGAATCATGGATTCTACCTTTCTACCATTTCATTCTACCATTCTACCATTTCGCGATCAAGGAGGCCGAAAGAGCTTTCCAGCCCACTCCGGCCTCGCCATGCCCTAAGCTATACCCATGAACGACTTGAATCGGGAAACGCAACCGGCCGAACAGTCCAACGATATCTTCGATCTGCTGGTTGTCGGCGCCGGCCCCACCGGCCTGGCCTGCGCTATCGAGGCCCAGAAGGTTGGGCTCCGGGTGGTGGTCGTGGACAAGGGTTGCGTGTGCAACTCGCTCTTTCACTACCCGGCGCACATGACCTTCTTCACCACGCCGGAGTTGCTCGAGATCGGGGACATTCCTTTTCCCAGTCCCAACCCCAAGCCCACGCGGAATGAGGCGCTCCAGTACTACCGCCTGGTCACGGCCTACTACAAGCTCGACGTGCGCCAGTACCACCGCGTCGAGCGGGTGACGGGCGCGGATGGCGGCTTTACCGTGCACACCGAAGACCGCTTCGGACGTCCCAACGAATTCAGGGCCCGCAAGCTCGTCCTCTCCACCGGCTACTACGACCTGCCCAACTACCTCCATATCCCCGGCGAGAGCCTGAGCAAGGTGCATCACTACTACAACGATCCGCACCCCTACTTCGGCATGGACGTGTTGGTCATTGGCGGCAAGAACTCGGCGGCCATTGCCGCGCTCGAGCTGTGGCGCAGCGGGGCGCGCGTCACGCTTGTCCATCGCGACCCCGAGCTCCACCGCCACGTGAAGTACTGGATCAAGCCGGACATTGAAAACCGCATCAAGGCCGGCGAGATCAAGGCCTGGTTCAGCTCCCAGGTCGTCGAGATCACACAGGACGCGGTTCTGCTGAAGACCGCCGTCGGGCCCAAGACGCTGAAAAACGACTTCGTCTTCGCCATGACCGGTTACCACCCCGACTTCGATTTTCTGAAGCGCCTGGGAGTCGAATTCAGGGGAGACGACCGGCGGCCCACATGCGACGCCAGGACGCTGGAGAGCAACGTTCCGGGCATCTATCTGGCCGGGGTCATCGTGGCCGGTTCGCGCACCAACGAGATATTTATTGAAAACGGGCGCTTTCACGGGCGGCAGATTGCCCAGGCGCTGGCATCGAAGCTCAAAGTGTAAAACAGAGACAAATCGCCGGTTGCGCGTCATGGCCGGCTGGTTGGGACCACCACTCGGTCCTCGCTTGAGGGTTCTGGTATGCGTTGGTGGCCGCGGTCAATTCGGTGGCAGATGCTGGCAGGCCTGGTGCTGCTTGAGGCCCTCTCCATCGGCCTGTTTGCGGCGTTGCTCATTCGCCAGCAGGCGCACGAAGTGCACCAGCGCATGCTGCACCGGCTGGACCACCAGGCCAACTCCGTCGCGCTGCAGGCCGCCCAGGCGCTTGAACAGGAGCGTCCCGGCTGGGTCGACATGTCGGTGAAAATGATGGGCGAGGCGCCCAGCGTCTCTTTTGCTAAAGTCACCGATCCGGCGGGAAATATTCTGTTTGTCAGCGCCGGCGAACCGGATGAGATGACGCTCGACCAGGAAGAACGGGCGCAGATTCCGTTGGCAGGGAAGGGCGATGCCCACGTGTTTGCCTTCGGGCGCGATCGGTGGGAAGGGGTCAAGCCCATTGTCACCGGCGCCGACCTGCGCGGCTATGCCTGGGTGGAGTCGGATCGCACCTGGGATTTCGAGCAGTTGAACTCGGTCCTGCGCAGCACCTTCATCTTTGGCGCCATCTGGATCCTCGCTTCGGCCCTTCTGGTGCTCATCATGGCCCGCTCCATCTCCCGCCCGCTTGCCGTTCTGCATCGCGGCACGCGGGCGCTCATGAGCGCGCCCGAGCAGGACGGCAGTTTTCCACTCCCCATCGCGGTCCACAACGAAATCGGCGAGCTGATCGAAGCTTTCAACCGCATGGTTGCCTCCCTCGCCGAGCAGCGCTCCGGGCTCAACGACACCCTTTCGCTGCTCGATTCCATGCTGGCCAATGCGCCCATCGGCCTGGCCTTCTTCGATCGACGCTGCCGCTTCGTGCGCGTCAACCAGGTCTTTGCCGAGTTGACCGGGGTGAGCCTGAGCCGCCACCTCGGCCGCACCCTGCCGGAACTGCTGTCCCAGCCTGCCGCGCAGCAGTTGGAAGACACGGTATTGCGCGTCTTTACCGCCGAGGAGCCGGTGCGCAACCTCGAGTTGAACGGCCAGAGCAGCACCCGCAATCGGCCCTGGACCTGGCTGGCCAGCGCCTACCCTGTCCGCACCACTCCGCAGCAGGTGCGCTGGGTGGGCGTTATCGTCCTCGACGCCAGCGACCGCAAGCGCAGCGAAGAGGCCCTGCGCAGAACCGAGAAGCTGGCCGCCACCGGCCGCCTGGCCGCTTCCATCGCCCACGAGATCAATAACCCCCTCGAGGCCATCACCAACCTGCTCTTCCTGCTGCGCACCTTCTGCCGGCTTGATGAGACGGCCGCGAACTACCTGGAGATGGCTGAACACGAGGCCAAGCGCATCGCCGAAATCACCCAGCAGACGCTGCGCTTCTATCGCCAATCCACCCTGCCCTCGCGCGCCAACCTGGGTGAGCTGCTCGACTCCGTGCTCAGCCTCTACAACGGCCGCATGAACACTCTCAACATCCAGGTCCAGCGGGAATACGATGCGGCTTTGGACCTGTTCTGCTTTGCCGGCGAGCTGCGCCAGGTCTTCGCCAACCTGGTCGGCAACGCCCTCGATGCCAGCAGCGCCGCCGGCCGCCTGGTGATCCGCGCACGCCGCTCGCGCCACTGGAAGAACCCCTCCCAGACCGGCGTTCGCTTCGCCGTGGCCGACACCGGAACCGGCATGGAGCCGGAAGTGCGCGAGCGCGCCTTCGAGGCCTTCTTTACCACGAAGGAACTGACCGGAACCGGCCTCGGCCTTTGGGTCAGCCACGAGATCGTCGTCAAGCACCACGGCCTGGTGCATCTCCGCAGCCGCACCGCGCTTGCCGGCCAGCCCTCCGGCACCGTCTTCCAGATCTTCATCCCCGACGATCCCGGCCTGGCAGCACCGGCAAAACAGGCAGTCGCGGCCACCGCCTGAGGCTCATCCGGTCAGATTCTCCGCGTGTGGCTTGACCTCGACTCACCCCATTTCAGGCGCTGGCCGCTACGGCCCTCTTTGGTCTTCCGCCCTTGGCGCCGTTCGCCTGAGCCGCCAGACGCTTAGCTTCAGTCTTGGCCCTGCCGCCCTTCTTGCCCAGCTCGGCCATCCAGCGGCGATTTCCATACACACCCTCGATGAGCGCCGGAACATGGAGGTCGACATCGATCTCCGGAAAGCTGATGCCGGTTCCGTGGCCGAGCAATTCGCAATTCTGAATCTGCTTGTGCGTGGCCCTGCCTAACCCCTGTAGATCTTCGATCGGAAGCACCAGCCGGCGGCCGTTGCTGAGGCCCACGATGAGCAGGTTGAGGCGCCGGATGTGCTCGACGGTCAAGGCGCGCGGGTCGCGGTCGTGGAGTTTAGCCTTTTCCAGCGCGGCTTCAATCTCGGCATCGGTCGTAACCACTTCATGCTCAGCCATGGTGCTCCTCCCAAAGAGCCACAAGTTCGTCGAAATGCTTTGCGGCCACAGTCAAAACATGGCGCACATCCGATTTGCTCCCGTTGCTCGGCCTGGTGGAGTCTGTCCTGTTTGCGAGCGATACTCCGCCGTCCAAGCGAAGATCCACGATCACCTCCACCTCGGCATAGAAACCGTGCACGTGTCGAGGCTCGTGGTCCATCGTGTACGCGACGAACCTTACGCCGTCAAACCGGATCGAACCCATCTTTACGATAATAACCCAAGCTCATTGGGTTTTCAAGCAGCAGCGCCCCGGTCTGTCATTTGCAGCACTTCTCAATTTTCTGCTGCCGATCCGCGTGCCGACCCTCCCCGTTAGCAGCCTGAGAAAAAATCCGGAAAAAGTTCTTGCGCGCTCACCTTTCTTGTGTGCTACAGTCAGTAACACTATGGACAGTAACACTCAGGCAGGCCACGATCCCGCCGAACTGGGCGAACTGGAGCGCAGCATCCTCTCCATCGTCTGGCGCAACGCCGAAATCACCGCCGACCAGGCCCGCGAGGAACTCGGCCGTCCGCTCAAGGACTCAACCATCCGCACCGTCCTCAGGCGCCTGGAGGAAAAGGGCTACCTCAAGCATTCGGTCGAGGAGCGCACATTTATCTACCGCCCGGCGCAGTCGCGGCAGCGCGTGGCCGGCCGTGCTGTCAAGCGCATTGTCGACTGGTTCTGCGAGGGCTCGGTCGAGGCGCTGCTGGTGGGCATGGTCGATTCCAAAGTTCTGAACCGGGCCGAGCTGCAGCGGCTGGCCGAGCGCATCGCGCAGGCGCAGAAGAACGCCGTCGAGTCTACGGAGCCTGCGCAACGGGCAAAAGGGGGAAATCGATGATTCCAGCATTGATTGAAGCTGCGCTGCGGGCGCTCCTTGTGGCGCTGACGGTCTGGGCCGGGCTGCGCGTCTTTCGCGTAAACAACGTATTTGCGCAGAAGATTGCCTGGGGCCTGGTGCTGGCCTGCGCCGCCGCCATGCCGTTGCTGATGCGCTGGCTGGTTCTGCCACCTTCCATGACCTTCAGGGTCTCGGCGGCAGCCTGGCGGTCGACGTCGGAACTTCCGCCTGTCCCGGCAGGCGGTGGGCCACCCGCGCCGCATGCGGGATTGACGATCACGTCGCACGCACGGCTCTACCGCACCCTCGGGCCGGAGCCCGGCGCAGGAGACCGTCTCATCGCGCCCACCGTCCCGGCCGGCAAGCTCGCAACGCACTACCCGGCGCAGCCTGCGAACATTCAGCTCCAGCCAGCTCCGGACCCTGAAGCGAGCGTCGCACTGCAAGCGCGTTTCCATCTTCCCCAACCGGCTGCGATGGCCTGGCTTGTCTACCTTGCTGTCTGCGTCTTGCTACTCATCCGCATGATCTACGGTCTGGCCATGGCGGCCAGGCTTTGGAGGTCTGCCGAGCCTTTCGTACCGGAGCTTCATCCCAGCTTCTGCACAGATCCAACGCTCGGTCTGCGCCTGCGCTTCAGCCCGGCCGTCTCATCGCCAGTCACCATCGGCTCGGGCGTCCTTCTTCCTGAGAACTGCCTCGCATGGGACGCGGAGAAGCTGCGCATCGTTCTGGCCCATGAGCGCGCACACGTCCGCCATCGGGACTTTTACCTGCAACTCGGGGCCGGCCTTTACGCTGCAATCTTCTGGTTCAGCCCCCTGGGCTGGTTGCTCAAGCGCAAGCTTTCCGAGCTGGGAGAGGCCATCAGCGACCGCGCCGGCCTGGAAGTGGCAGCCAGCCACGCCTCGTATGCCCAGGTTCTTCTTGAATTCGCGGCCCTGCCGCGCCCAACCCTGATAGGAGTCGCCATGGCCCGCAACAGCAATCTCTCGCAACGGATTGATCGCTTCCTCGACGAATCCCGTTTCCGCCGCGCCTTTGCCTTGAGCCGCCGCCGCATGGTGCTGGCCGTGTTGATGGTTCCCGTGGCGCTCTTCGCAGCCACTGCCATGGTCCGCGTGGAGGCAGCCGCATCCGCACAGGCCGCCCCGGCGCCGCCCGCGCCTGCCGCGGCTCCCAATCCGGCGCAGGCGCCCAATCCGGACGCAGCCCCCAGTCCGGCTCCGGCTCCAGCTGCGGCCCCGTCCGCCCCGGCGATGGGCGCCGACCTGGCCCCGCCCGCACCCGAAGCTCCCGCTCCCCTCGCGGCCCCATCGGCTGATGCGGCGCCGGCGACTCAGGCCGCTCCTGCACCCGCAAGAGCCTTCATTTCTGTCAATCAAGGAACCATGACCGTTTCCGCCGTGCAGGATGACGCGGTCACCAGCACAAACTCAAGCAGCGATGGCAAGCATCTCAGCACCTCCGTCGGTCACGGCTACGCCTACTCGAATTCGTCGAATGGCGATACGTGGGTCCTGGTCACAGACTCAAGCCAGAAGATCACCTTCTCCGGCGACTTGCACGATAGCACCCGCGCCGACATCGACAAGGTACGCAAACTTACCAGCGGGAAATTCCTCTGGTTCACCCGCAATGGGAAGTCGTATTTCGTCGACGATCCAGCACTCGTAAGTCAGATCCAAGCCATGTACAAGCCTATGGAGGAACTCGGCCACCAGCAGGAAGCGCTGGGGAAGAAACAGGAGGAACTCGGCCGTCAACAGGAGGAGATGGGTAAGAAGCAGGAGCAGGCCAGCGTACCCACTCCCGACATCTCCAAAGAGATGGCTGAGCTGAATGAATCCGTAGCCCGGCTCGACGCCAAGAAGGGAAGCACCGTGAGCCGGGAGGAACTGGCCGACATTGAAGGCAAACTCGGCGAAATCCAGGGCCGCCTGGGCGAACTGCAAGGCAAAATGGGAGCCAGGCAGGGCGAGTTTGGTGAGCAGCAGGGCCGCCTCGGCGAGCAGCAGGGCAAGCTTGGCGAGGAACAGGGCCGCCTCGGCGAGCAGCAGGGAATGCTGGCCGCTGAGGCTGACCGCAAAGTGAAGTCCATCATCGACCAGAGCATGCGCAACGGCAAGGCCCGGCCAGTGGAGTAACCTCGGGCGGCGCAGATTCCATGCCGGCAACACGGGGGTGAAGCGGGAATTCCTGCTTCGCCCCATTACTTTTTGTTCCCGAATCTTCCCAGAGCCCGTCCCGCGCCTGCGCGTCGATCTTTCCCGCTCAAGCCCGCCTGAAATTCTCCTGTTGACAACCCTCGCTTGCGATGCGATATTACGTAACCAGATGGTTACGCATTCTCCGCACACTCCGGCAAAACCCATCTCCCCCGATGTCTACCACGCCATTGCCGATCCCACCCGTCGCGCCATTCTCGACCGGTTGCGCGGTGGCCCGGCAGCGGTCAATGCGCTGGCGTCGGACTTCAGCCAGAGCCGCCCGGCCATCAGCAGGCATCTGCGCGTTCTGCGCACGGCTCACCTGGTCAGGGAGCGCCGCTGCGGCCGCGAGCGGCGCTACTCGCTTGAGCCGGAGCCGTTGCGCGACGTGGCCCAGTGGATCGAGGAGTACCGCGCATTCTGGCAGTCAAGCCTTACAAATCTGAAGCGTCATCTTGAAAAGGAACGAGGAGGATCGGAATGAGTTTGAGCAAGGAAGCGAACGTGATTGCGGACGTGGAGCATGGCATCATCCTGGCCACAGTGGAGATCGCCGCTACCCCGGAGCGGGTCTTTGAAGCGCTGACGCGCGACGAAGACGTGCTGCGCTGGTGGGGCGCCGAGGGCAGCTACCGAACCACGCTTTGGGAGGCGGATGTGCGTCCCGGCGGCAAATGGCGCGCCGGCGGACGCTCGGCCGACGGGCGACCCTATGCGGTGGAGGGCGAGTTCACCGAAGTCGACGCGCCCCGCAAGCTGGTCTTCACCTGGCGCGCGGGTTGGGATGCGCCCAACGAGACGCGCGTGACCTATATGCTGGAGCCGCTCGACCAGGGAACACGGCTCACGCTGCACCACGAGGGCTTTGCCGGCCGCGTCCCCGCCTGCAACGCTCACACCTCAGGTTGGCAGCGCGTACTTGGCTGGCTCCAGGCCGACTTGCGTCCCGCGCCTGCGCCGGTACACTACTTCCTCTTCAAGCTTCACGCGCCCCGGCCCTCCTTCATGCTGGACATGACCGCCGAAGAACGTGCTCTCATGCAGTCGCACGTCGCATATTGGACAGGAAAGATGGCCGAGGGCAAGATCCTCGCCTTCGGCCCGGTGGCCGACCCTGCCGGCGGCTGGGGCATGGGCCTGATGCGCGTATCCGGCGCGGAAGAAGTCGACGGCCTCACCGCCAACGATCCCGTCATGCTTGCCGCCGGCGGATTCCGCTACGAAGTGCTTCCCATGCCGCGCCTTGTCCATGTGTAAACTTGTGCAAGCCGCGGATGGATGTCTTCCCCGGCCCGCATCTTCAACCTATCGCAAAAGGAGATTTGCCCCCATGCCCGTTCCCAGCCAGATTGCCCACGCCGCCGGATGTTATCGCTTCAACACCCAGATGCTCGACAAGAGCATCGAAGGCCTGACCGCCGAAGAGTGGAAAAAGCGCCCCGGCGAATCCTCTAACGCCATCATCTGGGTGGCGGGACACATCGTCTGGGCGCGCTCCAGGGTCCTCGGTCTGCTTGGCAAAGAATGGTCCAGGCCATGGCTGCCGTTGTTTGAGCGGGGCTCGAATCCCGGCGATGCGGGCAAGTATCCCTCGCCGGAGGAGCTTGTCGCCGCCTGGCAGGAGGTAAAAGCGGAACTGAGTGCCGCCCTCGAAGAAGCGTCTGAAGAGGCTTTGGCCGCGCCGGGTCCGGAGAAGATTCCGAGCTTTGACGGAAAGCTCAGCGGAACACTCGCTTTCATGGCGTGGCACGAAGGCTACCATGTGGGCCAGGCCGCCTACCTGCGCCGCTGGCTGGGCCACGGGCAGGTGGCCGGCTAGACGAGGGTCAAATCCCCACGATCTTCCTTGAAGAGGGCTTCATGCCGGACATCATGCACTATCTCGGGATTCACGCGGCGCCGCAACGGGTCTACGAGGCGCTGACCACGAGCGAGGGCATCCGCAACTGGTGGACCCGCGACGCCGTCCTCGACGCCGAGGTTGGCGGCGCGGGCGAGTTCGCCTTCTACGATCGCAAATCCATCACCCGGGTCAGGATCGAAGAGCTCAACTCGCCCCTCCACGTCCGCTGGCAGGTCATCTCTGCGGTTGCCGGCGGCTGGGCAGGCACCACCATCACCTTCGACCTCAGAGCGGAAGGGGAGGGCACAGTGCTCTCGTTCGCGCAGCGCGGTTTTGTCGAGGCCGACGAATGGTATGCGCGCACTACCACTGGCTGGGCCTACTACCTGGTCAGCCTGCAGCAGTACCTCGAGCGGGGCAAGGGGGCCCCGCACCCCGACGTTGACTTCGCCCGCATTATCGGATGAGCGGGGAACGAGGCAGTCGGCAGCTCACCCTTAGGCCCCGCGGCCTCCCATGCTCAGCGGAACGACCGGGATTGAGCCTGGTGCGATGCCACGCTTGCGCGTAGATTCAAATCCAGGGAGGGCGAGTCTGCCAATCGGCAGGAAATTGCATGGCGCGAAGGTCGGCTGGGCTGTACGCATTCAACAGAGCCTTCAGCTGTTCATTCCACTGTGAATCCGGCAAGACGTCCCTGAGCAGAGTCTGAATGATCAGCGCTATCACGTAGCAGCGCTCATTCTTTATCCCGCTTGTCTTCCACGCCATGGGCAACTCCGGCTTCACCGCAAGCTCTCTGTTCCAGAACCGGTTGTGATGGGCACAGATATTTCGGACTGCAGTCAGGGAATGGAGCCAACTGACAAGAACGGATTGGGGCAGATGGAATTCGCCCGCGATTCTCTTGCGCAAGCCCTTTCTGAGGTGCTCGTACATCTTCGACAACGCGCCGAAGCTGATAAGTTCCGTAGCCATCCATACGGGCAGCTCCGTTTCGGATGTATACTTCGCTCGATAATGGCCAATGAAGGCTTCGGTCGATCTTCCCTCCTCGCGCCGAAGAATCCTCATCAAGTCTCCATGATTGAAGGCCATTGCAAAGTTGGCTGGATCCGCATAACCGAAAACTCCCAGCTCTTGTGCCATGTGGTACGTAATCACTGCTCTGACGTTGATCTCGATGCTGTCCAGGGCTTCGAGCACGAGCCGCCGCAAATCCGAGTCGAATTTATACAGGTCAATGATCTGGTCGAGCGATGCTCCCGGACGAAAGTCGTCCGTTGCATGATCTTTGAACGGTATGAAATACGCACTTAGCCTGTAGTATCCGATCCGCCGCAGCCAACCCAATGCAAGATCTCTGTCAGGGCAATTTAGGCCGCGACGCATCAACAGGCCGACCTGATCTTCATAGGGGAAATGAGGTTTGGTGTATTTCATGCAAAATGAAAAACCCGCCGATTTGAGCTTCACCTGTTTCCAGGGAGAGGCTTGGCGGGTGTGTCAACTACGAACTTATAGGTTTAGCTGCGTTCTGTCAAATTCTTGCATCGGTTGGTAGTGTCCTAATTTCACGGGATACGGCGGGAAGAGGCGGGAGACGGCGGGATTTAGGTTGATTTGGATCGCTGCTAGGTGCTTTCGTTTTCTTCTGGGTCGCCAATCTTCTCCCAGAATACATTCGAGACTGCCTCGTTTTTACCCCCACGCATGAACTGTCTGCGCAACAGGAATTTGGTGCTGTTTCGCTTCGCCTTAAAGATGTCGTTGTACTCAATCAGACCACGAAGGTACACATAGAAAATCGTAGGCGCTACCGCCTCGGAAAAACGGCGATTGATACTCAGCGGGCTGGTTATATCGAAGGAGTTCCCTTCAATGTGATCCGGGCTTGGAAGAAGATACAAGTTCTCAGATTTAGGCGCTACCTCGGCCTCGGAGCCGAAAGTGTCGTACTGAGCCACGATATTGAGCGCTGGCGTGCCCCCCATATTCTTCAAACTGAGCCTAAAACTCCCGAGATAAATCTCCTGATCTGGCAAGATCACCATGGAATCGGAATCGTCGGGGAATGCCATCGCGATTCTGGCTCTCTCTTTAGCAACCATGTTCCGGTTTTGTCGGCGCAGTTCGCGCGTCTGCTTCTCCACTGCGACAGCGCTATCTTGGGTCGCCCTCGCAGCCTTCTTAGTCTCATTCGACTGCCAAGCGATAGCCATAAGGGTCAAGATGATTGCCCACGTTGTCGTCCCGGTTGGCCATCGAAAGAAGCCGTACCAACTTGGGCCGTCCCGTTCGGGATCGGCTACGTTCTCTTGGGGATGGTTTTCGTCCGCTTTAGCGGAAAGAATCGGTTTGTCCTTGTGGTCGGCTTTCTGTGCGGCATCCTGGGTGGCGCGTTCATCCTGGCGGGCTATGAAAACTGCCAACCCGAAGACCACAGCGAGCATCACCAGATATTTCAGCATGATGGCGGAAATGTATCACAAATACCTCTCGACGTGGCATGGGAGCTGGTGAGACCATTTTGGGCATGGCGCAACCACAACTATGGAACCCGTGGAAGGAAGCCTGGGACCGTGCTCTCGCTTTTGGAAGCAGCACAGGAATCTCCGTTTTATGGCTCGGCCTTTGCGGTTTGCTCTTGGCGTTTGTTTTTACGATTGGCGCTGAGTGGCTTGTCCGGGGGCGCAATATGAAAGCGCTAACCGCCTCATTGCAATCTTGGACATCATGGCTTGGGACTGTGCTCGCTTTCGTTGTTGTGTGGGGATGCCTATTTGTCTACGCGTTCATTAAAACCGTTTATGGAGATCATGGTGCTTTGGTCCAACAACGGGACAGCGTAAGTGATGAGCGGGATCAGTGCAAAAAGAAGTTCGAGGAATCAACCATAAATCGACCAGCCCAACCTTCCAAATCTAATGCTCCTGCCAAAATCGAACGGCATGGAGAGGCCCCCGGCGCCGGGGAGTGGGGAATTACCCAGGGAGCTGGCAGTATCGCCCAGGTTGGAGGGCAAGGCAACACGGCAATTATCGAGGCTCAGGGCAACTGGCTATTGACCAAAGACGAACAAACGGCTCTACAGAACGAGGTCGCAAGACATGCTGGCCGGGTGGAGTTCAGCTATCTAGCATTCGATCCAGAATCCCTCAACTATGCGGAAAAACTAGCTTATGCTTTTCACGAAGCCGGTTGGACACTTGTGGATCAGACGCCAAACTATGTTGGCTCAACTTGTACCCCAAATGAACATTGGGATTGTAGGGGAGCAAACATAGCCGTGCACAACCGTTCTAGCGATCTGGCAAAGTCGGTTATTTCTGCGCTTGGTGCCACGGTCCGGCATTTGAACGTGACCGATTCTGACAATCCAGACGAGACGCTGATACATATATTTGTCGCAAAGTACTCTCGATGAACTGACTGCAACAGCCGTAATCCTACAGGAGTTGAGAGCTAATGCCGACATCGAAGCCGAAGCCGAAGAAACCCGGACGCCCAAGAATGGCAAAGGGCGAAGCAAAGGAAAGCATCGTACCTGTTCGATTCAGCCCGGAAGACCGCAAGCGAGTCGAGGCCGCAGCGAAAGCCCATAAGCAAACCGTCTCAGCTTGGGTACGCAGCACCTTATATTCCGTGTTGGATAGCCAAAGGAGCCAGAATGGAAGTTTCTAAAGCAACAATCGAACTGCTAGCAAAGGCATGGCTAGCCGAAGCGAAACGTCTGCATTCAAACCCGCTTTGCGATTGCGGCTGCAAGCAGACAGTTCCGGTTACGAGGTTTAAGCCGGGGCACGACGCCAAACTGCTCAAGGAGTACAAGGCGAAAATCAAGGCCATTCTCACAGGAGTGAAGTGAAGGCAGATTTCAAATTAGGACACTACCCATCGGTTGCATGTACCTCAGTCCAGTTTCAGGCTTCCCGGCTTTTCCAGGTTGCGCGGATCGAAGCCGGCCGTCTTGTGGCCCAGGCAGTGCGACCGGGACTGGATCGGCGTGGCGTAGGAACGCGTCACGTGCAGCCGGTCCATCACGACGTAGCGGGTGCGCAAGCCGCCCACGCTTGCGGGCAGCTGGCTGGGCAGCTTCTTCCGGTCCACATAGATCACCAGCGCCGCTTCCCTGGGGTTGTCCAGGCTCTGGCCCACGCCCACGCCGAAAAAGGCCGGATTCTCCAGCATCAAATTGCGGGCCAACTGCTGTTTTTGGGCCACCGCCGCGTTCAGTTGAGCCGCCGGCAGAGGCGCGGGAGCGGCCTCCAGAGGCGTCTGCGGAGCCGAGCCCAGGGCCACCGCCCGCGCATTGGTGGGAATCACCAGCGTGCGCACGCCGTCCACGGTCGCCGGCACGGCCGCGCCAAGGTTCTCGTCCACGTAAACGATGACCGCGCCCTCGCCGGGATGGTCGGTGCTCTTGCCGGTAGCCACGCCCAGGATTCCCGCCGAGGGGTTCACAAGCATGCGTGCCTGCGTCAGGGCCATCTGGCTGCGCACGGCCTCGAAGTCGCTAAGGGTGCGGGTCTGCGCCGCGGCCACCGTGCTGTCGCCGTAGTTCAGGCAGCTGACCGCATGATCGGCCGTGCCCACAAAGGAATAGCTGGTCGCGCCGCCGCCCTGCGCGCTCAGTTCCTTCAGCACCTCGGGCGCCGGGTTGGCGATGCCCTGGCTTACCCCAGCGGCATCCGTGCCTCCCGCGAAGAACAGGCCCACCGGCTCGGCATTCACCGTATCCACCACCAGCGACCCCGAATCCCCCGCATCGCTGAACTGGTTGCCGGTGATGGCCAGCTGGTTGGTAAACGTCTTGGTCACGTAGGGCTTGGTTTCCGCGCAGTCGGTGTAGTAGTCCACGTTGACGTCAAGGTCGAGCGCCGAAATGGCTGCGCACGTTAGTCCCGTGGTGCGTCCGCTCTTGGCCACGGTCAGGCTCAGGCTCGCCGTCTCGCCTTTGCCGCCTGTCGACGAGATGCCCGGCGGTGCCGCGGCCAGCGTTCCGTCCGCCTGGCGCGTGCCCAGCTCCAGAATGCCTCCCGTCGCGTCCACCGCCCCGGCCGTCACTTGCGCAATGGCCGCGTCGGCATTGGTGGTGGCGGAACTGAGCGGTAGCCAACTGGTCAGCGAGCCGATCGATGCGGTGCCGGGTCCGTCGCCAAAGGGAACGCAGTTGTTGTCGATCAGTCCCGGCTGCACGATCGCGTCGCCCACCGTCGCCTGGTCGCTGCGCGCCAGCACGTGGTTGTTGCTCAGCAGGTACTCGCGGCCGCTGCCGTCTTCAATCAGAGAGCCAAGCGTCCCGCCGCAGCAGTCGGCCACCTGGTTGCCCTGCGTGTCGTAGTCGTTGTTGTTGCTGCCCGAGGAGCCCATTTGAACCGGCGCGGGCAACTGCGCCTGGTGGCTGGCCGGGGTGCTCGAAACGCCCGCGGCATTCAGCAGCAACTCGGCGTTGGCCCTTGAATTCGATGTGCCCACAGTGGCCACCACATACGTTACGCCGGTGGCCGCAATCGCCGATGGAGCCGTGTAGCCGACCGTGCAGTAGGTGAAGGCCTGCGCCCCGCGCTGACAGTTGGCAGGGCCTAGCGATCCCTGTCCGCCCGACGAGCCCGATGCCGAATTCCCAAGGGCAAAAGAGATACCCGTTTCGCCCCCCGCCTCAGCCAGAAATCCGGTCACGGTGGTCTGTCCGTTGGGGCCAAGGGCGGCGTTCTCCGGCGTCAGCGGCTGCAGGAATCCCGGCGTCACGGTAAGAACGGAGGTCGCGGTGGTTGTGTTCAGTGTGGCCGTCACCACCACCTGCACCCGGTCGGCGGTCAGGTAGCTGGGCGGGGTGTATTGGCCCGCGGCGGTTATGGCTCCCGGTCCGCTGTTGGCGTCGCCGCCGGAAACCTTCCAGGTCACCGCGGCCGCGCCTCCGCTGGCGAGCGTAGCCGTAAACTGCTCTACCGACGTGCCCTGCGCGCTGGTCGTGTTGCAGCCGGTGCAGTTGGTGTCGATGTTCCCGGTGCCCGGCGCGATGGAGAAGCTGCCATTCGAGGGGTCGGCGGCCACGCGTCCATTGCTGCAGCCGGTCGCCAGAAGCAGCGCCGGAGCCAGAAGCAGGACAACGCCCCGGAGCGGCAGGTTCAGCCGGCGCGGACGCGCACACTCGTCCGGAGCCATCCATTTCGAAGGCGTAGCGACCTCGATTTGTGCGCTTAACGGCAAAATTCCCAAGCTATCCTCTGATGATACGCCGGAAGGGGTGCAGTCGGCCTACAACTTAGTAGACACCGGCGGCCCCAAAATGTGACTGCCCCAGGGCAGTTCCAGTAGGAATTTCACTCGAAATTCCTCATTCGCAATCCGCTCCCATGGCCAGAGCAACTCAGGCCTGCTCAGATCAACTGGCTCAGCAATGTCCGTGCGGGGACAGCCACAGGCCGATGGACCGTGAAGCAATCCGCTGGCTCAAATGGCAGATTCAATACCACCTGAAATGCATGCTTGGCCTTGATCTGTGCCTGGAAGTAACCCAGCGAAGGCGAAAGCGTGGTATCGCTGAGCTTGACCTCGACCAGGAACCAGGGCTTGCGGTCGCGCACAACCAGGAAGTCCACCTCCCGCTTTTGCTTGTCGCGCAGGTAACGCAACTCGAAGTCTCCAAATCCAAGGTCTGTCCAATTCTCTACCGCCTTGAGAAGATGGCAGGCCACGAAAGTTTCCGCGCGCGCTCCGTCGTCGGCCACACCGCTCCAGTCGCGCAGGAACCACTTGGGCTCCTTGCGCAGGGCCTTGGCCACGTTGGCAAACCAAGGGCGAACCAGGAACCCGTAATGCAGCCGGGTGAGCAGGTCGATCCAGCGGCGCACCGAGTCGACCGAAGCCTGGATTTCGCCGGTCAGATTGGAGTAGATGAGCTGGCTGGAGGAGCGTTCCGCCAGCAACTGCATCAGGGTTTCGATGGTTCCCAGATCACGGACGGAGGCCACGTCGCGGAGATCTTCGCGGGAGAGCTGGGCGAGGCGAAGCGACCGCCAACGGCGTGTGAAACGGGCCTCGCGGCGCAGAAAGGGTTCCGGGAATCCGCCGTGTTCCCACAGTGCATCCCAATCCGCCGCCGCCACTTCGGCAGGAGGCTGAATCGCCTTTGCGGGCAACGTTGTGCGGACGCACTCGCCCGCGCTCCACGGGTGCATGCGATAGAGCAGGTAGCGGCCCATCAGGCTATCGCCGCTGCGGCGGAAGATATCGAGGCGCGAGCTCCCCGTGACCATCAGGTGCACCCGCTGGCCATAGGTGTCGAAAAACCCCTTGAGCAGCGTTCGCCATCGGGCAAACTTGTGGAGTTCGTCCAGGGCGGCGAAGGGCGGCTGCGCGCGCAGCGTTTCCAGGCCGAGCTTCTCCGCCAGGGCCGCCGGCCCTTTGAGCAACACCCGCCTGTCGTCTGTGTTGTCCCAGTTGAGATATGCGCCTCCCAGGGACCGGCAGACCCAGGTTTTGCCCACCTGACGCGGACCGGAGACGAAGGCCATCTGGCGGTTCCGCTCGAAGTGTTCTTTGAGAATTGCGGTATAGATTCGCGTCCGATCCATGAGGACTATTTTACGACATATCGTAGAATAGTCCAGACCATTTTACGACATACCGTAAAATAGTCCTGCCCTGGAGAGCTATTCCGGACCTTGCGGTGGGATCTTTTTGGGCCAGATACTCTGGGCGCTGTTCTCGCTGACGAGCGCCCCCGGACCGGAGGGAAGCTGGCAGTGGAAATGCCGCGCCCCTTGCTGTAGAGTGGACGGCAATGAATCCTGACCCCGGCGGCAGCGTCGAAAACGAGGTTGCGGAACTTCGCCGCCGCGTAGCTCTCATCGAAGGGGCGTTGCGCGTGCGCGGAGTGGTGCTGGAAGACGGCATGACGTGGTTACCGCCGGGCCCTCCGGCGGCTGCCCGGCCGCCTACAGCTCCCACGGCGCCACAAACCCGGGATGCCGCAGAGGCGCCCGTGGGACAAAGGTCCCCAGCGTCCGCGCCAGCGGCGTACGCCCCACCACAGGCTCCGCTGCCCCGCCCCTTGTTTGCCTCTTCATCCGCCGCCGCGCCTCCGGACGGCCGCACCCTCGAAAACCGCATCGGCTCCCAGTGGTTCAACCGCATCGGCATTCTCGCCGTGCTCATCGCCATGGCCTGGTTCCTCAAGCTGGCCATCGACAATCATTGGATCGGTCCGCTCGGCCGCGTCCTCATCGGTCTCGTCGCCGGCGCAGCCCTCATCGCCTGGTCCGAGCGCTTCCGCAACCGCGGCTACGCGGTGTTTTCTTATTCGCTCAAGGCCATCGGCAGCGGTACGCTCTACCTGTCGCTGTGGGCGGCGTTTTCGCTCTACCAATTGCTCCCCTCCGGAGTGGCCTTTGCCGCCATGATCCTGATCACGGCGTTCAACGGTTATATGGCCTGGGTGCAGGATGCGGAGTTGCTTGCCCTCTACGCCATCGTCGGCGGCCTGAGCACGCCTCTGCTCATCTCCACCGGAGAAAACCACGAGGTCGCTCTCTTCAGCTACCTGCTGCTGCTCGACCTTGCCGTGCTCGTCCTGGTGGCCCTCAAGCCCTGGTCGCGCCTGCTCTTTGCCGCGTTCATGGGCACGGTGCTGCTGTTTATCGGCTGGGGATCGGAGTTCTACACCGACGCCCAGTTCGCCCGCACATCTTTTTTCCTCGCCTGCTTCTTCCTCATCTTCGCCTTTGCCCCGCGGCTGGTGCGGGTGAAGGAGGACGACACTGCCGGCATTCACGGCTGGGATGCGCTGGCGCTCGGCCTGCTTCCCGCGGCCAATGCCGCGCTCGGCTTCATCGGCTTTTACGGAATGCTCGACCGGCCCGATACGCAATGGGCCAGCCCCTGGCTGGCGGTTGCGTTTGCAGCCTTCTATCTGCTTCTGCTGCGGCTGCCGGCGCGGGGAAGGCTCCACGCGGCCCCGGCCTTGCTCGATTCGCTCCACCTGGCCGCCGCGGTGGTCTTCCTCACCCTCGCCATTCCATTGAAGGCGCATGACCGCTGGCTCACCATCGGCTGGCTGGTCGAGGGCGCGGCGCTGCTGTGGGTGGCCGCGCGCGTCACCTCGCGCCTGCTGCGCGCGCTGGCGCTGGCCTGCCTGGCGCTGGGGCTGGTCGCCCTGCTGAGCGTGAATCCGCCCGCCTCGGCAACCCCCATCTTCAACCAGCGCTTCGCAACCTATTGCGTGGCCATCGCCGTCTTCGCATTCCTGGCATGGCTCGCGGTGCAGCCGCACGAGCACGAAGACGCCGATTACGCGCAGGCCTGGGGAGTGATCGCCGCCGCAGCGACCATCACTGTCAATGCTCTCATCCTCATCGCTGTCAGCATGGAGATCCACGCCTTCTGGTGGGTGCGCCACTGGAGCGGCAACTGGCGCGAGTTCGAGCAGCATCGGATGTATGCGCAGTTCTCCTACTCCGCGTGGTTCATGCTCTTCGGCGCCATCCTGCTGGCCGTCGGCTTCTGGCGCCGCTCGGCCTTCCTGCGCTGGCAGGCACTGGTGCTGCTGGCCGTCTCCGTGGTCAAGGTCTTCCTCTTCGATGTAAGCCAACTCAGCCAGGGCTACCGCATTCTCAGCTTCCTCGGTCTCGGCGTCCTGCTGCTGGCGGTCAGCTTCGTCTATCAGCGCGACTGGCTCAACCTGCGCGGCGTCAAACCCGCCGGGAGTGAGGACGGCCTCAGCGCATGAAGCCCGTCGCGAACTTGTTGCTGCTGGCCGTGGTCGCCGCCTCTCCGGAGATTCGCTACTTCCGCTATCAGCGGCCGGTTGAGAATCTCCCCGCGAATGCAGGCCAGGCCTGCCTGGTGCTGGACGGCGTCATCTTCGCCCACGCCGCGCCCGCCCTCGCCGACATTCGCCTCTACCGCGACGGCGCCGAGACGCCCTACGTCATTCAAGTGGCCGCACCGGTGCAGGCTTCGCAGCGCGACCTCTCACCGCTCGACAAGGGCCTGCGCGGCGGACAGACCGTATTTGATGCCGAGCTGCCCGACGGCCATTACAGCGATCTGGAACTCGACGTCGTCGCGCATGATTTTATTGCAACAGTCCAGATCTCCGGCAGCCAGGCGCAGTCCGGCAGCGCGGAAACAAAGCTTGGCTCCTACACCATCTTTGACTTGAGCAAGCAGCGCCTGGGCCGCAGCACCATCCTTCACCTGCCCGAATCGGACTTCAAATACCTCCATTTCCGCATCGCCGGCCCGCTCGTTCCCGAGAACATTACCGGCCTCTCCGTGGTGCGACTCCCCGCCAGCCAGCCGCACTACATCGACGTTGCAGAGACCGCGCAGGTTACGCAGAAGGGCCACACCTCCGTCTTCACCTTCACCGTCCCCGCGCATGTGCCCGTGGACCGCGTGGTCTTTGCGCCGGGCGCGCAGCCGGCCCTGTTCAGCCGCGACGTCACAATCCAGGTCGACCCGGTGCAAACCGCGCCTGCCGCCGATGCCCCGCGCTTCCCGCAGACGGTCACCGGCTCCGGAAACCTGCTGCGCGTACACAGCGTCCAGAACGGCCATCGCATCGACGAGGAGCACCTCGCCATCGACGCGCCGCTCGCGCAGTTCGACACACCCGCCAAATGGACGATTACGATTGACAACGGCGACGACGCCCCTCTGAAAGTGGATTCAGTTCGCCTGCAGATGCTGGAGCGCGACCTGTGCTTCGAGTCCTCGGGCGCCGCCTCTACCACGCTCTACTTCGGCGACGCCGCGCTCGCCGCTCCGCGCTACGACTACGCCACGCTCTTCGCCCAGCAGCCCGGCGCCGCCAAAGCCACGGCCGGCCCGGAGCAGGCCAACGCCGCTTTCGAGCCCCGCCCCGACCAGCGCCCCTTCACCGAAAAGCATCCGGCGCTGCTGTGGGTCGCGCTGGTCGTGGTCATCGCCCTGCTTGGCTTCATCGCCCTCGGCAGCGCAAGTAAGAAACCACAAGCAACACCATAGGCCTGCTTCCAAAATGATTCGCCCGCACCGTTAGATGCGGGAGGGAAGCGTTCAGAAGTTCTTTCAAGGACGGCAATATGCGCACCGCGCGACATTGCTTCTCTGCCTGGTTGCTGGCGGCTTTCTGCTTGCTTTGCTCTTCGTTTGCACAGATCGGCGCACAGGGGGCGCCCCGGAAAGCCCCGGCCGTTGGCGAATCCACAGTGAGTCAGGAGGGCAATGTACCCGGCGACCGCTGGATGGAGATCGATCTCTACTGGTTCGAGCAGACCGATATCGCAGGCTCCGTTGACCGCTTCTGGGACCGGTTTCAGCCGCTTTACGCAGGAGTGGCAGGGGATCGCGGTGTGATCCTCAACGTTGGCTGGACGGTTGGATACATTATGGAGTGGAGCGGCGATCTGGACCAGCGAATTCCTCTGCCTGCGGGTCAGGGCCAGCAGCCGTGGGTGAATGAGACCGCGCCGTTGCCGGGCGACACAGCGGCCAGAATGAAGGAGTGGAAAGCACGCTTCGCCGAGCCGAAAATGGTGGAGAGGCGCGGATACGAGGCATGGACCTACCGGGATTTGCGCACCCTCGCGCAACTGCTCCGCGAAGGAGGAAAGAGGCGCGGAATCGATCGCTTCAAGGTGGGCAGCCTGACCTATGCCTGGGATAACGCCTACGGAGAGATTGCTCCCTGGGCCAGGCGTCACCCGGAAGCCTTCACGCACTGGCGCTACGCGCAGGAAGGCACGTTCGACGTCGGCTCTTACTTCGATCCGGCAGCGAAGCTTCATCGCGACGAGAGCAGGCTGGGCGGCTTGGTGCAGGGCATTGCGGAAGGGATGGCTGTGCATGAAGCGTTCGCAGTGCAATGGGGAAGTCTCTCGCGCACTGCGGGGCTGGATGCAATCATGCTGCGCGACTCGTTTGGAATGCCCGTGCCCTATCAAAGAGCGGGCCCGAACGGGCTGGTCGAGCCGTCTGCCGCGCTGATCGCGAGCGCGACCGAAAGCGTGGCTGCGCTGGTGCGCGAGACCAAGACCGCTAACCCGCGGGCGCTGGTCATGATGTACTCGAACGCCGCCAGCGCCGCGGGCGACTGGCGGTCGAATGGGCTCGATCTGGAGCGGATCGCGAATGAAGGGTACCTGGATGTATGGGTGGATCAGACCTGGGCGGGAGCGTGGAACGAAGTGGGCGTGCGCCACGACAACTTCTGGAATCAGCCCACCCTGGGATGGACGTATCAACTGGCTTCCATGCTGGAGCACGCGGCTGTGCTCGCAGACACAGGTGTGAGGCACTATCCATTAGTGGAGACCTTCGATGCATGGGAATCGTGGGATGTTCTGCACACTGTGCCCGATCGCCTGCGCTGGGGTATATGGGCCTACTCGCATGCCGCGGTGAAGATTCCCCGTGGCATCAAGGTGCCCGCCGGCACGTATATCTCCTGGGCCAACCAGGGCAAGCGCCTGCTGAGCGTCGACGATGTAGGATTCCTGGCCGGAACCATCGGCGCGGCTGTGCAGGATGCGCACCGGATTACCGAGGTCTACGGTCCCACGCTGGTGTATGCCCGCAGCTCGGCCCAGTGGCAGGCGGAGCGCGCCCGGCCGGACGTGGATGTGAAAGAGTGGCTCGATGAGCAGGTCGGATCGATCATGAAGTGGCCCATCCCGGTGCTCTCCGCGACGCGCATCGAGTGGCTGCCGCATGTTCACTCCGACCTCTTTGTTCTGGGCGCGCCCTCGCATCTTGCGGCGCGCGACCTGGAAGAGGTTTTGCGCTTGGCGAGCAGCGGCCAGCCGATGGCATTTGTCGGCAGCCCGGCAGGAGGCATCGACTCCGCCCTAGGGGCGTTGGCAGGCCTCAGCAGCGACGAGCAGCAGCATGCCGCACCGGGTGTGCTCGAAGGCACGGCCTTTGCTTCCGCGGCCGAAATCGTGGCAGATGTCCCGGCCACGTTTCCAGTGCGTCAGGGTCTGAGTGCGAACCGCGCCGCGTCGGGAGCAACGCCGTTGTACGCTGTGGCCGGCAGTCCCGTGCTGGTGCTGAACACGTCGCAGGGACGCAGGCTGCTGGAGTGGGACCCGCCGGAGTTCACCGATCTCTGCTGCAAGCCGCTCAGGGAGATTTGGGGCGGCAGCGCAGCGCCCTATGCCCTGGCTGCGGGGGCCGTCAACAGCCTTCTGCGAAGTGACCGGTTTCTGCATGCGGCCGGGATTCAGATGCAGCAGACCTTCAACGTAAGCGCGTGGAAGACCAGCGACGGCTCATTGCACATTCTGGCCGGAAACCTGGAAGAGGGATTGCGCGAGGACGCCGACGTGGGCCGGAATGCGACGCTCGTCCTTCCGCGCGCCTGGCAAGGGTGCGACTGGAAATCCGTGTGGCCCGGCGGAGGAAGTGGCGGCGTGCACGACACGCTTTCCCTGCACCTCGAGAGGTCGAGTTCGCTGCAGTTGCAGGCAAGCGGCTCTCCGGCCTGCGGATCACGGAAGTGACGCCGGCCGGGGCTGAATACGCCCCGGAACCTACAGCTGAATCTTCACCGGCCACGTCTTCCAGATCTCCGAGCAGTATTCGCGAATCGACCGGTCGGAAGAGAACTTGCCCATCCTCGCCACGTTCAAAATCGACATCCGCGTCCACGCGTCGTGGTCCTTGTAGGCCTGGCCCACCCGGTCCTGACAGTCGATGTACGACTGGTAATCGGCCAGCAGCATGTAGTTGTCGCCGTAGAGCAGCCCATTGACCAGCGGCTCAAACAGCCCCCTGTCGCCGTGCGAGAACTCGCCGCTCAGCAATGAATCGAGCACCTCGCGCAACTCTGCGTTGCTGTCGTAAATCTCGTGCGGGTTATAGCCCTCGTGCCTCCTGCGCTCTACCTGCGGCGCCGTGAGCCCGAAGAGGAAGAAGTTATCTTCACCCACCTCTTCGCGTATCTCGATGTTAGCCCCGTCCAGAGTTCCAATCGTCAGCGCCCCGTTCATGGCGAACTTCATGTTGCCCGTGCCCGAAGCCTCCTTGCCGGCCAGCGAAATCTGCTCCGACAAGTCGGCCGCCGGATAAACCCTCTGCCCCAGCTTCACGCTGTAGTCGGGCAAGAACACAACCTTCAGCCGCCCGCGCACCAGCGGGTCGGAGTTGATGGCCTCACCCACGCTGTGGATCAGCTTGATGATCAGCTTGGCCATGCGATAGCCGGGCGCTGCCTTGCCGCCGAACAGAAACGTGCGCGGCACAATCTCTACGTCGGGGTTGCGCTGGATGCGCTTCAAGAGCGTCAGGATGTGCAGCACCTGCAAGTGCTGCCGCTTGTACTCGTGCAGCCGCTTCACCAGCACATCGAACATCGAGTCGGGATCGGTGACGATGCCCAGCCGGTCGTGAATGAAGGCCGACAGCTGTAGCTTGTTGTGCCGCTTGATGGCGCGCCACTCCTCGTGCAAATCGGGGTCGTCGGCCAGCGGCTCCAGCCGCCGCAGCTTGTCCAGGTCGCTGATCCACCCCGACCCCAGCCGCGCGGTCAGCAGTTGCGCCAGCCGCGGGTTGGCCAGAACCATCCAGCGCCGTGGCGTCACGCCATTGGTCTTGTTGGAGAATTTCCCCGGCGTGAGCGCATAAAAATCGCTCAGCACGTTGCTCTTCAGCAGCTCCGTATGCAGCGCCGCCACGCCGTTCACCGCATGGCTGCCCAGCGTGGCCAGGTGCGCCATCCGCACAAACTTCTCTCCGTTCTCATGGATGAGCGAGAGCCGCTGCACCCGGTCGCCGTCGCCGGGAAACCTGTGCCGCACATCCTCAAGATGCCGCCGGTTGACTTCCTCGACGATCTCCAGGTGCCGCGGCAGCAGAGAGCCGAACAGCGACACCGGCCACTGCTCCAGCGCCTCGGGCAGCAGCGTGTGGTTGGTATAGGAGAGGGCGTGTTGCGTCACGTGCCAGGCCGCGTCCCACTCCATGCCGTGCTCGTCCACCAGCAGGCGCATCAGCTCCGCCACCGCGATGGCCGGATGCGTGTCGTTCATCTGGATGGCGAAGTTGCGGTGCAGCTCTGCCAGGGGCCGGCTCTGCGTGGCCTGGATGCGCAGAATGTGCTGCAGCGAGCAGGAGACGAAGAAGAACTGCTGCGCCAGCCTCAGTTGCTTGCCCTGCACCTCTTCGTCGTTGGGATAAAGAATCTTGGAGATATTCTCCGACGAAACCTTGTCCGCCACCGCGCCGAAAAAGTCGCCGTGATTGAAGGTCTCGAAGTCGAACGACTCCACCGCCTGCGCCGACCACAGCCGCATGGTATTCGCCGTGTTGGTGCGGTAGCCGAGAATGGGTGTGTCGTGCGGGATGCCGCGGATCACGCGCTGTGGAATCCAGCTCGCGCGAACGCGCCCCTTGGCGTCGGTGTGCGACTCGGTATGCCCGCCCAGCTTCACCTCGAACGCGTCCTCGGGCCGCTCCAGCGCCCAGGGATTGCCCAGCCGCAGCCACTTGTCGGTCGACTCCACCTGCCAGCCGTCGCGAATCTGCTGATCGAAAATTCCGTACTCGTAGCGGATGCCGTACCCGATCGCCGGAATGTCCAGAGTGGCCAGCGAATCCATGAAGCACGACGCCAGGCGGCCCAGTCCGCCGTTGCCCAGCCCCGGCTCTTCTTCCTGCTCGATCAGAACATTCAGGTCCAGCCCCAGCTGCCGCATGGCCTGCTCGGTCTCGTCGTAGATGCCCAGGTTGATCAGGTTGTTGGCCAGGTGCGGCCCGGTGAGAAACTCGGCCGAAAGGTAGCAGACCACCCGCACATCCTGCGCCTGGTAGTTCTTCACGGTCGAGATCCAGCGCTCCACCAGCCGGTCGCGCACCGTGTGCGCCAGCGCCATGTAGAGGTCGTTCACCGTGGCGCGCTCCGTCGAGCGCCCCTGCACAAAGACCAGGTTGTCCAGGAACGACTGCGCCAGCGCCTCCACCCCGAGCGCGGTGCGCTGGTGCTTTTGCGATTCGGGCTGCGACAGTTTTACGGCAGGGATTTCAGTCATGGGATCTTTCTGCTCCCCGCGGAGACGGGGAGATTTTCCGCGCGATGAGATGTCTCCAAGGATACGTCCCGCGGGCGGCAACTGACGGTAACTCTGGAGCAAAAAGTCTGTGAACAAGTGGGCGTTCATTCGATTTGGGAGCAGCCGCGCCGTTCTGGGCGCAATCGGCTCGCCCGCCCGTCACCGCCCTTGCACCCGCCCGTCACAACTCACCGGGCTATACTAGGAGAGGCGTTTGCACAACGCTTCCGCATCCCAAAGGTCATGGTTTCCCGGCCTCCACCTTGTTTTCGCACAGAGGTTGTCTCCCGAGTGAACAGCGAAGAACTGATTTTTGTCACAGGCGCAACCGGGTTTCTGGGTGCGCGGCTGGTACGCGAACTGCTTGATCGTCAACCCCAGGCCAGGCTGGCCCTGCTCATCCGCTCCTCTGCAAGCCAATCGAGCCAACAGCGCGCCGACGACCTTGTTCCCGCCGCCGATCGCGCCCGCGTCGATGTCTTCTCCGGCGATGTCATCCAGCCCAACTGCGGCCTCGACCTCGCGGCCCTCCAGCGTCTCTCTGCCGAAACCACCCGCGTCATCCACTCCGCCGCCACGGTGCGTTTCGACCACACCCTCGACGAGGCCCGCCGCGTCAACGTCGAGGGCACGCGCCGCATCCTCGACTTCGCCGCCGCCGCGCCCCGGCTCCGCAGCCTGGCCTATGTCGGCACCGCCTACGTGGCCGGCGAGCGCACCGGCCTGGTGCGCGAAGACGAACTGGCTGTAGGGCAAAATTATCGCAACACCTACGAGCAGACCAAGTCCGAGGCCGAGGCGCTGGTGCGCTCGCGGCTGGGCTCACTGCCCGGCGTCATTCTGCGTCCAAGCATCATCGTCGGCGACTCGCGCACCGGCGTCACCTCCAGCTTCAAAATGATGTATTGGCCGCTCAAAATCTATGCCCGCCGCTTGTGGCGCACCGTGCCCGGCTATCCCGATGCGGTACTGGACATTGTGCCGCTCGACTTTGTGGCCGCCGCGGTGGCGCGTCTGGCGTTCGATGAAGCTGCCACGGGCAGCACCGTCCACCTCTGCGCCGGTCCCCGAGGCAGCGCCACCATCCAGCAGATCGCCCGCCGCGCCGCCGAGTATTTCAACGCGCCCGAAGCCCGCTATGTCGATCCAAAATTCTTTTTCGCGCTGGTGCGGCCGTTGCTCTTCATGGCTCTGTGGGGAAAGAAGCGCCGCGTGCTGCGCGACGGCCGCGCCTACCGCGACTACTTCACCATGCGCATGCAGTTCGACACCACCAACGCCGAGCGCCTGCTCTCGCCCGCCGGCCTCGCCCCGCCGCCCGTGCTCGATTATCTCGACCGCCTCTTTCACTACTGCGTGGCCAGCGAGTGGGGCCGGAAGCCGGTTTCAGTCGCATGAATTTCTTCGAGCGCTATCAACTCTCGCGCGACCGCTCGGTAACGGTCGCCAATCTGGTTGACGAGCTGGTGAGGCGCAGGGGAGATTGCGAGATCTCTATCGACGAGAACGGCTCGTACTCGCTCGCCGAACTCCATTCCAGCATCTGCGGGCTCGACGCCTTTCTCCGTCAGGCCGTCGCCCTCGCTCCGGCGGAGCCCGTCGCCATCTACCGTACCAACGACCGCCTCTGCCTGCACTGGTTCTTGGCCATCATCCGCGCCGGCGGCATCGCCGTTCCCCTCAACCCCATGCTCACCGCCGCCGAAGTCCGCCGCATCCTCGCCGACAGCGGTACCCGCATCCTGATCACCGACAAGGCCGTCTTCGAGCGCAACCTCCATGATCGACAGGCGCTCGACCTGCGCACTTGGATCCAGTCGGACGACCAGCCAGAGACGCTCCCGGGTTTTCTGCGCCCATCGCCCGCCGCAGCCGAGCTCTTCCCGCCCACCGCCATCGATCCCTCCGCCACCGTGGCCGTCTTTCACACCTCCGGCACCAGCGGCTTTCCCAAGGGTGCGGCGCTCTCCAGCCGGGCTTTGCTCGGGGCACGCTCGTCCACAGTGCTGGCCGGCCTCTTCCTGGGACCCAAGGACCTGGCGCTCGTCGCCCTGCCCTGGTCCCACATCATGGCCGTCAGCATCGCTCTCTACGGGCTCATGGCCGGCATTCGTGGCTGCGTCCTCGACCGCTTCGACGTTGCCTCGGCGCTCGACTTTACCAGCCGCTTTCCCGTCACCGCCATCGTCGGCGTGCCCACCATGTTTGCCCGCCTGGTCAACAGCAATCCCGACCCCGCTCGCCTCAAGAGCGTTCGCCTCTGGCTCTCGGCCAGCGATCACCTGCCCACCGAGGTTCGCCAGCAATTGCGCCAGTTCGGCGCCCTCCTCCGGCTCCCCTTCGGCCGCCGCATCCCACCCGTGCTCATCAACGGATACGGCATGGTGGAGCTGGGCGGCCTGGCCATGATGGGCATCGAGCTCTCCTTCCTGCCCGGCTCGGGCGACCTCTGCTTCCCCGTCCCGCCCTTTCAGATTCGCGTGGCCGGTGAGAACGACCGCCCCGTCAAAGCCGGCGTCACCGGCGAGTGCCAGATCCGCCGCCGCGGCGTTTCGCCTCATTACTGGAAGGATTTGAGCGATACCCAGGAACTGCTCACCACCGATGGCTGGCTGCGCACCGGCGACCTCGCCACGCGCAACCGCCTCGGCCTCATCCGCCTCGTCGGCCGCATCAAAGACGTCATCAAGTCGGGCGGCTACTCGGTCTATGTCCGCGAGCTGGAAGAGGCCTTGCTGGCTCATCCCGCCGTGGCCCGCGCCGCCGCCTTCGGCCTGCCGCATCGCGAGAAGGGCGAAATCCCCGTCGCCGCCGTCGAGCTCCATCAGGGCTCCCACGCCGGCGTCGAAGACCTGATGGACTTTTGCCGCCAGCGCCTCGCGCCCTACAAGGCGCCTCGCCAGATCTGGATACTCGCCCCCGGCGCCATGCCCCTCAACCACACCGGTAAAGTTCTCCGTCGCCACCTGCGGGAGCAGTTTTCGCACGCGATGGACTGACGCGAGGACTGTGCCGCCAGGCGGCTTTCCATTTTCGGATTCGGCTATGATCGAAAATAACGGCGACGCCTATGGGCGCAAGTGAAAAGAGCGTCGGGCCGCGCAGATGACAACTCTGCCGTGCGCCATGCATCATGATGGGGTTGATGCGGGAGGTTGCGATGTGCACAAATGTCAAGGAGCCGGTTTCGCGCAGACGGTTTATTGGGACAGGATCGGCAGCGGCGGTCGCGGGGCTCGCCTGGCGCGGCCAATGGGCGTGGAGCGCCGAGGCTCCTCTGGCCGCTCCGCTCGCCGAGTTCGGCTATGGCGACGTGGACATGGCCAGCGAGGCGCATGAGTCGCAGTTGAGGAACACCCACGATGTGCTGATGGCGCTCAGCGAGGACAGCATCCTGAAGCCCTTCCGCCAAATGTCCGGCATGAGCGCTCCCGGCGAAGACCTGGGCGGCTGGTACAACTACGACCCCAACTACGACTATCGCAAGGGCTTCGATGAGGGCTTCGCGCCAGGTTGCACCTTTGGCCAATGGGTCTCCGCGCTGGCGCGCTGCTACGCCATCACCGGCGAAGCGGCCACGCGCGAGAAGGTGCTGCGCCTCAACCGTCTCTATGCCCAGACCATCACCGCGGACTTCTACATCCGAAATCGCTTTCCGGCCTACACCTACGACAAGCTGCTGCTGGGCCTGATCGACTCGCATACGTATGTGAAGGACCCCCAGGCCCTGGCCATTCTCGAGCACACCACCAACACCGCGCTGCCCCACATGCCCGGCCACGCCGTCGAGCATGGCCTTCCCTGGCGCACCGACAAGGACCCCAAGGACGAGTCGTGGACCTGGGACGAGTCCTACACCAACCCGGAGAACATGTTTCTGGCATACCAGCGTGGAGCGGGCAAGCGCTACTACGACCTCGCCTTCGATTATCTCGACGACAAGCCCTGGTTCGATCCGCTCTCCCGCAATGAGAACGTGCTCAACGGCCGCCACGCCTACAGCCATGTGAATTCGCTCAGCTCGGCCATGATGGCCTACATGGTTGGTGGCAGCGAGAAGCACCTGCGCGCCGCCCGCAACGCCTTCGCCATGCTCGAGGCGCAGAGCTACGCGACGGGCGGCTGGGGCCCCGACGAGACCCTGCGCGCGCCGGGAAGCAACGACGTCTTCGACAGTTTGACCAACACCCATCACAGCTTTGAGACTCCCTGCGGCAGCTATGCCCACTTCAAGCTCACCCGCTATCTGCTGCGCGTAACCCGCGACGCCCACTTCGGCGACAGCATGGAGCGGATGATGTACAACACCGTGCTGGGTGCGCTGCCCTTGGAGGAGAACGGCAAGAACTTCTACTATGCCGACTACAACTTCAACGGCCAGCGTGTGTACAAGGAAGCCCGCTGGGCCTGTTGCTCGGGCACGCTGCCGCAGGTGGCCGCGGACTACCGCATCAACCTCTACCTGCGCGGCCCGCAGGCCGTCTACGTGAACCTCTACGTGCCCTCGACGCTGCGCTGGAACGAAAACGGCGCCGCGCTCTCGCTGACGCAGGAGGGCGAATACCCGTACGAAGATCGCGTGAACTTCACGGTGACGGCCTCGCAACCCGCCGAGCTGGCGCTGCACTTCCGCATTCCGGTCTGGGCCGAGGGGGCGCAGGTGTTTTTGAATGGAACGCGGCAAGCGGGGCTGGCCGTGCCCGGTCAGTTTGCCGCTGTCCACCGCACATGGAAGACGGGAGACCGCGTGGAACTGGAGCTTCCGCTGAGGATGCGTCTCGAAGCCATCGATCCGCGGCACAACGACACGGTTGCGCTGCTGCGCGGCCCGCTGGTGCTGATGGCGGTGAAAGACGAACCGGCGTCGTCGCTCCCGAAGATCACGCGCCAGCAGTTGCTCGCGGCCAGGCGCGTGAACGAACGCGAGTGGCGTGCAACCGCAGCCAACGGACCGGTAACGATGCTGCCCTTTGCGTGGCTCGGCTCGCGCCCTTACACCACCTACCTGAATGTGAGCTGAGCTGCGGCGGCGAAATGCCACGCTTCGGAGGGAGTCGGGGTTCTTCACGCGCCGAAAAACTCGCGTCGGAGGGAGGCGGGGGTTGCAACCCCCGCATGAAGCCGGCAAAAATGAGCGGGGCTTTACAGGCTGCGGAAAAACTCATTCGGGTGGTAGGCCGGGGATTTATCCCCGGCAAAAAGCCAATAGAATCAAGGTGGGCTTTAGCCCCTGGGGTACGCTTCTCGGGACTTACACCGGGAAACTGGTCTTTCTCCGCAACCTGATTAGCCCCGGCCGCTCAACCCACCGTCAGCACAAGCTTCCCGAAGTGCGAGCCCTCTTCCATCCGCGCCAGCGCCTCGCGCGCCTGCGACCAGTGGAAGTTCTCGCCCACTGGCCGCAGCACGGCCAGGGTGATGGCTCGATTCAGGTCTTCGAAGTCCCTCCGCGAGCCAACATAGATGCCCCGCAGGTGAACCTGCTTATGGAGGATGGAGGAGATGGGAAACGGAGCGGTCTCGGCAGAGCCGCTCAGCACGCCCACCTGGGCGATGGCGCCGCCGATGCGAAGGGCGCGCAGGGACCGCGGCAGCGTGGCCGCGCCGCCCACTTCCACCACCAGGTCCACGCCCTCACCGCCGGTTTCGTCCAGCGCCCAGCGGTCCCACTCCGGGTTTTCCCGGTAGTTGAGCCCCGCGTCCAGGCCCAGCGAATAGGCGCGTCCCAGCTTCTCGTCGCTTGAGGAAATCCCCACCACCCGCGCCCCGCGCAGCCGTGCCAATTGCAGGGCAAAGATCGACACCCCGCCCGTTCCCTGGATCAGCACCGTGCTTCCCGGCTTCAGATGGCCGATCGACAGCGCGTTCCACGCCGTCACGCCGGCGCAGGGCAGGGTAGCCGCCTCCTGAAAGCTCAGGTGCTCGGGGATGCCGACCAGCCCGGTCTCTTTCAGCACCACATACTCCGCCATCATGCCGTCGATGTCGCCGCCCAGGGCGCGGCGGCTCTTGACTGCGCTGGGCGGCCCGTCCAGCCAGTTCTGCATGAAGATGCCCGCCACCCGGTCGCCCGTTTTCCACAGCGTCACCCCCTCGCCCACCGCCACCACCTCCCCGGCTCCGTCCGAGCAGGGAATCCGCGGCAGCTTCAGTTTGGGGTTGTACAGTCCCTTCACCACCAGCAGATCGCGATAGTTGAAAGAAATCGCGCGCACCTTCACCAGCACTTCGCCGCCCTCGGGCAGAGGGGTAGGGCGCTCCACAAACTCCAAAGAATCAACGCCAAACGACGAAATCTGCCAAACGCGCATCAGGGCTCCTCCGGGGCTGCCGGGTGGTTCTAATCGAATTGAGGGGACGCAATCCGCCCGGTCCCCTTAGAATGAAGATATGGCTCGTGGTTGGGAAAGTAAATCCGTGGAGGAACAGATGGCAAATGCCCTGGAGCAACCTGTGGTCGGCGCCGCCAATGAATTTGTCAGCGAAGACCAGCGCCGTGCGGCCGACCAGGTCCGCACCGTGAAAGAACGGCAGAAGCAGGCGCTCCATCTGCAGCGGGAAAACATCCTGTCGCAGAAGACCTCGAATCCGGCGCGGCGGACAGCCCTGGAAGCAGCCCTGGCGCAAATCGAGGTCCAGATCCAGGCCATGAATTAGAGCAGATCGTCCCGCGGCAGGCTCTCGCCTGCTTCGAGGCCGACCCCGTTCCGCCCTCTCAAATTAGAAGCTACCCCTCGCGATGGAACAGCAGCGAGTTGGCCTGGTGAATCGAGGTCAAGCTCACCCGCGCGATGTTCACGTGCGCCGGCCGGCTCGCGGCCCACACAATGGCATCAGCCACATCCTCCGGCATGAGCGGCGTCAGCCCCTTGTACACCTTGGCTGCGCGCTCCTCGTCGCCGTGGAACCGCACCAGGCTGAAGTCCGTCTCCACCATGCCGGGGTCCACGCTGGTCACGCGCACCGGCGTTCCCAGCAGGTCCTGGCGCAGCCCGTCGTTGATGGCCCGCTCCGCAGCCTTGCTCCCGCAGTAAACCGCACCGTTGGGATAAGTGATCTCGCCCGCCGTCGAGCCCAGGTTGATCACGTGTCCTCGCCCCCGCACCACCATCCCCGGAACCACAGCGCGAGAGACGTAGAGCAGCCCCTTCACGTTGGTGTCGATCATCTCATCCCAGTCTTCGATCCTGCCGGTATAAAGTTTGTCCAGTCCGCGGCTCAGGCCCGCGTTGTTCACCAGGATGTCGATCGGCGCCCACTCCTCCGGCAGCGAATCGATCGCGTCCTGCACCGCGCGGTAGTGGCGCACGTCCAGGTCAAAGGAGTGCACCGCGGGCGCGCCGCGCTTCAGCGCCTCCGAGGCCACTTCGGCCAGTTTTCCCGCCCGTCGCGCCGCCAGCAGCAGCCGGGCTCCCTCGGCCGCAAACGCCAGGGCCGTAGCCGCGCCGATGCCGGAGCTTGCTCCCGTAATGAAGACGATCTTTCCCTTCAGGCTCATGGTTTCTATCTTAGTGCGAATTCCTGCATCCCTGTCAGGTACCGTGATCACAAGTCTTCATCCCCATGCCCCCGCCGCTCGGCCATGCGGTACTGCCCCACCGCCCAATCCTCGCCGGCCAGCCCGCTCCGCTGCGCCTCGGCAAAGATCTCCGCCAGGTTGTCCGCCAGCGAAAGCGAGGTCCGCCGCCCCGCCGCAGCCTCGCGCAGCAGCCGCAGATCTTTCGCGCCCAGGTCGATGGTCGCGCCCGGATGTTCCGGCGGATGCAGCATCACCTTCCCGTAGGCCGCGTAGAACGGCGACTGGAACAGCGCGCTATTCACGGTCTCCAGAAAAACCTCCGCATCGATCCCCTGTCCGGCCGCATAGACAAACGACTCGCCCAGCGAGTGAATCATGGCGCTGATCAGGAAGTTTCCACCCAGCTTCAGCGCGTGCGCCATGCGCGGCTCGGTCCCAATCACGGAGATGCCGCGCGCCAGCGGCTCCAGCAGTGGACGCGCCTTTGCGACGGCCTCATCCGCACCCGCAGCCACAATCCACAGCCGCCCCTCTTCGGCCACATTGGGCCGCCCAAAAACCGGCGCGGCCACAAACATCTGCCCTCGCCGCGCGTGCTCGGCCGTCAGCCGCTCGCTGAGTGCAACGCTGATGGTTGAAAAAGCAATGTGCAGCGCCCCCGGCCGCAGCGCGTCCACCACCCCGCCCCGCGCGACGCCACCGGCACTATCGCCTGTGCCGCCAGAGAGCACCTCCTCGTTGGCCGTATCGTCAAAAAGCATGGTGAGGACGGCGTCAGCGTTCCGCGCGGCCTCCGCGGGCGTCTCCGCAACCCGCGCCTTGGCGACAACGAGCGCCTCGGCGCGTCCTGGCGTGCGGTTCCACACGGTCAGCTCGTGTCCCGCCTCCAGCAGCCGCCGCGCCATCGGCGCGCCCATCTTCCCCAGTCCCAGAAATGCGATCCTCATGGTCCAGCTCCCTCGCGTGCAGCCTCAGGATAAAGGACTCCGACACCTCCATGAAGTGAGCCGGGCAAGAATTCGAGGAAGTGCACCGGCCTCAGCCCGCGCACCGGCAAGCACCATTCGTGTACTGTGAGTTGTGATTTTGCAGCCGTCGCCAGTGAGGCTCGGGCCCTTGGTCCCTGCCCCCTGGACACTAAACCCTGAACCCTGAACCCTGTTACTGCGGCTCCACCAGGTGATGCGCGATGGCGAACAGGGCCAGCTCCAGGCGCGTCGAGACGCCAGTCTTATCGAAGATATTGGACAGATGCCGCTTGACGGTTTCCTCGCTCAGCGTGAACTGCTTGGCGATGTCGCGGTTGGAGCAGCCTTCCACGATACAGCCCACCACTTCCAGTTCGCGCGGCGTCAGCCCGTAGGTCTTGCGAAGCGGCACCACCGCCTGCTGCATCAGGTCGTGCAGCGCACTCACCAGGTTCACCACGCGCTTGCCGCCGATCCAGTAGTCGCCGCCGAAAACGGTGCGGATCGCGGTTTGCAAATGGCTGGCCAGCGCGTCCTTGAGCACGATGCCGCGCGCGCCGATGTGCAGCGCCTCGATAATCTGCTGGGTGGTGATGGTGGAAGTGAGCAGAAGGATCTTCACCGTCGGCGTGCCATTCATAATGGCGCGCATGGCCTCCAGGCCGGGCAGCCGCGGCATCTGCAGATCGAGCAGCAGAATGTCGGGCTCCAGTTCGAGGGTCTGGGTGATGGCCTCGTCGCCATCGGTGGCGTCGCCAACGACCTCAAAGCCATCTTGCTCCGAGAGCATGTTGCGCACGCCAATTCGGACTACAGGATGATCGTCGGCAATGATGATCCGGATAGGCTTTTCCACGGGGTCGGCTAACCTCCAGCGTCTTGCTTCTTTGCGGCTTTGAATTCAACTTCCAGCATACGCTGGAGGTTTTCTGCGGCGGCTTCTAAATCGGCGAGGATAAGGGAGCTGTTATCTGGTTGGTTAACCTTGGGCTCCAGAGCGCCGGACTCGAGAGCCCCGCCGATGCGCGCCAGTTGCATGGCGCCGGCCATGGATCCGCCGCCCTTGATGGCGTGGCCGATGCGGCGGGTTTCCTGCCAGTCGCCGCGCCCGATTGCGGCCTTGAGCATGGCAGTGCGGCGCCCCAGGTCCGCGACGATCGCCTCAAAGATCTGCTCGACCGCTGTTTCGGGCATCATCTCCCGAAGCTGGCCGAGGGTCTCGGGGTTGACGACCGTCTCACCGGGGTCGAGGCCGGCCGCGGCGGCAGGATTGGACTTCGCCTCCTGCTCTTCCAGCAGCCTGGTCAGGGCCTCCGGCGGAAAAGGCTTGAGGATGAATCCGTCGGCGGCGTCCACAACCTCCGGCGGTGTGTCGCTGGCGCTGATCACATAAAGCCGCGCCTCGCTCCGGGCGCGCAGCTGTTCAACCAGCGCGAGGCCGCTCAGGCCCGGCATCTGCACGTCCATAAGAATGACGCCGGGAGCGCACTCCGTGCCCGCCAGCAGCTCCAGCGCCGCATCGCCGCCTTCGGCGGTGTGCACCGCATAGCCGCTCATGGTCATCATGGTGGCCATCACCTCCCGGCTCACCATGTCGTCGTCGATGAGGAGAACCGTAGGCCGTTCCCGCGGAGTGATGATTTCGAGCATAAGTACAGTTTGCCACCCGCCAGCCGGAGTCAAGCGAAAATCGCACGCCAGGAACCCAAAAAGTGATGGGAAAGCAGCGGCCGGCGAGTCAGCTGAGTGGCCGAAATGGGGTAACGGATTGGTAACAATACGGCATGGGATGGTCGAAAAGCCGATGGGTTCCAGATATCGCCAGCTCGTTCTCTCCGAATCTGCCGGATTGAGGGTTGTGCTTCCCCAGCGTTTTCTTCGTCACAAAATCCACCGGCTTACCACCTTGGATAGAAGCCAGAGCAATCGCCTCTTCTCAAGCGAAGCTGAAGTAGCTTGTCAACGCCCCTCGGGGAGTTGGTCATTTCGCTCTGGAGGAGTAGAAAGAGCCGCATTAGGAGAAACAAAGAATGCATGCCAGTAATTCAGAATCCACGAACGCATACGCCACGAAAGGCTCCGCGTTCGGCAATGAAACGGACAGCCTGTCTGCATCCGATGCGAAGAGCCTCAAAGTCGTGACAGGCATCTTGACGGCGATTGATTTTGAAATCGCAGCGGCACGCAGCCTGAGCCGCGTCTGGCACGCCGAGCCGGGGGGCCATGTCTACATGGTTCGGACGCTTGAACGGATTGCTGAGCATACAACGGCGCTTCGAGTCATCCAGGCAGGGCTCAAATCGGCCTGAGCCGCAGCTCGGGAAGATCGGTTTTTGCTACTCAATCGCGGCGGGAACTTCGTGCAGCCAGCCGGGGGCTTTGAGCAACTCTCGGGGCCGGCTGCCGTCGGCCGGGCCAACTAATCCGTCCCGCTCCATCAAGTCGATCAGATGAGCGGCGCGGCCGTAACCGATTCTCAGCCGCCGCTGCAAGAGCGACGTGGAGGCCTTGCCGAATTCGAAGACCAGCTGCACGGCATCGTTGAAGAGGGGATCGTTTTCGTCGGGGTCGGCGTTGGAGCCGTCCGGGGAGACGCGCTCGTCGCGGGGCGATTCGAGGAAGCCCTCCACGTATTCGGCCTGCGCTTGCGCCTTCCAGAAATCGACCACGGCGGCGGTTTCCTTCTCGCTGACATACGGCGCGTGCAGACGCATCAGGCGGCTGGTTCCGGGCGGCAGAAACAGCATGTCGCCGCGGCCCAGCAGAGCCTCGGCCCCGTTCGTATCGAGGATGGTGCGCGAATCGACCTTGGTCGCCAGGCGGAAACTGATCCGCGTGGGGATGTTCGCCTTGATGAGGCCGGTAATGACGTCGACCGAGGGGCGCTGCGTGGCCAGGATCAGATGAATGCCCACGGCGCGGGCCATCTGCGCCAGGCGCGTAATCGACTCTTCCACGTTGGCGCGATCGAGCATCATCAGGTCGGCCAACTCGTCGATGATGATGACGATGAAGGGCAGCGGCTCGTTGTCTTCGCCTTCGTCGAACAGCGAGGGCATGGCGCCCTCGAAGAGCTTGTTGTACTGGTCGATGTTGCGCACCGCGCGGCTGGCCAGCAGCTTGAGCCGCCGCTCCATCTCGCGGACGGCGTTGCGCAGCGCGTTGGCGGCCAGCTTGGGCTCGGTGATGATGGGCGTGAGCAGGTGGGGAATGCCCTCGTACATGCCCAGCTCCACGCGCTTGGGATCGACCAGGATGAGGCGCACCTGCGCGGGGGTGGTGCGGAACAGCAGGCTCATGATCATGGCGTTGATAGCCACGGATTTGCCGCTTCCCGTGGAGCCGGCGATCAGCAGGTGAGGCATGGTGGCAAGATCGGCGGGGACGATGCGCCCGTTGATGTCCTTGCCCATGGCGATCGTGAGGCGGGTTTTGGCGCGGGCAAAGGTCTCGCTCTCCAGCACGTCGCGCAGGTGGATGGTTTCGCGCTCGTGGTTGGGAACCTGGATGCCAACGGTGGACTTGCCGGCCATGCGTTCGATGAGGATGCTCTCTGCCCGCATGGCCAGGCAAAGGTCCTCGGCAAGGCTGGTGAGCCGCGACAGCTTGACGCCGGCTTCGGGTTTGAACTCGTACGTGGTCACCATGGGGCCGGTATTGATCTGTACCACCGTACCGCGGACGTCGAACTCGGCACATTTTTCGACCAGGACGCGAGCCTCATCGCGGAGCATGTCTTCGCGGACGGCCAACGGGGCTTCACCCGCATTGAGCAGGGTGCTGGGCGGAAGCTTGAATCCGGAAACGGCCTTGGGGGCAACGGTCGCGGAGCGGATTTCGGCGTCGGCGCGGCCGTGGATGGAGATAGGCTCGGGGGCGCGGGGTACTGCGGGCGCGGACTGCGTGGGCGCCGGCGCAGCCGCAGGCATGGCCTCAAGCCCGATGGACCGCGGGCGATGGATGGGGACGCCGGAATCCGGAATGGGTGACTCCGCCGCGGAACGCTCCCAGATGCTGGGCTTGTGCGCCTCGGGTTGCGGTTCGTCCCCCGCGGAGGGCATGGGTGGCCGCTGGAATGCAGGGATGTCTTCGACCGCCGAGCCGTCTAGGTACTGCTCGGTCACATGGTTGCGGCGGAACAATCGAGCCAGGAGGCCGGGGCGTTTTTCAGCCGCAACGGGCCCCGCCAGGTCAAGCTGCTCGGCTTCGCGCTGGAATTCTGCCTCAGCTTTACGTTCGGCGCGTTCCTCGCTCCGATTCAGGCGCCAGTTGCGGTAGCGGTCGCGCCAGGCGACGATGTGGATCCAGCGCTCCTGGATGCTCTCTTTCAGTGCCCAGAAGCTGACGGCGGAGGCAAAGTAAAGGCCCGTAGCCGCGAGGATGCCGGCGATGATCCAGGCGCCCTGGATATTGACGTAACCGACCAGCGTTGCGGAGACGATGCGGCCGGCGACGCCCTCAACGGGGAGCAGATGGAGCCAGCGCCAGTGCCAGGGCAGCAGGCCGATGACCGCGGGGAGGAAGACGAGCGCCAACAGAGTTCCGGTCCACCGCAGCCAGGCCGCGCCGCCGGGGCGGGAGTGCATCCAGGTCCAGCCGAGGCCGCCCAGCCAGAGCGGAATCAGGAAGGCGGTCAGGCCGAGGGACTGGAGCAGCAGGTCGCCGAGCCATGCCCCGAACAGGCCGATCCAGTTATGCACCGCTCCGGGGCCCGACTCGCCCGAGGCCGTGTTCAGCGAAGGATCGGACGCGTGCCAGGTGGCGAGGGAGAGAAGAAGGAGGAGCGCGACAAGGGTCAGCAGCAGCCCCAGAAATACGTTCAGGGGACGGCTCCGCGTGGGCGAAAGGACGATAGAAATGGGTTTCATGGCTTGGGCGCTCCCGCTCTCTGGCGCTCAGGGATCTGCCGCGAGCGAGCCAAAGGAGCGGACGAAGAGTCCCAGAGCAGCCTCTATTATCCGGGCCGGGGAGGGGGATTTCAGGCAAAAACCGGGTGGGGGGAACCATGGTGTGGACCCCCTTGACAGGGGACAGGGTCCAGGGGGCAGGGATCGGAGATCGGAGTTTCGGCGGAACTTTATTCCGTGCGCAGCGCTTTGATGGGATCGATGGTCGCCGCCCGGCCTGCCGGGACGGCGCTGGCCGCCAGCGCGACAGCGGCCACTCCGGCCACCGCCAGCAGATAGGTCATCGCATCCAGGGGCTTGATCCCATAGAGAGAAGAAGCGAGTGCGCGGCCCACCAGCGTGGCCAGCGGAACGCCGATCGCAACCCCCGCGGCAGTGAGCAGAAGGCTGTCCTTCAGGATCATCCACACCACCTGCTCGCGCCGCGCGCCCACCGCCATGCGCACGCCAATCTCCGCGGTGCGCATGCTCACCCGATAGGCCAGCGTTCCGTAGAGGCCCGTGGCCACCAGAACCACGGCCAGGAATCCGAAGAACCCGGCGAGGCGGGCAAAGAGGGTCTGTTGGGAAATGGTGGTGTCGAACTGCGCGCGCTGCGTCATGGGCCGGATCAGCGGCAGGTCGGGGTCCATCTGCTGCACCGTCTTGCGCGCCGCCGGCAGAATCGCGAGCGGATCTCCGTGTACGCGCATCTCCACGTGCATGGCCCCGGTCATGGGAATTTGCGCGTACATATACCACGCCATGGGGATCGGCGTTTCGTCGATGCTGCGATACTTGTGGTCCTTCACCACTCCCACGACGGTCATCGTATAGCGCCCATCGTCGGTCCCAATCGTGTGACCCAGCGGGTTCACATGTGGCAGGAAGCGCTGCGCGAACTGCTCGTTGATGATGCCCACATGAGGCGAGCTTGCGCTGTCGGAATCTGCGAAATCGCGCCCCGCCAGCACCGGGACTCCCAGCGTCGTGAAGAAATCCGGTCCCGCCACATTGCTGCGCACTGTTCTCGATCCGCTGCCCGGCACTTCCGGCAATCTGCCATCCACTCTCATATCGCTGTTGTCTGACCACCCCGAGCCAAGCCGCTCTTCCATGACGGTCACCGACTCCACGCCCGGCAGAATGCGCAGTTTGCTCATCAGGTTCCGGTAAAAGGTCATGCCCTCTGGTACCGATGTGATGTTGGGCTTCACGCCGAATACCACCAGGCCGTCGACGCGCATCCCCAGGGAAGTATTTTCCAGGTTGCGCAGCGTGCGAATCAGCAGCCCCGCGCCCACCAGCAGCACCACACAGAGCGCCATCTGCAGCGCGACCACGATCTTGCCGGTGCGCGATTTGCCCGCATCCGCATGGGAGGTTGCCGCGGAGGTTTTCAGCGCCAGCGCGGCTCCGCCGGCAAGAGCCACGCGCAGCGGCGCCAGGCCAAACAGCAGCGCGGAGAGAACCAGCACGCTGAGCGTAAACAGCAGCACAGTTTTGTCCGGCGCCAGGCTGGACTCGATCTCGGCCCATCGGCCCAGCAGCCGCGTCGCCATCTCGGCAAAGCCCCACGCCAGCGCACCGCCCGCCGTTACCAGGATGAGGCTCTCCATCAGCAGTTGCCGCAACAATTCGCCGCGTCCCGCGCCCAGAGCCTGCCGCACCGAGAACTCCCTTTGCCGCGTTGCGTTCCGCGCCAGCAGCAGCATGGCCACGTTGGCCAGCGCAATCAGCAGCACCAGGCCCACCATGGCCATCAGCATGCGCAGCGGACGCCCGAATTGTTCGTCATAGCCGGGAAAATTCTTCGCGTCGTCCAGGCTCACGACCGGTGGCTTCTCCCCTTGCATCGGCGAGCCCAGGCCCAGGTAAGCTGACGTCTGAAACACCGGCTGCAACTGCGCCAGCGCCTGCGCCCTGTTTACGCCCGGAGCAAGCCGTCCGATCAGCCGCAGACACCACCAGGTGGAGTCGGAAATATAGTTCTTGCCGTCCTCCAGAGGATTGCCCCACGCATTCAGTTCCGGGCGGCTCTGCAAGGGAATCCAGAAGTCGGTCGAACCGCCCACCTCCACGCCTTCAAATCCCTCCGCCGCCACCCCCACAATCGTCGTGGGAACGCCATTCACGTAGAGCGCCTTGCCCAGAACCCCCGGGTCGCGCGCAAAACGCCGCGTCCAGTAGTTGTAGCTGATCACGGCCAGGGGCGCGTGCCGCGTTTCGTCCTGCGAGCTGAAGCCGCGGCCGAGCGGCAGGTTCACGCCAAGGCCGGAGAAGAACGTGCCGCTCACCATGTCGCCTTCCGCCTCTTCCGGCTGCGCTCCCACGCGCACCGCAACCTTGCTGCCCGACAGCGGCACATAGGCCATCAGCGGCGAAAGCCCGCGCTGCTGTTGCCTCAGAGCGTCATACACGGGATAGGAAAACGTCTCGTGGGAATCGATGGTGCCGGTTCCGCGCGGCGGGTTCGAAGTCCGCAAATACACAAGCCGATTGGCGTCAGCAACCGGAAGCGACTTGAGCAGCACAGCGTTCATCACGCTGAAGACCGCGGTGTTGGCGCCGATCCCCAGCGCCAGCGTAAGGATCGCCGTGGCCGCGAACCCCGGACTCTGCCGCAGCGAGCGCAAGCCGAAGCGCAGTTCGCGAAGCAGTTTGTCGAGGCCGGCCCAGCGGCCTCTCATATAGAAACGCTCCTGGGCCGCGCGGACATTGCCGAACTCGCGCCGCGCCTTCCAGCGCGCCTCGTCGTCGTCCAGGCCCTCGCGCTTCAACTCGTCCGCTTCGAGCGCAAGGTGCGCCTCGATCTCCGCCCGAAAATCCTCCGCGCTGCGCTTGCGCCTGAACATACTCAAGCCCCCTCGCCCGTGAGCCCGCTGCCTGAATCGAGAATGAGCGCCATGGCCCGCGCCAGCCGCCGCCACTCGCCGGTCTTCTCCGCAAGCTGTTCCCGCCCTCTGGCCGTCAGCGAGTAGAAGCGAGCCTTGCGGTTGTTCTCGCTCACGCCCCATTTGGCAGAGATCCACTTCTTGTCCTCCAGGCGCTGCAAGGCTACGTAAAGCGAACCGTGGTCGACCAGGAATACGTCTTCGGACCGGCGCTGGATCCGTCGCGCCACACCCTGGCCGTGGCATGGGCCAAGCACCAGTGTCTTCAGGATCAGCAGGTCCAGCGTTCCTTGCAGAAGGGCAATGCGTTCGTCGTTGTTCTCTTGGGTAGCCATTCGACCCAAGTATCCGCCTGTTTGGGTAGAATGTCAACCCGAGCAGGCCCCAAGTCGCCCAGTCGGCGCCTCAGCGGGCAGTGATGAAGCGTGCGTTGAAAAAAATGGCAGCAAAGAATCAGGGACAACTATTGATTCCCGGAGATATAGTAGTTGGCCAAGCAACAAACTGAGTTTTCCGGTTTCTCCCCGGCGCCGGGCTTCCCGATCCTCATACCCGCACGGAATTCCCAGGGCGGGTTCCGCGCTCCAGGAGCAAAGGCCACCATGAACGTCCCTCTCACGCCGCTGCGGTGCCTGCGCCACGCAGAGCAGCAGTTCCCACAGAAGATCGGGGTCGTCTGCGACGGCCGGCGCTTCACCTACAAGGAGTTTGCCCAGCGGGCCGGTAGGCTGGGCGGCGCGCTCCGCGGTCTGGGAGTCGCCAATGGCGACCGCGTCGCCTTCCTCAGTTCGAACTGCCACCGGCTGCTCGAGGCCTACTATGGCGTGCTGGAGGCGGGCGCGGTGCTCCTGCCCCTGAACATCCGCCTGGCGCCCAAAGAGCTGGCCTACATTCTCAACGACGCGGAGGCAAAGTTTCTCTTCTTTGAACGCCAGTTCCTGCCCGTTGTGGAGGCCTTTCGCGATGCGGCGACATCAGTGCAATCGTACGTCCTGCTCGACGCGCAGCCGCAGGCAGAGTGGATGGCGGAAGGGAACTACGAGGATCTGTTGGCCGCCGCGGAAGTGTTTCAGCGCGATGTGATGGAAGTGGACGAGAACTCCATGGCGGAGCTGTTTTATACCAGCGGGACTTCGGCCAATCCCAAAGGCGTGATGCTGAGCCACCGCAACATCTATCTGCACGCGCTCAACACCGCCATTACGCTCGGGGTGACGGGCGAATCGGTCAATCTGCACACCATTCCGCTGTTTCACGCCAACGGATGGGGTTCCGCGCACTCGGTCACGCTGGCCGGCGGCAAGCACGTGATGATCCACCAGTTCCTTCCCCCCGAGGTCTTCCGGCTGGTGGAGCGGGAGCGTGTGCGCGAGTGCTGTCTGGTGCCCACCATGGCTGCCGCGCTGGTCAATTCCCCTGAGCGCGGCAAGTACGACCTGAGCAGCCTGCGCAGAGTGATGATCGGCGGCGCGGCTTCCTCGCCCACGCTGGTCCGCGACGTGGAAGAGAAGCTGGGATGTATCTGCATCTCCGGCTACGGACTGACGGAAACCTCGCCGGTGCTGACGGTTTCATTTATGAAGGCCGGCATGGAACCTACGCAGAGTGAACGCCACGCGCGCCAGGCGATGGCGGGGGCGACGATTCCCGGCGGAGAGGTGCGCGTAGTGGACGCGGAAGAGCGCGACCTGCCGCACGACGGAAAGTCCGTCGGCCTGGTTGTGGCCCGCGGCGACGGCGTGATGGAGGGCTATTGGCGGCAACCCGAGGAAACCGCCCACGTGTTTCGCGGCGGATGGTTTCACACCGGCGACCTGGCCACCATGGACGAAGACGGTTACCTGCTCATCGTCGATCGCGAGAAGGACATCATCGTCAGCGGCGGAGAAAATATTTCGTCGTTGGAGTTGGAGAGGACCATCACCGCGCACCCCGGCGTGTACGAGGTTGCGGTGGTCGCGGTGCCGCATGAAAAGTGGGGAGAGGTCCCCAAGGCCTGCGTGGTGCTGAAGCCGGGACAGGTTGTCACGGAGGCGGAGTTGATGGAGCTGTGCCGCTCCTGCCTGGCCCGCTATAAGTGCCCCCAGTACATTGAATTTCTCGATGGTCTGCCGAAGACCGGCACGGGAAAGGTCTTGAAGCGCGAGCTGCGCAAGGGTGCTGAGGCGCCTGCCGGTTGAAGGAACGCCGGTCGCGGACTGGCTTGGCAAAGAGTCAGCGAGCCGCCAAGCCGGAGTTGCTCGTAGAATGCTGGCAGGAGCGGGTGATGAGCGACGGGCGCGAAGAACGCGAAGAAGAAGAGAAGCGGCGCGAGCGGGAATCCTGGAAGGACCGCGAGGACGCTCTCAATCGCGACCGTGTGGACCAGTGGGTTCCGGAGCGGAAGGAGTCCTGAGAACCCGTCCAAAAAGCAGAAATTTGCCCACTGCCAATCCGCCGCAAACGCTGGGTGCCCCATCCATTCGCGTTTTTTTTTGCGAATGGGTGGGAGACCGCGAACCCGGCTCTTGGACAGGTTCTTATCAGGTCATGAGCTTTGCGCCCCAGATCAGCAGCGCGATGCCCAGCAGGATGCGGTAGAGGGCGAAGAGAGCGAAGCCGTGCTTGCGCACCCACTGCAGGAACCACTCCACCACGCCCAGCGCGACGATAAACGAGACCACCAGGCCGATCAGCAGCACGATCCAGCGTTCGCCGTTCATGACGACGTGCGCGGCGGTGCCCGCGGCCAGCGCGGCCTTCGAGGGGTGAATCTCCTTCAGCAGGTCCCAGACCGTTGCGGCGAACATGGTGGGGATGGAGAGCAGAAAGCTGAAGGCCAGAGCGGTGGGCCGGTCCAGCGAGACCAGTTGCCCGGCGGCAATGGTGGACATGGACCGCGAGGTTCCCGGAAAGATGGCCGAGAGCGACTGGCAGAGGCCGATCCAGATCGCCTGGAAGAGGGTCATCTGCTCGATGTCTGTCACGTCGGGGTCGCGGCGCTCCGCCCAGTAGTCGACAATCCACATGATGATCCCGCCCAGCAGCAGGGCCAGGGCCATGACCACGATGCTGCCCAGGTTCTTCTCGCTCCAGGTGTGAAGAGGCTTGGCGATGGCTGCTGTGACGGCGAAGGCGATGAAGGTGAGCGAGATGGGGTGGTTGTACCAGGTGCGGTCGCCGTTTTCGCCGCGCGGAAAGGTGCGGATGAACTCGACGATCCGGCCCAGGAAGAGCAGAGCCAGGGCGAAGATGGCGCCCAGCTGGATGACGATGGTGTACATCTTCCAGTAGGCGTCATTGAGGTCGATGTGCATCACGCCCTCGGCGATGCGCAGGTGGGCCGTGGAGCTGACCGGCAGGAACTCGGTCAGGCCCTCCACGATGCCGAGCAGGACAGACTGGAGATACGGATTCAAGAAGCCTCCATAATGCGATGGTCGCGGAGCCGCCTTTGTCAGCAAAAACGCGGCGAAGGTGCGGGTGTTGTCGAGGTCTGTATAGAAGAATAACTCAGTGGTGCGGGGGGGCTGGGGATCGGATGGAGGGGGCGGGTTTCGGAATGATTCCGCATTTCGAAGCAATCGAGATGCCGTCCGTCCGGCATTGGCCGGCCCCAAGCGCCCGGGAACGACGAAGCTAGACGTCAATCGCGATCAATTCGCTGTCACAAGGAGAAAATGAGCTGCCTTTTGAAATTCTAGAAACGCGGCTTCCAACTGTTTTACCTCATCGTTCGGATTGCTCAGCTCGTTCAATTGGATGAGCACTGCATCGACAGCTCGCATCTTTTCCATGGTTGACACAAATGCGTCTGCCATCCTGTGGTTCCAATAGCGATTGAGCCATGACAGGTAAACATATTCCTGGCTGCGAATCTTCGAGTAAGCCTCATCGTACGCATTTGCGATTCCGCTCTTGAGCTCGTCGGTTGCCCACGCAGCACCGTAATAGACTTTGGTGAGACGGTCTACGGCAAAAACAAGAAGGCTGACATCGATGGCCAGCTGTTCATAGTATTTCGCTCTCAGGTCTGCGCGATTCAGCGCAAACTTCACCGTTTCCACCAGGCGTCCTGAGAATACCCCGAGCAATGCCAGGACCACGCCGACAAACCATGTTCCCGCCTGGTCCGCGAAAGAGCCAAGCAAACGTGTCATCCAGTCGGACACTTTACCCCCACGGTCTCGCGCTCCGGTTTCTTTTCCACCGGGAGTTGCCGGCGCCTTTCAATGCCTCTTGATTCCCCTTGGAATTCATGAAGCCAGGCGGGTGTTCAGGCGAAGCTCGAACTCATCTTATCAAACCGCTTGAATACAATCGGACTCTGCGCGCCATCCATACCGCGTCATGCCGCGCCTGGCAGTTGGCCGGCCTGTTGACGGCGGGAATTCAGGGCTGAAGTCCACCGCGGGCTGGTTTCCGTTCACGGCAAATCGATGCCGTACACCGGCACGTTCTGGTCGAGCTTGAAGATGAGGGCCCCCGAGCGCCAGCCGTAGTCCGACTGGGGGAACTTGTCCTTGAGCCGGGCGGCCAGGTCATGGGCCTGGACGCGCGCGGCGTCGGCCTTCTTGTCGTTGCCGTCGGCCCCGTACATATCGACTAGGACGGCCCGGCGGTATACGGCGAGATAAAGCGCCTGGGCGGTGCGCGGGCCGTCGGGGTGCTCCATCGCGTACTTCTCGTAGGACTCGGATTCCTTCTCCGGGCACTTGGGCGATCCCTGCCAGTCGCCGCAGAGCTTGTTGTCGATCAGCTCGAAGGCGGCCAGGTCGGCCTGGCGGGTGTGCGGATAGAGCTTGATCACCTTCCTCAGCTCGTCCTCGTCCATCTGGTCGCGCAGATCTGGGTCGCGCTCTTTTGCGGAGGGCCGCGTGGCGGCGTCGGCCTTCTCGATCTGCCACTGGTCGTCGGCCGAGCGCCATGCGGCTTCCGCAACCAAAGGCGAGCTGGGGAACATTTCGACGAGCCGGCGGTAGAGCAGCCGCGCGCTCTTGGCGGCGTTGGCGGGGCCGCGCGGATCGGAGGCCAGCGCCTCCTGGTTGGCGGCTTCGCCCATCAGGATCTGGTCCCCGTTGGGGGTGGACTCGATGACCACGCCCTTGGATTCCATCCAGCCGGAGACGGGCGGAGGCGTTTCGTCGGTGCCGAAGGTCGGGGTGTCCTTGGTTTGCAGCAGCTCGATGTCGGTGTTGGCGTAGACGCGTAGCCAGGGGCCGCTCTTTTCCGCGACCACCATCTCGCGGCCAATCTGCACGCGATCCACCTTCTGCGAGCTGGGATCGGGCGCGACATAGAGAATGGAGACGCGCAGAGCCGTGGCGCGCGGGCCGGCCATGGGCTTTTCCAGGTTGGACTTCTTCTGGGGGTGCGCGGGCAGGGCCGCACAGAGGAGGGCGAGGGTGAGGGCTAGGGCAGGCCGGGTGCGCTGTTTCGTCATTGTATGTTCCATAATCCTTGGACGCCGTGGACGGATTCTGTGAGTACGTCAGCCAGCAGCGCAGGGTCGACATTGCCGCCGCTGACGACGGCTACGGCTGTGGTGTAAGCCGGCAACTCATCGCCGTGAAAGAGCATGGCAGCGGCGGCGACAGCCCCGCTGGGCTCGGGAACCAGGCGCGTGGCAGCCACGATAGCGCGCATGGCGGCGCGAATCTCCGCTTCGGTGACGGTAACAATGCCATCGACAAAGGCCTGGATGTGGGCGAAGTTGCGCACGCCGACACTCTGGGTGCGGAGGCCGTCGGCGATGGTGCGCGAGGTGAGCTCTGCTCCCCAGGTGACGATGGAGCCGGTGCGGAAGCTTTCGGCGGTGTCGCCTGCCAGTTCCGGCTCGACGCCGTAAACCTTGGTCCTGGGGCTGAGCTGCTTGACGGCTGTGGCTACGCCGCTGAGCAGGCCGCCGCCACTGACGGGCGCGAGCACCAGGTCAACATTGGGAAGCGCCTCAACGATTTCCAGCCCGCACGTGGCCTGGCCGGCAATGATCTGCCGGTCGTCGTAGGGCGGAATCACGACGTAGCCGTGCTCGCGGACCAGTTCGTCGGACTTCGCCAGCCGCTCCGAGGAAGCCACGCCGACATCGACAATCTCCGCTCCCATGGCCAGCGTTGCGGCGCGCTTGATGGCCGGAGCGTTGGAAGGCATGACGATCACGGCTTTAGCGCCCACCGCGCGCGCCGCGTAAGCCACGCCCTGCGCGTGGTTGCCGCTGGAGTAGGTGATCACGCCGCGGGCGATCTCTTCCGGCGAGAGTTGAAGAATCTTGTTGGCCGCGCCGCGGATTTTGAAAGCGCCGATCGGCTGCAGGGATTCCGCTTTCAGGTAAATTCTCTTGCCGGTTCCGTACCCGCTCAGGCCCGCAAAGGCAGCTTCGACCAGCGGCGTGCGGACAGCGATGGCGCCGATGCGGGCGGCGGCGGCGCGGATCTCTTCGATGGAAACCAGGGTCTCTTCCATAGCTCGATTATCCGCCATGCGCGAGGACCGGAGCATTCGAGCAATGCAACGTGATTCAGAGCTCAGGGAATTGCAACGCCGATTGCGCCACCGGATGAAAGCTCTTGCGGTGCAGCGGTGTCGGTCCCAGCCGCGCCAAAGCGGCCAGATGCTCCCGGCAGCCGTAGCCCTTGTGGCTGGCCAGGCCGTAGCCGGGAAAATCCCGGTCGAGCTCCACCAGCAGCCGGTCCCGGTACACCTTGGCCAGCACGCTCGCCGCGGCAATCGAAAGGCTGGTTGCGTCGCCTTGGATGACCGCCTGCTGCGGGCACGGCCAGTCAATCGTGTCGCGCCCGTCGATGAGCAGAAAATCGGGGCTCAGCGCCAGTTGCTCGACGGCGCGCCGCATGGCCAGCAGCGACGCCTGTCGAATGTTGATGCGATCGATGGTCTCCACGTCGACCGACGCAATGGCCCAGGCCACGGCGTTCCGGCGAATCTCCCCGTCGAACTCGCCACGGTTTTTCTCGCTGAGCTTCTTTGAGTCGGTCAGCCCGTCGAGGTGGAAGGCTGGAGCGAGGATGACTGCCGCGGCCACCACCGGCCCGAACAGCGGCCCGCGGCCCACCTCGTCCAGTCCGGCAATGCGCATGGCGCCCCGCTTGCGCGCGGCTTCCTCGTGCTTCCAGCCGCACAAATGTTTCCTGTGCATGTTTTCAGTATAGGAAGCTGAAAGCCCCCGGCAAAGAAAAACCCCCAGCCACGGCGGCCAGGGGTTCTTCATAGAGAGAGGCGCGGAACGCTTACGCGCGAACCTTGCCGGTCACGCGATCCACTTCCTTCAGACGGGCGGCTTTGCCGCGCAGTCCGCGGAGGTAGAACAGCTTGGCGCGGCGGACGCGGTAGCTGCGAATCTTTTCAATCTTGTCGATGACCTTGGAGTTGAACGGGAAGATGCGCTCCACGCCCTGTCCAAAGCTCATTTTGCGCACGGTAAAGGTGCCTTGGGGGCCGCGGTTGATGGCGATGACCAGGCCTTCGAAGGCCTGGAGGCGTCCCTTGGGGTCGCGCCGAAGGTGGTAGAATCCAGGGCGAGGATTTGAGAGGTATGTTTCGGCCCTATGAGCCCGCGCCTTCAAGCCTCGCGGATCGGCCCTTCGAAAGGCTAATCGCAAGGCTAGGCGAGACGTTCGCGGTGCGAGATGTGATGGTCCCGCTGGATCAGGTGAAATCCGTCAAGCCGAGGGAGGAGGAAGAAGCCGCTCGAATTATCCGGGAGATGAGGTACTCGGTGGTGCCTGCCTCCAACGATGATGGGAGGACCTTCAACTCTGTTTTCATCGCCGAGCGCGGACTGGGCGCCGGGGAGAACATCGCCAAGAAAGCCAAGACAGTAGTTTCCGATTACATCCCGGAATCGACACCGCTGGCGGAGGCGTTTTCCCTGTTTGACACCCGCGAGTGGTACCTTACCATCCGTGCGAATCGAGTCTCGGGCCTGATTACCTATTGGGCGTTTAACAGCCACGAGTTTCGCGTCCAGCTGTACACGGGGCTAAGCCGCATTGAGGAGCTTTCGAGGAATGTCCTGGAAAAGGATGGCTGCGGCATTACGGATGGGACTGGGTTAAGCCTCAGTGACAAGGCCCTTCAAATGATCCGTGGACGGATCGGACCCGTCTGGAGGACCAACGGGGGAAACCGATTTGTAGACGAACTGGATTACCGCCAGGTGCATACTGCCCTCGGCAAGCATCAAAGGTGGCGCGAATTCCTGGCGAAAAGGCCTGGTGGCGCCGTCAATGATGCTGAATATGGGCAACGCTTCAACTTCTCCGATTTAAGAAACAGTGTTATGCACGGACGCACGTTGTTCCCTACCTACAGGGACTTTACGAGCAGCGGCACCAAAATCAAGCGAATCGGGGAGCTGATCGACCACCTTGATGCGTACCTAGCAATGCCTTCGACGTGAGGCGCGGAGGCACGTCGAATCGGATCTGACACAAGTGCGGCGGCAATGCGCCATTTCGAAGCGGAGCGCAGGGAGGAACGAGAACGTGAGAATGCGAATGATTCCTTTGCTCTTTTTGGCCAGCGTGCTTGCCGGGTGCGGCGGGGGTGGATCAACGTCGACAGGTCCTGTCCCAGCGCCCACGCCACCGACGCCCTTGATGCGGGGGCCTTGGGAGATCGCCACGGTTTCCACTGCGAACCCGGGTTATGACACCTTCATCGAGGTCAACCTTCAGTCAAGCGGCTCCGCATACTCAAGCTACCAACTCGTTGAGGTGCTGAATAAGTCAGCGAGCTTGGGGAATCCCCCGATTGATTCCTTGCTCTACAGCGGGACCTACTACAGCCTGGACGACTCCTGCGCAAATAGCGCGGGTGGTTCGATTACGGGCACCGTAGCAGGTAGCTCCGTAACCTTCACCTACAAAATACTGCAAGGGGTCGTCTTTAGTGGGCAAGGCACTTATAATGGAACCCTAGTCCAAGGGACCTACCAGTCTCAAACAACCAATTCTGCATGTGTCGATTCTGGGACCTTCACGGCCTATCCGGTCGCCCAACCTAGTGGAACCTACACGGGGAAGCTGACCTTCTCTAATGGGCATGCGGACAATGTGACGATGAACCTTGCTGGAGCATGCAATGTTTCTGTCACGACTGGAGACATGTGCCCTCTGACGGCATCCGGAACGATATCCGGTTCCGACGCCGGGACAATATCGCTGACTGGGCGAACGACTGGCAACTTCATTGAATTAGGGGGGAGCGGGCAGACGGTCCTTGGGGCTCCGGTGTCCTACTACTGCCTGCAATTATCCACCGCAAGCGGAAAGCCTATCATTATGGAGGATGTGTGGGCGGGCGCTAACTATTTGGCGGGGGTTTTAACAGATCAATGAGCCCTCCGTGCCGGGGCTGGGGCCATCCGCCTTTCGCCGGAAGGTAGGAAGCAAAACCGTGCGGCAAAGAAAAACCCCCGACCGGAAGCGACGGGGGTCTTTCGCGAAGGAAAATGCGCGGAGCGCCTAAGCGCGGACCTTGCCGGTGACGCGATCCACTTCCTTCAGGCGGGCGGCCTTACCGCGCAGTCCGCGGAGGTAGAACAGCTTGGCGCGGCGGACGCGGTAGCTGCGCACCTTCTCGATCTTGTCGATGACCTTGGAGTTGAACGGGAAGATGCGCTCCACGCCCTGTCCAAAGCTCATTTTACGCACGGTAAAGGTGCCCTGGGGGCCGCGGTTGATGGCGATGACCAGGCCTTCAAAGGCCTGGAGCCGTTCCTTATCGCCCTCCTTGATCTTCACCTGGACGCGAATCTGGTCGCCGGGGACGAACTCGGGAAGGTCGGTGCGCTTGAGCTTGTCGGCCAAACGCTGCATGACGGGATGTATGGACATGGTCTTTTCCTGCAGTTGGACTCAGAACTTCCAGTTTATCAGAGAACTGGTTTGAGTGCCTAATCCGGCCTGACTGACTGCCTGCTGCCTGTTTGCGCTATAGTTCCCCGTATGGATGAAAAACGCGAGTTGCTGCGGCATACGCTGGCCGCCCTGGCTTACAGGGCGGCGCGGGCGCTGGATGGGGCTCCGGACTCGTTTGCCGGATTTGCCGGCGCAGGCCGCATGCCGGTGCAGATTCTGGCCCACATGGGCGACCTGTTCGACTGGGCGCTGACGGCGGCGGTGGGCAAGGAACAGTGGAATGCCAGGCGGCCGTCGCAATGGAAGCAGGAGAAGCAGAGATTCTTTGAGTCTCTGGGGGCCTTCGACGCATTCCTTGCCTCAGGCGGCGAAGTGAAGGCCCCAATTGAGCGCCTCCTGCAGGGCCCGGTGGCCGACGCGCTGACGCACGTGGGCCAACTGGCCATGATGCGCCGCCTCAGCGGCAGCCCCATCCACGGGGAAAATTTCTACCTCGCGGCGGTCGCCGTCGGCCAGGTACGCGCCGCTCAGCCGGCCCCGGTCCAGCCGTTCAAATAAAGCTATTGGCCTTCCTGGCGGATCGCGTCGAGCACTTTTTGGTCCTCTTTGCTGAGAACGGCATCTTCCAGCAGATCCGGCCGGTTGCCCAGCGTCTTGCGCAGTTGTTGTTCCCGCCGCCAGCGGCGAATTGCCAAATGGTCACCGTTGAGTAACGTTTCGGGCACCGCGAGGCCCTGGAACTCCGCAGGTCGCGTGTAGTGCGGGTAATCGAGCAGCCCGCCTGCCCCGTGCTGAGAGCGCGGCACGCCCTCAGTGTCCGTGGTGATGGAGGCGTCGGCAGCCCCAAAGCTCTCAAACTCGCTCGAAGCCTCGTTGCCCAGCACGCCCGGGACGAGGCGCATGGCCGCATCGATGACCACGGCCGCTGCCAGTTCGCCTCCGCTCAGCACATAATCTCCAATCGACAGTTCCATGTCGCAATAGAGGGTGTTGATGCGCTCGTCCACGCCTTCGTACCGTCCGCAAAGCAGAACCACGCGGTTGAGAGTCGCCAGTTCGCGGGCCGTGGCCTGGGTGAAGGGACGCCCCTGCGCGCTGAGCAGAACCACCCTCGTCCCAATCGCACCCGTCCGTTCAGCTCTTGGCTCAACTCCCAGAGAGGCCAGTGCCTCAGCGATCGGCTGCGGCTTGAGCACCATGCCTTCGCCGCCTCCGAAGGGACGGTCGTCAACGGTGCGGTGACGGTCGTGCGTGAAGGCGCGCAGATCGTGGATTCCCACCTCGACCAGCCCCGCGGCCAGCGCCCGGCGCAGGATTCCGTTTTCCAGGAAGCCCGCGAAGAAGCCGGGAAAGATGGTGACGATCTCGAAGCGCATACACATCGATGATATAGGCCGCCTGGGCGCGCGCCACGCCAATCACGGCGCGCTGCCGAAGACTGTGCTCTAATGTTGGCCAACTGTTATGGCTGACTTTGAATCGCTGTTGACGCGCTGGCTTGCGGCCGGCGTTCTGGATGCGGAGGCTGCCGCGCGCATCCGCGCTCACGAACGGACTCAGGAGCGCCCCTCCGGCCTGCGCTGGCAGGGGCTCGTGGCGCTCATTCTGGGAGCGCTGCTGCTGGGCTGTGGCGTGGTGTTGTTTGTCAACGCGCACTGGGACCAGCTCGGCCCCGGCGCGCGCTTCGCCGTCGTCATTGCCATGGTGGCCGTATTCCACGTCGCCGGGGCCTGGGCGCGGGAGAGCTTTCACGGCCTGTCGACGGCGCTGCACGCGGTGGGCACCATCTCGACCGGCGCGGCCATTGCCCTCACCGGGCAGATCTTCAACATCCAGGAGCACTGGCCGGGAGCGATCCTGCTGTGGGCGCTCGCCGCCCTCGCTGGCTGGATTCTGCTCCGCGACGAGGCGCAGCAGACGCTGACGTTGCTGCTCTTTCCGGCGTGGATCTACGCCGAGTTCGAGTTCTATGCCGAGGGGCACATCGGCATGGACGTTTACCTGGGCCGGTTTCTGATTGTGTGGGCGGTGCTTTACCTGACGGTCTTTCTTGCCTCGAAACGCAAAATCGTCCAGGGGATCTTGTTTGCCGCAGCGGCCATTGCCGGGATTGCGGGGACGGTCACGCTGCTGGAGGGCTGGCGCTCGTGGACCTCGGCGCAGACCTTCCTGCCCTTTCCCCTGCGGGCGTGGGGATGGGGCGCGATTGCCGTGCTCCCGCTGCTGCTCTCGTTCTGGGAGCGGCGCAAGAGTCTGGCGCCCGTGGCGGCGGCCATCGCATTCACCCTTGCGCTGCCGTGGTGCATGCGTCTCCACACTCAGCGCTACGACTACGGCAACTACTACAACACTTATACCCACAGCGAGCCCAGCCTCCTCGCGCATGCGCTGGTGGCGGCCTTCGCCGTCTTCGTCATCTGGTGGGGCGTGCGTCAGGCGAGTAAGGCGCTGGTCAACCTGGGCATCTTGTGGTTTGCCATCGCCGTCGGATGGTTCTACTTCAGCGACATATTCGATAAGGTTGGCCGCTCCCTGGGACTGATCGGCCTCGGTGTGCTGTTCCTGGCCGGCGGGTGGGCGCTTGAAACAACGCGGCGCGGACTGCTCGCGCGGATGAGCGCGCCGGATGCTTCCCTCAAGGAGGCGCTATGAAAATCGGCAAGACCTCGGCGTCTGGCGCATCGATCGCTTTGCTGGTCATTCAACTGGCGATCGTGTCGTCGATTGCTGCCAAGTATCTCTACCAGCGCATGACCTCCCCGCAGGTCTGGACGCGCTCCGTGGTCTACGACCCGGAACTGCTGATGCGGGGCCGCTATGCGAGCCTGCAACTGCTTGTCGATGGCTGCCAAAGCACGCTGCCATCGGCATCACAGGCCGCCATGCCGCGCGACAAGAACGGCGTGCAGACGGGGACGAAGTACTCCATCCGTGGCCAGCAGGTCGTGCAGTTCGCGGCTCGGCTCCAGGTGAAGGACAACAAGCTCGTTGCCATCCGGCTGCCCGAGTTCGAGAGCCAGCAAGGCGCGCAGATGGTGAGTGCCTCGCCTGGGTTCTCGTGCGAGGACCTGCGCCTGGAGACGCCCGTCGATTTCTACATTCCGGAACATGCCGCCAACCCCACGCCGATCCGGAGTTCGCAGGAACTGTGGGTAGAAGTGACGGTTCCGCCGAAAGGCCCGCCGCGACCGACGCAATTGGCCCTCAAAGAGAATGGGGCCTGGAAGCCGCTGCGGTTGCAGTAATACGAACCTGCTGTGCGGCAGGTCTAAGAACCTGTCTAAGAATCTAATTTGTCCGATGTGAACCTGCCACAAACGCTTCGTGCCCCATCCATTCGCGTCTTTTGCGAATGGATGGGGGACCGCGATCCCCAACGGGCCCTCTTCGAACGCGGTTTCTGGACAAAGTCTAAGAACTGCCGGGTGCGTTTAGCTCCAGGAGACCTGCGGGCAGAGCCATCTCCACGCGCTTCGCCGCGAGATCGATGCGGCGCACGTAGCTCTTGGCGAAGGGAATGAGGATCTCGTCATCGGAGCCGGGGCGGTTGACGACCAGCAGGGCAACGGGGCCGGCTGTGCGATCCACGTCTTCAATCTGGCCAACAGCAACAGGCTCGGCTCCGGCCACATCAATCAACGTGCAGCCGATCAGGTCGGCAATGTAAACTTCGTCATCGCCAAGCGGCGCGCGCTGCTCCAGCGGAATGGCGACAATGAGCCCCGCAAGCGTCTCCGCCTCGGAGATGGAACTGGACTGGGCAAAGTGAAGCACGATGCCGCCCTTGTGCAGCCAGTGAGCCTGGAGCTCGATTTCGCGAGGCGTCTGGTTGGCTTGGCCTCGCGGCGAGTCGGGGTCCGCGATGAGCCAAAGTCGCTTGCGTTCGGCAAATTTTTCGGGGAAATCGGTAAGAATGTCGGCGAAGACCTCGCCCTTGCGGCCCTGGGACCGGCGGATGCGGGCCAGCCAGACCCAGTTTTCCTGATTTTCAGGCGGGGTCATCGCGCGTCCTCCGGGTGCGGCCCGGCGGCGTGGCAAGGAGTCAGCAAGGCTAGTCGTCTTCTTCCAGGATGTCGAGCGTGTAGCGGCGATGCAGCTTCATGCTCACGGCGCCCAGAATCGTCCGCACCGAGCGTGCGGTGCGGCCCTGCTTGCCAATCACCTTGCCCACATCCTGCGGCGCCACGCGCAGCTTGAGGATGGTGCTTTCCTCGCGGCTCACGGACTCCACGGCCACGGCCTCCGGCTCATCCACCAGCGCGCGGGCGATCTCGCGAACCAACTCATCTACAGCGATTGAATCGTTTTGGGTCATGCTCGTGCCCCTGACCGAATATGTCCGGAGATGAACGGCCCCGGAATTGAGCAACATGAATCGGTGCGCAGAATCGTAACACCGGGAGCCGGTCGCCGTCAGCAAATGTGTGCGCGCCGGGAAATCTCACCGGCTTGCACCTCCTGGAATTCCGCGGGGGAGCGAAAAAATCAGGCTTCGACGGGGGCTTCGACAGCGGTTTCGACTGCTTCCGCCGGGGCTTCGACCGCTTCGGCCTCCACTTTGGCTTCGACTGGCGCCGCAACCGCGGCCTTGATCGGGGCGGCTGGGGTAAGCGGGGCCTCGGCGGCCTTCACCGGGTTATTCTTCACCAGCTTCTCAACGATGGTTGAGAACTGCGCGCCCACGCTGCGCCAGTAGGCGATCCGGTCGTGCTTTAGGTCCACGGTGGCGGGGCTGGTGCGGGGGTTGTAGGTGCCGACAACCTCGATGGAGCGGCCATTGCGGGCGCGGTCCTTCTCGATGGCCACAATGCGGTAGTAGGGCTGCTTGCGGGCGCCGAAACGCGCCAAACGAATCATCACCACGGCGATACGGTTCCTTTCAAAATCCGGTACTCTGTTGATCTTTTGGGGCTTATCGGCCGGCGGCGGCGTGCTTCGGGCTCGCGGGGCCACAAGAGACAGCCGGGCATGTGCGCCCGGCCACACAAGACTCAACATCTAAGTATCGCCGAAAAAGGGGTTCGGGGCAAGTTTTTGGGCGCCAGCCAGGGCAATCGCATTTGAATCTGGGCTGGGTGCGAGCGCCGCCGACAGCCCGAGAATTTCACCGAACCGAGCTTTGTAACCAGGGCACGACTTCAGTCGGGCCGCCAGATGCACCCTAAAAACGGGCTGGGCTTTAGCCCCTGCGACACTTCTCGCCTCCGATCGCTCCTTCTTCAGCGTTCTCCGCGACAATCCCTTTCAAATGCTATTGCCCTGGGGCGCCGTCGCGGAGGGAGCAGGCCTTCAGGCCCCTGAATATCCAGGCGCCTACTGCTCCGGGCCAACGGTCCCATGCTCCCCCCGCCGGCACCGGGAACCTTTTTGAGCCGGATGCCGTGGTTGTAAGAAACTCCCCCATCCGGAGACTACCTTGGATGTGGAGCAGATTCAGCCCATGAAAGACGCCGGGCAAAGCCGGGACAGCCAATTCGAGGAAGCCGCGGCGATCTACGGCGCGGCGCTGGAGCGGCTGGCCCGCGCCTACGAGGCCGATCCCGACGCCCGCCGCGACCTGGTGCAGGAGATCCTGATCGCCCTGTGGCGGAGCCTGGAGGGCTTTGACGGCCGCTGCTCGCTGCGCACCTGGGTCTACCGCGTGGCCCACAACACGGCCGCCTCGCATGTGACGCGGCAGTTGCGGATGAGGAAGAGGGTCTTCGTCGGCCTGGAAGAGATGGCGGAGCTGGCGGACACGACCGAGGGCGAGGAGGCGGCCGGCCACCGCGATGCGATCCATCGGCTGTACGAACTGATCGAGCAGCTCAAGCCGCTCGACCGGCAGGTGATGGTTGCCTACCTGGAAGGCATGGACGCGGCATCGACCGCGGAGATTACCGGGTTGTCGGCTGGGAATGTGGCAACGAAGATTCACAGGATCAAGCAGGTCCTGGCGCGGCGGTTCCGGGAGGGAGGACGAGATGAATGATGAATCCCAAAAGGATCGCGAATTGAAAGAGCTTTGGCAGAGCCAAAAGACGGAAGGAGTGCGTATGTCAGTGGCAGAGATGCAGGCAAGTGCGGGAAAGTTTCAGCGCAGGATTCAAGGTAGGAATGCACGCGAGTACGTGGCATCGGCGGTGATGGTGGTCTTCTTTGGCTTCGAGTTCTGGCGGGCCGGGGACCTGCTTGTGCGCACCGGCTTCGCCTTGCTTATCGCTGGCCTCTGTACGCTGGCCTGGCAGTTGCACGTCCGGGGTTCGTGGAGTCCGCTGCCTGCGGATGCCGGGCTCTCCAGTTACGTGGAGTACAAACGGCGCGAACTGGTGCGACAGCGCGACGCGCTGAATAGCGTCTGGCGCTGGTATCTGGGGCCGCTGGTCCCCGGCATGGCCGTGTTGCTTTTGGCCTTTTTCCGCGCCAATCCAGGCCATTTAAAGCATCCAGCTTTCATCGTGGTGCCCGAAGCGATCTTCTTCGCCGCCGTCTCTTTCGTCATCGCAAAGCTGAACAGCAACGCCGCGCGCAGGCTGCAGAAGGAGATTGACGAGCTGGACGAGGGAGGGCGGTAAGATTCGACCCAGGCAGTTAGACAGGCCTTTCTCAAATGCAAAGGCTCCGGGAATCAATCCGGAGCCTTTGCCCATTCGGGTACCCCAATTTCGGGGCGCCGCCTGCGAAGCTACAAATATACTAGCACATCGTCTGAATTCCAGCGAAGCAATAGGTCGAGGGCCGTGCGGAGGGCAAGGGAGTCGAACCCTAGTGGCTGATTAGGCCGCTCGACCGCTTCGCAGGCGGCGTCCAGTACCCACTGGAAATACCCTCCAAACGACTGCCTGCGAAGGAGCAATAATACTCCCCTCGCCGCATTCCCTGCCAGGGGGCCTGCCTTCTGGAGCAATGTAGCATCTGGCTCAAGTCAAATGGCCAGTCGTTTCCGAACAATGGGCGCGGCGGGCGCTCGCGGAGGCGCGCCAAGTCACGAAGGCCTGTTGCGTTTGCGCAGAACCAAGTAAACGATGGGCGACGTTACCAGCCCAACGAGCGAATAGAGGATCACATTCTCCCCAATGACCATTGCAAGAATCTCCACGGTATCGAGGGTACTGCGCGGCGAAGGGCCATCGAGGCCCATAAGCAGAATCGCGCTTGGCCACAAGGTAGCTTCAAGTTGCCCGAAGGACGAACTAAACAACTTCCAGCGGAGCAGAAGCAGTATTGGAACTACCAGCCCTAAGGCTCCCCATGCGAGCACCCTCCGCGCCAGGCATGATTTCATGCGTTGAGTTTAGCTGAGCAATCCCCCTCCGCCGGAAACAGAAACTTCAGCATCGGCCGCACCCGCCGCGCCCAGCTCTGCTCGTCGTGCATCCCGCCGTGCACCTTTTCAAAATGCAGCGTCTCCCCCGGCCGCCAGTGGTTGGCCTTAAGGCGGCGGTTGAGAGTTTCGATGTCGTGAAGGGTGCGGCGGCCTTCCTTGTCGCCCACATCGAGCCAAAGCTTCGGCCGGTCCCAGATCTCCGGCGAGCGCTCGTTCACGTAGCCCAGGATGCTCTTGTGATTCCACCAGACACTGGGCGAGAGAATGGCCAGCTTGCCGAACCAGGTGGCGTAGCGCAGGCCTAAGTAGAGGCTGACCAGCCCGCCCAGCGACGACCCGCCCAGCCCCGTCGAGTCGCGGTCGGTGCGGACTCGGTATTGCGTCGCGATCCAGGGCAGGATCTCGCGGGTCAGGGTGAGCCCGTACTGGACTGCCTCGCCGCCCCCCATCTGCCAGTCCCGCTCGTGGGTGTACTCGGCCAGGCGCCGGTCGCCGGTGTTGTAGATCCCCACAATAATCAGCGGCTCGACCTCGCCGGCGCGGATGGCCTCGTCGGCGTGCTCCCGCACCTGCCAGGTCTGGCCGGGGATGAACGAGGTGCGCGGGTCGAAGAGGTTCTGGCCGTCCTGAAGATAGAGAACGGGGTAGGTGCGGTCGGGATGCCGGTCGTAGCCGGGCGGAAGGTAGACGATGATGTCGCGCTTGTCGAGCACGTAGACCGAGGGAAAGCCCCGATGCAGCCGCAGTCGAGGGTGGGGCGTGGCCGCCTCATGGGTTTGGGCCGCGGCGAGCAGGCCCTTGGGCTGCTGGGCCCAGGGGTGGTCGTCCGGGGTGGAATGTTCCAGGGGCAAGCGTTGCAGTCCTTGTATTGTCTATCGGCTGGTTCTTTCTCTCGTGCGGAGAACGGCGGTAAAAAACACCAGCCCAGGCTGTTACAGTATCAAGAAATTGACGGTTCTCAAAAAAACAGTGATGAGTGATGAGTAGTTCGTGGTCGGGGACGAGGGACTGGGGACAACGATGAATCGTGAGTATCACAAGTGGTATTCGAGCCGGCTGGGCAGGGACATGGAGCTGCTGGTCTTTGGCCATGCGGGGCTGCCGGTGATGGTGTTTCCCACCTCGGGCGGAAAATTCTACGAGTTTGAAGACCGCGGCATGATCGGCGCCCTCGGGGGCAAGATCGACGCGGGCGAGGTGCAGATCTATTGCGTGGACTCGGTGGACATGGAGAGCTGGTACAACAAGGCCGTGCCGCCGCGCTGGCGCATTGCCCGCCACGTTCAGTTCGACGACTACCTGATTCAGGAGGTCGTCCCGCTGGTGCGGCTCAAGAACCACGATTGGCACCTGGTGTCGCTGGGCTGCAGCTTTGGCGGCTTCCATGCCGTCAATGTGGCGCTCAAGCATCCGGATGTGTTTAGCGGCTTTCTCTCCATGAGCGGGGCCTTCGACATGCGGAATTTCCTGAACGGCTACTACGACCAGGACTGCTACTTCAACCAGCCCATGGATTTTCTGCCCAACCTCGGCGACAGCTGGTTTCTTGAGCGCTACCGGCGTTCCAGCTACGTGCTCGCCACCGGCTGGGACGACCAGTGCCTGGCTCAGAACCAGCGGCTGGACGGGATCATGAACGCCAAGGGGATTCCGCACAAGCTCTTCGTGTGGGACACGTATAACGCGCACGACTGGCCGACATGGATGCGCATGGTGGACCAATATCTGTGAGGCAGGGAACAGGGAAGAGGGAATAGGGAACAGGACGCGGCTGAGAGCCGAGAGCTAAAAGCTAGAAGCTAGAAGCTACAAGCTACAAGCTGGAAGCCATAGGAGGTCTTGAGATGAGCGAGTTGAATCCTTATGAGAAGTTTCTCGATGGGCGGGCGCTGGAGGCGATTCTCAGCGCGACGGCGGGGGAGATTGCGCGGCTGCTGGGAGCGATAGGTACCGAGAAGGTGAACGCTGCGCCGGCGCCGGGGAAGTGGAGCCCAGCCCAGATTGTGGCCCATCTGGCCGACTGCGAGTTGGTCTTCGGCTTCCGCCTACGGCAGACACTTGCCGAGGATGCGCCGGTGATTCAGCCCTTCGACCAGGACAAGTGGGCCTCAACCTACACAGCGGTTCCGGCGTCCCAGGCGCTGGAGGTTTTCCGGGCGTTGCGGGGATGGAATCTGCGCCTCATCGGTCTGGCGCTGCCGGAGGCGGCCAATCGGCCGGTCACCCATCCCGAACGCGGCACGATGACCTTTCTCACCCTTGTCGAGACCATGGCGGGCCACGATCTGAATCACCTGGCGCAGTTGGAGAAGATAGGGACCAGGGGCTAAGGGACCAGGAGATTCGTGCCCCAGCGGGCAATTCTCCGCGCATCTTCCACTCCTTCCGCACGTCTACAATCTAGAGAGATGTCCGACACCCTTTACCTGAGCTTGTGGTACCCAAACCTGCGGCTGGAAGCGCTCGCGGAGAAGCTGACCTCCGTGTTGGGGGCCTTTGCCGCGCATGGCGGCGAGGCGCGGGTCTACTCGGCCACGGTCTGGCCCGTGAGCTGGAGCGAGCCGCCCGTGCTGCAACATGTCTATGGCCGCCGCATCGGCGCGGCATCTGGCCCCGATGCCCCCGGCGCGCTGGGCGCGGAGCCGCGGCGGGCCGTCGAAGAAGCTCTCGAGCTGCTGCACGAGGACTACGCCTACGAGTTCCAGATCGGCTGGAGCCTGTGGGAGTTCGAGACTTCATCCAGCCTCCTTGCGCGCTGGGCGCGCGAGCCGCGCCTGGTGCGGGTCACGGGTTATGGGCCCCTGTTTGACGACGGGGCTTACGAGCAGGACGGGCACATCCGCATCGATTTCGGGCCCGATGGGCCGTTTCTCGAGGAAGGCGTCGAACTGGATTCCCTCGCGGCCCGGCACGTGGAAGAGAATGTGCGCCAACTGGTGGCGCTGACCGCGGCCGTGGAGAAGGCTTCAGGGGCGACGGCGCGGCTACTCTGGAGCGAACTCGGCGAGAGTCTGGCGCAACGGCTGGCGGCGCGCCTCGGAGTGTTCAACTGAGCGTGCGATTCACCATTGAGCGGTTGCGGACGCTGGTGCTGGTGGCGGGAGTTTTGCTGCTGGGGTCGCTGGTGGTGTTCCTGGCGCGAGGCAAGATCAAGAATCCCCTCAACCTGAAGGAACTGCCCCAGAAGCTTGGCATCAACATCACCTCCGACGCCAGCGGGTTCACGCTGGACCACGCGTTTGGCGGGCACTCGCGCTACCGCATTCACGCATCGAAGGCGTCGCAATACAAGGACAACCACGCGATTCTGCGCGACGTGAAGATCGAGCTCTACGGCGAGGACGGCAGTCGCGTGGACCGCATCGAGGGCGCCGAGTTCGAGTACGACCAGAAAGAGGGCACAGCCAAAGCCGCCGGGCCGGTGGAGATCACCCTGATGCGGCCTGGGGTGGCGCCGGCGATCGCGCCCAAAGCAACCGCGCACAAGGCCGGGAAGGGAAAACCGACACCCATCGCCTCTGCGGCCGAAACGGCTGAGCGCGGCCAGATTCACGTAAAGACCAGCGGCCTGACATTCGACACCAAAAGCGGCGTGGCTACCACCGCCGAGCATGTGGACTTCTCCATGGTCCAGGGAAGCGGCAGTTCGACAGGCGCATCGTACGACTCGAAGCAGGGCACGCTGGTGTTGGACACGGCGGTCGAGCTGAACACCATGCGCAATGGCGCCACGGTGGCGATTCATGCGCAGCATGCGGAGTTTGATCGCGATACGCACCTCGCCCGCCTGCATGCGGCCACCGCCGCCTACCGCGGCGGGGAAGCGACGGCCGGGGATGCCAACGTGCTGTTTCGCGACGATGGGTCGGCGGCGCGGCTGGATGCCATGAATGGCTTCAACATGACCACAGCCAATGGCGGCCACATCGCCGCGCCCACCGGGTCGATGGACTTCACCGAGCGCAACCAGCCGCGCCACGGACACCTCGAGGGCGGGGTGCGGATGGATTCAACGCGCGAGATAGAAGACGGGGCCGGGCAGCGCCGGATGCGCGGCAGTGCGCCGTCGGCGGAACTCGAGTTCACGGCAAAGGGCGAGTTGCGCCACGCGCACATGGAGCGCGGCGTGGAGATGCAGAGCGAACAGCTGAGCGACGCTGCCAATGGGCCACTGCGGGTCAGCCGGACGTGGAAGTCGCCGCTGGCCGATGTGGACTTCCGCGACAACGGCAAGGGCCAGGCAGAGCCGGCCAGGATTCACGGCGTACAAGGGGTGGTGTTGACGGGCGAGAGCCAGCGCGGCAAGGCTGCTCCAGTGCCCTCGCGCCTGGCCGCCGATGAAGTGACGGGCGAATTCGGGCCGGACTCGGAGTTGATGGCGATGACCGGCGTGGGCCACGCCACCATGGAGCAGACCAATCTGGCCGGAACCCGCCAGACTGCGGACGGGGATCGTGTCGAGGCGCAGTTTGCCCAGCGTGGGCAGCCGGCGGACAAGACAGGGGCGCAGAGCGGCGCCGGACAGATTCAGTCGGCGGTGTTGGATGGCCATGTGCTGCTCACGCAGCAGGCGGCGGCTAAACCGGGCGCCCAGGCTCCGGCCCCGCTGCGGGCCTGGGGTGGGCGGGCCCAGTACGAAGGTGTCGGCGAGTGGCTGCGCCTCACGATGAGTCCCCGCGTGGAAGACGGCGGCATGCAGATGACGGCGGACAGGATTGACGTTTCCCATGAGTCGGGCGACGCGTTCGGGCACGGAAATGTGAAGGCGACCTGGCTGAGTGCGGGCACGGACAAGGCAGTGCCGGGCAGTGCGGCAAAAGGCGCAAACGGCCAGGGGGAGGGGTCATTGGGCGGGCAGGGACCGTCGCACGTGGTGGCCGAGGAGGCGCAACTGCACCAGGCTACGGGCGAGGCGACCTTCAAGGGGCACGCACGGCTGTGGCAGCAGGCCAATTCGGTAGCCGGGCCGGTGATTGTGCTGGACCGCCCGCGCCAGACGTTGGTGGCGCGCAGCACCGACCCGGCGGAGCCGGTAAAGGCGGTGCTGCTGAGCACAGGCGGGCTGGAGCCGGGCGCGGCCAGATCCTCGGCCGGCGATGCAGGCCCCGCAGCGGGACCCGATGCGGGCCCCAGTGCGGTCAAGGACCGGGCGGGCAAGTCCAGTACCCCGTCCGTGATCCGGGTGCGCGGCGGCGATCTGAAGTACTCCGGCGCTGAGCGCAAGGCCGTGATGCGGGCAGGCGCTCTGGGAACCGTGGTAGCCGAGACGGCCACGGCGACGTCGGTCTCCAATGAAGTCGATCTGTTGCTTCTGCCCCCGGGCAACCACGCCGGCAAGGACGGCGGCCAGGCGCAGGTAGACAACATGACGGCGCGCGGCCACGTCGTGGTCACCTCCGGCGGGCGGCGCGGAACCGGCGAACAGCTCGTCTATACAGGCGAGACGGGGGAGTATGTTCTCACCGGGACGGCGGACGCGCCACCCCGCATGACCGATCCGGCGCGCGGCAATGTCACCGGCGATGCTTTGATCTTCCACAGCCGCGATGATAGTGTGAGCATCGAAGGCGGGGGACGCAGGACAGAGACGCAGACCACGGCGCCCAAGTGAGCGCAGGGGCAGGTTTGGGGAGATGGAAACGAGCTTGAGAGTTTGATGAACACACTGATCGCTGAGGGAATCGGCAAGAGCTACAAGGGCCGCCAGGTGGTGCGCAACGTCGACCTGCGCATCTCGCGCGGCGAGGTGGTGGGCCTGCTGGGGCCGAACGGAGCCGGCAAGACCACCAGCTTCTACATGATTGTGGGCCTGGTGCAGCCGGAGACCGGCCGCGTGCTGGTCGATGAGACCGACATCACCCGCGTGCCCATGTATCTGCGCGCCCGCAACTTCGGCATCAGCTATCTGCCCCAGGAGCCGTCTGTCTTTCGCAAGCTCACGGTGGAGGAGAACATCCTGGCAGTGCTCGAGGCGCAGCCCCTGGGCAACCGCGAGCGCCGTACGCGCACCGAGCGTCTGATTCATCAGCTGAACCTGGGCCACGTGCGCACCACCCGCGGCTATGCGCTCTCCGGCGGAGAACGGCGTAGAGTGGAGATTGCGCGCTGCCTTTGCATCCAGCCGAGTTTTATTCTGCTCGATGAGCCGTTTAGCGGCATCGATCCCATCGCGGTTCTGGAACTGCAGAAGATTATCTTCGACCTGAAGGCCGGCGGCATCGGCATTCTCATCACCGACCACAACGTGCGCGAAACGCTCAGCGTCACGGACCGCGCCTATATTATTGCCGAGGGTAGAATTATCTTTGCCGGCACCCCGCATGAGCTGGGCAACAACCCGGATGTGCGGCGTCTCTATCTCGGCGAGGGATTCTCGCTGGGATGAGCCGGACCGCTACGAGAGAGTGCACCAAAGCAGGATTTGTCAATACCCCCCGGGCGCGGCAGGATGCACGAAAGTCCAGCCGTCAATTCCCGATTTGTTCATTGCCTAAACTGGCACAGTGGCCTCAATGTAGGCTTATTTGGCATCTGTCGGTTTTCTGACGCGATTACACTTGCAATAAGAACAAGCACAGGGAAAACGTTCCAACTATGCCGCTGCTGCAACCCAGAATGACGCTCAAGGTGTCGCAACGCCAGGTCCTGACGCCGGGCCTGATGCAGATGGTGAGCGTTCTTGCTCTGAATAAGTTGGAATTGAAGGAGATGATCGATGCCGAGATGGTGGAGAATCCCGTCCTGGAGGAGATTGACGAGACTGTTCCAATGCTGGATGAGGTTGCGGGCCGCCAGGAACGCCAGGAGCGGCTGGAGCGCCTGGAACTCCTGGACCGGCCCGATCCGGGCGTCCTCCAGGAGCCAGCGGCTGCGCCCAAGGACGCCTTCGAGGAAGTTGACTTTGGATCGTATTTCCAGGACTATCTGGACCCCGGCTATCGCACACAGCCGGAATACGAAGACAGTGAAAAGCCCTCGTTTGAGCACTTTCTCTCCCAACCTACGAGCCTTTCCGATCACCTGGCGTGGCAGCTGGGAGCACTGACGCTGGAGCCGCGGTTGCACGAGGCGGCGGAATACGCGATCGGGAATCTGGACGAAAACGGCTATCTCGCGGCCGATGACGACGAAATGGCTGCCGCGCTGCGCCAGACCGGGGAAAGCCAGAGCCAGGCGGCCCGCGAGGTGCCGGATCCGGAAGCGGCCCTGGAGCTGGTGCGCCGGGCCATCGACTTGGTGCAGCACCTTGACCCGGCAGGCGTGGGGGCGCGCGATCTCCGCGAATGTTTGCTGATCCAGATCGCCGCCCAGCAGCAGGAATTCGGCCACGTCTATACGAAGCAGGGTGCGGAGGCCGACGCCGCCGAAGACCCGCACCGCGCCTTCCGCCAGGAGGCGGAGGCGCGCCTTGATGAGCGGCAGCGTGCCATGGAAGTCGCCGCCCTCATTGTGGACCGGCATCTTTCTTTGCTCCAGAAGCGCGACGTGAAGGACCTGGCGCGGGCTGCGGGAGTAACGCCCAACGAGGCGCACGCCGGCGTCGAGTTTATCCGCACCCTGGACCCGCGCCCCGGACGTCAGTACAACCGCGAGCAGACCCGCCTCATCGAGCCCGACGTGGTCTTCGTCAAGCGCGGCGCGGAGTGGGAAGTCGCCATGAATGAGGAAGACCTGCCCAGCCTGCGGCTCAGCTCGCGCTACCGGCGCATGCTGGTGGCCGAGAGCACCGACAAAGAGGTCAAGGATTACGTCAAGGAGCGCTTCCGCTCCGCCATGCAGTTGATGCGCAACATCGCCCAGCGCAAGAGCACCATTCTGCGCACCTGCGAAGTGATTGTCCGCCGTCAGAAGGACTTTCTCGACCACGGCGTCGAGTCGTTGCGGCCCATGATGATCAAGGAAGTCGCCGAGGAGATCGGCGTTCACCCCTCCACGGTGAGCCGCGCCGTGGCCAACAAGTACGCGCACACCCCGCAAGGCGTCATCGAGCTGCGCTTCTTCTTCACCGAGGCCTCCAACGGCCCTGAGGGTGCGGACACCCCGCTGCTCGTGCTCAAGCGCAAGGTGCGCAAGCTCATTGAAGACGAGGATGTCAGGCATCCCCTCACCGACGACCAGCTTGCCGCGCTGCTGCAGGCGCAGGGAATCCGGCTTACGCGGCGCACCGTGGCCAAGTATCGCGAGGACATGGGGATCCCCAGCACCCACCAGCGCCGCCGCCGCGATTGAGTCGAGCTCGCATTCCCGGTCTGCTTTTTCCGGCTTGAGCGTCTAATCCGCCCTCGTCGCGAATCGCACCACTCCGCGGCCGCTATCGGCTTCGCCGTCGAAGATGGTGAAGTACCCGTTCATCAGCGGCAGGCCGAGAATCGCCAACCCCGGTTCGCCCGGCGTGATCGCCGCTGCCGCGGAGCCTACGTTCTGTGTGTTGACCTGCCAATAGTTGGACGGAAGCACATCGAGCGATACGTCGCCCGTGTCGCCTTCCAGCACAAACGTCAGCGTGGGCCATTCCGCCAGCTTCAAGTCCCCGGCCGATACCAGCTTTTGATCCATGACCGAGCTTTTCAACAGAGCCTGCTGTGCCGTGCTGAACTTAGACAGAATGGCCTTCAGCAACTGCGCGCTCAGCGCCAGGCTGTTGGTGCCGCTATCGATGATCGAATTGGAAGGCATGCCCTTGGGACCCGCGATGCGGGCGACGATGGGATCCGCGTTCCCCACGATCACGGACTTCAGGCTCGTGCAGTACCAGGCGTCGGAGAGCACTTTCACGTTCTGGAAGGCGCCCGTATACAGCGTCGTGCTCTCTTCGCCGCCGCCCACGATCATCAGGCCCTGGTTGAGCGGATCGCTGGCGCCGCCGCCGCCCATGTGGACGAAGGAGCGCCGGGTAACGAAGGAGATGATGTCCGAGACCACGCCCCCGGCCGCCAGTTGCGTCAGGTACGGCTGGATTGGACCCGCCTTGCCGGAGCGGACCTGGACCGAGGTGTACTGGTTCGTCCAGGTATCGTCCGCCATGGTGAAGGCATCGTCGAGCGGCGCGTAAGCCAGCCCCAGGATGCCGTCGGTGGCCCCGAACATGCTTGCCGACGCATTGTAGGCGATGGCGGCGTTGCCGCTCTCCAGCACCACCGGATTCGCCCCGCCGCCAACGCTGATCTCGGTCTTGATCACCGCGCCGGTCCAGGTGCTTCCGTCCCCGTAGGAATCGGTCTGGGCCAGGTCGGTGGTCTGATCGCCGCCGCTCACGTCGGGTTTGTACTTCGTGCCGTCCAGCGCCAGGGCGCTGCTGCCCGTGTCGAGGATGACGTTCATTGGCTGCTGCTTTGGGCCGACCAGGATCTGGCCCGTATAGTCGCCGCCCATATAGACATTGGTGATGGGGATGGTTGCGATGTTTGCCATGGGAATATGCCTCCGGAATGAATTTTGGAATCCGCTCCCGGTGGAAGCCTCGGCAGGCGCAATCGTTCGTTCCACGGGGAATGGGGCGATGATCGTAACCCGGTCGCGAGGTTCATGGCAAGTGAAATTTTCGCGTGAAATACGGCCGCTCTTCGTGCGTGGCAAAGGACGCGGCAACCATGCTTCGCCGGGAAATGTCGCCGCCTTACGGGCAATCCAGATGCGCGCAGGCGGCGGTTTTTTCCGCCGCTGTTTCGCACCGGCCGATTCACGGCATATACTGTCCTGTCTCTACCTCGAATCGGAAGGGCCGGCGTGGTGACCCGGCATGCGAGGCAGGCGGAGAGCGATGCGCGATTCAACGCTTGATTCACCCGCGGACAGAGACCCCCCCAACCCAGCCGGCAACCCGTGCTGGAAAAAACAAGAAGCGGAGGCTGACCATGGAAGTGGAGTTCACCGCCAGACAGGGAAAGATCTCCAAGGCTCTGCGCACGCAGGCCGAAGAGGGATTGGAACGTATCGCCCGGATTTTGGGCAAGAACGCCCGCGCCAGCATCACCCTGAGCGCGCAGAGGCACATGCAGATTGTGGAACTGACCCTGCAGGTGCGGTTGCAGACCATTGCGGCCACTGGCAAGGGAGCCACGCCGGACGCGGCCTTGAAGGAGGCCATCGAGCACGCCGTCAACCAGGCGCGCCGCTATCGCGACCGCAGGCTGGAAGGCAAGCGCCTGCCCAAGGAAGAAAAGGTGCTCACCGCCCCGCCCGTGGCGCGGCCCAAGTCGCGCGCCGCGCAGCCGCCGCCCGAAGACGGGGAGCCGAAGATGACCCGTGCCAAGGCCCGCACCTCCATCGCCGTGCACTCGTTCCCCAACAAGGCCACGGTGGTCGAGCCGCACATCGTCAAGAGCGGCGAGGCCATCTCCATGAAGCCCATGACCATCGAGGAAGCGGTCAAGGACGCGGAGTTCCGCGACCGCGACCTGCTCATCTTCCGCAACCCCGCCGGCGAAATGTTTGTCCTCCATCGCCGCCGCGACGGCCAGATGGAGCTGGTGGAGATTTCATAGACCTGCAACGGCCAGGGAGACGGCAGCCGCGCCTCACGCTCCACCCACTGAGCGGTACGTGAGGCCCGGGCCATGCTAAAACGCAAGAAATGTGTAGTCGCTGTACACCGTAGCATTCCCATACGTCGTATACAGCCGCGCATAAATCGTTCCGCCGTTCGTCGGTAGCCCATTGGCCGTCGCCGAGGTCCCGTTCGTCTCCTTCGAGTCGAACAGGTCATTCAATCCCGGGCCTATACCGCTTAACCAAAGCGAGTAGCCGCTTGCCCCGGTTGAAGCAGACCATGAGAAGGTCTGGCTCGTTCCGCCAAGCGCGCTGCCCCCCGCCGGAGAGATCATCGCCGCCCGCGTCGTCGCTGTGTAGACGTAATCGCTATGTACCGTCCCCTCGCCGAAACTGGTATAGAGGCGCACATAGATCGTCCCGCCGTTGGTGGGCAGCCCTGCGACCGTGACAGAATTCACCGACCGTTCCCCTGAGCCGTAAACGTTGTTCGAGCCTGCGCCCGTCGTCCCGATCCAGAGCGAGTACCCCGTAGCCCCTGGGGCGGCCGGCCAGCTGAACATCACCTCGGGCCCGTTCAGCACGCTGCCCGGAGCAGGAAGGTTAAGCGCGGGAGGCGTTGCCTGGGACGCACCGGCCACACCAATCGACTGATGCGTGCCGGCTCCACTCAGCGCGTTGTCAGTGAGCGTCACGTTCTCGTTCAGCGCCGAACCGAGATTCGTCGGAGTGAAGTCAATGGGCACATCGCATTCCTGCCCCACGCTCAGAACAGTCGAGCTGGTGCACGCGCTCGCATCGCCTCCGGGCTCGGAGAAGTCCGCCGGATAGCTGACGGCCGTGAAGTTCAGCGCCTGGTTGCCGATGTTCAGAATCTGCACCGTCTGCGTGCCGTCGATGGTGTCGATCGAGCCCACCGGGGTTGCCGTCGGAAAGTTCACCACAGGAGCTTTGGAGCGCTGAATCTTGATCACGCGGTTGTTGTAGCTGTCGGTGATGAACAGGTTGCCGGTTCCATCCACCGCGATGCCGGCGGGAGCACTCAGCCCCAGGCCATTCACCACCGGATCGATGGCGATGGCAGCGCCGCCCCCTGCCGGCGCTTCTACCACGCGGTTATTGTTGGTGTCGGCGATGAAGAGATCCCCCGCGGCGTCCACAGCGATGAAGAGAGTACCCGAGAAGTTGTACGTAGGGTAGTAAACGGGAACACTCAGCCCCAGGCCATTCACCACCGGGTCGATGGCAATCGGTTCCCCGCCGCCCGCCGGAATCTCCACCACGCGGCCGTTGCCTGCGTCCGCGATGAAAAGATCGCCCGAGCCGTCCACCGCCACACCCTCGGGCAAATTGAGACCGAGGCCATTGACTGTTGGGTCAAAGGGTATCGCCGCACCGCCGCTCGCCGGCACCTCCACCACGCGATTGTTCCCACCATCCGCGATAAACACATCGCCCGCTCCGTCCACTGCCACGCCCGTGGGGAGCCGGAGACCCGGGGCGATGGCCTTCGCAAGGCCGCCGCCGGACGGCGCCTCCACCACCTGCGTGCCGGGATAGGGCTCCCCAAAAACGTAGACCGGCTGCCAGTAGGTATTCGCGATGAACACATCGCCCGCTCCGTCCACCTCCAGGCCCCAGCTAAGATATAGCCCAACGTCATCCAACGTCGGGGAGATGGCCGTCGCCGCGCCGCCTCCGGCCGGCACCTTCACCACACGGAATAGATCCGCGATGAACAGATTCCCCAATCCATCCACTGCCACGCCCACGGGAAAACTCAGCGCTGTGCCATTTAACCCCGGGCCGATGGCCGTCGCCGTTCCTGGCCCATACGCGACTTGAGGCCCGGTCCCAACCCCATAAATCGGCACGCTTGCCAACTGTATGCCCGTATTGCCTGCTCCGGCGAAGAAGACCACCGCGCCCATGCGCAGGCCGGCAGCCTTCGGCGTGAAAATCACATTGACCGTGCAATTCGTAGCCGAGGAGTAGGTCGTCGCCGTACAGGTCGACCCCGCGGCCTGGGTAAAGTCCAGGTTCGGCGCGCCCTGCGTCAACACGGCAATGCTCCCCACCCAGTTGCCTGGAGGCGAAAACGAGAAGTTCAGCGTCTGCGCTTCGCTCGACGAGCCGATCGCCTGCGAGCCGAAATTCACGCTGCTTTGTCCTGCCACGTGCGTCGCCGCAAGCACATTGATCGAAACGGGGGGAGAGCAAGGATAACCAGGGGGGCAATCAGCCGGCCGGCCGCTCACGATGATGGTCTGAGTGCCAGGGGTCTGCAGCGTCGCTTGGAACGTTCCCATCCCCCCCGGCAATCCGAACAACCCCGGGGGCAACACCGCGCTCAGGTCCGAGCTCAAGAGATCGATATCGCCGGAGAAGTCGAGCACGGTTTCTCCGAACCCATCATCCGCCCTGACGGTCATGTTGAACGGCACACCGGCGACCACGGTGGATGGGGCCGTCAGATCAAACGATACCGCGCACCCGCACTCTCCGTCCCACCACCAGGTCCCGCTCACCGCAACCGACTGCTGCGCCCCGACCACATTCTGCGCGTTGTCGGTGATCGTCACATCCTCGTTCAGCTGCGCGGTACAACATCCCTCTAAAGGAATGAAGTCGATGGGGAGATCGCACTCCTGGCCTGCGCTTAGATTTGTCGAGCCCGTACATGCGTTTGGGTCGCCGTTCGCCTCAGGAAATTCCTCCGGATAGTTCACCCCCGTAATCGCCAGCGTCTGGTTACCGTAGTTGAAAATCTGCACCGTCTTTGGGCTGTCGCTGCTGGTCGAATACAAATACGTTAACGCAAAGCTCAGGGTCGGCGCATCCCCCAGATCCTCCTTCAACACCCTCTGATGGCCGGAGTCGGAGATATAGACGTTGCCGAGCTGATCCACGGCGACCGCCAGGGGCTGATCCAGTCCGCTGCTCGACACTGTGCTCTGCACGTAGCCGTTCGAGGTCAGCGTCAACTCCACGGCCCGGCTGTTCTGGGTATCCGCAATATACAGGTTGCCCAGCCCGTCCACCGCGATCGAGGAGGGCCCGTTCAGGTTGGCGTTGATCGTGCTCTGGGTATACCCGCCCCCCGACGGAGTCAGCCTCGTGATCTGGCCGCTGTTGTAGGCCGTAACAAAGACGTCTCCGCTCCCGTCCACCGCAACCGAGGAAGGACAACTTGGCCCGCCTCCGCCGCAGGTCAGGATTGTGGACTGTGTATACACGCCCGCCGACAGCGTCTCCTTCACCACCCGGCCGTTGTTGACATCGGCTATATAGACGTTTCCGCTGCTGTCTACCGAGATGCCGTTGGGGTCGCTCAAGCCGCTGCCGACCGTGCTCTGGGCAAAGCTGCTCCCGTTCCAGGTCTTCTTCCAAATCTCGCCGGCAACGGCGATATACAGGTTGCCGCTCCCATCCACCGCCAGACCGCCAATGTAGCCCGAGCTGCTGAACTCCTTGCTCAGCGTATAGCTGCTTCCCGACCAGGTCGCTTTCATCACCCGGTTGGTGCCCGAGTCAACGAAATAGAGATTGCCGCTGCCATCCACCATCAGGTTGGCGGGCTGATTCAGCCCTCTCGCGGCCACCGCGATCTCGGTGGCGGGCAGGTACTGAACCTGCGGCCCCGTTCCCACGCCCTCCAGCAGGTCCGTCGCAATCACTTCTCCGTTGCTGGCCGTCAGCACCGCGGCACCGTAGCGCGTTCCCGCCAGGGTGGGCGTAAAGGTCACGCTCACCGTGCATTTCGCACTGGCCGCATAGCCGGTTCCAACCGTGCAGCTCCCGCCGCCGGCGTTGGTGAAGTCAAGGTTCGCTGCGCCCTGCGTCGACACCACAATCCCGCCCAGCGTTAAGTTCGACGGAATCGTCAGCGTCATTGCCTGCGTTGTGGACGCGCCGATCGCCTGGGAGCCGAAGTTATAGCTCGACGTGCCCTCCTGCGCCAGCGCGGCCACGGGCAGCAGCAGCGCGGCCAAAAGGACTGGGAGCGAGGAAACGCAGGCAATCAACCGCGAAAAACGGCTGGGGACGAAGCGAAGTTTTGACATGATCAAGCCTCCCTGGGCGAAACCGGGTTTGGCCTCCGGCAAAGATCCCAGGATGCATCGGCTGGCCTGCCCGGCTAAGCGCAGAACGGAATCGCAGTCCGGCCTTTTTCACCCTAGGGAGGTTGGGAAATCTGCCGTAGCAGAAATTGTAATCCCCTTTCTCGCTCCACAAGCGCGATATTTTCTCTCTTTTTCGCCATTTAGGCGAACCCATCAGTCGTCGCGGACCCGGTTCTCCTGCGCAAGAACTCCACATCCCGCTGCCGTTTCCAGTCCCGTCTGGCGAGGGGCATTTGCGCGCCCCAAAGTCCCACACAGCACGGACTTTGGTAGCACCGCGTAACCGCTTTAGGGGATGGAGGGCCGCCTCCATCCAGCTTAGGATTCATACCATGGCAACACCAATCTGGAGAGCCGCGATCACCCTGTCCGATGAGCAAACTCAGGCGGACTTTGCGGCGGGGCCCTGTGAGACAAACATCTTGAATTTACCCCAACATGCCGGTTCCGACTATCAGCAGGAGATCCTTGACGCCCTGCCCGTGTTGGTGTTCCTTGAGCGCCATGGCAAGGTTGTCTTTGCCAACGCCGAGGCGCGCCGCATGACCGGCACGTTCGAGGGCGAGTGGGCCGAATGCCCGGTGGAAGACGTGCTGTGGGGACTCTTCCCCGGCACCGCCGAGCCGCAGACGCACGTCGTCGGCACCCACAGCGCCCGCCCGTTCCACGCCTCCCTGCCGTCGCGCAGCGGCAAGCTGCTCCCGGTGGAAGGCACCTACAGCCTCTTGAACGCCGAACGGCGCGAGGCCATCATCGTGGCCCATATAAGCGGCCGCGAGCGCGCGCCCAAGTCCCGCCTCATGGAAGACGTGCTGGCCAGCATTCCCGAGGCCGTGGTCATCGTGCACGGCCAGCATGTGCTCTACATCAATCCCGCGTTTACGCAACTGTTCGGCTACACCGCGGAAGAAGCCAGTGGCGGCAACCTGCGCGAGATGATTGTGCCGGAGACGCGCCGCCACGAGCTGGCAATGCAGGACAAGGAAGTCGATCAACACGGACGTGTCGCCGTGGACACGGTGCGCATGAACAAGGACGGCGAGTTGGTGGATGTGGCCCTGGTTGCCGCGCCGCTCTGCATTGACAGTGTCAAGGTCGGTTACGTGCTCAGCTTCCGCGACATCGGCGAACGAACCCGGGCCGATGCCAAGCTGCAGCAGGATGCGATGTTCGACACCCTGACCGGACTCGCAAATCGCGCCCTGTTTCTTGACCATGTCGCCCTGGCGCTCAAGCGCAGCACGCGCCGCCGCGATCAGAACTGCGCCGTCCTGGTGCTGGACCTGGACCGCTACAAGGAGATCAAAAACGAGCTCGGCCATGCTTCGGGCGAGCGCTTGCTGCAGGCGGTCAGCTCCAGGCTGCGCGCCTCCCTGCGGCCGGCCGACTCGGCCGCCCACCTCAGCGGCGATGCCTTTGCCGTCCTGCTGGAAAACATCCTCGACCGCCACGATCTGAAGGTTGTAGCGGCCCGCGTTCTGCGCCAGATGGAAGAACCCTTCGAAATCTATGGAACCGTGGTCCGGGTGTGCGCAAGCATGGGAGCAGCCATGGCCGGACCGGAACACGCCACCGCCGACCTGCTCGTAAGGGATGCGGACTTTGCCTTGAATCGCGCCCAGTTGGAAGGCGGGGGAACCTTTCAGATCTTCGACCGCCATATGGAGATGCCGGCGCGGGCGCCCCGGCAGGATCCCGAGCGCGAGCTGCGCAGCGTACTGGAGAAGCGCCAGTTCGAAGTGTGGTACCAGCCCATTTATCAATTGAAAACCGGCAAGCTCGAGGGATTCGAATCGCTGCTTCGCCTGCGCCGCCCGGATGGTACGGTAGATAATTTCCGCGAAATGTTGCGCGTAGCCGAGGACACCGGGCTCTCTGTCTCGCTGGGCCGCGAAACCATGGATACGGTCTGCCGGCAGTTGCGCACCTGGAGCGACGGGGTAGCTGAGCCACCCCTCACCGTCGCGCTCAATCTCACCGAGCGGCAGTTCTACCATCCTGAGATGGTCGCACTGTTGAAGCAGTCGCTGGCCGCCAACGCGGTCGATCCTGAGCGTCTGTTGTTTGAAGTTGCCGAGTCCACGCTGAACATGAACCTCGATGCGGCTACCGTGATTCTGAAGCGCATGGCGGAATGCCAGGTGAAGATTGCCATCGACAACTTCGGATCGCGCTTCGCCCCTCTCAATCACCTGGCGCACCTGCCCATCGACATGATCAAGATCTCCCCCAAGATGGCCGTGGCCTCCACCTGGCCAGGCCGCGAGGCGGCGGTGCTCGAGTCGTTGATCCGCCTCGGCCACGCCCTCGGCATGCAGGTAGTTGCGCAGGGCATTGAGACCCCCGAACAACTGGAGGCGCTGAAGGGAATGGGTTGCGAACTGGGCCAGGGACACCTGTTCTCTTACGCCATGGAACCCGCGCGCGCCACCATGCTTGTCGGTCTGGGCAGCTGGGCGTTGCCTGCGGGTGCCTGAGCCGCGCTTTCCGGTGTACGATGTTGCTCATGACGCCCCGAAAGCCGGCGAGCCCGCTGCGTGCCGCCAATCCAGCCACCAAACCAGCGCTACAGGAAAAGGAACTTGTCATCGTCACCGGAATCTCCGGCGCGGGCAAGGCTTCCGCGCTCCGCGCCTTCGAAGATCTGGGCTATCACGCCGTCGACAATCTCCCCCTCGAACTCCTTCCCGGGTTCGCCGCCCTGGTGGGCAAATCCACTGAGGTGCGCCAGGCGGTCATCGTGGTCGACGTGCGCGAGGGTTCTACCCTCGACCGTCTGCCCGAGATTCTCATCGGCATTCGCAAGCTGCTGCCCACGCGCGTGGTCTTTCTCGACGCGCAGGATGCTGTGCTGGTCCGTCGCTACTCTGAGACGCGCCGCCCTCACCCCCTCGGCCGCTCGGAGACCGTCTCGCGCTCCATCGTCGAGGAGCGGCAACTTCTCGACCCCATCCGCAACGTCGCCGACACGCTCATCGATACATCCACCTTCAACGTGCACCAGCTCCGCGCGCACATCCTCGAACGCTTCGGCCAGGAAGAGCCGGTCAAGCACCTGCTCGTCTCCTGCCTCAGCTTCGGATTCAAGAACGGCGTCCCGCTCGACGCCGACATGGTCTTCGATGTGCGCTTCCTGCCCAACCCCCACTTTGTGCCGGAGTTCCGCAAGCTCACCGGGCAGAACCCCAAAGTCGCCGCATTCGTCCGCAAATTCGCCCAGACCCGCGAGTTCCTCGACAAGGTGACAGACCTGATGCTCTACCTGCTGCCGCATTACGTCTCGGAGGGCAAGAGCTACTTGACGGTTGCCTTCGGTTGCACCGGCGGCCAGCACCGCAGCGTGATGATGGCCGAGGAAATGTGCAAGCGGCTCAAGAAGGCTGGCTACCAGGTCAAAGTCGTCCACCGCGACATGCCCCGCTAACGCCGCCCAACCCGCCGCCGCCCATCGTCAGCCCAGGAAAACCTTCCTGCTAACCGACATTTCGGGAATAATCGGTCTTCCGACGAGTGCCTCGGCGATTTAGCGCGAAGCCAAAAATCCTCGCGGCTACATCGGTGTTTTCGCGGACTAATCCATCACGATCCGTGTTGCAGGCCAAAAGCCGGTAGGTTGGACCATCTCGCCGTGGAAAATCCCGCGTCCATTTGACCGGATGAGGGCTCTCGGGCAAGTCTTGACGTCCGAGTGTGTTCTCTCTGATTGGCGAGTAAGGCCAGGAATCAAATCTCCTGTATGCTCAGTGCATGTTGTTTCCAGGCTTCCCCGGAATCGCAACGGCGATTGGGCTGTTCGCGGGCATATGGTTCATCGCTTATCTGAAGGGCAAGGGACGGCCAGCGGTCTTCGATCCTCAAGGTCAACATGGGGAGTTTGGTAAGAATCTGCTTCACATCTACCTCGACATCGCAAAGACGGTTCTCGGTCTGGCTGCAGGTTCGATCGTGCTTCTTGTTGGCGCGATGAATTTCGGTCCTGCGGGCGCCCGGCACTCGCTGTCTGCATTCGCGTCACCCTTATTTCTGGTGGCGATGAGCATCATCTATGGTGTGCTCTTCATGATTTTTCTGGTATTGAGCTATGAGCACCATCTGCATCATCCGAACGATCCGGATGCGTACACCGTATTGCGATATTCGCGGAACCAATCGCTCGGATTCAGCGCGCTTTTCTGCTTCTGCATCAGCTACATCTGGCTGATCTTCGACGCGACCAGATGAGAGGCAAGGCCTTTGAGAGGAGGGATTTACTACCGACATGCGGATACTCAAGAGACTTCTCCTCGCGGCGGCCATTCTGGTTGTGGTTGTTGCCGCTTTTGCTGTCTATCTGCTGCGCGGAGGATTTCGTCGATTCGAGATCACTCCGTATCCAGTTCATCCCGCCGCCTTCTCTAACTGGAACGATGTGTTGGCGCATCCGCGTGACATTTCCCTAACGACGATTCAGACCGGCGTTGTCCACATGGACCCGTGCCTGAATCTCGATCCGGCAAGCCCGAGGCAAGCCGACTGCGATCATAGGCCACGCGATCTCCCTGTGCTGGTGCACTGGATACACCATCCAAAATTTGGAGACTTCCTGATCGACACGGGCTTCGACGACTCCTTCGCGAAACATCCGCCCTATGGCAGTTACACCGAGGCGATGAAGCTCTTCAATTGGGCCAAGGGCGTGACCAACCGGCAGGAGCCGGGCATGGACCTGGCGGCACAGCTCGCGCGCCTCAATGTTCACCCCACTGCGGTGTTCTTCACGCATCTCCACCCCGATCACACCGCGGGCGTTTCCGCACTCGCGCCCCAAACCGAGTTTGTTATCGGCAAGGCCGAGGCCAGCTTTTTGGCGCGAGCCGCCGTCGCGAACCACTTTCCAGCCAACGCTAAGTTTTTCAGCATTGATTTTTCGGCTGCGCCTTCAATGCCTCCCCTCGGGCCGTGTGTAGACCTGTTTGGTGATGGATCTCTTTGGGCCATTTCAGTGCCCGGCCATACCGACGATGACATGGCGTTTCTGATGAACGGCCCATCGCCAGTTCTGCTGACCGGCGATGCGAGCCACTTCGCCTGGGCTTTCAAGAACGGCGTCGGCCCACGCGGCTGGAATGACGCCGGAACCGCTCGCGGCCGCGTAAGCCTGGAACGGCTGCGTGCATTCGCGAGGGCTTATCCGAACGTACGACTTATTTACGGACACGACACAGGACAACCTTAACTTGGGCGGCGGCCACGTCTTGATCTCAAAAGGTTCGGAATAGCCGTAACGGAGCAGCAGCGATGTAAGGAGGTCGAGTGACGAGAATGACTACGATCCTTGGCGCCGGCGGCCCCATCGGGAATGAACTCGCCAGGATTCTGGCAGCCGGGAACATGCCGTTCCGATTGGTAGGCCGCAACCCGAGACCAGTTGCCGGCGGGACATTGTTCCCAGCAGATCTTTCCGATAGGGAGCAAACCATCCGGGCAGTCGCAGGCTCGAAGGTGGTTTACCTTCTCGCTGGCCTCAAATATAACCTCGGGGTTTGGCAGGAACTCTGGCCGAAGATCATGGCCAATACCATCGAAGCCTGCAAAAGGGCAGAGGCCAGGCTGATCTTCTTCGATAACGTCTACATGTATGGGAAGGTTGCGGGCCCGATGACGGAAAACACTCCGTACGCTCCCTGTTCAAAGAAGGGAGATATCCGCGCAAGGATTGCGACAGCCCTGATGGATGAGGTGCAGGCCGGCCGTCTGCGCGCAACGATCGCGCGCGCAGCAGATTTCTACGGGCCCGATACTCAAAACGGCGTGCCGAATGTTCTGGTCTTTGAGCCTCTTGCGAGGGGAGCAAAGGCATCGTGGCTGGTCAATGCAGCAGTACCTCACTCGCTGACCTTCATTCCTGACGCAGCGCGCGGCGTGGCCATGCTGGCGGACCGGGAGTCAGCCTGGAACCAGGTGTGGCATCTGCCGACAGCCCCCAATCCACCAACCGGTCGAGAGTTCATCGCTATGGCTGCAAGTGAGTTCGGAGTAGCCCCAAAATATCGGGTGTTCAGCAGGCCCATGCTTTGGCTGGCGGGATGGTTCAAACCCCAGATTCGCGAGTCGTACGAGATGTTGTACCAGAGCGATTCTCCCTACTTGTTCGACTCGACAAAGTTTGCGAAGGAATTCGGCTTTGCAGGAACCTCCTACGCAAGCGGAATCCGAATCGCGGCCGATTCCTACAAGGGGAAGGTTTCAACATGAGTCATACATCGGAATTCGTTTTGCGCGCCTTCTTGATCGGTGCCGGAGCCACGATTGTGATGGACCTTTGGGCCCGTTTGCTGAAGCAACTTGGAATCCCATCGCTAAATTTCGCTTTTCTCGGCCGCTGGATCGGTCATCTCCCCGAGGGTCAATGGATTCATGAAGGCATAGCGAGAGCGGCGCCCATAAAAGGCGAGTTGTGGATGGGATGGTTTGGGCGGGAGGCCCCGGTCCCGGTGCCCTTTCCAGACCACGATGAGGGTGGCGGGTGGCCCCGGTCCCGGTGCCCTTTCCAGACCACGATGAGGGTGCCCCCGGTCCCTCGCACTTGGGGACCGGGGAGACTGCGAACCTCAATTGGCAGGAAGAAGCCGCGGTCTAGCAGGATCGGTCCCAACAAACGCCCCTCAGCCCAGGAGCCAAGAGGCGCAGGAGCTTCAGGGGAAGCGAAGCCTGCCCGCTGGACGGCGTTCTTGCCCTGCCCGTTGTGAGCCCCGGAGCCCGGGGCGCCCGCGGACAAGTCTTCGTCCGCGGGGCGAAGAGCCGGCCCTGCGCCCGTCGAGAGGAGGGAGCGTTTCCGAGCCCCTGTGGAACCGGAATCTGAAAACTGACCACTGACCACTGACAACTGACCCCTGACCCCTGACCCCTGACCCCTGACCCCTGACCCCTGACCCCTGACCCCTGTTTTTTTGCACAGGATTACGGGCTCCCGGCGCACAATCATTCATAGAGCAAAAAAAGACGGAAGCAGGCTGCCCCCGAGATCCGCGACGCCGCCCAAAAGCGCCAAAAGTCGAAATTTTAACATGTTTATTTTGTGCGGTTTACAACAACAGTACCGCGCCGAAAACCGGCCATTTTTGAGTTAAGTGCATGATAAATAACTTACTTAATAAAAAGTGCTACATAGGGTACACCCCTCCCCCCTTTTTCTCGTATCTTGATGAAAATAAATACGTTACGTCTGTTTGCTGCCTAAGAATCCTAAGAAAATAAAGGACTTACGCAAAACAGCCTCGCGCAGTCTTGGTCGATCTTCGCCACAAGAACCATCGCCGAAAAGTGAGCTCTTCCAGTCGATCCGTTAGCGTTCATCGGTCTTCGCAGGCAGGTCGTCAAGCCAGCGCGCGGTTGCGTTCCCCTGCTCCTGGCTCCGCGCTGGCGCACTCGGAAGCCAAACCAGCATCTTCGGCGAGCCAACACGGGAATAGCCTGGAGCGTTTGCGCTCAGTCCATTCATCTGGGTCGCCTCCCGCGCCTCAACCATCCACAACGACGGAATGCGCAGCGCCTTCGCCGCCTGCTCCGCATCGAACCCATCGCGGACCAGCAGTCGCGCCGGAACCATCCGTGAGCGCGCGTCGCCGAAGATGGCATCAACCGGCGAATCCAGCGGCGACTCCAGCACCACGCCAGCCAACTCCGGATGCGCCGCAGCAACCTCCAACGCCAGGTTGGCTCCGAGTTCCTTGCCATCAAGGATGATCGACCCTGCGGCCACATGCCGCGTCGCGGTCAGGTACTGGAGCGCCCAATCGGCATCCTCGCGCCAGCGCGCCTCGCTGGGGTGGACGAACTGGCTCTGCCCGTAGCCGCGATAGTCGAACGCCAGGATATTGACGCCAAGCTCATGGAGCGCGGCCAGCGCGTCCACCGCGTCGCCCAGATTGCCGTTCTGCCCATGCAGGTAGAGAACCGTGAATCGGCCGTATCGGGCATCGGCAGCAGCCGGAATCCACCAACCCTTGAGCCGCGGCTGCCCAGCCTCGGTCGTCGCGAATGCAACCGGATCGAAGGCCAGTCCCACGCTTGCCGGTGTGCGCGTAACGGCTGAAGTAGGGTGGTAGAGCAACTGCCAGCTGCCCTGCCAGAAGAGCAGGCAAAGGGTGAGCCATGCGCAGACACCCGCGCCCAGCAGAGCCAGACTGGCAGCCTTGAGCAGCCAGCGCCCGCTGACAGTGGGCGGCGCGGTCCCTTGCGGCGCGCGCATGCCGCCCCACGCCTGCTCGAACGCGGACGACGAGAGTGGCGGGACAGGCCTGGAGGTGGGCTTCTTGCGTGGCATGGGCGTGGGCTTTCACATGGAGCCTGAGGCGGGCGGCTCACATTCATGCTAAACGCACCGACCGCGCGCCGTAGCCTTGGATTAGGCACGGATGCGCGGCCGGAAGTCTGGTGCAGGTCAGCTAGTACTTGACGATGGCGGCAAAAGAGTCCGGCTTGAGGCTGGCGCCGCCGACCAGCGCGCCGTCGATCTCTTCCTGGCCGATTAGGCTGGTAGCGTTGTCGGGCTTGACGCTGCCGCCGTACAGAATGCGCATGGCCGCGGCGACATCCGCGCCCAGCAGCTTGGCCACTTCCGCGCGGATGATCCTGTGCGCGTCGGCTGCCATCTCGGGCGTAGCCGTCTTGCCCGTGCCGATGGCCCAGACAGGCTCGTATGCAATCACAATCGGTCCGGCCATCTCGGCTGTGATGCCGGCGAAGGCGCCGGTGATCTGCGTCTTCAGCACGTCTTCGGTCTTGCCGGCCTCGCGCTCGGCCAGCACTTCGCCGATGCAGACCACCGGGACGACGCCGTGCTTGAGCGCGGTGTGCAGCTTCTTGTTGACGATCTCGTCGGTCTCGGCAAAGTACTGCCGCCGCTCCGAGTGTCCGATCAGCGTGTGCGTACCCCCCACGGCCTTGAGCTGGCCAATGGAGGTTTCGCCCGTGTAGGCGCCTTCCTCCGCGAAGTGAATGTTCTGGCAGCCCACCGCGACATTCGAGGCATTGCATGCAGCGATGACCGTTGGCAGCAAAACCGGGGAAGGGAACAGGGCAATCTCGTCGCGCGTGTGGCCGGCAACGAGCGGCAGAAAGGCATCGACGAAGGCCTTGGCCTCGGCGGGCGTCTTGTACATCTTCCAGTTGGCGGCAATCAGTGCTTTACGGGGCATTTTGTGTAGGACTCCTCAGGGTGATTCTAGTGGAACAGATCGGTGCGCGGGGTGACGGCGGGCACAACCTGGACTGAATCGAGGTGCTGTTTCGGGAATGGGCTAAGCGCTGCTTTAGTCTCGCGAGCCGGCCACCTGCACGGCAGTCAGATCGTCCGGCACTTCACCTGCAAGGAAGGCGGCGCGATGATCGGGGTCGCCCAGGTCCATCTTGAAGTGGTGCCACAGGTCGTCTTTGTAGATGCCCATGTTCCACGGTCCGGAAACCGAGTCTGAGAACTGCCAGACAATGTGGAAGCCTTCTTCGTTGGTGAAGCCTTCGCCATCGGCCTGGATGATGGCGTTGCCCCGCTCCCATACGTGTGAGCGCAGCGCATGGAGGGCGTTCCCGCCGTCCACCATCTCCGCTCCCTGCAGGTGCTGAAAGGCGTAGACGGTCTTCACCTCGGCCAGGTAATCGGTGAGCCATTGGGCGCCGCTCTCCGGCTTGCAGTCCTTAAGTTCTTCAAGGAAGTCGGCAATCTCGTCCTGGCCAACGGAGCCGATTTCGACTGGGTTGCGCTCGAGGACAGCGACCTCGACCTGGTCCACGCTGGAGAGCAGGAGGGACTCCCAGTCGTCTTCCTCGCCGGATTCGACGTTGAGGCGGAAGCCGGGGTGCGCGGCGCGAAGGACCTCGGTGAGTTCTTCGGTGGAGGGGAAGGTGTCGTCCCTCGATAGAACTCGGGTGTAGTAGGGCACTCTGTTTCTCCTGCTTCTAAAACATGAAACTGGCCCGGATGAAAATCTCCGGGCCAGCCGATCATGCTCTCAAGTTGTTACTTATCCGTCAGCGCTTCTACGCCGGGAAGTTTCTTGCCTTCCAGAAACTCAAGGCTGGCCCCGCCGCCGGTGCTAATGTGGGTGATCTGGTCGGCTACGCCGGCTTGATTGATAGCGCTCACGGAGTCGCCGCCGCCGATGATGCTGATGGCTGCCTTGTTGGCAGCCACCGCATGCGCGATGGCGTTGGTGCCGACGGCAAAGCGCGGGAATTCGAAAACACCGGCGGGGCCGTTCCAGACGATGGTTCTAGCCGTCGTGACGACCTCTTCAATGGCGGCGATGGACTTGGGGCCGATGTCCAGGCCTTGCCAGTCGGCGGGGAAGTCGACTGAGGTGTCCCACGGCTGAGTCTTCGCGTCAGGCGAAAAACTATCGGCCAGAATATTGTCGACAGGCAACAGCAGGTTCACGCCTTTTGCCTTTGCCTTTTCGAGCGCGGCCTTGGCCATGTCGATCTTGTCTTCTTCCACAAGGCTCTTGCCGGTGGTTACGCCGAGGGCGCGCTGGAAGGTATAAGCCATGCCGCCGACGATGACCAGCGTGTCGACTTTGTCGAGCAGGTTCGAGATGACGTCGATCTTGCCGCTGATCTTGGAGCCGCCGATGATGGCAACGAACGGTTTTTCAGGGTTCTCAAGAGCTTTGCCGAGATAGGTGATTTCCTTCTCCATCAGCAGGCCGGCGACGGCGGGTTTGAGGAAGTGCGTGATGCCTTCGGTGGAGGCGTGGGCGCGGTGGGCGCTGCCGAAGGCGTCGTTGACGTAGACCTCGGCCAATGAGGCGAGCGCCTTTGAGAAAGCCGGATCATTGGCCTCTTCCTCAGCGTGGAAGCGGAGGTTTTCGAGCAGAAGCACCTGGCCAGACTCGAGCTGGCGGGCCAGTTCGCTGGCCACTTCGCCGATGCAGTCGGGGGCGAAAGCGACGTTGATGGATCCGTCCACTTCCTTGTCGAGCAGTTCGCGCAGCCGGTCGACAACGGGGCGCAGCGAATACTTGGGGTTCGGCTTGCCCTTGGGGCGGCCCAGGTGTGAGGCGAGGATGACTTTGGCGCGGTGCTTGAGGGCGTAGACGATGGTAGGCAGCGTGGCCACGATGCGGGTGTCGTCGGTAATCTCTTTGCCGTCCTCGGTGAGCGGTACGTTGAAGTCGACGCGGATGAAGACCCGCTTGTTGGCCAGTTCGATGTCGCGAATGGAAAGCTTAGGCATGGTGTTTTCCTTAAGAGCAGTGATCAGTGGTCAGTGAACAGTGGTCAGTTGCCGACGACCGGCTTCTGTGGCCAATCGGGAGGGACAAGCCAGGTCATCTTGCCCCCAGTTCAGGACTGTCGGGAGAATCCGCGATTACGGCATCCATCTCGATTTCGATGCGCCAGGCGGGGTTGAGGAGCGCGGCGACGACGACCATGGTTGCGGCGGGACGGACATCCCGAAAGAACTCGCCGTGGATGCGGCCTACGGCTTCCCAGTCGTCAACGTGCGTTAGGTACATGCGGGTGCGGACCACGTCGCTGAAAGTTGCGCCCGCTTCGGCGAGAGCCTTTTCGGCGATGGCGAAGATTCGGCGAGTCTGTCCTGCGGCGTCCTCATTCTCCGCGCCGACCGGGCCCGTCCCGGCCAGATGCACAGTGTTCCCCACGCGCACGGCACGCGAGAAGCCGATGATGGGTTCGAAGGGAGAACCGCCGCTGATGTTCTGGCGCATGAAAGTCTTCAGAGATCAGGGGTCAGAGATCAGTCGCCGAAGAACTGTTCCCTGATCCCTGTTCCCTCGCTTTTACAAGCCCTTTTCCACGAGGAAGCCGATCAGGTCGACGACGCGGTTGGAGTAGCCCCACTCGTTGTCGTACCAGCTCAGTACCTTCACGCTCTGGCCCACGACCTTGGTCAACGGCGCGTCCACAATCGACGAACGCTTGTCGCCCTTGAAGTCCGAGCTGACCAGCTCGTTCGAGTCGACGCCCAGGATGCCCTTTAACTCGCCTTCGGAGGCAGCCTTGAATGCGGCATTCAGCTCAGCAGCGGTCGTCGGCTTCTCGGCGATGTAGGTCAGATCGACGATCGAGACGTTGGGTGTGGGGACGCGGATTGCAAAGCCGTCCAGCTTGCCGGAGGTCTCAGGAATGACCAGCTTCAGGGCCTTGGCGGCGCCGGTCGAGCTGGGAATCATGCTGAGCGCAGCGGCGCGGGCCCGGCGCAGGTCCTTGTGCGGCGTATCGAGAATGACCTGGTCGTTGGTATAGCTGTGGATCGTGGTCATGATGCCGCTGACCAGGCCGGTGGTCTCAAGAATCACCTTCACTACCGGCGCCAGGCAGTTCGTGGTGCAGCTGGCATTGGAGATGATGTTGTGCTTGGCCGCGTCGTACTTGTCCTGATTGACGCCGAGGACGAGCGTGATGTCTTCGTTCGTTGCCGGAGCGGAGATGATGACCTTCTTGACGGTCTCGCCCAGGTGAGCCTTGGCCTTGTTGGCGTCCGTAAAGAAGCCGGTGGACTCGACAACGATCTGCGCGCCGGTCGAAGCCCAGTTAAGCTTGGCGGGGTCGCGCTCGGCGAATACCTTGATCTTCTTGCCATCCACCGCGATGAAATCCTCGCCGGCGACGACTTCATTCTTCAAGTTCCCCAGGATCGAGTCGTACTTGAGCAGGTGGGCCAGGGTAGCCGGGCTGGTCAAGTCGTTGACGGCGACAAATTCAATCTCAGAATTGCCAAGAGCGGCGCGAAAAACATTGCGGCCAATGCGGCCGAAGCCATTGATACCAACCTTAACTGCCATGTGTCGATTCTCCTTCGTGTTCGGTGACGCTGTGTGGTTTTGAACTTCAAGGTTCGGCGTTGGAAAAGCGCCCGAAAGGCAATTCCACCAAACCCATGATGGTATCACTCCTGTCAACGGAAAAGAGATGAAAACTCGCCATTTCCCGCAACGGGAGCGGAAACTCCCTCATCGACAGTGTGCCTTTCCGGATACAGGACTGGATGTGATGGGCTGCACACAATTTGCAGCGCACTCGGCAAGTATGGTATTCGGGTAACACAAGAGAAGGTGTACAAGGCTTCATGAGAAGACGTTCAAGACGCGCCCCGAATACTTCGGAATCCACAGGCAAGATTGGCCAGGAACTCCCATCGAATCAGCTAGCTCCGCTGGTGCCGTTCTATCCGGACGAGGCTCCTGCGACGAAACCGGCCGAAAAGCCGCGCCCGGCGCAGCCCCCGGCCCAACGCACTCCGGCTCCGCCGCGGCCGCCGCGCGCCGAGCGGCCGCCCCGCCAGGAGTGGGCCCCGAGGCAGGAGTGGAATGAGCCGGCCGAGTCGGGCCGCTTCGAACTGGAGACGCAGCCAGAGATCCCCAGTGTGCCTCCGCCGGAGCCCGAGGCTGCCGAGCGCTCGCCGCAGGCGCCCAAGGGCTATGTAGTGCTGGCCATTGGGCTACCGGGCTCGGGCAAGACCACTTGGTTCCGCAGGCGCGGCGTCACACCGCTCTCCAGTGACCTGCTGCGCAACATCCTCTTCGACGATGTAGAGGAGCAGCGATACCAGGGTCTGGTCTTTTCCACACTGCGGTCGCTGTTGCGGGCGCGGCTCATCGCCCGCATGCCGTGGAACTACGTTGACGCCACCAATCTTTCCATCCACGAGCGGCGTCAGTGGATCAAGATGGCCAAGAGCTTTGGCTACGAGGTGCAGGCGGTCTTTTTCGATGTGCCGCTTGAAGTTTGTCTGGAGCGCAACAGCAAGCGCGACCGCTCGGTGAGCGAGGATGTGATGCGCAAGATGGGTGAGAAGCTGAAGCCGCCGGTGTTCGAAGAGGGCTTTGCCAAGATCACGGTGGTACGAGTGAAGAGCGCGGGATAACAAGCCGTTCGAAGGACCGAAACCGTTAGACGCGAGTCCCGGTGCTTTTGGCCCTCGAAGCCTCACTCGCTACTAAACGGGCTGTCGTCCTGCGGCTTGAGCGTGGTCGGATCCGGTGCGGGGACAGGCTCGGCGACTGCCCGGCCGCCTTTTGCCCCGCCTGTCTCGACAAAGGTGCTGAAGACGCGGTTGGGATCGCCGGGGAGCAGATGGTGCTCCTCCAGCGCCAGCCGCACGCGGCGGCGAAACTCGCGCACCGGCCCGTACTGCTTGGTGGCCAGGGTCTTGAAGACCACGGGAAAGATCATCTCCGAGCCTTTGACGGCATCCACGCCCAGAATCTGCGGGTCGGCGACAAAGACCTGGCGGAACTCGTCGCTGGAGCGGATTTCCGTGGCGATCTCCTGAAGCAGCTTGAGCACCGTGTCGGGGTTGGCGGAGAAGTCGACGCTGACGTTGATGGTGGCCACAGAGTAACCCACGCTCAGGTTGGCTACGGTGGTGATCTGGGAGTTGGGGATGACGTAGAGCGTGCCGTCGGCGTCGCGGACGGTGGTCTTGCGCAGGGTCATGGCTTCAACGGTGCCGGCCAGCCCCGCGACGCGCACCGTGTCTCCCACGTTGAACTGGTCTTCAATGAGGATGAGCACGCCGTTGAGCACGTCCTTGACGATATTCTGCGCGGCCAGGCCGATGGCGATGCCGGCCACGCCCGCCGAAGCCAGCAGCGGCGCCAGGTTGACGCCCAGCGCGTCAAGAAACTGCAGGCCGGCGATGAGGCCAATCACGGCCAGGCCGGTGGTGCGGATGACGCCGGAGAGGGTCTTGACCTGGCCCAGCCGTTCCGGGCTGGCTGAATGATGCACCGCAACGCGCACCATGTGTTTGGTCATGAGCCGCAGCAAGCGGCTGAGGATGAAGGCGATAAGAGCTAGCACAACGAGGTGGGGCAGCTTGGTGTGTATGAACTCCTGGGCATCGCCGATCCACAGGTCGATCACTTTGCCCAGGAAGCGGCCTTCTTTGAACCAGCCGAATCGTGCCGGCATCGAAACAAATCGGGCGGCAAGGAAAAAAGGATGCATCCCAAAACTCCTTTTACTAGACTAGACTGAGCGCAGGCACTGGCGGGGGCGGAACGCCGGGAGGTCCGGCCGCACAGACAGAGATTGGAGACGCGTGTCTCCCGAGTGGGATTCTCGTTCCGGCTTGCCGCACCGGCGCCGCGAACGGAACCGCAGGGAGCAACGTAGGAGGTTTCCCCATGAGATGGGCCGGGATTCGGGAACGAACAGGGACGCCGGGCGGCTGGCCGCGGATTTCTTACCAGGTTCGAGCCTGCGCCGTCTTTGTGTTCATGGGTGCGGTTCTGGCGGCGGCGCAGCAGGGCCAGCAGCCGGGCTCCAACAATACGCCGGCGCAGAATTCGGCACCCGGTCGTTCTGCGACAGGCACACCGCCGCAAGCCGCTCCCGCAACGCAAAACGGAACGCAAACCCCCGATACCGCGAATGAAGAACGAAGGAAGCAAATTGCTGACGATGGTGCAAAACTGCTGGCGCTGGCGACAGGTCTGAAGGCGGAGGTGGACAAGACCAACCAGGACACGCTTTCGCTGGAGGTTGTGCGCAAAGCCGAAGAGATTGAAAAACTGGCTCACGCGGTGAAGGAAAGGATGAAACAAACGGCGGGAGTCAACTGAGAGGCAGCGGTCTGGACGAACCGCCGGTTTCAGGAGGATCCAGGATGAGCGAGTTGCGCCTTACAATCGCGAATAATTCGAAGATGGGAAAGGTCCTTCGGTCCATGCGGCTTCTATTGTGGTTGGCGCTGGCCGTGCCGGCGGCCGCGCAGAACGGCGTTCCCTACCAGCCGTCGCAGGGTTCGCCCCAGTTCAAAGAACCGTCGTCCACTCCGGCGACTGAATTCGATAAGCCGGATCAGATGCAGGAGCTACAGCGGCTGAAGGCGCTGAACGCCGCGCGCCAGCAGTCGATGGTCTCGGACACCAACAAGCTGCTCAAGCTGGTGAATGAGCTGAATGAGGAGATTGCCCGCGGCAACGCGGACGCGCTTTCACCGGCGCAACTGCACAAGGTAGCGCAGATTGAAAAGCTGGCGCGCAACGTGAAAGAAAAGATGAGCACGCCGATTTTGGGTTCGGAGCCGGCAGGAACGGCGCCGTCGCGGATTCGATAGGGGCGGGAGTGCCGGTTTTTCACGGCTGAAGGCGAGTACCGCAGGGTGGATTTCCGCTCTGTTCGAGGTTGCGGGGGGTTGTTACAATCAGGTTGGCTTTTCGCGAATTGCCCCAAAATTGGAGAGAGACGGGAATGGAAGTTGCGCTTTCCAGCACGCGCGCACCCGGACCGGCTGTTGCCGGCGGCGGCCTGAGCCACGAGCAGTTGGTTCACATCTACCGGCTCATGTACCTCTCCCGGCGCGTGGACGACCGCGAGATTCTGCTCAAGCGGCAGCAGAAGATCTTCTTCCAGATTTCAGGCGCCGGCCACGAGGCGCTGCAGGTGGGCGCGGCGCTGGCGTTGCGGCCCGGCTACGACTGGTTTTTCCCTTACTATCGCGACCGCGCGCTCTGCCTGGCCTTGGGCGTCACCCCCACCGAGATGCTGCTCCAGGCGGTGGGCGCGGCTACCGATCCGGCCAGTGGAGGACGCCAGATGCCCATGCACTGCAGCAGCAGGAAGCTGCACATTGTGAGCACCTCTTCGTCGACCACCACGCAGTTGCTCCATGCCGTGGGCTGCGCGGAGGCGGGGCGCTATTTCAGCCGCCATCCCGAGGCCGCGGCCAAAGTCGAGGGCGATTACCGCGCCTTCCACGATGTGGAGTTCCACGGCGACGAGTTGGTCTTGACTTCGCTGGGCGAGGGCTCGACTTCGCAGGGCGAGTTCTGGGAGGCGCTCAACACGGCTTCGAACCGCAAGCTGCCGGTGATTTTCCTGGTAGAAGACAACGGCTACGCGATCAGCGTCCCGGTCGAGGTAAATACGCCGGGGGGGAACATCTCGCGGCTGGTCGAGAACTTCCCCAACTTCCATTTTGCCGAGGTCGACGGGACCGATGTGGAGGCCTGCCTCAGGGTCTTCGAGGAAGCGGCAGCCTACTGCCGCGCGGGCAAGGGGCCGGCTTTTGTGCATGGCCACTGCGTGCGGCCCTATTCTCACTCCCTCTCCGATGACGACAAGCTCTACCGCTCGGCGGCCGAGCGCGAGGCGGATGCGTTGCGCGATCCAATCACCCTGCTGCAGATGCGGCTGCTGCGCGAGGGGATTCTGAGCGAGGAACAGATCAACGCGCTCGAGCACGAACTGGACCGCGAGGCGGAAGAAGCCGCGGAGCGTGCCCTGGAAGCTCCTCTGCCTACGGTGGAATCGATCGCCGACTACGTCTACTCGCCGGACCTGGACCCGGCCAGTTCGCTCTTCGCGACTGAGCAGGTGCAGGCGCCGGATAACTTGGCCGGCCCAGGCGGCGGAGGGAAAGCCGGCAGCGAAAAGGGCAGTTCGCCGCGCACCATGGCCGACCTGATCAACGCCTGCCTGCACGACGAGATGCGGCGCGATGAGCGCATCGTTGTCTACGGCGAGGACGTGGCCGACGCCAGCAGGGAAGCGGCTCTGGAAGAGGTGAAGGGCAAGGGCGGCGTCTTCAAGCTGACGGCCGGCTTGCAGACCGAGTTCGGCTCCGAGCGCGTGTTCAACTCGCCCCTGGCCGAGGCCAACATTGTGGGCCGGGCGGTGGGCTACGCGGCGCGCGGCATGAAGCCGGTGGTGGAGATCCAGTTCTTCGATTACATCTGGCCGGCCATGCACCAGATTCATAACGAAGTTGCGCTGCTGCGCTGGCGGTCGAACGGGGCGTGGGCTTCGCCGATGGTGATCCGTGTGCCCATCGGCGGCTATTTGACGGGCGGCTCCATCTATCATTCGCAGTCGGGCGAGAGCATCTTCACGCACATTCCGGGGCTGCGCGTGGTGTTCCCGTCGAATGCGCTCGACGCCAACGGCCTGCTGCGCACGGCCATTCGTTGCGACGATCCGGTGCTGTTTCTGGAGCACAAGCGCCTCTACCGCGAAACCTACGGGCGCGCGCCTTATCCGGGCCCTGAGTTTGTCATCCCCTTCGGCAAGGCGAAGATCGTGCGGCCCGGAAACCACATCACGCTGGTGACCTACGGAGCCATTGTTCCGCGCGCGCTGCAGGCGGCGCAGAAGGCGCAGCAGCAGGGCGTGGAAGTGGAGATTCTGGACCTGCGCACGCTGAACCCCTACGACTGGGAGGCGATTGCGGTCTCCGTCAGGAAGACCAGCCGCGTCATAGTCGCTCACGAGGACATGATCAGCTGGGGCTACGGCGCGGAGATTGCCGCGCGCATTGGCGACGAACTCTTCGAGCACCTGGATGCGCCGGTGCGGCGCATTGGCTCGATGGATACGTTCGTGGCCTATCAGCCGCTGCTGGAGGATGCGATTCTGCCGCAGCCGGAGTCGATTCTGAAGGCGATCCTGGATCTGAAGGCGTATTAAGCCGCTGGCTTGACGATCTGCCTACGAAGACCGATGGACGCTGACGGATTGACGGGAACAGCTCGTCATTGGGCGATGGTTCTCTTGGCGAAAGTCGACCAGGAATGCGCGAGGCTGTTTTGCGTAAGTCCTTTCTTTTCATAGGTACTTTGAGGCACTGTTTTGCGTAACATTATTGTTTTCAATCGTTTACGAGAAAAAGGGGGGAGGGGTGTACCCTATGTAGCGTTTTCTACTAAGTAACTGATTTATAATGTACTTAACTCAGAAATAGCCGGTTACCCGCGCGGTACAGTTGTTGTAAACTACACAAAATAAGCAGGTTAAAATTTCGATTTTTTGGCGCTTCCGGGCGGCGCCGCGGATCTCGGGAGGCGAGCTGCTTCCGTCTGGTGTTGCTCTATGAATGATTATGCAGCTGGAAGCCATAATTATCTGCAACCACCTGCGGTGGGGCAGACTGCGCTTACGCGCCGAGGGATTCGTCGTCTCCCACGCCTCGCTGGAAAGAAGCGATGGATGGGGCGGCCAGCCGGCAGGGTTCCTTTCTCCTGACGCTCCGGCACGTCCTCGTTCCCGGGCTGGAGGGCGTTTGTCGGGACCGATCCTGCTAGACCGCAGGCTTCTTCCTGCCAATTGAGGATCGCAGTCTCCCCGGTCCCCAAGTGCGAGGGACCGGGGGCACCCTCATCGCGGTCTGGAAAGGGCACCGGGACCGGAGCCACCCGCCAATTGAGGATCGCAGTCTCCCCGGTCCCCAAGTGCGAGGGACCGGGGCCACCCTCATCGCGGTCTGGAAAGGGCACCGGGACCGGGGCCACCCGCCCAGTACCGCCGGTCTGGAGACCGGCGGTACTCTTTGCGGAGAGGCTCTAAAGCCCGGGTTGGTTTTGCGCCATTTACGGCACGCGACCCCGACCCGGAGGATTCCCCGGTACCCCGGTCGTGCCCTTTCAAAACATCAACTTATTCAGAGGTTCCTTAGCGGTCGAGTCTTTGCCATCCAGGTGGATGTGGACCGGTTCGCCAATCACGCGCGCTGTTTCTCCGATCGGGCCTGGAAGCGGATGCCGCTGCAACTGCTCTATCCCGCGGCTTCGTTCGAGATTCCCCTGCCCACGGCTCTCGACGCGATGATTGGCTACGCGGAGCAGATCGGCGAGGGATTCTCCTATGTGCGCGTGGACCTTTACGAGGTAGACGGGAGGGCGAAGTTCGGCGAAACGACGTTCTATCCGGGAGCCGGCCTAGAGGTCTTCAAACCGAAGGAGTTCGATGCATTGTTTGGCGCGCAGTGGAAGTGAACGATGCCCGTCGGCCTCAAGGGACGTACGCGCGCGGCATTTAGAATCGCAATGATGAATGCCAAGGAGAGAGAGTCTGCAGCCTGATTCGTCCATCAGCAGAGTCCTGATCTACCGTCTCGGCAGCCTGGGCGATACGGTGGTGGCGCTGCCCTGTTTCCACCTCGTCGCGCGGGCGTTTCCGAACGCCGAGCGCAGGCTGCTGAGCAACTTTCCCGTGCACGCCAAGGCGCCGGCCTCGGCCGCGGTCTTGGATGGCTCGGGGCTCGTCCACGGGTACATGCGCTACACGGCCGGCACGCGCAACCCCGTCGAGTTGCTGCGGCTCATCCTGGGGATTCGCCGTTTCGATCCAGACGTGGTGGTCTACCTGATGAACCCCCGGCCATGGAAGGCAGTTGGGCGCGACCGCCTGTTCTTCCACATGACCGGCGTGCGGCGGCTGGTGGGCATGGCCGGCGAGCAGGAGATTAAGCTCCGCTTTGACAAGGGTACTGGCCTGTACGAGGCCGAAGCAACGCGGCTGGCGCGGCTGGTTGCGGAACTGGGCGATGCCAGGCCATCCAACCTGGCCAACTGGAGCCTGCTTCTCACCGATGCCGAACGCGCGACTGCCCGCCGGGCGCTAGGCACGCTGGCCGGCCGGCCGCTGATTGTCTGTGGGCCGGGAACCAAGGTGCCCGCCAAGGACTGGGGCAAGGACAACTGGCGGGCTCTGTTGAAGCGCATCGACGCCCAGTACCCAGGCCACGGGCTGGCGTTGGTAGGCGCGCAGGAAGATGCGGCCGTTGCCGGCGATACGGCGCAGGAGTGGACCGGGCCCAAGGTGAATTTGTGCGGAAGGCTCACCCCGCGCGAATCCGCTGCGGTGATGGAACATGCGCGCATTTTTCTTGGACCCGACTCCGGACCGATGCACCTGGCCGCGGGCGCGGGCGTTCCCTGTGTCATTGCCTTTTCCGCGGCTGGTTTGCCGGGCATCTGGTTTCCACCGGGAGACAAGCACCAGGTCGTCTATCACCAGACGAGTTGTTGCGGCTGTTCCCTGGAGAAATGCAATGTCGAGGGCCACCCGTGCCTGTCGTCGATCGGTGTGGAAGAGATGATGGCGGCGGTGGGCCGAGCCATGGCCGGGCAGAACTCTGCTGAGCCAATCACGGTGATTGGTTGGTGAGTTTCGTCCCAGGGGCGTCGCAGTTTAGCGCGGGTTGGCGAGAAAGCCGCGGCGGTGGTGGTGTTTGGCGAGGCCACGCCGATGAATCTGATTGTGGCCACGCGGCCGGATGTGCTGGTGAAGGGCGGCGGCTACACGCCGGAGACAGTGGTGGGTGCGGAGGAAGTGCTGTCGTGGGGCTGGCAAGTCAAGATTGTGCCCACAGTGGAAGGTTATTCGACCGGCGCGCTGATCGCCCTTGGCGCGGGCAAGGAAAGCTGAGACCGGCTCTGCGCGCTCGCGAGCCTTGACTCAAGCCGCATTGGGAAAAAGCGCGCGCATGATCGCGCCCACATGCACTTGTGTCGCATCGACGCAGGGAAAGCCCGCGTTCGCTTCGTTGAAAACCATCGCCAGGTCCGTTCCGGCCAGAACGATTGCCTGCACGCCGTCGCGATCGCAGAGTGTTTGCGCAATGCCGCGCAGCAACTGCGCATTTTCGGAGCTGGCGCGGCCCGTTTCCACGATCTCCCTGTAGGCCTCGTGAATGCGATCTACCTCGCCGGCTGCTGGCGTCACGACGTCCACTCCGGGCAATTGACCGAACATCGCGGTCTCTATGGTGAAGCGTGTTCCAAACAGCGCCACACGGCGCAAATTTCTCCTCTCGATCTCCCGCAAGATCGCTTCCGGCAGGCTCACCAGCGGCAGCGGCGATAGCGCAACGAGTTCGGCTGCGCAGATGAGAGGCGTCACGGAGGGCAGGGCCGCAATCTCTGCCCCCGCGCCCTCGAGCTGCCGCAGGATGCCGGCCAGATACTCCGCCAAACCTCGCTTGTTGCCCGACGCGGCGGCCTTCAGCACGCGCTGCACGTCGGCGTGAACCATCGCGAGCTGCATCACCCGCCCCAGCGCCGCGTGCGCCCCGGGCCAGTTCTCTGTAGTAGTGGATGGCTGCGCCCACGCCCAAACCGCCGATCAATCCCAGGCTCCGTCCGGCGGATTCTTCTTCCATTTTCAGGCCCTCCTCGGCATCTGTTGCCTGCCGCTGGTCGATTGTACCGTTCGCGAGATCGCTCCTTCGGGTTTGCCGGTGCGCGCCTTGTCTGCTTGTTTGCGGGACGGACGCAGAGGCTGCGGGATTGCCGGATACAATGGTGAGATGGATTTTGCTACTCAGCGCGCGCGACGCGTTCCGGGGATTTTGAGTCGGCAAGCGGGCCAGTCCGCATGAGGAATTTCCTGCGCCTGCTGCGCTACGGGCTGCCGTACTCGCTGGAGTGGCTGCCGGGCGTGTTCTTGCTGGCCGTCGTTGGATTGCTCGATGCCCTGCGAATGGCGCTCTTCGTGCCCATTCTCGGTGTGGTTCTCAAGCCCAACAATCCTTCCAGCGCGCTTCCCCTGTTTCCCTTCGCAGCCCCTCGCTGGCAGTTCGATGTCCACCATTTTGCTCCCTACTGGATGCACAATGTCTTGACGGTGGTGGCCTTCGCGCTGGTGGGATCGACCCTCGTCAAGGGCCTCTGCGACTATCTGGGCACCTACCTGGTGAACTATGCCGGCTATGGCATGGTCACCGACCTGCGCAACCATCTATACGAAGTCACGATGCGCCGCTCATCGAGCTTCTTTCACAGGCACGCCACGGGCACCATCCTCTCCACACTCATCAACGATGTGGACCGCGTCCAGACAGCTGTCAGCGCAGTGCTCGGCGAGTTTCTACAGCAGCTATTCACTTTTTTGGCAACGGTCGCATTGGTCATCGCGTTGGGTGGCCGCCTGAGTTGGGCCTTGCTGCTGTTCGTGCCGGTGGTCATCACTTCTTCGCGGCGTATCGGCCGTTCCGTGCGCACACGCACGCGCACCGGCCAGGACAAGCTGGCCGAGATCCAGAACATCCTGCACGAAACGGTCACCGGCAACCGCATCGTGAAGGCGTTCAACACGGAACTTTGGGAAATTCTGCGCTTCAAGAAGGCCGCCGGCCGACTGTTTCGCGCCAACCTGCGCAGCGTGCGCATCCAATCCATCTCTTCTCCCCTGATGGACACGATCGGCTCGGTGGCCATCGCGCTGCTGTTGTGGATCGGCCGCAACGAGATTCAGCACGGCCGCATGACGGCCGAGATCTTCATCACGTTCATCATTGCGCTCTTCAAGCTCTACGACCCGGTGCGCAAATTCGCGTCGTTCTACAACAGCTTCCAGCAGGCCATGGGCGCATCGTCCTCCATCTTCGATTTTTTCGACACCAAGGACGACGTGAAGGAACGGCCGCACGCGTTCAGCCTCGAGCGGTTTCACAAGTCGATCCGCTTTGAGAATGTGGGTTTTTCGTATTCGACCGAAGAAGGCGAGCATCAGATTCTACACAATGTCGATCTCGAGGTGCGGGCCGGCGAGGTGATGGCGCTGGTGGGGCCGAGCGGAGCGGGCAAGTCCACGCTGGTCAATTTGATCCCGCGCTTCTTCGACGTGACTTCGGGCTCGATCCTGATTGACGGCAACGACCTGCGATCCGTGACCCTCTCTTCGCTGCGCCGCCAGGTGGCACAGGTGACGCAAGAGACAATTTTGTTCAACGACACGGTGCGCAACAACATCGCCTATGGGCAGCCGGAGGTGAAGGCGGATGTGGTGGAGCGTGCCGCGCAAAACGCACTGGCACACGATTTCATCCTGCGCATGCCGCAAGGCTACTCGACGGTGATTGGCGAGAAGGGATTCCGGCTCTCGGGCGGCGAGCGGCAGAGGCTGGCGATTGCCCGCGCCATTCTGAAGGACGCGCCCATCCTGATTCTGGACGAGGCTACGTCGGCGCTGGACGCGGAGAGTGAGTCGCTGGTGCAGGCGGCGCTCGCCAACTTGATGCAGGGGCGCACGGTGCTGGTGATTGCGCACCGCCTGTCGACCATTCGCCGCGCCAACCGCATTGCGGTGCTGGAGGAAGGACGCATCACTGCCGTTGGTTCTCACGAGGAGCTGCTCGTTTCCTCGCCCACCTATCAACGCCTTTATCAACTGCAGTTCAGAGACATGCCTGAAACGAATGGATCGGAACCACCAGAAAAGGACCCGTCTCAAATGGAACTGGCGCTCAGCACCGGCCAGGAGGAGTAGCAGGAGATGCCGATTTATTCGATGACCGGATTTGCGCGGGTGCAGGTAGGTGTCCACGATCAGCTGAGCTACACGCTGAGCCTGAAGAGCGTGAATCATCGTTTCCTCGATGTGCAGTTGCGCATGCCCAACGGCCTGGACGCGCTGGAGGTGGAGCTGCGCAAAGCGCTGAAGGACGCGCTGGTGCGGGGGCACGTGGATGTGACGCTCAGCGTGGATCGCAGTTCGCAGCAGAAGGCTGGATACAACCGCGAGTTGGTCGCGGGCTACGTTGCCGCCTTTACTGCCGCTCGCGACGAATTCGGCCTCACGGGCGAGCCGGATTTGAATACGATTCTCCGGCTGCCGGGCGCCCTGCAGAGCGACAATCGCGGCGACGACGACCTGACGGTTCTGTCCGACAGCGTGCGGCAGCAGATCGTGCCACTACTCGATGAGCTGAAATCGATGCGTGCGCGCGAAGGCGATGCGCTGGCGCAAATTCTGCATACTACGTTGGACCGGCTGACCGAGGCAACCGACGGCGTGGCCGAGCTGCGGCCGGAGATTGAGGAGCGCTTTCAGGAGCGGCTGACGCAGCGCCTGCTTGCGGCGGCCGGACAGGAGTTTAACCGGCAGCGGCTGCTGGAAGAGGTTGCGGTGATCGTGGAGCGCAGCGATGTGTCTGAAGAGCTGGCGCGCATGCACACCCACATCGGGCACTTTCGCGAGCTGCTTGAAGCAGGCGGCGAGGTGGGCAAGAAGCTGGATTTTCTGCTGCAGGAGATGAATCGCGAGGCCAACACCATGCTTTCAAAGACCGGCGGCGTGGGCGGGAAGGGCACGCGCATGACCGAGTTGGGACTGGCCATGAAGGCGGAGATCGAAAAGGCGCGGGAGCAGATTCAGAACGTGGAATAACGATGCACTAACCACTAGCCACTAACCACTGACCACTAACCACAGGACGATATGGCAGGCATTCTCTTTATCATTTCGGCGCCTTCGGGCTCTGGTAAAAGCACGCTGGTGAGCGAGCTGCGCAAGCAGGTCAGCGGCGTGGACTTCGCCATCTCGTGGACCACGCGCTCTCCGCGCGGCTCGGAGGAAAACGGGCGCGAATACAACTTCACCTCGCGCGTGGAGTTTCAGCGCATGATCTACACGGGGGTTTTCCTGGAGTATGCCGAGGTTTTCGGCCATTATTACGGGACGGCGCGCGTATCGCTGGACGAGGCGCGGACCGCGGGTCACGATCTGCTGCTGGACATCGACGTGCAGGGCGGAGCGCAGGTGCGGGCCAAAATGCCGGAGGCGGTCAGCATCTTTGTTCTGCCTCCTAACCCCAAGGTTCTGCGCACCCGGCTGCGCAATCGCAGCCGCGCCGAGGGGGTGGTGAACGAGGCGGAACTTTACCGCCGCCTGTCGGAAGCCAGCAAGGAGATTGAGAATTATCGCCAGTACGGTTATATTCTGGTCAACGACATTCTGGATCGGGCGGTCGCGCAATTGGAGGCCATTGTGCTGGCCGAACGCTTCTATCGCAACGGCGAGGCCATTGCGTACCGTTCGCACCGGGTGTTGGAGGTGGCTGCCGCCTGCCTGCAGATGAACGCGCAGGACAGGCTCAAGCCGGTACTGGATGCCTTTGGGATTCTCGGTTCCAACGGCGGCCAGCAGCAGCTCGACTTTGGGGCCGGTTCCACAGACGACGACCCCGAGGACGACGACAAAGACGAGGACAAGGACACCCATGACGATTGAGACCCAGTTCGACTCGAACTATCGCAAAGTTCTGGTGGCCGCGCGCCGGGCACGCCAGTTGCAGAGCGGTTCCCACGCCCTGGTCCACAGCCAGTCCAATAAGGTGTGCCGCATCGCCCAGGATGAGATCGACGCCGGCAAGATCGCCTACGTGAAGACCGCCACCGAGGTGGTCAAGCCGCTGGTGGAAGGGCCTGCGATTCCCATCCTGCTGAGTTAGTGCAACTCAAGCAAGGGCATGATTTGAGGCCGTTCTCTTTGCAGCCTGCGCCGGAACCATAGATGCGGGCACCAGGGAGAGCGCGAAATCCCTCTCCGTTCTCGACAGCACGGGTCAAAGCTCATTTGGAGTTGATTGCCTTGATGCTCGAATAAATCCACGACCTCCCGACCGGGAGCGTTTTTCCCGCAGCCCCTGAATCCTCTCTAACTGGCGCCGATTCTTCCGCGGCTTGAGGGCTGCTTCTCTCTCCAGAAAAGGCAGACAGGGGCCCATTGCGGGGAGGCGGGAAAAGGACGCAGGCTCTTGACCGATCAAAGCGAGCATTTCCAGCCGTCCAGGAGTGGTGATTCTGCCCTTTTGAACATTTTTTCTAGACATTTGATTATTGATTGTGTAAGGTTCTCTTGTCCGGGCCAGAGTGTGGTTGCCACGCATTTCGTTCCGGCTATAGCGGAACCAGAGTAGATGTAACCCAGAGCCAACCCCGCCAAGTGGCTTTTTCTTCAAGAAAAGCCACCTTCAAAAATCTATGGGAGGCCACGTTTACTCTCGTTCCGCTCTGGTTTCTCCGCTTGCCGTCAGACACTCTTTCCCGCCAGCCCGGTAGAGTGCCAACCCCATTCCCGAGAGCGCCTCAGGCCTCTGCCGTTGAAGCAAACCAAAGGCGGTAGGTTTGATTTGCCGCAACCGCCGATCGTATCCCCGCGCCAACGTCCTTCCACCAGGAGAGAATTCGTCATGAGAATGCTTGTCCCCCGTCGCAATCCCCGATTTGTCCAGTGGTTTGTCCTTGCACTCGTCGCCCTTGCGGGCGCAGCTTCAGTCCGTGCCCAGGTCGTGATCGCCCCGGCACAGCCGGTGATTGGCTCCGGCAACACGGTGAGCGCCGATCCCAGGGTTCCAGCGCCCGACACAAAGTCCTGCACTGTTTCGCTGTTCGAGAATCTTGAGTTTGCCGACTTCAACACCAAGAACTTCACCTACACGCCGCCCAGCGATTGCCCCGGGCCATGGGCCAAGGTCGTCTTCACCGCGGATTTCACGGTCACGGTGGGCATCCAGTACGATCGCACCGGCGAGTTCTACCTGGGCGGCGCCAACCTCTTCTTTGGCACCACTGCGGAGCCCGGCGCAACGCTCAGTCCCTCCTGGCACGTGGAGCGTGATGTGACCGACCTGAGCTCCGTCTTCACCGCTTCTCAGGCGGGAACCGCGCTGCTGGGCAACTTTGTGGGCGTGTATAACGGCGTGGACTACAACGGCATCATCTACGCCAATGCCCACCTCGTCTTCTACAAGGCTTCGTGGCAGCATCCGGCTCCCATCACGCCGAGCGTGGTGGTTGGACTGCCCGGCGACAGCGGCCCGGCCATCCTAAACACTTCCTCCAGCGTCTACACGCAGTCCGTCACGCTGCCCACCAACGTGGTTGCAGCCTATCTCGATGTCACGGCGCAGAGCCAGATCGGCGACGAATTCTGGTATACCTGCGTGCCCAACGACCTGGCTTCGGAACTGGAAAGCTGCGGCAACACCGGCTTCCGCGAGACGGAGATCACCATCGACGGCACGCCCGCCGGTGTGGCGCCGGTCTATCCCTGGATCTATACGGGAGGCATCGACCCTTTCCTGTGGGCGCCGCTGCCCGGCGTACAGACGCTGAACTTTGTGCCTTACCGCGTGGACTTGACGCCCTTTGCCGCCCTGCTCTCGAACGGCGCCAGCCATGCGGTGGGCATTCAAGTGTATAACGCGAACGGCTACTTCCAGACATCCGCCAATCTGCTGGTTTACACGGATCCCCATCTGAAACAGGTTACGGGTGCGCTGGAGACCAATACCCTGGCGGCCGAGCCCTCGCCCGACATCACCAACACCATTACCACGAGCAGCAGCGGCAACGTGACCGGCAATGTGACCACCACCTCCAACCGCAAGTACACCATCGCCGGCTATATCAATACCTGGCAGGGCCGCGTGCGCACCACCGTCAACCGCACCGTGGACTTTGCACAGACTGAGACATTCAACATCAGCGCAACTCAGGACCAGCAGGACATCGTGCAGGCAACCAAGGTCTATGGCGACACTGAGACCTCGATCTTCGGCTTCACGTTCCACAATCCGGTGAGCTACTCCTATCCATTCAAGTTGGACTATCTCTATGCCGTGAATCCCGACGGGTCTTCCTACCAGACGACCATGACCGACCAGCAGGATCTGGTGAGCACGGGACAACCTGGCAGGTGGCCCATCGGTTCCGCGTCGAATCTCTCCAACCAGGTGGTCTCGCAGGATACGCTCAACTTCGACTCCAGCGGGAATTTCGCCGGCAACACCGGCGCCAAGTCCTGGCAAAACTACGTATCCACGGACTCGTTTGGCGGCTGCTACAGCCAGAAGCTGACCTCGGCCGGCGGAGTTTTGACCGGAGTCGTGAACGGCGCCGCCTGCCACCCCTGGTGAGCGGCAGGGGATAAGCGCATCCATCCGGAGCTTGCGCCTGCTTCCTTTGCGATCCAACAAGGGAGCAGGCGCCGCTTCTCCGCCTTCCACAGTCGAAAACCGGCTACAATCGAGCCATGAGGGTCACGGTCGGTGTCTGCGGAGGCATAGCCGCTTACAAGGCGGCGGAACTGGTGCGGGCGCTGCAACGCCAGGCGCTGGAAGTCCATGTGGTGATGACCGCCGCGGCGACAAAGTTCATCCAGCCGCTGACCTTTGCCTCGCTCACCGGGCACAAGGTGATCACCAGTCTGTGGGATGAGTGGGACACGGCCGAGGCAACCGCCGAGCAGAACGGTATTGAGCACATCGGCGAGGCGCAGTGGGCCGAAGCGCTGGTGGTTGCGCCGGCCACGGCCAATATTCTCGCCAAATTCGCGCACGGCATCGCCGACGATTTCCTCACCACCATGTACCTGGCCACGCGCGCGCCGGTGCTGGTGGCGCCGGCCATGAACGTGAACATGTGGGAACATCCGGCCACCCTGGCAAATCTTGAGATTCTCAAACAGAGAGGCGTTCGCGTCATCGAGCCGGGGAGCGGTTCGCTGGCCTGCGGCATGGTGGGCGCTGGACGCATGGCGGAGCCGGAAGCGATTGCCGATGCGGTGCTCAACGCGCTGGGACGGCGTCACGACCTGGCCGGCGAAATTGTCCTTGTGACCGCAGGCGGCACGCGCGAGGCGCTGGACCCGGTGCGGTTTATCGGCAACCGATCGAGCGGCAAGATGGGGTACGCCCTGGCAGACGCCGCGCAGAGCCGGGGAGCCAGAGTGATTTTGATCAGCGGGCCCACTATGCTGCATCCGCCGGCGCACTGTGAAGTGATCAAGGTGACCACCGCAGACCAGATGCGGCGGGCCGTGATGGAGCGCTTGCCCGAGGCAACGCTGGTGATCAAAGCTGCCGCTGTGGCCGATTACCGGCCGGTCAACGTGGCCGATCAGAAACTGAAGCGCACCGGTCCGATCATGCTGGAACTTGCGCCGACCGAAGACATTCTTGCCGAGGTGGTGCGCTGCCGCAAGCCCGGCCAACTCATCGTGGGCTTCGCCGCCGAGACCGAGAATCGCATGGAGAACGGCCGCGCCAAGCTGCTGCGCAAGGGCGCCGACGCGATCGTGGTGAACACTGTAACCGGCGACGGGGTGGGCATTGAAGCCGACAGCAATTCCGCGACCTTCCTGACGCTGACCACGGCTATCGAACTGCCGGAGATGCCCAAGCGCAACCTGGCCGACCGCATTCTGGATGAGATCGTGACGCTGCGCCGTCCGCGCACGCTGGTGGTGGAGATGGATGAGCATGCGGACGAAAAGTCGCGCCAGGACGAAGTGCTGAAGCAGGCCGCCGAGCCTTCCTCGTCGCGCCGGCAACTGATTGTGGAGTAAGCGACGTTGGCGCCCGCGTTCGACCCTGCAACCCGCGAAGCATTGCTTGCCCGAGTCCGCTTCTATCGCGACCTGGGCCTGACGGAGTTTTACCGCCGTCCCGTCGACCCCGCACTGCTGGCGCAATTCGAAGTCTTGTCCAATCCGTCGCAAGGACATGAGCCCAACCAAGCACATGGCCTGGGTGCCCCAGATCTCGCTTCTGAGACCTGGGAGACTAGACCCCAGGCGGCACAATCCGAGGAGGATCCCGCCATTCCCCCGCGCAAACCAATTGCAGCTCCACCGCAGGTGGCCGCCGCCGTTCCCGCCGCGGACCGCGCCGCAGCCCTCCATATCATTCGCGAGGACATCGGCGATTGCACGCGCTGCGCGCTCCACAAGGGCCGCAACAAGCTGGTCTTCGGCGACGGTAACCCCGCTGCGCGCATCATGTTTGTGGGCGAAGGGCCGGGCGCCGACGAAGACGCGCAGGGCATTCCCTTCGTGGGCAAGGCGGGGCAGTTGCTCAACAACATGATTGCGGCGATGGGATTGAAGCGCGAGGAAGTTTACATTGCCAATGTCGTGAAGTGCCGTCCGCCGGGCAACCGCACGCCGGAGCCGGAAGAGGGCAATACCTGTTCGCCGTTTCTGTTCCGGCAGATCGACGTGGTGCGGCCGCAAGTGCTCGTTGCGCTGGGAGCAACGGCGGCCACGTATCTGCTGGGCGCGCGCCAGCCGCTGGCTGGGCTGCGCGGACGGGTTCATGCATTTCGCGGCATGCAGCTTATCATCACCTATCATCCGGCGTACCTGCTGCGCGATCCGCGCCAGAAGAAGGAAGCCTGGGCCGACTTGCAGATTGCCATGCGGGAACTGGGCCTCAAGCCGCCCGCGCGAGGATGAGGCGGTATACTTCGCGGCCGGGATGCGTTAGCCTGACATCCAATCGTGAATCATTCTTAGGGGGTCCATGCCTCTTCATCTTCCCTTGATCTCAGTGGTCCTTTTGTGCGCCGGAGCGGCTGCGGCTGGACAGAGTTCAACGCCTGAGCCGCGCTGCGCGGACCTGCACCTAGTTCCTGCGCCGCGAGAGTGCGCGGCCGTGGCGTCGATCCCGATTGGCGATGTGGGTTTTTTTGTCGCCGCGGGAGACGCGGAGGATGGATTCGCCGCCGAAGACCTGACCGAGCAGATGCTGGGCAAGAGGCTGGTAAAGCAGGACGCGCCCTTCATCCGCCTGGAGCGCGCCGACTCCGAGCCGGCCAAGGCGCTGCTGGATCGGGATCACCTCACCTTCGATGCGGCCATGCATGACGAAGGCTACGTGCTCGTTCCTGACGGGCAAGGGGGCCTCGCGGTGATTGGCGCAACGTCCGCTGGGATTTTCTACGGCGTGCAGACAGTCAAGCAGCTGATCCGCGGGGCGGGCAAGGACCAAGTGCTGCTGGCGCCCACGCTGCGCGACTGGCCGGCCATGGCGCATCGTGGATTATCGGACGACTGGTCGCGCGGGCCGCTGCCCAACATGGATTTCTTGAAGCGCGAGATTCGCACTCTCGCGGCCTACAAAATCAACACCTTTTCGCCGTACTTCGAGCACACATTCGCTTACGCCAGCACGCCGGCAGCGGCTTTTCCCGGCGGGTCAATGACGCCGGAGGAGGCGCGCGCGCTGGTGGAGTACGCGGCGCAATATCACATCACTGTGATTCCAGAGCAGGAGGCGTTTGGGCATCTGCACAATGTGCTCAAGTTCGAGGCATACTCGCATCTTGGCGAGACGCCGCATGGAGCGGTGCTTGCGCCGGGCGATGCGGCGACGTTGCCGCAGATCGCAAGCTGGTTTAACGAACTGGCGCAGGTGTTTCCCGGTCCCTATGCTCACGTCGGCGCCGATGAGACCTTCGAGCTTGGCCTGGGCCGCACGCGCGACGAGGTGAAGCAGCGCGGGCTGGGCGCGGTCTACATGGATTTCCTGACAAAGATTCACACCGCGCTCGCGCCCAACCACAAGCAACTTCTCTTTTGGGGAGACATTGCCGTGAGCTCGCCGGACCTGGTTGCCACCCTGCCCAAAGACATGATTGCGGTGGCGTGGGAGTACGATGTCAAGCCGGATTTTACGGCGCTGATTCTGCCCTTCACCCGGGCCGGCCTGGAGACATGGGTTGCGCCGGGGGTGAACAACTGGAACCGGATTTATCCCAACAACAACGAGGCGCTGGGCAACATCCGCGCATTTGTGCGCGACGGGCAGAAGCTGGGCTCGACGGGCGAGTTGAACACGGTGTGGAACGACGACGGCGAGGGTATCTTCGACGAGAACTGGGTGGGCGTGCTGTTCGGCGCCGCGGCAGGCTGGCAGGCGGGCGAGAGCGCGGAAGATACTTTTCTGTCTTCTTTCGGGCAGGCGTTCCACCAGGACCCGACCGGCAAGATCGACCAGGCGCAGCAGGCGCTGATGGCCGCGCATGCGCTGCTGAAGAAGGCGGACCTGGGCGACGCGCGCGACAGCTACTTCTGGGACGATCCATTTTCGCCGCCGGGACAGCGCGTTGCAGAGAAGATGCGGCCGGTGGCGAGCGAGTTGCGGCTGGATGCGGAGCGGGCCATTACGCTGCTGGCGGAGGCGCGCATGGCGGCGAAGCTGGAGGGCCGGACACTGGAAAACGAAGAGGCGCTGGACGCGCTGGAACTGGGGGCGCGGCGGATCGACTTTGTGGGGCTCAAGTTTGAAGCAGCGGACGACTGCGTTTCGCTGTACGAACAGGCGCGGACCCTGGCAGCGACCGGCGACAAGACGCGCCGCAGCGAGGTCTCGAACCTGCTGCACACCATCGGCTCGAACAACGGGCGGATGCAGGATATTCGCGACGGTTACACGCTGCTGCGCGAGCTCTACAGGCAGGCGTGGCTGCGCGACAACCGCGTCTATTGGCTGCAAACCAACATGGACCGCTATGACCAGTCGGCGCAGTTGTGGATTGCGCGCGGCGACCGCTGGCAGAGCCAGGTGATCCAGCAGTGGAATGATGCGCATACGCTGCCGACCGCGGAGGAGGCTGGGTTGACGGGGTTGGCGCAGAAAGCGGCGAAGAAGCAGCCGAAAAAGTCGGGGAAGCGGCGGAAGAGGTAGCGAGTCAGCAAATCAGCGAATGGGCTTGTTCGGTTTGCGCTGAGCGTCCTTCACCGAAAGTCTGCGAAGACGAAGCCATCGCGGTTGACGACTTCACCTGGTTCAATTTGGAGCGGAGCCGTGAACATGGGGCCGGCGTAGACGCAGGTGTGAAACTCGCCGCGCTCACCGCAGGGGTCGGTCTCCGCCGGCAGATCGTGCAGCAGGGCTTCGTCAAACTCGCGGCCGGCAAAGGAACTGTGCAGTTGCTTCGTATCCACGCAGGCGAGCTTGGCGCGCAGGCCGCCGGCAATCATGGTGCGCGCGAGCTCGCCTGTCGGAATATCCCATAAAGGAAACAGGGGTTCGAGACCGGTGGGCTTGAGCTGTTTCTCGCGATAGGAGCGCACGTCGGTGAGGAACAGGTCGCCAAAGGCTACCGCCTCGATGTGCTCGTCGATTGCGCGATTGCAGACCTCGGCCATGCGCTGTTCATAGACTTCGTTGGAGCAGGGCCAGGGCAGCGGGACAATCCACAAAGGCAGTCCGGCGGCCGCGGCCTGGGCTTCGAGGACCGAGCGGCGCGTCCCATGCATGGCGACGCGCTGGAATTCGGCGTTGAGCGTGGTGAGCAGGCCGACAAGTTCGACCTCCGGTTGCCGGCGGAGGATGTGGAGGGCCCAGGCGCTGTCTTTGCCGCTGCTCCAGGAGAGGAGGACACGCTTCATACGGCGATCATAAACGCTATGGTGGACGAGGATCATCATATGCGTCATAATGATCATATTGATCGTTATGATTGGGGGCCGAATGATTTCCGAAGTGAATGCAGTCGCCTTTCGCCAGAACCTGGGCGAGATGCTGAGCCAGGTGCAGTACCGGAACGATAGCATCGTGATCTCGAAGGACGGCAAGCCGGTGGCGGCGTTGGTGGATGCGGAGCTGTTTGCGCGGATTCGGCGGATGCGGGAGCGGTTCGACGAGTTGAGCGGCAAGTTGGCCGAGGACTGGGCGGATGTGCCGGCCGATGAGGGCATGGCGGAGATCGATGCGGCGGTAGCGCGCGAACGGCGGCGCTGATTGGCCGGGCTACGCGTGGTGCTGGACACCAACGTTCTGGTGTCGGGGCTGGCCTATCCGGCGGGTTTTCCGGGGCGCATCGTGAAGGCATGGCAGCAGGGCGGTCTGGGTGTCGTGCTGTCGAAGTACATTCTGGAGGAGATGGTTCGGGTGCTGCCGAAGCTCTCGCGCAACAGGCGGAGTCCGTCGGAAATTCGCGATCTTGCCGACAGTTTCCTGTTCATGGCGGAGATTGTGGAGCCGGGTTGGGCAGTGGAGGAAGCGTTGCGCGACAGGGCCGACCCTCCGGTGCTCGGAACGCTGCTTGCTGCGCGGGCCGACTACCTGATCACCGGGGATAAGGACTTGCTCGCTCTTGCGGGAAAGTATCCCATTGTTACTCCGGCGGTCTTTTGGGGGCGGCATGGGAGTTAACGGTTCTGTCGGGCGAGCGTCTCAGGGATGGGTTTCATTCCCAGGTCTCGGAAGCGGGACCTGAGGCGCCCGGCAATCTCAGTTCAGTCCAGGTCGATCGATCCGCCGTCAGAAACAACGATGGAGGTCGAGGAGGTAGAGGATGTTCGGAGTTTCCTGGGATAAGGCCCGCAGCCCGAGAGAACTGAGCATTCAGGAGATCAATGCAGCGATCCCGAGAAGAGTTCGCCTGGACCCGGATGGCGGACACACGGCACTTGTGATCTCCCTCATCGTCCTGGGCGTTGGGGCGGCCTGGTTTGGTGCGCTTTCCTATTACGAAGTTCAACAAGCGCGCCACCGGGATGCTCTGAGCAGAGACGGCCGCGAGGCGATCGCGAGGGTCACCAAGTTAACCGACAGCCGCACAGTTTATGCCCGCTACACGTTTCATTACGATCACGCGGAGTGTCAGGGCGAGGCTGAATTGGACGATCAACATGAGCCAAAATGGCCGGACGGTCGAACGAAATATGTCCGTGTGGGCGACCAGATCCCGATCCTGTTTCTTCCCTCCGACCCATCCATAAACCATCCGAGCGGCTGGGTATGGTGGTCTTGGTGGGATTTAGCCCCCCACCTTTTTATGTTGTTTTTCTCCAGCTTGGGAGCTGTGGGACTAGGGTACCTCTATCGAGAGAGAAGATTGGCGCGCATTGGATGGGTCACTGAGGGGAAAGTCATCGCCTGTGCGCCGAAGGGGAGCCGGTTTAGAGTCGACTACGAGTTTTACGCTGAGGACCAAAAGGAATTCGACGGAGCAAATGAGTATTCCGACGAATATGAAAGCGGTTCGAACATCCGCGTGATTTACCTGCGCAAAAATCCGAAACGAAACGATACTTACCCGATGTCTACCTATAGCACCGTTGATTAAAAAGGGCGGCTAGGTAGGAAATATGAGCTGCCATCCGTAAGCCCAACCACTCCGCTCGGCGGCTAAGAAACCAGCCCGCATTTCTCGCAGGCGGCGCTACAAAGCAGAATTCGGGGTCTGGCCAGGCCTTTGAGGGCCAGAAGACCCTGGGGACAGCCGGTCTGGAGACGCTGCCTTAATCATGCCGTATCGGCGCTAGTTCAGTGTCAGATCGGCCTTCAGCGGCGTGTTCTCGCTCGAATCCCCTACGCGGATCACGAACTTGCCGGGGTCGATGGTCCACTTTTTCGCAGCGTCTTCCCAGTAACTGAACGCGCGCGCATCCAGCGTCAGCGAGACGTGTTTCGTTTCGCCGGGGGCGAGACGGACTTTGGCGAAACTCTTCAATTCGCGCTCGGGACGCTTGGCTTTCGTCGACGGGTCGGAGACATAGAGCTGCGCAACCTCCGCGCCTTCCACGCTGCCGGTGTTGGTTACGTCGAAGCTGACAGTGACCGCTGAGCCAGAGGTTGCGGATGGTGGGGCTTGCAGGTTGGCGAACTTGAACGTCGTGTAGCTGAGGCCAAATCCAAAGGGAAACAGCGGGTGCTTGCCGGTCGTGGTCCAGTAGCGATAGCCAACCATCAGGCCGTCGTCGTACTTCACGTGGGGGATGACGTAATCGTTTTTCTTGCCGTCGGTCTCCGTGACGTGCAGGACGTTATCGGCGCCCTTGATGGAGTAGTAGAAGTTGTAGGACGGATTCTCTTCCCAGCTGCGATCGAAGCTGACGGGGAGTTTGCCCTCGGGGTTGTGCTTGCCAAAGAGGACTTCGGCGATGGCTGTGCCGCCCTCCTGGCCGGGATACCAGACGTGGAGCAGCGCGGGAACATGGTCGAGCCAGCGGCGGGTGTCCATGCCGCCTCCGCCGGTCAGCGTGACGATGGTGTGCGGGTTGGCCTGGGCCACGGCTTCAATCAGCGCGTCCTGGCCCCAGGGCAGTTCGAAGGTGCGGTCCAGGCCTTCGCTTTCGGTGTTGGTGTTGAAGCCGACGGCCACCACCACGGCATCGGCCATCGCGGCAAACTGCCTGGCCTCTTCTGAAATCAGGTCGGGCTGATAGGCGATGCCAAGTCCCATGCGGACGCCGGCGAAACCAGGCAGATAGTCGGCAACCACGTTGATGGTTTGGTCCGCGGCCAGATCGAGGGTCCAGAACTGGGGCGCCTGCCCTTCGACGTGCGGCGGAGACAGCAGCGCCTTGCCGTCCATGCGGAGGGTAAAGTCGTCGTTACCGGAAACGGCGGCAAGGACCAGGTACTTGCCCGCTTTATCCGCTTTGTAGGAGGCGGTGTAGCGGATGCTGCGCGGGGTCTTGTCTGCGGGACCATCCCACTCGTTCTTGTAGTCGGCGATGGCGCTGGAGTTGGAGATTTCGGGTGTGCCGGTGAAGTCCCTGCTTGGGTAAGTGGACACGTTGACTGTGCCGTCCCAGCGGGTGTGAGCGAAGACATCGGTCATCTCCGGCAGGCCGCGGGCGTAGAGGAGGTGCACGTTGGGGCCGACAAGGTTGGCGATGCCGGTGACGGTGGAGACGGGCTCGAAGGCCTGCGCCTCCGACGAGCCGCCTCCTCCGGGTACCGCCGGCCATGCGTTGGGGCCAATGACTGCGATGGTCTTGATCTTTGCCGCGTCCAGCGGGAGCAGACTGCCTTCGTTCTTGAGCAGCGTGATGCTCTCCAGCGCGCCCTGAAGGGCTATGGCGCGATCGGCAACGGAGTAGGTCGAGTTCGATGGATCGAATTGCGGGCGGTCGAGGAAGCCGTAACGCAGAACGGCGCGAAAGATGCGCAGCAGCTTGTCGTCGATAGTGGACTCCTTGACGGAGCCGTCTTTGATGGCGGCAAGCAGAGCCTTCGGATTCATGAAGCGCGGGCTGGGCATCTCCAGGTCGAGGCCGTTGTTGGCTGCGCCCACCGTGTCATAGGTCGCGTCCCAGTCGGACATGAGAATGCCCTGGAAACCCCACTCGCCCTTGAGCACCTTGAGGTTGAGGAACTCGTTCTGGGTGGCGTGGACGCCGTTGATCAGGTTGTAGGAGTTCATCACCGCGTCCACATGGCCCTCGGTGACGGCGGCCTCGAAGGCAGGTAGATAGATTTCCCGCATGGTGCGCTCGTCCGCGTCGGAGCTGACGTTGTGACGGTTGTACTCCTGGTCGTTGAGGGCGTAGTGCTTGACGGTGGCGATGACGCCCTGGGACTGGACGCCCTGGATGAAGGGAACGACCAGAGTCGAGTTTAGATAAGGATCTTCCGACAGGTACTCGAAGTTGCGGCCTGAGATGGGCGAGCGGGCAATGTTGACGCCCGGGCCGAGCAGGAAGTTGACGTTGCGGGCGCGAGCATCCTTGCCCAGCGACTCGCCGAGCTTGCGGGCAAAGTTCGTATCCCAGGTGGCTGCCAGGGCAGCGCCGCCGGCGTACGCGGTGGTGGGTCCCCAGGTGCGCACGCCCACCGAGGCGTCGGACATCTTGAGGCGGGACAGACCGATGGCGGGCGCGGCATGGGTGTACATTTCGTCAACTCCGCCGACGAGCTCGAGTTTCTGTTCCAGGGTGAGCTTTTCGAGCCATGCGTGGGCTTTGGCTTCAATCGCCGGCGAGTCGGCGACGGGGGCCTGGGCGTATGCCGGCACGAACGAAGCCAGCGCGGCGCCGAGAAAGGCGGAAAGAAAGCGGGCGATGCGGAAGGGAGCAATCGATTGCGTAGAGGAGTTTTGATGGTTTTTCATGACGCGGAAAGGCTATCGCATTTGGCCTGTGGATGTACACATTTTCCCTGCTTGGATAACGCAATGCAGCGTGTTTGCGTCTCGGAAGTCGTACGTTACGAAAGTACAATGTGACCCGGGTCACAGCGCGGGGTGAATGGTGTCACTGCCCGCACTCCAGCCGGGAGAGCAGACTCGGAGTCCAATGGGCAAGAAGTGTGGGTGGCGTCGCTTGGACGCCTGGAGGCGATTGTGAGTTTTGCCGGAAAAATGAAGACCATTGTGGTGGCCACCAATCTGGATGGCCAGTCGGATGCAGCCCTGGAGTATGCCCGCAAGCTGGCGGGCGGTTATGCAGCACGCATTGTTCTGGCGCACGGGCTCGACCCGAAGGATTATGCCGCAGTGGATGCGGTTCCCGGACGGGTGTTGCGCGGCCTCAGCGAAGAGGCGAGGGAAGCACTGGACAAGCTGGCCAGCGACCTGCTCCAGGAGGGCATTCATAGCCATTCGGAGGTCCGCCAGGGCGCAGTGGCGCAGATGCTGGTGGATGTGGCGCGGCAATACCAGGCCGGTCTGATCGTAATCGGCACGGAGGGCATGAAGGGCGCGGGGCCTGTGATTGTGGGCGCGATTGCCGAGCAGTTGGTGCGGCTGGCGCCTTGCCCGGTGCTGGCGGTGGCGGCAGACTGGAATGCAGGCCAGTTCCGGCCTACTCCGGGGGGACCGGTGCTGCTGGCCATGGAGCGCAATGAAGCAACGGCAGCGGCGGTCTCCACGGCTTATTCGCTGGCGGAGACATTTCATCGCACGCTGATCGTATTGCATGCGCGCAGCTCGTCCGAGGCGGTCGCGTTCCTCAACCCCTGTGCGACGACGCTGGAGGAGTTCGGGGTGCCGTCCAGCGGTCGTTTTCCGGTGCGCTGCATCGTCAAGGACGGCAACCCCGCCGATGCCATTGTGGAAGCGATCGGGCAGTTCCATCCCAGTATTTTGGTGGCGGGCGTGAAGCGATTGAGCGGCACGCCTGGGCCGCATGGGACGGCGTTTGCTTTGCTTGCCCGATCCCGTTGTCCGGTCCTGTGCGTTCCGCCAGAGGCGGCGCTGGTTGCCGGACGGCAAGAGGCAAAAATGACCGCGGAGACGCGATAGCGGCTGGGCCTGGCAGTCATTGCATGGCCGCCAAGGAGGGCAGATGGGCGTGCGGAAGCCGTGGTGACCGCAACCCATCTTTTGGATCGGTTTCTCTCAAGCTGATGCTTTTGGAGGATTTGCGGGATATGGAATCCAGCACGTGGCAGATCCGCAAGACCCAACGCGTTCCCCAGCGGCTCGCCGGGAGGGGAAGTGCAGGCACCGCTCGTCGCGAGACGAGCAACAGGGCGCAGACAAAGGGAGATAGAAGCATGCAACCTGAGGCAAGATCCTTGCGAACGGCCGCAGTTCAAGCACATCCACTGTCGGAATTGCTGGAGTGCCCGGCAGCAACGGGGAGGCTGCTGAATGCCGCGGCGGAGTACTTCGATGTGGATGCGGGGCAGATGGTCTTTCGCCAGTCAGGGCTTTGCCGGGGGCTGTATGTGGTGGTTTCAGGGCAGTTTCTGCGCCGCGCGGAGCGGCTTGATACGCGGCTTACACTGGGGACGGCGCGTTCCGGAGACCTGGTGGAACTGGCGGCTGTGCTGGGCGACGGCTTTCACACCTACACGCTGAGCGCGCAGACGGCGGGGTCGCTTTTGATGCTCCCCATCGAAGTGCTAAACCAGGCTTTCGAAAGCCATCCGCCCTTGCGGATGCAGTTGCTGGGAGAGCTCGCCAGGGAGGTTTCGCGCGGCTACGATGCCAGCTGCCAAAACAGGGCGCCGAGGGCGAAGCGGAGGAGTTCCGGGGAGACGGCGGCCAAGCCGCAAATGTTTGTATAGACAAATTCCCGCGCCAGATGCTCCCAGCGTTGATGGAACTTGACGCAAAATCCCTGTCTTGTCCTCGGCTAAATTGGGTTATACTCCAATTTGACCTTCGGGAAATCTATGGCATCGTTTCACCCTCATCACCCCCCGGAAGATTGCGTCAACTGTGAGCACCGCCATTTGCGGATGTTCTGCAATCTCACGCCCGAAGCACTGCGGGATTACGACGGAATAGGGATCATGATGAGCCATGCGCGCGGCGCCAAGCTTTTCTCCGAGGGCGATGCGGCGCGCAATGTCTTTGTCATTTGTTATGGCCAGGTGAAGATATCCTCCACGTCCCGCGACGGCAAGACCATGATTCTGAAGATCGCCGGCCCTGGCGATGTGATGGGCCTCAGCGCGGTTCTGGCCAACGTTCCGCACGAAGTGACTGCGGAAGCCATTGAGCCCTGCCAGGTGAAAACGGTGCGCAAGCAGGAGTTTGTAGACTTCCTCGGCCGCCACGGCATCGCCAGCATGCATGCGGCGCAATCGCTTTCCGCTGAATACCTGACGGTGTTTCACGATGCCAAACGGCTGGCCCTTTCCGGCTCGGCCGCGGGTCGGCTGGCGCGTCTGCTTCTCGACTGGGGACGCAACTCTGCCAACGGCAAGCCGGAGATCCGCTTTACCATGGCGCTGACGCACGAGGAGATCGCCAACATGGCTGGAACTTCGCGCGAAACCGTAACGCGGCTGCTGAATCAATTTCGCCGCGACCAGTGGATCACCATCAAAGGGTCCAGCATGACGATTGTGAAGCCTGATCAGCTGGAGCGGCTGACGGCTTAGCTCTTCTCCCCTTCGTGCAGTCCTCCCCAAATTCAGGTTTCGATCCCGGAAAGAATCCCATCTTTCCTGTCGGATGATCTGTTCTCTTTTGCTCACTTCTTTGGATTTTTGTCCGATTTGTCCGCCCGGACGCATTCGCGCGACCCCGAATTGCGGAACATCACCAGCCTGCGCCATGCGGGTTATTGATGTTATTCGCCTCTCCTTGACTAAGCCCGGAAGGAACCATGGAGGAACAGGCTCCAAAAGGAACCAGTGAGTGGAAATTGACTTGCAATCTAGTTTCCGCACGTTGTACGTCATGATTCTGCAGGCGCTTTTCTTAGCGATGCACAGCGAATTGCTGCGTCTGCTCCCTCGCGCCGGCGGGAGTGATTTGGATCACTCGGTTTGCGTCCGAGGCACGCCATGAGGATTCACCAATGACCCACGAAATCAGAGGAGCGCGCTCAGTTCTTAAGGCATGCAGAGACTTGCCCGATAAAGTGAGAAGAAACTGAGGAATCGAGACGGTTTCCAGCCGGGAGCAAGGCCATGCAGGCACATCTGGACGAGCAGAGCGTGATCAAGGCCAATGCGCAGTTCTGGGAGCAGATGCTGGCCATGAAGCTGGAAGCGATGCCGCGCGCCGAGGAGTTCTGCGTGGGCGCGGGGCACATGTTGGGGAGCGTGGTGCTGACAGGCGTCTGGAAGGGGCGCATCGAGGTGCGGATGGGCAACGGGCTGGCCTACCAGGCGACGGCGGCGATGATGATGCAGCCGGTCGAAAGCGTGGCCGAGGCGGACGCCCTGGACGCTGCCAAAGAGATCGCCAACATGATTGCCGGGATCATCAAGTCGTCCTTGCCGCGGCCCTGCTCGATGACGGTGCCGGAGTCGGTGGTGGAACAGGTTGGGTTCAGCGGCCCAGCAGCGGCAGACGACTCGCTGGTGGTGGCCTTCCGCCACCCTTCCGGCGAATTGATGGTGCGGGTGTGGGAGCAGGAATGCTCCGAGGGATGAGCGATTAAAAGGCGAAGATGCCTTCCTCGCAGGGCGAACGGGCAGAGAAAACCATCGATTTGGCAACCGGGAGTCTCCGCGCAGGGAAAATTATTTTGCATTTCCTCATTGATTCCTTATCCAATTCCTTAGTATGTTTGAGCATGGTTGTAGAGCCACAAATCTTCCATCCTTGTAGACACCCCAAGAAAAAATAATCGTTTGTGCGTAAATGGGCGCCCGCTCATCTGCACTTATTTGACCCCTTTACCGGGCGCAAAACACAACAATATTACCTGAAGTCTTTGGAGGACAGGCGCAATGGTGTATCGACTTACTCGAAGTGTATTTGGGTGGCTGGTGCTGACCTTGGCGGTGCTGGTTGCACTGCCGGCCACAGTTACTGGCCAAACGTTCCGCGGCGGCATTAGCGGTACGGTAACCGATCAATCGGGCGCCGTAGTCCCTGGAGCACAGGTGACGGCCGTTGAAACGGACACCAACTCAACCTACAAGACAGTGAGCTCCACAGCCGGAGAATTCTCGTTTCTCAACATTCCGCTCGGCAGCTACACGGTCTCAGTGGCAGCCTCGGGATTCAAGAGCGAGAAGGTGGACAAGGTTCCGGTAACGGCGGGCGCGACCTATTCGCTGCCGGTCAAGCTGGCAGTCGCGTCAGCGGGTGAAACGGTGGAGGTCACGGCGGATTCTCTGAGCCTGGATACCATTACCGACACGCAAGCGACCGCGCTGCCGGAGGAAGTGGTGCAGAACCTTCCCAACAGCGGACGCGACTTTACGCAGATGCTGGCTCAGACGCCGGGATTTGCGGGGCTTTCGACCGGTGGAGGCGCGGGGGTGGGCGCGGTGAACGGGACGCGTTCGAATTCAGTGAACTGGCAGATTGAGGGTACCGATAACAACGATCTGTGGTGGAACATTCCGGCGGTCAACCAGGGGGGCGTCTCGTCGATTGCCGGCGTGATACTTCCGATCGATGCGATTGAGAATTTCTCGTTTGTGACGGCGGGCTCGACGGAGCTGGGTCGAAACTCGGGCGGCACCGCCAACCTGACCATCAAGTCGGGCACCAACGCATTTCATGGAACGACCTATTACTACAACCACAACGAATTCTTCCAGAGGATGAACCCTTTCGAGAGCAGCAAGGGCGCCGTGCGCAATCAGCATATCGGCTTCTCCTTTGGGGGGCCGATCTGGAAGGACAAGACGTTTTTCTTCTTTGCCGGCGAACATCAGGGCTTCCTGATCGGCGCGGAGACCAAGGCTACCGAACCCTCCGCTGCCTACGTTAACGAGCTAACGACGGTGCCTGGCGTGAACGCCTTGCTGCTGAACTACGGTATACCTGTCAATCCGGTTGCGACCAATTTGTTGAACGGGAACGGGACGCTTCCGGGCCTGTGGCCGAAGGGCGCGCTGACCGGGCCTGCCAACTCCGACAATTATGCGGCTACCGGCAACCTGACGGGGCACAGCTACAACAGCATCGCCAAGTTCGACGAGCAGCTCACCGACAAAGATCATCTGGCAGCCTCCTGGTTTGCAGGCGAAGGAACGCAGACGGCGCCAACCTCTTCGGCGCTGTCTCCTTATTTTGAAAATGCTCCCATCCACGTGGAGAATTTCTCGCTGGTCTACAACCGGGTTTTGTCGAACAGCATCACCAACCAGGTGTCGGCCGGCGTGAGCTACTTCAACCAGGTTTTCTCCGATGCCAGTACCGCGTTCGATCCGGTTGGGCTAGGGCTGAACACCGGAGTTACCGACCCGGCGCTTGCGGGATCGCCGCACTTGATCATTGGGCCAACGGCGGCCAGCACAGGGTTGACGGCGGGCGGCAGCGGATTCGATCCAATCGGTGTCACTGCGCCCTCGGGCCGTAACGATATCACCGGACACCTGAATGACACACTGGTCTGGACCAAGGGTGCGCACCAGTTCAAGTTCGGCGGCGAATACCGCCAGGCGCAGGTGGACGATTTCTACCAGACCGGCGAACGCGGCACGATTTACTTTGACGGGTCGCAGGGACCGTGGTCCTCGACGTCGACCACATGCGCAAAACTGGGGAACGGAACGGCTCCTTTGACGAGCGCCAATGCGCCGACGGACCCGGATGTACTGTTTCTGGCCGATTTTCTCGCCGGCTGCTTCGACCCGTCCACTTCGGAAGAAGTTGTTGGCGATCCCAAGCGGCAGGTCTTCGTGACGACCTGGTCGCTGTCCGGAGGGGACGAGTGGCAGATCAACAAGCGGTTGAGCCTGGACTACGGAGTCCGCTATGACTACGAGGGGCCGGTTCATTCGCAGGTACAAAATCTTTCCGTCTTCGACCCAACCCAAACGTCGGGGCTAGCGGTGGTGGGCCAGAATGTGCCGAGTTTGTGGAACAAGTTCTATGGCGGCGCGAGTCCGCGCGTCGGCTTCTCTCTCCAGGCTGACAATTCCGGCAAGACGGTTCTGCGCGGAGGCTACGGCTTCTACTACGACTCGATCTACATGAAGTCGGTCCTGCAGAACAATGGGGCGCAGAACATATCGGTCTTCGGGCCCGGCCTGAACCCCGCAGGCACCGAAGAAGTTGCCCAGGCTTCAGGTGTTCCCAACACGGTGATCGCGTCGGGGACGCCGATCTTCCAGACCCTTGCCGAGGCGTTGGCGGGAGCGGGCGTGGTCAAGATCTCCACGTTCGACAAGAACTTCCGTCCCTCCTATACCCAGTCGCTGGATTTGAATGTGCAGCACAGCTTTACGCCTTCGGTGATCTTGCAGGTGGGTTATGTGGGAACCAAAGGAACCCATCTGATGGGTCTGTTCGATATCAATCCGGCGGAGCCTGGCACCGCGGGGTTGCCCGATCCAAACCTGACGCGTCCCTACTACACTCCGCCCGGAACTACGGTAGCGGGCAAGTTTCCGTTCTCGGTGATCGACGAGGCGCGCAGCAACCTGGGCTCGATCTATAACTCGCTCCAGACCACACTGCGGGTGCAGAACTTCCACAACCTGTCTTCGCAACTGGCTTACACCTGGGCGCATTCGCTGGACTACGAGACGGGTCTGCTGCCCTATGTCGCCCAGGATCCGCTGAACGAAAAAGGGGAGTATGGGAACTCAGACTTCGACGTCCGCAACACGTTTACGGGCTACCTGGACTACCACGTACCAACGTTCAAGGGACCGGAACGTCTGACCAAAGGATGGGAAGTCAACTCCGGCTTCTCCTTCCACGGCGGGACGCCGTACACGGTGGTTTCGGCCAACAACCCCAGCGGCAACGGGGAGGGCGCGGACCGCGCGGTGCAGGTCATATCGAAGCCGACAGCGGGCGTTCCTCACGGAATCGGAGCCGTTTGCCCTGGCATCGTCCAGTGGTTCAGCTCGAGCAACGCTTCCTCCGCCAACGGTTGCACCGCCAACGAAAACTCCGCCTTTGTGGACGCTCCGGCGAACACCTACTCGCCGACACGACGCGGACAAAACTCCAATCCCGGATACTCAGCGGTCGATGTGGCGTTCTTAAAGACGACGAAGATCACCGAAAGAGTGGGCACCCAGTTTAGTGTGAATGTCTTCAACATCTTCAACCGCATCAACCTGGCTCCGGTCGGTTTCCCGTCGGCAGGCGAGGGCGGCCAGATTGGCTCGACACTTGGGCCTTACCTGGGCAACCCTGGCATCGGGCCGGGCGAGCCGCTGAACGCGGAGTTTGCTCTGAAGATCATTTTCTAAGAGCAGTGGTTCGTGGTTCGTTGTTGGTGATCAGTCTTCAGTGCACCAACGGCCGTTGTACTTCCACTTCACGAAGCAATGCAGCAATAAAACAACCCCCGCCTCGGAGCGGGGGTTGTTTTATTGCTTGAGGTTGTCAATGGCGGCGAGTGTTTGAATGACAGAATGCGACTGCCAACCGACTGCTGAACACTAACCACGAACCACTGTCTTTACGACAGGTGCGAGAACGGGTGCTCTTCCAGCCTTCCCGGACGACGTGGCGGCACCAGGCCGGAGGTGTTGGTGGCCATCACTTCCTTGAATGCCTTGCGGAAGGCGAGCATCTCGTCGCGGGTGCCAACGGTGATGCGCACCTGGGTGGGCCAGGCCGGCCAGATGCGGCCGATGTAAATGTCTTTGGCCGCCATGGCCGCGAGAACTTCCTTGCCCGGGCGTCCCGTCTCGAGCATGAAGCAGTTGCTCTCCGAAGGGGTGGTTGCATGGCCCTCGCTCTTCAGCCATGCGAGCGTATCGACGCGAATGTCGCCGATGATCTTCCGGCGTTCGGTCACCAGGCTTGATTGCAGCAGGCTCGTCTTGGCCGCGGCCAGTGCGGTAATGGGCAGCGAGTTGAAGCCTCCGTGCGCCGAAATCTGCTTCAGCAGGTCGGGGCGTCCAATGGCGAAACCCATGCGGATTCCGGCCATTCCATAGAGCTTGGAGAAGGTGCGCAATACGATGACGTTCTTGCCTTCCTTCACAAAATCCAGCGACCGCGGCGCATCGCAAAGGTGAATGTAGGCTTCGTCGATCAGCAGGATCGTATCCTTGGGCGCGTTGGCGACGGCATACTCGATATCCTCGCGTGGAGTACACGTGCCCGTGGGGTTGTTGGGGTTGCAGATATAGAGAACGCCGGGTGTGGTCGAGGCGGCGAGCATGGCCTTGATGTCGTGCGAGGCCGCACCCTTGGGATCGGCCAGCGGCACCTTGAGGACCGGCGCACCGGAGACCTTCGCGGCCCAGATGGGCGCTTCATAACCGGGGTCGGCGACCACCAGCGGCTTGTGGGTGTCGGTAAATGTCAGCACCGTATAGTGGAGCGGTTCGCTGGAACCTGCAAACCCCATGACCGACTCCGGATCGAGGCCCTCGATTTTTGCAAAGGTCGAGGTCAGGTCCTCTTCCATATCCATCAGGTAGCGCCCGCCGCGGGGAACGATGTCGATCATGGCCTGGCGGGCGGCCTCGCAGGGACCAAGGGGATTTTCGTTGGCGTCGATGTGGATGCCCTTGTTGGGATCGGCAAAATGCGGGCGCTGGGCCAGCGCGAGATGAGCTTCGGTGAGGATGGGCATGCCGGCCAGGGCCGAGGCGCCGGCGGCAAAGCGGAAGAAGGTGCGGCGAGAAAATCCACTACAACCAATGGGGTCAACAACAGGCAAGGTCATGATCGGCAAGGCTCCTTGGTGCGGCGATGGGCTGAACGAAGTGTGCACTCGTGCGCGGATGCGCGGCGGCAGGAGGAATATCGCGAGGATTGAGGCCGGGGAAGAAGGGTCCCATATCTCAAGGTATCGCCGAACGGCCGCGATGACAAGCAGGAAATGCACGGTGGGAGCGGATTTCGAGGCCTTCGGCAGGCGAAAGCGCGACGGCGGGAAAAAACCACAAACGGCAGCAATTCTGCTAGGATGCATCTCAGCGAGAGGGACGCATCCGGTCCGCGGAAAGGCTCCAAGCCCCCCTGATTCAAGTCAAATGAAATGCACCTTCTTTCGGCCCGAATTGCGGACAACGGGCGTTGAACAGGAAAGGAGGCTGCAATGCCAGATCATTCCATCGAGGGCTCGCGTTCGCTTCCGGAGCGGCCCAATCTCCGCCACTTGAAAGATGAAGCAAAGATCCTGCTGAAAGCGGGCCAGGCACCGTCGCTGACGGAGGCGCAATTCCAGGTTGCGCGGCATTATGGTTTCCAGAGCTGGCCTAAACTCAAGTCGCATGTGGAATCCCAGGAAGCCTGGTTGCGCGAGACGGCGGACCTGAAGCAGGCCATCGACGGCAACGATCTGGAGCGCGTGAAAAAGCTGATGACCTGTAATCCAGCGCTGCACCGGGCTCCACTCGGCTACCAGAAGAACGGTCCGTTGACCTGGGTTGCCGAGTGCCGTGTTCCGTGGGAGCCGCCACCTGCCGCACGCCTCGAAATGGCGCAATGGATGATTGATAACGGATCGGATGTACACCAGGGCGGCGATGGGCCGCTGATGCGGGCCGCACTGATGGGCTACCGGATTCCGATGATGGAACTGCTGCTTCGCAACGGCGCGGATGTGAATGCGGAGTGGAATGGGTACTTCCCCATCATTTTTGCGCCCTGCGAGACGGTTGAACCGGCGGCGATCCAATGGCTGCTGGACCATGGTGCGAATCCGAACTGCGCGCGGGATGGTCGCAAGTATCCGGATTCGGCGCTGGACTATGTGATTGGCACGTACTCGCGATCGACGCAACTGGGCGCGTGCATCGACATTCTGCTCGAGGCAGGTTGCGCCTCGCGCCGCAATGTGCCTGCCGTGCTCGATCTGCTGCGCGGCCGCCTGGATCTGCTGGCCAGGCGGCTTGATGAGGATCCGTCGCTGGTCTCCAAACAATTTGCCGAACTCGATTTCGGGTCGACCGCCGCGCGGCGACTGACGCTGCGTGGGTCAACGCTGCTTCATGTCGCAGCCGAATACGGCAACCTGGAGGCGGCCAGGATGCTGCTGGAGCGGGGCGCCGGCGTAAACGCCTTGGCGGACGTGGACGAAGCAGGCGTGGGCGGACAGACGCCCATCTTCCACGCGGCCACGCAATTCTACGACTGGGGATTCACGGTGGTGGAATTCCTGGTGAAGCAGGGTGCCGATCTGCGTCTGCAAGCAAGACTCCCCGGCCACTATGAACGGCCCGGCGAGGTGGTGGAGTGCACGCCGCTCGAGTATGCGCAGATGTTTCCCGGGCAGGAGAGCCAAACGGTGGCGTATCTGCGCGCGACCGGAAGCGAATGAGGGGAATTCCCGCGGATGTGATTCTGGCCGGGTTGCGGGGACGGGGAATTGTGGTAAAATTCGTCGGGTAAACGCTTTCTCAGCGCCCGATGTATTCCAAACAATGCGACCCGGGGCATTGGCTCAAATGAAAGCCCGCAGGTGTGGATTTTTCACCAGGCGGCTGCCTTGTCGCTTGACAAATGTTGTAATAAAGCAATTTACTCGGGGGCGAGCGTGGTTGGGTTTCTGACCCGTTCCGATCCCTTTTTCAGGTGACGCAATGCACGCACTGCTCCCCAATCTGTTCGCCGCGCCCAGCCTGCATTCCGCAGCAGCGGCGGCCTTTACGCTCAGTGCCCCTTCGCTGGCGCACCTAAGCCCGCTCGACCTGGCCGTAATCGCCATTTACTTCGTCATGGTCATCTGGATCGGGTTCTATCTCAAGAGCATGGCCAACACCAGCGAAGAGTTCTTCATGGCCGGCCGCGAGATGACCGCATGGATCGCGGGGTTGAGCTTCGTCTCCGCCAACCTGGGCTCGCTGGAACTGATGGGCTGGGCCGGCTCGGCCTACCAGTACGGCATTCTCGCCGCGCACTGGTACTGGATCGGCGCCATTCCCGCCATGCTCTTTCTCGGCATGGTCATGATGCCCTTCTACTACGTGTGCAAAACGCACTCTGTGCCCGGCTACTTGAAACTTCGCTACGGACAGGGATCGAGCACCGTGGCGGCTGTCTCCTTCGCCTTCATGACGGTGCTGATGAGCGGCGTGAACATGTTTGCGATGGCTGAAGTGATGAAGATCGTCCTCGGATGGGATCTGAACTTCTCCATCATTGTCAGCTCCCTCGCTGTTGCCGCCTATGTCGCGCTCGGCGGGCTGCGCTCGGCCATCTTCAACGAGGTGCTGCAATTCGTTCTCATCTGGGGCGGCGCATTGCTGGTGCCGATCCTCGGACTCGTCGAGACAGGTGGTTGGAGCGGCTTCAAGGCACGCCTGGCCCAGAACATTGCCGCCGGCGCGACCGCTCCCGGTGACTACACCCACATGTGGCGCAGCATGGGTCACTTTGCCGACAACCCCATGGGAATTCACTGGACCGGCATCGTCTTCGGCCTGGGCTTTGCTATCAGCTTCGGCTACTGGACCACGGATTTTCTTGTTGTCCAGCGCGTGCTCGCGGCCAATTCCCTGCGCTCTGCCCGTCTGGCGCCGGTCATCGGCTCGTTTTTCAAGATGGCCGTTCCCTTCATCGTCATTCTTCCCGGTCTGCTGGGCCTGGTGGTGCTGCAGAATGCGGATGGCAGCCTGATGCATCTGGTCGGCGAAAACATAGTCAAAGCGAACCCCGGCGCTGGCCTGCACAGCTACAACGAAGTACTGCCGCTGATGATGGTCCGCTACCTGGGACCAGGTTTGCTCGGCCTGGGTATCACCGCCCTCATCGCTGGATTCATGAGCGGCATGGCCGGCAACGTGAGCGCCTTCACGGCCATCTTCACCTACGACATCTACCAGCCGCACATCGTCAAGCATGCCAAGGACGAGCACTATGTTCTTGTGGGCCGCATCGTGACCATTGTCGGCGTCATCATCTCCATTGGCGCAGCCTACCTGGTCATGAACGCTGCCGGCATCATGGACTACGTGCAGGCGCTTTTTAGCTTCTTCATCTCCCCGCTGCTCGGCGTCGTGCTTCTTGGAATGTTCTGGAAACGCGCCACCAAGGCGGGCGGCTTCTGGGGCCTGCTGATCGGTACGTTGACCTCCATCGGCCTCTGGGCATGGGTCAAGGCAGATCCCTCCGCGCTGCGCTTTGTTGCTATTTCGCCCGACGCCAAAGACATGGCCGAGAACATGTACCGCGCCCTCTGGTCCGTCAGCACATCGGTCGGCGTCAACGTGATCGTTAGCCTGTTTACCAAGCCCCGGCCGATGTCTGAGCTCGCCGGTGTCGTCTACGGCGCAACTCCGTTGCCCACCGAAGAGCCCGTTCCGTTTTACAAGAACGAGTGGTTCTGGACGGTCATCGCTATCGTCGTCTTTCTGGCCCTCAACATCTACTTCTGGTAAGGAGCACCTATGCACTCGTCCGGTATTTCCATCTGGTTTTTCATCGGTGTCCTGCTTACCGTCTACGGCACGATGATCTTCGGCTACGGCCTCTACGAGCTCACCCTGCCGCAAATGGCAGTGGCCAACTATCATGCTTCGGTATGGTGGGGTGCGCTGCTGCTCGCCGTGGGCCTGTTTTATGGCCTGCGCTTTCGCCCGAGCCGCAACGGCTGAGGACTTGCGGCAACCAATCCGCTTTTTTGCGTTACAAGGAGCAGCAGCAATGACAACTCAGCGAACGATGACCTTTGGAATTGTGGTAGGCAACCGCGGCTTTTTCCCTCACCATCTGGCCAAGACCGGCCGCGAAGAGATTATCTCTGTACTGGAAGCAGCCGGCGCAAAGGCTGTTGTGCTTGGTCCCGAGGACTCGGGGTATGGCGCGGTGGAAACCTACGCCGAGTCGCAGAAGTGCGCGGAGCTATTCAAGAAGCACGCGGAAGAGATTGACGGCATCATCATTACCTTGCCCAACTTCGGCGAAGAGCGCGGCATTGTCGACGCCATCCGGCTTTCGGGGCTGAAGGTTCCAGTGCTGGTGCAGGCCACGCCGGACCGCTCCGACGCCATGACCATTGCTACGCGCCGCGACAGCTTTTGCGGCAAGATGAGCGCGTGCAACAACCTCATGCAATATGGCATTCCCTATTCGCTGACGACGCTGCACACCGAGAGCCTGAGCTCGGCCGAGTTTGCCGCGGATCTGGAGTGGTTTTCGCAGGTATGCCGCATTGTGAAGGGGCTGAAGAATCTGCGCATCGGCGCCATTGGCGCGCGTCCGACGGCGTTCAACACGGTGCGCTACTCGGAACGCATCTTCGAAACCAGCGGCATCACCATCGAGACCATCGATCTATCCGAGATATTCGGCCGCATCAACAAGATGAAAGACACCGACGATGCCGCGCAGGCCAAGCTGGCATCCATCAAGAGCTACGTCTCCACTACCGGCATTCCCGAAGATGCCCTGCTCAAGATGTCCAAGCTGGGCGCGGTCATCGACGGCTGGATGAAGCAAGCGCATATCACCATCAGCGCCGTGCAGTGCTGGACCTCGATGGAGGAGTTCTTCGGCGTCGTCCCCTGCACCATCATGAGCATGATGAGCAACAACCTGATTCCCTCGGCCTGCGAAGTGGATGTGCCGGGCACGCTGAGCATGTACATGCTGGCGCTTGCCTCGGGCACGCCATCCGCGTTGCTTGATTGGAACAACAACTATGGCAACCATCCCGACAAGTGCGTGTGCTTCCACTGCTCCAACCTACCCAAGCACTTCTTCAAGGATGTGCGCATGGACTACCAGGAGATCATCGCCGGCACGGTGGGCAAGGAGAACACCTTCGGCACCTGCGTGGGCCGCGTGAAGGCTGGCGCCATGACCTTCGCGCGCTACTCCACCGACGACCGCCGTGGCGTGGTGCGCGGCTACACGGGAGCGGGCAAGTTTACCGACGATCCCCTGGAGACCTTCGGCGGAGCAGGCGTAGCGGAGATTCCACAACTGCAAAAGCTGTTGCGCTACATTTGCCGCGAGGGCTTCGAGCACCACGTGGCCGCCAACTTCAGCGATGTATCGAAGGCCATTCACGAAGCCGCGCGCTACATGGGCTGGGAGAGCCATTATCACCCGGCGCTGGAAGAGTAAAGGCAGGGAATAGGGAATAGGGACTCAGGGACTAAGGGACGAGGGACTAAGGGATTTAGGGAGTTGAAATCGGCCCACTCAAAGCAGGAGTGCTCTGTGGCAGCGGCCTATTTCCTAAGTCCCTTAGTCCCTGTCCTCGAAGAGGACGACCATGAGCAAGAGAATTGGAAAGAGCCTGGTGGTGAACGGCGCTACGCTGGTGACAGAAGCGGCGTGGAATGCGGAGTTGGATGCCAAGCATGAACAGCTGGTGGAATGGCTCAAGCGACAGGGGCTCGCGGGGGTTCTCATCCGCCGCAATGAAAACGTAGCGTGGGTGACGGGCGGGGCAGTGGAGTTGCGCGTGCTCACGCCGTGCGAGACGGGCGTTGCCTCGCTGCTGGTGACGGCCGAAGGCAAGCGCTACTATTTCACGACTGAGAATGAAGCGCCGCGTCTCAACGACGAGGAGTTTGGCAAGCTGGACTTTGAGCCCGTTTTGTTTCCGTGGTGGGCTGACGATACGGCTGCGGCTGCGGCGAAATTGGCGGGTGGGCCGCTGGGATCGGATACGCCGGGGGCGGGATTAACGCCGGTGAATCTCGCTCCGCTGCGCGCGTCGTTGCATGAGAGCGAGATTGAGCGCTATCGCTGGCTGGGCGCGGAGACCGCTGCTGCTACGGTGGAAGCGCTCCATGAAGTAGAGCCGGGGTTGAGCGAATATGACTTGGAGGCGATCACCGCTGGCGGTTTGTTGCGGCGTGGCATTCTGCCCTCGGTGGCGCTCTACGCCGTGGATGAGCGGATCTTCAACTACAAGCACGCGGCGCCGCGCGGGCGTCGTCTGAAGCAATACGGGATGTTGAATCTCTGTTCGCGGAAGTGGGGACTTGTCATCTCGATAACCCGGTTCATTCACTTCGGAGCGCTCCCCGATGAGCTAGCTGCGCGGTTCAACTCTGCCGCAAAAGTGAACGCAGCATTGCTGAACGCGAGCCGGGTGGGCTCGACTTCGGCCGAGTTGTTCAAAGTGGCTCAGGCGGCATATGCGGCGGAGGGTTACCCCGGCGAAGAGCGCTTCCATCACCAGGGCGGCGCCACCGGCTACGGCGAGCGCGAGTGGGTGGCCACGCCGCAGGGAACCGAGGTGGTGGTCAACAACCAGGCCTTCGCATGGAACCCGAGCATTCGAGGCGGCAAGGTGGAGGACACCGTGATTCTGCGCGATGGCGCGATTGAGAACCTGACCGCGACGCCGGAACTTCCACAACTGACCGAGGCGATCGTCGAAGGCAGCGCCTATGCGGCCGCTGGGGTGCTGGTGAGGTGAGGCAGGGAACAGGGAACAGGGAACGGAAAAGGCATCCGATCGGCGGGCTGTTTTGCTGGCTTGCTAAATCGCTTCTCGCGGTTGCAGCGTGAGCCTTGCGGTGAGAACGACCAGCGAGGCCCACAGCGTGTCCGCAGCGAGAAGGTGGGCTACCTGCAGCCAGAGCGGAGCGAGCAGCACTACGTCGAGAACACCAAGCGTGTAGACGGCCGCGAGCAACAAGAGGACCAGCGCCGAGAGGCGGCGATTGTCCCAGTGCGTTTTGTGCTGGGCGGCGCGGACCAGCAGCCAGATGAGGAAGATGCTGGCGAAGAATGCGACGGTGGGGTGCATCCAGCGCCAGCGCACCAGCCAGCCGCTGGTTGCGGAGAAGTCCTGCGCAAGCGCCAGGCCCAGTGAGGACGCGGGGAAGAGCGTGTCGCCGAGCGCGGCGAGCGAGCCGGTGATGCCCACGACCATAACAACGAGAACGGCGACCACCGCACCCAAGGGCGCGACCACGCGTATGCTGCCGCGCAGGTAGCCCCTGCGGCGGCTGAGCAGGTGAGCGGTGAGCGTGAGCGCGGCCAGCAGCAGCAGCGTGTTGGCCAGATGCAGCGCGAGGAATACGGGGCGCAGCGGAGACTGGCTCTGCGCCGTGTAGCCAAGTTTGACCAGCAGCGCGCCCAGCACTGCCTCAAGCAGCGTAAACACGACCGAAGCGACAACGAATGTACGCGCCAGGTGCCCGCGCACGGTGCCGGCGAAAGTCCACCCCAGCAGGCCAACAACGGATAGGAGCGAGAGCCCGCTGGTGACGCGGTGGGTGAACTCGATCATGGTGTCGACGCGCGGCGAGTGCTGCACGACCGTGCCGTTGCATAGCGGCCAATGCGCGCCGCAGCCGGCGCCTGAGCCGGTGGCGCGTACCAGTGTACCCCAAAGGATGACGGCGATGAAGTACGCCAGCACGCCCCAGGAAAAGCGCCGCAAGGCAGGGGACGGAAGGCGCTTGGAATCGATGGAGATGGCGGCAGCGGGCATGAAGGATGACTCCGGATGGAACCCATCAGTGTAGAACAAGCGGGCACTTGTAGCGGCGGGGCAATGGAATTCGCGACGAAGCCAAGAGTACAATATGTTTTACCTGGAGGTAAGATATTATGGCGCAGATTGCGACCATCAGCTCGAAGGGTCAATTGGTGATTCCTGCGAAGTTGAGGGCAAAGTACAACCTGAGACCCCGGGCGAAAGTTGTCTTTGGTGAGGAAAACGGCAAATTGACCCTGGAGTCAACCGCGTTGGCAGAGATTCTGGCTCTTCGAGGGTGCTTGAGCCACGTCGAGGAGGATGTTGAAGGGTGGTGGATGGAAGAGAAACGCAAAGAGCGGGAGCGTGAAGAGGCGAAGATAGAGGCTGCGCGGTGAAAGAATACGTGCTGGACGCGAATGCGCTGTTGAGATTGTTCCGCAATCTGGAGGGAGCAGCCAAGATCCAGGATTTGCTCATTCAAGCAGACAAGAAGCAGGCGTGGCTTCGCATCTCGGTCGTGAACCTGACGGAGGTGCTTTATGTCTTCGCGAGATACGCCACGCTGGAAGACGCGAGGAGGGCCATTCAAAAGGTTAAGCGATTGGTAGAGTTTGCCTCGCCCGAAAGTGAGCATGCTCTGGCCGCAGGCGAGCTTCATCACCGCTATAAACTAGGCTTGGCCGACTGCTTTGCGGCGGAGTTGGCGATGCGGCTGCGCGCGACGCTGGTAACCGCCGACCCCGATTTTGAAAGACTCGGCAAGCAACTGAAGGTTCTGGCGCTGCCGCGGCATACGGCGTAGGTGCTCTGCAAGGCCACTTCTTCAGTCAAGATGCGGGACCCGCTACTCTCCGAGCAGCCGCACCACGTGGTTCACGATGATTAAATCTTCTGCCGGCGGGATTACGCGCACCGTGACCGGCGAGTTCTCCGCTGAGATGACGGCTGCGCCCCGTACATTGTTGCGCACCGGATCGACGATGATGCCGAGAGCGCCCAGGCCGGCGCAGATTTCGGCGCGGCTGGCGATGTCGTTCTCGCCGATGCCGCCGGTGAAGACAAGCATGTCCAGACCGTTCAGCTCGGCCACGTAGCTGCCGATCCACTTGGCGATGGTCCAGGTGAATTTGTCGACGGCGAGGCGGGCCTTGGCGTTGCCGGTCTTGATGGCGTCGCGCAGGTCGCGCATGTCGTTCGACAGCTCGGAGACGCCGAGCAGGCCGGCCTTCTTGCTGGCCACCGCTTCAAGTTGGTCTGCGGCCTCTTCGGCGCTCTTGGCGGTCGCGGCAATCTTGCGCAGTATGAAGAGCAGAACGCCGGGATCGATGTCGCCGGTGCGTGTACCGCTGATGATGCCGCCGGTCGGTGTGAGGCCCATGGAGGTGTCGAGGCACTTCCCTGTGCGGATGGCGGAGATGGAAGCGCCGTTGCCGAGATGGGCGACGATGAGCTTCTCCGGCACATTGGGCTGGAGCTGGTAGACGATCGACTCGTAGGAGATGCCGTGATAGCCGTAGCGGCGCACGCCCATGGCGGAGTACTGCTCGGGGATGGGCATGTGGGTGACGACTTCCGGCATGGTGCGGTGGAAGTAGGTGTCGAGGACAGCGAAGTTGGGCGTGCCGGGGAACAGGCGCAGCGCTTCGCGCATGATATAGACGGCGATGGGCGTGTGCAAGGGCGCGAAGTCTACGTAGCTCTCGATTTCGTTGATCAGCGCGGGCGTGATGACCTGGTTGTCTTGCACCGTGGGGCCGCCGCAGACCACACGATGGCCAATGGCAGACGGGGTGGGGAAGTCGCCGGAGTGGAGCGCGTCGACGACCATCTTGAAAGCCACGGCGCGGTTGGGCAGGGCGGGCGCTTGATCGACGAGCTTGTTGCCCTCTGCATCCTTGATCCAGAACTTGCCAAGATCGGTGCCGATGCCGTCGACCGCGCCTTCGTGCAGCTTGCGCCGTTCGCCGTTTCCGGCTTCATAGACAGAAAACTTGATGGAAGAAGAACCGCTATTGAGAACCAGTACCGGCAAAGACGTCATCGAGAAGAACCTCTAGGTGTTGGGGCTGCGGAAGGCAGCGGGTCAGCAAGTTAGCAAGTCAGCGAGTTAGCTGTCCGCTGCGGCGGACGTGTTAGCGGAACTGGCGGAGTTAGTAACTGACTAACTTTGTGGCCAGCGCCAGTTCTTAATCTCCGGCAAGTCGTCGCCATTTTCGGATACATACAGCTTATGACGCTGAATCTCTTCGGAGTACCATTGCTCGGCCGCGGCGATTTGCGGCTTGAGCCTGGGCACGCGCCTGATGGCGTCAAGCGCCAGTTGGAAGCGGTCGATGTTGTTGAGCACGCACATGTCGAATGGCGTGGTGGTTGTGCCCTCTTCCTTGTAGCCGCGCACGTGGATGTTGTCGTGGTTGTGCCGGCGATACGTGAGCCGGTGAATGAGCCAGGGATAGCCATGGAAGGCGAAGACCACGGGGACACCGACAGGGAAGAGCTGGTCGAAGTCCTCGTCGGGCAGGCCGTGGGGATGTTCGGAGGTGGGCTGGAGGGCCATCAGGTCCACCACGTTGACGACGCGGATGCGCAAGCCGGGGACGCGTTCGCGCAGCAGGCAGACTGCGGCCAGTGCCTCCAGCGTTGGCACGTCGCCGCAGCAGGCCATCACTACTTCCGGATCATCGTCGGACGCCCAGGGCCAGACGCCGAGGCCCGTTGTGCAGTGAGCGATGGCCTCGTCGATGGACAGCCACTGCGGGGCGGGCTGTTTGCCGGCGACGATGAGGTTGATGTAGTGGCGGCTGCGCAGGCAGTGGTCGGCCACAGAGAGCAGGGTGTTGGCGTCGGGCGGCAGGTAAATGCGCACCACGTCGGCTTTCTTGTTCATCAGGTGATCGATGAAGCCGGGGTCCTGGTGCGAGAAGCCGTTGTGATCCTGGCGCCAGACGAGGGAACTGAGCAGATAGTTGAGGCTGGCGATGGGTTTGCGCCAGGGAATCTGCCGCGTGACTTTCAGCCACTTGGCATGCTGGTTGGCCATGGAGTCGATGATGTGGATGAAGGCCTCGTAGCAGGAGAAGAAGCCGTGGCGGCCGGTGAGCAGGTAGCCCTCGAGCCAGCCCTGGCACATGTGCTCGCTGAGCACTTCCATGACGCGGCCGGTTTGCGACAGCTCTTCATCGACGGGAAGGGTTTCGGCCATCCAGGCTTTGCCTGTGCCGGTAATGACGTCGCCGAGGCGGTTGGAGGCAGTTTCGTCGGGGCCGAAGACGCGGAAGTTCTTCTCTTTTTGATTGAGGCCCATTACGCCATGGAGAAAATGGCCCAGGATGCGCGTGGATTCGAAGTCGTGCTGTCCGCGGCCCTCAATCTTCACCGCGAAGTCGCGAAAGTTGGGCAGCTTGAGTGGCTGAAGCAGCAGGCCGCCGTTCGAGTGCGGATTCATGCCCATGCGCAGTTTGCCCTTGGGCGCGATGTCTGCCAGATCTTCGCGGAATTTGCCCTTTTCGTCGAAGAGTTCCTCGGCCTTGTAGCTGCGCATCCATTCTTCCAGCTGACGCAGGTGCTCAGGCTTCTCAAAGATCTCGGAGAGCGGCACCTGGTGGGCGCGCCAGGTGTTCTCCACCGGCTTGCCGTCGACGAACTTTGGGCCGGTCCAGCCCTTGGGTGTGCGCATGATGAGCATAGGCCAGGCGGGCCGTCCGGTCGCGCCATCTTCGCGCGCGGCTTTTTGAATGGCTGCGATGCGGTCGAGCATGGTGTCGAAGACGGCCGCGGCTTGCTGGTGCATCACGGCCGGGTCGTCGCCTTCGAGGGTGAAGGGTTCATAACCGTAGCCGCGCATCAGGTCTTCCAGCTCGGCATGTGGAATGCGCGCCAGGATGGTGGGGTTGGCGATCTTGTAGCCGTTGAGGTGGAGGATGGGCAGGACAGCGCCGTCGGTGGCTGGGTTGAGGAATTTGTTGGAGTGCCAGCTGGTGGCCAGCGGACCGGTCTCGGCTTCGCCGTCGCCCACGACGCAGGCGACGATGAGGTCAGGATTGTCAAAGGCCGCGCCGTATGCGTGCACCAGCGAGTAGCCCAGTTCGCCGCCCTCGTGGATGGAGCCGGGCGTCTCCGGGGCCACATGGCTGGGAATGCCGTAGGGCCAGCTGAACTGGCGGAAAAGGCGCTTGATGCCGTCGCGGTTCTGCTCGATGTGGGGGTAGATTTCGGAATAGGAGCCTTCAAGATACGTATTGGCGACAATGCCGGGGCCGCCGTGGCCAGGGCCGATGATGTAAAGAATGTTGAGGCCGCGCTCGCGGATGAGGCGGTTCCAGTGCACGTAAAGAAAGTTGAGGCCGGGCGTGGTGCCCCAGTGGCCCAGCAGGCGAGGCTTCACGTCGTCGAGGGTCAACGGCCGCTCGAGCAGAGGATTGTCTTTCAGGTAGATCTGGCCGACGGAAAGATAGTTGGCGGCGCGCCAGTAGGCGTCCATTTTGGCCAGCAACTCCGGGCTCAGGGGGCCATTGCTCGCTGATTGATCGCTCACATTGCACCTCGCATTCTGGATTAGCTTGCCCGGCTCAAGGCTAGCAGCCGAAGGTTACAGTCATGGGTGATTCGTGTCACAAGGAGGTGAGACGACGGTTCAAGAAATGAGACTTGTCGCCCCATTCCGGTTCGATGCGGAAGGCGCGGTGAAGCGATGTGCGCGCCGATCTTGACAGACGCCAAACACAGGGGGTTCAATCGTTTGCTGGTGCTGAAGCATTGGGCATGCGGAACGAAGTGCCCAGGTACTTACAGGGAAGGCAGGCGGAGCGATGAATACTCTGCTGTGGATTGCGCAGGTCATTTTGGCGGGTGTGTTTCTTTTTACAGGTTTCTCGAAGATATTTGCCTATCGGCACTTGGTGAAAGTGGTGGAGTCCCGGTTGAAGGGCGCTCCGGTCGGGTTATCGCATGGGCGGGCTATGGTGGTAGGCCTGCTGGAGGTTGCCGGAGCGGCCGGAGTGCTGCTCCCCATGGACATTTGGCCTCCTCATATCTTTTTGCGGCTGGCATGCGTTGGGCTCGCTCTGCTGATGGTGGCTGCGGGCATCTACCACCTCCGGCGGCAGGAGTCGGCCGCGCCGTGCGTATCGTTGTTTCTGCTGGCGCTGTTTGTGATTGTGGGGCGCTGGCCCCGCTAGGTCCGTGACCGCATGAATTCGCACATTCGGGTTCGTAGTTTCCCACTCATCGCGATGAGGCCGCGATGAATGGGGCACCGAGCGTTTTTGTACGGAACTGGTACAAAAACAGGCGGTCAGAGACCTAGAGGCCGGCGCTTGAGTGCCATCCGCCGTAGCCCCAGCGCCGCGCTATGGGCCCGCCATTCCGATTCATCTTTACTTTGCCTCGCTTCGACTTTATATTTCGATCATCCCGGTTGGGATTTCGCCCCTGCAGCCTTTTGCAAACTCATGGGATTCGTTGATCGTTCCCTGATCGAATCGAGCATGTCGCGGCAAGATTTCTGGAACCAAGCAGAAAGGCGGAGGTATAGGTGAACGGACTGCATTGGGTTGCGCAGATTCTTCTGGCCGCGGTGTTTCTATTTGCCGGTTTCAGCGAGATCTTTTCCTATCGCAGTCGGACGGAGGTTTCGCCCGTCCGGCCTTCGCTGGGATTTCCCGGCCTGGCGTATGAACTGGCGCTCGCCATTGGGGTAGTGGAGATCGTGGGAGCCCTGGCCCTGGTGGTGCCGGTCGACCTGTGGCCGCCGGACATTCTTCCCCGGCTCGCGGCTGCCGGCCTGGCGCTGCTGGCAGTCGTTGGCGCCATTTATCACATGCGGCGGCGGGAGTCGGCCGCGCCCAATATTGCGCTTTTCCTGTTGGCGCTGTTTGTGATTGTGGGGCGCTGGCCACGGTAATCGCGGCGCGAGGCTCGCCGGCCTAGTTTGGAGAAACCGTCACTGGCACTTCAAGCGAGCCGGTGCGGCGTGCGGCGACGTCGTGAATGCCGATGCGCAGCGAGTCCTGGCCTGCGGGAAGATCGATCTCCATGCGGACAGGAATGCCGGAGGCCAAGAGCGATGCGAAGCGATCGGGCCGGATGGCGAGCTGGAAGCCGTGCTCGAGGTAGTTGACGCGATTGCCATCCGCGTCAAAGGCCACCAGGGCAAATTCGACGTAGGCCTGGTGCACGCCGTCGGCTGCCGTATCGAAGGCGATCCCATGCAGGTCCACAACCAGGTCGACAACATAGCGGTGCGGCGTTCCCTTGAGCGTGGCTGCCGCATCGCCGACCGGGCCTTGAATCAGCTTTGCACCCTTCAAGAGCGGATCGGTTGCCGGCAGCACCCGCGCATCGAAGGAGATCTGCGTGGCCGGAGGCGCGCCGTGGACGGTGGCGAGGGCAATCATGTTGGTTTCGCCGGGCCGATGCGGGGATGGTTTGTCCGGAGGGTCGGCGAAGTAGCCGCTGCGGTAGGTCAGCTTATAGGAGGCATTGTCGAGGCGGACCTTGAAGCGGTGGAACTCTCCGTCGAATTCGTTCCTGGCGGGCACAAAGCTGAGGGTGTAATAGCTGGAGCCGGCTTCGACGATATCCGCCACGGCGTCGCCGAATTCGTTGGTGTCTACATATGCCTTGCCGCCGGTATCCGCGGCCACCTGCCGCATCGCATCCTGTTCGAGGACGACCTGCTCGCGTTCCTGCATGTAGGCGCTGTTGGCCTGCGGACCCGCGACCGACGCGTTGGATTGCGATGGCGCCATGAGCCCCCGCGCATCGATCGGATCGATGGCCACGCGTGCGTCGGAGAGGATCTTGGTGGTCTGCCGCACATCGTCCATGTAGGTGCGGGCGGCGCCGAACTTGTCGTAGAGGGAGGGGTCGGGATCGATGACGAAGGGAAACGAGCTGGAGAACCAGATGACATTTTTGCGGCCCGGGATAGCGCTGAGATAGCGGGCCAGTTGCCGGAACGCTTCCAGCGTGATCCGGACTCGCTGGTCGGCCTGGTAGGAGAGGGTATCGGCCTGAAACTGCTGCAAGGCGGCCGCGGCGTCGATGGGGCCGTTGACGGTTCCGGAGATTGCGCCGGCTGCAAGGGCATCGTTGCTGGGAGAGTTCACGGGCGAGGTAGCCGCCAGCAGGTTGGTCGTCGTGTCCGTTTGTTGCGCCAGGGTTGCCGCGCCGGCCATGAGAGGCTGCTGGCCGGTGGCTTTGGGGCTCTTCAACAGTTTGCCAAGGGCGTCCATGTCGGTGGAGAAGTTGGTGACCATGCGCAGGCGCGATGAAAGCGTAAAGATCGCCAATGAAGTGCCGGGCTTGATCTTGCCCATATAGTCGATCATCTGGTGGCGCACGTTCAACTGGCCTTCGATGGACGTGTTCAGCGCGTCGAGCAGAAGCACCGTCACCGCGCTCGAGTCGGGAAACTCGGGGATGTTGGTGTAGGTGTGCGGCGGCAGGGAAGCCCGCTTCAACTTTGGGACGGAGCCAGGTGCGGCCGTATCGGGCGGGCGATGCTCGTCAAACGAGCGGATGGCCTGCTCCTTGCCGTCCTGGAAGAGATGGAAGCGGCTGCGATCGAGGCCGCGGACGGCTTTGTCCTTCTCGGTGACCATCACGTCCAGCAGCACCAGGTTGGAAGTGGTGCGGAGAAGGGTGCCCGAGCCGGCGGGAGCAGGGCTTTGTGCGGAGCCAGTGGACGATGAAGGCGCCTGGGCGCAGAGCGTTGCGGTTAAAGCGGTCAGCAGGAAAATGACAATAAAACCTGGAACGGAACGAAGAGGACGCATAAGGAGAGCCCTTTCACTCATTACACTGACGGGAAAACAGGCGAACTGGTTTTGGCTTTATTTGCATCATGAGCCTGCGGACGAGACTCGCGTCAGAAGTGGCGCTTCAGTTTGAGAATACGCGACTCAAAACCATACCACAGGGCGGTGGCGGCAATGGTGGAGGCGGCGAAGCGGAAGGCCACAACGGCGAGGTTGCCCAGGATGCCATAGCGGTCCATGCGCGCATCGAACCAGCCGAAATAGATGAAGATCGAGATATGAATCATGTAGAGGCCATAGCTTATGGTGCCGTAGAAAGCCAGCGGCCCGCGGCGCAGGGCGGCGTTGAGCGGATTGCGCGCGCCTGTCGACGCGATCAGGGCCAGCACGCCGCCGGCAAAGCCGGCCGCCAGCGCTGAATCGAGGAAAGCGGTGCCTCCGGCGATGGTGGCCGCAGCCCAAATACCAAGAACCATGCCGCCCAGTCCCATCCACAGCCAGACGCGGCGGCTGAGGGCGAGCGTGTGCATGCCCAGCGCCAGCAGGCTGCCCCAGGCAATGCCGTCGAGGTGGATGAGCGTGTGGGTGGGCGTGAGCCAGGCGTGATGGCCGAGACGCAACAGCGGCGAGCCCGCAAGCGCAGAGAGCAGGACGGCCAGGAGCATCCAGGGCTTGCGCAGATAGCGCACCAGCGGCGCCCAGAAGAAGTAATACTGCTCTTCGATGCAAAGCGCCCAGGTGGGACCGATGGCCGGGGGCAGAGTGAGGTGGAACAGATTCTGCACAAGGAAGATGTAGGCCAACCACGGCGCGGTCTTGATGGCGTCTGTCACGCTGGGTCCGATGAACCAGGGCGCGCTGAGGTAAACCACCACGAGCAGCAGGATGTAGACCGGCCAGACGCGCAGCGCGCGGCGCGCATGGAAGTTATGGAAGTAGCGCGGCTTGTCACGCGTCGTCAGTAGAATCGACGTGATGAGGAAGCCGCTGAGGATGAAAAACAGGATCACTCCAGCCCATCCCCAAAGCGAGGCGTAATAGATCCATGTTCCCTCAAGCCGCGGATGGCAGTGATAGAGCACCACCCACAAAATCGCTAAGCCGCGCAGGCCCTGTAACTCGGGGATATAACTGGGCAGCCAGGTTGGGCGTTGGATGGTCAAGGGCTTAATCATGACTCGCCATCGATATAAATGCATCGGAGCCCATGTCCAAGTCTATTTCGACCGCTACTCGCATAACGGTCCATTGCTCTTGACTCTTTTGTATTCGGGGTCAGAGAGAGTAATTTCTTTTCGGATCATCTTCTGCAATTTGCGAAGCGCCCGACCGTCCATTTCGTCACACGAAGTGACCGCATCCCACACGTCGCCCGTCTCCGTGTCAACGACGTAGTTCCCCACCGTCATACTTCCCTGAGGCTCACCCGCCCAATAAACATATGCAAAGTAGAACCTGGGGCGATCCCCATCCTGAGAAATCTCCATACCAAACTTTGGAAGACGCTTCAATTTCGCAGGCAAAGCCGCCCTGACCAGCGCCTCGGCCTCGCCCTTAGTAACGGTTCTCGACTCACGCACCGAATCGGCTCGGCAGGGCACGGTCGCGAGAACGAGGATCGCGACAGCTACGAGAGATTCCTTGAGCATGGCCTATGAGTCACCTCCGCCAGTTTCTTTCTGTTAATCCCTCCGAACCCCCCGCTCCCTCACCCGGCGGCCAACTCCTTTGCGCGTTGCGTGGCCCGCATGACAGCCTTGATCAGCGTTACGCGCAGGCCGCCTTCTTCCAGCTCCAGAATGCCGTCGATGGTGCAGCCGGCGGGGGTGGTTACAGCGTCTTTGAGCAAGGCTGGGTGGTAGCCGGTTTCGAGCACCATCTTGGCCGCGCCGAAGGTGGTTTGCGCGGCCAGTTGCGTGGCGATCTCGCGGGGCAGACCGACCTTCACGCCGGCTTCGGCCAGTGCCTCGATGATGATGTAAATGTACGCCGGGCCGCTGGCGGAAAGGCCGGTCACGGCGTCCATGTGCTTCTCGTCGACCACGACGGTGCGGCCCACGGTCTCGAAGATCCGCTCCGCCAGCTCCATTTGCGCGGGGGAGACGAAGCGGCCGCGGCACAGGCCGGCGGCGCCCGCGCCCAGGGCCGAGGGCGTATTGGGCATGGCGCGGATGACGGCGATGTCCATGCCCGCGGCTTCTTCGATGGCGCGGGTCTTGACCGAGGCCGCGAAGGAGACAAGCGTCTTGGCCGTGGTGAGCGCGGGGCGAATCTCCGCAATCAGGTCAGGAACCTGAAACGGCTTGACGCCGATCAGGATCAGGTCGGCTTGGCGGGCGGCTTCCAGGTTGTTTGTGCTCACGTCCACGCCCCATTGGGTGCTGAGAGCAATGGCGCGCTCCGCGTGGCCGACGGTGGCGTGAATCTGGTCGGGAGAAAAGAGGTTCTGCTTCAGGAATGCCTGGAGCAGGATGCCGCCCATCTTTCCGGCGCCCAGAACGGCTACGTGAAGGTTCGGCAGTTGCGCAGGTACTTCGGTGGCCTCAACGGCTATCTCTGCCATTTTTCCCTCGAATCGGATGAACTTGGTAAGAAAGTCAAGGATACTCGCATCGGCTCGGAGGTGTCTCCATCTGGTGATGACCGGTTATCGAGGCCAGCGAGAAACCCGTTGGCCCAAGGCTGAGGATGTTGACCTCATCGGGAATCTTGTGCCCCTAACCCCTTTGTTTTGGTTTTGGCGCGAAAAAGCGAGAATCACGTAACGTGTTTGTTTTCAATGAGATAAAAAGAGCGTGATTGATGTAACATGTTTGTTTTCATCAGGATGGGGCGAAAGGGGGGGAGGGGGGTACCCTATGTAGCAGATTCAGGGTCCAACTCCAGGGTTCAGGGTTCAGGGTTCAGGGTTCAGGGTTCAGGGTTCAGGGTTCAGGGTTCAGGGTTCAGGGTCCAGGGTTCAGAGATCAGAGATCAGAGATCAGAGATCAGAGATCAGAGATCAGAGATCGGAGATCCAAGCTCCGGGCGGGCGATTTTTGGTTGTTCCGATTCGATTGTGCGCCAGGAGGAGGAAATCATGTGCAAACTATCTGCGGAATGGTGGAGGGCTCCCGGAAGCACGGCGAAGGCCAAGATGGGACGCCGGGCATGATGCGCGGCGTCCTGGATGCAAGCCCGACGGATGGGTGTTTACTGCATTTGCAGGCCGTCGCCGGCGAGCGCGGCCTTCAGGGCCGTGTCCATCTGTTGGGTGCGATCGGCGACGGGCCATGCGGAGTTCCACAGCAGCACGCCGCCGTAGGTGGTGAGCGTCTTCTGCTGCATGGCGATGGCGCTGAAGACTGTGGTGGCCCAGGCACGATACTCCAATGCGTAGAGCCCATCGTTCTCGGTGCCTGGCACGGGGTTGCGCAACTGGGCGACGAAGGTCCCGCTGTGGGCAATAGCCCTGGCCAGCGAATCGCCCGGCAGCCGGTCCTGGTTAAAGATGCAGTTGTACAAGACTCCGTCGGGCGAGTCCTGTGCGCCTTTTGAGCCTTCCCCTTTCGGCACTTCGTTGGCCGCGACGAAGGAGACCGCCACGCCATTCTTGTCGTTTGGCTTGCCGAATGCGGCAGCGGCTCTTTCCAACTGGTCGCCGGCGGTATTTCCGGCGCCGTAGGCCTTGGCCGCCATGTGTGCATTCTCCACCGCTTCCCCGTTTGCGGTGGTGGCGGCAACGTCGCCCTTGGACTCGGCGGCGGCCTTCGAATAGTCGATCTCCTGTGCAGAGACGTCGGAGACCGATTGCAGCACCAGCCGAGCTGTGTATGCGTTCAGGTTGCCAAAGCCGGACCATCCGCTGATCTTGCCCGCGCTGTCGCGGGTGACGCCGGCCGTGGCTACCCCGTCGAGGCGGCCTACAAGGGTTGCGCTCACCTTGAATTTGCTGCACGCCAGGCACATGGCGTTCTCTTTGAACTGCGCCGAGAGCAGGGAATCAAACTGCTTGAAGTCCTTGCTCTTGTCGAGGATGACCGGGGCCCGCTCGGCGGCGTTGACGGTTCCGGTGAAGTTGTGGGCCGGCTGGAGTTCAACCACGGCAACCGGGCCGGCCTTTGCTTTTGTGCCCTCCGGATAGGACAGCCAGATACCGTTGATCAACTGGTTGCAGCCGGTGCCCTCGATGGTAAAGCGGTCGAAGCCGGCCGAAACCGTGCCCTTGATGCGGACGATCTTTCCGTTGAAGGAGGCGGGGTCCTTGAGGATATCGCAAACGGTTGCATCGACCGCCTGGGCATGCAGGCAGCAGGAAAAGGCTCCCAGAAGAACGAAGGTGAAGAAGCGCTTCATGAGTCTCTCTTTCGCGAATGGAATGACCTTCGACCGCGGCCCTCCTGGAATGGGCTGCCGCGGAAGGCACGACAAAATCAACTCAAAAGGCTATCACGGATGGGGACCTGCCGAAAGTGGCGTGCCGCTGGTCCAAAGGCGCTTCACAATCCAGTGCTGCCCGGATCCGATATTCGTGGCTCTGCCAACACCGGAACTATACTCTCCAGATGAACGTTTCGACGGCAACTGCCATTCTGGCGTCACCCAAGGTTGAAGAAGCGATCCAATCCCTCCCCCGCACTTCGTTCGGCGCCTGCGCAATGCGGGCCATCGCGGCAGGCTGCTGCCTCGCGTTCGCTCTTGCATCGGCGTCGCGGGGTGCGAATGCGCAGCAGTTGCAGTACCGGTCGCCGTTCCTGGCCGTCGAACTGGCAGCGGACCAGCCGAATTTCGCCGCGCTCTCCGTCGACTCGCTGGGCAAAGGGAAGCTGGACGTGAATGCGATGCTTCCCCTGGCGCCCTCATCGCGCTACGCGGTCACGCGCAATGGAGAGACGATTGAATACCGCGTGCCGGGAGCGGAGGGCGCGCCGGCGTGGAGTTTCACGTTCAACACACGCGGGATGGTGATGCACTCCTCCTACTCCGCAAAGAACGCGCCGCAGCCGCTGGTGCTCGGCTTCGACCCCATCGTCACGCATGCCACACTGCTGGGATTGCTGAATGACCAGGGACAGATGCGGCTGCCCGCGCTGCTGCATTTTCCCGATCATGGAACGTTCCGCATCACCAGTGCCACGCCGAGGCTTGCGCTGGGTTACGACGCATTGCGCGGAGAGCAGAACTTTGTCCGGGTCACGTTTCCGGCAGCCAGCAAGTACCAGCCGGAGCTTGAGTACCGGCTGGAAGTCACGGCCATCTATCCGGCCGATGCAAAGATCGACAACGATCCACGCTATGACGGCTATCGCAGGGACTTTCTGAATATCCTTCAGATCAGTCCGCGGCGGCGTGTGCTGGCCAACAACGCGGCCAGCGATGCTGTGGCCTTCACGCTGTTTGAGTACTCGATGATGGCGGTGCGCATGCCGCCGCTTGCCGAAGGCCTGAGCGCCAACGACATTCTGCGGCAATCGCTCGATCGCTACATTGGCGGGATGAAGGGCTACGGAATCAAGCAATACGATGAAGACTCGTCCCTGGTCGACGAGACTCTTGATACTTATCCGTCTCTGGTGATGGCCTCCGCCGATTATGTGCGCGCCAGCGGCGACAAGGAGTGGCTGAAAAGAAACTATTCCGTCCTTGCGGCCTGGGCAAACAAGATGATCGAGTTCGATCGCGAAGGCGACGGTTTGATGGAGTATCCGGAAAGCGGCAACGCAGGCTCGTGGACCAGGAACTGGGCCGTCGAGAGCTTCAACGACGACTGGAAGAACCAGCAGTGCTGCGTGCAGCACCCATCGAACTGGTGGGATACGATCGGCTTTGGACACAAAGACGCCTACTCGAATGCGCTCGCCTACAGGGCCTTCAACGACATGGCCGAGCTGGCCGGCCAGGCCGGGCACGACGACGGAGCGCGGCTCTACAGGCGCCGGGCGGAGATGCTGAAGGCCGCATACTTCAAGACTTTCTATAATCCGGCGACCGGTGTGCTTGCCGGCTGGAAGAGCGCCGACGGCAAGTTACACGACTATTACTTCCTGTTTGTTGCCGGCGTTGCGGTGACTTATGGCGTGGTAACTCCCGAGCAAGGCAACAAGATATGGGATAAGTTACTGGCCAAGATGAAGGAAGTGGGATATGACCACTTTGAATACGGCTTGCCCGGCAACCTGATCCCGGTGCGCCGCGACGACTACACGGTGCGTTCGCAGGGCTCCGGAGGGTCCGACAAGGAAGATGGTTCCGGCGGCTTTCAATACTACGAGAACGGCGGCGCTACGGCTTGCTTCGCGTACTTTACCATTCAGGCGCTGCGCGATCTGGGCCGCGACAAGGAGGCCGACGCCATCCTCTACCCTATGTTGAAGTCGTTTGAGTCAGGCGGCTTTCAAGGCCATGGGCCCGATGGCAACAGCTACGACTGGAAGGGGTGGGACGGCAGCCCGCGCGGCTATGAGGGCCTGCTGGTGGATGGGTATCTGACCCTGCTGGCCGCGGCGCCGCCTGAAGCTCACAAGTAATGTTGCGAACAAGGCTGCGCGGCCGCGCGGGAGCAACTTTCAAAAAGCGGGCTTGAGGTTAGCTCGAGTTTCTCACAGACGGTGCGACGACCCAGTAGTCGAGGTCCGGCGAGGCCCCTGAGGGCCGGGAGGCCCTCAGGACAGCCGGTCTGGAGACCGGCGGTACGAATCTTGGCGACCTAATGAGAAATGCAAGTCAGCTCTTTTGTCCTCGGATTATTTGTCCGAGACGGCTTTCTGGGCGGCGATCCAGGCGTCGATGCGGTCGCTGAGGACGTCGAGGGGCAAAGCGCCGGAGTCGAGCACCTGGTCGTGGAAGGCGCGCAGGTCGAACTTGTCGCCGAGAGCTTTCTTCGCCCGGTCGCGGAGTTCGAGGATCTTCAACTGGCCGATCTTGTACGAAAGCGCCTGGCTGGGCCAGGCGATGTAACGGTCCACCTCGGCCTGGATGCTGGTGTCGTCGATGTTGGAGTGGTCGTGGAAGTACTGGACCATCTGGTCGCGGGTCCAGTGCTGGCTGTGGACACCGGTGTCGACGACTAACCGGATGGCCCGCCAGATATCGCCTTCGAGACGGCCGTAGTCGGAGTAGGGGTCCTGGTAGAAGCCGACGTCCTTGCCAAGCCGTTCGGCGTAGAGTCCCCAGCCTTCGGAGTAGGCGGTGTAGCCCTGGTTTTTGCGGAAGGTGGGAATATCGTCCAGCTCCTGGGCAATGGAGATCTGCAGGTGATGGCCGGGAAGGCCCTCGTGATAGCTCATGTCCTCGACCTGGTAGAGGTTGCGGTCGGTGGCGTTGTAGGTATCGATGAAGAGGCGGCCAGGGCGGCTGCCGTCGGGTGCGCCACGCTCGTAGTAGGCGGGCGCGGAGGTCTTCTCAAGATATTCGGGAACCGGGACGACTTCGAACTTCGCCTTGGGCAAACGGCCGAAGAGCTGCGGAAGCTTGGCCTGCATGGGCGTGAGGTAGCTGTTCACCGCCGTTAGTAACGCCTCGCGCGAGGCGGGATGCAGCTTGGGATTGGCCTTGAGGCTGGCACGGAAGCTGGCGAGATCGTTGAAGCCGAGCTTCTGCGCAATCGCCAGCATCTCGGATTCGTCGCGCTTGACCTCGTCCAATCCGATCTGGTGAATCTGGTCGGCGGTCAGGTCGGTGGTGGTGGTGCGGCGAATGAGGAACTGGTAGTACTTTGCGCCGTCGGGAAGGGAAGAGATACCGGGATCGGCGCGGCCGGCGGGGACGTAGCTGACCTCGAGGAAGCGGGCGAAGCGCAGGTAGGCGGGCTGTACTTCGAGGGCGATGGCGTCGAGAGTGTCCTTTTTGATGCGCTCCTGGTCGAGGGGCTTGATGGCGTCGGGGAATTTCTTGAGCGGAAGGGCAAAGGGCGAGTCTTCGGGCTTTTGCGCGGCCATGGCCTGCACCTGCGCGAGGACTTTTTCCAGCAGGTACTTGGGCGGGACGCGGTGATCCTGGATGCCGATGGCCATGTTGGCGGTGACCTGGTCGAAGGCTTTGGGAATCTGGTGCAGGCGGGCGATCCAGTCGTCGTAGTCCTTGACGGCGGTGAAGCTGAGCTGGGCGACAAGCTGGGGATACGTGGTGTGGATGCCGCTCATCTGGTTGACGGGCATCTCCCAGGGCTTGAACTCGGCGGCTTCCTGGCTTTCGGTGAGGCGGCGGAGGAGCAGATCGCGGCTGATTTTTTCCTGATCGGTCAGGCCGGCGGTGTCGATCGCGGCCATTCGCATGAGGAGGGCTTCTTCGCGAGCCAGGGTTTCGTTGTAGGCCTTGACGGAGTCGTCGGAGATCTTGTCATTGAAGCGCTTGTCGCCGAGCGAGGAGGCGAGCTCCGGGTCATGGACGAGGTTGTCTTCCCAATAGTCGGTGAAGATCTGGTTGAGGGCCTTGCGATTGGCGTCGACGGAGGCGGGCGGGGCTTGCGGGCGCAGGACCACGGGAGAAACGAGCAGCAGAAACGCGGCGATGGCCAGGAGTGGGAGACGCGAAGTGGACAACGGAGGGACCTCGGGGTGGAATGTGGCCTTGAAGTCGAGTGTAGAACGGGAAGGCAGGGAAAGGGCAGGGAACAGGGGAGGGCAAGGGATAGGGGATAGGGAATAGGGAACAGGGAGCAGGGAACAGGGAACAGGGAACGGGGCGCGGTCGCGATTTTGGGCCGACGAAAGTTGGGGGTTTGTCGGGGTAGAAGCCGACGAATTGGGCGTGGAAGTGAGTTTTTCGCGAAAAGTCGGGCGGTGGCCGTAGCTATTTTGAGCAGACGTCGTGGAAGGGGCGGACGAAAACACGAGAAAGTGCCTCAAAATGGGCTGATTTTGGCGCGAAACCGGGGCAGAAGACCGAGGTCAGGGGCAGATGCCGGAGATGGAAACTGGAGTCTACCGGGTTGGTTGTTGCCTGCCAGCGGGCGTAGGCGCGTTCTAGTGCAATTAATGGGGTTCAACACCTGGACGAGTGTAGACCGTGACCGTCCGTTCAATATCACTACGGCCCGCGGTGCCGACCTTAGGTTTATCACAGCTCCGTGGTTCAAAATCTCCCCAGACCTGCTCCAGGAGGCCTTGCAGTTGCGTTTCATAGGTGGTCTGCGGAGTTTGCCCGAGGAGGCACTCGGGCCAGCTCTTGCCTTCCAACTCAAGCATCCGGTGGGGCATACTCCACAGGAATGCTAGGGATGGTTCCAGATCGAAGTCGCTGGCGAATTCACGTGGGTGGCAGCTGTCCTTGTCCTCGTCGTATTCGATTCGCATGCCTTCGTAGATCGTGAGCTGGTCGAGGCCGGCAAGCAGATCACGCAATTCGTTTAGTGCGGGGCAGTCGTCGCCGTATTTAATAATCGGCAGGTTTCCCGGTGCTCCTCCGCACTGCATCACCAGGCCTGCGGCCTGGAGTTTGGCCTCGCCGGGAAGGCTTGATTTGCCGATGAGGGTCGCCTGCTCGGATGCCCAAGAGGCGAGGGACCCTGCGGGAACTATGGGCTTGGCGGAATCTCTTGCCGCCGTCTGCGGAGTTCCGACCACTATGCCTCCGATTCCTGAGATGTACTTCGCAGAAAAGCCCCCTACGGTGACGACGCCGGCGTGCCCAAGTCTGTAAGGGTGCGCTCCCTTGGCACAGGCTCGCCGGTACACGGTTCCGTCGGGGCCGACGATAGGTCTTACCAGTCTTCCGTAAGTTGCGCAGAGCTTCTTATCGGTCCAGCCGCCGGCTAGGACGTACGGACCCATTTCCGCGCTGCCGATCCTCAGCAGAAGCTCTTCCCCGCTTATCTCCGTCCAATCGTTTGCAACAAAGTAGGGATGCAGGGTTTCATCGCAACCCACCTTCACGGTTACCTCTACGCTCGGGCAAATTGATGGAAGGATCGCTCTCAGCCCGCTGTCTGCGTCGGTTACTTTGATTGGCGCGAGCAGGCCCCCCTCCCCGAATGGTGCTTTCCTTAACTCGACGACGACCCTTGTGCCTCCGTCGCGCAGGTATTCGGCCTTTGTTGCTTTGCGAAGGATTGGTCGCAATTCCAACCCTGACCTGAACTCGAGAGTCGAGGTCGACTCTTTGGCCGCATCGAAGCGCTGAGAGGTTACGCTCACTACCTCTCCGAGCATAAAAACGGAAAAGAACCCAATTCCAAAGCGGCCGATTGGCTTCATCCCCTTGGCAAGGAGCCCGGGGAGTTCTGCCCTCACCTCGTCAGACGACCAGAAGGAGTTTCCAAAGTCCAGGAGGGTCCCTGTGAGAGTTCTTGCGGACATGCCGACACCGTTATCCTCAAAAAAAAGCCGCCATTTCTCTCCCTCCAGCTCCAGCCAGATTCTCACGCACCCATACGCCGCGGGTCGGTTCTCCAAAAGGCGGCGCGCAGAGATGGCATCCGTGCCGTTCTGAATTAGCTCTCGAATTGGGACGGAGTTGTTGCGGCCGTATAGGTGGGCACCGCCCAGCATTTCAGCGACGCGTGGGACGTCGGCAACCCTGATGGACGTCTCGACGGGCTCCCATTCTTTCGTCTTGATCAACTCGGCCATCGCCTTAGGAGGCTCCGCACCACGAACCCGCTTTGCCGCCAAACGAGGGCGTTTGGAGTCTTCGAGGAGGACGTCGCATTCTCGAAGCTCCCTGTCAACCATGCAGACGGTGTCGAAGCACAACCACCACGCGTCGGCATCGGCGAGGCCGAACTCGGGTCCGGACGTGAATACCAATACGTCGGAATCGATTCGCGGTTTGGCAAGCTTTCCTTGGAAATTCCAGTGGAGCTTGGATAAACCCTCGGGCCGGAGAAGAAGCGCCAGGAACCTTGGCGCCCTGCGCTCATCGATGTGGGCGGCGTCAGCCGCCCACAAGAGGCAGGCAAGCTTCAATGGATCAACCGTCCAAGCGCCGGGAGCTGAGCTTATCGCACCGACCGTAGTTGGAAGAAGGGCCGGCAACTGGGTCACGGACACGTGATGGCTCGCGGCGATTTTCCCAATGACACAGCCGTAAAACTCGCGCAAGTCTTCGTTGTCGATTAGGTAGCTCCGCCCGCCGCCATCGTTTGGCCAAGATACGAACGGAAGATCTCCGGCTCGTTTAGCGTGGAGGGAACGAAGAACGCGCGCCAGGATCGACTTCCGGAGGAGCTCTGGCGGATCGCCCGCCCAATCCGGTGGTGCCTCACCATCGCTGGCAGCGCCGATGTATGCCATGACGTTGTCTTTCCATTCTGTTGTGCAATAGATCTCGGGGAGGCCCCCGGGTAAGCCGCGAGGGCCATCCCGGCGTCGTGGGGCAGAATCGCCGCCCCGAGAACATAAGCCTCGGCCGGGTTTATTGGGTATTCTCCGCCCGCAATCGTGCTTCCAGTCTCCCAAAGGGCGTCGAGGTGCGTGATGTCGTGTACCGTGAGCCCGGGAATGTCCTTGGGGATCAGCGCAACAAGTGGTTCGACTTTCTTGCGTAGATTCACGTACTCCTTGCGGATTACAATCAATCCCCCCACTCGTTACAACGTTATGCCCCCACTGAATACAACGTTATGCCCCCAGTAGGGAGCCTTGGGAGTGTACTCGATATCATCCACACCGTAGGAGTGCGGCAGACCGCCGCCAGCCTGAAACCGGCGGGGTCGGTTCGGCTCGGCTCCGGTGACCGGGCTCACTCGAAACTTCCGAATCGGCGACAATCCGACCGCGATCGCTGCCAAGTCCATGGTGAGCAGGCTACGATATTGATTGAAATGGCTGAAGACCCTTTTCAAGTCCCAGAATCACGAGCCATTCGGCTGCTGAACTCTGTCCGATATGTCGACCTACGCGAAATCTCCGAACCAAATAAGCGCGTGTTTAACGCGGTGAGAATCGTCGTGGAAGAAGCCGTCGTCAATGAGGCGGCGATAGCTGTTAGTGACCGACCTGAGCTTGCGAGTGTGCTGGCAGGAGCGCACCCCATAGAATCGGTCGATGGATGCAAGACGTTTTCTCTATCGTGGAAACACTATCTGGCTTACCTGGTTACTGAGGAACTCGTGGGGTCAAACGCTCCTAGCGGCTATGACGACGAGGTCTACACGGGCAGGATTCTGCGGGTCTATACGAAGTCACACTTTCTCGACCACGTTATGCGCGATACAGGTGGTCACACCCAAGAAATTCTGCATTACAAACTCATCTGCCTCAACCACCTTATCGACGTGGTTTCTTACTGTTCTCCAGAAGTGAAAGTCCTTGCAGGCGGTGAAGGATTCACCGACCAAGAGACTTGGCTTCAATAGCTTCTCGGGGCGTATTACCGGCTATGCGGAACTTTGCCAGATTTTCGCCGGGTCGAGCCCTGGCGGTTCGATCTTGGGCTGGCCGGCAGCAAACCGCTGCATCCAGCACTATTCTTTCGGGGTGGCGGGATTGGGTTGTACTGTGTGGCGGGATAAAAGTGAATTGTTAACCGTGCAAGTGGCGGCATAACCTTGTACGCAGTGGGGGCATTCGATTGTAACCAGCACTCCTGCCGAAAGAAGTTCCGCTCGTCGCCAAAGCGACCATCCCCTGGCGCGGCAAAGGCGGTTTCCCAAAGTGACGAGTCCTCGTAATTATTCATCGTTTGGCCTCTTTCGCTTCAAGAAGCTGGAACTGGCCTGAGATCTTAGTGCTGCTTCATATAGTACGACTTAGCTCTCGGTGAGTTTCACGTCTGTGTTTGGCTTGGCCTGTGTCGAGCGTCGATTAGCTTTGAGCGCTTGCGCAGTCCGCTGCGGGGAATGCCGCTGCCCCGCTCGGTTGGTGCGCTCCTCGAAGGCTGATCGGTAACGACGAGTCGGCCAGTGTGTGCCGATCTGCCTGGGCGCGATCCTGGGTTGACGCCAACAGGTCAATGCGCTTGGGGAGCGCGACTTCGTCGCGGGGATTGATTTTCTATCGGGGTGGGTTGCGGTGCGGCACGGTTGAAGAGGATGCGGAAAAACTCCAGGTCCGTGGTAAGTTCCAGCTCCCTATTCCCTCTGGGGGCTGAACAGGCTGCGGAAAAAGACCAGTTTCCCGATGAAAGGCCCGAAAGGCGTACCTCAGGGGCTAAAGCCCACATTGATTCGATTGGCTTTTTGCCGGGGATAAATCCCCGGCCTACCGCCCGAATGAGTTTTTCCGCAGACTGTGGAGCCCCGTTCAATTTTTGGGACTTTTCCGTACGGGCTGAAACCCGTACCCTTCAAGGCCACGGCTCATTCGGCGGGCTCGGCGCGACTTCGTCGCGTGGGTTGATTTTCTGTTGGGGTGGGTTGCGATGCGGCCCGGCTAAAGCCGTGCCCTTGTTACAAAACATCTGGAGATTTACAGGGAAGCGGGCTGTTCTGCAGCCTCTTGAGCGCGAATTCGTCGCGTGGGTTGATTTTCTGTTGGGTGGGTTGCGGTGCGGCACGACTGAAGTCGTGCCCTTTCAAAGCCGCTGCTCCTTCGGCGGCTTCGGCGCGGCTTCGGCGCGTGGATTGATTTTCTGTTTTGTGGGTTATTGCCATGCTCCTGCGGCGACCATACCGGCCCAATACCAGGGATGCGTGCTCTGGCCGGCGGCGCGGCGCTGGGCCAGCATGGCGCGAGCGGCCAGCCACGCCGAGTCCGCGGTGGAGCGATGAAATTCGAGGCGCTGGCGGTAGAGCGCCTCGACGTAGCGACGGGTCATTTCATCATCGACGGGCCAAAGCGTCATGACGATGCTGCGCGCCCCGGCAATGCGGAAGGCGCGCTCCAGGCCCAGGACCCCCTCGCCATCGCTGAGTTGGCCATTGCCAGTGTTGCATGCGGAAAGAACTGCCCAATCGACGCCGTCGAGATCGAGCGAGGCAATCTGCTGCGCGGTGACGATGGAATTTCCGCGGTCGGCATTGACCCCGGCAAAGACCAGGCCCGAGTCGAGCAACGGATTCCCACCCCCGCAGCTTTTATTCATCAGGAAGGTGTGCGTGGCAACGTGCAGCACGCGCGATTGCCCGGCTGCGCGTAAAAAGGCATCGCTTGTTGCCGCAGGGCCGGTGAGCACCGTTGCCCGTTCCCCGCTTCCCCAGCGCTTCCAAAGTGCGGAGACATCCACGGCCTCCTGGGCGGCTTCGGGCAAGGGTGGAAATCGCACCTTGTTCAGGTCTTCACAAATCGCTGGTGCGCCGCGCAATTTTGCGCTGGCGGCGACTGTCTGCGTCTGGTCGAAAGACGGGCCGCCGAGCGCGAATAAGCCGGATTTCCTGTGAGACGGCGCAGCAGACAGAAGATCGCGCTCGCTGGAGAGGACATGGATCACCGGGCTGCGATCTACAAGGTAACCGTCGCCTTCGGGCAGGCTGGCAAAGGGAATCAGATTGAGCATGCGATCGGGAACAACCAGCACCAGGTTCGCGCCCTTGCGCGCCTCGGCCAGCGGATCCCAAACGACCTTGCGCAGTGCCAGGGCCGCATCGCGGTAAGCGCGCTCATTGATTGCCGAGCCTAATCCGCCGCTCAAGGATTCGCGGTCGACGGCCTTGCGCATTTCGATGGTCAGATCGTCGATGGTTTTAGAAGGGCCCAGATCGAAGACCGGAATACGTTCAGTATCGCCGCGCAGCACGAAGGCGATATAGGAACCGGTAAAAACGCGCTCCGGATCGACCTTATCCACAGCCACTTTGCCATACGCCATATAGGAGACCAGAACCGCGCCCGGAGGCAGGCCGGCGCGCAGATCCTTCACCGTGATCGCGTCCTGGCGCTCATCGGCGCGTACCGTGGCACTGTGCTCTGCCAGCGCGCGCTCGATCTTTTCCATTTGCGCCTCTGCCTCGGCAACGGCTTTGCTCTTCCCCGCTGTGCCGGGCTTGATGGCATCGGCTTCGAGCACTCGATTGCGCGCCTGCTGCAAGTCATTGAGTTGTTGCGCCAGATGCGGATCGTTGGTGGAGTTCAGATTGCGCTGACGGCGGGCGATTTCATCGGCCACCAGGGCCCGTGACTGCACCACTTCCTCGTAGGTGGGTTCGGTGGGAAGCTCTGGATGCCTGGCCAGCAGGGAGAGCGCCACGTGAATTCCGAGCGGCCGCCGTTTGAAGTATTCCAGCGCCTGGATTTCGGGCAGCGTGCGGGCCTGCAACACAGCTTTTTCGCGTCCCAGGCGGGCGGAGAGCAGAGCTTCCCCGGCAGCATGCTTGAGATCGCCCCCGGAGGCCAGCGATCGCGCGAAGCCGAAGTGGTCCCAGGCAAGATAATCGGAGGTCAGATAGGGATCAGCCAGTGCAATTTGAAAGCCCTTCCAGGCCAGATCGAATTGCCCGGTGCGCGTGTACAGCTCAGCCAGATTGCCTTGAATACCGGCCAGCAGCGAGTTCTGAGGGCCGCTGGCCCGCGCGATCAGCTCGATCGCACGGTTGTAGTGCTCGATCGCCCTTGGAAAATCGGCGATTTGCAGGTACTGAACGGCAGCATCGTTCTCCAATGTGCCGCGCTCGATATCGCTCAACCTGGCGCCGCTTGCGACTTCGAGAGCCTCTTCCATGTCGGCAACAGCGCCTGCGCCGTCATGCGTCAAGGATCTCAGTACCGAGTGAGCGGTCAATGCTTCGATCAGTATCTCTTCGTTGCCAGCCTTCGCTTTGCGGCCTATCTCGATGGCCTTGCCGCTGGCGCTTAACCCAGTCTTGTAGTCTCCGAGAGTCCGACAAACCTCGGCCAGCGTGGTGTTGGCGTTCATGGCAACGCCGGAATCAGGAAACAGCTTTTCCGCTGTTTCCAGCGCTTGTTCGGCCAGTGGACGCGCTTCGCCTGCTCGATCCAAACCATTCAAAACCTGGGCCGTATCGTCGATGGCCTCAAGCGATGGAACGCTGTCTGGACCCAGAGCCGCCGCGGCAACCGTCCTCTCACGCTGCGCGCGAGCGAGCGTGGCGTCGTCAACCTCCTGCTCTTCCAATTCGGCCTGAATCATGGCATGAAGCGCGGCAGCCACTTCCGCGGTGTTGCCGGGATGCGATTGCTCGGCGAGTTTCAGGGCATCGGCGTCTGTGGCGATTTCGTTCTTCGGCGCAGGAGGCTGTCCGCGATCAGCCGCTTGCTGGGCTGCGGCGAACTGTGCGGTCCAGACCACCGTTGCCCAAAAGATCCACTTGTTCATTTCGATTCCTCTTGCCAGACTGAACGCGGGTGACTGGGCAAGAGTATGACAGAAACGCGCAGCCGATCCAAAGTCATGCGCGTGGTCGAGCAGGGAATAGGGAATAGGGACCACGTGCCCCGGGGGCGAGGATCGCTTGCTGGGGTGCTGGCCTTGGGGGATGCGGAGGGCGAGAGAAAAGAAGATCAGTGCGCGAGGATGGTTTCGTTGGCGAGGATGCGGTAGAGGGTGGAACGGCTGATCTGGAGCTGGCGGGCGGCGCGGAGCTTGTTGCCGCGATTGAGGTCGAGGACGTACTGGACGTGATGGCGGATGATGGCGTCGAGGGAGAGGCTGCCGGGCTGGCCGATGGGCTGGGGTTCGGGCGGCGGGGGCTCCTGGCCGTTGGGCAAGGCGAGGTCGTCGGGGCGGATGACGCCGTTGACGGCTTCGAGCAGGGCGGTTTCGAGGACGGATGCCAGTTCGCGGACGTTGCCGGGCCAGGTGTGCTGGAGGAGGCGGGCCAGGGCGCCGGGGCCAAGCAGGACAGGGCGCTGCTGGTAGCGGGTGCAAAGGCGGTCGAGCAGGGCCTGGGCGAGGGGCGCGATGTCTTCGCGGCGCATGCGCAGCGGGGGGATGGCGAAGCGGACGGCGGAGAGGCGGAAGGCGAGATCGGGCAGAAGCAGGCCCTGGCCAGCCATCTGGCGCAGCGAAGTTTGCGACGAGGCGAGGACAACGGCGCGGCCGGGAGGGCGGTCCTGCATGGCCTTGAGGACGCCTAACAGCAGGCCCTGTCCGGGAGGGGCGAGCAGGTCGACGCGATCGAGGTAGGTGAATCCGGCGAGGGTGGAGGGGTCGGCGTCAGTGACCAGCCACTCGCGGGCATCGCGGCGCTGAAAGCTGGAAACGGCAAGGGGAGAACGGGAGAAGAGATAACGGGCCAGGGTCTGCTTGCCGGTGCCGTGCTCTCCCTCAATGGCGGCCACCTGCACATGGGGCGCGGCCATGTCGGCCTGCATGAGCAGCTTGCGCCAGGCTGCGCTGACGCCGACGATCTGCACGGGGGGCGGCGCTTCCAACTCCACGAGGGTGAGGCCGGAGGCGGAAAACTGCTGCTGGAACTGTGTGGCGCTCTGCATAGTTCTCAACGTGCCTCGCCTCCCTGGCCCAGACCAGCACTTTCTGGCCAACAGAGGTCTTATCGGCTTTTGGGTGAAAAACTTCAACGGGAGATGCGGAAATCTGGGCGGACCACCTGCGGTGGGACAGCCGGCGCGTGCGCGCCATTGGGATCATGGTTTTCTACTCTTGCCACGGAAACGTGGCAAGGATGGGGCACCCAGCTTATGAGCCATGGGCTTTGCAGGTTTTGGCGGTGGCGCTAGCGGAAGCGCTTGGAGGGCTCGTCGGAGTGGATCTGGCCGTCGCGAATGTGGACCACGCGGTGGGCGTACTCGGCGATATCGGGCTCGTGGGTGACAAGGATAATGGTGTTGCCGTTGGCGTGGAGGGTGTCGAACAGGGCCATGATCTCCAGGCCGGTCTTGGAGTCGAGATTGCCGGTGGGCTCGTCGGCGAGGATGATGGAGGGCCGGTTGACCAGGGCGCGGGCGATGGCGACGCGCTGGCGCTGGCCGCCGGAGAGCTCGTTGGGCTTGTGGTTCATGCGCGATTCGAGGCCGACATCGGTGAGGGACTCTTTGGCGCGGGCGATGCGGGCGGCGGCAGGCGTGCCGTTATAGATGAGCGGCAGCTCGACGTTATGGAGGGACGAGGCGCGGGCCAGCAGGTTGAAGGTCTGGAAGACGAAACCGATCTCCTTGTTGCGGATGCGGGCGAGCTGGTCGTCGTCGAGCTCGCTGACCAATTGGCCATTGAGCCAGTATTTGCCTTTGGAGGGGGTGTCGAGGCAGCCGATCAGGTTCATGAGGGTGGATTTGCCGGAGCCGGAGGGGCCCATGATGGCGACGTACTCGTTGTGCTTGATGCGCATGGAGATGCCGCGCAAGGCCTGCACCTGCTGCTCCAGGCCCATATCGTAGGTGCGCCATAGGTCTTCGACGACGATGACGTCGCCCTGTTGACCGGGCGCCGATTGCGCCAGGGTTTCGCTGCCTATGCTTTCCAGAGCCATGCGAATCTCATCCTTTGCCGGGGTGGTTGCCGATCGAATTCCAGCGGTCCCAGGGGGTGAATCTCTCAACGATTGACGAAGCCCGCGCGTGAAGGGTTCGTTTTGAAGCCCAGAAACAAAAATTACGAGGACGAACTGGAGGCCGGCGCGGCCGGTTTTTCGGTGTCCCGCTTGACCAGCGAACCGCCCTTGAGGGTGCGCAGGGTTTTGAAGGGGCCGGTGACGATCTCCTGGCCGTCGGTAAGGCCGGTGAGGACTTCGATGTCGGTGGCTCCGGTGATGCCGGTGGTGACGGGCACAAACTTGACGCGCAGCTTGCCGCTCTTGTCCGCATCCACGACGTAGACGCCCTGGATGGGATTGCTCTTGGCGGCGGGAGTGCTGGACGCAGCCTGCACACCACCCTGGCCCTTGGGCTTGTCATCGTTGGGATCGTGCATGGTGAGGGCCTGGATGGGCAGCGAAGGCACGTTGGCCTTGTGGGCGGTGGTGATCTTGGCGGTGGTGGACAGGCCGGGGCGCAGCTCGGTGGAGGGGTTGTCGAGGGTGACCACGACCTTGAAGTCCTTGGCCTCTTCGGTACCGGTGGTGGATTGCGAGGTAGCCACGCCGGTAGAGCGCAAGAGGGCCTGGTCGCCGACCAGGGTGACGCGGCCCTTGAAGACCTTGCCGGGGAGGGCGTCGACGGTGACATCGGCGGACTGGCCGAGCTGGATGTTGACGATGTCGGTCTCGTCGACCTTGACTTCGGCGGTGACCACGCTCATGTCCGCGATGGTCATGATGGTGGAGCCTTCGGTGTTCTGAATGCCCTCGACCACGGTCTCTCCTTCACGGAGGGGCTCGTTGGTCACGACGCCGTCAAAGGGAGCGACGGCGCTGGTCAGGTCGAGCATGTTCTGTTCTCCGCGGAGAGTAGCGACGGCGGTCTGCATGTGTCCCCGGGCGGAGTCGGTATTGGCTTTGGCCTGGTTCAGCTGGGCGACGGACTGAGCGACAGAGGCGACATCGAGGTCGTAGGCGGCTTTCTTTCCGTCGTAGTCCTGCTTGGCCATGATGCCGTCTTTGAAGAGGGCCTGGGCGCGGTCCCAGTCGAGCTTTTTCTGCTCGAGGTCGGCCTTGGCGTGGTCGACGTTGGCCTCGGCGGTTTTTTCGGCAGCGATATAGGAGGCAATGTCGGTTTTGGCGGCGGAAATGGCAGCCTGCTGGCCTTCGACGCTAGCCTCCTGCTGCACGTGCTCGATGGTGGCCACGGTCTGGCCCTTTTTCACGCTCTCCCCCTCTTTGACGTAGAGGTGGGTGATGCGGCCCATGGCGGTGGCGCCGAGGTTGACATAGTACTTGGCCTTGATCTGGCCGGTGCCGCTGACGACCGTGGACAGGTCCTGCCTGACGATCTTGGCGGTCAGGACCTTGGTGTAACCGGCCTGCTGCCTCCAAACGAACAGAGCCACAAGTCCGGCGGCCACCACTACGGCGAGAACAATCAAGAGGATCTTTTTCATGTGCGTTGCGTGCTCCAGGTCTCTACCCTTTCAGTTTACGCAATTCCCGTGTGTGTGGTTCCCGGCTTGGGTTCGAACGGTTGAGCGGGTTGCCCGGGGTCAACGGGTGCGCTGTGCGGCGGGGCGAAACGGATGGCCCACGGAAAAACGGGCTGCCGGGCCGCTCGGAACAGAGCAGGAAAGACGGCCCCATCGCGACAGGCCGCCTGAGAGAGAATTGCGCTTGCCTTTTGGACGGCTGAGGCGGCCCGGAGGTCTCAAAACCGGATGGATGGGGGAGATTTTTTCGCCCGGCAAGGGTCTGATGCGAGATGACCTTCGGGAGGATGAACCGTCCAACCGGGAGACGACCCCAAATGAATGTTGCCCCGTGCCACCGGGACCCGTAGAATGAGAGCACGCAGGAGTTTTGAAGGCAATGACGTTGAACAGTCGCATGTTTGTGTTTTTCACGCTGGGTATCGGCTTGATTTTCGCGCCTGCCCGGGGAGTTCGGGCCCAGGACGCGGCCGCTGCGCCAGCCTCGGGGCAGCAGCAGGCACAACCGGCCGCCGCGCAGGACCCCAGCCAGGAGCGGGACCCGCTGAAGCGCAAACGGTCGGACCAGGAGCAGTTCAAGGCGCAGAAGGCGCTGCACCAGGAGATTGGGACCGCCTACAAAAGCTGGCTCAACCAGGATGTGGTCTACATCATCTCCGACGAGGAGGCCAAAGCCTTCAAGAACCTGAGCAACGACGAGGAGCGCGAAGCCTTCATCGAGCAGTTCTGGCTGCGGCGCAACCCCACCCCGGATTCTCCGGAGAACGAGTTTCGCGAGGAGCACTACCGGCGCATCGCTTACGCCAACGAGCATTTTGCGGCGGGCAAGCCGGGCTGGAAGACGGACCGCGGGCACATCTATATTTCCTTCGGCAAGCCGGACTCGATCGACTCTCACCCTTCTGGCGGCAGCTACCAGCGGCCCATGGATGAGGGCGGCGGCGAGACCTCGACCTTCCCGTTCGAGGTTTGGCACTACCGGTATCTGGAGGGGATCGGCGACAACATCGACCTGGAGTTTGTGGATACCTGCCAGTGCGGGGACTACCACTTCACCATCGACCGCAGCGAAAAGGACGCCCTGCTGCACGTTCCCGGCGCCGGCGCGACGCAGTGGGAAGAGATGGGCCAGGCCAAGAAGACCGATCGATTCAAGGGCGGGATGGAGAGCCTGGGCCTGGGCCCGCTGGCGTCGGGGCAGCAGGGCAAGGAATTCGACCGCATCGAGCTGGCGGCCAAGATCATGGCGCCGCCGCCCATCAAGTTCACCGACCTGGACAACTTCATCTCCGAGCACAAGATCATGAGTGGTCCAGTGTTTCCGTTCGACGTGCGCACGGACTACGTGAAGGTGACCGACAGCACGGTGCTGGTGCCTGTGACCCTGCAGCTGAAGAACCGCGATATCACCTTCGTGACCAAGGACGGGGTGTCCAAGGGTGTGGTGAATATTCTGATCAAGGTCACGACCCTGACCCACAAGACGGTGCAAAGCCAGGAAGATACAGTTTCAGTGGAAGAGCCGATCGAGCTGCTGGAAAAGGCGCAGGACCGCAAATCGGTGTATTGGAAGGCGCTTCCGCTGCTTCCGGGACTTTACCGGCTGGATATCGCCATCAAGGACGTGAACAACCCGGACCACGTGGGTATCTATGGCGCCAGTCTCGATGTTCCTACCTTCCACGACGAAAAGCTCGCCACCTCGTCGCTGATCCTGGGCGATGAGATGAATCTGGTGTCGTCGCGGGACATCGGCGAAGGCAGCTGCGTGATTGGCAATACGCATATCTGCCCGCGGGTGACCGCCAACCGGGCCACGCCGGTGAGCTTCAAGCGCAGCCAGGAGCTGAATTTCTGGATGCAGGTCTATAATTTGGGGATTGACGACAGCACCAAGAGCAACCAGGCGACTGTGACCTACCAGATTGAGGACACGGCCACCCACACGGTGGTCTTCGAGAAAGAGCTTGAATCGAAAGACCTGGGGGCGCACAGCGATCAATTGACTGTGGAGAAATCTTTGCCAATGGCAGGGCTTCAGCCAGGAAAATACAAGGTGACGATCAAAGTAAACGACACAATCTCGAAACAAGAGATTGCGCAATCGGCGCCTTTTGTCGTGGAATAGAAACAATCCCGCGCGGCTGAGGCGCCGGACAGCAGATCCGGGAGGCAGCGCGGGTTTCATTTGCGAGAGTGCAGCCAGGGACGCCGCCAAGCCACTGAATGTGAACATGAGCAGGTCACATCTCGTCTTGTTCGCGGCGCTGATCGCTCTGGGGAGCGTTCCGGTCTTCGGAGCAGCGCCCGGAACGGTGTCGGGGGTGGTGCGCGACTCCTCGGGCATGCCGCAAATTGGCGCAGAGGTTCAACTGCTGCGTCCCGATCTGACGGTGATTGCCAGCGTGCTGACCAACACAGCCGGCCACTACAACATTCAATCGGTTAGTCCCGGGCGCTATTCGATCAAGGCGCTGGGCACATCGTTTCTTCCCTCGCTGCGGGAAGATGTGCGGGTGCGTTCGAGCGCGGTGGTGAACCTGACGCTGAACACGCTTTACGAGGTGATGCAGTGGCTGCCCAGCGAACCGCGCTCGCCCAATGCGGAACCGGACGACTGGAAGTGGACGCTGCGTTCGGCGGCCAACCGGCCGCTGCTGCGCTGGCTTGAAGATGGGCCGCTGGTGGTGGTGTCGGACGGCTCTGCGGGCTCGCACAAGCTGAAGGCGCGGCTGGTTGCCACGGCGCAACAAGGGACATTTGGCGAGAGCGGCGAGCGGGTCGCGGCGGCGGTGGAAGAAACGCCGGCCCACAGCCGCGAGTTGCTGGCGCAGGTGGATTTCGCGCCCGGAACGGATGCGGGGCTGGAGTCGATGCTGGGCTTCCGGCAGGACCTGGGATTTGCCGGATCGGTGGAGTCGGTGGCCGCGGTTTCCATTCATCCGGAGATCGATGCAGGTGGGAGCGAAGGGCTGGACGAGGCGGCAATGCGTTCCTGGGAGACGATCGAGCTGGGCGATGAGTGGCAGGCCGAGGTGGGCTCGACGCAGGTGCTGGCACGCTTTGCCGGGAACTCGCCGAATACCATCGCCGCGGCGCTGCCTTTTGCCACGGTGGCTTGGCGCGATGGCGCGTCGACCGTTCATTACCGGCTGGCAACCGGCATTCCCGCATCGGCAGAACTGGACGACACGGCGGCCCAGGCGTGGCTGCCGGCGCTTTCGATGCGCAACGGACAACTGGCCCTGGAGCACGGCTTGCACCAGGAGATTGGCTGGGAGCGCCGCAGCGAGGACGCAGGGGTTTCCGTGGTGGTGTTCAGCGACCGCATGGATAACCCGGTGATGGAGGCTGGATACCGGGCCGGCGCCGGGAACACGGGCGCAGCCTCCACGGCCGGTCAACTGTTGATGGACCCGGCGAGCGGGCTGGCTCGAGTTGCCGGACCGGGGTTCTCCACGGCAGGAGTGCTGGCGACGGCGGAGCACAGGCTTGCGGCGGGCAACCGGGTGCGGGTGAGCTATGCGAACGGCAATGCATTGGTGCTGGGAACGCAGCCGCAGCCCGCGACGCTGGTTCAACTGCTCGGCACCGCGCGTCCGCGCCACGCACAGATGTACTCGATTTCGCTTTCCGGCACCATCGATGGAAGCGGGACGCGCTGGCGGGCAACCTACCGCTGGCAGCCGGAGAACACGGTGACCTCAGTGGCGGCGTTCGCGCAGGATGGAGCCGACCCCTATCTAAACCTCCAGATGCGCCAGTCGATTCATCTCCGCCGCGATCAATCCTCTGGGCCGGGAGGGTTTGAGGCTGTGCTGAATCTGCGCAATCTGCTTGCGCAAGGCTATCGGCCCTACCTGTTAAGCGACGGCTCCCTGCTGGTGTTTGCGCAGGATCAGCGCGGCGTCAGCGGCGGCCTGGCCTTCAACTTCTGATGTCGGTTTGGTCGCGCCGGGGGTGCAGATTCATAGCGCCAGGTGATGGGCAGAAGAGGGCCTTGCGGTTTTCCCAGGGCCTTTGGAATCGCCTTCCGATTGTGCTATATTCTTCATGGGTCAGCATGGATTTTCCGCCTGCACCCGCCGTGCGCAGAAGCCTTCGCGGCACGGCAGGCGATGGTTCTCTGGACGCGTAGCTCAACTGGCAGAGCATTCGGCTCTTAACCGACAGGTTGTAGGTTCGATTCCTACCGCGTCCACCATAGAATCAAGCACTTACAAGCTCCTCTTCTTCAGGCTTCGCCGAACTTCGCCGAATTGCTTTCGGACCCCGCGGACTGCGAAGATTCCGTCCCTTCTGGCCCAATGTACCAACTGGCGCCGTCCAGCCTTCGAGCACGGCCTCCGTGCGCGAATTGACCGCCTGGAGGACGCGCTTGTCGATCGACTGTACGTACACGTCCCCGGTCGTCTGGATACTCGCATGCCGCAACATACTCTGGGTGTCCTTTAGCGTTCCGTGTTCCTGCATGTCGGTTCCCAGCGTACGCCGCATTACCTGAAAAGTGACGAGGCGATCTGGGATACCTAGTTTCTTGGCGATCGGGATGATTCTCCACTTGAGGAAATTCTTGCCCCAGCGCGGCACCGCCTGGCCCTTTCGTTTCCCGCGCCCGAAGGTGGGGAACATCAAGGCTTCGGGTGAGGTGTCATTGCAGATACTGCGCCAGGTTTCAATGACTGGCCGCACCTGCTCCGGCACCGGAATAGGCGCCTTGCTTTGCCGGGTCTTAAGTCTCCCCGCATAGAACTTACCGTCGTACGCCATGCCGTGAGGCATGAGCGCCTCTCCGGTCCAGGACTTCCACTGCAGCCCCATGATTTCGCTGGCACGCAGTCCGCAAAAAATGCCGACGTGCAGCAGGCACAGATCGTGCGCATCCTCGATGGCTCCAATCAGCGCCAGTATCTGTTCCCGCATCATCACGGGCCTATCTACCGGCTTGGTCTGAGGCATGGTCACGTCTTCTCCTGGATCCTCGGACAGGAATTTTTGCTTCTTGGCCGTGTGGGTAATCGCCCGTATGTTGGAGAAGCACTGGTGAACCACGGCTTGCGAATAGCCCTTGTCCGCCAGTCCGTTCAGCCAAATCTGGATTCCAAAAGCATCCAGCTTACGGAGTGGAAGATCTCCAAACTGCGAGACCAGATAATGCTCAAGCTGATAGGTGTTCGTCTTTCGGTACGCGGGACTCCACTTTCCCCGCCGCATCGGAATGTACCGCTCATTGACGAACCAGCGAAAAGTGACTGAATCATCTGCAAGAAGCATCCGGGGCGAATCAGTGGCTCCGGCTTCCTTCAGAATGATCTCCCGCAGCAACTGCTCGGCTTTCCATTTCGGCGTATTCGCCTTGGGGCAGATCCGAACGTTGCGGTGCCTGCGAACCTCCTTTCCATCCTGGTCCTTCCCATAGATCAGGTACTTGCCGTACCACATCTTCACCTTCTGCCCGCAAAGGTAGATGGTGCCCTGCTGATACTTCATTGCCATAAAGTTCTCCGTTTTCTGCTTCCGGTCCTGGTCGTGGAGAACAATTCCTTCATACACCAAATCGCGGGCGCTGGGAAGTCCGGGACGTATCAAGGTTTGCCATGAAGACCTCAACGTCAACCCACCGATACCGGATAAGGGTCCCCAGTTTAACTGCTCTGATTTGCGGGGCTCGTCGGGTGGTATGGTCTCGCACCCACCGCTCCGAAACTCCCAGTTTTTCAGCAACTTGACGGGCATTCAAGAGTCGATCATGTCCGGGCGTTTGCGGAACCAGGCGATGCTCGAGAGCCTGGCGATCGCCCACGAGATCGGGTGATGCTGAACGGCGCGAAGTTTC